>Ga0208101_10003_pt1 | contig 109495 bp, 95 predicted proteins | sample Subbioug_CSW11AC_FD_184823 | JGI IMG/M metagenome (GOLD analysis project Ga0208101, IMG submission 184823) | Serpentinite rock and fluid subsurface biosphere microbial communities from McLaughlin Reserve, California, USA - CR12Aug_CSW11AC (SPAdes) | ecosystem: Environmental > Terrestrial > Deep...
TAGTTCTCTGCTGGCAAGTAAATCTCCTGCCAGAAATACAGCCCGCGGGGCAAGGGTGCAGGAAAGAGCCCACACACCGCGAAATATTTACGCAGCGACAGAATTTTACGCCGAGGGAGTTGATGCTAGGTGATTGCTAAGGAGTTAATTTTTCGCGAGCCCCTCTGTCTTGGCGAACACAAGACGCTGCTCGATGCCAAAATGGCTTTTGAGCTGCATGATGCAGACGTACTGGCAGTGCTGCGGCCTGACGGAACCCCGCATGGTGTACTCTCTCGCCGTAATCTGCAGGACTATCTGCGCCGGGGCAACTCGCTCTCTACACCACTGCCCCAGCTGACAACTGAGGAGTTTGTCTGCATTAGTGATACGAGTGACGTGCGCACGGTCTTTGACAAAGACATTCTAGTGGCACTGGTGGTAAGTAGCGACAAGAAAGTTAAGGCCCTAGTCACCAAGCAGGATTTGCTGCGCGCGTACTATGACAAATTAGAGGTTACGAATACTAACTTGCACGCTATCTTGGGGGCTGTGAACGCTGCCCTAGTAGCCATTGATAAGGACGGCAAAATAACTTACGTCAACGGCTGCGCCAAGGAGCTCCTCGAGGTGCAAAGTCGCCCCTTAGTGGGGACAAGTATAGAGCAGTTCCTCCCGGAGGCCAGCATGCGCGAGGTGGCACTGGCCTTTAACGTGCAAACTAGTTTCAAGGCGACCATGATGGGCAAGAGCTACTCTATTAACGCCGTACCGATTAAGGGCAAGACTAACCCTGCCGGCGCTGTGCTCGTTCTCGCCGATGACTCCCGCGAGGAACTGCTGCGCTCACCGCTCCACGAAGAAAAGAACCACAGCGAAATTCTGCAGACGATTTTAGATATCGCCTATGACGGCATCGTGGTAGTTGATGCCCAAGGCATTATCACCATGATGAGCCGCTCCTACCTTAATTTCATTGATTTGACCCGCGACCAAGTCATTGGGCGGCATGTCACTGACGTCATCGAGAACACCCGCATGCATATTGTCATCGAAACAGGCATTCCCGAAGTGGCAGATATTCAGCGCATCAAGGGTAGCTACATGGTGGCCACCCGCATCCCAATTTTTAGTGGGGGCCAAGTTATTGGCGCTATCGGCAAGGTACTTTTTCGTAACATCGATGACCTAGCCTCTCTCTACCAAAAAATTGGCAAAATGGAAGAGCAGCTACAGGTGTACAAGGGCCAACTCAACCGCAGTAATCGGGCGCGCTATTCTTTTGCCGACATTGTGGGCCGCAGTGAGGCCCTCAGCCTGGCCAAGCGCCAGGCCACCAAGGCTGCGGCTTCCGATACTACCGTCTTACTGCTCGGGGAAAGCGGTGTGGGCAAAGAGATTTTTGCGCAAGCCATTCACACTCACAGCAAGCGCGCCAACCAAGCCTTTATTAAGGTGAACTGTGCGGCTATTCCTAACGAACTTATGGAAACAGAGTTCTTTGGTTATGAAGAAGGAACCTTCCCCGGAGCCAAAGTGGGCGGCAAAATTGGCAAGTTTGAAGCAGCTGACGGCGGCACCATTTTCTTAGACGAAATCGCGGACATGCCTCTGCCTATGCAAGCGAAGATACTACGGGTGCTACAGGAGCGCGAAATTGAGAAGATAGGTGCAGTAAGCCCGCAAAAAGTCGATGTGCGCGTCATCGTCTCCTCCAATCAGGACTTAGAAGAACGCGTGCGCACTGGCAGGTTACGACAAGACCTCTACTACCGCATCAACGCTTGGACACTCACCATACCACCGCTACGTCAGCGCAAAGAAGATATTGAAGACCTAGTCGAGCACATACTCGACAAGTACAGCCACAAGCATGGCAAGTACGTGGAAAAAGTCAGCGAGCGGGCCATGGCTCTGCTCTACAAGTATTCTTGGCCAGGCAATGTGCGCGAACTAGAAAACGAGATTGCCCGCTCTGTGGGACTTCTTGACAATGGCTGGGTGGTGTTGCCGGAGCATCTCTCCGAAAAGATCACGGGGGCTGTCGCCCCGCCCGCGATAAGACCCCTAGAAGAAGTATTGCTCGCTGCTGAAAAACAGGCCCTTGCTGACAGCTTACAGATTTGTGCCCAAAACAAGTCGTGTGCCGCCAAGTTGCTTGGCATCAGCCGCTCTTCACTCTACGAAAAATTATTAAAACACGGCTTTTTACAGTAGACTGAAGTGTCGCGAGAAACTACATCTCTGCCACGGTCTTTCGCCCTGCGTCCTGTAGACCGGACAGTAATTATCGGTCAGCAGGCCATCTGTATGTCAAGTAGGACAGTTGCACCCGCTGAAAGAGCAAAGATGGCGAAGGAATTTTTTCATTTTTTCCTTCTTGTTTTTTTCTCCTTCCTTTTAGACTTAAGGTGATGAAGAGTGGCGCTTCATGCTGAAGTCGCCAACAACTAAGGTCAACGAAAGGGGAGAAAGTAAAACATGCAGTCAAAAGTTATGACAGCCAAGGAGGCTGTGGCCAAGATTCGTGACGGCGCAACCATCGCTTGCGGCGGATTTGTTGGCAACTGCCATCCCGAAGAGCTGACTAGTGCTATTGAAGCGCGTTTCCTAGCGGAGAATCACCCGCAAAACATCACCCTCGTCTACGCCGCCGGGCAGGGCGACGGCAAAGAAAAAGGTATGAATCACCTCGCCCACCTAGGTCTGGTATCTAAGGTTATCGGCGGCCACTGGGGGCTCGCTCCGAAACTTGGGCGCTTGGCCGTGGAGAACAAAATTAAGGCCTACAATCTACCCCAAGGCGTTATCTGTCATCTTTTCCGCGACATTGCCGCCGGCAAGCCCGGCACCATCACTCATGTAGGCCTAAAGACCTTTGTCGACCCACGCCGTCAAGGCGGCAAACTGAACAGCATCACTACCGAAGATGTGGTGGAGCTAATTCATCTGCACGACCAAGAATACTTGTTTTACAAGGCCTTCCCCATCGACGTAGCGCTCATCCGCGGTAGCTACGCCGACGAAGAAGGCAATATGACCATGCACAAAGAAGCAGTTACCCTAGAAGTTCTTTCTATTGCGCAAGCGGTGCGAAACTCAGGCGGTATCGTTATCGCCCAGGTAGAGAGAGTTGTAGCTAAGGGCTCGCTCGACCCTCGCCTCGTTAAGGTGCCGGGCATCTTTGTCGACGCGGTTGTCGTTGCCAAGACGGAGAACCATATGCAAACCTTCGCCGAGCAGTACAATCCTGCTTACTGCGGCGATATCAAGGTGCCCATGCAATCCCTTAAGACCTTACCGCTTGATGAGCGCAAGGTGATTGCACGCCGTGCTGCCATGGAACTAGTCCCACGGGCCATCACCAATCTAGGCATTGGCATGCCGGAGGGCGTGGCGCTGGTGGCTAATGAAGAAGGCATCGGCGGTCACTTGCGGCTCACCATCGAGAGCGGTCCTGTGGGCGGAGTGCCGGCAGGTGGGCTTAGCTTTGACTGTGCTACGAATCCTGACGCCATCATTGACCAAGCCTACATGTTTGACTTTTATGACGGCGGCGGCTTAGACGTAGCCTTCTTAGGCCTCGCGCAATGTGACGCCGTCGGCAATGTCAATGTCAATGTCAGTAAGTTTGGCACCAGGGTAGCTGGCGCGGGCGGCTTCGTCAATATCACCCAGAATGCTAAGAAAGTAATCTTCTGCGGTACTTTCACTGCAGGCGACCTGCAAGTGCAAGTAGCTGACAACAAGCTCAACATCACCCAAGAGGGCCCGCACAAGAAGTTCGTCCCTGCGGTGGAACATGTTACTTTTAGCGGCGAATACGCACAAGAACATGACAAAAAGGTTCTTTATGTCACGGAGAGGGCTGTTTTCCGCCTCGGCCAGGAAGGCCTCATCCTAGAGGAAATCGCCCCTGGCGTTGACTTGCAGCGCGACATCTTAGACCTTATGGACTTTAAACCTGTCATCAGCCCAAATCTCAAGGAGATGGATAGCCGCATCTTTAGACCTGAAGTAATGGGACTTAAGCTCGACTAGTTATCGGATGTACCCCGCTGGCAGCGGTTATTCCGCCGCTGCCAATGGGTGCAATATAAAGAGGGGGGTATAAATAGAAATGTTAGGCATGTTTCTCGGTTTGGCACTCCTAATGTTCCTCGCGTACAAAGGCATGTCCATTATTTGGATTGCACCATTGTGCGCCCTAGTTGTCGCCCTAACGGGCGGGCTAGCACTACTGCCAGCGTACACCGACACGTACATGACGGGCTTCGTTAACTTCACCAGATCATGGTTCCCAGTCTTTATGCTTGGCGCTATTTTCGGCAAAGTTATGGAAGAGACAGGCATGGCCCAATCCGTTGCTAACTGGTTCGCCAAGACTATCGGTGCCAAGCAAGCTCTGCTAGCAGTCGTCCTTGGTTGCGCCATGTTGACTTACGGTGGAGTCAGCTTGTTCGTCGTTGTTTTCGCTATGTATCCTTTGGCGATCGCCCTCTTTAGAGAGGCGAACATCTCGCGCAAACTTATTCCGGGCGCAATTGCACTTGGCTCTTTTACCTTCACTATGACCGCCCTGCCCGGCACCCCGCAAATCCAAAACCTTATCCCTAGAGAGCACTTCGGTACTGATGCTATGGCGGCTCCTATCTTGGGCATTGCCGCAGCTCTTGTCATGGGCCTAGGTGGATACATCTATTTAAAGTGGAAAGAAGGCCGACTGACAGCAGCTGGCGACCTATTTACCGAACCTAAGCAAGGCGTCAAGGAAATTAATGTCGCTTCCCTGCCTCATCCGCTCCTGGCCTTCCTCCCCTTGTTCGCCGTGGTAGGCACCCTCAATCTGGCCAAGTGGCCCATTATTCCGGCTCTACTTTCAGGTATTCTTTTAACTATTGCCCTCAAGCCCTCTGTCATTAATAATCTAGTTTCGGTGTTTAACGCCGGTGCTAATGGCTCGATTATCGCCATTATCAACACCAGTGCTGCCGTTGGTTTTGGCATGGTGGTGCGCGCCGTACCCGCTTTCAAGCAACTGACCGACTTTGTTGGGCATCGAAGGCAACCCCCTCGTTTCACCTGCCATCGCCGTTAACATTCTCGCCGGCGCAACCGGTTCGGCCTCAGGTGGCCTCGGCATTGCCCTTACTGCGCTCGGTAAAGAATACCTTGCTATTGCTCAAGCAGCAGGCATTAACCCCGAGGTTTTCCACCGCATCGCCTCTCTCTCATCCGGCGGTCTCGATACCTTGCCGCATAATGGCGCAGTCTTGACACTGCTTGCCGTCACTGGCCTCACCCACAAAGACTCCTACATCGATATTTTTGTCGTCTCGCTGGCACTGCCTATTGTCTCAGTTATCGTCGCCATTATTCTCGCCAGTTTCGGTATAGTTTAGTAGAATAAGCGTAGAGTTGCTTTGACTGAGAACACTAGCAGGGAGCTTGCTTACCCTGCTACTGTCTCGTGTCAGTGCTAAGTAGAAAAGGAGGAAAACAGATGCGTCTCAAAGACAAGGTAGCCGTAATCACTGGCGGCGGTCGTGGCATCGGTGAGTTTACCGCCAAGCGTTTCAGCCAAGAGGGAGCGAAAGTTGTTGTCGTCGATCTTAATGAAGCTGATGTGAATAGAGTCGTTGCTGAGATCACCACTGCCGGTGGGCAGGCCATCGGTGTAGGGGTCGATGTCACCAACAGGGCCATGGTAGATGACATGGTCGCCAAAACTGTGGCCACCTATGGCAAGATCGACATTCTGGTCAACAACGCCGGCATTACTGCCGACAACACCCTACTCAAAATGACCGAAGCCGAGTGGGATCGCGTATTGAACGTCAACCTCAAGGGCGTCTTCCACTGTGGCCAGGCTGTAGCCGCCGTGATGGTCGAAAAAGGTCAAGGCGGAGTTATCCTCAACGCCTCCTCTGTTGTGGGCATCTATGGTAATTTTGGGCAAACAAACTACGCTGCCACCAAGTGGGGCGTCATCGGCATGACTAAGTCTTGGGCCAAGGAGCTAGGCAGAAAAGGCATCCGCTGTAACGCCGTCGCCCCCGGCTTTATCATCACCCCCATGACGGAAAAGATGCCCGAGAAGGTGCTCGAGATGATGAAGGACAAATCGCCTCTTAAGTCCCTCGGCTACGCTGATGACATTGCTAATGCCTACCTGTACCTCGCATCCGACGAAGCTCGCTTTGTCACGGGAACGGTGCTCAGCGTTGACGGAGGCCTTGTTCTCTAGTCTTCACTACCCTAAACTTAAGATTTGGAGGGATAGTCTATGTCAAAAGTGTACCTAGTTGCCGCCAAGCGCACTGCCATTGGCTCTTTTGCCGGCGCGTTGTCCACCGTTCATCCTGCGGATCTAGGCGCGGGCGTTATTAAATGCCTGCTAGAGACTACCGGCCTACCACCTGATGCCGTTGATGAAGTGATTGTAGGCAACATGCTGCCGGCTGGTCAAGGACAGGGCCTAGGCCGTCAAGTCTCCATTAAGGCTGGAGTACCCATCACTACCCCTGCTTACTCCTTGAACATGGCCTGCGGCTCGGGCATGAAGGCGATGCTCAATGCTTATGCCAATATTTCCCTAGGACTTCACCAGGTCGTCATTGGCGGTGGCGTAGAGAGCATGTCTCTGTCGCCCTACTTACTGCCTAACGCTCGTTCTGGCTACCGCATGGGCCATGTTCAGGCCGTCGACCACATGATCCATGACTCCCTTACCGACGCTTTCCACAATGTCCACATGGGAATTACTGCCGAAAACATCGCGGAGAAGTACGGCATCACCAGGCAGGAGCAAGATGCTTTCGCCGTGGCCTCGCAGAAAAAGGCTATCGCCGCCATCGATGCCGGTCGCTTTAAAGATGAAATATGCCCCGTAGAAGTAAAGACTCGCAAAGAGACCGTAGTCGTGGCCGCAGACGAGTACCCTAATCGCGGTGCGTCGCTCGAAAAGATGGCCACCCTCAAGCCTGCCTTTAAGAAAGATGGTACTATTACCGCCGCTAACGCCTCGGGCATTAACGATGGTGCCTCCTTCTATGTACTGGCTTCAGAACAGGCGCTCAAGACCTACAACCTCACCCCTCTCGCTGAAGTGGTAGGTATTGGTCAGGGTGGTGTAGATCCTCTCGTTATGGGCCTAGGCCCCATTCCGGCTGTTGCTGCCGCGCTGAAATTTGCCGGGCTAAAGCTCTCCGAGATCGATCTGCTCGAGCTCAATGAAGCTTTCGCCGCGCAATCTCTCGGTGTAGTTAAGGGCTTAGCGGAAGAGCATGGCGTCAGTGAGGACTGGATTTTGGAGCGCTGCAATGTCAATGGCGGCGCCATAGCACTCGGCCACCCCGTGGGCGGCTCGGGCGCGCGCATTATCACCACTCTTATTTACGAAATGAAGAAACGGAATGTCGAGTACGGCCTGGCCTCCCTCTGCATAGGCGGCGGCATGGGTACGGCGGTAATCCTAAAGTCAGTCTAGGAACTCCCGCAAAGCCAAGAGACCTTGAGCCGCCAAAGGCGTTCAAGGTCTCTTTTCCTCTGGTGAAACAAGCGCTACTATTTTTTCTTTCTGTCTTCTCCAGCTAACTTGTCGGCCAATATGGCAAGGGCTCCATCGCCGGTCACATTCGTAGCGGTACCAAAGCTGTCTTGCGCCATGTAAAGAGCGACCATTAGTCCGAGAGCAGCTTCTTTGAACCCTAGCATGGTACCGAGCAGTCCATAGGCTGCCATAATCGCGCCACCAGGCACCCCGGGGGCTGCGACCATAATAATACCAAGCATGAAGTTAAACGGCATGACTCCGGCCAAAGTAGGCACTGTATATCCCGGCATAATAATCATTACCGCCATTGCGCACATCATAATGGCGATGGTGCTACCAGATAGGTGGATAGTGGCACACAGCGGAACAACGAAGTTAACTATCTCCTTGCGTATAGGTAGCTGGCGAGCCTGCACCAGCGTCACTGGCATGGTGGCAGCGCTAGACATAGTACCCACAGCAGTAAGGTAGGCTGGCAACATGGTCTTGATTGAGCTCAAAACCGGCTTCTTGGCTACGGCACCGGCTAAGACGTATAGAACAAAAATCCACAACCATTGCACGGCCACCGCCATAATCAAGACCAGACCGAAAGCGCGCAGGGTGTTGAAAACCGTACCTTCTGCGGCCATACCGGCGAAAATACCACCAATAAATAGCGGTATCACTGGGATAATTACGTTAGCGATCAATTTTTCAATGATGTTTTTGCCCTCAGTGAGCACTTTTTTCATGGTATCACTGCCCGTGGTCACGACCCCAAGGCCAAGGACAAAGGACAAGGCCAGGGCCGACATAACGGGAAAGACAGGCGCAATGGCGAGGGTAAAGTAAGGGGTCAGCTTTTGTCCGGCGGTCAGTTCACCGGCCACATTAGCTATCACCGGTGAGAGAGCGATGGTCACGACATAGGCTAACAGCCCGGAAAGAATAGTTGAAGTATAAGCCAAGGCTACAGTCATGGGAGCTAACTTGGTGGCCCGGCTACCTAGATTAATGATGCCATCGGCAATGAAGAAGACGATAATGAGCGGAATACTAAAGAAAATTAGCTGCCCAACAAGGCCCTGTACCGTAATGAGGATGCGCGTGAGAAAGGCTGGTGCATAAAGACCGAGCAGTATACCCCCCACGATAGCCGCGACCAAACGTCCGATTAATTTCATGCTACTTCTCCCCTTCCACTTTTGTCGACCAGTATCTGACTGCAGAATGAAGGCAACGCCTTTTGCACTCCCCTCGCTGCTGTAGACAAAAATCACCTATCACCATACATGCAGTCCCACCAACAAGCTATCATATAACTATCTTTTTGCCAAGACCCCACACCAGCCAAGTTTGTCTTTTACCAGCTTTGTGTTAAAGTTATGGTGTAGCTATCGTTCACTACATACTTTTCGAAAGAGGTGTTCCCATATGTCGATTGCGGATTTTATCAATCACCATTTTCGCCACTTTAACGCCGCCGCCCTTAAGGACGCGGCCGTCGGGTACAAAGAGCATCTAAGTCAAGGTGGAAAGATGCTCGTCACCTTGGCTGGGGCCATGAGTACGGCCGAGATCGGGCTCTCGTTGGCCGAGATGATTCGCCAAGGCAAGGTACATGCTATAAGCTGCACGGGCGCTAATTTGGAAGAAGATGTCTTCAACCTAGTGGCCCACGACCATTATGTGCGTATCCCTAACTACCGCGACCTCACCCCGCAAGACGAAGTCGCCCTGCTCGACAGACATTTAAACCGCGTGACCGACACCTGCATTCCTGAAGAGGAAGCTATAAGGCGTATTGAGAAAGTTATTCTTACCGAATGGCAAGATGCCGACCGCGCGGGCAAGGCCTACTTTCCCCATGAGTTTTTGTACCGCATTTTGCTCGCGGGCAAACTCGCGCCTTACTACCAAATCAACATCAAGGACTCCTGGTTGATGGCCGCCGCAGAAAAGAATTTGCCCATGATTGTGCCTGGCTGGGAGGACTCTACCCTCGGCAATATCTACGCCGCACATGTCATTAAAGGCGATGTAGGCAATGTGCACACCGTTAAATCTGGTATTCAGTACATGCAGTATTTTGCGGACTGGTATGTAGCGCAGTCAAAAGATAGGCCGCTTGGGTTTTTCCAGATTGGCGGCGGCATTGCCGGCGACTTCCCCATTTGCGTGGTGCCCATGCTAGCGCAAGACTTAGCTTACGAAGACGTGCCCCTCTGGGAGTACTTCTGCCAGATTAGTGATTCGACCACGTCTTATGGCTCATACTCCGGTGCGGTGCCCAACGAGAAAATTACTTGGGGCAAATTAGGCCTTAGTACCCCTAAATTTATGATCGAATCCGACGCCTCTATCGTCGCTCCCCTTATCTTTGGCTATGTCTTAGGTTGGTAGGGGCACAATGTCACACCTAAGAGTAAGACCGGGGCTTCTGCCCCGGTCTTACTTAATCGCAGCTACTGGGCAGCCTTCTTACTCGTCGGCGGCATGATGGGAACATGCTTGTAAAACAGAAACACTCCTAGACAAAGGGCGGCTCCTGCCAGACCGACGGGGTACGATATGGAGGTGGCTAGACGCAGACCCTCGGGAGCCTGCAAGATATAGGTGAAGGTTACTGCCGCCATAAAAGTTGCCGGCACGGTAGCGACCCAGTGCAGCTTACCATTAACCTTGAGGTAGACCGCGGCTGCCCAGAGCATGATCATGGCCAAGGTCTGGTTAGACCAAGCAAAGTAGCGCCAGATAATGGCAAAGTCGATTTGCGAAAGATAAATACCAATCGCAAAGAGCGGAATAGCCACGATAAGGCGATTCTTGATGTCGAGCTGCTTAAAGCCCAGAGCGTCGGCAATGGTCAGGCGCGCACTGCGGAAGGCGGTATCACCCGAAGTAATGGGGCAGACGATGACGCCAAGCACGGCTAACACGCCACCGATGGCACCAAGCCAGGTCATAGAGATTTCATGCACCACCCTGCCAGCGGCACCCTGCGCTAAGGCGGCGTCCAGTCCGGTAGAGCCACCGTAGAAGGTCATAGCGGCAGTCGCCCAAATGAGGGCTACAGCGCCTTCGGCAATCATGGAGCCATAGAACACACGGCGCCCGTGCTTCTCATTAGTAAGACAACGTGCCATCATCGGCGATTGCGTAGCATGGAAACCCGAAATTGCGCCGCAGGCGATAGTGATAAACACTAACGGCCAGATGGGCAAGTTGCGTGGGTGTAGGTTAGCCAGAGTCAGTTCCGGCACGGGCAGGCCCGAGAAGAGGATGCCACCCCCAATGCCGATAGCCATGATTAAGAGTACGGCACCGAAGAGGGGATAGATCTTGGCAATAAGTTGATCAATGGGGAGAATAGTTGCGAGGAAGTAGTATAGCACAATAGCGATAAGCCAGGTGTTAAGGGGAACCGCGCCATCCGTAAGGGTAACGAGGAGGCGCGCCGGGCCGGTCATGAAGACGGTCCCTACCAGCACCAACAAAATCACCGAGAACACGCGCATCAGTTGCTTGGCATTATTGCCCAAGTAGATGCCCACTATTTCCGACACGGAGGACCCGTTGTGGCGGAGAGAAATCATGCCCGAGAAAAAGTCATGCACGGCACCGGCAAAAATGCTGCCGAAAACAATCCACAGCAGGGCGACCGGCCCCCACAAGGCCCCCGCAATGGCGCCAAAAATAGGGCCAAGGCCAGCGATGTTAAGAAACTGAATGAGAAACACTCGCCACCAACTGAGGGGAACGTAGTCAACGCCATCTGGATTAGCGCAGGCAGGTGTCGCGCGCTTCTCGTCAATGCCGAAGACCTTTTCGACGAAAGTACCATAGATGAAGTAACCGCCGACTAGTAGTGCCAACGCAGCTAGAAAAGTAAACAGCATAATCCCTCCATTCCCGCATACTATTTTGATTGTACTAGGGAGGGAGTGAAATGTGCCACTTATTGCGCAAATGGCTTAAATGTCGCGCTGAATGGTCACCATTCCTGTTTGAGTGGCTAGAGACCAACTCGCAGGCGAAAGTCCTTGGCCTGCTTGCGACTAACTGGCACCTCGGAGACAAAATCTTCGACTTTAAGCATGTAGCTGCCGCTAAACCAAGGTGAAATCTCACGTATCTTGCCTAGGTTTACGAGGTAACCGCGGTGGACGCGAAAAAAGTTGTGGCCGGCGAGACGTTCCTCGAGCTCCTGTAGTGATAGATCGGAGCGGTGAACTGCCCCTTTACTGGCCACCAGCACGTCACGACCGTCGGTATAGGCTACCGCGATATCCACATAGGGGACTAAAAGCACCCTATCGTCCACCCGTAGCGGCAGACGCTCTAAGACGGCAGGGGTGCTCCCCCCACGCTTTTTAAGAATGGCGGCACGTGCCTTATGGGTAGCCTTGAGAACGCGCGGCGGATGGTAGGGCTTTAAGATATAGTCTAGCGCACTGAGTTCAAAGGCTTCTATCGCATAATGATGGTAGGCCGTGGCGAAAATTACCTCGGGAGGATTTGGTAACTGAGCAATCTCTGTGCAGAGATCTACGCCGCTTTGCTGCGGCATCTGAATATCTAAAAATACTAAGTCCGGATGCAGAGCAATTATGCCTGCGAGCCCAAGGGCGGCATTTTCTGCCTCGCCAACCACGGTCAACCACGGTAGGGCACTGAGCAAGAAGCGTAGTTCTTGGCGCGCTGGTTCTTCGTCGTCAATGATGAGTGCGCTGATACTCACTACGCCACCCCCCGTGGGATGCGCACGGTACAGACGGTGCCCGCCCCCACTTGCGAAATCACCGACAAGCCAAATTCAGCGCCATACAGGCTTCGCAATCGTTCTTCGACATTTTTGAGACCGATACCATTGCCGCTAGCAGCGACATTGTTGACGGCAAAACCAACACCCGAGTCGCTTATGATCACGGTATGCGCAGTTGCATCGCTCCTGGCTTCAATACGCAGCAGGCCCCCTGCGGTGTGAGGCTGAATGCCATGCCGCACGGCATTTTCAACTAAGGGTTGTAGAATTAGGGGAGGCAGGGTAAATTCCTCCGCGCGTAGATCATACTGGACTTCTAACTTTTGGCCAAAACGCGCTTTCTCTATCTCTAGGTAGGCTTCGACATGGTGCAGTTCTTTACTGAGCGGCACCATGTCGGGATTATGAACAAAGCCAATGCGCATAAAATCGGCTAGGTGCAGTAAAAGACGGCGCGCCGTCTCGGGCTGGGTGCGGCAAAATGAGACAACCGTGTTGAGGGCGTTAAAGAGAAAGTGGGGGTTGATTTGCGCCTGCAGCGCGCGCAGCTCAGCCTTGGCTAGGAGTTTTTCTTGTAAGTCTTTTTCTGCTAATTCGAGCTGCGCGGAAAACAAGCTCGCTAAGCCTTCAGCTAGCCGCCTTTCTACCGCCGTGATCGAATGGCTCTTCACTCGGTACAGCTTTAGTGCCCCCATGACTTCTGCCCCGGCATAGAGGGGAACGATAATGGCCGACTGGAGCGCACAACGTTCATGGCTACAACCAATCTCCTGTGCGGACTGCGCTTCACGGGGGCCACCTGTTGAGAGGACCGACATCGTCAAGCGGGTCTGAATGTCAGCCCCCGCCAAGTGATGGTCGGCTCCCTTGCCTACGTGAGCCAGTATGCGATCTCCAAGCGTCATCGCCACCGCATCAACTTGTGCTTCGGCATAGATAATGGCACAGGCCTGCTGCGCGGTATCTTCATTGTAACCCTGTCTTAAGATGGGCAAGGTTCTCTGCGCTATTTTTAAAGCCAGCTCTGATTGATACGCTGCCTCTTGCTCACGACTCTTGTAAATGGTGTTATGAATTAACACAAAAATGGCGACGCCACAGGCATTGATGAGGATCATAGGGAGCCCTATCTTCTCAACTAGGGAGACTGCCGCCACAAAGGGACGCGCTAGCAGTAAAATAATCGACATTTGCAGAGCCTCGGCCAGAGCGGTAGCCCAAAAGCCCACCACCCAGCGCTGACGCGAGCGCAAGAAGATGGGACGCAGCAGTGCGCCCACCACGCCACCTAGCGCGGTTGATAGGCCACAGGCTACGGCGACAAAGCCCCCAATATCTATGAGGTAGCGATGCCCTCCGGCAATGAGGCCCGCCCCAATGCCTACTGCTGGCCCCCCGAGGAGCCCCGCCGCGACAACGGCCACCGCGCGTGAATTGGCGATGGCCCCCTCCACCGGGAAGCCGTGATAAGTGCCGAGTATGCCAAAGAGACCAAAGACGAGGGCTAGGAACGCCTTGCCCCACCTACTTTGAGAGTCCCCATACATCGTTTTCTGAAACGGCGCAGTGTTTGACAAGAGAAAGGCAATAACACACATCAAAGAAAGACTATTAATAAGCCCTAAAATCACCCGCGCATGAACACCAGTCATGACAACACCCCCTGCAACCTAAGTATACAGCAGGAAGCAAGAAGCAAAAAGTAAGAAGTAAGAGGCAGGAAACAAGAAGGAACGTTTATTAACCATAGGGTACACAGAGTGCGAGCGAATCGACTGCTGTGGGTTACTGCCAATAAAAATTACTGCTGCTCTATTGAATATTTCTGCCGAGAGTTGTACCATTAGGGTAGGAGGTGGAGCAATATGACAAACACCAAGTGTGCAATCGTTAAGTGTGTGGGCTGTGGGACCGTAAAAGAGATGGACGCAGGTTTTGCTTCCAGCGTAGCGCCCTCGCCCGAGATAAGTACAGAGTTCTTCGCCCTCGATCAGGCTCGGTCCATGGCACTAGCAATAGATTCACCTGAGGGGTGCGAGCCCGCAGTAGAAAAGACTACCCCTACAGAACATGTGCATACCCTGAGGGCGGATGAATGCCCAGAGTGCCACGGCACGCAGTGGTATCGTATCGGTGAAGATACAAATATTTTTGAGCGTCCTCGCAATTAGTAGTGTAATTCTGCCTAGACACCCCGAGGTAGCGACGCCTAGTGCGCGCACAACCTCGGGGTGTTTTTCTTATTTGTAGCAGCCCGCTACCCATGCTGCCTAGACTGACTGCAGCATTTACGGGCACTCGCGAGGCGATTAGCTTGGCAGGCGCACTGTTACTGTGGTGCCTTGACCAACAACGCAGGACAAGAGTACCGCGCCGCCATGCATGGCGACGATGCGTTTAACAATGGAAAGCCCTAAGCCGTTGCCTTTGCCTGTGCGAGACTTATCTGCCTTGTAGAATTTCTCGAACACTTTTCCATGGAGCTCCGGCGGTATGCCCTCGCCCGCATCGCTAATTTCGCATTCCACGCTGCCAGCCCTCTCGTGCAAAGTTATGGTCAGCGGACTGCCGGCTGGTGAAAACTTGATGGCATTATCAAGGAGGTTAATCCAAACTTGATAGAGGAGCTGCTCGTTCCCTAAGTAAAAGACCTCCGGCATCTCTATCTGTAGTTTGAGGCCCTTTTCTTGCCAAGCGCTCTCGAGAAGCAGCACTACCTTGCGCAGTTGCTCGTCTAAGCGAAAGCTCTCTCTAACTAGGGTTGCGCCGTCCTGCTCGAGCTGAGTCAGGAGCAAAATATTGCTCGCTAAATGAGAAAGACGCTCAGTTTCTTCCATGATGATTGCCGCGTACTCTTTCTTTGTTTCGTCTGTTTCTGACTCACCCAGGAGCTTAGCGTAGCCTCGGATAGACGTCAGCGGCGTTTTAAACTCATGCGAAATCGCCGAGACGAAATCACTGCGCAACATCTCGATACTTTGCAGTTCCTTAGCCATGGCATTGAAGCTTACGATGAGCTGGCCGATTTCGTCCTGTCTCTTCTCTGGTAGGCGCACCGAAAAATTACCTTGCGCAATGCGCTTCGTAGCCTCGCTGAGCGACCGTATGGGCTTCACAATGTAGGCCGCAGCAAATAAAAACAAGACCGAGCCTACCACAAGAGAGGTAACGCTAAAACGCCCCATGACGTGGCGAAAGTTAATAATATGCTGCTTAACATCCGGGTAGATCGGGTAGTAGTCTGTGAGGAGCTGTCGCTCAATGCTCATGATATAACCCACTGAGACCAGCAAATTGCCGATAAAGACAACCCCCACAAACACCAGCACCAACTCGGCATAGATGGATCTCCTCATGGGCGTCGCTCTGCCTTGTAGCCTAGTCCGCGGACAGTTACAATCTCAAATTCGCTACAGTCAGCGAATTTATCACGCAGCCGCTTAATATGAACATCTACGGTCCGCTCATCAACCTCACTGTCGTAGCCCCAGATATCATCCAACAACTCTTGTCGCGTAAAAATCCGCTTCGGATAGGCGAGCAGCTTAAATAGTAGCTGAAATTCTTTCTTAGGTAGGGCGATGTCACGGTCTGGCGCCTGGACTGACAGAGTGTCAGAATCTAGGACGAGCTCCTCCATGACGATCCTGCGCTCACTGTTTATCTTGGCGCGACGCAGCAGCGCTTTGACGCGGAGCACGAGCTCATCCATATCCACAGGCTTGGTTAGGTAGTCGTCAACACCCGCCTCAAACCCCCTTTTCTTGTCACTAAAAGTATCCTTGGCGGTGACCATAAGGACCGGCAAAGAGAAGGACGCTCTCCGCAACTGCTCTACTAGTTCGTAGCCATCTACTTTGGGCATCATCACATCGACTACGGCAAGATCGACTGCCTGCTTTTCTAACAATAGAAGGGCCTCCCTGCCATGCTCGGCCTGGCAGACGTCAAAGCCTTCTCGCTCAAGATAAATGGCCATGAGCCTACGGATTTGGGCATGATCATCGACTACGAGGACACGTACCACCTGCCGTCCCTCCCTCGAAAAGTATAGCCATAAAATAAGACGTACCTACCTCATACATAGCGCAGGGCATCGATAGGGTTAAGACGGCTAGCCTTTCTCGCGGGGACAAGTCCAAAGATTAACCCTACCGCCACTGAGAACCCTACCGCTAAGAGAATGGGCGACATGGTAACAGCAAAATCAAAGCCAATGAAAAGACTTCCCAAGTAGGCCAAAGCCATACCGACCACTATGCCTAGCGCGCCGCCGAGGACACATAGTACCACAGCCTCTATCAGGAACTGCACCATAATGAGCCCTGGCTCTGCCCCGAGGGCTTTGCGCAGACCGATTTCATTGGTGCGCTCGGTCACCGAAACGAGCATCATGTTCATAATGCCAATTCCGCCCACGAGAAGTGATATCGCAGCGATGCCTGCTAGGAGCAGGGTCAGGGTATTCGTAATCGAAGCCATCATATCGAGGATCTCCTGCTGGTTGGCGATGCTAAAAACATCGCTCCGTCCGTCAAAAATGCCCGTAAGTGCCGCCGCAATTGTATCCCGCACCGCTTCCACATCGCTGCCCTCGGCAAAGTAGACCTCCACAGAGTTTACGCGCGACCCACCTAGGGCGCGTTCCGCCACATTGTAGGGAACAATTATCGCCTCATTGACATTACTCTGCGTGAACCCACTGCTTGCTGCCATCACTCCCACGACCACAAATTCGCGTCCGCGGATGATAATTTTTTCGCCTAAGGGAGAGCGATTGGCATATAGCTCGGAGGCCAAGGTAGCACCTAGTATCGCGACATGTTGGCGATTGACAATATCGAGGGGGTGTAGTGCCCGTCCGAAGGCTACCTCATTGGCGTCGTTTGCAAAAAATTGGCTGCTGCGGCCAAAAATTCGCACATTCTCTTTCTTGGTTTCGTTGGCGAAGAGGTAGCCTCGTGCGCTAGTCAAAGGGGACACCGCAGTGACTAAGGGCGTGTTCGCCAGTTGACGCAGGTTCTCATCGGTGAGCCCTGCCTTCTGGGGAGTACCGGTTATAGTAATGCTGAGCCTATTACCCCCTAACCCGGCCAACTCTCCTTGAATGGAGGCTGTCGCACCACTGCCTATGAGCATTAAGGCGATGATGCTGGCGACCCCGATAACAATCCCGAGCACAGTCAAGCCTGAACGCACCCTGTTGCTGAAAATGCTATCGAGAGACATCGCGAGAACTTCCCTGAGCATAGCGATCATCTCCTTCCTCAAAAATTTGCCCATCGAGAATGCGCACCACGCGCCGGGCATGCTGCGCGACACTGGGGTCATGGGTGATCATGATGATGGTGCGACCTAGCGCATTAAACTGCTTAAACAGCTCCATTACTTGCTGGCCCGTCTTTTGGTCGAGAGCACCTGTTGGTTCGTCGGCCAGAATAACGGCCGGCTCCGTGACCATGGCCCTGGCAATGGCTACACGCTGCTGCTGCCCGCCTGAAAGCTGATTGGGCCGACTCAGGGCTTTATGTGGGATACCGACTGCTTCTAGGGCGTTCATCACTCTGTCTCGCCGTTCAGCCAGCCCAAAATGGCTATAAATCAAAGGCAACTCAATATTAGAGAACGCTGTTAAACGAGGCAACAGCTGAAAGTTCTGAAATACGAAGCCTACTTTCTTGTTGCGAATACGAGCTAGCTGCGGTTCTGTCAAGTTAGCCACTAACACTCCGTCTAGATGGTACTCTCCACGCGTCGGCACATCGAGACAACCTAGAATATTCATGAGCGTGGTCTTGCCAGAGCCCGAGGGACCAAGTATAGCGAGCATTTCGCCCTGTCGCACCTGCAAGTTAACTTGGCGCAGGACGCCTTGCTCTTCATCACCCACAAAGTAGCTTTTGTCCACGTCTACGAGTGAAATTAACTGTGTCATAGTCATCTCCCTAGCGCTGTCCACGCATGGGCCCCGGCATCCCCGGTGTTTCCGGTGGCTCAGGCTTAGCAAAGCCCACCACTTCACCTTCGTTAAGGCCACTGGTAACTTCCACTTGCCTGCCGTCACTCAGTCCTATCACCACTGACCGCCGCTCTAAGCGACCCTCTGCGTTCTGCACAAACACGAGGGGTTTCTCTTCCTCATAGAACACCGCGACTATGGGTACAACCAAGACGTCACTAGCGCGTGCCGTCTCAACTCTAATTTCAGCCGACATACCCACCAAGAGCCCCTCTGGGTTCGGCAGGGATACTTTCACGGCAAAGGTGGTAATACCGCCAGATAGCACGCCCTCCCGCGCGATACTGGTGATGCCCCCCGTAATTTCTTCATCTCGCAGGGCGATAATATCAACGGTGGCACTTTGTCCGTGCTGCAACTTAGCGATGTCTAGCTCATCGACCTGCGCCGTGATTTCGAGTTTGGCAAAGTCAGTTATCTCCACAAGTCTAGCGCCAGGGTTTACCCACTCGTTACGCCGCACCAAGAGCAAGGTTACTTCTCCGTGGCGCGGGGCGGTAATCGACTTGCCATCACCCATGCGCAACAGAACTTGGCCCTTAGTCACTGTGTCGCCTAGAGCTACAGCAAGCTCTACAACTTGCCCGCCGCTAGGGGCAAAGACAACTTCTTCATCTACCGGTGCGACGCGCCCTGTGCCGGTAACCGTCCGGGCTATGACACCTCTGCCTACGGTGTGAAACTCATACGCGGCGTCCTCACTCTGGCCTGCATTGCGAAACACAACGAAGGCGCCGACGGCTAGTAGCACCCCAAGCGCTACTCCTAAGTACGTATACTTGCTCTTCTTTTTGGTTGGTCTACCATTGTTCATTTTCATCTCGCCTTTCCATAGGGGATAACAATAGTTTAGACCTACCAGATGAACTAAATGTGAACATATTTACTCGTAGTAAAAGTGGTCGGAAAGGAAACGTTAAAGCGCGTGGTGCCGTCACTGCTGGCAAAATCAATCGTGGCGTGGTGAGTTCTGGCGATGGCATAACAGACTGCTAAGCCCATACCGGTGCCATGTTTCTTAGTTGTGAAGAAGGGTGTGCCTATCTGCGCCACATCTTCGGCACTAATGCCCCCGCCATGGTCGGTAATGGCCAAAGTAACCGTATCCCCGATGTGCGCCGTACTGATAGTCACGGTTCCTCCTTGTGGCGAAGCCTCCAGAGCATTGCGCACTAGGTTTACCACCAGAGCCCTTATTTCGACTTCGTTCAGCACGAGTTCAGGCACTTCGCCTAGTTCGAGCCACACCTCTTTGTCTTCTAGTTCGGCGTCTGCCTGCAGAGCAGGCCACAGTGCCACGAGGATATCATTAAGCTGAAGCGTTACCAAGTCTATGTGGCGCCCGCCAGACAGCGTCATGAACTCTGTAAGTAAAGCATTGATGCGGTCCATCTCAGAAATAAGCAGCTTGAAGTGCGAGGTATACCCGGCTAACTCGGGACGTCTAGCAAAGAGTTGCAAGAAACCTCGCACCGTAGTCAGAGGGTTGCGTAGCTCATGCCCTATTCCTTTGGCGATTTGACCCACATAATTTAGGCGATCGAGCCGAAACAGCTCATAAGCGTGGCGAGTCTCCTTGGTTAGGTCGCGCACAACCAAGACTACCCCGTAGAGGACATGTGAGTAGTGCCGCAAGGGAGACAGCGTCACCATGGCCTTGATGGATGCGCCATTCTGATGTCTGAGCTCCGTCGTCATAACGCTAGGCGATTGGCCGTCATGAACAGCAGCAAAGATTTCGTCCCATTGCTGGTGACCACCACCGAGTACGCGGGCAAAATTATCTCCCTGCACCTTGTCCTGGTCATACCCTAGCATGGCAGTGGCTGCGCTGTTCCAAGTCAAAATGCTGCCATCCCGCTTAGTTGAGATAATGGCATTACTCGACTGCGTGACGAGCAAGGCCAGCCTCTCTTCGGCTGTGCGTGACTCGGCTCTCTGCGTAATGTCACGGCTAACTTCCAAGTAGACGTCTACGAGCCCATCTTCATGCCGATGAACTGATATATCACACTCCACGATGATGCTTACACCATCTCGCCGTAGGCGAGCTTGCTCTCCCCTCCACTGCCCCGCAGCACGCAGGGCGGTATGCACTTCTTCGCGCACCCTTTCACCTTGTGGAAATATTTCATGGTGATGTTGCCTCATGGCTTCACTCCTGCTCCAGCCATAGGTGCTCTCCGCTGCCATATTCCAGTATTCCACTTCACCTTGGACATTGCAGACGATGATGGAATCATAGACGGCATCAAGCAGCTCAGCTTGCTCGCGTAGCAACTCTTGTTGCGCTAAAAGTTGAAGTTCTGCGTTCTTGTCAGGGGTGATATCGCGCAGGGTGGCATAAATTGCCTGCTCCTCGACCATGGCTACGAAATTAACCGCCACCCAGCGCAGAGGAAGGCCCTCTCCGCTCACAGACACCACGCTAGCCCTGCGGCCACCGCGCCTACTAAGTTCAAGCAGTGCCTCTTGGCCTAAGCAATGGTCGAAGGGGTCTAGTAAATCCCATAGTGATGTGCCCTCTCGTCCTTCCTTGGCCTCTGCGCAGAGAAGTTTCCACGCCGCATTACAGTGCCGAATTGCTCCACTAGGAGCCATCACTAGCATGGCATCTGGTGATAAATCAAAGAACAGGTCTAGCTGGCGCGTGGCCTGCTTAATGGCCGTAATGTCGTCTAGCACAGCCAGCTTGCCCGCGCGCCCCTGCGGAGACAAGAAATCCAAGACGCGCCAATGATAGTGGTACTCACCCTGTGGGGTAGCAATACGACCCTCCCTCTCTCCCATCAACCCCCATGGTGGTGCCTCTAGCTCTAGGGCAACAGTTTGCTCCCTCTCCTCAGATGAGCGGGATGGGTTAAGGCTCCACCACTCCCCGGGGCGCTCGCGTAGCAGCAGCCTTAGTGGCATAGAAGCTAAGGCTGCCTCAAACATGGACACGGCCGCCAGGCGTTGCCTTAGCGAGTAGAAAATTTTAAAAACCGCCACCGTACCTAGCGGTGTCAGGATGAGATTTGGCAACAGGGTGGCACGCAAAACAGAGATGCCCATCGGCAGTACGGCCGAGGATGCGAGAACGACCGCGGCCTTGGCTAAGCCCAAGTAGAGGCCGAAGAAGAACAAGGTACGGCTAGTGGGTGTTTGCCCCCTAGCGACCTGCCGACGTAGGGCCAGACCACTTAGCGTATAGATTAAGATGCTGGCCACGCCGACCCACATCGCTTCCCCCCCGCGCAGGAGGCGGTAGGCGCTACTTATGAGCACGGCGAGCGAGGCAGTAAGCGTGCCCCCCGTAAAACCAGCCAGAGCTAGAACAACATTGCGGTAGTCAAGAAACCATCCACTCATGCCCTCCATCGCGGTGGCCATGCTCAGCACTGTGGCCACACCAAAAACAACACCCCAGACCCAGTCAGATGCCTTGCGATGCGATGCCAACGCTAGAGCAACACCAATCAGGCAAACACCGACTACGATGAGCAAATTTATGGCCAGAGGGAGTATCAGCTGCATGGCGCGCTCCCCTCCTCTTTAAGCTCACGTGGGAAGGCAACCGTAAAAATCGTGCCCAGAGGGGTGGACAGGAAACTGATCGTGGCATTGTGCAAGACAGCGATACTTTCGCACACGGTCAGGCCCAGCCCTGAATGACCAGGGCGGGTGGTAAAAAAGGGCGTCCAGACTTTGTCGTGGATGTTCTGGTCAATGCCCGTACCCTCGTCTTTTATCAAGAGCAAGATGGAGGACTCGGTCTGCTCTGTCGCTATGGTCAGAGTACCGCCCTCTGGCATGGCCTGCAAGCCATTGCGGGCGAGGTTCGTTACGAGTTGCCGAATACAACTTGTACATAGCAAGAGTTGCTCTGTCGCGCTCTGCGCTAGCTTAATATGGTGTGTATTCTTGAGGCCCTCCGCTACCAGAAGAGGCACTGCCTCTGCCACGATGTTATTTAACTGCGCAGGCTCTCTTGCCATATCGCTAAACCCTGCCAAGGCCAAGAAGCTGGTGACAACCTTCTGGGCAGATAGTAAGTCATCCTGCACGATATCTAGTTGTGACTTAACTACCTCAAAAGCCGGATAGGTACGAAAGAGCTGCAAAAATCCTCGCACAGTGGTGAGCGAGTTACGCAACTCGTGGCCAAGGCCCGCGGCGATTTGGCCACTGACATTGACCCGATCAACGCGTAACTTCTCTCGCTCCATGAGCCGCTGGGCGGTCACGTCATTCACCAGCATGGATATAGTTCGCAGAGCGGGCTCTGCCCCTCCTAGCGGTGAGAAGACGGCCGAAGTATAGACGGCCGTGCCGGCCTTGTGAGGCAGAACGTCACGGCAACCCTCTGTAGTATGGCCGCTCCTTGCGGCCGCGAGGGCGGCGTCGACTGCAGGCCAGGCCTCTGGCAGGCAGAGCTCCTGCAACCTTCGCCCTACAATTTCACTCGCAGTATAACCAAGAATCTGCTCGGCACCCTTGTTCCAGGTGAGCACGGTACTGTCTTCCGCCAAGCTCACTACGCCGTCATCCGTACTTTCCACGACTGCCGCCAAGAGCCTTCGTCTCTGGGCATCTTGCAGGGCGGTCGTATAATCGCTACAAATTTCGATTATCTTAACCGCTTCGCCTGTGGCGCTACGACTTAGTGTCCAGCGCGCCAGAATTATAAGCGGCCTGCCTTCTTGTGTGGTGCGACAAATGACCCCTTGCCAATGCCCTGCCGTCAACAGCTGCTCTTTGATCTCGCCAAGAGGCTGTGGGTACCTCGTAGCCAAAAGATCATCGACCTGAACATGGCGCCAATTGTTAAAATCAGTGGCATAAAGGGTGCCAGCGGCTTCGTTGGCCGAGAGTAATCTTAGAGAAAGATCGTAAACCAGTATGGCCTCTTGCACTAAGTTGAGCAACCGCGCTTGATTGCTGTGCTGTCTAATTTGCTGCACCAAGCGCTCTTGGCGCTCTGTATATTGGTGAATATTGTGCACCACCACATGTACGGCATTTTCTGTGGGGGAGTACACTCCTGACCAGGAAAGCCATAACTCTCGCCCTTTGGCAGTGATGACGCGTACTTTTCCGTAGCGCGGAGCCATATTTCCAGAGGCCAGCGCCTGCCAAATGTCGGCTAGCTCGCTTATATCTCGGGGAGAAATAAAGTCTAAGAAATTCTTCCCCACTAGGTCGCTTTCGCTGCGTTCCAGCATTTGCGCCACAGCCTGATTGACCCACAGTACCTCGCCTGAAACATGTAGTACTGCGAAACCGTGTAGGGATAAGTCGAAAAACTGCTGGAGTTGACTTTGCGCGGACTTAATAGCGGTTACATCGCGAAATAAGGCCATCCACCCGCTATCAGCCATGGGCAGAGTTAGTCGCGACACCCTGAGCAAAAACACCTTTCGCTCGCCGGCCACTTCACAGGCGATTTCTGCCTCTCCCACCTCTGCCTGCCCTAAGCCGCGTCTTCTCGCCGCCATCAACTCCTGCCCAAGGCTTGCCGAGAGCGCTTCCTTTTGTGCTAGGACAGGGCTGGTGTAGCTAATGACGCCACTACCGTCAATAAACATGACATAGCCTGAAGTGCGTAAAAAAGCAGTTATCACCGAGTAGCTGTAACCACGCAGAGCCAAGTACCAACAAAGTAGCGCACTGAGCACCATGCCGCCCGCGGATAGCAGGGCCTCGCCAGGCAGACTTCCTGGCACCGTCAAGAAGAGGGCCGCAGGCCACAGGCCGACTATGGCCTCCTGCCAGCGCGGCGTCACTACTCCTTTACTTGCCACAAGCCCCCATATCGCAGCTATGAGAACAGAGCGCGGCATGCCGACCACTACATTGCCTAGTAAGGCTGCCACCGTTTGCCCGCTCACGATGGATAGTAAGAGAGCAGGTAAACCCCCGAAGTAGGCCGCGCCAAAGTATACAAAGTGGGGGAACACTAAGTAACCATCTACGTAGGGCATGCCCATAGCGACAAAGGCCGCGACTAACGCAAACAACATGGCCTTTACCAAGCGCGTTTGTTTGTAGAAGACAAACACGGTGATTAAACTTACTAAGCCGACACTAATACTGGCTGTCACAGCGTTTACGTATAGCTCTTTAACAATGATCACCTCTTGATTGTGCCAAGTTTACACCGGAGAGCGCCTCAAGTACAATAACAGTGTAGCTAGTCAAGAAAATAACGGAGGGGGAAAACCATGACTGCGCGTCAAAATTGGGACCTAGATTCCATCTTCTCAGGCGGTAGCAACTCGGCACAGTATGCAACATATCTTGAAAGCCTACAGAGTGACATACGTGATTTTCTAGCCGCAGTTTCTACGGAAAAGTTAGGAGCCACAGACTGCGCTGCGGCTCTCAAGAAGGTGCAGCTACTAACAAACCGCATGCGCCACGCGGGGGCTTTTGTGGGTTGCCTAGCAGCCCAGAATGTCAAGGACGACAAAGCCAAACTTCTCGGGGCGAAGGTGCGAGCCATCGGTGCCGGCTTGGCCTCGGTCCTAACTAACCTCGACAAACACCTGCTGCTACTAGACGAGACCGATTGGCAACAACTTTTGGCTGACCCCGAACTTACGCCTCTAAAATTCAACCTAGACGAGCGCCGTCGCCGCGCCAAGGCGAAAATGCCGGCGGCACAGGAGACCCTGGTTAATGACCTTTCTGTCGACGGCTATCATGGATGGTCCAGCCTCTACGACACGGTTGTAGGGCGCATGACCATACCCATCGAGCAAGGCGACAAAACTGTGCACGTTTCCCCTGGCCAAGCTGCCAACATGATGGTCAGCCCAGACCGCGCCTTTCGCAGCCATGTCTTTAGGCGATGGGAAGAAGCCTGGGCCAAAGAGGCAGATTTCTCTGCCTTGGCCCTAAACAACTTGGCCGGCTTCAGGTTAAACTTGTACCGCCATCGAGGGTGGGAAGATGTCCTCGCGGAACCGCTCGACTACAACCGCATGGAGCCCGAGACTCTCGCGGCCATGTGGACAACCATTAACAATAACAAGTCCAGATTAATCACCTATCTCGAGCGCAAGAAAAAACTCCTGGGGACGGGCGTACTAAGCTGGCATGATGTAGCCGCACCGAGCACGACAACTGGTGGCAAGATGCCCTTTGATCAGGCTGCCGATTTTATTGTGAAACAGTTCCGTAAAGTTGACCCTTACATGGCCGATTTCACCGCCGCTTGTTTCACCAAAGGATGGGTTGAAGCCGAGGATCGCCCCGGCAAGCGACCAGGTGCGTTCTGCACTACCTTCCCCGAAAAACAAGAGTCGCGCGTATTCATGACCTATTCTGGAACTATGAACAATGTCGCCACCCTGGCCCATGAGCTAGGCCATGCCTTTCATCAGGCGGTAATGAACGACCTGCCCCCCATGGCGCAGCAGTATGCCATGAACGTCGCCGAAACTGCCTCTACTTTTGCCGAGGTCATAGTGGCTGACGCCGCGGTCGCACAAGCCCACGATAAAGTAGAAAAATTAGCCCTCATTGAAGACAAACTCGAACGCGCCGTCACCCTCTTGATGAATATCCAATGCCGTTTCCTGTTCGAGACCCGCTTTTATGCCGAACGCCAGGCGGGCCCAGTGAGCAAGGAACGCCTCTGTGAACTTATGGTGGAGGCGCAGAAAGAGGCCTTTGCCAACAGCCTCGACGAATATCACCCGCATTTCTGGGCGGCCAAACTTCACTTCTTTAATACCGGAGTCCCCTTCTACAACTTCCCCTACACTTTCGGCTACCTCTTTGCCACCGGGGTATACTCTCAGGCTGCTAAAGAAGGTCCCTCCTTCGCCGCGAAGTATGTGGCCTTGCTGCGCGATACCGGCAGCATGAAGGTAGAAGACCTAGCCAAACGTCACCTCAATGTCGACTTATCGCAGACCGAGTTCTGGCAAGCGGCTATCGACTCCGCCTTGTCGGAGCTAGATGAGTACCTACTCCTTACAGCGACCGATTAAGCTAGCGAAGCCCCCACTAGATTAAGAAGTGGGGGCTCTTTCTTTACTCCTCGCCGCCCCGGTAGGCGCCGCGCAAGAGCAGCACCCCCTGCGTCGAGCTCTGTATTCCACGGATACTAGTGTGTACGGCTGCCAAGCGCGTCGGGTAGAAGAGAAAGATGCGGTTAGCTTCTTGGTACAGCGTTTCCTGTATCTCTTCATACTCCGCTAATGCTGCGCTAAGATCGAACAATTGCTCTGCGTACAGGAGCCTGGCCTCTAGTGAGGGACTGAGTGCTAATTCCGGGTCACCCCGCAAGGCCTCACCCACTTCACCTGTGTAGGGTATAAAACTGCCCACCCACATATCGACGCCCTGCCCGCTCGCGAGCAAATCAAAGAGCTCTCCTGCCGTATGGCTGACGATTTCAACCCGTATGTTGAGGGCCGACAGTTGCCGCGCCACTTCTCTGGCTGTAGTGAGGTGTATGTGGCTTTCGCGTGTGTGCAAAGTGACTGCAAAGCCCCGCGCAAAGCCCGCCTGCCGCAGCAGCTCTTTGGCGTGCGCTAGGTCGTAGGTGTAGGCGGCTTGTTCGGCGTGCCCAAACACCGCGGGGGATACCGGCCCATCGGCAGCCTGCCCAGAAATACTAAGTGCCCTAAGCAACCAACTGCGGTCCACGGCGTAGTTCAGGGCTTGCCGCACCCTTACATCACGAAATTGTGGCAGGTCGCCATTCATGCCAATGTAGTAAAGCTCTTGCCTGGGCAAGGACACCTTGCGCACCGCCGGGTAATCGCGCAGGGCTTCGACCTCACTAGAAGTCAGATCATAGATAATCTCTACTTCGCCCCTCTTAAGCATCGCCAAGCGCTCACTAGCCTCACGGACAAAGAAGAAAGTCAGGCCCGTAGGCGCCAAGGCCTCTTTATTCCAGTAGTTAGCATTTGGCACTAGCTCAAGTCGCTCGCCACCATACCACTGTCTTAACTGGAAGGGGCCAGTCCCCACAGCAGTGTGCGTGAGGTTGTAGTTGCTGTCCTTAAGTCGTTTTTCTAACTCGCGCGGTGACTTTAAAGAAGCGGCGGGATGTGCAAAGTAGTAGGCTAGGGCGAAACTTGGCCCCGTGGTCGTGAAGGTAATGGAATAGGGCGAGTTGATTACTATGTCCTCTACGAAGGCGAAAAGATTGCGTCTCGCCATGCCGTTTAAGGGGTCAAGTAAGAAGTCAAAGTTTACCTTCACGGCCTCTGCGTCTAACTTAGCCCCATCGTGAAACTGCACCCCTTCACGCAAGAGAAAAGTAATGGCACGCCCATCGGGGCTAATGCTAAATTCGCGGGCTAGACGGGGCACCAGCGTATTTTTCTCTTCTACGGCCAGTAGTCCCTCAAAGATGGCCTGCTGCATGACAGGAGATAAGTGATCGACGACATTGAAGGGATCAAGGGATACAGGCTCCCCACCAATAGCTATCAACAAGGGAGAAACTTCTGCTTGGCATCCCGTCAAGGACAAGGGGACAGCCGCGCACAGTGCTAGGGCCAACAATAAGGCAATGCTTTTCTTCACAGTGTACCTGGCCTTTCTCAGTCAGCGCTCCTCTCAGGGAGCTATCGTTACATACATTCGCTATGGAGGAGTAAAATCCTGCCGAGAGGCCGTCCTCCCTGTGCTAGGGGCCCTTTTTCGCTCATAAAATTAGAGGTAGCAAGGAGGTGAAGAAATGCACACGAGAGCCTACTTAGCGCTGTGTTTGTCCCTGTTAATCATTTTCACCCCTGCCCTATTTCGCGCCCCTGCTAAGGCCAACGACCCCCTAAAAGAAGTGAGCCTCGTTATTGACATCGCCAAACGCAACTTAACGATACTAAATAATGGGCAACCCTGGCGGACATACCCCGTGGCCGTGGGCATGGCAGCTACTCCTACCCCCGTCGGTGAATGGGCTATTATACAGAAGGACAGGGACTGGGGTGGCGGCTTTGGCACAAGGTGGCTCAGGATAAATGTGCCCTGGGGCATCTACGGTATTCATGGTACAAATAAGCCAAGTTCAATCGGTGCGGCGGCCAGCGCCGGATGCATACGGCTACAAAACCGCGATATCGAAGAAATCTACCGCCTGGTGCGTGTGGGGACTCGCGTACACATTGTCGGTCCCTTAGCTAAAACAAGGGTGACCTCGCCGCAAAGCATGGGGCAAAGTGGCCAAGATGTTCAGCAACTGCAACTCGCGCTGCGAGAAAGAGGTTTTGCACCGGGTTTTCTCGATGGCCGCTTCGGCGAGGCGACGAGGGCTGCAGTCGCTCATTTGCAGAGGCATTACGGTCTAACCGTCAATGGCCGGGCCGACGACAATGTACTAATCCTCCTCGGGCTAAGGAGGTGAGGACGTAAAATGTTTAAACGTGTAGGGATTTTTATCTTAATTGCGCTACTGATAGGCGCAGGGCTCTACCATAGGCGTCCCCCACGTACGGAGGATTACTTGGTAGACCCCACGGCGAGGCTAGACCCAGCCCTGCATTACCGCATTACCGTGTGGATCGCTCTGCCGGTCATTGCCACTGCGGAGGCTTACCGCAGTGACATTTTGCAGGTATTGGCCGACTTTTCTGCCCTAGAGGGGAGCATCACAGTGGAGACCTTGTTTGTGGCCGACCATCTCCTAAAGGAGCGTTTGGCCGCGGCCCTCGCCGCGGGTACTCCACCCGATCTTGTTCTCGACACAGCCGAGGCACAAATCAACTACGGCGAACTTCAGTTGCCCCTCGGACGCTACCTTACCAAGTTAGAAAAAGAAAACTACAGCCCTAGCTCCCTCGCTCAGGCCTCTTTTCGTGGGGCACAGCTGGGTCTGCCTGTGGGTTTTTCGCCACGTGTGTTCCTAGCTAGTACGGGTGTTCTGCAGACTGCGGGATTGTCCTTAGAGAACATAATTTTGCACGGCTGGACTTGGGAGCAGTTTTTGCAGAGCGTAGCTGCCTCGACCTCTAAAGCGAGACCTGGCTTGGTCTTGACTAATGTTGGCACGCCGCTGCTCCAGACTCTCGCCGCCTCCCTAGGGACCCCTTCGCCATGGGACAGCGAAGGACGCTTGAACTGGGGCGAAGAGACCCTGCTAGCCCTCGCGACAATTGGGCATCAGTTGGCGCGGACCCAGAGCGGAGCAGAGCCAAGCAGTGCCACTGAAAATGCCCTGGCCCTCTTTCTAAACGGAAAAGCGGCCCTCATCGGACCGCTGAATCCCCCTTTGACTACCTGGCTGCACCATGAAGCCAGGGCACGAAAATTGACGCTCTCTGTCTTGCCTGTACCCTCTCTGCAAGGCGGGGCCTTTACCGACATGCGGGCCGTAAATCTCATTGCTTTTAGGCAACGCTCACGGCAGAGGCCTGACCATGAACGCATGGTGGCAGAGCTAGCCAAGTACGTAGCCCCCGAGCTAGGGCAAGTGCTTGGGGAGCACCTGTCCTTTATCCCCCCCCACGCCACCTCTACCCCTCGGACTGATATTCCTTGGCAGAGCGAGGGAGAAGCCGCTACCAACATGGCCTTTGCCCTCCGCACGCCCTACCGCCTGGGTGGGGAGGGTGCGGAGAAAATGGCCGATTGGGAAGCAGCACTCGAGCCGCTGTGGCTGTCTCTAATGAAGGGCGAACTAAGCCCCACCGACTTTTCGCAACAGGCCCACTCTGTTTTAGAGCAACTAGGACCCTAGAAAACCAAGAGTGCCCTTAAGTAACCAAGGGCAGAATTCAGCCACAGCCCGAGGTTAGTGTGCAATTCAAACCAGTAGATGGCGAAACCAAAGAGTATGGCTGGGATGGCGGTGATTGTCGTGGCCAGGAGAGCCGAGCGACGATGTAATGCCATAAGATTGTCGTGGCCAGGAGAGCCGAGCGACGATGTAATGCCATAAGAGGAAAGAGGGCGTCGCCATCCTGGGAGATGGCGTTCGCCAAGAGTGCCGCAAAAGGGATAAGCCCGCGAGAATAGAGAGTGACAAACATAATTTGCGGACCACAACCGGGGATAAGCCCGATTAAGCCACCCATGACGATGGACAAGGCCCCGGCAGCAAGGAGGACGCTTGCCAGCAAAGCTTCGCCCGCCGCATAGTCGCCCCTGCCCAGCAAAAGAATGGCCAGCTCATAGACCAAGAATCCGACAAAGACCCATACTACCACGAAGGCAGTCTCCTGTGCGTTATGAATAAAGGTCTCTTTCAGGGAGGTCGCCTTAATTTCTGTCTCCTCATGCGTATCATTGTCTAAGAACTTCTTGCCGAAAACCATGAGAACGAAGGACAACACGGCACCTGTCACTCCGACCAGTAGACCAAAGTTTGGAAAAAAGAGGGCATCCGTATCCACTTGAGCCAGCCCTAGGACCGCCAGCACTAGCCCCACCGACAAAAGACCCCAGAATACAATAAAACCCTGGTGCGTGAGACGGTAGCCGAGCGTTTCCTGAGGTAGATGACCCCTAATTTGGTGATGGAGCACTAGGTCAACGTCATCGCCTTCGCCATGACCGATATGGGGTGCGTGAGCATGTGGCCCCACATGCCGGTGCAATTTCTCCACTTCTTTCTTGGTGAGACGTGAGGCACGGTAGTTACGAAGCAGTTTCTCGCCGAGTGAAGTTCTGTCCACCAAGTAGCCGGTTAAAACAGCCGCACCGAAAGCTAAGGCGCTGACATAAACATATTGCACTGGCATGGTAGCTATCATCACGAAGGCCGAGTCACCGGTGGTGGCCACTAGGGTCGCCACTACCGCACCAAAAGTAACGGTACCCTTGATAAACAAAGGCATGATAAAAATCGAGCCCCCACAGCCAGGGATGAGCCCAAAGAGGGCCCCCAGCACAGGTTGCCACCCCTTTGATCTTTCAATCGTGGCCACAAATGCTCCGCCCTTACGATAATTGATGAAACCAAAAAGCAGAAGCACCGCCCCCACAAAAGCGCCCACGTCAATGAATGCCCCTGCCATACTTTCTAGTACGAGCTGCCATACTGTCTCTATCATCCACTTCCCCCTACATCAATACGTAGTGCCAGCACCCGCATCCTGCTCGCACCCTAGCCAGTAATTCGCGACAACCACTTCTTTTTCCTGCTAGGCCACGGTACTCCCCTGACTTGACACTCGGCATTTGGCAGGGTAGATTGATGTCAAGGGGGAATTTTTGATGGCTACACCAGCATATCGCGTTCGCATAGCGCCGAGTCCCACCGGGGATGCCCATGTGGGGCATGCCCGAACCGCGCTCTATGACTATATTTTAGTCAAGCAAAACGCTGGCACATTTATCTTACGCATCGACGACACCGACACAGCTCGCAACACCGCCAACTCAGAAGCGGGGGTCATTCGCGGGCTACAGTGGCTCGGCCTTGATTGGGACGAAGGCCCCGATAAAGGTGGCGAGCATGGCCCTTACCGACAGAGCGAGCGCTTAAGCACATACCACCATTATGCACAACAATTGCTCACCGAAGGCAAGGCCTACGAGTGTTTCTGTTCGCAAGAGGAGCTCGAGGTCATGCGCATGGCCCAGCAAGAGGCTAAAGAAGACCCCAAGTACAACGGTCAATGCCGCTTACTCAGCGCGGAGCAGAAGAATACCCTTGCCTCTTCTGGGCGCGTACCTACGGTGCGCCTCTTGGTTACGGGCGGCATAGTAGGCTTTGATGACTTGGTGCGGGGGTGGATAGAAACCGACACTTCGCTCATGGGCGACTTCATTATTCTCAAGTCAAATGGTATCCCCGTTTACAATTTTGCCACGGTCATCGACGATCATCTCATGGAAATCAGCCATGTCACGCGCGCTGCCGAGCACATCATTAACACCATCCCCCAGGTGCTGATTTACCAGGCCCTCGGCTGGTCTATGCCCAAATTTGCTCATTTCAGCACCATGCTCAATGAGGATCGCACTAAAATGAGCAAACGCAAAGGGGCGACTTTCATCGGCCAGTATGCGGACATGGGGTACTTACCTGAAGCCATGCTTAATTTCCTGGCTTTCTTGGGCTGGAGCCCGGGAGACTCTGGCGACGAGATTATGACCCTAGACGAGATGATCGCCAAGTTCTCACTAGACAAATGCACCGTTTCTAATGCTATTTTTGATGCCAAGAAACTTGACTGGATAAATGCCAAGTGGATTCGCCGTTTGAGCCCCTTAGATTTAGCCGTACGCATGTTGCCATTTTTGCAGCGCGCCGGCCTCACCGACAACGAAGTCGACATTAACTGGCTCTCACGCCTAGCAGTTCTCGTGCAGGAGCGCATGACCCGCCTAGATGAGGCCCCCGTTATCTCGGCCCTCTTTTTCGTGGAACCTGACCTGCCCTACCAGGAAATTAGGCAGACCTTGGCCGAGGCCGAGGGCAAGAGCATTCTTATGAGCATTCTCGATACTCTCCTTGCCACCACCTGGAACGAGGTCGAAATCGAGAAAGCTCTGCGTGGGCTGCAACCGAGCCTTGGCATCAGCATGAAAACTTACTTCATGACCTTGCGCCTAGCGACCACCGGCAGTACGGTATCGCCCCCGCTCTTTGCCAGTCTTGCTGTCCTGGGCAAGGAACGCGTAATTGCACGGCTCACCCGCACCATCAGCAATATCTAGTGTAATGCATACTAAGACAAAGCCCTCGCCATTATGGCGAGGGCTTACGTTACTAGTTGGCATCGGAACAAACTTCGGTCGGAGTGGGTGTAGCAAAGCTCTGTTGGCGGACGACGGCCTTCGCCTTCCATGCTCCGCCAAGGTACCGGAGGACAGGGACGAAGACAGCAATGCTCCAACCAATGGGGATAGACCACCAAATGCCCCGATAGCCAAGTGCTGTCGTAGTCAGCCAGTAGGCCATGGCGACACGAACCACTAGGCTAGTTAGCGAAGTAAAGAGAGGAATGAAAGCGTCACCTGCGCCGCGCAGTACGCCATTTAGCACCATCAAGGTCCCGAAAACGACGTAGAAGACCGATACAGTACGCATGTAATCGACACCCATGGCGATAACTTCAGTTTCTGCGGCTGAGACAAATACAGTTACTAACTGCGCGCCGACCGTAAATACCAGGATCGTCACCATGAGGGTGCTCACGATCACCATGGCTAGGGTAGCCTTAAGCCCCGCACCGATGCGATCAAAGCGTCCTGCCCCAATGTTTTGGCCAGTGTAAGTAGAGATGGCCATACTAAAGTTCATGATGGGCATCATGGCGAAAGAGTCCATGCGTCCGGCTGCGGCAAAAGCCGCCATGGTGGTGGGGCCGAAACCATTGACCAGAGACTGCACGACGAGCATACCGACCGAGGCAATACCTTGTTGTAGTGAGGAGGGTATGCCAATTTTGACCATAGTGGCAAAAATGTCTCTGTCAAAAGACCATTCGTGTCGCGAAAATTTGAGAAATGGAATGCGGTAAAAGATGTATATCAGGCTAAGCGCCGAGGACAGCCCCTGTGAAATGACGGTTGCCCAGGCCACACCCGGAACACCCCAGCCGAGGTAGACGACAAAGTACACATTCAATACCACATTGACGATGGTAGAAACAATGAGAAAGTAGAGGGGTGTCTTAGAGTCGCCTAGGGCACGCAAGATGCCGGCCAGAGCGTTGTAAACAAACATGAACACGACTCCGCCAAAGAAAATCTGCATGTAGGCCGCAGCATCTGGCAAGATACTCTCTGGCGTGCCTAAGAGAACTAGCAATGGTCTACTCGCGAAAACCCCCACTATGCTCACCACAGCGGCACTAATGACTTGAAAAGTGATTGCTGTCGAAATGGCCCGCCGAGTCTTAGCGTGGTCCTTAGCACCAAAGTACTGTGAAATGACTATGCCAGAGCCCATGCTGAGCCCAAGCACCACAGAGACGAGCAAAAAGATAACAGGAAAACTCGTGCCGACCGCGGCTAAGGCCTGCGGGCCGATAAAGCGCCCCACGACAATAGCATCGACCATGTTGTAGAATTGCTGAAACAAGTTGCCAATGAACATGGGTATGGAGAAAGACCAGATCAGTTTCGCGGGTGAGCCCTGGGTCATGTCCCTGATCATTGTGTCGAACCACCTTGCCGGTAAAATGTTACGAATAGCATAACACATACCGGCATTTAATTACTATGGTAGTCGAAAAAATAGCGAACAACTACCTGTGCCTAGCTGGCAACAGCCGCCTGCCCGGACAAATGCTGGTCGTGCAGCTGGCGGTAAAGCCCGCCTCGCGCCAAGAGCTCGTTATGGCTGCCCTCTTCTACTACCTTCCCTTCCGCAACCACCACGATTTTATCTGCCTTCTCTACCGTAGATAGGCGATGGGCCACGACAATGACGGTGCGGTCTTCTATCAGGCGACTTAGGGCTTCTTGCACGAGCCCTTCTGATTCAGAATCCAGTGAGGCAGTAGCCTCGTCCAGCAAGAGGATGGGGGCATTTCTGATCACGGCTCGGGCGATGGCTATGCGCTGCCTCTGTCCACCCGATACTTGTGCGCCCTTCTCGCCCACCAGAGTTTCGTACCCCTTCTCTAGCGCCACAATGAAATCATGGGCGTTGGCCACCTTGGCCGCTTGAACCACTTCATCTGGGGTGGCATCTAATTTTCCCATGCGAATATTGTCGGCAACTGTGCCGGAGAAGAGCATTGCGTCTTGGGGAACGTAGCTAAAAAGGCTTCTGGCCTCGGATAGAGTCTGCTGCGAGAGCGACTGACCATTTATGAATATGGAGCCAGCCTGAGGCTCATAGAAACCGAGCATCAGCTTGAGCAAGGTCGATTTCCCACCACCACTCGGTCCAACCAAGGCCACCATTTCTCCCTCCCGGGCGGTCAGCGAGACTCCGCTTAACACGCGTTCCTCGCGGTCGTAGCCAAACTCCACGTCCTTGAGACAAAGGGGCTCCCCTGCTATCTCTAGCATGCCTGCGTAGCGCAAAGGCTCCTCTGTCTCCTCCACTAGGGCAACCACCCTTTCTGCCGCGGCGAGTGAAGTTTGAATCCCTGTAAGGTGAGTGCCGATGGCGCTGAAAAATCGTTCAATGCCGTTTTGGGCCTGCGTAACCATAACAATGTCGGGCACACTGATCTCTCCCCTTAGGGCGAGGAACGACCCGACAACTAATAGCCCCATGACGTTTAGAGTCGAGGTAGTAAAGTTGGCTGCTTCCAAGGCGGCGTGCGTTTCTACTCGCGACAAGCCTAAGGTCCGCACTTTCTGACTATGCCCGGCAAACATCTTGTCCATCAACCCATAAAGGGAGAAACCTTTGACCACCTGCACCCCTGCAAATAGGTCTGTCATTACGGTGGTGAGCTTAGCCTGGCTCTCCTGCAGGTCGCGACTGATAGTGCGCAGCTTACGCGCGGCCAGGGTGTTCGCCACTACGCCGAGTATACCCGATAAGACCGCGACGAGACCAAGCCTCATGTCTACACTGAAAATAATGAACCCCGAAGCCAGACAGGTCAGAATTTCAAAGAGAAGTTTACTGGGCATTTCGCCTAGGAGCGCCACGGTGGCATTGACATCATTGGTCATGCGCGAGAGCACGTCACCACTATGATGTGTTTTGAAGTAACTGATGGGCAGGGCATGGAGTTTTTCAAAGATGGTCTGACGCACCTTCGCCGTGACCTCGGCTAATTTGCGTTGCAAGAGCAAGAACCCGGCCAAGAAAACGGTGAGAGAGGCGAGAAAAAGCAGCCCGGAGCGCTGCAAGCTCAGCAGAAGCAGGGCTAGATCGCTGGCAATCATGGCGGCGAAAACGTCGCGCAAGAGGAATACAAACACCAGCTGAATGCCCGTTTCGCCCAGTGCCCGCACCACCACGCCGAAGACAAAGGCGGTAAAGCCGCTATCGGCCAAGCGCAGGACGGTGAGCAAAGGATTGTTCTTCATCTAGACCGCCTCCAATCTGGCCTGGCCGCTCTGCCACTGGCGTTCGTAAAGATCTGCGTAGGTGCCTCCCCTAGCCAGCAGCTCATGGTGCGAGCCCTGCATAACGACACGCCCCTTTTCTAGGACGACAACGCGATCCGCATTGATAATCGTGCTAAGGCGATGCGCCACGACGAGGGTGGTGCGCTTCTTCATAAAGCGCTCCAAGGCCTCTTGCACAAGCGCCTCCGATTGCACGTCGAGAGCTGAAGTAGCTTCGTCTAGTAGCAGCAAGGGTGCATCCTTAAGAATGGCCCGCGCCAGTGCTAGGCGTTGCTTTTGCCCACCGGAGAGGCGACCCCCCAACTCACCTACATCTGTGGCATAGCCCTGCGGAAAACTCATAATAAAGTCATGGGCATGCGCGGCTTTGCTCGCGGCGATTACCTCCTCTTCACTGGCGGTAGGTCGCCCATAGAGAATGTTTTCGCGCACAGAAATGGGGAAGAGAAAGCTGTCCTGGGCCACAATGCTAATTTCTCCGCGCAGGTCTTCTAAAGACCACTGCTCTACATCGAGCCCCCTCACTCTTAGCTCACCGCCGCTCGGCTGGTAAAGCCGTGAGATCAGTCGGAGTAAGGTCGTCTTGCCGGAACCACTCGCTCCCACTAAGGCCACTGTCTCGCCCACCTTCACCGAGAAACTAACACCATCAAGCACCTTTCCTTCGCGCCCATCATAAGTAAAGTCCACCTCGTCAAGTTCGAGGGCAGGCGCAGCGTTTTGTTCCTGCACCATGCCAGTTGTTCTTTCTGTTTTGATCTGCAGTAGCTCGACAATTCTGTCTCCCGCTGCGAGATCGGCCCGAGCCGAAGCGAGTAGCCCTGGCAATCTACTCATGGGCCCCGTCAAGTGGTCCATAAGCTGCACAAAGGCCATCAGTTCACCACCCGTCATAAACCCGCGGATCACAAAGTAGCCGCCTGCGCCAAAACACAGAAAGAAGGATACCAGAGTCAAGAGAAAGGACACCGCGCCCATAGAGAGGCGTCGCCACACCAAGGCCCACTGACACAGCAGCGCCTGCCTGAGGGCCTCGGCAAACTGCTGACTTAAGTGGCCACGAAGGTTAAAGGCCCGCGCTACTTCCATGCCCTGTGTTGACTCTTGTGTCAGCGCACTTGCCACCGCGAGCTTCTCCTGCAACTCTTTGCTTAGTTTACCAATTGGGCCACCTAGGACCGAGGCTACTAGCAAAAGGAGGGGCGTACCGAGCACCACGATGAGCGTCAACTGCCACGAGGTATAGAGCATGTAGGCGAGTGCTAAGATGGCTGCTAGGGGCATGAAGATAATATTGCCTAGAGTGTTCGTCACGAACTCTTGCATGCGGCCCAGGTCATTTGTCAAACGCGAAATGTAGTCCGCTCCATGCTGCTTGGTAAACTCACCCATGGGCACCCGCAGGAGGTGCGCGGTGACTTTCTCCCGCAGGAGAGCTATGCTGTTCTCGGCGAAAGCGCCCGCCGCCCTGATGCGCAGGTAGCGCAGTGATAGTTCGCCGGCAATCACCACGGCAGCAATGCGTAGCCAGTGAAAAATCTCTGTGCCGTCGCTCGCCACAAGGGCGTCAAAGAGCATGCGGATGAGATGGGCGAGAAAGATAGCAAAGGCCACCAACCCTAGGGACGCGAATACGACAAAGACCAGGCGCCCCTTGCCCGGGAGGAGCGGCCATAGCCGAGCAGCCTGTTTGAAGACGGAGGGGGACTTAGCATCCTTAATCATTCTCGAACCCTTCTTTCAGATATTTCACCACATCTGGCGGCCCGCTGATAGATCCGTAGATTTTTGCCGAGACAACTGCCTCCTTAAGCATCTCTAGGGTAGTGTCCTTATCGACAATGAGTGCGCCCACGACAAAGATGCTGAGCTTAGTCGCGGCAGTGGCGTGTCTAGCCACGAGCGCCTTGTCGAGTTTAAAGACACCAATGGCCCATACGCTCCGCACCTCGGGCGTCTCTGTCGAGACACTGAGCATTTTACCGCGCAGAGACTCATCAGAAACCACAGGGTCATGTTCTCTGAGCTGATTACGAATGGCAGTGCGCATAAACTCACTGCGATTACTGTAGAACCCCTGCTCGACTAAGTAATCCATTTTGCCGAGATCGACAATGCTGAGATTAAGCGTGACTTTTTCTTGCTCCACCATGGCCACCTCTTAAAATATACTCTACACACCATCCACATGGAGTATATACTGAATTTATAACACGCGAAAGTAGCCCTGTCAAGCAGGACTTACCGTACCCATGGCTAATACATACGCATGGCGTAAATTACGCCATAGTAAATACTAAGGGGGGCTAGCCGTGAAATTCGATCCTCTCTACTATCCCCATGCGTCACAGCGCGTGGCTACCTATGCCAAACGCGGCATGGTGGCGACGTCACAACCTTTGGCCGCTGAGGCTGGTCTTAATGTCCTGAGGAAGGGTGGCAATGCCATAGATGCCGCTATCGCCACCGCCGCTTGCCTGACCGTCGTGGAGCCAACTTCAAATGGTATCGGCAGCGACGCTTTTGCCATTGTTTGGCATAAAGGGCAGTTGTACGGTCTCAATGCTAGCGGCGGGGCCCCACAGACTATTTCCCTTGAGGCTCTCCGCCGACAAGGCCACACCGAAATGCCCAAATTCGGTTTTGCCCCGGTGACCGTGCCGGGAGCCGTAGCAGGTTGGGCCGCACTATCCGAGAGATTTGGACGCCTGCCCCTCACCGAGGTCTTTGCCGAAGCCATTGAACTGGCAGAGGGCGGTTTCCCCCTTTCACCCACGCTAGGCCACAGCTGGAAAAGAGCCTTGATAGCAGATCGCAAGCAGTTCACAGACTGCGAGTTTGACCCCTACTTCGCCCTTTTTGCTCCTAATGGCCGACCGCCGGAGATTGGCGAAATGTGGCGCTCTCCTCATCATGCCGCCACTCTCGCCGCCATTGCTGCGACACGGGGCGAGGCCTTCTATCGGGGCGACCTAGCCGAGCGCATGGTCGCTTTCGCCAAAAAACATGGCGGTTTTCTAGAGCGAGGGGACCTAGAGAGCTACCGCGTAGAATGGGTGGAGCCCCTTGCTGCGAACTACCGCGGCTACGATGTATGGCAGCTGCCACCTAATGGGCAAGGGCTTGTCACTCTCTTAGCGCTAAAAATACTCGGAGAATTTGATTTTAATAACGCACCAAGCACGGCGACATACCACAAACAGATTGAAGCAATCAAACTTGCCTTTAGCGTTGGCTTCGCCCACATTACTGACCCCGCCTACATGAAGCTTAGTCCGCAGGACCTCTTGCACGACGATTTCGTGGCCGAGTGCCGTGCCCGTATCAGCGAAAACGCTCACGAACCAGCACCGCTCACCCCACTTGGTGGCGGCACTGTCTACCTGGCCACGGCTGATGGCGAAGGCAACATGGTCAGCCTGATTCAGAGCAACTACATGGGTTTTGGTTCGCGCATCGTCATCCCCGAGACGGGCATTGCCCTGCAGAACCGCGGCAATAGTTTCTCTCTAGACCCCGCCCACATTAACGCCCTAGCCCCCGGCAAGCGCCCCTACCACACCATCATCCCCGGTTTTCTCACCCAACAGGGTCAGGCTATAGGGCCCTTTGGCGTGATGGGCGGCTTTATGCAGCCGCAAGGGCATGTACAGGTACTTATGAATAGCATTGACTTCAACCTGAACCCCCAAGCCGCACTAGACGCCCCGCGCTGGCAGTGGATTAGTGGCACAACAGTGCATGTCGAGCCCAGCTTCCCCAACCACCTAGCCCTCGCTCTACTTCGTCAAGGACATCAGGTAGTGCGCACCCTAGATAGCGGCAGCTTCGGGCGCGGCCAAATCATCTGGCGAAACCCTGCCACAGGCGTCCTTTGCGGCGGCACCGAGAGCCGCGCCGACGGCCACATCGCCTGCTTCTAAAGTCAAAGCGGAACGAAGGTTTGCGCTTTGCACCCTTAGGTGGTTCTACTTTGCTGCCAGCTCTTTACTTCTTCAATTTCTTTGGCGCCGATACACTCTTGGACTAGGCCACATGACGTGCAAATTCTATGCCTAACCCCAACTAAGTTCAGTAAGGACAGATGAATAAAGCGCTCGGCAGGCGTATGCACCCAATTCAAGGCGCCACAGGCATTACACGGGGGGTCCACGATCTGCGTGCGCTCTGGCGCGGTTCCCGCGCCCTCTAAACCAGAAAGAAAACTCCTGTGTACCCAACCCGCTACTCGCCCACGCTCCGCACGCCAGGCCGAAATCTGCACAAAGGGATCGCCGTTAATCAGCACTTCGACTTCCGTGTCTCGCGGCAGCTCGGCCACCACCTCGGCCTTGGGGCTGCCTTCTGTTCTAACCCGCGTCACCACAGCTATAGTCACTAGCTTTTGTCCACTTCCCATCTTACACCACCCGCACTTTCTAACATTTCTTACGCAACACAGCAGAATAAGTTTCGACAAGAAAGAGCAGGTTACCCTGCTCTTTCTCTGCTGCGAAGCCCGTATACCCCAGGGTTAGCTCGCCCTCGGCTTAGTTGTGCGCTTGCCATGTCAGCACCAATGAAGTGTCTGCCAGAGGGACAGCCGATCTGTAGGAAATTCTCGTGTAGCGCAGGAATATACTGGGCACGAGAACGAGCGAGGTGCCTGGTAGCACTGCCGTCAGTAAGCCGTCAGTTACCCAGTCTACGGCATTAGGGCTAATCTCAAGCAGCACTTCCGCCGAGTTGACGCCTCCGATGTTCTGCACAAACCAGGTGTAGGTTGGAACTGTACTCACGTCGCGCTCTGTTCCGCCGACAAAATCCGTTCCGGTAACTACAGTCTGAGTTGCCTCCAGAAACATCGTGGTCACAATGCACTGCACTCTGCCGCTCGCATCAGTCAGTAGCGGCCTGTTGACCGTGCCATCGAACCCATATACTTGAATACTGTCGTTCACATGGCCAAGGTTGCGCACATCGAGACTTACCGCATCAACTGTAATGGCACCGCCGTTATCCTGAATTGCCATGACGCCCGAGGGGTCTACAACTAGGGGCAGGTCGGTGTCGCCTAGGACGCCATGCATCCTTGTGCGCAAACTGGCAGGCGAGTCTTGAAAGACCTTGTAGTTTGGCATTTTCTCTCCTCCTTTGCTTAGGTGTGTAAGGGAAACCCCTTACCACTAACACCCTATTCACGGGTCATTGGGGTGGTGCAAAGGGGTGGACAATTACACCTCTACAAGTACGTCTACATAGACTGTACTGAAAGGCATGATTGTCATGCCTAAATAACACCAAGGAGTGATGTCAATGCCGACCATGTATCTTACCCCTACCGCCGATACCTTTATTTATCAGGGACGCCCCAAGAAAAACTACGCCAGGAGTACTTCGATGTTCGCGGGTCGTGATGAGTCTGGCTACCTCGGTATGTCCCTCTTAAATTTTCCCATTAGCTCTGCGCTGCCGGCAGGGGCCGTAGTTACCAGAGCGGAACTGCGACTTCATGTGCTGCATACTGAAAGGCACGCGCTATCCCAGGTTTATGGCGTTTACAGGATACTGCAAAGATGGAGTGCGACTACTGCTACGTGGAGAAAACAGCCCACCTTTGAGGCCCTGCCCGTAAGCACTTTTGCGCAACCAGAACATGGGCCCCTAGTCATAGACATAACAGGGGCAGTGCAGACTTGGGTTCTAGGCTCGGCGGCTCCACTAGGGGTCATGATTGGGCCTTACAGTGATTTTCCCTATGCCGCCTTTTTTAGAGCGTCCACGGCGAATGCTATCAATTCAGACTTTTGGCCCAGAGTGAAGCTCACCTATTCCGTCCTTACAGTCATCGCCGGCTCCCTGACTCCACAGTTCACAGATGAGAAACACGTATTTACGGTCCCTAGCCTAGACAACACCTACCATGATAAGGATGTCAGCCTTCTCAGTCCAATCAGTATATGGGCAGCCAACAATGGCCCAGGGAGTGTAGAACTAAGACTATTCACTTCACCAGACGGCAGCAACTTTGCCCCCGACGGCCCGGTCATCCCGCTTTTCGCCAATGAGACAACAAGCCTAGTCGCAGCTGTGTTCTCGCGCTTCGTGAGAACAACCATAACTAGTGTGGACATCAGGCCGGCTACCATCACACTCCATTACCAAGGTCACATCGGGTAGTAATCCGCACACGACAGAAAAAAGCACTCCCTTGCCAGCAGGCAAGGGAGTGCTGTTACTGCATTTATACCCAAACTGAAAATCGCAGCTACTTAATCTCAAACCGTGCGGTGAAGAAACGGAGAGACGGTGCTTCGTAGGTAAACCTGAGGCCGCGAATGGTGTCACGTTTCTCGTAAAGAGAAATTACGGCATCGGCCACGACGTCCATGTGGGCGTAAGTATAGACACGCCGCGGTATGGTGAGCCTGACTAGCTCTAGCTTGGGGTAGCGATGGTTGCCTAGCTCATCACGCCCGGCAGAGATGATACCCCGCTCCATGCTGCGCACGCCAGACTCTAGGTAGAGGTGAGCGGCGAGCGTCTGCGCCGGAAACTCATCTTGAGCAAGATGCGGCAAAAAGCGTTTAGCATCTAGATAGACTGCATGCCCGCCAATGGGCAGGACAATCGGTATGCCTGCTTCCTTTAGTCGCTCACCCAAGTAACGCACCTGCTCTACCCTGTGTTCAAGGTAGGGGTAGTCTATGGCTTCGTAAATTCCACGGGCCATAGCGGCCATGTCGCGCCCTGCCATGCCGCCATAGGAAGGCATGCCTTCGAAAACGACAACCAGTTCACACGCCTTAACATAGAGATCATGCTCATTTAGGGCCAAAAAGCCACCGATGTTGACCAGACAATCTTTCTTACCGCTCATGGTGCAGCCATCAGCATAGCTCATCATCTCATTGACGATGTCCTTGATGCTCTTGTTGGCGTAGCCTAACTCGCGCCTCTTGATAAAGTAGGCGTTCTCCATGCAGCGGGTGGCATCCTGGAATATTTTAATGCCATGACGGAGCGAGAACTCGCGCACCTCACGCATATTCTGCATGCTGACAGGTTGACCACCCGCTAGATTGACGGTCGTCGCTAAGCAAATGTAGGGTATTTTCGCTGCGCCCACTTCACTTACTAACTTCTCTAGCTTGGCGATGTCAATATTGCCTTTAAAAGGATGGTCAATTTGCGAGTCATGGGCTTCATCAATAACGACATCCACAAATTTGCCACCATTAGCTTCTTGGTGGTAGCGCGTGGTGGTGAAGTACATATTGCCTGGCACATAGTCGCCCGGCTTTATCATGATGCGCGACAAGATGTTCTCGGCGCCGCGACCCTGATGGGTAGGCACCACGTACTTAAAGCCATAAACCTCTTGCACGGCCTTCTCTAGCTGAAAGAAATTCTTACTACCCGCATAGGCTTCATCGCCCTGCATCATGGCTCCCCACTGCGCGTCGCTCATGGCAGTGGTACCGCTGTCGGTGAGCAGATCTATGTAGACCTTCTCCGATTGGATGAGGAAGGTGTTGTACCCAGCGCGGATGATCTCTTCTTCCCTCTCTGCTTGACTGGTCATAGTTACCGGCTCGACGACTTTAATTCTGAATGGTTCGGGGGGATAGTTTCTCATAGTTAGCCTCCTCTGTGCTTAAATACACTTCGTATTCTACCATAAACTCGGGCCGTCGAGGCAAATTATGCGCATCCCCGGCGGAATGTCCCTCACGTTAGGTGCATTAAGACCGCTCGATGGCGCAATGTGCACCAGAAAGCCTCATGTTTCATTTTTGTGGCAATCGCCACAAAGATATGCGCATGCTGTATAATTTGCTTGTGCAGCTTTGTAAACAAAGGAGGGGAACAAGAGTGTTCGAGAAACTAAGCCACGACCGCCTACGCGCCCGCTGTTGCCTGGAGCAACTCAATTTCACGACCACGGAGGAAGTCGCGCCACTAGAAGGACTCATGGGCCAGGATCGCGCCGTGCAATCTCTCGCTTTCGGTTTGCGCATTAAAGACGAAGGATACAATGTCTACATCATGGGCATGACGGGAACGGGACGCAACAGCTACACCGCCTCCATAGTGAAAGAAGTAGCCGAGAAACTGCCCACCCCTGATGATTGGTGTTATGTATATGACTTTAAAAGGCCCGATCAACCCATGGCCCTTTCTTTCAAAGCGGGTGAGGGCACTACCTTTAAAGAATCTATGTCCTCGCTGATTGAAACGCTTAAGAAAGAGCTCCCCAAGGCCTTCGAGGACGATGCCTTTAAGTCCTCTCGCCAAGAAATAATACAAGGGTTTCAAGAGCAGAGCATCACTCTCATGGCGCAAATTGAGCAAGTCGCCAAAGAAAATCAGTTGCTCTTTAAGCCCTCTGGCAAAGGTTACATCACCGTGCCCATCATCGATGGCCAACCCGCCACTGAAGCAGTGGTGGCAGGCCTTGACGCAGGCGCGATGCGCGAGATTACGGAGCGAGTAGCCAAGTTCAGCGCTCGCGCCGAGGACATTTTTGCCGAGATCCGTGCCCGTGAGGAAGAGGCCCAGGAGAAGCTACTTAAGCTTGAGCACCAGACTGCTCTAGCGGTGCTAGGGCCGCTAGTACAAGCGCTGCAGAACCTTTTCGGTGGCAATCAGGCGGCACAGGCCTATTTTGAAGACCTACAGAGCGATATCCTAAAACATATCAAGAATTTCTGGCCCGAAGAAGATGCCCCACAGAACCCGCTCGCCAACCTGCAGCAGGGCGTCAAAGAAGCATGGGATATGAAGTACAAAGTCAACTTAGTGGTGGACAATAAGGATACTAAAGGTGCGCCCGTTGTTCGCGAACCACATGCCGCCTACTACAATCTAATGGGTATGATTGAGATGCAGCACAACATGGGTGTCTTGACCACTGACTTTACACGCATCAAGGCGGGAGCAATCCATCGCGCTAATGGCGGTTTTCTGATCTTGGAAGCCGAGGACCTCTTTAGCAATGCGCTATCCTGGAAGGCCCTAAAGCGAGCCCTTAAACATCGTATAACTCAGATTGAAAATGTGCCTTCTGCTAGCACCGTGATTACCGGCCTCAAACCCGCGGGTATCCCCCTCAATGTGAAAGTGCTCATAATTGGCAGTTACGAGATCTACCGAGTACTCTACCAGTACGAGGAGGACTTCAAGAAGCTCTTTAAGGTCAAAGTTGACTTTGAAACCGAGATGACACGTAAAGACGACTATATCTACAAGATGGCGGCCTTCATCTCGAAACACTGCCAAGTTAAGGGTTTGCGCCATTTCACACGCCATGCGGTGTCTGCAGTTGTCGATTACAGCTCGCGCCTAGCGGACAATCAAGGCAAGTTAAGCACCAGGTTTAACGACATTGTCGAGCTGCTTGCTGAGGCCAACATCTGGGCAGATATCGCCGGCTCCTCGGTCGTTCATGACGAGCATGTGGAGAAAGCCCTTGAACAAAAACGCTATCGTTCCGACAAGTACGAACAGAAAATCCATGAGCTCATCGAGGAGGGTACCTACCTTATCTCTACCGAAGGGCATGAGGTGGGGCAGATTAATGGTCTGGCTGTCTACAATTTAGGAGACTACTCTTTTGGGCGCCCCTCCCGTATCACCGTCAATACTTTCGCCGGCAAGAGCGGCGTCATTAATATCGAGAAAGAAGCCCAGATGAGCGGCCCCTCGCACAACAAAGGGGTGCATATCCTGAGTGGCTACCTCGGCAAGATGTTTGCCCAGAAATTCCCTCTGACTCTGACGGCCACCCTGTGCTTTGAACAATCCTACGACGGCATCGATGGCGACAGCGCCTCGAGCACGGAATTGTACGCCCTACTCTCCAGCCTGTCCGACATCCCCCTTGATCAGGGCATTGCTGTCACCGGCTCCGTCAACCAAAAAGGCGAGATTCAGCCCATCGGAGGGGCCAACGAAAAAATCGAGGGCTTCTTCCGGGTGGCCAAGCGCAAAGGACTGACGGGCAAGCAAGGTGTGCTCATCCCCCATACTAATGTCAAGAATCTCATGCTAGACAGCGAAGTTATCTCCGCCGTGGCCGCAGGCACCTTTCATATCTGGTCGGCTAGCACCATCGAGCAGGGCATTGAACTATTAACGGGAGTCCCTGCGGGGGTGCCTGATGCCGAAGGGGCTTTCCCTGTTGGCACCGTTTTCCACAAAGTGGCCACTCGCTTAGAACGCTACTACCTAGAGTCGCTAAAGGACAGCCCGCGACAAAACTAACTGCCGGCACCCAGAACAGTCCCCTAAGCCCTGTGCTTGGGGACTGTTGCTATGTAATGTACTGACTGCAAGCTGTCAAATGCAGCAGCTTTTCTTCATCGACGATAACCCCAAGCCCTGGCTCCTCTGAAAAAACGACCGTACCTTGGTCATACTGAAAATTGCCTATGTCTTCCGCAAAGTAGCGCGGCCCCACCATTTCGCTCGCCCTAACCACGGCTAGGGCGCGGTGGATATGTGCGCCGGCGAAGCTGGCGATAGAAGACTCCAGCATAGAGCCAATTTGCACCTTAATGCCTGCCGCCTCTGCCAAGGCAGCCATCTTAAGAGCCGGCATAATGCCGCCGCACTTCATGAGCTTGATATTAACCCAGTCCATGCCCCCTTGCTTCGCGATGAATAGCAAGTCGCGCAAGTCACGCACGCCCTCATCAATCATAATCGGCAGGGGTGAATGCTCGCGCACCCTGCGCAGACCCTCGTAGTCATGGTGCTTGACCGGCTGCTCGATGAGTTCGATGTCATAGGGTTCTATGGCGCGAATAGCCTTGAGGGCCATATCCCAACTACCCCAGCCCTGATTGGCATCCACCTTAATGATGGCCTCTGGCCCCAAAAACTCTCGCGCGATAGTCACACGCCTAGTGTCTAGGTCCACTCGGCCGCCTAATTTAAGCTTAAAGTGCTCATAACCCTCACTAACATAGGGCGCTAAGCTTTCTCTGAGTTGTTCTGGTAGCGAAATACCGATGACAGCCGGCGCTTTAACAAGGTTAGTGTCTCCGCCTAGTAGTTCGTAGAGTGGCTGCCCCGCAACCTGGCCTAGGATATCGAACAAGGCGATGTCGATGGCGGCTTTAGCAGCATAGGCGCCATTTATAGCTGCCCCAACCCGCGCATGCCAGGCCTCGATATTACTTGCTTTCTCGCCAATTAAAGCCGGCAAGAGCACCCGAGATAGTGTCGCGTAGACACCATCAATTGTTTCCCCCGTCACACCCTCATCCGGCACACTCTCTCCCCAGCCGACGACGCCCTCATCAGTCGTTAACTTTACGATGACAGAGGGCATAGAAGTCCAAGTGTTGTAGGCAATGACAAAGGGAGTTCGCAGCGGCAAATTAATTCGTCTGATTTCCGCACGGACTATTTTCATGGCTCACCCTCCTCTCCATGTAGAGTCTGTCCTGGCCGGGACCATAGCAGTCACGCTCTAACCTCACCTCAGCAAAACCTAATTTCTGGTAGAGCTTGCGGGCCGGGTTCGTTGGCGCCACAGTGAGAAGCTGTGTCCTCATGCCCAAGGCTACCATCGCTTGCATCAATACCTCAGTCAGCATCTGCCCAATACCTTGCCCATGGAAGGCCGGGATAACGGCCACGGTGAGTAGCCAGCCTAAGGCCGCGTCACTTCCGTCCCTCGCGCCAAGACTGTAGCCAACCACTACCTCGTCACTTACGGCCACGAAGCAGGTCTGCGGATAAAGTAGCGGCGCCATTTTAAGAAAGTAAGGACTATACCCGTCGCCAAGAAAGGCGGCCTCCTCTACCGCGAGCAAGGCTGTGAAATCATCAGGTACAACCTTTCTGATGTGAAGACTCATCGTCTGACCTCCCGCTGCAAGTAACGCCACCACTTTGGCGTCGATTATGCCTTTATTATATAATATCCCCAAGGGATACGACAGCAAGGAGTTCCGACAGTGGGGACGGTTTCAACCACAGAGTACACAGAGGCGTGGAAAAGAGAGGAAGATGGAACGAATTTAATTGCCCAGTTTAACTCCTTCTTTCTCTGTGACCTCTGTGTACTCTGTGGTAAAAAACGTGCCCTCCCTCTCTAGCTTCTAATTTCCAATCTCTAACCTCTAGCTATGTACTCTGTGGTAAAAAACGTGCCCTCCCTCTCTAGCTTCTAATTTCCAATCTCTAACCTCTAGTTATGTACTCTGTGGTTAGCAAACGCTCCTTCTTGCCTCATGCATCTTGCATCTTGCATCTTGCATCTTGCATCTTGCATCTTGCATCTTGCATCTTGCATCTTGCATCTTGCATCTTGCATCTTGAATCTTGCATCTTGCATCTTGCATCTTGCATCTTGCATCTTGCATCTTGCATCTTGCATCTTGCATCTTGCATCTTGCATCTTGCATCTTGCATCTTGCATCTTGCATCTTGCATCTTGAATCTTGAATAGGAGGAATTAAATTGAAGATGACACAACCTTCTTGCGGCTTAGTGTACGACAGGGCCTTTCTCGCGCATAGCCTTGCGCAGCACCCAGAGGGGAAAGAGCGTCTAGAGCATATTCTTGCTGTTTTGCAGGAGTCGGGTCACTTAGCTAGGCTTCCCCGGCTAACGCCGCGCTACGCGACAACGCAAGAAATCGCCACCGTACATACCGCTCCCTATATTCGCTCGGTGGAAGTCGCCTGCCAAAGCGGCGAACACTACCTCGACCCGGACACCTACATCGTGCCCGAGTCATACGAGGTCGCTCTTTTAGCCGCGGGCAGTGCACTGATAGGCCTTGCGGCCATTATGGAGGGCGCGCTGCAAAAGGTTTTTGTCCTCTGCCGTCCCCCAGGTCATCATGCCGAATACGACAGAGCAATGGGCTTCTGCCTTTTCAACAATGTAGCCATTGCTGCCCGCGTCGCCCTAGACAAGTACGGCCTTAAGCGCATCGCCATTATCGATTGGGATGCTCATCATGGCAACGGCACACAGAACACTTTCTATACTGACCCTAGCGTGCTCGTCATTTCTCTCCACCACAGCCCGGGGTATCCCGGTACTGGCCACCTTAACGAAGTAGGCCGCGGACAGGGGCGCGGGTATAACATCAATATCCCTCTGCCTGGGGGCTGCCACGACGCCGACTACGCACTGTTTTTTGACCGCGTCATCATTCCCGTGCTCGATGCCTACCAGCCCGAGTTAATTATTATTTCAGCTGGCCAAGACGCCTACCACAAAGACCCCTTGGGCGGCATGCAAGTAACATGGCAGGGCTTTGACTACATGGCGAGAGCGCTGACACGCGTTGCCAAGCACTGTGCGCAGGGCCGCATGTTGCTCTGCCTTGAAGGCGGCTACCATCTCAACGGGGCAGCACAGGCAGTCCGCTACATTATTGACGCGCTACTGGAGCACCCCGATATGCCGCCAAGTGAGCTGCCACCCGCAATGCTAAATCACGGGTCAAAGGGCCTCTTAGCGCAGGTAATCGCCTTGCAGGGCGAGTACTGGCCGCTTAGCAACACAACTTCCAACTAGCCAATTAGTAGCGCCAACGAGACCTAGCTATGCGAATTGAGGTAGTCAGCCAGAGAGATAAACATCCCTTTCTCTGGCACCGCAAAATAAGGTTGTCGCGTAAAGGTAGTGTACTCAATCCGCCTGAGATAGGCAGACAAGATCCAGATAGACATGAGCAGAGCAATTAAGGCGGATAAAAACAAGCCGAGCCCCAAGTAAGCCGAGCCTAGGGGTATAAATGCGGCGGTCAAAACAAGATTGGCCACGAAGAACACCGCTGCAACCAGTAAGGCCTCTAATCGTGCTTCGAAGTATAGCAGCATGAGGAGCACTACAAGCATTATCGCATTACATATCGCAGCAAGCGCAGTTATGCGAAAGACGTCTACGAGCAGCACCGAAAACCCGAGCGCTACAAATAGGGAATTGGACAGCACCAAGACTGTGAAGGTGATGAGTACTTGTCGTTCCAGCAAGTAGACAATGTGGCGGTAAGCGAGCTGGACCATGACCTGTCTTGCAGCCACTATTTCCGCAAGGCTAGCCCCACCACGTATCGCCTGAAAGTAAGTCTTGAATTTATCGTAAAACTCAGTCTCGACGTATACCAAAAACAGGACAGAAGTCGGAATAATTGTCAAGTAAGCAAGAAATTTAGCATGATCATAATGGAGAGCAAAGCGATAGGTGCCATAGATAAGGCCGCCGTACTCCGAATTCCAGATCAAGATGGTGTCAATCCAAGTGGCCAAGGTGTAAAAGAGCCCTATAAAGAATAGACTGCCCACTTTGTTCAGGTACCTGAGAAAATCAAATTCGTAGTTGTTGCCAAAAGTAAAGATTACCAAGAAGGTACGCACCAGCAGTAACAGAGTTACCGCTAAACCCACCACGTAGGCCAAGAGCATGTTGCTAGCGTAAAGATGCAGAGGAAAGTGAATCGGCTTGGCAAACAACAAGAAACTGAGGGCCACTGTTACCACTCCACCCCATATGAAGGACCGAGCTATTGCAAGGTAGTCTTTGGCCGCACTCATGTATACCATAAGGATCCATGTCAAGGTCAAGATCAGAAATAGTGACGCCGCCATGAAAATATAGTAGCTCGGCAGAGGCGTCCGGAGGTAGAAAATAGCCTGCGCCACAAAGGCCAACGTGAAAACAATCTTGCTGACACCCATGAGAGAAGGCTTAATATAGTCGTACTCCTTATGGAATAATCTGTCTGCTATATAGCGCGTGGCGACAAATTGCCATGGCGCTGTTATAATTTGGCTGAAAATAAAGCTATACACTATGGTGCTCATAAACAATAATCTATCGGAGGGTGCCATAATGTAGCGTTCAGCCACTAGCAAAAGAATGTTGACGACCAGTACAGCCGACAGCCAAGGGCCGGCGGCCACGAGGGAAGAAAAGGCATAGGCCCTAAATCTGTCGCTAAACGTGTCCTTGTAAAACAATCTCTTCAGTGTAAAACCAATTCCAGCCATCTTATATTCCTCCTGCGACCAATTTAACAGTGCAAGGGCATCCTGCAAGAGCAGATCTCTGTCTATATGCCGAAACTCTCGTAAGCTTGTCGGTAACTGTTGATGAATTGTTCTTGATTGTAAAACTGCTCCACCCTTTGCCGCGCGTTACTACCCATCTCTCTCCTTAAGGCATGATCAGTGAGCAGGCGAATGGTTGCTTGAGCCGTATCTTCCGGTGAAACCTGAGGGACTATAATCCCTGCAGGGCCGATGCCTTCACCGGGCCGACCGAGCAAAAGTTCGCTGCAGGAGCCAACATCGGTGGCCACAAAGGGTAGTCCCGCAGCCATGCCCTCGAGCATAACAAGCGGTTGCGCCTCAGAGAGAGAGGTTAGAAGTAGCACATCAAGCCGCGGCAAGTAATCCCTTATGTCGACATGCCCGGTAAAGACTACTCTATCCGTGAGCAACAGTAAATCAACTAGCTGCTTGCATTCCAAGTAGTACGCCAAATCTTCTTCACCGCTGCCAATAATGAATAGTGTTGTGCCGGGGAGCTCGCTACTTATAATTTTGAAGGCGCGGATTAGTGTTTTGACATCTTTGATGGGAACTACACGCAAGACAGCTCCTATATTCTGCCTACTATCCCAGCTAGAGCGCTCAGCAAACCTTGTTGTATCGACTCCATTGGGAATCACCCTCGTCTGAGACGCCGGCGCACCTAGCTCCAACTGAATGTCGCGATTGCGATTAAACAGGGAAATTATCATGTCCGCGCTTTTGTACACCCCAGTGGACATGGCGTAGAAGTAGCTAATCCAGATTTTTTTGAAGTCCGGAGCGACCCAACTTGCGTTAATGATTTCTTCCTCCCGTTCACGCGCATAAATGCCGTGCTCAGTGAGAATTAAAGGCTTGGAGTACTTGAATTTATACACCAGACCCATTAGCCCCGCATAGCCAGTTGAAAGGGCATGATAGGCGTCTGCGCGCGGTCCCTGCTGCTGTATAAGCGTTAGTAGCGGCACATACATGGACACCAAAGACCAAAAGTGCCGATTAAAGTCCTTCGTGGCATGTCCGTCGCTGTAGGTACGAAGTAAGTACTCCCAAAAAAAATCGCTCTTCAGGAACTCGACCGAGGTGCCAACTTTCGCGATGTTTGCCAAAGTAGTAACGGCCAACTCCCAATTTGTATCGCTGCCAAAAGTCAGGAAACCCTCCACAGCCAGCCTCTCTTGGGTTGATAGTCGAACACTACGACCGCGCTTAGTTGGTGAGAGCAGCATGAAGTCTTCGAGAAATAAGGTGTGTAGCTCCGTAACATTACTCGGCGGTCGATACTTAAGCGAGGGGAGTGTTGAGCGGCTCGGCATGATGGAGATAATCTTAAATTTCTTTTCCGGCAAATGTGTCATCAACTGCTGCGTCCAACTGGACAATCCGCCCGTAGTATAGGGGTAGGACCCCTCCAAAATCAAAGCTACTTCCATGTTTTTCCCTCCCCTAGCCAATACTCCACCATCGGCTGGTAGTCCCTAGGTACAGACCAACCCGCCTCCCTAATTTTACTGGCGACTTCTGCCACTTGCTTAAAATTGCCCTGCAAGAATTCTAGCCGCATTTGGACGAGCAGGGGAAAGGGTTGCAGAGGAAAGCTCGTAGCGATTTCCGGCAAGACCTGCCGGGCCTCGTCATACTTGGCCTGCTCCACTAAGGTGTTAAGCAGTTTCAGCGCCACCTCATAATTTTGTGGCCACAACTTCTTGCCTTCCCAGAGCAGGGACAAATATTCTTTGGCAAACTCGCGCCTGACTGCGAACGCCATAAGGCCAGAATGAATATAGCGGTCATAAGCGTCAATTAGCGGGAGCAGTAATTCAGGGTCTCGCCCTGCCTTCTCCTTTAGTCCCTGGATCTCGTTTTCGCAGCCATCGCTAAGAGCCGCCATCATGGCGGCAGCGTAATGACGCACCTCAGGGTCGGCGTCACGGAGAGCCTTGCTTAAAACAGCTACCTGATGGGGCAGATCCTGTTCCTTAGACCCAATAATAAAGTCTTTTTTGCGAGTGGGGCTGGTCAAGTGCATGACATCTCGGCCCGTCAAGGTATTAATGTCTGTCTGTACATCGCCAGCACTGAGCGGTCGAAGGCCTTGTGCCAGCTGTAAAGCTTCGATGTACTTCTGGTATTCACGCAACTGCTCGCTCTCGCTGGCTCTGTGTCTGTTCCAGTACATAGCCCAGCAAAGAAGCAGCGGACCGATGCCCGGCCATAAAAAGGCCATGTAGAGCAGGGCAGAAACGACCGGTAGCTTGGCTACTGCGGATAACCACCAAATTACTGCCACCATCGCTCCATTTATGGCGAACAGAAAAAATGGCGACATGTTTTGCCAATACAGTGCATGGATTAGAGCCGATAAACTCACCAAAACACATACTGCCGCTACACAGTAATAGATGATTTTCACACAAACCACCTACCTCGTCAAAATTCGCACTTGCCCAGTAAGTCCTTGGATAAGATAAATATTGTTCTCCTGACAAAAGAGTTGAAATGTGCCGCCTTCGACGCGCAGTATGCTCTGACCCCTGAGCCTGAGGAAATGATACACCGGGGTCACTTCTCTACTGTAGTTGATGGTGATCTCTCCCGGACGTGAGTTAGTGTAAACACCCAAATTCTCCGTCTTAACAAAGTAAGCGTAGGCCTCCGTCAAGGTCATTGGCCTGAGAAAGGGGAAGAGGCGGCGTATATCAGCAAACAAGGAGTTGATCTGGCGATCCATCGCCTCCCAGGACAAGCCGCGGGATCGAACCTCGTCTAGTACATCGTCAGGGTGAACAAAATGGTGCACCAAGCCATAGTGCGCCACGGCATTGTAGAGGGCCCAACGCACCTTGTCATCGGGGAGGTACCCCGCAGAAAAACGCGGAAAACTTACTACTTCGGGCACATAAGGATCGCGCCCGAACTCTTGCAGCAGGAGCCCAAGTTCGGGCTCACCGGTGTAAAGTCCGGCAAACACCCTGACATCAGGGAAAACGCTCTTTACAGCTAACCTACCCTCGCGCGAAACAATATTGGAGGGCGGCACGTAACTAAAGATGCGTAGCTCACCGTATAGTTCCCTGATGACCTGCGCTAACATGCGCAGACCCTCTTCCATCGTCTGTTGCGAGTCCCAGGGCGTGTAGCCGTAATCAGCAAACGACATTTGCCCTTCTAAGGCTAAGGATTGATGGTTGTAGCCATGTATGCCAAGCTCACCACCCGACTCCAGCAACCTGCGACCAAAGTACGCCCATTGCTGCTTAGTTACATCATAAGGTAGGTCTAAGGGGCTTTTAGTGTCGGAGTTAAAGGTTAACATCCCGAGTCCCGTCAACTTCAAATTAAAGCGCCGAGCGAAATTGTAAGTGTCTGGCCACCACACTTGGCGCATAAATTCAGGCGTGGTCATAAAGTAATCCCTATATATTCTGTCCTGCCGACCAAGGCTAGTAGGAGCAGGAAAATCATCGATGTTGACGATGATGCCGTTAAATATGGTGGTCAGGAAGTGATTGGGAAGGTAAGCTATGGACTGCAGGAGTAGGCCGCGATTTTTCTTGGCTTGGAACATAGTGGAATTAACATACAGAACCTGCCCCTCGCCATAAATGGCAGTCCATATAAGTGGTCTGACGTCGTCAGCAGTGGCTAGCAAAGTGACGTCTTCCCGCACTTCTACATCTAAAAGTGACTGCACGAAACCGGAAAGTGCCGTGGTATCAAGGCCCGGAAACATATGAGCGACCAAGTTTATACCAATGGCATCTTTCACTGAAAAGCCGCGATTTTGGGTTATCCCCACCACTGCATCAAGCGCGGGAATATGGCTCCTTATTAAGAAAACGCTATTTCCGCCTCCATAGATAAAATCAATAATGGCCCGGACAAGGTTGTCGTCGGCAAGTAATTCCGTAGCCACCACTAGCAAGTCTACATTGCGCATGGATAGAACCATAGCGCTAGCCCCTTCGCTTTGCACATGAACATACTTGGCCTCTATCTTCGCCATCCGCAAAGTATGATACACGTTTTCCCGCAACAACTGTGAACCCACATCTTGGTCCGCATAGAGAACAACGACCTGCTCGTAGCTATCGGGCACAGGAAGTTCAGACGGCAGCGCACTCGTGTCCACTGCTAGTGCTTGCCCTTCTGCTACCCAACTGATCCAAAACATATCAGCTGTGCGCGCTAGTTGTACAGCTAGCCCGGCTACTATCACCATAACGATAAGAAAGGCCAACTTCCTAAACATGGCAACTCTCTGCCGCCAGATCAGTTATCGGGTGAAGCGCGCTGGCAATCCTTGCTACAATCTTATCTAAGACCTCACACGAAGTGATAGGAAAAAGAATATGCAGTTCGTTGTTTAAAACATCAAAGCCCACCGCGTCAACCTGTCTGATCAAACCTTGCAGCTTGACACTCAACTGCTCTAAAGAGTGACTACCAACTGGCACACGTACTAGCCCAAAAGGCAGGCCAAATTTGCTGTAGCGCAGCTTTTCTTCTTCGACGCGAAGAGTAAAATTCTCCCAATTTCTAATGATGGTATTCGGGAGGTACGCGTCCTTATCGACAATATGCTCTATTTCTAAAGCCCGCGTCAGCGCTTTAGAAATCCATTCGACAATGATTTTAAAGAGATGGTAGGAGTACTCGGTCACCATGGTGATATCTGCCTCTTCTATGTTGATAACGGCAATGGCCTTGCCGTCTTTTAAGATGGGCGCCGACAAGAGAGGGTCTGTCGCCGCACTGTCGCCCGTAACTTTGACCACCTTCAGTTCCTGGACGACATCCCTCAAGTAGGCGTGCTCATCAACTCGCAACGAAACTTGCATCCGCTCGTTGTCCCCCATGTGAACCTTAAGACGCAAGTAGCGCGAGTCTGTATCTACCAAGTAGATGCCCACCGATTTAACTTTAAGGAATCTCGCCAGCAACGTCATAATTTCGGTGTAAACTCGCTCAGAGTGCAAGGAATCGAGCGCTGTAGCTACTTCATACAAAGAAAGAATGCTGTCTTCAGCCCCGATAATCTGCTTCTTCAGTTCTGCCGCCACAAATTGTGACTTACGCTCAGCCTCGCTCAAATCTGTCAAGGCATTTTTTGTCTCGAAGAGCTCGTCTTGCAGCCTGTCAATCATAAAATCGGCCCTGTCTTTAGAGCTCCCCAGAATTACAGCTGCCAGGAAGAACATCAAAATAAACTTGTAGTGACTCCACTCCAAGACAAAGAGAACGAGGTCTCTCCCTAGGAGATGGTAGGCGTAGACAAAAGTCGCGCTAGCGAAAACTGCACTCAAAATCCCTAGATAGTTCCCATAGCGAAGCGACATCAAGGATACAAGAATTAAGAGCGGGTGAATATTCATAGTAATAAATGCTGCCCGCAAGGGGTTAAAGTGAAAAAACAGCAAGAAGATAGCCGCATTTAAGACGATGTTCTCCGCTATACAGTACCATAGGCGATCTCTACGCTCACTGCGATAGGCCCTGCTATTCCACTCCAGCGCCCTCATAAATGACTGCCTCCCATCATAAAGTCCTCTACTACTTTCCTATAGATGGAAAGTGCGATCTTTACTAAATAGTAACACATACTTGCAATTTTGCGTACTACCATAATCCGGTTAAGATGAATGCTATGAATAATATACGCGTTTTCTGGACTCTTATCTAGTTAGCTTGGCGCACTGCAGTGAAGGCCTCCCCGCATTATAGTCTCGCAGCGGAGACAAATGTGCGGGAAGGCCTTTTCTCTTATAAATCAATCCCTTACCCAGCCGCCATCTAGCCTTGGCAGGGTAAGGCCTGCCGCGCTACATACTCGCCGCTAACCTTGTAAGCACAGAACTGCCCGCACATGGTACAACAGTTTTCACCCTGCGGGTTTTTCTCTTGCCGCAGCCGTCTCGCCAGCGCGGGGTCAATAGCGAGCATAATCTGCGCCTCCCAGTCGAGAGCTTTGCGGGCCGTGGCCATTTTGTCATCCCATTCTTTGGCCCGCGAGACACCCTTAGCGATGTCGGCGGCATGTGCGGCGATGCGCGCGGCCATGACACCGGCATGCACATCGTCTAGACTGGGCAAGCCTAGATGCTCCGCAGGGGTGACGTAGCAGAGAAAGTCGGCACCATGCGAGGCGGCCAAGGCCCCGCCGATAGCCGCGACAATATGGTCATAACCTGGAGCGATATCCGTCACCAGCGGGCCAAGGACATAAAAGGGAGCGTCATGACAGAGCAGTTTCGCCAATTTGACATTACTCTCTACTTGGTCTAAGGGCACATGGCCAGGGCCTTCTACCAGTACTTGCACCCCCGCGTGACGTGCGCGTTTAACCAAGCTGCCTAAGTTTATCAATTCTGCGACTTGGGCGGCGTCCGTGGCATCGGCTAAACAGCCCGGGCGCAGTCCGTCCCCTAGACTAAGGGTGACGTCGTACTGCCGCGCTAGGTCGAGCAAGCGGTCAAACTCCGCAAACAGCGGGTTTTGCCGACCATTGTGCATCATCCAGGCTGCCAAGAATGAGCCCCCGCGCGAAACAATATCTAAAAGCCGCCCCGTAGCCAGCAGCGTGTCCACCACTTCTTGTGTAACGCCGCAGTGCACCGTAATAAAGTCGGCCCCATCTCGGCAATGCTCTGCAATAGCGGCAAAGAAGTCCTCACTCGTAATTTCGCCTAGGCCCTTCCCCTCTATTTGCGCTTCAACCATGACTTGGTACACGGGAACGGTGCCCACCATCACCGTACTAGCGGCAATGATTTCTCGGCGTACCATAGCGATATCGCCGCCGGTGCTTAAATCCATGACCGCATGCGCCCCCGCCGCAATAGCCGCGCCTAGTTTAGCGAGCTCTGGCGTTGCGTGGGGATAAGCCTCTGATGTACCGATATTCGCGTTGACTTTGGTCGTCAAACCTTTACCTACGGCCATGGGCGTGAGGTGGGGGTGATTTTTATTGGCAGGTAGGACCACTTCTCCAGAAGCGATCCGCCCCCGCAATTCTTCGCCAGTAATCCCCTCTAGCGCTGCGGCCAGTTCCATTTCTCGCGTTACGATGCCTTGACGAGCCCATTCTAACTGAGTCAATTTACTTCCTCCTTATCTGCCCACACTTGCCTAAGCCCTAGGGCAGCCCCTCTAATGTCTCTTGCGCCGAGGATAGCCTTAGCGACACAGATGCCATCTGCACCTGTATCTCGCACCTGCGGCGCATTCGCCGCGGTGATACCCCCTATGGCCACCACCGGAATCAACAGCGCTTGCTTAATGACCCGTAACTGCAAGAGTGAAACGCTGCGTACATTTTCTTTGGTGGTCGTCGGAAACATGGCCCCTACCCCAATGTAGTCCGCACCCTGCCGCTCTGCCTGTAGAGCTTCGTCAAAGTTAGCTGCGGATATACCGAGCAGCTTACCCGCACCGAGCACCTCTCGCGCGGCTCTCGCTGGCAGGTCGTCTTGCCCAAGATGCACCCCGTCCGCATCCACCGCTAGGGCGATATCTAGCCGATCGTTGATGATGAGGGGTACGCGTCGTGCCCGAGTCAAGGCACTAAGAGCCAGAGCGAGTTCATAAAAGTTACGCCCACAAAGGCTTTTTTCTCTGAGCTGAACCATGGTGACGCCACCGTCTATCGCCTCGCCCACAGAGGACAAAAAATCCCTACCTGCCAGTAGCCCCGTATCGGTCACGAGGTAGAGTGTGCAGTCGAAGGCCTTATCTCTGCGCATGAATTTTGGCCCCGCTTTGTAAGTCGGTATGGGTGAATTTGCCGACATAGTCAATAATATGTGTTCTATACGACCCCAAATTGCTTAAACCACTTTCTCGCGCGGCATACTCACCCGCCAGCCCCATACTGACCAAGGCTGCGGCTGTGGCGAGCAGATAATCGTCTGTTACTCCAACGGCAGCCCCCACGAGAGCTGAAGCCATGCAGCCCGTGCCGGTAATCTTCGCCATCAACGGGTGGCCATTGCTGCACACCAATGTAGTGCGCCCATCAGTGATAATGTCATGTTCCCCCGTGATGGCCACCACACATTGCTCTGACACTGCCAAGGCACTGCCAAACAGAAGCGTGCCGCTTTGCACACCCCCCGCATCTACCCCCCGTGTTACCGCCTCTTCCCCTGCTAGAACAGCAATTTCCGAGGCATTGCCGCGAATGACAGCCAGTTTTACCTGCGACATAATTTCTTGGGCTGTCTTAGTGCGCAAAGTAGTCGCACCTACTCCTACTGGATCTAGCACCACGGGGATACCACGCTCATTGGCTGCTCGGCCTGCCAAGAGCATGGCCGCGACAGTGCGTGAGTTTAAAGTGCCGATATTGAGGACCAGCGCGGAGGCTATACCTACCATCTCCTGCACTTCCTCGAGGTCATCTGCCATAACAGGTGCCCCGCCGTAGGCGAGAACAATGTTGGCACAGTCATTGACGCTGACATAGTTAGTGATCTGATGTACTAGTGGTCTCTGCCCCCGCACTTTGGCTACGATTTCTGCCAGACGGCAAACTACTTCCATGGGTCACTCCTCCTCAACCTTGGGTGAAATGTTAAGCCCGGCTCGCTCATACAGCTCATAGAAATGATGAGTGGGCCCGACGCCTTTCCCTAGCGGGAATGCATGCTCTATGGCCACAGAAATATAGGCCTTAGCTAGTCTAACAGCCTCTCGAAGCGTGGCCCCCCTCGCTAACTGCGCCGCGATAGCGGCGGAGAGCGTGCAACCTGTGCCATGAGTATGCACTGTAGCTAGGCGGGTGGAAGTAAAGTGGCTTACCCTCTCGCCATCGTAGAGTACATCGACGGCCTCGCCGACTAAATGTCCCCCCTTAACTAAGGCCGCGCGCGCACCACGGGCCACAAGGTGTCGCGCCGCCTGTTCCATCTCGTCCAAGGTGGCAATAGGGCGGCCGGCAATGGCCTCGGCCTCCGGAATATTGGGCGTCACCAGGTCGGCGAGCGGCAGGAGCAGAGCAACTAACGCTTCCTTGGCCTCGCTCTGCAACAACTGATACCCGCTCTTAGAGATCATCACCGGGTCTATAACTAAGTTCACGGGGCCATACCTTGGCAGGGCGTCCGCCAAAGCGATGATCGTCTCGCGACGTGAAACCATGCCGATTTTCACAGCATGCACTGGGATGTCGGAATAGATGGCGTCAAGTTGTGCCAAGATCAGCGAGGGGGCAATATCTTGCACTGCGAAAACCCCGCAAGTGTTTTGCGCCGTCACAGCGGTGAGCACACTCATGCCATAAACGCCCTGCGCGGCAAAGGTCTTAAGATCTGCCTGGATGCCCGCCCCACCACTAGAGTCTGAGCCGGCGATAGTGAGAGCGGTGCGCATCATGCCCGACCACTTAAGCCGAATTTTTTAAATACACTCATCTTGAGAGCCGAGAGCAAAGCGTAGCCCGTCGCACCACCGAGCAGGCTGCTCAGCAAAAAAGGCACCACAAATACAAGGGCGGCAACATCCCTGCCGAGCAGGATTTTGGCCACGGGGAAAGCGACGAGAGCGCCGAGTACACCAGTGCCGAAGACCTCTCCTAACACCGCTTTACCAGCACACTTCGTCCGCTGGTAAACTAAGGCCGCCACGAATGCGCCGATCATGCTACCGGGGAAGGCTAGTAGCGACCCTGTGCCGAGTAGATTGCGCAAAAGCGACACCGTAAAGGCTGTAAGAACGCCATGTACGGGGCCGAGCAGCACTGCCGCCACCACATTGATGGCGTGTTGCACCGGGAATAGCCTTGCCCCCGCGAAGGGGATAACTACCCCTGTGGCCGCCACAGTGCCTACCGCAGCCAGTACTGCAGCTAGGGTGAGCTTTTTAAGATCCATCTCGTTTCCTCCTTTTCTTTGGCAAGCAAATAGACGAGCAAGGCGGAAGGCCGTGCTCGTCAAAAAAGCAGTTCATGCACTTCCCTACGCTGGCATTACCCAGATCAGGTTAAAGGGTCAAAGAACTCCTAGGTTCTTTATCTCAGCCGGCCTCTCCAGCTCCCCTGCTCACTATTCACTTGTCTCCTAGCTACTTATACTAAGGTAAACTGACGCGAAACACAAGCACAACTCTACCCGGCAATTCGCCCACGTTAGCCCCTGGCGACAACGGGCTCTTAGACTCCTTCTGTCGGCTTTGCTTTGGCCGGAACCGGCGCAGATTTTTTCGCCGGCATGGTGTAGCGGTTGATGAGTGGTACCGCGGCGTTAAGGCCTAGGATAGCAAAAGTGGTGCCTTCCGGTAGGGGACTAAAGAAGCGCATGGCCATTATCCCCACTCCTATGGCAGCCCCAAAAGCCCATCTCCCTACCTGGGTGCGCGGGGAAGTCACCGGGTCAGTAGCCATAAAGAAAAGCCCGAGGAGCAAGCTGCCGGATAAGAGGTGAAACAAGGGGTTTTGCCCTGCCACTACAGACAACGCTGCCACGGCTAGCGCGCCACCAGCGGGAATGCGCCAGTTGGCGAACTTCTTATGGTGTAGCCAAGCAAAGCCAAGGAGTAACGCTACTACCGAGGTCTCACCTATGGAGCCTGCCACTTGCCCGGTAAATAAATCTACGAGTGACGCCATCGCGCCGTCTGCCCGGAAAATCTGCAAGGGAGTGGCTGTCGTCACTAAGTCTACCGGAGCAAGCCATGGCCGCATTGTGCCAGGAAAGGCTAGGACGATGAAAAGGCGCCCGAGCAGAGCGGGATTAAAAAGATTCTTGCCAAAACCACCCCAAAGCAGTTTGCCAACAACTACGGCGAAGACGGAGCCGACTATGGCAATATAGAGTGGTAAAGAAGGAGAGAGACTAAGACCAAAAAGTAGCCCCGTGACCACGGCACTGAGATCCTTGATTTTTAGGGGCTGCTTACGCGCTGTTTGCCACAAGGCCTCCGTGGCTACGGCCGCTCCGACGCTAACAACTAAGAGAAACAAAGCGGGCCACCGAAAAAACCACAGGGCCGCTAAAGTCACTGGTACCAAGGCGGTAAGCATCTCGCGCATCATCTTCATCTAAGAGTTCCCCCATATCATCATCAAGCTCTCTATCTATTATAGGAAAAGTAATTATTATTGGCAAGTGATCCTTCTTTGTGCCCACAGACATGTCGTCAATTTAATAATATGTTACTAGGAGATCTACTCCTCGGAGGAGAACTGATATCTACATAGCCAATCTTTGGAGAAAGGATGATTCAATGAACATCATAATTGGCGGAGCAGCTGGACAGGGTATGGACACCATTGCGGAACTGCTCGGCAAGTCCTTAGCGCGTGTAGGAAGAGGTGTCTTGCTAACCAAGGATTATATGTCCCGGGTAAGGGGTGGTCATAACTTTTCCACTCTCGCTATCGGGTCAGCCACACCATGGGTAACGCCCGAAACTGCCGATCTCTTAATCGCCCTTAATGAAGAGACCTATGCCCAGCACGCCCACAAGTTAGAACCTACGGGCATGGTGGTCTATGACCCCGCACTCTTTGCCCTCGTAGATGGCGACCAGCGTGGCTTACCCATCGCCTTGGGGGCCATAGCGCGTCAAAGCGGGGGGCCCTTAACCGTGAGTGCGGTGGCCACGGGCGCAGTGCTGGCCCTGCTCGAGTGCGATTTGCTGACAACAGAAGCCCTGCTCCAAGAAAAATTCTCGCCAGAGTTAGCAGCGCAAAATTTATCTGCTCTGCAGGAGGGCTTCGACGCTATGCAAAAGGCCACGGAGATGCGGTTGGCCTTGCCCGCCATAGCCACGAACGCCACGCAAATCTTTCTTGATGGCAACCAGGCCCTTGGTATGTCGGCGCTTGGTAGCGGCTGCCGTTTCCTTTCGGCCTACCCCATGACACCCGCCACCGGGGTCATGACCTACCTCGCCGCGAAACAGGGGCAGTTTGAGGTCGTAGTTGAACAAGCCGAAGATGAAATCGCCGCCATTAATATGGCGCTAGGCGCGTCTTACGCTGGCGTGCGCTCCATGACCACTACCTCAGGCGGCGGCTTTGCGCTGATGGTTGAGGGGCTTTCTCTCGCGGGCATGACCGAAACACCAATCGTAATTGTGCTCGCCATGCGGCCAGGTCCCGCAACGGGGCTACCGACTCGCACCGAGCAAGGCGACCTTAATTTCGCCATTTTTGGTGGGCACGGCGAGTTTCCGCGTGCGGTACTTTCCGCCACCCATTTAGAAGACGCTTTTTACCGGCTCAACAAGGCTTTTCACCTGGCTGATAAATACCAAATTCCGGTGATATTTCTCTCTGACCAACAGTTCGCCGATACCGCCCGCGCCGTTACGCCCTTTGACTTCTCGCGGCTAGTTTACGACCAACACTTGGCCACAGCTAGTACAGCCGCCCTACCCTATCAGCGCTACCGCCTAACGGAAGACGGTCTTTCACCGCGCGCCATTCCGGGGCAGTTTGCCGGCGAGGTGGTGCTCGCTGACAGCGACGAACACGATGCCGACGGCCACATCATAGAGGACGCCGCCACCAGAAAGCTGATGATGGACAAGAGAATGCTGCGCATGACAGCGCTCGCGGAAGAAATGGACGAGCCAGAGTGGTACGGCGACCAACAGGCCGACATACTGCTCATCGGCTGGGGCTCCACTTATGGGGCATTGCGCGAGGCCGTAGACGCCCTGACTAGAGCCGGCAAACCCGCCTGCCTGCTCCACTTTGCCGATCTTTGGCCTTTGCCAACGGCAAGGGTGAGCGAACTCTTGCCTAAAGCTAGATTAAGCTTCTGCGTAGAGAACAATGCCACAGGTCAGTTGGCAGCACTAATTAGTCTAGAAACAGGGCTGCGAATGACCCACCAAATTCTGAAGTACGATGGGCGCCCCTTTAGTGCAGCAGAAATTGTCCGGGAGGTGTGGCATAATGCCTAAGGCTGCAGATTATCTGAGTAAAGAAACGGCTTGGTGCCCGGGCTGCGGCAATTTCGCCATTAGACAGGCAGTGGCCGAAGTCCTGGCCGAAATGAACTTAGCACCTCATGAAGTACTAATGTGCTCTGGCATCGGCCAGGCCGCAAAAATGCCCCAGTATCTCAGGGTTAACGGCTTTAATGGACTGCACGGCCGCGCTTTGCCGCCCGCAGTCGGCGCGCGTGTGGCGAACACGACCTTGACCGTAATTGTGGAGTCAGGTGATGGCGATACCTACGGAGAAGGCGGAAACCACTTTATACACAACATTCGCCGCAACCCCCACCTAGCACATTTTGTGCACGACAATCAAGTATACGGCCTGACCAAGGGGCAGGCCAGCCCGACCAGTGAAGTTGGCATGAAAACTAATGTGCAGACGGCGGGCGTATACCTGCCGCCCTTTAACCCCCTGGCGGTGGCCCTGACCATGGGTGCAGGCTTTGTGGCACGCGCCTTTGTGGGAGAGAAAGAGCACCTTAAAGCGACTATGCGGGCAGCTATTACTTTTCCTGGCTACGCCTTGGTAGACATCTTGCAGCCTTGCCCTACCTTCAATAAACTAAATACCTATGCTTGGTACAAGGAGAGGGTCTACTTCCCCACCAACCATGACCAAGGCGACTGGAACGCTGCCCTGACCCTAGCTCGGCAATGGGGCGACCGGATTCCGCTCGGCATCCTGTACAGTGTGCCGCGCCCCACCTTTGAAGAGCAGTTTCCTTTACTGGCCGGAGCCCCCTTAGCGCACCGTCCTTTTAACCCCCTCGACCTAGCCCATGTCCAAGACGAATTTAAGTAAGTAGCGGCTGGCACAGAGCACTTTGTGCAAAAAAAGAACGTTCCACCGCGAGGGGGAACGTTCTTTCGCTAGGCATACTTTTTCTTAAGAGTTTAGCCGCTTGCGCGCAGCATAGGTCCGCTTCCACGCATACATCGCTAGTGACGCCGCAATGACACCATAGGCGACAAAAGCGCGGAAGAACTCGCCTAGTTGTGCATCGCCGAGCAAGTTACGGCCCGCCATAGGCGATACCAAGAACAACGTGTGGAACAGAAGGAGGCCGGTGAGTGCCTGCCCCACAGTGGCCTTGGTGACAGTCGCGCCGCCGATGAGGAGTGCGGCAATGGCAAAAACGCCCACGGATTCATGGCTGCCATAGGTACTGAGATTGCCAAAGTTAGACAAGAGCAATGCATGCCCCCAAGCGGCCATAACGGTAGAAATAACCATGGCCACGAGCCTAGTGCGGTCAACATCAATGCCAGATACCTTGGCCACATGCTGGTCTTGGCCCACACTTCTAAAGTCTTGCCCGAGCTTAGTGCTACTGATAAAGCCCACAAAGGCACAACCTAGGCCAATGATAGCGAAGGTGACAAGGGGTATACTCACCATGGCAAATGAAGAGTCAGGCGAACGCGTCAGCAGTGAGGAGGCCGCGGCGAGTATGGCGCCGACCGCAAAGTACAACGCCCGAGGCGTCCTAGGGCGAGAACGGCCCCGTTGCCTAAAGTGCTCCCACAAGCCTATCGCGCCAAGCAGCCCCGCCAAGAGCGCCATAAAGCCCGCAAAGGTCATAGTGTAGATATTGTCGACAGCTTGCCGAATGATACCGAGGTCCACTGTGTTTAAAATGCCGATACCATGAGGCAAGAGCAACTTCGGGTTACGCAGCGGGATTACGGTGCCCACCATGACCATCAGCAGCAACATGTAGAGTCCGTTGGCAAAGAAACCGGCCATCATCGAGGTAATCATCTCTTGACCTCGCGTCTGGTTTAACAGGCGACCAATGAGGATGCCAAACAAAATCGCCATCGGCGTGGCCAGTGCTACGGTCAACAAGACTCCGGACACTCCACCTATGCCCCAGTGGATTACGAAAATGACAGCTATTTGTGTGGCCATGGCGCCGAGAACAATGGCAAAATTTAGACCAAGGCCTGCCATGACCGGTATGAGCAAGGCTAAAATCAAGAAGCCATTGCGGGCAATGCGGCTCACCAAGTCCATGGCCACGAAGCCGAGGGGTAATTCGGACAACCACACACCTACTGCGCTGAGCACGACGAACAAGAGCACGACCATATTGTCAAAGAGGAAGGCCCTGAGGCGAGCGCCTGGCGGCGGGGCCTTAGACACTTTTGCGGCTGGGATTTGCTTAATCTCTACTTGCATGTCAATCACCCCTGCCCACTTGGGTCAAGGCGTAAAGAATAATGCCGTTTGAGACAATTATCCGCGCGATTTCCGCTACGCCTCCCACTGTAATTATCTTGTTAGCTACTGGCAACGACACCACCAAGAGGCTTTGGAACAAAAATGCGCCCAAAATAACATTAAGAATATTGGCGCGCTTGACTGTAGCCCCCCCGATAAGAATTGCCGCGGCAGCCGGGAAACCCATGGTCATGGGTGCTTCATAGAGCTGTATAAAGGCAAAGCTCTGTGAAAATACCACAATACCAACTGCGCCGAGAACGGTGGACATGATCGTGCCCAGTAGACGATACCCATCGACATTGAGTCCACTAGCGACGGCAAACTGCTTGCTATCACCGACAGCTCGCATAGCCATACCTGTCTTGCTGCGTATAAAAAACCACATCAGCAAGCACATCAAGAAAAAGGTCAACAAGAGACCGGTCGGAACCACCACGCCAGCGACATCGAAAGCCAACAATTCATCTAGCACACTGGCAAAACGCTCTTCGAGGGCAATCGTTACCCGCAAGCCACGGCCAATGGGCCAGCGCATCTCGGGGCTGGTAAAGGGCATGATGATCCAGCCGATGTTCATTAGTGAGACGATGGAAAAACCAACATAAGTACTAACCATCATTTCAGAACCCTTTACTTTGTTCAGTAGCCAGCCATAAGCTGCCCCCACTACAGTGGCTAGGGGTATGCTTACGGCGGCCGCAAAAAGTATGGCGGGCATGCCACGCATATCTAACTCAATAGAAAGCAGGGACCCGACTAGCCCACAGAGGATACCTAGGGGTAAACCGAAATTTGGCCCGATTCCCGAGTTAATAGTGGGCAGCATGGCCAACACAAAAATGCCGTTCATTCCTGTGCGCACCAGCGCGGCTGAAAGCAGCGGCCCGAGGGGTATTTCAAAATATGCCGCCCCAAAGACAAGCACGATGAGGAAGCCGATAATTACTAAGCGGGCGAAACCCAAGTTGTCAACTATGTTCTTCCATAAATTGCCCACCTACACTACCTCCTTGCCGCGCAGCTTGTGGTAATTGCCGGCCATCATCAAACCAAAGTCAACATCGTTATCGTCTGGTGAGAGCACGCCTTCGACCGCACCATGACAGACGATGGCAATGCGATGACATATGGAGCGGAGTTCCGCTAACTCGCTCGAAGTCATAACAATGGTCATCCCGAGCTCGCGGTTAAGTCGCACTAGCTCTTCTAAGACTATCTTCTTGGCGCCTACGTCAATACCACGCGTCGGCTCCGACACAAAGAGGATCTTAGGGTCTAGAGCTAAAGCACGGGCAATACAGACTTTTTGCTGATTGCCGCCGCTTAAGCGCCGCGTCAACTGCATGGGCCCCGTACAGCGAATGTCTAACTCCTTGATTTTTTCCATGGCGTGTCGCCTAATTTTCCCATAGGCCAGGTGCGAAAATGGGCCGAAGCGGTACAAGAAACGGTTGCGCATTTGCATGGCCGTAAAGGCAATATTCATTTCAATGGAGGAATCGAGCAAGAGGCCTACCCCACGGCGATCTTCTGAGACAAAGGCTAAGCCGGCTTGGTAGGCGGCCTTAGTATCGTTTAACTGCAGTGGCTTGCCAAAAACACTGACCTGCCCCGCGGCCAGATACAACCCCATGATGCCGTTGGCTATGCCAAGCTTGCCTTGCCCGCCTAGACCACCAATGCCGATTATTTCGCCCTCAAAGACATCGAGGTCAACCTTTTGCACTTCTTCTCCCGGCATAAGCACTTTAAGGCCACGCACAGACAAGGCGATGCCTTCTTTGACTTTGTTTTCACTCGCCTGCACGATCTTCTCTACTTTGCGCCCTACCATAAGCTCGGCCAGCTGAAAGGTATTCGTTTCCGTCTTGGGCAAGGTGCGTACTAACTCACCGTCCCTGAGTACGGTGATATTATCGGCGATGGTCATTACTTCGTCGAGACGATGGGTGATAAAGAGAATGGCGATTCCAGAACGGGCGATTGCCTGCATGGCCTTGAGCAGAGTATCGGCTTCACTTTCTGTGAGCACCGCCGTCGGCTCGTCAAAGACAATGATCTTCATATTGGCCTTGTCGATTTCTCGCGCAATCTCGACAAATTGCATCAGGCCAACCGGCATCCCCGCGATTTTAGTCCATTCCTCAATGTTCAGGCCTACAGTGTCGAGGGCTTTGCGGGCGTCGCGGTTCATCGCGTCCATGTCAAGGCTCTCGAGTTTCGGCCCAAAGAGGCGGCTAGCAATATTTGGCCGCGTAATCTCACGATTAACTTTGATGTTCTCGGTAATCGTAAACCCCGGAATAAGCATAAACTCTTGGTGCACCATGCCGATACCTAGGTTCATGGCATCATATGGCGAGGTAATACTCACGTCTTTACCATCGATAACAATTTTGCCTTCAAAGCCGCCTGTACTATGAATGACCGACATTCCAAAAAGGATGTTCATAAATGTCGACTTGCCGGCGCCATTCTCACCGAGCACGGCGTGTATTTCCCCTGCTTTTAGCTGTAGATTGACATCTTTCAGTACACGGTTGCCCGCGTAGACCTTGCCGATGTTCTGCATCTCAAGCACATAGTTGTCTTGTGCCACGGCGTAACCCCCTTGCTTATCACCATAAAGATGCAGGGCTACCTTGAGCCGGTAACCCTGCACCAAGGGCGCATATTACTTAACGGGCGGAGAAATCAATTGAACTTGACAAGAAGAGGAAGTAATGGTTGTACGTCCCCCGCGGTGTAGTCAAGTTAGAAAGAGTAACTGGACCGCCAGCCATATCCATGAGTATCCCCTCGAGGGTAATTAAGTCCACGCGCCCCGTTGTCTGACCATTGAGTACCGCCATAGCGTACTCAACCCCGGCTTCGACGTAGAGCATATTGACGGGCACCGGCCAAGTGGAAACGCGCTTGTCGGCATTAACGCGGCGCAGGGCGTCCCTAATCAAGCCAATAACAAAGGGCAGATCCCCTTGTCTTGCCTGTGGGATAGAGAGGCCTAGTGCTCCAGGTAGAGCGTGGTAGGGAGACGGGCAGCACTGCTCGGGGAAGATCGCTCCGCCAGCAATGACTTGCCTAATCATGGGTTCCATCATGCTGCAGTTCGTGCCAAAGAATGCTGTGGCGGTGCCAAACTGGGCAATGCGGCGGGGAACATCTTCCATAATGAACTGCTGAGTTCCTGGTACGCCGCCCTCGCCTGTGGGGTCTGGGGAGTCGACAAAGACAAATCTCATGCCGAGGCGATTAGCTGTCTGCTCCATAAGCTGCCTACGCTCAAATAGCATGGCGTTGGCCATATGACGGGCAAAGGAGTAGTGCACGAAGGTTGTGGCACCCATGCGGTGCGCCTGCTCTACGATCGTTCTGCCGCGAGACAAATCATCGGTCTGCAAGACGATGTCGGCGCGGGCGGCGATGACGTCGCGGTCCTCGCCAGGAGTACCGGCAATAATAAGCATATCGGGACGCAGTCTGCGCACTTCGTCAATGCCGGCAGCAGTACCGACCACGGCCTGCACAATGACAATGGCGCGCACTCTTCTATCGGCAGCGAGGGCGCGAAGATTAGAGATAGTTGTCTCCGTCTCAGTTGTAAAACGAGCAGGGTATGTAGAGAGCACAATGCGATCGCCGTACTTGCGCTTCATGTTTTCAGCAGCGCGTAGTTCTTCTTCATTTTGTACGGCGGTGCCCGTCATGACCCCAATTCTAAAGTCGCCAGGCGGGGCCGGGCCCCTCACGACAACTGTCTGATGGCGCTCAACCCAGTTTACGGCGGCCCCGAGCGTCTCCGACACGAAACGCAGCGGCACCATGGTGCGCCCGTTCATAACGGTGGGGGCAACATCAAGAGTGCGGGGCTGCCCGTTGACCGTGGCATTACGGCTGCCGATAACTAACGACACCGTGGTGCCAGCCCGAGTTCCCGTCACTGTGCTGGTGGCTTCGGCCCAACCGACGCTCGCTCCTAGCCCTTCAAACAAAGCCCTAAAGGGTACGAGCACCCTGCCTCCACTGATAACCGGCGGAACCTGCAAATTGAGGAATTCGCCATCTAGCATCACGCGGATGGCCGATGCCTCTGACACTTGCATGTTCGGTACTAAGAACCCGACTGCCAGCAAGGCGACTACAGAAGCGATTATTGCTACTTTCTTCACTAAACTTACCCTCCCCTTCGTTTTTCCCACTAGTGAAATGACTCTGCTTCCCCCAGAACATGGTGCGAGCGCATCCCCCCTAAAATCTCCCCCATCTTGGTGCTTGAAGTCGCGCCTCTGGGCTGAACATTTGCGCATGTGGTACAATGTGTACTATTCAGAATTAAAAGTAATATTCCTGCTTGCTAGACACAGTTTCGCGACTTTTTTTATTGGCCCAGACTTTTATTGCTGCTTCCCTCTTTGCCCCCGCGAACTCCGACCGCTACCCTTGCCCGAGATGAAGATTTCGGCTATGCTGAGCATAGAAACACGCGAGAGGAGAATTTACATGCCACTTTATGTTCTCGCCATTAACGTTGCTAATCGCTCCGCTAGTGCCTCGGCAGTGCAGCATATTCTCACTCAGTACGGCTGCCATATCAGAACGCGCGTGGGTTTTCATCATACGTCGCAAGACAGTTGTACGGAGGACGGACTAATCATTCTACAGATGGATGGCGGCGTGGCCGTCTGCGACGAACTGCTCGCAGAGCTTAACTCCCTAGAGAAAGTGCAGGCAAAGTACATTCGGTTTGAATAGCCTCGCCTCTTCGTAAAGACTGGCCCTTCGCCAGAAGCACCAAAAAAGTGAGCGCCCCACGCGGGGCGCTCACTTTTCTCACTAGTCTGCGGATACTAGGGCTGACGCATCAGCCATCATCTTTGCCTCGCGGGGCGCAAAAAAATAGTAGAAGGCCAAGGCGCTTAGTACATAGAGTACGGCGGTGAAGAAGTAAGGCAAGTTGTAGGAATAAGTCTTCATAATGTGCCCGCCCAGCCGTGCGCTGATGCCCCAGGCTAGTGTCCAAGTCATACTCAGAGCGCTACTCATGGTGGCACGTTCGGCGGGGTCTAAAATCTCCATGGTGAAACTACTCACCAGTGGGCCGCTCATATTCATCAGCGCGGACCGAAACCAGGCTGCCATAGAAGCCACCCATAGATTATTGGTCAGGGCGATGGTTAAGAGGAGCGGCACCGACAAAAGCCGAGTAATTGTTGTCGCGCGCACTTTGCCGTAGCGCGCGCCTAGTAGGGGCGCCGCCAAGATGGCCACCGTAGTAACTAACATCATCACAGAAAAAATAAGACCTATTTCAGCGGCAGTAGCCTGCAGATGATGGGCAAAGTAGACATTGAGAAACGGAATAATCATCCCGGCGCCAAAACCCATGATAAACTCTGGCACAAGAAACTGTACTCCAAGCCGCCATGGCGGAAAATTAATGCCTGATGCGCGCTTGCCTTTCGCCTTCTCTGCCGCATGCGTATCACGTAGCAGCGCATAAGGAACGACGGAAAGCACCAACAAGAGCGATGTCATAAGCAGTGTCGCCCTGTAAACTGCAAATGAATCTGGCACATCATTGAGCCATGTCGCCCATAAAAGGGGCAAGGCGCCCCCAAGAAAGCTACCGATGATGCCACTTATAGTCCAGGTGGCGCCATTGACGCTAAAGAGATGATTTCTCTCCTCGCGCGAGCTGTTCTCCACGAGGAACGGCGAGGAGGTCACCATCATCACCGCTCCAGCCGCTCCGCCTATAATTGTAGCGGCCACAATGACAAGCTCTGTAGGGTGCAAAATTATGGCCACATGGGTGGCCGCAGCCATGACCGCAGCGCTAAGCAGGGAGCGACGACGCCCTACGTAGTCGCTGAGCATGCCCGCAGGCAAGGCAAACAACACGCTGGCAAACGACGAAAGCGAGATCATAAGTCCGAGAAAGTCTTCTCCCAGCCCGGCCTGCAAAACATACAAGTTGCCCAGCACTCCATAGACACTCTGGTAAAGGGCTCCGATAATGCCCGCCAGCAAGAACAGTCGCGCATTGTAACTAAAAGATTTGATCTTCTGCACATAATCATAGATGAAAGACATAACAACTTCCTCCCCGCTCACTTACTTAGTGTAGCGAAGTACTGCCTTTTGAGCAAGGGTAGAAGGCAAAACTGGTCGCAAATAGAGCTACCTTTTGCTAGAAGGGTCTCATTTTGCCTTAACTAAGGCCTGATCGCGATTCCTTGCTTGCCCATGGCGGCCCAGCGCTGCAAGAAGACCTCTTTATCAAACCTTCTCTGCCTGCCGGTATAGGGATCGTTCACCACTACCTCTGTTTTGCTGAAACCCACGAGCACCATGGTGTGACCATTGCCTCGCCACTGATACTCATCCCCTGCAGGGGTAAGCCATGTGCCGCGCAAAACCACTGGGAGATTTTCAATGGTGCCCCAGATGGCAATTGGGTTTCCGGCAATGATCATGTCTTCATACTCACCCCACGGCCTGCCTGTCATATTTACGAGGCGGTCACCAAAGTAGGGCTTAAGCATGGCCAACATCGGCTGATGATATACCCCGTAGCTATGCACGGAGTAGGGGCTGCCGGCGAATTTTTGCCTTGGGTCCGGCCCATGTCTTCTACCACCACGCCAGTAAATGTCCCCCTGTGGCATACGAGCAATCCATTCGTCGACACTCTTACTAACTCCATAAAATTCGGCCAGCATTTTAATGGATACGACTTCACACCCCGTAGGCCAGCGCGGCATTTGATGCACTACCGGTACTCCCTCTATAACAATGGCGTCCCGCAGAAAACGTGCCGGTGCAGGCGCGGGAGAATTGTCACTTGCTTTTACAGGGAGCGCAATCTTAGTCTCAGCTCGAGCCTGACGGCTGGCGGGAGCAAGTCGCCTCCCACTCAAGAAGTCCTCTCGCATCACCTGTAAGGAGGCAACCATAACTGCGCAGAGCAAAAGAAATAGCGCAACTCTTCCTGCTGTTTTCACTTGCATCCCCTCCCAACTTAGTAATCGGATGCGTGGCCTCATTCTTTAATGCCAGGCTTGTCCGCGCTACGACAACGTTACTACTATGTGCTCGCGAAAAAATTCAGCCTGTGCGGGAAGGTGTTTGCGAAACCGTCATGGAAGTAGGTACTTACTCGAGCAGCGCGCGTAGCCGAGCCCCTGCCTCTAGGCTTAACTTAAAGATAGCTAAATCGGCCTCTAGCTCTGCTGTCGAGCCAAAGCCTCCCGCATAGCCATTTAGCCGTGACACCTCGGGGCTGTCTAGTAACCCGGCGAGAGTTTTGTGCTCCGCCTCAACCTCTTTAAAAACTGCGGGTAGGCGACGCAAGTAGTATTTTTGGTGGTAGGCTTCGGCCAGATGAAACTTGTCCAGCAAGCGTATTTCGGTCAGCACATCGCCATAGCGCATCTGGTACTCCGCCTTGCTTAAGATAGCGACATCTTGATCTTTTTTTTCGGCGCAGAGAATTAGTGACATATACTGACGGCCATACGCGCGCGCCCGCGGGCGATGACCATGCCAGAAAATCTCCAGCAATTCTTTGAGCCCTACGCGCGTCATATCGTAATCGATCTGCACCACCTCGGTGTGGTCGCCCATACTGTGGTAAGTAGGACTCTTGGTTGTCCCACCGGCATAGCCGACACGAGTACGCACCACGCCGTTCACTAGCCCAAACTGGGCATCTGGGCCCCAAAATCAGCCCATGCCAAGCGTGATGGTAGAGAGAGGCTTAAACATAAGCGCAGCCGAATTGGTGCAATACCTGAGTCCTAGTGGCGCGGGGCCATCGGTAAAGACATGCCCGATATGCCCCCCGCAGTTCGCGCAGTTAATCTCGCGTCGCGTCATGCCAAAGCGCAGGTCGACATCTTCTTGCAAGGCCTGCGACGAGAGCGGCTCTGTAAAACTTGGCCAGCCAGAGCCCGATTCGTACTTAGTGCTAGAGCTAAACAAAGCGGCACCACAAGCCCCACACACATACACACCTTCTGCTTTGTGGTGGTAGTAGGCGTTAGTAAAGGGCGGCTCGGTGCCACGCTGCCGTAAACATCGGTACGCCTCTGGGCTTAAAATCTGGCGCCACTCCTCCTCGCTCTTGGCAACGCGAAAGGGATGTATGTTGCTCACAGCTAGGCGCGAATCATGGTGAGTAGCATCTTGAACTGGGTGACAGCCTGCAAGGCATGCGGTTCGTGGGCGGGCATGATGATCATCTCACCTTCTCGCACGCAGAGTGGCTGACCCGAAATAGTTACCTCGGCTTCGCCCTCTAGCACCTGAACCATAGCGTCGTAGGGTGCGGTGTGCTCGCTTAGCCCCTGCCCTGCTGCAAAAGCAAAGAAAGTAACTGTGCCAATCTTTTTGTTGATGAGAGTACGGCTCACCACCGAAGCCGCCTGATAATCCGCTAAAGTCGCCGTACATAGCACCTGGCCCCTAATGTTTTCACTTTTGTGTTCCATGTTTTTCACTCGCTTTCCCGCGTTCTATATAAATCTTACCACAAACTTAGTTCCCCGCAATGGCAAGGAGGAGAGTAAAACAATGCAAGAACATACACGCGAGGTGGTCACTCTGGGCCCTGAGTCACGCTTAAGTATGGCGACCATACTCGCCGCCGCTTTCCGCCACGACCCCGCCTTTGTCCGCCTGTTCAAGGGCACTACTCCTGATCAGGACGCCCATTATCGCCGCTTTATGGCCACCTGGGTAGATAACTCCCTTAGCGAGGGCCACAACCTGCTGGGGGTGAGCATAGACAGGCAATTAGTCGGTGTCGTGGGCTTGGCAGGCTTAAACGGCAGCGCCGTGCGCTGGTCCCTGCGCCAAATCTTACCCGCCATGTTGAGCATGGTCTGGGGCCTAAATATTGGCGTAGGCCTGGCTATGCTGAAGGCGACCAGACGTCCGCAGCTTGTCCCCCCTGATTCCTGCGAGTTGTCTATGCTGGCCGTCTCACCCGAGTTTCAAGGGATGGGGGTGGCTCGCGAACTACTCGTCGCAGTAGAAGAGAAGGTAGCAAAGGACTCTGCCGCCTCAGGCATCTACCTTTACACCACGGCCCTGAGTAGCCTACGTTTCTATGAGCACTGCGGCTACAAGGTTGTAGGGCACGCCAAGGCGGCAGGGGTGGATGTTTACCACCTCTTCCGCGACAGTGGCGCGCCCAGCATTTCTGCGTCAAGACGGAGCGACGATGCCCCTTAGATGGCCCTCATGGTCAGTCCGCTCAGCCAGTCGCTTTCTGGCTTGGCTAGCAGGCGGGCATTGTTGTAGGCCATATCGAGCGACAGGCAGGTACGGCCCTGATAGATATTGTCTTGCCGATATATAACCAGGGAGACATCAGCCCGGCTTTCGTCCTCCAGACAAATGGGCACCAGTAGCTGCACCGATCCCTCGTAGTACTGCGGCACTGCCAGTCGGTAATTTGCTAAGAGCCTTTTTTTAGCAGTGACAACGGCCCCTTTAAAGGCATTGCTGGCGAGCACCCTGTTCTCTAGGCTCTGAAATCTGGCTGGTAGGCGCTTTATGTTTTCGGGATGATCGATTATATGGTCGACATTAATGCGCCACTCTAGTCGGTAATCATAGACGATATCCACCGTGTTTCTTAGGTACTGCGCGCGTGCTGGCAAGGGAAAAAACCTGTTAAGACAGGGATCGCTTTCTTTGTAGAAGCCTCGTAGAAACCATTTTTGCTGGTTGGCAATTCTGTTGGCTACGAAGTAACCATATAGTGCTTCATAGTTAGCGGTGAAGAGACCGGTATCAAAACAGGCATGCTCACCACATTCAAATATAGCCGCGTCTCTTTCCTTCGCAGTTGGGGCAGCATCGTACTGCTCCTTTAGTCGCTTAAATGTGCAGTGGATATAGTAGTAGAGTATAAAAAATGGCTGACTTGCATCTTGGCTCGGTAGACTCCAGGTTTCCGGGGACGCCTCGTAAGCCAACCTAGGCAGTAGTTCCTCCGAAAACCTCGGGCAGAAGGCATACTCAAATAGCGGCCAATTTCTCTCTTCCCCCATGCACTCACCCCTTCGATTTTTACTTTCACGTCTCTAAGTTATATTTAGCGGCCTACCAGTTTATGACCAAGATGAGGGACATACTAAGACCCTGCCCAGCGTTTATGCGGACAGGGTCTGTTCTCGGCTAGGCAAGTAACTGCGGGCCGCTCAAATCTAAGTTCATCTATAGCCAAGGAAGTACAGCTAAGGGTGCTGAGAGCGAGAATAACTACTTCGTTGCACCAAAGTAGTTCGCTCCCCAGACCCCGGTGAGTATCATTAAGACCCCTAGACCGCTGTACCAGTAAAAGGGTTCCGCTCGCAGAGTAACCCCCGCAAAAACCGCCACCACTGTCCCAACATTGGCGAACACCGCCGATTGAGAAGCAGGTATCTTGGACAATGAGTAGTTGACGAGCAAGAAGGCCACCACAGAAGAGAGTATTCCCAGGTACAAGGTGCCAATCCAAACATCAGGGTAGCGCAAGGCATCCCCAAAGGTGGCCAGAGAGCCAGTCAACATATGGCTGGTAAAGGCCATGGCATTGAATACGATGGCTCCGGTCCACATCATGACAAAGGTAATCTCAAAAGGCGTAAACTTGCCCGTGGCCTCGCGCGAGACTATGTTGAAGAGGGCTGCCGCAGTCACGGCACAAAAGAGCAGCAGTAGGCCAAGAAGATTAGCCCCCTCTGCCCCGGCGTTCTGCATGGTCACAATGACTGCCACGCCGCTGACCGACAGCAAAATAAACTTCCACTGTGTCATGGTCGTCTTCTCTTTTAGGAACAAGGCGCTAAAGATAGCGACGAGGATAGGTATGAGGGCGATCATCATACCTGCTTGCGACGAGGTGACAAAGCGCAGTCCGACCGTCTCGGTGACAAAGTACGCCACAGGTTGTAGAAGAGCGACGCGCAAGAGAGGGCGCAGATCCTTGCCCCGGAGCTTTACCTTCACAACCCCACACAGGGTGAGCGCAGTCACCACCACGGCCGCTAAGGCAAAGCGAAAAGCTAGTAACCGCAGAGGATCCACATAGTCGAGAGCCTCTTTGGCAAAAAGAAAAGAAAAGCCGAATATCGTTGCGAAGCCAACCCCCGCAAGATATGGTTTCATGCCATGTTCTGTCACTTGCCTGCCTCCCCTGCCCGATGAATCTCCTCATATAGACTACAGCAATGGCAGTACTCTTGCAATCTATTGCATCTTTCTATTTATCGCAGATGCGTCGCTTCGCTGCGGCACAAGGCCGAAGCAGTTGATTTTATTGGGCCAGAGGCGTATGCTGTAGCTAAGGAATGCATTGATTCCAATGCAAAACACAGGGGGGTAACGTCATGGAACTTGCCAAAATTACAACTCGCGGACAAATCACTATTCCTGCTGAGATACGTCGAAAACTAGGTGTCAAGGACGGTGACAAAGTAATTTTTGTGGAGGAAAATGGTCGCATTGTTATGGAGAACGCTGCCATGGTAGCGCTTAGATGCGCGCAGGATGCGTTCGCGGGGGAAGCCGAATGCAAGAACCTGAAAACCGAACAGGATATTGTGAACTTGGTAAGAGAGGTTCGCCGCACGGATTGGGAGAATAAACATGCGCGTGATGATTGACACTAATGTTCTCATATGTCTCTAGAAACACGAAGCCCCGCCTACACTCTGAGGCGGGGCTTCGTGCACGCTCTCGAGTGCACTTTGGCTAAAGCAAGGAGCCACCATCGATGCTGACAATACTGCCATTCATAAAGGCGGCTTCGTCGCAGCAGGCAAAAAGCACCGCCTGCGCTATTTCTTCGTCGCGCCCGAGCCTACCCATGGGCTGCCTACTAATGAATTCAGCGCGCATGGCACTAGGGTCCGGGTGGGCTTGTATTCTGTCCTCGAGCGAGGGCGTCAGCGTTGTACCTGGACACACACAGTTGACGCGGATATTGTCTTTAAGGTAGTCGGCAGCCATGGCCCGGGTCAAAGAAACGAGAGCGCCTTTAGAGGCACAGTAGGCGGCGCGATCGGTTATACCTTTAAGGGCGGCAACCGAGGCGATATTGACAATCGCACCGCCACCCGCCTTTTTCATCTCTAGCGTGGCATACTTGGCTACCAAGAAGGCCCCTTTGACATTGACGCGCATAGTCCTGTCAAAATCGTCCTCCGACGTATTGTCCACTCTACCGGGCAAGACGATGCCCGCGTTATTAACCAAAATGTCTATCTTGCCAAATGCTGCCACTGTTTCACCAACCATGCGCTCGGCATCCAGTACCCGCGAGACATCTCCCCCCACAAAAATCCCTGTGCCGCCTGCTGCTTGCACCAGGCGTAGGGTTTCCTGCCCACCCGGCGAATTTGGTAGGTCGTTAATAGCCACTTTAGCACCCCGTGCCGCCAACAAGCATGCTGTTTTACGGCCTATACCAGCGCCCGCGCCGGTAATGAGGGCAACTTTGTCGCGAAAATCCATGTACGCTCCCCCTTAGACGTAATTGTTTAGTGCCCAAACATTAGGTTGGGTAAGAACAGGACTAATTGCGGAATGAAGATTATCAAGACGACAACCAAAACAACTAGGGCCATAAAGAACCAAGATTCGCGCACAAACTCCCCGACTGAGCATTCAAAGATCGAGCAAACAACAAACATCACTACCCCAAGCGGTGGGGTGAGGAGCCCTACGGTCAGTGTAAGCACCATGACAATGCCAAAGTGCACTAAGTCAATGCCCAGCGTACCCGCCACGGGGGCTAGTATAGAAGTGAGCAGTAGAATTAAGACCGTCGAATCCATAAACATACCTGCGACCAGCAGGAACATGATGATGATCAGCATAATCACCCATGGTGTTTGTGATACGCCAAGGAGAAAGGTCGCTAAGGTTTGGGGGATGTTTTCCCAAGTAATGCCGTAACTAAAGATAGCCGACATATTGATGACGAGCATAATCATGCCGATATCAATTGCTGTAGCCTCTAAGGTCTTCATAAACTTAGCCCAAGTAAACTCCCGATACGCCAGCACGCCTATAGCTATGGCATAGGCCACGGCAAAAGCCCCTGCCTCAGAAGGCGTAAAGAAACCCAAGCGCAACCCCGCCATAAGAATAATAGGGAAGAGGAAGGCCCAGATGCACTCGACAAAGGTAGTGGCCATCTCCTTAAAAGACGCTCTTGCTTCACGCTCCGGTAGGTAGCCCTTGGCCCTCGCCACAAGCGACACACCGACAAACAAGGCTGTTGTAATGAGCAGGCCGGGTACGATACCCGCTGCGAACAGGCGACCGATAGAAACTTCGCCAATACTGCCATAGAGAACGAGTCCAATGCTCGGTGGAATCATGGTGACTATGAGCGAGCTGGTGCCAATAATGCCTGCCGAAAAGCCTTTGGAGTAGCCTCGCTCTAGCATGCCATCACGCAAAATACGCCCTTGCATAGAGGCATCTGCGATGGCCGAGCCAGAAATGCCACCCATCATCGCCGATAAAACTACGGTAACTTGCGCCAGCCCGGCGCGGTAATGTCCAACAAGTATGGATGACAACCTGAGCAAACGGGTTGTGATGCCCGTTTCATTTAAGAGATTGCCCGCAAACACAAAAAGTGGAATAGCGAGTAAGACAAAATTCTGCGATTGCGTAAGGAATAGCTGTACAGGGATGGTCATGGGGAGAGTCTGTAGTTGCACAAAGAAGACTACTCCTGCTATGCCAATGGCAAAGGCAACCGGCATCCCCATCATCATGAAAAGCAGGAAGATGAAAAAAACAAGAGCCATCTAGCTAGGCCTCCTGACTGTTTGCGTTTGCGCTAACATCCTTTTCTATAATGCTCCCACAGTTTGAGAGCGGTGGTGATAAAAAGCAGGGTACACCCGACGGGCACACTCAGCACCACCCATGAGTAGCTAAACCAGGCAATACCTTGAAAGCGCACAAAGCGGCTGGTGTAAGAAAGCCAAGAGGCATAGTGGACCATGTAAGCCAAGAAAGCCATCATAATCGTGTAGTTGACCAACTTAAGATAAAACTGAATTTTCTTGGGCAGATGCACCGTCACAAGATCTACCGTCACTAGTTTGTCATTGCGCATGGCCATGTCCGCACAAAAAAACACGGACCACACAAAGAGAAATATCGCAAAGTCAACTGCCCAGTCTACGGGTTGGCGCATAGTCCGTGCTACCGCCGACACTAGAACCAAGGCGGTCATTATGGCGATCGAGGCCTTGGCCAGGGTCGCTTCTATATTACAGATACCTGCATAGAACTTCGCAATGCTACTTGCCATTGGTCACGACCTTTCTGTTCGCACTTACCCCGCAGTGGTGTTCTCGCCCTGCGCACCTGCAGGGCCAGAACACCACCTGAGATAAGGGTGATTTGCTTAGGGCAGTGGCTTGCCCAATTCTTGGTATATTTTGTTGCGAATCTCGACGAGATTAAGGGCGATGTAAGCGGCCTCGCCTGCTGCCCTAAAAGCTGCTCTGTCCACGTCGGTGATGATGGTCATGCCGCCGGCTATAGCTTCCTCTCTGGCGGCTGCAATACCGGCCTCCATGCCGCGCGAGGTCTCAAGGCCTGCTTTTTCGTTCTCTTCGATAAGAATTTTTTGCAGATCTTCTGGCAGTGAATCAAACCAAGCCCGCCCGACGATGGAGAAATTGATGAGCAAGATGTGCCCAGTTTCGCTCATGTAATCGGCGACCTCCCAGAGTTTCGCACCAGAGACATTGCGGTAGACAAGCTCTGCACCATCGATGGCCCTCGTCTGTATAGCCTGGTACACTTCACCAAAAGGCAAGGCAATGGGGGTCGCCCCGATAGCACGCACAGACTCCTGCCAGATGGGAGCACCAGGTGTTCTAATGCGCAGACCCGCCAAGTCATTAGGATGTCTAATGGGGACATTAGTCACCATGTGCCTATGCCCTTGCACCCAGTTAAACGATAGCACCTTGATGCCAAACTTAAGCTCTAGTTCCTTAATCCACTGCTGCACGGTGGGCAAAGTCTTAAGCTTCGCTACTTCGTCTATTGTGTCGACAAAGAATGGTGCGTTCATAACGGCGATATGTGGCACATACATGCCAAGACGCGCAGAGTCGGTGTTTTGCCCGACATTAGCGCCCATGCGCAACTGCTCGATAACGTCCTCTTCTCTACCTAGCTGAGCACTTGGCGACACTTCAATGGTCAGCCTGCCATTTGACCGCCTACTTACGGCCTCTGCCCAGTTCAAAAACCCCTGATGGTAAGGCTCTGTCGGTGCTAGTACATGGTTGAAGCGCAGAACAAACTTCTCTTCTGGCTCCCTAGCCTGGCAGCCCACTGTTAAGAGTAGTGCGGCAAGTAAGGTTACACTCATCAGGACTGCTATGATTCTTCGGATATTTGTTGTTACCACCTGTTTCCCTCCCCATGTGTTTTGCGTTCACCCTAGAATAGAAGGTCTCCCGAGAGGTAAATCTGTCACACAGCCTCCTACCACCTCCTCGAATGCTAAGCAAAATAAGGACGCCACGCTGAGTTGATCTATTTTACAGCCTAGTGAGGCTTCCTACTTTTTCGGGCCACCCGTATTTTCTCTAGCATGTTGCGCGCGTAAGTTGCTACCGCCGCATAGTCGCCGCTTTTTGCCCCTGCGGTAAGTTGACCGCCTACGCCGACAGCCACTGCGCCGGCAGAAATCCACTGCTCGACATTTTCGAGGGAGACGCCCCCCGTGGGCATCAAATTGGCCTGGGGCAGGGGCCCCTTGATGGACTTAATTATCCCTGGCCCAAAGACTTCGCCCGGGAAAACCTTGAGAATGTCTGCCCCATGTTCAAGCGCTTCTTGCGCCTCCTTAATTGTCATAATGCCCGGCACATAGGGCACTTGGTAGCGATTACACAGGCGGGCGGTCTCGGCACTAAAACTTGGTCCCACGACATACTGAGCCCCTGCTAGGATGGCTAGGCGCGCTGTCTCAGGGTCAAGCACCGTGCCCGCTCCGAGAATGATACTGCTGCCATAGGCACGCCCTAGCGCCGCAATTATTTCGGTCGCCCCGGGCACGGTATAGGTAATCTCTATAGCCGAGAGGCCGCCCTCTAGGCAGGCCGCCGCGATGCGCGTCGCCTGCTCGCCATTATCTGCGCGCACCACCGCCACCAAGCCACCACTGACGATGCTGCTTAAAATATCCCATTTTTTCATAGTCGTCCCCCTACCCTAGTTCTAGGAATCTAGCATGGTAATCAGATTTTGCGTAGAATACAGGGCCATTTTCAGGATGGCCTCCGAGGTATAGGCCCCGGCATGCGGTGTCAGCAAGAAGTTATCTAGTGTAAGCAGTTTCTCGCCCGGCAGAGGTGGTTCTGCGGAAAAAACGTCCTGCGCGGCCAAGGATATAACTTTGTCTTTAAGGGCGACATAGAGGGCCCCCTCGTCGACTAGCTCCCCCCGCGACGTGTTCAGTAAAATGGCCGTCGGCTTCATCATGGCCAAGGTGTCGGCATTAATGAGGTGCCGCGTTTCTGGCTTCAGCGGAAGATGGAGAGACAAAAAGTCTGACTGTTTAAGTGTCTCTACGAGAGAGTCGCACAAGGCGATGTCATGGTCGGCAAGAAACGAAGCGTCTTTAAAATAGGGGTCGTGGATTACCACCTTCATTTGCAGGCCTCTCGCGCGCTTAGCCACTTCTTTGCCAATCTGCCCTCCACCAATCAAGCCTAGGGTCTTGCCCGTTAACTCAACTCCCAAGGCTCTTTCCCAGCGGCCTGACTTCACGTTGCTCGCCATTACCGACACATGCCTAGCGGCTTCAAACATCAGGGCTAGCGTCAGTTCTGCCACCGAAATATTGTTGCTACCCACCGCGTTCATGACTTTAATGTTTCGCCTCGCGGCCGCAGCTAGGTCAATATTGTCAAGACCAACGCCATACTTTGAGATGGCTCTTAAATCCTGGCAACCGGCCAACACTCGCGCCGAGAGAATGTCTACCCCGACAATAATGCCCTGTACGTCTTGTCCCGCCAAAAGAATGATCTCGTCTTCGCTGAGGGTGCGCCCTGTGGTGTTTTCGATAATTTCGTAGCCACGGCTGATAAGTTCGGGATACGTTTCGTCCTTGTAATTCTTAAAAGACTTTGGCGTAATCAATACTCGCATCTTTGTCACCGTCCTTGACCCCCATCTATCGCTCCAATGTTTCCCAGGAGTAGTACCGCAAGTACTTGGCAAAGCGCTTGGCAAAGAACTCTTTCTTGCTGTAGTCCGGCAAGTTGCTGGCCCCTATCAAGGGCTTAATCGCCTTAAGAGAATGGATAACTCCGAGCGACTTCAGCCCCATGTACGCGGTGCCAAGCAGCGAGGCATGCATAAGACCATTAGTATGGACCGGCAAGCCAAAAACTGAGGCCACCATAGACATCCACAAGGGCGACTCCTCGATACCGCCCGAAATACTGATAAACTTAGGTGCTTGCCCAATGATAGGGATTGTAATTTCATAGCACTGGCGCAGATTAAACAATACTCCCTCGAGCACAGCATAGTAGAGGTCATAGATATCGTGGTTCAGCCGCATTTCACAAAACAGGGCGCTTTTTTTGTCATCCCAGCCAGGACATCTCTCGCCCACAAGAAAAGGGAGAAACAGGGGGGCGTCTCCCTGCGCTAGAGTCTTGGCTGCCCCGCTATCTAACTCTTTAAGAGAAACACCATTTCTGCCACCGAGAATTTTCTTGCCAATCCAGTCCACGGCGTTACCTGCGCCGGCTGTGGCGCTCCCCGCCACCCACATGCCTTCCACACCCACATAGCACCATGTGGCCGGATAATCTGCCAGGATTGGTTTGTCGGTGGCGATGCGCATAGCAGCGCTGGTACCAATGGAAAGCGTCATGACATTTTCGCCGAACCCGCCTGCGGCCACATGGTTCATGCAGCCATCCGCCCCTGTGATCAGCACTGGTATGCCGCTAGGTAGACCAAGCAAGGCCGCCGCACTTGGCGTAAGTGGCGCGACATACTCGGAATCCACCAGGGTGGGCAGGCTGTCGACGGATATGCCAGCCAGTCGCAGGGCCACATCGTCCCACTCTAGTGAGTGTAAGTTCAAGAAACCCCCGGCTGAGGCAGTACTCCTAGAGACAGCAAACTCGTTTGTCAGCTGGTAGAAGAGGTACTCGGGCATGGAGGAGATAAACTGCGCCTGGTTGGCCAGGCCGCTCTCCTTCTCATGCATGTACTTCCACAGGGTGTAGGTGACATGAATGGGGCAGCCTGTGCGCTGGTAGAGCGAAACATAAAGGTCATTGTTCGCTCTATATTTTTCGGTGGTGGGCCAGGCTGCGGTATCGGCCCAAGTAGAAAGTCGACCTAGCGGGCGCATACTTTTGTCGAGCATAAGCAGAGAGTGGCTCCAAATGCTGCAGGTGGCAACCATGTCCACCCGGGCAATGCCTTTCTGCTCGAGCAATTCTCTCCCGGCTTCTAGCGTCTCCCGCATTAGCCGATCGGCGTCATAGGTCACCGTATCGCCGGCTTGAGCAGAGTAGTTTTTGGGTAAAACACCAATCACACCGGCACTCTCGTCATACAACATGGCCTTAGCTGACGCCGTAGATGCCTCAAGGACGAGAATAAGCATTACAAAATCCCCTTTACTCTAGTTGTTGAACCTCTCTCTGGTAGTCCAAAGACCGAGAGCGGGGTTACTAACAAAGAATATTTCTTCTCCCTGTACTATGTTAAAACCCTCACGCAGGCCCTCCACGTCGTACATGGCGAGGGCCACTTCCGGCCTCATGTAGTCATACTTGAGGGCTACCATCTGCTCGCGCGACATTTTACCCGGTGCATAAGTGATCTTGAATCTACCTTCGCTAGAGCCATGGATGAGATGGGCGGCCACGGCGAGATTTTCGCCGAGCTCTCGATCCCCCTTAACAGCCGCGAGAACTCCCCCCCGCGGTAGGTAGCCAAACTTTTTAATCAGCCTGTCGTTTTCTAAGTCCTCCCCACAGGCCTCTAGGGCTGGGGCCATAATCAGGAGCTCGCCCCCATCGGCGATGGCCATCCGCGTCCTGTAAATGGCTTTGTTACCCACCCAGGTTGTCTTAAACTTCTCTGGGTCCAGGTAGACCACTGCCTTTTTTATCGGTTGTTCTAAGAAGGTCATGTTCTTTTGCGCGCTCAAAGCGGCCGTCCTGACAAAAAGTTCGTCACCCTTCCCGATGGATAATCCCTCGACCTTAAGCCCTGTCCTATCGAGAGTGGTCACCGTCAGAATGTACACAATTGGTACATGGTCTAGGAACTCTCTGGCGGCGTAATTGTAAAGGCTGCGCACAGGGTTATCGGCCCTGCCCATAATGCGCTCCATGCCGTGCAAGGCCCCCAAGTAGTGGCTTTGGCCAATCATGTTGCTACCGCCGCACCCCACCAGTATATTCTTAGTGTAGTTGGCAAATCCGGCCACTTCGTGCGGGACAACCTGGCCCACCGATATGACTAAGTCATAGTCTGGGTTCAGTACATGCCTACTTACATCCACCGCCAAGTCGTAGTCGAGCTGATTTTCCGATAGTTCACGCATGTAACTGCTCGATACGCGGCCAATCGCAACCGTATCATGCCGCCAGTCGTGCACCATGAACTTATCGGCAGGTACTCCGCCATACATTTTTCTTATTTCTCGGGCCGACATCGGCATGTGCGTGCCAAGTGCAGGCAAAATATCTATTTCTGCTGCCGGGAAACGTCGGCAAAGCAGCTCCACGATGGGTCCGGCGTAAGAATTAGAACGGGATATATCAGGCGGCACTATGAGTATTCTCTTTACCTCTGCACACTCCACAAAGTAATCCAGAAGGGCCTGCTTAATATCGTCGTGCGAAAGCCCTGCTTCTTTGGTCGCGACTCTGTAGCTATTTTGCCTGCTAGACTGCGTCACGCTACACCCCGCTGTAGGCCGAAAAGGCCCCATCAATGGGCAGGCTAACGCCATTGATAAAACTAGCGGCGTCTGAGCAAAGAAAGAGCACTGCTCCTACTAGATCTTCCGCCTCGCCGTACCGCGCCATGGGGGTGGCTTGCAGTATCGCCTTGCCCCGCGCTGTGTTCTCGCCGCTTTCAGCATCAATGAGCAAGTATCGGTTCTGCTCAGTTAGTAGAAAGCCAGGCGCAATGGCATTGACGCGGATTTCGTGGCTGTATTCCTGATTAAAGTGTACCGCCAGCCACTTGGTGAGGTTTTCTACGGCAGCCTTGGCCGCGCTGTAGGCAATAGTCCTCGTCAATGGTGTGTATGCGGCCATGGAAGAAATATTAATAATACTGCCCCTTTTTTGCGCGACCATGATTTCGCCAAAGACCTGTGTCGGCAGAAGAGTGCCCATAAAATTTAAATCAAGCACCTTTTTAATGTCTAGCGCTGCTAGGTCAAAGAACGAGCGCTCCGCCCCGGTCGTCGCCTTGGGCATATTGCCTCCGGCCCCATTAATAAGAATATCCACTCTCCCAAACTCTTTGATGATTACGTCTCGCGCTAACTTTAATGACTGCGTGTCGAGCACATCTACACCAAGGCCTATGGCTAGACCACCCTCGGCTTTTATTTCTCCCGCTACTTGTGCGGCCGCCTCTATGCGGAGATCTAGTATGGCCACCCGAGCGCCATTTTTCGCCAGTGCGCGCGCCATAGCAGCGCACAACACACCCGCCCCGCCCGTCAGCACCGCCACTTGAGACCGTAGGTCTACCTGCAGTTGCATCCCTTTACTCCCCCTGCTCACAAGCTCTTTAGTACACTGCTGATCTTTTCTTTGGCGTTTTCTAGGTGCAATTCCACAGAAGCCCGCAGACGACCCTCGTCTCCTGCCACAAGTGCACCATAAATGGCCTCATGCTCGAGTACTCCGGCAATAGTTGCTTCCTTGCTTTGCCGGCCATAGATGTAGTAGGCATAAGCATGCGTACCTAGATTGTCATACACTTGCGCGGCGCGCTTATTGCCTGCGCAGCCTATGAAGAGGCGATGAAAGTCATAGTCTAGGGAGTAGACCGCAAAGTAATCATTAATATCTACACCCTGCTCTACACTGCGCTTATGCTCGGTGATGTTGGCCAAGAATTGCTGCTGTAGAGAGGAATCTGCGGCGAAATTGGCGATGATGGGTTCGAGGTAGTAAGTCTCAATCATCTTGCGCACGTCGAGGAGCTCGTCGATGTCTGCCCAATTAATGTCTCTGACATTGACCCCCCTGCGCGGGGTGCTTTCAATAAGGCCCTCCGTAATAAGCCGGCTCAAAGCTAGCTTGATAGGGGTCTCGCTGATACCGTACCTCTCGTGCAATTCTCTCGTCACGAGCTTCTGTCCAGGTAGCAGGGCTCTTTCTGTTATGTCGCGCTTCAGCGCCTTGTACGCCACATCAACTAAAGTCTGATTTTGGTAATGCTTGGTGTCCATCATAATATATATCCCCACTTTTACAGTTGATTTTTTAGATTTTAAATTTAAAATCTTTTACTATGGTTATTCCTCGTGCTGCAGAACAATTCCTCCTAGTTTGAAAATATTTTTTACACAGATTTATCACTACTTTAATGTCACGACCACTTGTATTGGCGTGCAAAAAAACCAGCCCCCTACCTCTCGGGACTGGCACAGCATCAATCATACTAGTTTGCTGCCTCTTCCTCGGCATAGACAGCGCAGAACAATTCGACGAGCTCGGGGTCAAACTGTGTGCCCGCACATCTCTTTAATTCTGCTAGAGCCTGCCCTGCCGGCAGGGCACTGCGATACGGGCGATCATTCGTCATCGCATCAAAGGCGTCGACAATAGCCACGATTCGGCATTGCAGGGGTATGTCTGCCCCTTTAAGCCCCAAGGGGTAGCCTTCGCCGTCCCACCGCTCCTGATGTTTTAGAATATACTCGGCGACAGGAGCGAGCTCCGGCGAGGCGATGGCAATGCGGTACCCAATCTCACTATGGCGCTCCATCTCTAAACGCTCGCTAGGCGAAAGTCGCCCGGGCTTACTAAGTATGCTGTCGGCAACACCCACTTTGCCAATGTCATGAAACCGCGCAAAGAGATCAAGTTCGGATATCCAGTGCTCATTGCGTAGGAGCTGCCTGGCCATGGCGGACGCGCGCTGACCAAGACGTTCGACATGCTCGCGGGTCTCTACATTCTTGCTGTCTAGAGCACTGAGCAAGGCATGGCTCAAAGTGCTACGGCTACTCTTTTTGTGCAGAAGTTTGTCGCGGTACATGGCATTGTCGGCCTCTTTGTAAATGGCGGCGAGAGACACCGCCGCAGAATCTGCTACTTGGTACCCGAGCGACAGGCTGAGCGGTATTTCAGGCTGCCGAGCATTATATTCTGCGAGTTCCGCTTTGATACTAGCTATCAGTGACTCTGTTTCTGACCTCCTAGCGTCGGTGATAATCACGACAAATTCATCGCCGCCAATACGCGCGATAAGGTCCTCTGTCCTTATGCAGTGGCGCAAGATTGCGGCAGCACTCCTAAGCAGGTGATCGCCAGCACTATGCCCCAAGGTATCGTTAATTAACTTCAGTCCGTCAAGGTCGGCTACGATTATCCCCGGGCACGAACCTGCATAACCCCGCAGTACCTCTTCAAAAAATCTACGGTTACCTAGGCCAGTCAGTGGATCATGCCAGCTCAAATATTCTTTTTGCAGCTCTTCTTCTTTGCGCTTGGTAATGTCGCGCAGCAGCACTAAGGCTGCCTCATCACCCTCAAAGTCAACTTTAGCCCCATGAACCTCCAGCCATAGGCGATGGCCATGACGGGTAAAGTCATACTGCTCCGTCACCCCTTCGCCTAGGGGGAGTGCCAGAATTGCTTCTAGTAGGGATGCCGGCATAAATTCTATGGCGCCTAATTCTGCTAGGGTGGAGACATTAAACATCTGCAAAGCGGCGGGGTTGGTGAATAAGACCCGCCCCAAGCTATCTACTATGACCATACCCTCCAACATATGTTCTACTAGTGAACGGTACATTTTTTCACTTTTGCGCAGTCTTTCCTCCGCCCGCTTTTGGTCACTAATATCTAGCGAGAATGACAGAACCCCCATTTTATCGCCGTTTATGGGGATAGCTCGCTCGCGCAGCAATTTGTGCTGCGTCTCTCCCTCCCGCGATATGGCGATGACCTCTTCTTCAATAGTAGCCCCTTGTTGCAAGGCCGCTAGATTTGCCTCGACGATGGGCAGACTATGCTCCGGCACAAAGAGGCGAACATTCTTGCCCACCAACTCTTCTTTAGCATAACCCGAGCGCCGCATTACGGCCTCGTTGACGTCTAAAATAGTGCCGTCCTTATCTTCAAGCACTATCTCGACCGGCGACAACTCGAACAACAGGCGATACTGTTCTTCGCGCTTCGCCAGTGCTTGCTCAGCCTTCTTGCGGCCGGTAATGTCCGTCACAAAACCTTCGATATACAGACACGCTCCCTGCTCGTCCTTGACGCCAAACCCACGCTCCCATACCCAGCGCAGTTCGCCCTGCCTGGTGCGTATGGGATATTCGTCTTCTAGGGGCAGGCCCTCTGCCAACCTCTCCTGCCACCACCCCCAACGCCGGTGCTCGGACAGGATGATGTCGGCATAGCTCGTATGGCGATTGCCGATAAAGTCCTCGGGGGCATACCCGGTGATGTTTCGGCAGCCTTCACTTAGGTAGAGCATCGTCCAGTTAGGGTCGTTCGCACAGCGATAAACGAACCCCGGCAAGTTGTTGACAACTGTCTGCATGCTGCTTAACGTGTCCATCATTATCTTTCACCAACCACAATTAAACTTTTCGCTGCCTATGCTACTCGCCATCTATTCGACACTTGGACAGCTTTTCCTCTTATGCACAAAAGAGGCCCTACAACTCGCCTTAACGAGACGAAGGACCTCTCTGCTTTGCACAACACATTTTAGTCGAGGGTGAGACCTAGGTAAGGGATCGCTCGGCAAAGTCCCCCACTAGCGTCATTACCGGCTGCTAGTGGCTTGATCATACCAAAGGGCTTGGTCTCGCCTGTGCTACCAAGAAGCAAGCTAGAGACCGGCAAGCGAAATCTGTAGGCCTTAGCAGGCAACTCCTTAAGCAACAGACCCGCCAAGAGCGGTAAACTCTCTTGGCTAGCGATCATTTCTAGAACTTCACAGGTTTCAGCTTCACCCATCAGGCCGAGCGCATAAGCCCTGTGTTGGCCTTTTTCTACTACGACAAGTTTGCCGCCAAAGTGCTCATAGTAGCCTACCGCGTAACGCAGCGCCTCGTCGTCCCACAAAGCAGCACCGTAGTGCGAGCGCATGCTCTCACGGCGCAGCAAAGCGAGCTCAGCATAGTTAGGCAAGGACGGCAGGGGTACGGCTCCAAGGGCGCGTGCCTCGAGCTCCCCCCGCATAAGAGTGACAAATTTCGTCTCATAGCAAGATAGATAACCATGCCGCCCGTAAAAATCATAAAGTCCCTTGTTCGATGGCAGCAGCAGCGAGTAGTGTTGCCCTCGCCACTCCCCACAGAGCAGCGCTGCCTTAAGTAGGGCCCCCATGTAGCCCTGACCCTGAAACGCGGGCATGGTGGCGGCCGCATAAATGTAGTGAGCCGCTACACTGCCCACCTCCGTCGCTACCTCTAGCGGTAGCATGTGCAGCATAGAGACCACTCTGCCACCTACCGTCCCCACTAAGCAGTTCTCTGGCTGAAAACGATAGTCAAAAAAGTATTGCACCGACTCGCTGTGGTCGTCAAAGGCAGATTGCCACAAAGAAATAAGCTCATCGCGCTGTGCCCAGAGGGCCAAAGCAATGCCTTTAGTCATCGGAGCCTTCTACTTTAAGATTGACGATGTATTTTTCAAGAATAAAGGCTGGGTTGTAAGACAGCTTAGAATTCCGCAGCCCCTCTATCCCCATATCTTCTTCCCTATTTACATACTTGTAGCTAGCGAGTTGCCGAGCAGCAAATTCCTGATTGATGGCCGCATAGAGCCCATTGTAACCGCTGAGCGCTTTCTCAAAATGCACGAGAAAGACCTCGCTATTGATGGCTTCGCCCAGAGTAAAGGCCACTGGCTTGCCCAGAATGCGAATCAGGCCCCCCTGCAGGCCAAGCTGGCTAAAGTGTTTGACAGCACGTGTAATGGCACAATTTTCTAGAAAGAGCTCTTCTGCCGTGCTCGCGCTATGCCCATAAATCCATTCTCGTGTAATATCAACAACATCAGGCAGATTTTGCTCCGTTAAATCCTCATAGGTGTAATCATAGGTACGACGAAAACGATTGAGGTGGTTGCGTTTGTCGTGGAATTTGCGCCCGGCGAGGTTTACTAGGTCCGATGTGTGGTAGATATAGTCTGAGCCGTCACGATCGAGGCGGTAGCGAAAGACATCAGGCATTTCTCTCTCTACTTCGGCTACTTGCTCCTTCGTCATGCCCCATAAGCGAAAACGATGCCCTTTGGCCCTTGCATCCGCCATAAGCACTTTGAGTGCCGCAGAAAAGTCACCACCGTGGGGTACACCGTAGATATTAGAATCACCGCCATACAAGGAATAGAGAGTACCCTCATGTATACAAGCGCTATGCTTGTATACTTCACCCCAAATATAGAGAGTACCAAAGACATTCTCGTTGCCCATGAGACTCCTCTCGGCAAGTATCGACTGCACAGCGGCACGATCTTGCACTTCGAGACTCTTAAATTCCAACATATTAGAAAAAATCCTCCTCTTATTCCGCACCAAAACTACGCCTGCGGAAGACCCTGTCTTTCCAGCTCGCGTTCACGCCAGACACTACCAACAAGTTCTCGAATATATTCCGTACTTTTTTCGTACTTAAATTATACCATACGTCTGCCCTGCAAAGGAGTACACCAAGAGAGGCTCTCAGGCAAAGAGAGCCCAGTACTCGTCGCCCCAGTACTTCTTAATAAACTCGTCCCTGCCGGAGGAGCTGCGATCAGCCTTGTACTCCGCAGGGCTATTCTTGTAAAAGTCTTGGTGGTACTCCTCCGCCTCGTAGAAGATTGCGGCCGGCAGGACCTCGGTCACCACTCTCGCCGGAAACCTACCCGAAGCATCTAGCTCTCGTTTTGACTTCTCCGCCGCCTCCCTCTGCGCCGCGGTGGTGTAAAAAATCGCTGCCCGGTACGATGGGCCGCGATCGTGAAACTGCCCTCCGGCGTCGGTCGGGTCAATCTGCATCCAAAAAGCGCGGAGCAGGTTGTCATAAGCTAGCACCGTAGGATCAAAGACAATTTTCACTACTTCATAGTGCCCGGAGGTCTGGGCTTTGACATCTTGATAGGTAGGGTTTTCAAGGTGCCCCCCTGTATACCCGGATTTAACCTCGACCACGCCTGGCAACTCATCAAAGGGCGAAACCATACACCAAAAACAACCGCCAGCAAAGATAGCCTGTTCAAACACTTGTTCCATCACGAAACTCCTTCATAGCATAGTACCAGATAGGCAGTATAAATGTCACAGCGAAGGCCGCAAAACATCTTGACCACTTTCCCTACTCCGGTTCCTGTTCTTTGTTTATTAATACGCAGTTTCGCTCCTACAGTTTCACTTGACGCCGCTCGCAGGAATCAGCCAAAGTTTAAGCGAATAGAATGAGGGAAGAACGGAACGCAGGAGGTACCAGATGTTACTTGCACAAAAGGTCATTTTAGGGCTCGTTATGGGCATCGCCGCCATCACGCCGGGGCTAAGCGGCGGAGCGCTGGCCGCTGCCCTTGGCATATACGGGCCTATCATCCGCGCGCTCTGCTCTCTTTCGCGCAACTTTGAGCGCAGCATACGCTTTCTCTTCCCCCTGGCTAGTGGTTTAGTCCTTGGAATTATCGCTTTTAGCCACATCATGGCTTGGCTGATGACCACCTCGCCTAACCAAGTCAAGCTACTTTTTTTGGGGCTAGTGGCAGGAAGCCTACCCGCCCTGATCCGCGAGGCCAACCGCAAGGGGTTTCGTCTGCGCTACTTGCTGGCAACTCTTCTCGCCCTCATCCTTATGTATCAAGGCGCAGAACTGCTGGCCTGGCCACAGGTGACTGACGGCAACTTTAACGCGCTACACTATGGCTACTTCGGCTTTATATATGCAGTGGGGTCAATTATCCCCGGCATCAGTTCTTCGTTCATCCTTATTCATATCGGGGCCTATGACGATCTGCTGCGGGCCATAAATACCCTGCACTTGCCCCTGCTCATTCCTGCCGGGCTAGGTTTTGCTCTCGGGGCTCTACTCTTACTAGGCGCCGTGGAGAGCATGCTTGCGCGTTACCATGGGCCAGCCTACTACTCGATCCTAGGGTTCTTGCTTGGCTCTGCCCTCTTAATCTGGCCGGGCCTCTCGCCTGGCAGCATGTTCATCGTCGATACGGCCGTATTCAGCGGGGGGGTAGTCCTCAGTGCCGCGCTACTCAAGCTAATGTCCTACCAGGACGGTGGGAGCGCGACCAGGTTCTAGTTAGACCCATCTTCTGCGCCGTAGATGAGCACAGCGCGGCCCTCGACAGACAAATGCACGGTATCTCCGGCCAAATATTGCTGCTCACTACCAACCGCCGTCACTATCATGCCCTGCGCGAGCTCAATTTTGTAGGTGGTAAACCGCCCGGCAAAAGCCTTCTGTACAATGCGTCCGGGCACCTCTCCTTCCGTACTGGAGAGAGAGACTTGGTCAAAACGGCAAGTACCGACGACACTCTCCTGGTCAGGTCTGTTGCAGGGGATAGCACCAAGCATCGAATGAAAGTACCCCCCCTGTACCCTGCCGGGGAAGATATTGCGCTCTCCGAGAAAGCTAGCAACCCTGAGACTCTGCGGGCCCTCGTAGAGTTTTTCTGGCGTGGCGACCTGCAGAAGGCGATTATCTAAAAGCACCGCCACTCGCTGCGACATAAGAAAGGCCTCTTCTTTGTCATGAGTTACCAGAATACAGGTGAATTTAAGGCGGCTGTGCAGCGCAGAGACAAACTCACGCATGCTAAGTCTGAGATTGACATCCAAATTGGAAAAGGGCTCATCTAAGAGCAGGACGCTTGGTTCGAGGACACAGGCACGCGCTAGGGCAACCCTCTGTTTTTCGCCACCCGAGAGTTCGTGCGGGAAACTATGCGCTCTATCCGGGAGCTGAATAATATCGAGCATAGCGCGCACTTTTTCGGTCACGAGCTGCCGGCTTTCCCCCCGTGCTCTAAGCCCAAAGGAGACGTTCTCCGACACAGTCATATGCGGAAAGAGACTGTGATCCTGAAAGACAATTATGGCTTGACGGCTTTGCGCGGGCAGAAAGGTCACATCCACGCCATTTATATAGACACGACCTGTGGTCGGCAATTCTAGTCCGGCGATAATCTTGAGCAAGGTAGTCTTGCCACTGCCTGAGGGACCAAGGAGGGCCATAAACTCGCCATTACTTACCTCGAGCGAAATATGGGCCAGAGTAGGTTTGCCCTGAAAATGCTTTGTCACGTCTACTAACGAAATACCAGCCATTGCTTCCTCCTCTTCTCCTCGCTGTCATGGGCTAAGGAAGTATGTCTCGCGGTAGTACCGCCTCACTAGGTACTGCATCAAAGTCAAGGCGGCGAGTGTGGTCACTACAAAGACTAAGCTGTAAACGGAGGCGACATGCCATTCGCCCCCCTGAACATGGGGGACCAAGTAAAGGGGCAGGGTGATAATTCGTCCCCCCCCAATCATAAAGGTGGTAATATACTGGGAAAACGAGATGATAAAGCTCATGGTGGCCGCTGAAAGCGCACCTGGCATCACTAGCGGCAGGGTGATGGTGCAAAAAACCCTGCCCCCATGAGCACCGAGCATGGCTGCTTGTTGTTCATGCCGCTCGCCAACGAGCTCAAAAACATGCATCAGTATGCGCAGGGCGTAAGGCAGGGCAAACACAGTGTGCACGATGGCTACCCCGAGGAATGTGCCTGCCAGACCTGTGCGTATCATCGCGGAGTGCAACCCCATGGTCACCGTGGCAGTTGGCACCATAATGGGCAGGAGGGTAAAGAGTTTTATGGCTTCGCTGCCTGGGAATTTATAAACACCCAGTGCCTTCGCGGCTGGAAAAGCGAGTAGCAGTGTAAAGGCAGTAGTCATGAGGGCGATGGCTAGGCTTGCGGTCACAGCCCCAAGCAGTCGCGGGTTGTTCCATAGAAGGGCTACGGCATGGTCAATAGATACCACTGGCGGCAGTAGACTAGGGAAGGGCCACTGCAGGCTGATGGCTTGCATGAGAAGTGATACGATGGGTACAGCAACTACAAGTAGCGCGCACTGTACTACGAGACGCATCAGTTTTCCGCCCGGCATACTACAGCCCACCCCCCTGCTGGAAGCGCTTGATAAATCTTTCTACGCCAAAATACAGGCCGGCCAGGGCCAGCGAAATAGCCGATATAAGAACATTGATGACCATGGCCTGAGTGCGGGCGAGAGGGTCGATGTTTGTATATAGCAGGTAGCTTTTCACCGGCAGGGTGCGCCACACGGGGGTACCGAGCAGCAAAGGCACCTCAAAGGCGCCAAAAGCATAGGCAAAGGTAATGAGCGAGGTGCCGATAATCGTAGGTCTTAGAATCGGTAAGTAAATTTGGGTAATGGTCTGCCAAGAACTAGCCCCCAGATTCGCAGCCACATCGGCATACTTGTGGCTGATCCCCCGCAAGGTATCATAAGCCAGCATAGCCACAAAAGGTACCTGCTTGTACAGGTAGACCAACATGATGCCTATGGCGAAGCGGTCATAGACTAGGAGCGGGAACTGATTGGGGTTGTCAATCAAGCCTCCCCACCAGAAAAGGCGGGCCAGAACTCCGCTTTGTGAGAAAATGTGGATCACCATAATGACGACGATAAGATGCGGCAAAATGACCGGCAACTGCAGAGCACGCTGCAGGGACCTGCCCTGCGCTCCTGCACGCAACATGGCAAAAGCAAGCAGGGTGCCTAAAACATTTGAGATTAGCGTGGCAATAACTGCCACGCTAATCGTTGCGCCTAATGAAATCCAAAAGTCACCGTCTCGGAGCACTACGCTATAGTGCTGCCAAGTGAAGCGGCCCAGAAAAGCACCTTGTGCACTGACTAAACTTTGGACCACCCCGTAAAATAGGGCATAGACAAAGGTCAGAGCCAAGAACAACACGAGCGGGGCAACCAAGATGTATGGCGTATACTTGTGTCGCACCTAGCGTTGCAGCACCTGTTCGCGCCACAACTCTTCGATGATGGCGACCTTCTGCGCATGTACTTCGGGCAAGCGTTTGCTGAGAAGCTCGCTCATGGGCAGTACGCCTTGCCCTATATTGGCATTTTCGATAAGTTCGCGCTCGCTAGCTGTAAGGCGAGCCAGATCGACAACCGGCAAGTCACCCCAGTTGTTGACGTCAAGCTTAGCAGCCTGCATAGCCACAGATATTAGGTGGTGTATCAACACAAACGCGGCGTCCTTATTGGGCGAGTTAAATGGTATGGCGACATAGTGGGTGTTGCCGACATTGCCTTTGTCAAACACAAAGGTCTCTACACTGGGGGGCACTCTATTTTCGGCGATCAGCTGTCCGACCTTGAGAGGAGTGTAGCTCATGCTCCACAAGAGCTGCCCCTCGGCAAACATGCGATCAAGGGCAGCTACATCGGCGGGATAAGTAGTGCCCCTCTCCCAGAGATATGGTTCCAACTCATTTAAAAAGTCGAGCGCGGGTTGAATGACTGCCTGTATGGCGGCCTTTTCCGCTGGCGCGTTGTTAAGGGCCTCAAAACCGACTATATCATAGATAATGTTTCTCACAAAGGCAGAGCCAGTAAAATCTGGTGGTGCGGGGTAGGTAAAGCGGCCGGGGTTGCTCCGGGCAAGCTCGAGGAGCGCGGCTGCACTCGTAGGAAAGGTGTCCAGCCTTGCTCTATCTGCCATGAAGACGAGCTGGGCACGTCCTAAGGGAACGGACATCCCTTCGGTAGGTACCCCAAAATCATAATTGGTATCGGGCGCATTTGGATCTATCAGGCGGTTAAAGTTGTCAATACGGGTATTGAAGGGACCATATAGTAGCCCCTCTGTTTTAGCAGCATAGAAGTTCTCGCCGTTAATCCACATGACGTCAATGTCTCCACTGACCTTGTTCGCTTGCTTTTCTGTGGATAGTTTACGCAGAATTTCATCGATATTCATGGGAACACGCCGCAAGGTTATACCGTATTCGGCCAGGAGTGAAGGGGCCACGACATTGTCAAACCAGTTGTTGACGGCCGAGCTGCCTCCCCAACCGTAGAAGGTAACTGTAGTACCGCGACTCTTTTGTAGGGCAGCAGAAAACTCACTCGGACCCGTTGTCAGCTTAGGCCGTGCTGCACATCCGATTATCAGCGCAAAGTGCGCCGCAACCAAGAGCAGCACCACTATTTTTTTAGTCACTGCTAAACCTCCCGTAATATAGCAATATTTCCGCTCTAACTGCAGCTCTACTTTAAGAGCCTCATGGCCTCGGCAAAGCGCTGCCCCGCAGTGAAAAGTATGGCCGCAGCCAAAAGCAGCAGTGCCCCGGCACGCCAAGCGGGCAACAGAACAATCAAACTAAGGGCGACAAAAGCTTCTGTCCTTTCCATAAGGCCGGCCTGGTAGTAAAAGGACTTGTTCCCCATTTTTTCTGCCAAAGCCCCTACGGTTAGGAACACGGTCATGGACAAGATGATGCTCGCAAATACTAAGGCCGTGGGCACCGCTAAAGCAGGCGAAGTAAACATAACTGTCAAGAGGACCATAATCTCGACCACTCTATCAAAGACAATGTCCATAAGGGTGCCGATGGCTGACGAAGTTTTGCTCTGGCGGGCCATGGAGCCATCGAGCACGTCGAAGAGCCCAGAGATCCAGAGCAGGGACACCCCTAGCAAGAGGTGGCCACAGGCGACGGCGATAGCCGCCGTCGCCCCCACTGCCACCGCCACCAGGGTCCCCTGTACAGGCGTCATGCCGCACGCCAACAGCGTCCGCGCCATTTTCTCAAACACGGGCTGAAAATAAGGTCTGGCTTTACTATCTAACATCTGTGTCGCTTAGTACTAGGGCCGGTTATCTAATTTCGCCGCGATTGTCGGTCCACTGCTCGGTAAGAGCGAGAACTTGCTGCCTTAAGGCTGCTGGCGCATGTGTGGCACTAGCTTCGGAGGCCACAAAAGACCATTCAATCCATGAGCCATCATAGTTGTAAACATCAGCATGGCCAAGTACATCTGTTAGCACCAGGTGAGTGTGTGCCGACCTTACTCCGGACTGGCAAAGAACAATAACCTTGCGACCGCGTATGGCTTCGGCGAAGGCTGCAGAAATCTCTGCGCGTGGGCGAAGTGTTCGGTCAGCTGCGTTGACCGTAGTCCATTCAATGTGCACACTGCCAATCATACGGCCCATGCCGTAAGCACCGCGGGACGACCCTGAGGGCCGGCCATTAAACTCATCCGCGCTGCGGGTGTCGATAACTACCCATTCACGCGGGTTGTTTAAAGCGTGAACGACTTCATTGATGCCTACATTGTTGATGCTAGGGTTGTAGCTAGGAGCGCGATAATCCGAGAGAACTGGCTGTTCTGCCAAACGGGCGAAATTCCTAGTGGGGAAGTCACCTGCTCGCCAAGCATTGAGCCCGCCATCAAGGTACCGCACATCGCGATGCCCAAGCTGCCTAATTTGCCACATAAAGCGCGCCGCATCGTGCATAGCACCCTCGGCATAGACCACGATCATGGAATTCGGAGTAGCACCAGCGCGAGAGAGTAAGTTCTCCATCACTTCGCGCGAGCTGGCCATGCCGCTAACGAGAGGGGACACCGCCAAGGTAGAATTAACTCCTGAGTAATCTCCACGCCACACCGTGAAGCTGCCGGCGATGGGGGAACGCGAAGGGCTCAAAGGATTAATGGCGGCGGTGGGGTTTAAGACTCCAATCACCACTAAGTCTGGTTCACTACGATCCATGAGCATATTTAGCTCTGCCGGAGAAATAAAGGCATCTTGGTTGGCATAGGTCGCCAGCCGCTGGCTAAAAGGGCTATCCGCAATGCGGGTGCGACGGAGGGCGACGGGTCTTACTATAGTTACGGTCTGGGCTGACTCACTCCAGGTCACTTCGGCGCCTAAGTTCTCGGCCACAAAGCGCAAGGGGACCAAGGTCCGCCCACTAATGATGACGGGGGCTACATCCAAGTTGACATTCCGCCCATTGACGACCGCGACATTGCGACCGATAACGAGCGACAGGGTGGTGCTGCCAAGCTGCCCGGTGACGGTGCTGGTGGCATCTTGCCAGCCCACCGTGGCCCCAAAGGCCTCAAAGAGGGCACGGAAAGGCACTAGCAGTCTCCCCCTCTGCATAACCGGCGCCACTTGCAGCACCATCGGCTGCCCATCAATCAGGACACGAATGGGGGTCTGGGCGACTGCACTGGGCTGGTAGGCAGCCACAATACCAAGGAACAGAACTGTCGACAACATTACGGCAATAATCTGTTTCACTTAGCTTCCTCCTTTTCTATCTTGGACAAGTTTTACACTTCTAGCTGATCTTAATACCCTTCTTCTTGGCTAGGTACTTGGGTATAAGGGACACCCCAAAGAGCACCAGCCCGGCAACGGTGAACTGCAGTAGTAACGCCACGCTGACGCCATGTGTCACTATTTCGCCGGCAATGTAGGCGTAAATAAATGCCCCCGGAGCCATGGTGATCAGTGAAACCAGAGCAAAAGTGGGTAATTTCATCGATGTTAGTCCATAGGCATAATTTTGGATGTTGTAAGGGAAAACAGGCACCAGCCTTGTTAAGATAAGAAAACTAGCCCCGTTTTCTTTAACCCCGTCTTCAATACGCTTAAAAATGGGATTATGGCCGAACTTGGCAATGATAGTGTCGCGCGCGACATACTTGGCGAGCAAAAAGGCTACACAGGCCCCTACCGTTGCCGATATTAACGCGAGAAAGCCACCCAGAATCGAGCCAAAAGTAATGCCCGCCACAATGGTAACGGCCGACGCCGGCAGCATAAATACTGCCACCGCGATGTAGAGCAACATGTAAACTATGTACCCCACTACACCTAGGTCTTGAAACCACTGCTGCAGTACCTCAATGTCGGTCAAGCGCTCGACTAAGCCAAAATGGTTCCCGAGGAGAATCACTGCGACTAGAGCAGCGAGAGCCAATACCAAGCGCGGTAGGCCGCTTTGGCGTGTTTTTACTTGCACTGCGAACAACACCCTCTCTACTTTCTTTACACCCTACTCGCCGACAAAGCACCCTACTTAGCTTATTTTATCGCGCGCCTGATGACCCCCTTTGACCGGTATCTGTTCACCCATGCTTTTACCGGGCTGGCTAAGACATTCTCGGGTGGCATCGAACTCTTAGTGACGACAGGGCCAAAGATGAGGTCAAGAATGTGCCAGGCCTTACCCCCACCCATGAGCATCGATGAGCGGCAGGCGGCACAGTACACCACGATATGCTGTGTCGGCATTTCGCCTACTCTTCTATCCATAATCTTTTTTGCCAAGGTGGGGTTAGCAGGAACAATCATGCCCCCGAAACCACAACATCTGGCATTGCCGCGCGTACGCTCTGGCTCCACACACTTGTAACCCAATTCGTTCATTACCCATCTAATGCCATCATGTATGCCGGAGTTGTCACGCACGGGGCATGAATCGTGGATTGAAAACACCACGTCGCTGCCTAACGCCTTGCCAAGCACCTCCTTGGGCAAACCGATGCTCGGTAATCTCTCCCAGAGGGAGGCCGTTTGAAATTCGTTTGACTCTCGCAACATATTGTAGCAGTTTTGACAGGCCACTAGCATTTCGTCTACTTGGCAATCCTTTATGTCGCGCACCAGGCTAGCGAAACGGCTCTTAAGCAGCTCCACTTGACCAAGGGCCTTGGTGGGCTTGCCACAACACTTTTGCACTACCGACAGTTCAGGGTAGACCTGGCGCAAGAAGCTGATCGTTTTTTCGATATTTTCTGGGCTGTAGGAGGGTAGCGAGCAACCTGGCATGAAACCGTGACGAGTGCTCATCTTAACTTACGCCCCTTTCTCTTGATTGTAAAGACGCCTGAAAAAGAGAGCTTTTGATGGATATCTATAGCTCCATGGCCCTTCATAGGCGACTTACCCTTGTTGGCTACCACGAAGTCTTTGCGCATCGCCATAAAGGCATCGGCCAGCTTAAACTCCTCCGGACAGACCAAGGTGCATTGGTTACACATATTGCAGGAGTAGGGGACAATAGGCTCCACATGCCCATTGACCAGAAACGCGCCAAAAAGTAAGCCCGGGAACTGCGTGAATTCATTAAGCATCAGGCATTCCTTCATACACTCTTTGCATTCACACCTCAAACACCGCAGAGACTCTAACTTGGCGGTGGCGTCGTCAAACCCTAGGTCGCACTCGGCAAACTCCTGCCGACGCACTTCAGGCGCTATTAGTCGCGTATGACTGCGTGGCGTGTTCTCTGTGTCGGGCGGCAGAGGTACGTCATACTTCGTCTGGTAGCTCGCCTCTAGCTTAAAGTTGCGCTTATGGTCTAATTTTTGTCTCTGCAAGTATCTGTCGGCTGATAGGGCCGCTTTTCTGCCTAACGCCATGGCTTCTATGACTATAGTACTGCCAGCGGCATCTCCAGCTACGAAAACACCCTCGAGGTCTGTGGCCAGTGTTTCGGGGTTCACTATGTACCTACCGCTCCCACCTAGGCGTAGCAGCCCACCGGCGATATCTTCCACACGTTGCCCAATGGCAAAGATGATGGTATCGCAGGGAATAGTCTGCACTTCCTGCCCTAGCTGAGGGTTGAACCTACCTGTATCATCGGTCAACGCTAGACAATTTTGAAGTCTAAGACTCGCGACGCGAGACTGTTCTGGTATAACTTCGTCTACGCACCATCCGTAAGCAAAAACTACTCCCTCTTCTTCGGCGGCGATTTGTTCGTGCTTGCTAGCGGGGAGCTCGCATGCGCTTTCTAAGCAGACGATACGCGCCGTCTTAGCACCGGCACGGAGTGCAGAGCGCGCACAGTCCATGGCCACATCACCACCGCCAACAACCACTACGCTCTCTCCTAGCATGGTACTCTTACCTGTAAGAGAAACCTCACGCAGAAACTCAACAGCTGTGGCCATACCCTGCGCGGTAGCCCCCTTGACCTTAGCTGCGACTCCGACATGCGCGCCATGCGCTAGCACTACGGCGTCATACTCTTGGCGAAGAGACTCCAGCGACACATCTTTGCCGACTTCGACGCCGAACTTAAACTTGACCCCTAGGCGGTCAAGATAGCTGTACTCGAATTCAAGCACCTTTACCGGCAGACGGTATGAAGGGATGCCAACGCGCATCATGCCCCCCCGCACCGGCAATTTCTCGTAAATTGTCACCTCATGCCCGGCCTGGCACAGATCTATGGCTGCCTGTGCGCCGGCAGGGCCACTGCCGACCACGGCCACGCGCTTGCCCGTGGGAGAGCTGACAATCAAATCCCACAACTCTTCGCGGTCGGCCTTGTCAGCAGCATAGCGCTTCAGTGAGGCAATGGCCAGAGGCTCATTAAATTCCTCAGCGCGCCGGCACACCTTTTCGCAAGGATGAGCGCACACCCGCCCTAATGTCCCAGGGAGAAAAAGCTTTTCACGAATTACACGCACGGCATCATCGAGCCGCCCCTCGCGAATGTGGCGAATATACCCCATCGCATCTGTGTGCATGGGACACTCCGCCGTACAGAAGGGCACTTCTTGCCCTTGACAATTGTTAGCGATTTCTTTTGCTAGGGTGTAAACCTTCTCTGCAAACTTAACTGCCATGTCCATCCTCCATTTCTCCGCATGTGAAAAAACACACTCACATCGTTAGAAAAAACACATATTTTAACCTGTATACCCAGTATAGTATCCTGCAACTTTCATGTCAATGTGGCGCAAGACCTCTATGTGCCCTGCCCTGGCCTAGCTAAGGCCCTGTAACTTACTGCCTCGGCAATATGGGCGGTGTCGATCATATCTGTTCCGGCGAGATCGGCTATGGTGCGTGCGACTTTAAGCAGGCGGTCATGAGCGCGAGCCGAGAGAGACAGCTTGGTAAAGGCGCTCCGCAGTAGTGCCTCTGCTCCCTCGCTGATCATGAGTTTGCGCAGGTGACGATGCCCCAAGCGGGCATTGCAAAAGACGCGATTCTCCTTGTATCTCTCTTGCTGCCGCTCGCGCGCTGCCGCTACACGCAGCCTAATCTGTTCTGACGAGTCTCCCCGGCGCTCGGCGGCTAATTCGTGGTAGAGCAGACGGGGCACATGGAGCTCCATATCGATGCGATCTAGTAATGGCCCCGATATTTTATTGGCATAGCGGCCCGCCTCACCTGGCGAGCAAGTACATGGCTTTACCGCATCGCCTAAATAACCACATGGACATGGATTCATGGCGGCGATCAACATAACTTCAGACGGATAAGTAAGGGTGGCGTTCACCCTTGCAATAGTGACATGTCCGTCTTCTATGGGCTGGCGCAGTTGTTCGAGAGTCTTCTTCGAGAATTCCGGCAGCTCGTCAAGAAACAACACGCCGCGGTGAGCTAGACTGACCTCGCCGGGGTTAGGAATTTTACCCCCTCCGATCAGCCCTCCGTTCGAGACGGAGTGATGAGGCGCGCGAAATGGCCGCTCCGATACTAGGACGCCTTTCTCCGTAAGCAAGCCTGCCACACTGTAGATCTTGGTGACCTCGAGGGCCTCCTCTTTGCGCATGGGGGGAAGAATGGTGGGCAGATGTCGTGCCAACATGGTTTTTCCAGAACCCGGGGGGCCGACAAACAAGACATTGTGTCCGCCTGCGGCAGCTACTTCTAAGGCACGCTTGGCCTGCTCCTGCCCCGCTATGTCTCTAAAATCCAAGCTCTGTGCTTTTACGGCTACAGTTTCTTCGGGCAAAATCGGCTCGGCCTGCCTGTAACCGGTGAGAATAGCAACTAACTCTGTCAAGGAAGAAACGGGCACAACCTCTAGACCGTCGACTAACATGGCCTCGCGAGCATTAGCTCGCGGCACGATAAGCTTCTTATTCTGATTCCGACTGAGAATCGCCATGGGCAGCACCCCAGCGACAGGGCGCAGCCCTCCATCTAGAGATAACTCGCCCACAAAGACAGCGTCTTCTAGCACTGTCCTAGGTAATTGCTCGGAGGCTGCAATCAGGGCGATGGCAATCGGCAAGTCAAAAGCGCTGCCCTCCTTGCGCAAATCAGCGGGAGCTAAGTTTACCGTGATACGGCGGGTGGGGATACTATACCCACAGTTCTTGACCGCGGAGCGCACACGCTCGCGCGCCTCCTTAACGGCTGTATCCGGTAAGCCTACAATATCAAAAATCGGCATACCTTGCGCCACGTCAACCTCAACATCTACCAGGAAGGCATCTAGTCCGCACACGGTCGAACCCCAAACCTTTGCGAGCATGGTTACATCTCCTCAAGCGCTTCATATAAGAACATTTGTTCGCCACGGCTGTTCTCTTTCCTGCAGGGATGGCAAATATTTCGTAGCGCCCAAGCCCCCCACGTCATTAGGGGCCTAAAATGTCTTCTAAGTGGTCCACAATCATCTCCTGGCCGGGCAGGGCCAGTATGCAGATGGCGTCAAATTTTATCTCTTGGTAGGGTGTAGAATTATGTTCCACAAGGTACGCTGCCGCAGCGCTCCGAAAACTGCGTAACTTTTTCTTTGTCAAAGCCTCGGCGGGATTACCGCGCTCTAAGTCTGTGCGATACTTGACCTCGACAAAGAGCAGGACACCTTTTCTCACGGCAATGATGTCGATTTCACCCGAGAATACGCCAAAGTTTTCGGTCACTACTGTATAACCCATGTCCACTAGCCTCTGTCGGGCGATGGCCTGCCCCACAAACCCTAAGGCATGTTTAACTGACATGTCCTCCCCCCTTGCGAGAGAGGTTCCAGGTGGCAAGCGCAAAGAACACTAAGGCCGAACCAAGCAGAAAAGCGATATGAGTGGCGACATCGGCGGTGAACGAGCCGTAGTCAAAAACCACCCCAAAGCCATGTTTAAATTCAGCGACCGCGGCGGTGGGCGCATTCGCAAAGGCCTTGACCATGGCCTCCTCCATCATCACTTGACGAAAGAGGGCCGCGCCATGTGAAGGGGGAAAGAACTTGACAACATATTGCACTCCAGTTGGCAGAGCGCCTAGGGGTATGTAGATCCCGGTCAAGAAACCAATTAGCGCCCCAATTACCGAGGCTGCGGCACTGTAGGCATTGTTTGAGTCAAAGAGAGAGACCACAAAAATCATCATCGCGGAACTAGACACCACTGTAACCACCATGATGGCGAGCACCTTGAGGACGCTTGGCGGGCTCAAAAACTCACCGCCATAGGCCACAATGTAGATCTGCCCCAGCACAAAGGTGGTGAGGCTTAGCGCTAGGCCAATCATCAGCGCAGCAAACACATAGCCGCCGACTAGGGCAGTGCGCGGCAAGGGGGCGGCGCGAAAGTCCCGCAGGATTTTCTTAGTACGGTCCTCCACCATAATGCCATAGGCACCCATGGTAGAGGTAATCGATACCATGGCGAGTAGGCCTGCCATAATCCAGCTGTCGGCCACAAAGCGTGCTCCTGCGACCGGCCCGACATTTCGCTCCATCATATTGCCAAGAAACAGCACATACATGCCTATGGTAATAATCACCGACAAAAACGAGAAGAACACCGCCATGCGGTCCCTGAAGAAAACTTTGAGGTTGCGCGCCATCAAGCAGAACATCATCATTCGTGTAGCTCCCCTCCCGTAATGGCAATGAAGGCATCATCTAGGCTGCCGCTCGTGACTTCGAAGCCACCGATAAACTCTTCGCACAGTTTTAGCAGGGGTAGAGCGTCTACGGTGCGTTTTAGCTTGATGACAACGCGCCCCCCTTCGACTTGGTAGGCTAGTTGTCTCTCTGTCAACAAGGACAAAAGCGGAGCTATGGCCAGTGGAGAAATCTTAAGATAGTCGCTGCTGTACTGCTCACGAAGTTCTGCCGGGCGACCTTTCGCGCATATTTCACCGCCCTTAATCACGGCTACGTAGTCGGCATTAGCAGCTTCTTCCATGTAGTGCGTGGTCATAAAGACCGTCATCCCCTGTTTTTGTTGGAGCTCACGAATTGTCTGCCACACATGGTGTCGCGTCTTGGGGTCAAGACCGGCCGTCGGTTCATCGAGAAAGAGCACCTTGGGTGTATGCACTAAGGCCCGGGCAATATCCGCCCGCCGCCTCTGCCCACCCGACAGTTTGCCATAGGGGCGGTTGACAAAGTCTTCGACTTCAGCAGCCTTAGCTGCCACCCTCACTCGTTCCTGCAGCTTTGCTCCTGTGAACCCGTAAAAACTGGCTCGCAAGTAGAGATTCTCGTGCACTGTCAGCAGATCGTCGAGCACGCTGTGCTGAAACACCACGCCGATATGAGAGCGAATCTTGTCGTCATCCGCACCGAGCACATAGCCATTGACCCGAACTTGCCCTTGGTCGGGGGTCAGCAGGGTGCAGATAATATCGATAGTCGTCGATTTGCCGGCTCCATTCGGTCCTAAGAATGCGAAAAACGCCCCCTCCTCGACGTAAAAGTCAATGCCGCGAACCGCCTTTACGCTACCATAGCTCTTCACTAACCCGCTCACTTCGATAATTTTTCCCACCAGTTTTGCTCCTCTCTACCTATCAGTGATACTATCTTCGTCACGTTGACGCCGTTTCCTTGTGCGGCCAAGAGAAGAGGGGCAGACCGCGCTGTCTACCCCTCTTCTTAGTGTGCCTACCTCGGCATCGGCCCTGTTTATGCGGCAGGCGGAATGACAATCCGCTGTCCGGGACGGATTAAGGCCGGATTTACGAGGTTATTATGGTGGTGTAATCTGTGCCAATTTACATTGTGCTTGCGCGCAATGGCCCACAAGGTATCGCCTCTAGCCACGATGTGTACTATAGGCCCTGTCTGCGGTGCTCCGACAGACGGGATAAAGATAGTCTGTCCAACACGCAGGCGATTGGGGTTAGCCAAGTTATTATGATGCGCCAGCTCCTGCCAAGTGGTGCCGTGCTTAAGAGCGATGCGCCAGAGCACCTCGCCCGACTTAACCACATGCGGTACATGGGCAGTTGGCGGGGCCACAGGAAGCGTGGGCGGCGTGACAGTCTGTTCTGGGGGAGTAGAAGGCTGCTCTGTCTTGGGTTGCTCTGGCGTGGGCACTTGTACTACGGCCGGAGTCGGTGCCAAGGTAATGCGCTGCCCGACCACCGCGCTGGTAATTTCGCCTAATCTTGCTACATGCTCTGCGAAAGCTTCTTCGAGCGACATCATCTGCGCCCTTATAGGGATAGACCCCAGCATCGCGTAGCCGTCGCCGCCCGCGGCGAGAAAGTCATTGGTAGCTACTAGGTAAGTCTTAGCTGGGGCTAGTGCCACCCCGTTTATTCTGGCCGAATGAACGCGCCGGCCCGCTTCTCTGGCTGTATCGATCGAGAAGGTCAGCCCCGCTACTTGCAAGAAACCGCCATTCTGTGCGGGTAACAATCTGGCGCTAAACTCAAGCATCTCTAAGATTTGCGCTCCGGTCATGGGCAGCGCTACAATCAGGTTGCCAAAAGGCAAGACATTAAAGACCTGCCCGCGCGTAACATTACCAGACACAATCGAGGCCCTAATACCGCCACCATTGGTTACGGCTACGTCCGCACCTGTCACCTTAAGCATGGCGTCAGTGATAAGGTTGCCGAGGTTTGTTTCTGCGGTACGCACAAAGGCACGTTCACCTTCTAGGCGCACCGCAGTCTTGCCCACGACTTGGGAGTGAACCGCGCTAACTTGCTGATTGTAGGTGTTGATGATGGTCTGTACGCGCGGGTCTGATGCCACGGCAGTGGTCTGATTAGCATAGATGAGAGTATGCGCGATGCGTCGCCCTGCCGGGTCAAAAGTAATATCCACGCGACCTAGAGCATTACCAAACTCGCCGGCCTGCACGATTATAGTGCGCCCGACCTGCAAAGTAAGTGTATCGTGGCTGTGCCCGTCGATAATGAGGTCAAGCCCCTGCACTTCTTGGGCCAGTTTGATGCTGGTGTAGTCCCCCTCCTGCCCAAGATGGCTCAGGGCAACTATGAAGTCAACTTGTGGGCGCAGAGTCGCGACTAAACGCGAGACAGAGGCAACGGGGTCTGCAAACTTAAGCCCCTCCACATTGCGAGGATGTGTCTTAAAAGCGGTCTCTGGCGTCGCGACGCCGATAATGGCTACTCGCTTGCCACCTAGTTCTCTAATAATGTGCGAGGGCAAGGTAGTCGGCTCGACATTGGCAGCCACTAGGGGGAAAGTAGCCCTGCTGGCTAATTCCATCAGTCGCGCTTTGCCGAAGTTAAAGTCGTGGTTACCTGGCACCATGGCATCGTACTGCATGACATTCATAATATCTACAATAGCTTGTCCCTGTGACAAGTTGGCGATGGACTGACCGTGAAAAGCATCCCCCGCCTCAAGCAGCAAGACATGTGGGTTTGCCGCACGCGCTGCTTGCACAATGGTCGCCATACGAGCGTACCCAATCTGCGTATCCGAAGCTGTGACGCGCGAATGGATGTCGTTAGTGTGAAAGATAGTAATAGTAGTGGGGGCACTTGCCATAGCGGCAACGCCAAGTTGGGGCAGAATAAGCGCAATCATAACCATAAGTGCAATAAAACGCCGTGACACTAGACTAATTTTCATACTATGCCTCCTTGAGTAGATTCTTCGTTACACCTAATATTATTACAATTATTACGATATGAATAGTGCTTTATTATTAATCCAGGGCTCCGTCAAAGTCGAGAATAACTGAAGCGCAGTAAGGC
>Ga0208101_10004_pt1 | contig 96089 bp, 88 predicted proteins | sample Subbioug_CSW11AC_FD_184823 | JGI IMG/M metagenome (GOLD analysis project Ga0208101, IMG submission 184823) | Serpentinite rock and fluid subsurface biosphere microbial communities from McLaughlin Reserve, California, USA - CR12Aug_CSW11AC (SPAdes) | ecosystem: Environmental > Terrestrial > Deep...
CAGACCTAGGCTTTGACATCGTTTTGTCCGAGACCCTAGACCGCGAAGGCATAGAGAGACGGAATGCCCCCTTCTGCTACCCCCTCGACATGGCCCATGGCTTTATGTTGAACCTAATCCGAGAGCGACCAGACTTTATTCTGATGCCCCATGTACGCGCTACTCCCATAACGAATGGCGCGCCACCGAGCACCACTTGTCCCCTCATCCAAGGCGAGCCCTATGTTCTCCGCCGCCTCTTTAAAGCCGAACTAGAGGGCATTAAACTGCTCTCCCCGGTACTTAATATGCAGGGCAGTTTTGACGAAGCGGAAAAGGCGATGCTCTCGTTAGGAGCCGAGCTTAATGTCAGTAAGTCTGATGCTGCACGGGCTTTTCGCCGCGCGGTTGTGGCACAAGATAACTTTGGCGAAGGCTTGAAAGAGTTAGGGCGGCAAGCCCTAGCGCGACTAGCCGAGTCAGATAAGCCGGCCATCGTGCTTTTTGGCCGGGCCTACAATGCCTTTTTAGACCTCGCGAACATGGGTGTGCCGCATAAGTTCGCCTCGCGGGGCATTATGGTTATTCCGCATGACATGCTCGACTGCGACAGCGAGCCCCCCATCGACACTATGCACTGGGCCGCCGGCATGAGCATTCTTAAGGCAGCCAAGGTAGTGGCCGCCAACCCAAAACTCTTTGGCTGCTACGTTACTAATTTTAGTTGTGGGCCAGACTCCTTTATCCTGAATTACTTCCGCGACATAATGCAAGAAAAGCCCTCGTTGACACTCGAGCTCGACTCACACACCGCTGATGCCGGCATTGATACGCGCATCGACGCCTTTCTTGACATTATCAAGCGTTTTGGTGCCGGGCATAAGTCGCAGGTTGTGCCAAACAAAACCTTTGTACCAGCGGAAGTAGTGAAGGTCGGCAAGAAGTGGCTGTTCCGCTCCTCCGCGGGTGAGAGCCTGCCCTTGTCAGACAATCGCGTCAAAGTGCTCATACCCACCATGGGTGATTTTAGCACGCGCCTTCTCGCTGCTATGTTCAGTCATTTCGGCATCACGGCCGTGCCCCTGCCCCCGCCAAGCGAGGCCGACTTGACGCGCGGCAAGAACTACACTACCTGCAAAGAGTGTTTGCCCCTCATTTTGACGATGGGCTCCTTGCATAACTACCTCGATACGCGTCCTACAGGTGAGATGACCATCTACTTTATGCCCACAACGAGCGGCTCCTGCCGTTTTGCGCAGTACAATGTACTGACTAAGATGCTTGTGCACAAACAAGAAATTGAGAATCTGGCTTTAATGTCTCTTTCCTCTAAAGATAGCTACGCGGGTCTAGGCAGTATGTTTACCTTGCGGGCCCTGTGGGCTACCCACATTGGCGACGTCATGGAAGAGATCCGTGCCGCTGTTTTGACCCTAGCGCTCGACAAGCCTAGTGCGCTCGCCACCTACAGGCATGGAGAGGAAATCTTGCTCAAGGCGATTGCCACGCAGGGTTTTGGCGATTTAGTAAAAACACTTCGCCATGTGGCGAACCTCTTAGCGGGCATTCCCCTGCACACGCCACTGGCCAAGGCGACCAAGGTGACCCTGATCGGCGAAATTTATGTGCGCCGCGACGGATTATCCCAGAGGTACTTAGTGGAGCGCCTAGCGGAAAAAGGGGTAGTCGTACTCATGGCCCCGGTTGTGGAGTGGGTGTACTACACCAACTACTTGGCGGCGCGAGGTTTGCGCGGCCCAGTCAGCACCTTGCAGCCATTAAAGTCGTGGGGCAAAGCCCTCATTATGGAGCGTTATGAACGGATTATCAAAGAGGCCCTAGTCCGCTCAAACCTTTATGATTATCATCTGATTGATATTAAGCAACTAGTCGGCAGCGTATCGCATCTAATAAACCCCGAGCTGACAGGAGAGGCCATTTTGACCTTGGCTTGCGGCCTGAACGATATCGTAGACAGAGTGGATGGCGTCATGGCCATCGGTCCCTTTGGCTGCATGCCGGCGCGCATTGCCGAGTCGCTCCTTAAAGAGACCATCGACACTGAGAAGAAAGATATTTGTGCCGACCCGTCCTTAGTTGAAAAGATTGTCCTAGCCCATCCCCACTTGCCTTTCATCAGTATCGAGAGTGACGGTAGTCCCTACCCACCCGTTATCGAAGCTAGGCTCGAGAGTTTTGTCTTGCAGGTAAAGAGACTGCACGCCACGCGCGAGCGGCTTCTCCGCTAAGGCTAGCAGATTGCAGTAGCTGTTCGCAGCATGCTACAATGGCTGCAAAGAGGTGATAATGGCTGTATGAGAGAGCTCGTTAAAAATTGCCTAGTAAAGGCGCACCAAACCATTAGCGGCAACTTAGTAGTGCTGTGGTTTCCACCGCTTTTTAGCACTGCCATGGCCGTTATAGTCTTGCTGGTTATGATCATACTGCTGCCAGCCATGCCGGTCCAAGGCGGTATGGGCCTGCCCTTAGGTACGCTGCCTTGGGCGGGGACAATGCTTGTCTTGGCGATGGCCTCTGTGGCGGTCTTAGCCGCTGTTAATGCGGGGACCATGTACTTGCAGGGGCAGGCGGCACTAGGGGAGAGGGTGGACACGGGCCATTTTTTTCTCGGCATCCGCAAGCTGTTTGCCAAATTTATCGGCGGTAGCCTTATCAACTACTTGTGCTACGCACTGTTCATTATCGGCTTTGGCTGGCCCATATTCGCCGAACTGGGCAAATTACAGGTACCGGGGGTTCCCCTAGCCGACTTCCCCCTGGCACAACTCGAGCAGTTGCTTTACGCCCATGGCTCGCGCCTGTCAGCCGGTACACTGATCTTAGCCAGTATGGTGGTGCTTCTTAGTATGTGGCCGCGTGTGCTGGCTCTCGGCGAGTTAAGTCTAAGACAGGCCCTGCAGGTGGGCGTAAGCTTCGCCGGCACTAATTTCTTATTCCTCGGTGCGGTTTTCTTTCTGCAGTGGTCAGGCAATATCGCGCTGCAGCGTGGTGTAGGCCCTGTATTTTGGCTGGGAGCCCTAGTCGCGACGCATACGCTCAGCGTGTACGTCAGTGTTTCTTTGATGCATTACTACTTGGTGCGAAGTACCCCCGAGCGCTAAGGGGCACGCCCGCACAAATGGAGGAGGTAGACCACATGGTGGGGCACAGACATTTTTTTACATCAGAATCAGTCGCAGAGGGACACCCTGACAAAATCGCCGATCAAATTTCCGATGCCGTACTAGATGCGATTTTAACCCTTGATCCACTGGCCAGGGTGGCCTGCGAAACAGCAGTCACCACAGGGCTTGTCTTGGTCATGGGTGAAATATCGACGACCTGCTATGTTGACATACCAAAGTTAGTACGACAAACTGTGCGCGAAATTGGCTATACGCGGGCTAAATTTGGCTTTGACGCCGAGACTTGCGCGGTGCTGACGGCCATCGACGAACAGTCGCCGGATATTGCCCAAGGGGTGGACAGCGCCTTGGAGCTACGCGAGGGACAAGTTGATGATGAAGCTTTGCGACTTGGCGCGGGCGACCAGGGCATGATGTTTGGCTTTGCTTGCCAGGAGACGCCTGAGTACTTGCCCTTGCCGATCAGCCTTGCTCACGAGTTGGCCAGAAAGCTCAGCCTAGTGCGCAAGCAGCGCCAGATCCCCTACTTGCGCCCAGACGGCAAGACGCAAGTCACGGTAGAGTACGAAGGCGCGGTGCCTTTGCGGGTGGATACCGTGATTATCTCGGCACAGCACAAGCCGGAGATCCCCTTGGCCACCATTCGCGAGGACATTATCAAGGAAGTCATACTCACCACCATACCCGCTCACTTGCTAGACGCTAACACCAAGTTTCTCGTCAATCCCACCGGGCGCTTTGTCGTGGGGGGGCCGCAAGGAGATACCGGCCTGACGGGGCGTAAAATTATCGTTGACACTTACGGTGGCGCGGCCCGCCATGGCGGCGGTGCCTTCAGCGGCAAAGACCCCACCAAAGTTGACCGTTCAGCGGCGTATGCCGCGCGTTACGTGGCCAAAAACATCGTGGCGGCAGGACTAGCCATGCGTTGCGAAATTCAGGTGGCTTATGCCATTGGCGTGGCTAGCCCGGTATCCATCATGGTGGACACTTTTGGTACCGGCGTCGTCAGTGACGCTGAACTGGCGGAGATCGTCAATCGTCACTTTGATTTGCGCCCCGCAGCCATCATCCGCGACTTGGGTCTGCGGGCCCCCATTTATCGGCAAGTTGCCGCTTATGGGCATTTCGGTCGCCCTGACCTTGATCTGCCCTGGGAGCGACTAGATAAAGTGGCTATTCTTCAGCAGTACTTGCTTTAGCTATACTTGCTTTAGCTATACTTGCTTTAGCTATACTTGCTTTAGTTATATCTGCGTTAGCTTTTGGATGCCTCCCTGCATATAGTAGGGCAAGGAGGTGGCAATATGGGTTGGGTACTGCTAGCGGTAGCCATGCTGATCGCTTTAGTAGAAATGGCGCGCCATGTCGGAAGAGGGATGCGCGCTCAGGCACTAGGTATCGACTTTGCCAATTCCCCCGAGCACGTAGAAATGACCTTGCGGGCCCTAGCCCACTACGCTGAGCAGGGCTCGGTCTACGACCTCACCGTCTACTTCGCCACCGAGGATGCCGAGGCGCGCACGATCGCCTTAAGACTTGGGCAGTACCTCCCCCTCCGCCTACTGCCTGACACTTTGCCCAGCACGGGCTATATAGAAGCAAACGATTTATCCCCGCAAGGTATTAGGCAAGAAGTGCAGAGTAAGTTTGCGGCACACTCTGGTTTGTAGGGACAGGATGGAGTGAGATGGTTGGTTAAAGTTAGGGGCGTCGTCGAACGCATCGTTTTTCGCAATACCACCAACCACTACACGGTTCTGCGTCTTAAAGTGGCGGACAAGCCGCTCTTGACAGCAGTGGGGGTATTTACCTCTATCGCTCCCGGGCAAGAAGTGGAGATGGAGGGCGAGTACTCCGAGCACCCCCAGTACGGTCGCCAGTTTACCGTCACTAGTTTTGTGGAGAGAGTGCCTGTTGAGTTGTCGGGCATCGAAAAGTACTTAGGTTCAGGCCTTATAAAAGGTGTCGGGCCACGTACCGCGCAAAAAATAGTGGCTCATTTTGGTCGCGAGACCATAAAAATACTCGACCACGACCCGTCGCGGCTCGTGGAAGTGCCGGGTCTTGGCGAGTCAAAAGCGAACACGGTCATCGAAGGCCTTAAAGGTAAGCGCGAAATGCAGAACACCATGGTATTTCTGCATGGGCATGGCATTACGCCTGGTTTCGCCGCCCGTATCTACCGTTACTACGGCGAGAACACCATAGAGATGGTGCGCCAAAATCCATACCGGCTGGCAGATGAAGTTCCGCTCATTGGTTTTGTGCTGGCCGACAAGTTGGCGCAAGAACTAGGGCTAGACAAAGACGATCACAGGCGCATTGGGGCTGGGCTACGGTATGTCTTGCGCGAGGGCGAAGGTGCTGGGCACTGCTACTTGCCGCGCCAAAAGTTAGTGCCTAAAACAGGCGAGCTATTGGGGCTCTCCGAGGCGAGGGTGGAAGCGGTGGTCGACGAGCTGGTCCGGGGTAAAAACCTAGCCATCCTAGAGGCCGCAGGCGAGAGCCGCGTCTATCGAGCACAAGTTTTTGCCACCGAGAAAGATGTAGCGGCTAGACTAAGAGAGCTCTGCCGCGCGGAGACTACTCTCGTGGCAAGAGATTTAACGAGTGGCCTTGCCGCTTTTGAGGAGACACAAGGTATCAAGCTAGCGGTGGAACAAGTGCAAGCCGTGGCCATGGCCCTAGAGCAGGGGGTTATGGTCATCACCGGCGGGCCTGGTACGGGCAAAACCACCCTTCTCAAGGCGCTCTTACACCTTTGTAGCACGCGCTCGCTCACAGTATACCTTGCTGCCCCGACGGGACGGGCGGCTAAGAGGCTCAGTGAGTCTACTGGGCAGGAGGCCAAGACGGTGCATCGCCTCCTTGAGTATAGTCAAGCAGAGGGTAAGCCGCTTTTTTTGCGCAATGTCGATAACCCTCTCAGGTGCGACATGGTTATTCTCGACGAGTCCTCTATGCTTGACCTTACCCTCGCTCATCATTTACTGCGTGCTTTGCCTGTGGGCTGTCGCTTGGTGCTAGTGGGCGATGCCGATCAATTGCCTTCGGTAAGTTCGGGCAACTTGCTTCGCGACATCATTGCCTCGGGGCTGGTGCCGGTGGTGCGACTAACTACGATTTTTCGCCAAGCCAAAGAAAGTCTCATTATAACGAATGCCCACCGCATAAATAGTGGCGAGTTTCCCTACCTCGCGACTAACCGCCGTGACTTTAAGTTTATTGCCGCAGAAGAGCCCGAAAAAGTCGTGGACGTACTGCTGGACATGGTCGCCAATGAACTGCCGCGCGGGCACCGGCTACGCCCCATAGACGATATTCAGGTGCTCTCACCTATGCGTCGTTCCCTCTGCGGGGTAGAAAATCTCAACTTGCGCCTGCAAGAAAGGCTTAATCCAGCCTCCCCAGGCAAGGGAGAGATACAAATCTCGGGGTCAATTTATCGTTTAGGCGATAAAGTTATGCAAGTTCGCAACAATTACACGAAAGTAGTGTATAATGGTGACATCGGCAGGATTGTGAATATAGATTCTGAAGGCGAAGTCACTGTTGCCTATCCTGACGGCCAGTCATTTCGTCATATTGACTACGGTCCCGGCGAGCTAGACGAGCTCACCCATGCCTACGCCATCTCCGTACACAAGAGCCAGGGTAGCGAGTATCGCGCGGTGGTAATACCTATTACCACGCAACACTTTATCATGTTGCAGCGCAACTTGCTCTACACGGCCATTACGAGAGCGAAGGAGATGGTGGTGCTTGTCGGTACCAAGAAAGCCGTGGCCATTGCGACCAAGAACAATAAACTCGAAGATAGATATACTAGTCTAGCTTTTCTTATGCAACAAGGTTGGCTGTTGTAGATGAAGCTTGTCAGTAAGTTTCTAGAGTTTTTGTTTCCTGACCAGAACCTTTGTGTTGTTTGCGGGCGACCCCGCGCCCCTCTTTGTGCTAGCTGCTACGAGCGTGTTCTCTCTCTGCAAACGCATCGGGTGAGACTAGTGGCAGGAGTAGGTAGGGTCATGGCACTACTGCCTTATGAAGGCGAGATGCGCCGCCGCATCCACAACATGAAATTCGGAAGTCAGCCCCACTTGGCGAGATTGTTTGCGCGTGCCCTAAGACACAGCAAACTGCTCGAGTCGTCGCCTGTCGATGTCGTGACAGCAGTACCCATGCATAGGAGTAGGTACATACAGAGAGGATATAACCAAGCTGACTTGCTAGCCCAAGAACTAGCGAGAGAGCAAGGTATACCGTATCGGGAGCTTCTTGTGCGGGTCAAGAACACGCTGCCTCAACACACTCTCTCTAGGTTAGCAAGGCAGACAAGTCAAGATGGTGCCTTTCATGTGGCTGCTGACCCCAAGGATTTACGCGTTCTCTTGGTGGACGATGTGCTAACCACCGGTAACACTGTGAGAGCGTGCAAAGAGGCGTTAGAGGTAGCAGGTGCGAGAGAAGTCGTAGTCGTAGTCTTGGCTATGGCCCTTCCCCGATCAAATAAATATTAGGAGGTACATTTGTGAAACAACGTGGAAAAGTAAAGTGGTTCAATCAGCAAAAGGGTTTCGGCTTTATTACAACTGATGGTGGCCAAGATGTCTTTGTGCATTTTTCTGCCATTGGCGGCGAGGGCTTTAAGTCTCTCGACGACGGTCAAGACGTAGAGTTCGAAGTGGTAGACGGCCCTCGCGGCCCTCAAGCTGCCAACGTCACCAAGAGATAGGCGACAGAGAGGCCATTTTGTGGCCTCTCTTTTCCTTTCTAGCAGGATTTATTCTGGAAGACGAGAATAGTATCTATAGAGTAGGAAAGGGGCTGAGCATATGCAGATGAGCGTCAGAGGTAAAAATGTAGAAGTGACTGATGCACTGCGGGATTACGTCACGAAGAAACTTAAGAAGCTCGACCGCTACTTCGACGGCGCTGGAGAGGGACAAGTCACTCTCAGTATCGCTCGAGAGGATCACCGGGTAGAGGTGACCATCGGGGTAAATGGGCTCATCTTACGAGGTGAGGAACAATCCCCCGACATGTATGCGTCAATTGATCTAGTTGTAGAAAAGCTAGAGCGGCAAGTTGACCGCTATCGCACTAAAATAGCCCGCCGCCTGCGCACACCACTGCCTTCGTTGCCGCTTTCTACCGAAGTGGAAGTAGACGATACTCCCCGCATGATGCGCACGAAACGTTTCCCCATGAAACCAATGACGGTGGACGAAGCAGTAATGCAAATGAACTTGCTAGGGCACGATTTCTTCGTCTTTAACAACGGCGATACCGAGCTCGTGAACGTCGTCTATCGTCGCAAGGACGGCAACTACGGTCTCATCGAGCCACAAGTGTAAGACTGAGAAAAAAGCACCCTCGCCTAGGCGGGGGTGCTTTTTAGGGAAAAATGTCAGAGACAGGGGCGATTTCTGTGCCAAAAAAGGTCGTGGCCGTTATATTTGAAGGCGGAAGCCCCGCCCACCCGGTGGTGCGCGACTTAGCTGCGGTGCGGGCAGCGGTGGTGCTTGACACCATCACTAAGCTTAGCTCTGTAGCCGGGGTAGAAAGCATAGTGCTGTCGACTAATTATCCCGCCCTGGCGGCAGAGGCCCGCACACTAGGAGCGGTAATTCATAGACCAGAAGGCGTGTTTCATTATGGGCGAGAACTACAGAAGATCGTGCGCGACACCGGTGCCGAGGCAGTTATCTCCCTAGGTGGTGCGGCCGCGCCCTACCTTACGGTGGCCGAGTATAACGTCATGGCCGACAAGCTGCAACAAGAGCAGGGCATAGTGATTACCAACAACCCACAGTCGGCGGATCTTACTGCTTTTGCCCCTGCAGACGCCATCTTCAGGATTATGCCTCCTGCCGAAGACAATGGTCTCGCTACCTTACTACGCGACCAGGCGGGTCTAGTGCGTGAGCTGCTGCCCCATTCCCTCGGCGTGCACTTTGACCTAGATACCCCGACCGACGCCCTCTTAATGTCTCTTCTGCCTGGCAATGGCCCATTCGTTACGGCAGCACTCCAGGCCCAGAACTGGGATACGAAGCGGCTTATGGCGGCTCTTTCTCGTCTCGCGGAAACCCATGTGGAGATGGGGCTCATCGGGCGTGTCAGCCCGCAGACCATGGCGCATATCAATAGCCGCACCTTTGTCAGGCTGCGGGTATTTTCCGAGGAGCGCGGCATGAAGGCCTTAGGCCGAATAGAGCGCGGGCAGGTAAGAAGTCTAGTCGGGTACTTTCTTGAAACAACAGGCCCAGAGAAGTTTTTCTCTTACTTAAGTCAGACTTGTGACGTCTGTTTTATAGACACGCGCGTCTTCTTCGCCCATAGTAAGCTTAAACTGAGCGAGGCGGATCGCTTTCTTTCCGACTTAGGTCGCTACGACGAGATTAACCACCCCTACTTAAGGGAGTTCACCCAGGCTGCCGCCGAGTGCGACATTCCCGTAATTCTCGGTGGGCACTCCCTAGTCTGCGGTGGGATGTGGGCCGTGGTTGAATTGCTCGAAAGACTGTACCCTCAGGCGTAAGCCCGTCCCCGGTGTCGCAGTCGCGATTCCAACCACAGAGTACACAAAGGCGTGCAAAAGAGAGAAAAATAGAACCATCTCGTCCCCCTAAATAAACTCCTTGTTCCTCTCTTTCTTGCTCTGTGTACTCTGTGGTTAATAAACGTTCCTTCTTCTCTCTTGCTTCTTAGTTTTGCGTCTTACTTCTTGCCTCTTGTCTCTTATTTCTTACTTCCTGCTTCTTGCCTCCTGCCTCTTGCTTTTCTCTGTGTACTCTGTGGTTAATAAAAGTTCCTTCTTCGTGTCGATGATTGGGAAACGACTTAGCGAAAAAACATTGTAGAAATATGCAAAATATCCACAAGGAACTGCGTCCATGGCGTGGAATTTAACTAGTAGCGGAGTGGTAGGAGGATGTCGAGTGGAGAGAGATAAGGTAGCATTAGTCGAAGAATGGGTCGCCTCTTTGCAGGGGGTGCAGTCAAACCGGGTAGTGTTTAATGACCAAGGAGAGATTGTAGAGCTACACGTCCTAAGCGACGACAAGCGTAACCCTCGCCAAATTGTGCGCGACATCGAGACCTTGCTCCTCGTCAAGCTCGGTATCAATATCGACCACAAGCGCATTAGCGTCGTGCAGTTTGCCAAAGAGCAGGAGACGGGCGAAGAGCGCGTCACCTTGCACGGCATAAGCTACAAACTACATAAAGGCACAGCCGAAGTGGCAGTCAGCCTCGCTTTGGGAGAAAAAATAGCCGAAGTGGCAGTAAGCGGTCCGGCCTCGCGCCAGAACCAAGGGCGTTTAGTCGCCGGCGCCACTTTAGCTGCCTTAAAGAAGTTGCTTTCCGGCATGGTCGACTTTGTCGTGGAAGACGTCACGCAGCTTAATTTTGCGCGGGGCGAAGTAGTGGTCGTAGGCCTAAGCATCGTCACCCCTTCTGGGGAAGAAACCCTCGTCGGGTCTACCTTTGTGAGGGGAGAAGCGAAAGAAGCTGTGGTGCGGGCTACGCTCTCGGCGGTCAATCGCCGCTTTGGGCAATTAATGAGTTAGAGTTTGGGGGGGCGAAAATCACTCTTCGAGCGGAGCGGTCTCCTGTACCCTACTAGCGGAGCGGGGCAGAGAACCGAGCGAAGGGGGTTTTTTTGTGAAAAAGATGGTTAATGTGCTGTCACGTCTAATTGGTGGCGCTGGCTTTTTAAAATGGTAGCACCACGCCCCCCCTTTTTTTATGAGAAAGCAGGTGACTTCTTGACACTGAAACTCCGTCTTTACGTATATGCGGTCATCGCTTTCGGTGTTATTCTCCTTATTAGGCTTGGTCTGCCTGAAAGCTCAGAGGAAATTGCGGCCATTATCGTTTTCGGCATAACAGGAATGCTCTTTGAAGCTTTGTCCATTGAGGCCTCTGTTGGCAAGTCGACCGTGTCCGTGAGTCTCATTCCCGTCATTGCCGTGGCCCTGCTCTATGACATCAGGGCGGCCGCTTGGGCAGGAGCTCTGAGCAGCATTAACATAAAAGAAATTTGTGGCGGCAAGCCGTTGTTCCGCAACCTGTTTAATTTCGCACAAGTGGCGATTTCCGTTGCCGCTGGTGCTGCAGCGTATGCGTGGCAAAAAGGGGATATCCGCGAGGTGAATCTGCTCTTTGGGTCAAGTGTGGTCGTCGCGATCTTGAGCCTGTGCCTGTTAAACGCCCTACTTACCAGTGTGGCAGTCAGCTTGTCCGAGCAGTTGAGTTTGCGAAAAGTTCTTAAGATTATGCTAGTTAGCGGAGGGCCTGCGTTTCTAGTTACCGCCCCTCTCGCCGTACTCACGGCGGTGCTCTACATCCATGTGGGCTACGTGGGGGTCATACTCTCCCTAATGCCACTATTCCTCGCCCGCATGTCGCTTAAACACTACCGCGATATGCGCCAGCATTACCTCGAGACGGTGCAGGCCTTAGCGCAGGCCATCGACGCCAAAGACACCTACACGCGGGGGCACTCTGGGCGGGTGGGCATCTATGCGGTCGATATTGCCCGCCGCATGGGCTGGCAGGGCGACAAACTGGAGCAAATGTACTTTACGGCCTTGCTGCACGACATTGGCAAAATAGGCGTGCGAGACCACGTTCTTACCAAGGACGGCCGCCTGTCGCAGGCGGAGCGCGCAGAGATAAACAACCACCCCTCGCTAGGCGCGGATATTGTCCTCAAAATAGCTTACTTAAAGGAGGGCGCCGACTACATACGCCATCACCACGAGCACTATAGCGGGGCCGGCTACCCAAGCCAGCTCGCTGGCCTACATATACCGCTTGGGGCGCGTATTATCGCCGTGGCCGACGCCTTTGACGCCATGACCTCTGTGCGCAGTTACCAAGACCCGCGCACCCTACCTGAGGCGCTACAAGAATTGCGCCACTGTAGCGGCAGCCAGTTTGACCCCGAGGTCGTGGAAACTTTTGTCGGGGCCTTAAGGAGCTATGACGACATAGCCGAGTACACGCGCGAGGTCGCCGCCGTGAACCTCAGTTCTCTTGCGGGGGTTTCCTTGCAGTGATACAATAAACACAGGTGTGCATGGCTTTCCGAGTGAAAGCCTGTTTTGTTAGGAGGAAAATTATGCTGGGGTTTATCAAGAACTTGTTTGACTCCAATGCGCGTGAGATTAAGCGTCTAGAAAAAGTAGTAGCCGATATAAACTCTCTTGAGCCGAAATTTGTCGCTTTGTCTGACACTGCCTTACGCGCTAAGACAGAGGAATTTCGCGCGCGCCTGCAGGGCGGCGCGACTTTAGACAGCCTGCTGCCAGAAGCATTTGCGGCAGTGCGCGAGGCGAGCCGGCGTGTTATCGGCCAGCGGCATTTTGACGTGCAGCTGCTCGGCGGCATGGTTTTGCACCAAGGGCGTATCGCCGAAATGAAGACAGGCGAAGGCAAGACTCTAGTCGCCACTCTTCCTGCCTACCTCAATGCCCTGCAGGGCAAGGGTGTGCATGTTATAACCGTTAACGACTACCTCGCCCGTCTGCACAGTGAGTGGATGGGGCAGATTTATCACTTCTTGGGCCTTGAAGTGGGGCTTATTGTGCATGGGATTGACTTTGCGGCCAGAAAACGCGCTTATGCCGCCGATATAACCTACGGCACCAATAACGAATTTGGCTTTGACTACCTGCGCGACAACATGGTGCACGACCCCGCGCACATGGTGCAGCGTGAGCTTCATCATGCCATCGTCGACGAAGTAGACAGCATACTTATTGATGAGGCGCGCACCCCGCTGATTATTTCGGGGCAGGGGGAGCAGTCGACCGACCTCTACCACCGCTTTGCCCGCCTAGTGCGCACCTTTCGCGAGGACCTAGATTACACCGTAGATGAGAAAATGAAGACGGTGACCCCGACCGAAGTGGCCGTGCACAAGACGGAGAAGGCTTTTGGCGTGGAGAACCTCTTTGATAACAACAATATCTCCCTGCAGCATCATCTCAACCAGGCCATACGCGCCAAAGCGCTGATGAAGCTCGACCGCGACTATGTGGTGAAAGACGACGAAGTAATTATTGTCGACGAGTTCACAGGTCGCCTGATGTATGGGCGCCGTTACAGCGCTGGGTTGCACCAAGCCATTGAGGCTAAAGAAGGCGTGACCATCGAAAAAGAGAGCCAGACTCTAGCCAGCATCACCTTCCAGAATTATTTTCGCATGTATACCAAGCTCTCTGGCATGACAGGCACCGCTGTAACCGAGGAAGAAGAGTTTCGCCATATCTATAAAATGGACGTAGTTGTTTTGCCGACCAACCGCCCCATGATACGCAAAGACATGGCAGATGTGGTCTACAAGACCGAGAAGGCCAAGTATAACGCCGTCATCGAAGACATTATCGCCCGCCATGCCACGGGGCAGCCAGTGCTAGTGGGCACTGTCTCCATCGAAAAATCGGAGTGGCTGAGTGAAATGCTTAAAAAGCGTCGCATCACCCACCAAGTGCTAAATGCCAAGCACCATGAGCGCGAGGCCGAAATTGTCGCACAGGGCGGGCGCAAGGGCACAGTTACCATCGCCACGAACATGGCGGGGCGCGGCACCGATATTATTCTCGGGGGCAATGCCGAGTTTTTGACTCGGCAGGCGCTTATTGCTGCTGGTGTGGCGCCAGAGGCCCTAGTCGATCTCTTTCTGCGCCAAGACCCCGAATCACTCGCCCTGCGCGAGCGCTACCTCTCCGACCTAGCGGCACGTCAAACTATGACGCAGGCCGAGCACGAAGAGGTGGTCAGACTGGGTGGCCTGCACATTATTGGCACGGAGCGCCACGAGGCTCGCCGCATAGATAATCAGTTGCGGGGCCGCGCCGGCCGCCAAGGCGACCCCGGCTCATCGCAGTTCTTTATCTCTCTGGAAGACGATCTTATGCGCCTCTTTGGGGGCGAGACCATGCTTAACTTAATGGATAAGCTAGGCATGGAAGACGACATGCCGATTGAGCACTCGCTGCTTTCGGGCGCCATAGAGCGCGCGCAAAAGCGCGTGGAAAGCCGCAACTTTGACTTGCGCAAGCATGTGCTGGAGTACGACGATGTATTAAACAAGCAGCGCACGATTATCTACCGTCAGCGCCGCGAGGCTTTAAGTGGGCAGCTGGACGGCGTGGTCGAAGCGATGTTTGGCGAAATAATAGACATGGCCCTTGTGGCCTACATCCCCGACAAGACCTATCCCGAAGAGTGGGATGTCACCGGTCTACAGGCAGCCATGGAAGAGTTTGTGCCCTTAGGGGAGCTAGACCCCGAAACATGGCGACAGTTTACCCGCCATGGCCTGCGCGATGAGATTAATGAGCTCTGCCTAGCAGCCTTAGCGCGCCGGCAAAGCGAAGTTGGCGCGGAGCTGTTTAACGACCTCAAGCGGGTGGTGCTGCTACGCATGGTGGACACCAAGTGGATGAGCCACCTCGACAATATGGAGGAGCTGCGCCAAGGCATTGGCCTACGTGCGTACGGACAAAAGGACCCGCTGGTGGAATACAAGCTCGAATCCTACGAAATGTTTCAGCAGATGATTGCCGAAATTAAGCAGGATGTGGTGCGCTATGTCTTCCGCGTGCAAGTCGTCGGCGAACCGCAAGCCGCCCCTGTGGTCAAGGTACGCCCCACGGCGAGCCCTGCCCCACAAGCCGCGCCTCGCGATAGCAAGCTGCTAGGGCGTAATGACCCCTGCCCCTGTGGTAGTGGCAAGAAGTACAAGAAATGTTGTGGACGTGAGTCGTAAGGAGGGGTACCCTTGTTAAACACGGCAGAGTTACGGGCGCAGGCCGCAAAAATGGCACTTTGGGCAGATAGTTTGCGGGGGTCTCTTTGACCTACCGCACAAGCAGCAACGCATCGGGGCTTTAGCAGAACTTACTTCCGCGCTTGATTTTTGGGCAGATGTATCTTCCGCGCAAAAGACACTCGCTGAGCTAAGTGCGCTGCAAAACGAAGTGCGCGCCTGGCAGACACTTAAGGACGAGGCGGTCGATGTAGGCGAGCTGATTGCCCTCGCCGAGGAGCTAGAGGACACCGCGGCGCTAGAGGGTGTGCCGCTTCGCCTCACCGCTCTCGAAGGGCAGCTTACAGAACTTGAGTTGCGTCTTTTACTAGCCGGACCCTATGCCAGAAACCACTGCATAGTTGAGCTGCACCCTGGCGCGGGCGGTGTAGATTCGCAAGACTGGGCCTCCATGCTCATGCGTATGTACATCCGCTATGCGGAAAAACGTGGTTTCGGAGTGGAAGTACTTGACTACTTGGCCGGAGACGAGGCGGGGCTAAAAAGTGTCTCCCTGCTCGTGAAGGGCGAGTTTGCTTACGGCTACCTGCATGCCGAGAAGGGCGTTCATCGCCTTGTTAGGCTCTCACCTTTCGACTCCTCCGGGCGCAGGCACACCTCTTTTGCCTCGGTATCTGTTTTGCCCGTGATTGACGAAGAAGAAGCACTCGAAATTGACCCTGAAGACTTGCGCATAGATACTTATCGGAGCAGCGGGGCGGGGGGACAGAATGTCAACAAAACTGACTCGGCGGTGCGCATCACTCATCTGCCTACTAATATCGTCGTGCAGTGCCAGAACGAACGTTCCCAGCTAAACAATAAAGCCACTGCAATGCGCATGCTGCGCGGCAAACTTATGGAGCGGAGGCTCGAAGAGCAGCAAAAGGAGATTGATCGGCTACGGGGCGATATCGGGGAGATCGCCTGGGGCAATCAGATACGCTCTTATGTCTTTCATCCCTACAACATGGTCAAAGACCACCGCACGGGCGAAGAAACGGGCAATGTGCAGGGCGTTATGGATGGCGCACTAGACCCCTTCATTAATGCTTTTCTGCGCTGGCAGGCCAAACGCTGACACAGGCATAAGCCAGCAGGTACTTGACACCTTGGTCTGACTTCAGGTGCTACACCAGCAATAGGGAGTAGTTTGGATTGTCTAGAACGGGAGGAAGAGTATGAAGAAAACCTTGCTCTGGATGTTGCTCGTAGCTTTTGTACTGTCGGCAGTTACTTTTCTAGCGCCGCATCTTATCGCCCGCGGAATCGAAATGGGCCTCTATCGTACCCTGGGGGCCGATGTTTCTGTGCGGCTGGCCAGCTACCCTTCGCTAAGGCTATTGCTCGGCCAATTTGAGCAGATTGAAATCGAAGCCAAGAACGTGAGCCTAGGGGGTCTGGTAGCCAATCAGTACGCCCTAGTCGCCGAGAATGTTGCCGTCAACATGCGTGAGCTACTCATGAAGCGCGAAGTGCGTTTTCGTAACGAGGGCCAGATGCAGGTGCGCGTGGTGGTAGAAGAGGGTGAGTTAAGCAAACTCTTGTGGGAGCGTATCCCCGAGCTGCGGGGTTGGCGCATACAGCTCCATGCAGGAAGGGTGACGGTGCTCGGGCAGGTGCCCCTTCTTAACGCCAAAGTAGATATCGCTGTGCAGGGTAAATTTGTGGCCGTGGGCCAAGATAAGATTGCCTTTGTCCCAGAAGGGGTAGAAATTCTCGGCGCTCCGCTCCCTGCGGCCTTAGTAAACGCCGTCATGCAGGATACGCAGTTTCATATAGATTTAGCTGCGGCACCTATGCCGCTTGAGCTCTTGGATGTTAAAATGGAACCGGGCCAGCTCATTGTGGTGGCTCGTGTCTTGCGTTGAAAGGTGTTGTGCATGGTCCGCCGACTAACTGTTCTGCTTTTAATCGTCATTGTTCTCAGTACTGTGACCATACTCGGGGAGCGGCACCAGGTGGAGCGACAGAATAAGCAAGTCGCGCTCTTTATGGATGGCACCGACTTGTACTATCGCTCCCGCGAGAAGTCTCTTGACTTGACGCTGTACCTGCGCCAGCTTAAGGAGGCAGGTCTTTACGGCATCGCCAGCCATGTTGTTCCTCTGCGCGACAAGGCGCTACTTGGTGATGTAGTGATAAAGGCTGCGGGGGCCGATGCCGCCCTGTACGCAGAAGCCTTAGGTTTGCGTCGCCCCTTGCCTACCCAATCCCTAGTGCATGTAAAAGTTCCGGCCCTGCAGGAACCCATTACGAGGCTGATCGAAGAACTTTCGCCTGGTCTTGAGGTGACCATTTTTGGTCCCGTAGTCTATACGGAAATCCCTTTTGAAAGGCTGCGACGGGCCAGCCTTGGTTTTTCGCCTACCCTCCTCGCGGCTATTGACGAGGTAGGGCTGGCGTTTTTGCCCGTGTTTTCGCCTTACACAGGTAGCTCCGTGCGCGAAATGGCCGCCTACCTTACTTCGCGCGACGTGGCAGGGGTGATGTTCACCGGCAACCGCTTGGCTGAAGACTTGTCGGGCGTGGATAAACTCAAAGAAGTTATTAGCGAGAGAAATTTAAGGCTGTACTGGTTACAGCGGCACGATACCCTGCGCGGCTACGTTCCCTTGGTAGGGGTGGAGGGCATTTTAACCGACGAGAGCCGCATCATTCGTGCCTTTCGTCCTTCGCGTATTGAGACCAACAACCCCCTCGTCACGCCTTACAGCATGACCGACCGCTGGTTAGGCTCCGTAAAAGAATACAATGTGCGTGCCATCTACATGCGACCGTTTTATCGTGAGCCAGACATCGCCTACAATGTCGAATATGTGCGTCTCTTGGCCGCTAGTCTTCAGAAGGCGGGTTTTACCTTGGGCTCGGCCGAGGCTTTTACAAGGTTTTACCCCTCGCCCTGGCAGTTTTACTTGGTGGGCCTAGGCATCGCCCTCATCGGCGTCGCCTTAGTGCGTAAGTTTAAATTTCCGCCTATCCTTGGAGCACTCGGCATGGCCGGGGTTGCGCTCGGGCAAGTTTTGCTGCTGACCCCCTGGAGCGTCGAAGTGCGACTGGCAGTAGCACTTGTCGGGGCCATTCTAGCCAGTTTCGCGGGGCTCGCCCTGTGGAAAGACGAGAAGTTGTGGTGGAAGAGCTTTCTCCTCATTAATGGCACCTCGCTCGGGCTCGGGCTTCTGGTCGCCAGCTACCTAAGTGACTACTACTTTATAGCTGAGTTTCGTTACTTTCGCGGGGTCAAGCTGCAGTATGCGGCTCCGCTGGTAATTTTGGCGGCGCTGCTCTTTCTGCCAAGGCTAAGACAGCTCTTTGGCGAAGTAAAAGATGAAATTAGACGAGTGGGGCTCCTTGGGTCGGCCCTCCTTTTAATGCTCCTGGCCGGGGCACTAGCCGTTTTTATCTGGCGTTCGGGGCATGTGCACTCCATCAGTCAGTTTGAGCTCGAGCTGCGCTTCTGGCTAGAGGAAGTGCTCATCGCTCGTCCCCGTTTTAAAGAAATACTTATCCAGCCTGTGCTACTAGTCATTCTCTATTTTCGCAGCCGGCTTTCGCGCTTAGTCTTTGAGGGCGGGCTAGTGGTGGCTGCTATTGCTCAAGTCTCTATCGTCAACACCTTTATGCATTTGCGCACTCCCCTCGCGCATTCCTTGCTCCGAGTCTTTCATGGGCTGTGGATAGGGGCCATCTTAGGAGTACTGGCCATAGTCGTTTTACGGCAGCTCATCGCCTGCTACGTAGTCCTCGCGGGGAGGGCAGTCAAACGATGAAGGTGGTGCATATTAATGGCGGGGGAGAAACGGGTGGCGGCAAGAGCCACCTCGTGACCCTACTGCCGCATCTCCGGGCCGCGGGATGCGACGCTTCTTTAATTGTGTTTACCCATGGCTTGCTAGAACAGGAAGCCCAGGCGGTGGGCGTTCCTACCACTTGCTTAGGCGTGAGTCGCATGATGTCTTATAAGCTCTTTCAGCGGCTCCATCAACTTTTAAAGGCTGAAAAACCCGACCTTGTGCATACCCATGGCGGCAGAGCTAACCTTTACGGGCGCCTGGCGGCAAGGCTGGCTGGCATTCAATGCGTCGTCACGACCGTGCATAGCTATAGCGACCTCGATTACAACAAGGCCTGGCACAACACTTGGTTTTCCCTTGTGGACAGGCTCACTTGGTTTTTTACCGATTACTTTATCGCCGTCTCGCACCACTTAAGAGACTCTTTCACCATGCGCGGCGTCTCACCTAGCCGTATTGCCGTGGTCCATAATGGCATAGCCCCGTGGCAGGGGGAAAAAATTGACCTGCGACTCCGCTTCGCACTGGGGTCAGGGCCGGTGCTGTGCGCTGTGGGGCGCTTCGTGCCTGTTAAACGGTTTGATGTGCTCATTAGAGCCATGAGTCAAGTGCTGGCCGCGTTTCCTGAGGCCAGCTTGGTGCTGGTCGGCGAGGGACCAGAAGAGGGGGCCATGCGTGCCCTAGCACAGTCTCTCGGTCTAGAAAAGAGGCTGTTCTTTGTAGGTTACCGGACTGATGCTAGAGCCATGCTTAGTAGTGCCGATGCCTTTGTTATGTCTTCAGACATGGAGGGCCTACCCATAGTGCTCTTAGAGGCCTTGGCCGCCCATGTTCCGGTCGTCGCCACGCGCGTGGGGGGTATCCCCGAAGTAGTGGAGGACGACAAAACTGCCCTTTTGGTCCCCAACAATAGTCCAGAGGCTCTAGGCGAGGTCCTAGTCGCCTGTCTGGCCGATAAGGCGGCAGCAGTGCGTCGCGCCACCCTCGGTCGACAATGGTTTATGGAGAACGGCACGGCAGAGGCCATGACGCTTAAAACACTGGCTCTCTATAAAAAGTGGGGAGGTGGCTTATGATGGCCAAAGGCGTCGACGGCGCGATAGTCAGCAGGCGAACGATAGTCATCTTTAGCGCCACTCCCTGGCAGGGCTTAGTTGGGCGTCCCCACCACTTGGCGCGGCACTTCGCCTCGCGTGGTGAGCGTGTGCTCTTCGTCGAGCCGGCCATTACCTGGCTTTCGCCACTGAAAAAGCTCAAGCTCCTTCTAAAGTTTCACTTTGGCAGACTACTGCCCCTAGAAGAGAACTTAGCCGTCCTCACGCCGCCCCCCATCATGCCAGCAGGTTACCGCTTTCGTGCGGTCAATAAGCTTAACCAGACGCTTTTAGAGCGCAGTATCATGACCGCTCTTCGCCGCCTAGACTGGCCCGCAGGCCTAGTAATTACGCACTTGCCTGGCACGGCCGACTTCCCCGGCACTATGCCGCTGCTTTATGAGTGTGTCGATGACCATGCGGCCTTTAGTCAGTATTCCTCCCTGTGGCAGAAAGAAGTGGTACAGGAGCTAGAGTATGATCTCTTGCGGCGGGCGAGAGGAGTAGTAGCTACGGCACAAGTGCTCTTTGCACGGTGCCAAAAATACCATCCGAAGGCGCTACTGATTGGGAATGGAGCGGCAGTGGAGCATTTTTCCGATGCAGCCGGCGGCAAGTCAGGCGCGACCGGACTTAGTGGCCTAGTAGCAGGGTTTTATGGCGGCATTGGTGCCTGGGTGGACTTAGAGCTCATCGCTAGGGCGGCGGAGCTGGCGCCCCACTGGTCGTTTTACTTGGCGGGGCCGCGCGAAGGCTCTGTAGAGCTGCCTCGTTTTCCGGGCAATGTGTTCTTGCCTGGTTTTATACCCTTTGCTGAGTTGCCTCCTATCTTGGCCGACTTTGATGTGGCCCTTGTTCCCTTTAAAACCAATGAACTGACGATAAGCGTTAATCCCATCAAGCTCTATGAGTACTTCGCCGCCGGTAAGCCGGTGCTTGTTGCGGATATCCCGGAGCTCACCCGTTGGGGGGAGTTAGTCTACCCTGTGACTTCAGCCTCGGACTTGGTGGCGGCACTAGAAACTGCCTGCCATGAAAGCGCGGAATTAAAGGCGAAGCGCCAGCAGGTAGCCATGGATAATTCATGGGCAGCGAAGGTTGACCTGCTCCTTGACTACATGAAAGGTTTAGGGCTATGACGAGAACATTTATTATGGCCTTTATTGGCGCGGGTAATTTAGGTGACGAAGCCATTTTGGCAGGCACACTGGCCGCCTGGCGTCAGGCGGGAGTGGCCGACCCCCTAGTTTTTTCTTGGCAGCCAGAGGAGACAGCGCGTCTGCACCAAGTCACGTCTTTGCCGATAGAGCCAGGACTAGGGGGTCTTACCAGCTACGCCCGCCATTTACAGCGGGGGGATCTCGTTCTCTTAGGAGGGGGTAGCCTGCTGCAGGATGGCGAGCGGCGTATTGTCCCCTTTTGGCTGTCTCGCGCCCTCGTAGCGCGCCTCTGTGGCTGCCGCGTGGTGTTTCACGCGCAGGGTATTGGCCCTCTAAGAAGCGTCAGCGCTAGATTGGCCGTGCGCTACTTAGTCCCTTTGACCGCCCACCTCGTCACACTGCGCGACGAGGCCTCCATGGCTTTCGTGCGGCGGGCTCGCCCACGTCTTGTGGCCGACCCCGCCCTCTTGCTGCCGGCAGGGGAGCGCCATGTGGTGCCTAGGCGAGTGGTTGTGGCTTTACGCCCCTCGCGATATTACTTGGCAGAGGAAGAACAGCTCTTACAGGTACTCACACGACTTAAGCATGCGCTGGACATAGAGTATATCTTCGTGCCCATGCATTATCCCGACGACTATGCCCTCGCCCTGCGCTGCGCCGCGCACACCGGGGGGCAGGCACTAGCCAAGCTCACTTTGACGGAATTACGCACCTTACTGGCTTCAGCCGAACTAGTAATTGCCATGCGCCTACATGCGGCCATTTTGGCGGCCGGGGTGCTGACACCCATAGTGGGGCTCGCCTACGACCCCAAGATACTTGCTTTTTTTTCTAGCCTGGGTCTACAAACTGCTGTCGTGCCTTGGGGAGTGCATTTTTCGGGAGATCGCTTCTTTGACACGGTAAGTGAAGTTTACCAGGGGCGCACAGAATACCAAGCGCTCCTACAAAGAGAAGTACCTCTGGCCAAGGCGAAGGCTGCCGCAGCCGTCTCCTGGGCCTTAGAGTTAGCGGGGAGGGAGTAGCGATGGGCCAGACCGTAACTATACTGGGCGTAGAGGTTTCGTCCCGCACCATGGCCGAGACCGTCGAGGAAGCGCTGCGCCTTATGGGCTGCCGCCGCGGCCAGATTGTCACTGCCAATGCCGAGATACTCTATACAGCACACCGAGACAAAGACTTCTACGCCGTACTGCGCCAGGCAGAGCTCATTACCGCCGATGGTATGGGCGCCGTCTTGGCTGCTCGCCTGCTTGGCCACCCTGTGCCGGAGCGAGTTAGTGGTTACGACTTGCTGCTGCAGTTAGCGGGTAGGGCGGCGGAGCGAGGCCTGCGCGTGTTTCTCTTGGGGGGCAAGCCTGGTGTAGCCGAGAAAGCGGCTCTTAAGCTTAGAGCTCTATACCCCGGGCTCCAAATTGCCGGCACGAGGCATGGATATTTTACGGACAGTGAAGTAGCAGCCGTTATCAGCGAAGTGACCGCTAGCTCGCCTGACTTGCTACTAGCCGCCTTGGGGCTACGAGGTGAATTTCTACTGGCTCGACACAAAGACGCACTCCACTGTGCCAGCATGCAGGTGGGCGGCAGCTTCGATGTGTTGGCCGGAGTGGCAGAGCGCGCACCGCTATACTTGCAGAGGGCAGGCCTCGAATGGGCCTTTAGACTATACAAAGAGCCATGGCGCTACAAACGCATGCTGTCATTGCCCAAATTCATTGTGACAGTGCTACTAACGCGTAGCCAAAGGCAGGAAAGGGAGGTCAAAAAATGAACACGGTACTACTGAAAGAAAAAGCACAGGAGATGCGTCGCCTCATTATGCAGAGCATTGCGGAGGCCGGATCGGGGCACCCTGGTGGTTCCCTTTCGCTGGTCGAGATTATGTCCTACCTATACTTTTTTGAGGCTGAACTACATGAGAGCGACCCTTTGTGGCCAGAGCGCGACCGCATAATTCTTTCTAAGGGGCATGCCGCACCGGTGCTCTATGCCGCCTTGGCCTGTCGTGGCTACCTGCCGCAGGAAGAAGTGCTGACTCTCCGCAAACTGGGCTCTCGCCTGCAAGGCCACCCAGATATGCGGAAACTACCCGGGGTCGAGATGTCGACAGGTTCACTCGGACAAGGCTTGTCGGTTGCGAGCGGGCTAGCGCTAGGTCTACGGCTCGGGAAAAAGCCACAGCGTGTTTTTGCCATACTGGGCGACGGCGAGTTGCAAGAAGGCCAAGTGTGGGAAGCCGCCTTGACCGCAGCGCACTTTAAACTTAATAATCTCACGGCCATCATCGACAACAATGGCCTGCAAATCGATGGTGCGACTACCGATGTTAAGTCCCTGCAGCCCCTCGCTGATAAATGGCAGGCCTTCGGCTGGCAGACTGTCACGGTAGACGGTCACTCCTACCACGACCTGTACCGCGGTTTTCGCAGCGTCCGCGACGAGCGGCCGCTAGCCATTATCGCGCGTACCATCAAGGGTAAGGGCGTCACCTACATGGAGAATATCGCCGATTGGCACGGCAAGGCGCCTTCCCTAGAACAATCGCGACAATACCTAGAGAGTAGCGGAGGTGAAGAAAATGTCGGTTAAACTTGAAGCGACCCGCGATGCCTATGGCCGGGCTCTCCTGTACTTGGGTGAGCACTGTCCCGAAGTGGTTGTCCTTGATGCGGATCTTTCAAAATCTACTAAGACCGCGGTTTTTGCCGCCAAGCATCCCGAGCGGTTCTTTAATATCGGCATTTCAGAGGCCGACTTAGTAGGTACGGCCTGTGGACTGGCCCTAGCTGGGCTAAAGCCCTTTGCCAGCACCTTTGCCATCTTTGCCACTGGTCGCGCCTATGACCAAGTGCGTAATAGTGTCGCCTACCCCTACCTCCCCGTAGTCATTGCCGCCACCCATGCCGGGCTGACTGTGGGCCCCGACGGAGGCTCGCATCAATCTCTCGAGGATATCGCCCTAATGCGGGTGCTCCCCCATATGCAAGTGTGGGTTCCGGCCGATGGCGAAGAAGCCTACCAGATGATTCTCGCCGCAGCAAAGGCCAAGGGGCCAGTATACGTGCGCCTGGGCAGACAACCAGTGCCCCCTGTTTCGCCTCTTGGTTACAGCTTTGTCCCGGGGAAAGCCGTCGTCTACGGCGAAAGTGGAGCAGTGGCCCTTATCGCTTGCGGGGTGATGGTGGCCGAAGCCTTAAAGACAGCGCACAGTCTGCGGGAGCAGGGCGTTTCCTGCCAGGTCATTAACATGAGTAGTATCAAGCCCCTTGACACTGCCGTGCTAGATAAAGCCGCCGCAGAGAGCCGTCTATTGGTCACTATTGAGGAGCACCAAAAAGCAGGCGGCCTTGGCAGCGCCTGTTTAGAGCACCTAGCTTTACACTCGCGCCGTCCACCCCTGCTCGCCATAGGTGTTGAAGACGTATTCGGTCAGTCTGGCGAGCCACAAGAGCTCTTAGAGCACTACGGATTGACGTCGGCAAGCATCACTACGAAGGTTCTCGCACAGCTCTCGGCAATATAGGCGGTAATATAGGTAGTCCCTGACACTGTCATTGGCCATGTCGATATGGTATGATTTCTCGGGATTGATAATTGCCTCACAGGGCAGTAATGAAAGGCGGAAACACTTTGCGCAACGTTCCTTATCGCATCTATGTCGCTATCGCATGTTTTTTCATGACCCTGTGCTTGGGGACTCTCTATGCTTGGCCTATTTTCATTCCACACCTCGAAGCAGAGTTTGGTTGGAGCCGTGCGACTGTGACCCTGCCCTTTACCGTAGCCTCAGTAGTGTTGTCTCTGGGCATGGTGCCCGCCGGGCGACTACAAGACATCAAGGGGCCTAAGTCGCTGGTGGCGATGTGTGCGGTATTGGTGCTTATAGGCTATGTCCTTAGTTCTTTCGCCACTAATATTATTTGGCTGGTGGTGACCTATGGTCTTATTCTTGGTAGCGCCATTGCCGCTGGCTACATGGCCTCGGTGGGTGGAGGACTTAAATGGTTTCCTGACATGAAAGGAACAGCAACCGGGATCTTGGTCGGCGGCTTTGGGCTCGGGGCCGCAGTGTTTGGCCCTATAGCACAGCAGATGATTGAGACCGTCGGTTGGCGTCAGAGTTTCATTATCTTAGGTATTGCCTTCTCGATTGTGATCGGCATTATCTCATTGATTGTTAAGAACCCACCTGCGGGGTGGACGCCGCAGGCCAAGAACGGCAAGAAGCAAGGCGGCTTGGGTCGTGTTTCACCCGAGTATACGGGTCTTGAGTTCTCTCCTAAGCAGATGCTCAGAACTCCGCAGTTTTGGCTGATGTGGGTGCAGTATTTCCTAGTGCTATCAGCAGGCTTTTCCATCTTGGTGCACCTCAAGCCCTTGGCCGAGGAGTTTGCGGGCTTTACACCTATGGCGGCAGCAGGGCTAGTGTCCCTTATCTCCGCTTCTAATTTTACCGGACGCTTCTTCCTTAGCCCTCTCTCTGATGTGATTGGGCGTATCAAGTCATTTAACATGATTGCGGTGCTCATGACGGCTGCCACTGCCTCGGCGGCGGTCGCGATACTGATGGATATCCCCAGTGTCTTATTTTTTACAGCTATTGCGGGTGGCGTAGCTTTTGGTGGCTATCTAGCCCTGTCTCCTGCCTTTACTGCCGATATGTGGGGGAGCAAAAATTTCGGTATTAACTATGGGCTCATGTTCACTGCTTGGGGTGCCGCCTCATTTGCCGGACCGTTTTTTGCCGGTCTAGCCTACGACCTAACTGGTGGTTATATTCCTGCTTACATTGTTTTCTCTCTGCTTTGTATCCCTGCCGTAGTGATTACGACCAGTTTCGTCAAGCCTTCTGGGCTGATTGCCTTTGCTAAAGCCCATGGGCTTGGGTCCTAGCATATTTCCCTAGCGGCAAATACGGAAAGGTGTAGTTCGATGGGTACAGGTGATAGCAGCTTCGGCACTAGTGAATGGGGACTATTAAGAGATGCAAAATCGCTACGTGTGGCGGCCGGAATCTTCACCTTTTGGGCGGGCGCCATTAACGGCTTGTCTTCTATTGCCCTAGTTTTTGGGCGGGTCTCACACATGTCAGGACGCGTCATTGATCAGGGCCAGTTTCTGCTGCACAATTCACTCGGGGCTCTGCTTGTCAGCACCTTGGTCTTCTCGTTTTTTGCCGGTACCATCATCGGGGGCTTTACCCTGCCGCGCTTTAAACTGACGCGAGCCCTGCTCATCTCCATGTTGCCGATTTTTGTGGGGGTTCTCATGATACATTTAGGCATACATGGCAGTAGCGCTAAGAGTTATGAAATTGGACGCTTCGTCATGGCCTTCCTTTTATCGCTGGGCATGGGTATGCAAAACAGCGTTACCTCGCAGACACGCCTAGGGCGTACCACTCATATGACGGGTGAAATTACCGACTTAGGTGTCTGTGTTGCCAAGGGGAACTGGCCGCGAGCCCTCTTTCTCTCGACTAAGTATTTTGCTTTCTTCTGCGGCGCCATAGGTGGCTACCTAGGGGCGCAAAGCTCGCCCCTAATGACGCTACTAGTCGCAGCCTTAGGTATCACTACTACAACAATGTACTACGAACGGTGGGACATGATGGTTATGCCCGCTAACAAGAAGAACGAGGTCTTTCGCTTATGAAAGACCTCGTTCTCTTATTCTCTCTTATTCTCTCTTACTCTTTATTCATCTCCATGAGCATGGGCAAGATTACAGGTCGCCGCCTTGTCTTCTCATACATCAGTTCCATCAGCGGCTCGCGCACGGAATTGCGCAGGGCACCCCATTCAGTCGAGTTTTGCAGTGCCTTGTGCAGAGAGGCCGCCACTTTCTGCTCGGCCTCGCCGAGCAGGCTCTCGGACTCTTTGACGTAGACAAAGCCGCGTGAAATGATGGTCGGCCCGGCCAGTATTTTGCGTAGTTGCCGGTCGATGGTGACAGAAGCCACCAATACCCCGTCGGCGGCTAGCTGCTGGCGGTCGCGCAGTACGACATTGCCCACGTCGCCCACCCCAATGCCATCTACTAGCACCGAGCCTGATGTTACTTTGCCCGCCAGGCGAGCTGAGTTTGGTGTAAACTCTACGATATCGCCATTGTCTACGGCTAGGACAGCACTGCTCTCGTAGCCCATTAGTTGAGCGAGATTAGCGAAGGCGGCCTGGTGGCGGTACTCACCATGGATAGGGATCATGTATGAGGGGCGCAACATATTGATCAAGAGCTTGAGCTCTTCGCGGCTGGCGTGTCCACTCACATGCACATCAAGAATCCCCTGGTAGATTACTTGAGCTCCCGCTTTAGAGAGGCCATCAATGACGCGGCTCACCAGTTTTTCATTGCCGGGCACAGGTGTAGAAGCTAGGATGACAGTATCGCCCGGCACAATATTGATGCGCGGGTGCGAGCCACTGGCCATGCGGGTCAGCCCCGACAGCGGCTCCCCTTGGCTACCGGTGGAGATGATGACGACCTTGTCGGCGGGCAGTCGATTGATGTCCTCTACTTCCACCAAGATGGCCTCAGGAAAAACTAGGTAGCCCAGTTCAACTGCGGTATTGACATTGTTGACCATGCTGCGACCAACGACCGCTACTTTACGGCCAAAACGATCAGCGGTGTCAAAAACCTGCTGAATGCGATGAATATTGCTGGCAAAAGTAGCCACGATAGCGCGGCCCTTGATTTTGCTAAAAATATCATCGAGCACTTTGCCCACATCACGCTCTGACTTAGTGTAGCCGGGGCGGTGCGCATTGGTGGAGTCGGACATCATGGCGAGCACGCCTTCTTGTCCTAAGGAAGTCAAAGCGAAGTAGTCGGTAACTTTGCCGTCCACCGGAGTTTGGTCTAATTTAAAGTCGCCGCTGTGAAAAATATTGCCGACGGGAGTCTTAATGGCGAGACCAACAGAATCTGGAATGCTGTGATTCATGTGAATGAACCGCACTCCGAAATGGCCCACATTGATAACCTCGCCGGCACGGACTTCTTTGAGGGTGGCAGATACATTATGCTCGTCTAGTTTATTTTTCAGAAGCCCTAAAGTCAGTTTAGTTCCGTAAACAGGAACGGGTAACTGCTTTAGCACATAGGGCAAAGCGCCAATATGGTCTTCATGACCATGGGTCAAAATGATGGCCTGGACTTTTTTCTGGTGCTCAAGTAGATAGGAAATATTGGGGATGACATAGTCGATACCGAACATCTCTTCTTCGGGAAACTTCAGTCCAGAGTCCACAACTATGATATCCTCTCTGTATTGGTAGGCATACATATTCTTGCCTACCTCGCCCATGCCCCCTAGGGGGATAAATTGCAGTTTATCACGCATCAATCATCAACCTTTCTCGATAAGTGTAAAAACGTTACAGCACAAACAAACAGGAAAACGTGAAAATGGTGTCGAATGAACAGAGAGGTAGCAAAGCAAAGACAAGCCGAGAAAGGATCGAAGCAATGCTAGAACTGTCCAACGTCACCAAAGCCTACCCCAATGGGGCTGTGGCTTTACATCAAATCAACATGTGCGTAGCTCCCGGTGAATTCGTTTTCGTGGTGGGCGCTAGCGGCGCCGGGAAGACCACCTTGACGAAGCTACTGCTGCGCGAGGAAAGACCCACCTCGGGCAAAATAGTCATCAATGGCAAAGACATCACCAAGCTGCGCCCGCATGAAATCCCTTACCTAAGACGTAGCATGGGGGTTGTCTTCCAAGATTTTCGCCTAATGCCCACCTGGACAGTAGAAGAAAACGTGTCCTTTGCCATGGTGGTAGTAGAGACCTCGCCTCGCCTAGTGCGACGACGGGTGGCTGAGGTGCTTGAACTCGTCGGCCTGTCCAGCAAGCGCGCCCAGCTCCCTAGTCAGCTGTCAGGAGGCGAACAGCAACGTGTGGCCCTCGCAAGGGCCATTGTCAACAAGCCTATGCTCCTTCTGGCGGATGAACCAACGGGAAACCTAGATCCTGAGACTTCCTGGGGAATAGTCAAGTTACTCTTAGACATTAACTCCACAGGAACAACTATGCTAATGGTAACTCACGCAAAGCAAATTGTCGACACCTTGCGTAAACGAGTTGTAGAATTAGAGTCTGGCAGCATGACGCGAGACGAGAGATGTGGGGTTTACCATGGTTAAGCCGCGCACTTTTGGCTACTTCTTCGCTTCGGCAGGCAAGAGTCTGCTGCGCAACAATTGGATGACCCTAGCCTCTATTAGCACGGTGGCTGTTTCACTGCTCGTTCTAGGTGTCTTTTTGCTCCTAGCCGTCAATGTCAATGCTGTGGCCGTCAATGTGGAAGGGCAAGTTCAGGTTACGGCCTACTTGGCAGAAATGCCAAGTGCGGAGCGCGCGGGCATCGAGGCCAAAATTGCCGCCGTGCCTGGCGTGACCGAGGTGCGCTTTGTTTCGCGCCAGGACGCCTGGCAGCGTTTGCTAGAGTGGTATGGTGAAAACAGGGCTTTCTTGGCCGGATGGGAAGAAGACAACCCCCTGCGCGATTCGTTTGAAGTCCGCACCGATTCCCCGCGCTTGGTGTCGGAAGTGGCCGCGGCAGTCGGCGGCATTGCCGGGGTCGAAGAAGTCCTCTGGGGTAGAGAAATCGTAGAGCAACTTCTTTCTATCACGCGGGTAATGCGCTTGGTGGGCATAGTCCTCATGGTAGGGCTGGCCTTAGCAGCCATGTTTTTTATTGCCAACACAGTGCGTATGGCCATCTTCGCGCGGCGGCGGGAGATTAGTATTATGCGGTATGTTGGCGCTACCAACTGGTTCATTCGTTGGCCTTTTGTCATTGAGGGCTTGGTGCTGGGGATGCTCGGCGCCTTACTCGCGTCCTCGGTCCTGGCCTGGGGCTACTACCTTGCTGTGCGTGCCCTGGTGGCAGCCATTCCGTTTTGGCCATGGGTCTCACCGTGGCCCTTCTTGCAGCAATTGGCGCTCTTGTTACTAGCGCTTGGTGTTTTTATCGGCATATGCGGCAGCGGCCTCAGTCTGCGCCGTTATCTTGATGCTTAGGAGGTGGAGTATGCGCTGGCATAGAATCTGGGCCATGGCCCTGCTACTCTTGGTGCTTGTTCCCGCATTAGGGGGGGCGCAGACGCCGGAAATTGAGGCGCGTCGCCGCGAATTAGCGCGTATTAGAGACCAGATGCGGCAAGCCGAATTAAGGGCGGCCGGTGCTGACCGGCAAGCGAGAAGTGTACTGGGCGAGCTCCAGGTTATCGAGAGGGATATCGATCGCACCTCCACCGAGCTAAGGAGCCTAGAAAATCGCGTACACGTTGCCGAAAGAGAAGTACAGCAGTTAAGCCGCGATCTCGTCAGTGCCAATCAGCGCCTAGACACGCGAAATAGCCAACTCGGCGTGCGACTGAGAGCTCTAGCGGAGCGGGGGGCAGTGAGCTACCTCGAAGTCTTGCTCAATGCGCGCAGTTTCGCCGATTTTATCAATCGCTTCTTGCTGCTACAGACAGTTATTAATCAAGATATTGCCATCTATCATGCTGTGCAAGATGAGAAGGAGGCAGTAGAAGACAAGAAAGCAGCCGTAGAAGCCAGGCAAGTGGAGCTGTCTACACTACGCGAGCAAACGCGGAGCAGGCAAGCTAATTTGCAGAGTCGCGCTCAGAACCGTTCGGCAATATTTAATCGTTTAACGCAAGACAAAGAGCAAGCTGTGCGGGCACATGCTGAACTTGACCGCTTGGCTAAAGAAATAGATGAGATTATTCGCCAGCTAACTGCTCGCAATCTGACAGGGCGAGGAACAGGCACTTTTGTCTGGCCCACACCTGGGTTTACCCGCATAACCTCTCCTTTTGGTTGGAGGACGCATCCTATTTTTGGAACAAGGGAGTTTCATAGTGGCATCGATATCGGCGCGCCGCAGGGGCGAAATATTGTCGCCGCGGACAGTGGCGAAGTAATTTATGCCGACTGGCTCGGTGGCTTTGGTCGGACGGTAATCATTAGCCACGGGGAGTTTACCACGCTTTACGCTCATGCTAGCACCTTGCTCGTGCAGGATGGCGACAAAGTAGCGCAAGGACAGGTCATCGCCCGCATTGGCAGTACCGGCAATAGTACGGGGCCACACCTGCACTTTGAGGTGCGTAACCGTGGCGGCACACGCCTCAATCCCGTTCAACATGTGCGGCCCTAGTCTCGTATCTCTTGGCGTAATTTTACTTGTAGAAGGGTCGCTTGCGGCGACTCTTTTATGTTTGTGGTTTTTTGTGCCTATGTCTATAATAACTTAGAGCATAAAGGGGGTTGCCATCATGCCGCCATTTTTAGCCTTTGCGAGTGCCTACCTTCGCGCCCTGCCACAACACCTGACCGCACCGTGGTTCTACGTGGTGTTAATTCTTATTGCCCTGCAATACCGACGCACGGCTTCATTAGAGCGCCGCTTCTGGGGGCGTGAAAAGCAATCAGTATTGTGGCATATGCTGGTATCGCTCTTGTTCGGCGTACTGGGCGGCATTTTGGGTAGCATCTTGCTGTTGAGTGTGGGTGTCACCCTGGCGGGCAACTGGCTTGTTTATACTTGGGTGGTGGCGATCATCTTGGCCTTTGTTTCGGCTCGCCTGATGTGTTTTGCCTATGCTGGGGGCTTGGTGGCACTCAGTTCTCTTCTCTTCGGCTGGCCTAAGGTAGATATCCCCTCATTGCTGGCGCTAGTAGCCCTCTTGCACACGGTAGAGAGCATCCTGATGTATCTTAGCGGTCATCTAGGCGCAATTGCCGTCAGCGTGAGGACTTCACGCGGGGATATTGTGGCGGGTTACAGTCTGCAAAAGTTCTGGCCGGTACCCCTTCTCGCCCTCATGGCCCTGCCGCTTGCGATGCCTGCTGGTGTTCCTACTATCCCCATGCCTGACTGGTGGCCCCTTATACGTCCGCAGGGCCTAGGGGACACGTTTAGTTTTTGGATGATACCCATCGTGGCTGGACTTGGCTATGGAGAACTAGCCATCACTACTACTCCGCAGCAAAAAGCGCGACAATCAGCTTGGAAACTAGCTCTCTACAGCGGAGTCTTGTTCGCGCTGGCCTTTTTGGCGACGCGCTTTAGCGTATTTTTGTACATCGCGGCGCTCTTTGCGCCCATAGGGCACGAGCTCCTCGTTTGGACTACTAATCGGCAAGAGATGAATGGCCGTCCGCTCCTCTCTGTTAGCCCCGACACCGATGTTTTCCTCGAGGCGCGCTTTACAAGTCCCTTAGATTACTTGGCGAAATTGTGGGGCAGGTGAATACTGTGTTCAATCTAGTTTCGGACTTCCGTCCGACCGGCGATCAACCTGAGGCCATTGCCAGTCTGTGCCGAGGCCTTCGTGAAGGGGCTCGCGAACAGACTTTGCTGGGGGTAACAGGCTCTGGCAAGACCTTTACGGTCGCCAATGTCATCGCGACAGTTAACCGACCTACCCTAGTGCTCGCCCACAACAAGACTCTAGCCGCCCAGTTGTGCGGCGAATTCCGCGAGTTCTTTCCGCATAATGCGGTAGAGTACTTCGTCAGTTACTACGATTACTACCAGCCAGAGGCTTACATCCCGCGTACAGATACCTATATCGAAAAGGATGCCCAAATTAATGAAGAGATAGACAAGCTTCGGCATTCGGCCACTTCGGCCTTGCTGGAGAGACGTGATGTGATCATTGTGGCCAGTGTTTCCTGCATCTATGGTCTTGGTAGCCCAGAGGATTACGCCGAAAATGCCGTTTCGCTCCGCGTGGGCATGCAGAGGGAGCGCAATGACCTCCTCAGGCGCTTAGTGGCGATGCAGTACGCGCGTAATGACATCGCCTTTGAGAGGGGTACCTTTAGAGTGCGGGGGGATAGCGTGGAAATTATTCCCGCGGCCCAAATGGAGCGAGCCCTGCGCATAGAATTTTTTGGCTCGGAAATTGAGCGTATTACGGAGATAGACACCTTGACAGGTGAGATTTTGGGGCGACGCAACCATGTCTCTATCTTCCCCGCTTCCCACTTTGTCACCAGTAATGACAAGTTGCAGTTAGCCATTTTGCGCATTGAGAATGAACTACAGGCCAGGCTCGCTGAGTTTCGCGCGCGTGACCAAGTTCTTGAGGCCCAGCGTCTTGAGCAGAGGTGTCGCTACGATTTAGAGATGATGCGCGAAATTGGCTTTTGTTCCGGCATCGAAAACTACTCCCGCCATTTAGAGGGCCGAGAGGCAGGCACTCCCCCGTACACCTTGCTCGACTACTTTCCGCAGGACTTTCTCCTGGTGGTCGATGAATCCCATGTGACCCTGCCCCAAGTGCGCGGCATGTATGCCGGGGATCGCTCGCGCAAGACGGTGCTCGTGGAACACGGCTTCCGCCTTCCTTCGGCTATGGATAACCGTCCTTTGACTTTCGCGGAGTTTAATGGTCGCTTCGGGCAAGCGATATATGTCTCTGCCACTCCCGCCCCCTACGAGCTAGGGCAGAGCAGCCAAGTAGTAGAGCAGATCATTCGCCCGACCGGGCTCATCGACCCCGAGATTTCGGTGCGGCCTACGCGCGGACAGATTGATGACTTGTATGGTGAGATCCGTAGCCGCATCGAGGCCGGCGAACGTATTTTAGTAACTACGCTTACAAAGCGCATGGCCGAAGACCTTACCGACTATTATAAAGAGATGGGACTTAAGGTGCGCTACTTACATTCAGACATTGAGACGCTCGAGCGCATGAGCATTCTGCGTGCCTTGCGCCTAGGAGAGTTCGATATATTAGTGGGGATCAACTTGCTGCGCGAAGGGCTCGACCTACCGGAGGTCTCCTTGGTGGCCATCCTAGATGCTGATAAAGAAGGCTTCTTGCGTTCTACCTCGTCACTTATTCAAACTATCGGCCGGGCAGCTCGCAATGCCCATGGGCGTGTAATTATGTACGCCGACAAGGTAACAGACTCCATGCAGCGTGCTATCGAGGAGACGAACCGACGCCGTGAACGGCAAGTGGTCTACAACAGTCAGAACAATATAGTGCCTACGAGTATTATCAAGAAGGTCCACGAGGTCATCGAGGCCACCTTGGCCATAGATATGAAAGAGGATGGTAAAGGGGGGCGCGGCTTCCAGGCGTTATCAGTCGGCGACAAGGCTCGAGTCCTCAAGCAGGTGGAGATAGAAATGAAAACGGCAGCCAAGGCACTGCAATTTGAAAGGGCGGCCGAGCTTAGGGACTTACTGATCGAACTAAAGGCTAAATCGTAACAGGGGCCCCGCTTGCCTGCGCAAAGGGGCGATAAAGAGGGCAAAACGAATTGCCGGGCACGCTTAGCGACGGCTGAGTCCGCCATTGCCCTAGGCCGACCGCAGCAGGGTTGGTTTGTCCTTTACGGCTGCAAACTGTAGTGGTAAGCTAAACACTAGATGCTCTAGGCATCAAAAGGAGTTTGCGAAGAAAACATGTGTATTTGTGGTGAGGTATTGCGCTCGCCTATGTCTGAGAAGGAGCTCCGGTTTGTCCGCCCTGACAGGCCGCGCTTGGTGCTGGGTAATGGTAAACCGATGCTTTTTCAGATCATCTTTATTGCTGATGCCACTTTGGGCCGAGAGGTGACTCTCAGTTGTGACTGCTGCGGTGCACGCTTTGTGACTGCAATAAATGGTAGGTACTCAGTAACTCCGCTTAAATAAAGTAAAGAGTTGCCCCGTACGCGGGCAACTCTCATCATTTGGCCGCCTAGTTGGGGTAGCCGTGTTTCTTGGGGCGAATATATGTTTGTAGCGAATCGAAGTATGGTATAATCACATCAGCAGCGTTCAGTCGAGGAGTTGGCTCGGTGCAAAGATTTATCTCAGTTCGTGGTGCAAGGCAGCATAATCTTAAGAATATTAGTGTCGATATCCCCCGCGAACAGCTAGTTGTCATTACCGGGCTCAGTGGTTCTGGTAAATCGTCGCTCGCTTTCGACACCATCTATGCCGAAGGACAGCGGCGCTATGTAGAGTCGCTCTCGGCCTACGCACGACAGTTTCTCGGGCAGATGGACAAGCCAGATGTAGATAGCATCGAAGGCTTGTCGCCGGCGATCTCAATCGACCAAAAAACTACTAGTCGTAATCCTCGCTCCACCGTAGGCACGGTGACAGAGGTCTACGACTACTTGCGCTTGCTCTTTGCGCGGGTGGGCAAGCCATTTTGCCCGCACTGCCATATTCCCATCGCCCCGCAAACTGTCGACCAAATCGTAGACCAAGTCACCAAATTGCCTGAAGGCACACGACTGATGATTCTAGCCCCCGTGGTGCGGGGCAAAAAAGGGGAACACGCCAAGTTGCTCGATGAGCTACGCCGCGCAGGCTACGTAAGGGCGCGCATCGACGGCGAGATTAAAGAGCTGGCGGACACCATTGAGTTAGCTAAAAACCGCAACCATGTTATTGAGGTAGTGGTAGATCGCATCGTTCTGCGCGGTGATATCGCCTCGCGCCTAGCGGACTCGCTGGAGACGGCCACTCGCTTGGCCCATGGCTTAGTCATTGTGCACGACATGACGGGGCCAGAGACTCTCTACAGCCTGAGCTTAGCTTGCACTGAGTGTGGTTTTAGTTTTGGTGAAATTGAGCCGCGGCTGTTCTCTTTTAACTCTCCTTTTGGGGCGTGTACTGCCTGTAGTGGCCTAGGCTCAAACTTAGAGGTAGACCCGGGTCTCGTCGTGCCGGACTTGCGCAAATCCTTGAGCGACGGGGCTGTTTCGCCGTGGGCGAATAGCAGTAGCACTTATTACGCGCGCCTCTACACCGCCTTAGAAGAGAACTTTGGCATCAAAGTAGACGCTCCGCTCGACGAGCTCAGCAAGGAGCAACGGGAGGTGCTGCTTTATGGCAGCAAAGAGCGCAAAATTACCTTAGATTTTGAGCAGGATGGGCACAGTCGCCAGTACAGCACCTACTACAAGGGCGTCGTCGCCATGATTGACCGCAACTACCGCGAAACTACCTCGGACTATATTCGCGAAGAGCTGGAGAATTACATGAGTTCGCGTGTTTGCCCGGCTTGTAATGGGTTGCGGCTTAAGCCCGAGGCACTAGCGGTTAGAGTGGGGGGCAAAAATATTGCCGAGGTAACCTCCCTCACCGTAGAGATGAGCCTGGCTTTCTTTCAAGCGCTCGTGCTAGATGAGAAGGAGACGCATATCGCGCGGCAAATTCTTAAAGAAATAACGGACCGCCTGGGTTTTCTGGTGAACGTGGGGCTTTACTACATTGCTATGTCTCGCAAGGCGGGCACACTCTCCGGCGGCGAGGCACAGCGCATTCGCCTGGCAACACAAATTGGTTCGAGCCTGATGGGCGTGGTTTACATTCTTGACGAGCCAAGTATTGGCCTGCATCAACGCGATAATGAGCGTCTTATCAAGACTCTGCAGCATCTGCGCGATTTGGGCAATACCGTCATCGTGGTGGAGCATGACGAAGACACCATGCGCCTGGCCGATCACATTATCGACATGGGTCCGGGAGCGGGGCTACACGGGGGCGAAGTTGTCGCTACGGGTACTTTGTCTGACATTTGCCAGCACCCCGCATCGCTAACAGGCGAGTACCTCAGTGGTCGCAAAGTAGTAGAAGTTCCTACGCAGCGCAGACAGCCGAACGGCAAGTGGCTAGAAGTTTATGGCGCGGCAGAAAACAATTTGCGCCATATCGATGTGCGTTTTCCCTTAGGGCTCTTTGTCTGTGTCACGGGTGTCTCGGGCTCTGGCAAGAGCACTCTCGTTAACGAGATTCTCTACAAGCGATTGGCGCAAGAGTTGTCTGGCAGCAAGGCTAGGCCAGGAGCACATCGCGATGTGGTGGGGCTTAACCATATCGATAAAATAATCGAAATCGACCAATCACCTATTGGGCGTACGCCGCGTTCGAACCCCGCCACTTACACGGGCACCTTTGAACTCGTTCGTCAGCTTTTTGCCCAAACCAATGAGGCCAAAATGCGCGGTTACAAGGCTGGGCGCTTTAGCTTTAATGTCAAGGGTGGGCGCTGTGAGTCCTGCAAAGGTGACGGCATAATTAAGATTGAAATGCACTTTCTCCCTGATGTCTATGTTCCCTGTGAAGTGTGCAAGGGCAAGCGTTACAGCCGCGAGACTCTGGAGGTTAAGTTCAAGGGCAAGAATATAGCCGAAGTGCTCGATATGACCATCGAGCAAGCTCTCGAGTTTTTTGGCAATATGCCGCGTTTAGAGCGCAAAGTACAGACCTTGTATGACGTAGGTCTAGGCTACATTAAGCTCGGGCAGCCTGCCACGACGCTTTCTGGGGGTGAAGCGCAAAGGGTTAAGCTGGCGACGGAGCTAGCGCGACGGAGCAACGGCAAGACCCTCTACATTTTGGATGAACCTACTACAGGTCTCCATATCGCAGACATTCACCGCCTGCTAGGCGTTCTCAATCGCTTGGTGGAGGCTGGGGACACCGTCTTGGTGATCGAGCACAACTTAGAAGTTATAAAAACAGCCGACTACCTCATTGACCTTGGGCCGGAGGGTGGCCTAGGCGGAGGCCTCGTCGTGGCCTCGGGGACTCCCGAGGAAGTCAGCCGAGTGAGCACGAGCCACACCGGCCATTTCTTGGCACGGGTACTGCCGCCCCTCCGGGCGGGAGGTACAAGCTTTGCCCCATGAGGACAAGCTAAAGCTCGTGCCTGCCCTCCCTGGGGTCTACCTGATGAAGGATAACGACGGCAGGGTGCTCTACGTCGGCAAAGCTAGGGTGCTTAAATATCGGCTACGTAGCTACTTTCAGGCTGGTGCCAGTTATGAGCCGAAAGTAGCGGCCATGCTCGAAAAGACAGTGGACTTTGAGTACATCATCACCGATACTGAGCGCGAAGCCTTGGTCTTAGAGAGCAATCTTATCAAAGAGATGCGCCCCCATTACAACATTCGCATTAAAGACGACAAGCACTACCCTTACTTTAGGCTGTCAGTGCAGGACCCCTACCCTCGCCTGTCGATTGTGCGCCGTGTGGTTAATGACAAGGCGCGTTACTTCGGCCCCTACCCGCAAGTTAGCGTGGTCAGAGACATGTTTAAGCTCTTGAAGCGTATCATCCCCCTTATGACTTGCGATCGCGACGTAGCATATGGACATGTGAGCGGTAAAGTATGCCTTAACTACCACCTTAAACAATGCCTGGGCGTCTGCACAGGCGAGGTTAGCGAGGCAGAGTACCGCAACTTAGTGAAGGAAGTGGAGATGCTCCTCGAAGGTAGGCACAAGCCCCTAGTGGAGAGTTTAACGAAGCAAATGGAACAAGCCGCCGCAGAGCTTAACTTTGAACGTGCTGCAACTCTGCGCGACCAAGTGCAGGCCATCGAAAGTCTGGCCGAGAAGCAAAAGTTTGATGCGGCTAAGCATGTCGAACGCGACATAGTGGGCTTAGTTGCTAGCTTAGAGGAAGCCTGTGCGACCATTTTTCATATGAGGGAAGGCAAGGTTATTGGGCGGGAGACCGTCTTTTTAGCGGGCAGTCTCGAGCAGAGCAGGGCAGAGGTACTGGCTGCCTTTCTCGCACAGTATTATGCGGCCTCTCCTGTCGTTCCCAAAGAAATTATCCTCGCCACCGCGCCAGCCGAGCAAGAGATGTTAGAAGAAGTGCTTAGCAGGCAGAAGGGCGCTAAAGTGCTCTTAGCAGTGCCTAAACGTGGAGCCAACAAGGCCATGGTCGAGCTAGCAGAGCGTAACGCGGCGCAGAATCTCGCCGAGAGATGGGCTCGAGGGCCTGGGCAAGCAGAGCTAGCCAAGAAAGGCTTGTCTGAATTGGCACATCTCTTGGCCTTGCCAGCCCTCCCACAGCGGATAGAATGCTACGACATCTCACATATTCAAGGGACGCAGGCTGTTGGTTCCATGGTGGTGTTTCACGAAGGCCGGCCGGCGCGCTCGCAATATCGTCGCTTTAGGATCAAGTGGGTGGTGGGGCAAAACGACTACGCCTCTCTGCACGAGGTCTTGACACGGCGACTTACAGCCTTTCGCCAGGGCCAGAGCAAATTCGCGCCTTTGCCTGACCTTATGATTATCGACGGGGGCCGGGGGCAACTGAACGCCGCCCTAGACGCGCTCAGGCAGGAAGAATACCCCGACATTCCCATAGTTGCTCTTGCCAAAGCGGAAGAAGAAGTATTTGCCCCCGACCGTGAGCGACCGATCATCCTTGCTCCCCACACGCAGGGGCGGTACCTTCTGCAGAGGGTTAGAGACGAGGCGCATCGTTTTGCCCTAGCCTACCACCAACAATTACGCCGCGATGCCCAGCTGGCCTCACGGCTAGAAGAGTGCCCAGGCATCGGGTCCCGTAGGCGCGTCGCGCTACTTAAGCACTTCGGCAATTTCGCCGCCGTCCTGCGAGCCTCGGTGGATGAGCTGGCCGCTGTAGAGGGCCTTAGTCGGGCCTTAGCTCTCCGCCTTTGGGAATTTTTACACTCACCAGACTAGTAAGTTTTGCGTTTTATCGTGAACAGAGGGCAGGATTAGGGGTAGACATGTCGAAAAAAGTCATACGTGTTTTCTCTTGCAGATGGAGGAATTATAGTGGCGAAGAAACGCATTAAACTGGAGAAACGCGATGACCGTCGCGAGTTCTCCATCATTTTTCATGAGCTATGGACAGAAAGCCTGGGGCACATTGGCGGCTCGGGGGCTTTGCTTTACTGCTTCCTCAAATACTTGGCGGATCACGAAGTGCCCGAGCCCTACTCCGCCGAGTGGGAACAGGCAGTTTGTTTGCCGCTCGGTATGTCTAGGGATGAGAGTCATGCCGCCTGGGCCAAGCTGCAAGAAAGTGGTCTCATACTCCTCGAGAAAAACAGCTATGTGTTGTGCGAGCCCCGCCCGAGTGTAGGTGCGTCGCCAACTAGTGAGAGCAAGATGCTGATGGTAGAAGTCGAAGCACGTTTCGGGCGCCCCCTGAGTATGACTGAAATTGAGCTCTTGGGCGATTTGTGCAGGGTCTACGACGAGACTTTGGTGCGCTTAGCTGCTGCTGTCGCCGTTGAGGCAGGGGCTTTGAGCCTGCCCTACATCAGGCAGGTACTCCTCAACTGGAAGGCTAAGGGCATTACGTCTGCGGCCCAAGCCGAGGCTGACCGCCTTGGCTTCCAAGAAAAAAAGGCCAAGCGCAACGCCCGTACTGGCAGTAGGGGTAGCGACCCCGCTCCCACGCCCACTGCTCTGGCGCCAAGCAAATCTAAGTATGACGAAGCCGAGATCATTTTGCGCCGCATCAGAAAGTCGGCTGGTGACGAGGTAAGACATGGCAACTAAGGAGAGGGCCGCACTAACCAATCTTTGGGAAGCAGCAGAGCGCCGCACCAATGTTTTGCAGGCTCACCCTCATCTGGCCGCCCTCGAAGACGAGGTTTCCCTCGCTCTGCGCCTCTTTGCTGCGGGACAAGGCGATGATCAAGCAGTCGCCAGCGCCCGGGACAAGCGTTCTCAATACCTTAGGGAGCACGGCCTGCCACTCGATTATGCCGAACCCCGTTGGTCGTGCGCAGATTGTCAAGATGAAAGCTATGTGGGGGGCAAGCCCTGTCACTGCCGCCAGCAGGCCGAGCTCGCGCACCTACTCGGTAATTCAGGTTTGCCCCCTAAGCTACGCACACAGACTTTCGCGCGTTTTGACTTGAGTTGGTACTCTGGCAGCATGATGACCCCCCTTGGTATCTCCGAGAGGCATTGCGCCAGTTATGCCCTTAACACTTGCCAGAAGTTTGTGGCTTCGGTTATGGAGGGGCAGGAGCGCAGCGGCCTATTTATCTCGGGCGAACCTGGACTGGGTAAGACCTTCTTGCTCAGCTCTATCTGTAATAGTTTACTAGCGGCCCGAGTGCCGACCCTGTATGTTGTCTTTTGTGATCTCATTGCGGCCATCAAAGACACCTTTAATGCCGAAAGTAGCGGTACCACCGAGTCGCGTATTATGACAGCGGCGCGTGAGGCCGACGTGCTGCTTCTCGATGACTTAGGAGCTGAACAAGTAACCGAGTTTGTCACCAACAGACTATTTGACATCGTCAACTATCGCTGCAATCATCAAAAACCTTTGGTGGTGTCGTCAAATCTAAAGGTGTCGGAGATTGGGCGCCTATATGGGGAACGAATTGCCTCTCGTTTGTGGGAAATGTGTGAGGTCGTAGCGCTCTACGGTGAGGATATACGAATACAGAAGAAGCGGCAGGGATAACCTGCCGCTTAAATATATTAATATTAGCCTTTTAATTTTGACCTTTCTCCTTATTTATATTACAATAAGAACTATAAATCATGCAAAGGAGGCCACTCTTGTGCGTAAGCAAGCCCCCGGCCTGTGTCCGGTCTGCGGTGAAAAATTCCATGTTGCCAAGCTTGACTGCCATCGGTGCTCTACAAGCCTGACGGGAGATTTTGAGCCCTGTCGTTTTTGCGCCCTAACCAGCGAACAAAAGACTTTTCTCGAGGTCTTTGTCAAGAGCCGCGGAAATATTAAAGAAGTAGAGAGAGAGTTTGGCATTTCTTACCCCACAGTGCGTAGCCGCCTCGACAATGTACTCGATGCCTTAGGGTTTCGCGTCGATGAGGCTACGATGCCCGTGGATCTTCCTTCGCGGCGCAAAGAAGTTCTTGACGCGCTCTCCCGTGGGGAAGTCACGGCCGATGAGGCAGTGAAGCTTCTGCGTGCGCTTACCTAGCGCCATGCGACTACCTAATTTTTTCTTATTATGCATTATCCGCCCAGCAGGATGGCGCTGGCCCTTGGTTTTTCCCCTGCCCATATTCTTGGTCGACGACGTGCTCGAAGCAGGGGAGGCCATGCTGTGGCTGCTCGGACTTAAGTTTGGGCGGCACTTGCCCCTAGGCCGGTTGTTCTGGTCTTCACAGTCCTTTCTCCGCGGTGGCTTGCCTAAGGTGCGCGAGGCGTGGCGCAAAGTGCGCAGGTCTGGTTCCTTCACACTGCTTGAAACCGCGCAGCATTCAGGCGTGCAAGTGACAATTAAATTTATTTAGCAACTGACCTCCTTAATATTGATTTTATCAATACTCATATTGATTTTATTAACATTGTGCTTGACATAGTTGCGCGCGCCGATTATAATTTGCTCAATAGCACTATTAAGGCTCTTAATATTGTGAAGGAGGAAGTAGACAATGGAAAGCGAAAAGTTGCAGATTCTGAAAATGGTGCAAGAGGGTAAAATTAGGGCAGAAGAGGCCGAGAAACTATTACAGGCCCTCGAACAAAAGGGTGCATCAGCACTGCCCAGTACAAACGCCAAATGGCTGCGTGTTCGCGTGCAAGAGGCCGACAAGAAAATAGTGAATATCAACTTGCCCATGGCCCTAGTCGATGTAGCCGTAAACATGGGGCTAAAATTTGCCTCTCCAGAACAGCTAGACGGCATCGACGTCCCCGCCCTGATGCAGGCCATTAAACAGGGTGCCACAGGCAAGATACTAGAAGTCCAAAGTGAGGAAGCCACGGTGGAGATTACAGTGGAGTAGGAAAAAATGCTATAATGAAAGCAAGTTAGGGAAGGGGGAACTACTGTGGAAAGGCGCCTGTATCGTTCGCTCTCGAACCGCATGATAGGAGGCATATGTGGAGGACTGGCAGAGTATGTAAATGCTGATCCGACCATTATCCGGCTATTGATGCTTCTCTTCGTTCTCTTTGGAGGAGCGGGATTTCTCTTCTACTTGGCGGCGTGGGTGATCATCCCAGAGCGGTCGAGCAGTGCGTAAACCCTTTCTTTGGAAAGTCGCCCTCAATGCTCTCGGACTGTGGATAGTGACAGAGTTTTTAGTGGCGGGTATACGCGTTGAAAATGTACCGGCCCTTCTCGTGGCCGCACTCGTCTTAGGCCTTATCAATGCTACCGTACGGCCGATTCTAATCTTGCTCTCGTTGCCCTTCAATGTATTAACTCTAGGTCTACTAACTCTAGTGATCAATGGTGCCATGCTCTCTCTTGCGGCCTCCATTGTTCCGGGGTTTTACATCGCCACCTTCTGGACAGCAGTGTGGGGTGCGATATTGCTCAGCATCATTAGTGCGGTGCTCGACAGTTTTTAAAGAAATTTTGCCTTGTTCTTAAAATGCAGTTGGCCCTTGGCCAACTTTTTTTCTGCTTGTATTTAGCTAGTCGTAATTTTGCGATATACTAATTGTGTCTTCGGGGCGTAGCAGAGGGGGAGTAGCAAGTGGGAACAATGGGACGCCTCTTCAAGCAGGTTAAACCCTACTATGGGCGCATTGCTTGGTCAGTACTGATGATGTTTATTGGCACAGCCCTGGTCGCAGCGCAACCCATGCTTATTCAGCAAGCCATTGACCGCGCCTTTAGGGGTGGGGAATGGGGGCTCTTGGTTCCCTTTTCGCTCGCGATCCTCCTAGCTACGGTACTTCGCGCAGGTATTAACTACCTCGAGCGCATTTCAATGGAGTGGGTTGCGCAGCGTACCATTTACGATTTGCGTAACGAAGTCTACCGGCACTTGCAGTCCATGTCCTTTAGTTTTTATGACAAAGCCGAGACAGGGCAGCTCATGTCGCGTGCCACGGCTGACGTGGAGACACTGCGGCGCTTTTTAAGTTTTGGCGTGCTACGTCTTGTGGGTAGCAGTCTGACCTTTGTCGTGGTCTTTGCCCTGCTTTTTTCCATGCATTGGCGTTTGACGCTAGTGGCCATGCTCACCATGCCCCTCTTGATCTTGATCGTCTGGCAGTTTGCTACTAAGGTCAGGCCGCGCTACCTGGTCATTCAGCAATACCTAGGTGAAATCACTAGTGTCCTGCAAGAAGTCATTGCGGGCGTACGTGTGGTGCGTGCTTATGCGCAAGAAGAGAGGGAAATAGAGCGCTTTCGCCGCAAAAATTGGCAGTATCTGGACTTAAATATTAGCACCGTGCGCCTCTGGGCTTTTTATTTCCCCCTGATGTCCCTGTTGGGGGGCTTAGGCAGCACGCTCATCTTGTGGTACGGTGGCATTCTTGTCGTGCGTGGCGACTTAACTATCGGACAGATGGTGGCCTTTCAGACCTTGCTGATGCAATTAATCATGCCTATACGCATGATTGGCTGGTTAGTGAACATGGCGACGCAGGCAGTTGCCGCAGGGCAGAGGGTTTATGAAATACTTGACACCGCCCCAGATGTACGCGAGAAGCCGCAAGCCCTAGAGCTCGCGTGCACCAAGGGGCATGTGCGCTTTGAGAATGTCAGTTTTAGCTATGACGGCAAAACAGAAGTACTGGATGGACTGAACATCGACGCCCCCGCAGGGCAGACAGTGGCCTTGCTGGGCAGTACTGGCTCTGGCAAGAGCTCCGTCATCAACTTAATACCTAGGTTTTACGACATTACGGCAGGCAGAATAACTATAGATGGTATCGACATACGCGACGTTACACTGAAGAGTCTGCGGGCCAATATCGGCATTGTGTTGCAGGAGACGTTTTTGTTTTCGGCCACAATTAAGGAGAACATTGCTTATGGCAAGGCGGGCGCGCAGGAGGCCGAAATTATCGCTGCGGCGCAGGCGGCGCGCATTCACGATTTTATTGTTAGTCTGCCAGAAGGCTATGATACTCTGCTCGGAGAGCGCGGCATAGGTTTATCCGGTGGGCAGAAACAAAGAGTCGCCATTGCTCGTGCCCTGCTTATGAATCCTCGTATCCTGATTCTCGATGAAGCCACCTCGAGCGTAGACACCGAGACAGAGTTCCTTATTCAACAGGCCTTGCACGAGTTAATGCAAAATCGTACGACCTTTGTGGTGGCACAAAGGCTGTCAACCGTAAAAGAAGCCCAACAGATTATTGTCCTTAAAGATGGCAAAGTGCAGCAAAAGGGCACGCACGACTCCCTGCTCCGCGAGGAAGGTGTCTACCGAGAAATCTATGACTTGCAGTTTAGGCCGCAGGAGGAACTAGGCATCAGCTCTAGGGAGGGGGAAAATAAATGAGGGGAGGACAGCCTGGGGGGCATGGTCCCATGGAAGGGCGGTTTGACGCCACCTCCATCGAGATCAAAGTGGAAACTAGAGTCATCGCTCGTATTATTCCCTATGTACGACCCTACTTCGGGCATCTCTTGGCAGCCCTATTCTTTATGTTGGTAGTCACCCTGGCGGGCTTACTTACACCCTATCTCGAGGCCGTCGCCATCGATAGATTTATCTTGAATGAGGAGGGCCTGTCCGAGGCCGAGCGGCTCAGGGGTATCACAGGCCTAGCTCTGCTCTACCTCGCTATTAATGTGGTTACCTGGCTGTGTAGTTTTGCTCAGACCTTGCTCGTCTCCATAACAGGGCAGAATGTCATCTACACTCTGCGTCAGAAAATGTTTGTGCATTTACAGAAGTTATCGTTTAGTTTCTTCGATAAAACAGAAACCGGACGCATCATGACGCGTCTCACCAATGATGTTAACGCCTTGAGCGAGCTTATTTCCTCGGGCATCCTCAATGTCGTTAACGATGCCCTGATGCTTGCGGGCATTGTCTTTATCATGAGCACTCTTAACTTGCGCCTCGCGCTGCTAACTTTTGCTACCCTTCCTCTGATGATCTTCGTGGCGACTCGCTTCCGCGGACGCATGCAACGTGCCTATCATGAGGTGCGGCGCAAGGCGGCCACCGTGAATGTCAATTTGGCCGAAAGTATCTCCGGCGTGCGTGTCACACAGTCTTTTGTGCGCGAAGACCGCAATGCACGGCGTTTTGACGCCAACAATATGGACAATATGCAGGCCAACATGCAGGCCGCCCAACTCAACTCGGCTTTTGGGCCTGTGATCGAGATTTTGGCCACCGTGGGCGTGAGTATCGTCATCTGGTATGGCGGAGCCCTTCTACAAAGAGGGGAGATCACCTTAGGCGTAGTATTCGCCTTTCTGCGCTATGTGGGCCGCTTCTTTATGCCCATACGCGATCTCAGCCAAGTCTACAATATATGGCAGGCGGCGACTGTTTCTATCGATCGTATTTTCGAGCTGCTAGATGCCGAGCCCTCGGTAAAAGACGCCCCCGCGGCCCTAGATTTACCCCCCATTCAGGGACATATCAAGTTTGACAACGTCACCTTCGGCTACGAGGCCGAACTACCTATCTTGCACAATGTAACTCTCGAGATACCCCCTGGCAGAACAGTGGCCTTAGTTGGCCCCACAGGTGCAGGAAAGAGTTCTATCATTAATCTGTTGGCGAGGTTCTATGATCCCACTAGCGGCGTCATCTCTATCGATGGCCATGACTTAACAACTGTGACACAGCGTTCACTGCATGAACAGGTGAGCATGGTGCTGCAAGACAGTTTCATTTTTAATGGCTCCGTGCGGAATAACATCGCCTATGGGCGCCCAGATGCCAGCCAGGACGACATAATTGCTGCCGCAGAGGATGTCAACGCCCATGAATTCATCATGCGTCTGCCTGATGGCTACGACACGGAGGTCGGCGAACGTGGTGCTAGGTTGTCGCAGGGCCAGAGGCAGCTACTGTCCTTTGCCCGGGCCTTACTGTGTCGCCCTAGCATTTTGATTCTCGACGAAGCCACCTCCTCGGTTGATGCTTACACAGAAGTCCTCATCCAGCGAGCGCTAGAGAAGCTTTTAGCGGGACGCACAGCGGTAGTGATCGCGCATCGCCTCTCTACCATTCGCCATGCCGATACCATTGTCGTTATTGACCAGGGGCGCATCGTGGAGCAGGGTAATCATCACGAACTTATGCAACTTGTCGATGGGCTCTACAGGCGCCTCTATGAACGCCAATATGGAAAATGATACAAGTTTACCCTGCGCCTACTTGCCGATACTATGAGCAGGAGGTGTTGCATGGTGTGGCAGAAAATAACTGCTGTGACCCTATTGTTCACTATTTTGTCCTCGGGAGTTTCGGCCCTTAGTAGTGGGGAGCAAAGGTACGACCAGTTCGTCGCTGCTCTGCAGCGAGCTAGCAGCGGGGAGTTTGTCTTTAGCGAGAACGAAGCGCTGACCTTGTTGAACGAAGGTATGGACGAGCTCTTTGCGGATACCAAGCATGTCACCGCTGCGGCGCGCAGCGTGCGTATTCGGGGTTCGACCGTCACTGTGGTGACTGATTTACGGGTCCTTAACCTTTCAGTTAGCCCCGAAGTGACTTTTGCAGCCTCGGTCGCTGGAGAAAACGTAGTTCTCGACATTAAGCGCTTACGCCTAGGGAGACTGCCGCTTAGTGTCTCGGCCTTGCTGACCACCATGCGTGCGGCAGGCTTAGGCGAGTACATACACGTGGAGCCAAGGTTGGGGAGAATTGTGGTCGAAAAGCGTGGAGCTGTGCAGCGAGTTCGGGCCATTTCTGTCCGGTCTGGGTCCATCAGAGTAAGAGTCGGAGGGAAGTAATAAAAAGGCTGGCCACATATTCGTGGTCAGCCTTTTTTGGTGCGCGGGGGGTGTTTTGTCAACCTCCGCATACCGAACTGTACGCACGGTGGTGTGAAAGGGAGGGGGTTAGTCACCCCCTCCTGCTCGATCTATACTGTAGAGTTTGGGATTCGATCAGCATAAGTTAACTGGGCAACTTCAAATCAGGTCTCCCTTTGTACGATGTAATCTGCTAGGGCCTTCTCAACCATGTCCATAAAATCTGAGCCAGCGCCAAAGTCTTCTCCTTCTTTGGACCATCGTTTATGTCCTCCAGTAGACACATGGATTGTAGTAACACCGAGCAAGTTGCTGATAGTTATAGCTAATGTTATGAAGCTGCCTACTCGAATGTAGTACTTGGTGAGTATCAGGGAGATAATCGTGCCTGACGAGCTATTAATTCGATAATTGTCCAAGAGAATACCTGGATCCTTGCCAATTCGGAAGAGTGCTTTTTCTTGAGTGATGGTCTCTATGATTGCTGACGCTGCCTGTTCGGGCGACAGTGATACTGTGTAGTCCCTAATCATGCAGCTTGTATGCCGTAGCGGCTGTAAGTTAGTGGATAGTAGGTTTGGTTTTCGGTCTCCCATCCTGCCGGACAGTAGTTCTGATGAAGTAGGAAAGCCCGATGAGATAACTCCCCGTCATTGTAGAAGTTTGGGGATGGAGCTATGCGGTCGGGAATGGTAGTCGGGTTATCAACATACTGCAATAAGGGAGGGTTAATACCTTGAGGATTCGCCACAGTGGCCCTGTCGTACCTAAAATAATCATATCTATAGGCGGTATAGTATGTTTCCCAGTTGCCACCCAAGGATGACTGAATTTGCACGGTCTTAAGGTAAGTATTATGTGAGTAGCCTATTTCAATTCCTACTGTAGATGTCGGTTGAGGACTAAAGCCCATAAAAACACTAAAAAGGTAGTTGTGAACAGTAGTTTGTATGGCCAGTTGTGCGACCCAGATGGCACTGTTTTTGATTAACTGGTATTCACCATTCCAGCGACCCCAGTATATTGCCGAACCAGGAATTGTAGTCTCAAGTATTCTCGTGCCATATATTAGCCTGCCACTTAGGGGAGCATGCGTGTCATTTTTTTCCAGCAGGCCATCCAGTGTAATAGGTACTGTGAATGTTTCGCTGGAAAGCACTCGTGTGGTAATAGGCTCAGTGTTTGCAATCATCTCGACATAATCGTACAACAAGTCTACGTTTGCTGGATGCGCAGCCCAAATTCTGGAGCGATGAGTATTTGCCTCAGCGAACCCTAGAGGCGCAAAGAGACACGACAGCGCTAGTAATCCGGCCAAAATTCTCTGCCAATACATGTAACTACCTCCTTTTATCTAGGGATCAAATTGTATGTGCCACTGTTTTGCATGTCAACTGTACATATACACTGTTTTTTGCAGGACGGAGTTGCTCGGGGTAGGTATCCTTCTCGATTGGATTGGGAACTAGTTCGCGTTTTGCGGCGGAGTTAGACCAGAGTTCTCTAGACATGACTTCTGTAGGCGCGCCTTCTGTAGAAAGTAGACGAGAGCAAGTGAAGTAATGCCGATAAAGTCAGTCAGGAGGCCTGGGTCAATCAGGGCAAAGGCCGAAATGAAAAGCAAGGCGCGCTCTGTTAGACGGGTGTCTGTCAGAAAGAAATTCTGTACGCCTCCGGCTAGGGCCACTATGCCGATGCAGGCGGTGACGATATTGTGTACGGCCTCTATCCACGTGACATCAATGAGTAGTAGCGCCGGCGAGAGGGTGAACATGTAGGGAATCAAGAAGCCTGCCAGGGCTAACTTTAGGGCCAAGACGCACGTTTTCATGGCGTTGCCACCCGCTATGCCAGCCCCGGCATAGGCTGCTAAAGCCACGGGGGGAGTGATGTCGGCGACGACGCCGAAGTAGAGGATAAAGAGATGGGCGGCAATTAAAGGAACTCCGAGTGCTACCAGTGCTGGGGCCGCCATCGTGGCTAGAACAATGTACTTCGCGGTGGTCGGTAGCCCCATCCCTAGGATCAGTGAGGCAATCATGGTCATGAACAGAGTCAAGAGCATGTTTCCATCGCCAACAGATAAGACCAAGGAGGAGAACTTGAGCCCGAGCCCCGTCAAGGTGACCACGCCAACGATGATTCCCGCACAAGCACAGGCCGAGGCAACGCCGACTGCGCTGCGCGCCCCATTCTCAAGTGCTTTTAAGATGTCACGGATGCCGAGAGGGCGCTCGCGCTTGATGTAAGCTCCAATCACAGCCACGACGACGGCAATGTTGATGCTGTAGAACGCCGCCCTAAAGGGCGAGCGGCCCGCCATAAGAAAATACAAGATGGCGATGAGGGGTATGAGCAAGTGCCATCCCCGTTTGAGGGTGGCTCGAGGGTCTGGCAGCAGAGCTTTTGGTAGGCCAACGAGGCCTTTTTTTAGTGCTTCGAAGTGAACCATGGTGGCTACCGCTAGATAGTAGAGAATGGCGGGTATGGTCGCCGCCTTGACAATCTGCAGGTAGGGGATGCCGGTCATCTCGGACATTATAAAGGCGGCTGCGCCCATGACGGGGGGCATAATCTGCCCGCCCGTAGAGGCTGCGGCCTCTACAGCTCCGGCGAATTCAGGGCTGTAGCCTACTCTCTTCATGGCAGGAATAGTAAAAGCCCCTGTAGTGACGGTATTAGCTACCGACGAGCCAGAGATAGAGCCCATAAGGCCAGAGGCCAGTACAGCGGTCTTGGCAGGCCCGCCCCGCATATGGCCAGTTGCGGCAAAGGCAAGGTCAATGAAAAATTGCCCCACGCCGGTTTTTTCTAGGAAGGCTCCATAGAGGATAAAGAGAAAGACGAAGGTGGAGCTAACGCCGAGTGGTGTGCCGTAGATGCCCTCCGTCGTAAGAAAGATGTGCTCGACAATGCTTCTAATGCTGTAGCCGCGATGTCCGAGAGGGCTCGGAAAGTAGGGCCCTAGGTTGGCGTAAACCAAGAAGACGACTGCCACGATAGGTAGCTCGGGGCCGATGGTGCGGCGGGTTATCTCGAGGACGAGCGCAATAGCCAAGATGCCCACCGCTACGTCGAGCGGTGTGGGGATGCCAGCGCGAAGCAGTAGAGCATGGTAATTCAGCAGAATGTAGGCGCCCACCCCAAGTCCAGCTAGAGCCAAGAGCACATCATACCAGGGCAGACGGAAACGACTCAGCTTCTTTGACGCAGGCCACAAGAGAAAAGCCAAGACCATAACAAAAATTAAGTGCACAGCACGCTGCTGCATCGCCAGCAAGATGCCAAACCCCGCCGTGTAGTAATGAAATAGCGACATGGCAATGGCAATCGCGGCTACGAGCAAGCCGACAAAGCCGGCCAATTTGCGGTAGTTAGACTCGCTGTCGAACTTTTCTAAGAGTGCTTCTACATCCACATTTTCCGCTGCGACTACGCTGGTGGGCTTGTCAGTGCTACTCAAGGTAGTATCCTCCTTAATCGAAGCCAAAGTAAGGGGCGTCTAACGATTTTTACACTAAGTGAAGTCCCCACCGGGTATGTAGAGAGGTCTATTCTTTCGCCGGCAAGGTATAGAGCGGGCAGGGTGCTTGGTGTGAGCATGAAGTCTAGTTGGGGGAGCCTAAGGTCAAAGTCTTGCACAAAGGTACCGCCAACCAAGGCAAAGCCACCCGTAGGCGGTACTGGCAGTCCTGCTCCGAGCGCTCGCGTTTCGGCCCGTACTAGGCGAAACGCATCGCCCTCAAGGCTGAAAAACTCTTTTACCGGAGTATTTTCGACAGAATGGAGGTGACTAAAGACGATTTCATCGCCACAATGGGCCGGTGTACTCCAGATAAGTCTGTTTTCAACTTCTAAACCTAGTACGCGTGCGGAAGGATACAGTGTCGCAACGAATAGCGCTGCGAAAGTAATCAGCCCGAGTAAGGGCAAAAAGGAAGGGGCACCGCGACGCGGCGCCCCGGCCATTCGCGGCACTAGCGTCTTTCCCTGTAGAATCTCTCTGCTCCGGGATGAAGCGGTATAGGCATATTTTCGCGGGCGGTAGCCAGAGTGAGGTCTTTGCCGCGCACATGGGCGGCTCCAAAGGTAGCGAGATTATCAAACAGGGCTTTGGTTATGTCATAAACTAATCTCTCGCTAAGATCAGCCCGGACAACCAGCATGGCCTTAACGGCAATAGTGGTGACCTCCTCGGTCTGGCCTCTGTAGGTGCCCGCAGGTATCTTAAGCACTTGGTAGAAAGGGTACTTCGCCTGCAAGGCTTGCACTTCGGGTCCGGTGATAGATATTAGTCTGACGTTGATAGAAGTTGCCATTTCGGTCACAGCCGCAGTGGGAAAGCCAGAAGTCACAAAAGCGGCGTCGAGATGGCCGTCACGCATATTGGTACTAGCTTCGGCAAAGGAGAGAAAATCGGCTCTACTTAAGTCAGCGTGTTTGACGCCAAAGGCTTCGAGAATTTGGCGTGAGTTGGCCTCAACACCACTGCCCGCTGCTCCTAAGGCCACTCTCTTGCCCTTGAGGTCAGCCACCGACCTAATGCCGGACGCCTCAGTGACGACAAGCTGAATAACTTCCGGATAGATGGTGGCGATGCCGCGCAGTTGGTCGTTCTTCTTGTCGGTGAACATTTCGCTGCCTGTAAAACCATAGTGAGCAATATCATTTTGTATGAAAGCTAGTTCAACTTGTTTCTCGGCCAGAAGATTGACATTGGCTACCGAGGCGCCGGTGGAGCGCACCGTGGCTTCCATGCCGCGTATGTTCTCATTGAGAATTTTGGCTAAGCCGCCGCCGAGTGGGAAGTATACTCCGGCGGTGCTTCCTGTGGCAATGGTGAGGAACTGCTGTTGTGGCTGACAGCCGGTGAGCACCACTGAAAGCGAGAGCACTAGGGCTAGGGCAGTAAGTAAAATGCGTTTCATAAGAGACCTCCTCCGTTCATTTGGGGTGATTGTACTATGCGTCCTACAGAAAACTACAGAATACTACCGAAAATAACATTCATTTTTCAGAATATTATTTATATCACCTCGTGCAAATGCAGAGAAAGGCGGAATGGGGTATAATGTAGCCGTATGGAATTAGCGAGGAGGGATTGCGTGTTTAAGGCCGATACTCATATGCATACTATTGCTAGTGGACATGCTTGCGGCACAATCTGGGAGATGGCCAAGGCTGCTAGCAGTAAGGATTTAGAGCTCATTATCATCACGGATCATGGGCCGGCCTTGCCGGGTGGCCCCCACAAGTATTACTTCAGCACTCTAGCGTGGCTGCCGCCTGTTATTGAAGGAGTGGAGGTGCTGCGGGGAGTTGAAGCCAATATCATTGATGCGCAGGGAACTCTAGATCTCGAAGATCACTTTCTCTCCATGCTCGACTGGGTCGCAGTAGGCCTGCATGACGACTGCTTCGCACCAGGGTCGCGCGATGAGAACACCGCAGCCCTCCTCTCAGTTATACGCTCTGGGCGGGCAGATGTGATTGTCCACCCTGGTAATCCGCGTTTCCCCATTCATCATCGTGCTTTCGTGGCCGCGCTGGCTGACGCTGGCATGGCCATGGAGATGAATAACTCCTCGCTAGTATCACCCTTCCGCCGCGGGAGCGAAGTCAACTGCGAAGAATTGGGCAAATTAGCCATAGAATATGGCGTGCCCATTGTTCTCGGCAGCGACGCACACACGCCCTGGCAGGTGGGGGAAATCAATCATGCCTACAAACTAGCCGCAAGTTGTGGCATACAGCCTGCGCAGATTCTTAACTTCACCGCCGATGGCGTGCGCAAGTTCTTGGCTAAGCGCGGCAAAAAGAGATTCCTCACTGCGCCAGCAGAGTAGGGGGGACGGGCTTGAAGCATGATGTTAAGTTTGTCATTATCACCGGGCTCTCGGGGGCAGGCAAGTCACAAGCGGTGCGCGTGCTCGAAGACGCGGACTACTTTTGCGTGGATAATTTGCCGCCCGCCTTGGTGCCTAAGTTTGTCGAGCTCTGTACGCAGTCGGGCGGAAAGATTAAGCAGGCGGCCCTGGTTATGGACATTCGGGGTGGGGAGTTTTTTAACGCCTTGACTGAGGCCTTAGCCTACCTGCGCCATCATGAATGGCCGCATGAAGTGCTTTTTTTGGAAGCATCTGATGAAGCGCTTATTCGTCGTTTCAAGGAAACGCGGCGCCGACACCCGCTCAGTGGCGATGGAAGTATTCTCGATGGTATCAGAAGTGAAAGACAGGCTCTGCAAGAGCTAAGAGGTCGTGCCGACAAGGTTATCGACACGACTCACTTGACGCCAGCCCAGCTCAAAGAAGAAGTACAGTCACTTTTCTTGCGCCAAGGACAGAGTCCTGTTCTCTTGGTCAGAGTAGTATCCTTTGGCTTCAAACACGGGCTCCCCCTCGATGCCGACTTTGTTTTTGACTGCCGTTTCTTGCCCAATCCCTTTTACATCACTTCCCTAAAAAATCTCACTGGTCTTGACCAGGACGTTAAAGAGTATGTTCTCAAAGAGGCAGCCAGCCCCAAGTATCTCGACATGATTTATCAGATGCTAGAGTTTGTTATTCCCTACTGCCTGGTCGAAGGCAAAATGCAACTGGTGGTGGCACTAGGTTGTACGGGGGGCAGGCATCGCTCCGTCGCTCTGGCGGAGAGTTTGCGTGACAAATTGATGCAGGGCCGGCAGCGCACCGTGGTCGAGCACCGACATATCAGCGAGGGGGTGTGAGGGTGCGGCTGTGGAAATGGCTGTATCCCGGCCTGTGCATTAAGCGCTGGATTGTCCTAGCATTGGTGGGGGTCTTCTTTTTTATGACCGGGCTAGGGCTCCTGTGGGGGCGTGAGCTCATTGGCTTTGCGGAACGACAACTCCTTTTTTCTTTAGGACTCATATTCGGCACCCCAGCCTCGCTCTACGGCGGCATCTCCCTCATGGCCAGCGGCCTTCTCTTTCTCTTGGTGGCGGTACGGTCAATTATAGTTACCATCCTGCATACTTTAGCGCCAGAAAACGATCATAGTTTGATCGACGTATTGTTTGAACGCCGCCTCTTGCAGAGCGGGCCGCGATTGGTTGCTATTGGTGGCGGAACGGGGCTGTCTGTGTTGCTGCGCGGACTCAAGCGCTACACGAGCAATATTACGGCCGTAGTCACCGTGACTGATGATGGCGGGAGCTCGGGGAGGCTGCGCAGTGACCTAGGGATGCTGCCGCCGGGGGATATCCGCAACTGCGTCTTGGCCTTAGCTGATACGGAGCCACTCTTAGAGCAGCTCTTCCAGTATCGCTTCGCGGCAGGCGAGCTTGAGGGCCATAGCTTTGGCAATCTTCTTATAGCGGCGATGACCTCCATCACCGGCGACTTTCAGCTAGCCATCAAGGAGTTTAGCAAAGTTCTGGCCGTTAAAGGTCGAGTATTGCCCGTCACCACCACTTCCGTGCGCTTGGCGGCAGTGCTAGAAGACGGTACTAGGGTGGTTGGTGAGAGCAATGTAGGAAAGTGCAAGGGACGCATTGCAAACATGGTGCTCGAGCCCGAAAATGTTGCTGCGTTGCCCGAAGTGCTACAAGCCATCCACGAAGCAGATGCCATCATCCTAGGTCCTGGCTCCCTCTACACCTCAGTGGTGCCCAACTTGCTGGTGCAAGGTGTGAGTGAGGCGCTGCAGAACACCTCTGCCACCATCATTTACGTCTCAAACATCATGACGCAGCCAGGAGAGACAACTGGTTTAACTGCCGCTGACCACTTAGAAACCGTACATAAGTTTATCGGCAAGAGAGTAGTTGACTATTGTTTGCTTAACTCAGCCCCCATTAAGCCAGAGCTAGCTGCTAAGTATAGCGAGGTAGATTCTTTGCCGGTGACTACAGGCGGGGCCCGCCTGCAGCAACTTGGGTCACGGGTGCTGGCGGAGGACTTGCTAGATGGAGGAGGGTTACTACGCCACGACCCGCACAAGCTAGCTCGCCGTATTATGCGAGTTATAATCGACCGCTCGCTCATCACCAAGCGACGTAAGCGATAGATATAGTATTTTAAGGAGGATGCAGATGAAAAGACCATTACCCCAAGCCGAACCTTTTCGCATCAAAGTAGTAGAGCCAGTGAGCATGACCACCCGTGAGGAGAGAGCCGCAAAAATAGAGGCCTCTGGTTTTAACCTCTTTGGTCTCAAATCTACGGATGTCTATATCGATTTGCTCACCGACAGTGGCACCTCGGCCATGAGCGACAACCAGTGGGCTGGCATGATGCTAGGCGACGAAGCCTATGCTGGCAGCAAGAATTACTACAATTTACTCGCAGCTGTAGAAGATGTGATGGGCTTTCCGCATGTGGTGCCTACCCACCAGGGGCGCGCGGCCGAAAATTTGCTCCTCTATGTCATGTTGCGCGAAGGCAACTTTGTCCCGAACAATATGCATTTTGACACTACCAAGGCGCATGTACTACATAAGCGCGGGGTGCCAGTGGATCTAGTGCGGAGTGAGGCTTTTGACCCCACCTCGGTGTATCCTTTTAAGGGAGATATGGACTTAGGCAAGCTAGAGAACTTTTTGCTTGAGCACGGCGATCAAGTGCCCTTGGTGCTCCTCACCGTTACTTGTAACAGCGGTGGGGGACAGCCTGTCTCTATGGCCAATATTCGCGGGGTAAGTAGCATTGCCAAGAAGTATAACAAGCCCTTTTTTATCGATGCCTGTCGCTTCGCGGAAAATGCCTTCTTTATTAAACAGCGCGAGGCTGGGTTTGCCGAAAAAACAATCGCCGAAATCGTGCGCGAGATGTTCTCCTATGCCGATGGTTGTACCATGAGCGCCAAAAAGGACGCCTTGGTAAATATCGGAGGCTTCCTGGCCATGCGCGATCTCAAGCTGTACCAGGAAACGAGCGGCTTGGCGGTACTCTTTGAGGGCTTCCCCACCTATGGCGGCTTAGCGGGGCGCGACATGGAAGCCTTAGCGCGAGGGCTCCGCGAAGTTATTGACGGTGACTACCTGGCTTACCGAGTGGGGCAGGTCAAGTACCTCGGCGACTTGCTAGTCAACTATGGTGTACCCATCATCATGCCGGTCGGGGGGCATGCCGTCTATCTTGATGCCAAACGCTTCTTGCCGCATCTACCGCAAGGGCAGTTTCCCGCCCAAGCACTAGGCGTAGAGTTATATATTGAAGGCGGCGTGCGCGGGGTTGAAATAGGCACTTGTCTTTCAGGGCGTAACCCCAAGACAGGAGATCATGACTACCCCAAGCTAGAGATGCTGCGCCTTACCATCCCGCGGCGAGTTTATACAGACCGACACATGGATGTTATTGCGGTGGCCTGCGCCAATGTGTGGGACCGCCGGGCTGAAATTACGGGGCTAGAGTTCACCTATGAAGCCCCCATCCTTCGTCACTTTACGGCCAGATTTAAGCGTCTCGGCTAAGAGCCGAGAAAAGAAAGAGGTGTGCCTGTGACTACTGCCATTGTGTGCGCCATGCATTCCGAGTTAGAGGTGCTGCGTTCCTCCTTAGACCTTGTGCCCTATGAAAGCAGCAGCCCTTTCACCCTCTACCAAACACGCGAGCAGGACATTGTAGCCATGGTCAGCGGCGTCGGCAAAGTTAATGCCGCCGCTGCTCTGGCTTGGCTATTGTCTCGCTTTGCTATAAAGCAGGTGCTAGCCGTCGGGGTGGCAGGTGGCATTGCCGCAGATCTTAGGCTAGGCGATGTGGTCGTTTGTAGCGGGGCCATTCAGCATGATATGGATGCCACGGCCTTCGGTTACGAAGTTGGCATGGTGCCTGTCCTGCGCAAAAAACTATTTGCGGCCAGCAAGGACCTAGTGCGCGAAGCACTAGAGGCGGGTGAGAAGGCGGATTTAGGCGTCGCCGTACGTGCGGGCCTCGTACTGACAGGGGACAAGTTTGTGGCCGGTAGAGAAGGAGCTAGCCTGAGGGAACTTTTTAGCGGCGACTGCGTCGACATGGAGACCGCCGCGTGGGCACAAGTTGCCGAGCTCTTCCAGGTGCCCTGGGTGGCACTGCGCAGCATCTCCGACCAAGCCGACGGCCACGCCCCCGCCGCCTTTAACGAATTCCTACCCCTAGCCGTCGCCAACATGAGCGCCGTAATCCTCGCCATGCGAGCGAAGTGAAGCGCGAAGCGCTAGGGACGGTTCTTCTTGCTTCACAGCGCCCAAAGCGCTAGGGACGGTTCTTCTTGCTTCACAGCGCCCATGATGCTATGCTTGCCTTGGAGGTGGGTAGATATGCCAAGACAGGCGAGAAGGGTTAATCCACAGGGATACTATCACGTGATGATGCGGGGCAATAATCGGCACCCCATTTTCGGTAGGCCCGATGATAAGGCGTATTATCTCAAGGTTTTGCAGGAGCATTGTTGCGAAGACACCTTAGCCATTGTGGCTTACTGCCTTATGGACAATCACGTGCACCTAGTTTTGCATGCCGCAAGTGATGCTTTTAGCAGAGCGTTGAGCCGCACCAATCTTAAATTCGCTCTGCGTTACAACACACGACAGAAGCATTGTGGGCATGTGTTCCAAGACAGATTTAGGAGCGAGATCATCGATGAGCCTCGCTACTTGCTGGCGGCCATCAGGTATGTGCACAATAATCCCGTCAAGGCAAAGCTCGTCAATGCCCCTAGGGACTACAGGTGGAGCAGCTATCAAGAGTACGTGAGCGAAAGCACAATCATAGATAAAGAGTTAATGGTAAGCGTGCTGGCAGAATATTTTAATGGGGATGTCAGCAAGTTCATCGCTTTTCATCGGCAACATGACGAGCATGAGTTTTTGGAGGACAGAGTCGACTTAGAGTTGCAGCGCCTAGAGCGTGGTCAGCGTGTTCTTTTAGCGTTTTGTGAGTCATATGGTATCGAGAATCCTAAGGAGGCCTATCGCAATCCCGAATTGTTGGCGACTTTGACGCATTATCTGATTGAGAACAGCCGATTAAGTCATAGACAGGTAGCGGAGTTGCTAGGCGTTAGCAGTAGCCGAATACACAGAGTAGCTTCGCGACAATGAGGGTTTTGGCGGTAGAGGGGGCAGAGTGAAGCGCCGAGAACCGTCCCTGGTGCGTCGCGGTAGAGGGGGCAGAGTGAAGCGCCGAGAACCGTCCCTGGTGCGTCACTTCGGGAACAAATAGACTCGGTGTGGCGTCAATAAGGCAAAAGATATGCGGAGGTAGTGTTATGAGACGCAAATTTATTTTACCCGTTGCTCTTTTTGTCGTATTGGCCCTCGCAGCTGGGGTCCTAGTCAGTTTGCGCAACCCTGCCCTGCCAGAGATGTCTATGGGCAGAGGGAGCGAAGAGGCGTCACCGCCAGGCGTAGCCGGTAAGCAATCGGTGTCCTCTGATTTTGCCTTAACCGGGCGCAGTGCCGAGATTGTGGACCGCAAAGTAGTCACTCATGCCTCTTTGGCAGTGACAGTGCCCAAACTCGATGCTGCGCAAGCCGAAGTTTTAAGCCTCACCACGGAACTAGGTGGCTATGTGCAGAGCTCAAACTTTAATAATCATACAGAGAACCAAGCCTGGAATTTTACACTACGCATTCCAAGTGACAAGTCGAATGAGGCGGTGAGGCTTATTTCGGCACTCGGCACCGTACAAAGCAGTGGCTCTAATCGTCAGGATGTCACTGAAGAGTACATGGACCTAGAGGCTCGCTTAACCGTCATGCGACTCGAAGAAACTCGACTGCTAGAGCTTCTCCGCCGCGCCAACACCATTGATGATTACCTCAAGGTCGAGAGCCACCTTACGCGCGTGCGCATCGAGATAGAGCAGGCCACGGGTCGTCTTAAGTTCTTAACACATAGCGTCGATATGGCGACGATTGGCTTAACCCTTACTCCTGAGAGGGGCACAATTCTACCTAAGCCCGTCGGGTTTGCCGGCCTAGGACAACGCCTTAGTGCGGCTTTTAGGCAAGGGCTAAACGTGGTGGTAGAAATTGTAACGGGCGCCCTTGTCTTCGTGGTCGCCGCGCTTCCATTGTTCATCATCATCGTGCCCTTGCTCCTCATCGGCCTTGTTTTTTACCGCCGCATGAGCCCCACGAAGAAGCCTCCGGCAGCTTCATAGGATAGTACTTGTCCCTGTAGAAACCGAGAATAGTGGGCCGCCTAGTGGTAAACTAAGCTGGCCCACATATTTTTTATTACCAGTACATACCTTAGGCAGGGATTAGCCGCGTACTAAGCAGGAAAACTCATGCCAGCGGCTAATAAGAAAAGAGTGGAAGTCAATCGTTTTGATGGGAGGAAATTTGGTGAAAGAGCTTATCTCTCGTGCCCTTGCGGCGTCGACCGCAGATTACTGCGAAATCCGTATCGAAGAGACACATCAAACATCTATAGTCTATCGGGGACGTAACCTCGACGACCTAGCGCAAAGCATGCGCTATGGTGGCAATGTGCGTGCCCTAAAAGACGGTGGATGGGGGTTCGTTTCATTTAACAGCTTAGATAATCTCGAGGCCAAAGTTCACATGGCTTGTGAGCAAGCAGCGGCAATCGGTGCCGTAAAGCAGGAAGTGAGTCAACTAGCAGAAGTGCCTGTCGTGGTGCAAGAATTAGCAGCTGATGTCGTTCTGCATCCGCGGGAGGTGTCGCTTGAAGAAAAAGTAGAGCTATTCTCACGCTACAATGACCAAATTCTTAACTTTCACCCTGCCATCACGAGCTCGCTCGTGCGCTACTTCGACCGGGACATCAGGCTCTACTTTGGCAACTCCGAAGGAACATACGTCAAACAAGAAAAGGTGGATATAGGATGTGGCTTAAGAGCCATTGCCACCTCTGGTGACATTACCGTGCAAGAGGGCGTTAGTACCGGCAGTAACAGCGATTTTGGCTGCGTTCTAGGCAAAGAAGACGAACTGCGTAAAGCCTGCCAACTTGCTGTCGACCTCCTTCTTGCTCCTACCGTGAAAGGTGGGGAGTACACTGTTATTCTTGACCCGCATATGGCAGGTCTCTTTGTGCATGAAGCCTTTGGCCACTTGAGCGAAGCTGATGATATTACCGAAAACGAAGAGCTAAGGAATATCATGACGCTCGGCAAACGTTTCGGCAGGGATATCCTTAACATCTACGACACCGGCCTTGACCACGGCAACCGCGGAGCGCTCGCCTATGATGATGAAGGTGTGGCCGCACAAAGGACCGACCTCGTGAAAGATGGTATTTTGGTGGGGCGGCTTCACTCGCGCCAGAGCGCTGCCAAAATGGGCGAAAACCCGACCGGCTCGGCGCGCGCCCTAGATTACCGCTACGCCCCCATGGTGCGCATGCGTACTACCTGCATCGCCAAGGGCGAGACCCCTTTTGCGGAAATGCTCAAGGATATCGAACTAGGTGTCTATGCTGTCGGTGGATATGGTGGCGAGACAAATGGCGAAATGTTTACCTTTACCGCGAGCTATGGTTTTATGATTAGGCAAGGTCAAATCGCCGAGCTAGTCAAAGATGTTACCCTCACCGGCAATGTTTTTACCACTCTTGCCAATATCGACATGATCGGTGATGATTTCACCTTTGACAACAACGCCGGTGGCTGTGGCAAAGGATACCAGTCGCCGCTACCGACTTCCGAAGGGTCGCCTCACATCCGTGTGCAAAAGGTCGTCATAGGAGGTGCCAGTTAATGCGTGAGTTGCTAACACAGGCTCTTAAGGTTGGGGACCAAGCTGAGGTTTTTCAAAGTAGGGGTGAAAAGCACGCCGTTGTTTTTCAGGCCAGCAAACTGAAAGAGATAACATCTACAGAAGAACAAAGTACCACCCTGCGTCTTATACAGAATGGTCTTCTAGGTTCTGCCAGCGTCACGAAGCCAGACAGCCATGATATCTTGCTAAAGTACGCCGCAAACACCGTAAAGTACGGCAGCCCCATAAAGTATAGCTTCCCTCCACAGGCACAGTTACTGCAGCCCCGTGTTACAGACGAGAGGGTAAGGCATGTCACTCAGCAGGAAATGCTCGACATTGCGGGTGACTTGGTTGCGGCTCTCCACGCCTTCGACCCGAATATTAAGGCCATGGCGGAGGCGATTAAGGCTAGTGGCTACTTTGGCCTGTCTAACAGTAATGGTTTTGTGGCCGAAGGCGAATACACCGCCTGGTCAGTCGTTTTTGGTGGCGAGCTAGTGAGTGAGCGGGACGGGTTCTTGTTTATTTATGATGCCCTTTCAGGCACAGACTTCACAGCTGATGTGAGCCTTCTCAAGGCCAGAGTTATCGAGGCCTTTCGCCTAGCGCAAAACACGGCTAGTATCAGGGCAGGGCAGTACCCAGTCATTTTTGCCCCAGGTGAGGTTAGTTGTCTAGTTAATCCACTGGTAGCCTGCCTTAACGGCAAAGCAATATCGCGTGGGTTCTCGCCTTTTAAGGGTCGCCTAGGAGAGCTGGCCTTTGACCCACGGCTTAGCATAATCGACGACGCCACCATCGACGGTGCGGTAGGGAGCAAAGGCTTTGACCGTGAGGGCATACCAGCCACAAAGCGCAGCCTGATCGAAGGCGGTAAAATAAATGGCTACATGCTAGACTTACAAACGGCGGCAGAGCTTAACATGTCACCAACCGGCAATGGCAGCGTCAGCGGCCCGGTGCAAAACAACATCATTGTTCCCGGCGGCCAGGCAAGTTGGAGCGAGATGCTAGCGGGGATCGATGAAGGGGTGCTTATTGAGGGAACCATGGGGGCGTGGGCAGGTAACCCCTACGGCGGACAAGTGAGCGGCAATATTTCTCTCGGGTACAAGATTGAGAAAGGCCAGATCGTGGGCCGCATCAAGGACGCCATGTTCTCTGTCAATGTCTTCACTGATTTGCGAGACAACCTGGTAGCACTTAGCAGCGATAAGCTATGGCGCGGCAATACCTGCTACCCCTACTTGCAGCTGGCCAACGTCAACATTAGCACCAAGAGTTAGTAGTGCGAAAACACGCCTGACAAAAGCAGGGTCTCCTCGCCATTGAGAGGACCCTGCTTTTCTTACAACTATATACGCGAGCCTAAGAGTATCAGGCGCATCGCCGTTTCAGCTGCTTTAGTTAGCAGTGCGTACGCGTCATCCATGCAGGCGGCTAAGGAGAGGGGGCCGGGGGTGATGGACAAGGCGGCCGTCATGCCATGGGCATAGAGGGCGCTTGCGCCCGGAAGCACTGCTCCTCCTAGGGCGACCACCGGCTTGTTGTACTTTGCCGCTAGAGTGGTCACGCCGAACACGGCCTTACCTTGGGCTGATTGACCATCTACACTTCCTTCGCCGGTGAGAACCAAGTCTGCTGTGGCGATGGCGTTTTCAAGACCTACTGCCTCGGCCACAACGGCAAAGCCTGGCGTGAGCGTAGCTTGCACAAACACCATTAGACCGGCGCCTAGGCCGCCTGCGGCCCCTGCCCCGGGTGTATCAGAGACGCTTATACCTAGCTGCTCCTTGATTATTGCCGCATAGTTAGAGAGGGCGGAGTCTAGAGAGAGCACCATGTCTGGGCTAGCGCCCTTCTGGGGCCCATACACTGCCGAGGCACCCTGTGGCCCGACGAGGGGATTGTTGACATCACAGGCCGCGATGACGGTGCATTCCCTGAGCCTAGGGTCCAGTGTCGAAACATCTATCGTGGCTAAACCGCGCAATGCTAAGCCACCACAAGGTAGCTCCCGCCCTGTGCCGTCAAGGAACTTCGCACCAAGGGCCGTGGCCATGCCAGTACCCCCGTCGTTAGTGGCACTGCCCCCTATGCCGATAATAATTTTCCTGTATCCAGCGTCGAGGGCGTGGCGGATAAGTTCACCTGTGCCAAAAGTAGAAGTGAGTGTGGGGTTACGCCTGTCTTCAGTCAAAAGCAACAAACCGGAGGCGGCAGCCATTTCGATGACCGCCGTTTTGGCGTCGCCGAGAACCCCCCAAGTTGCGGAAACCGTGTCGCCTAGGGGCCCTCGAACTTCGCTCATCCGTGCCTCTCCGCCACTGGCGGTCAAGAGGGCGCGCACAAAACCTTCGCCCCCATCGGCAATAGGCTTAAGCTCTAGCACTGCCTGAGGCATGGCGGCAGCTACTCCCTCCGCCATAGCGCTTGCCGCATCCACGGCCGACAGACTTCCCTTAAAAGAATCTGGTGCAATGACAATGCGCACAAAGAGTCCCCACTTTCACTAACCCTGCCGGCTCGCTCTAAATTCTATACATAGTAGCCGCTCACCAGAAGTGCTTACTTTTCGCTTTTCGTCTCCACAGGTGAAAGAAGATAGGCAATGCATAGTTTGGCCGTAGCCTCTAGTGCTTGCGTATGCGTGCGCTCATGGGCATGCGAAGCGTCAACGCCTGGTCCAATCAAGGCTGCGCGCACATTGGCTCCGGCACGTAGTGCGGCGCCAGCGTCAGAGCCGTAGTAGGGGTAGACGTCAAGGGCATACGGCAATTCCTCCGCCTCCGCGAGCGTTACCAGTTTTTTGCGTAGTGCTAGGTCGTATGGGCCACCTGAATCTTTGACGCAAATGGAGACATCAAATTCGGTGCACGATAGGCCATCGCCGATACAGCCCATGTCAACAGCCAGGAACTCGACAGTCTCTGTCGGCGTGCCGAAACTCGCGCCATGGCCTATTTCTTCGTAAGAAGTGATAAAGAAATTGGTGGTGTGTGGTAGCCGCAAACCTTCCTCGTGAAAGTACTTGGCCACACCGAGCAGCACGGCGACACTGGCCTTGTCGTCAAGGTGCCGTGATTTAATGAAGCCTGATGGCGTCACGGTAGTGCGAGGGTCAAAGACGACAAAATCACCTACCCCGATGCCAAGGCGCAGGACGTCTTCCTTGCTCTTTACAACTTCGTCCAGGCGTATTTCCATTGTATCGTCATCGCGGTCTTGCTTTCCTGACTCCTGTCCGTAAACATGGGTGGACTGCTTGGTGGTAAGGATGGTACCGGTGTACTTTTGCTCGCTAGAGGTTATAATGGTACAGTGTTCACCTTCGACGGAGTTCATGGTGTAGCCGCCGATCTTGGCGAATTTGAGTCGCCCACTGCCCTTAATCTCCTTGACCATGGCCCCTAGGGTGTCGACATGGCCGCTTAAAGTGCGCTGTTCGGCGTTGTTTTTGCCTTCTAGGGTGGCGATGAGTCCTCCCTTAGTCAGGTGACGCGTTTTAAGGCCCCACCGCGCAAATTCAGCGCTTATTGAGGCTAGCAACTCGTCAGTGTAACCCACCGGGCTAGGTGAGGTTGCCAGGCGCACTAATTGCTCTATAATATAGGTGGTATCGACCTTAGTCATCATGTTTGTCCCTCCTCTTGTTGTCTAGTTGCGTGAAACCACACATATTATTAGCTATTTTCGCCGATTTTCCTTTTTTCCGTGCAAGAAATTTCTGTTGTTGTTAAGTATTATTACGGAGGTGTGTCTATGTCAAACAAGCAAATCGCTACCATCGCCACAGAAAAAGGTAATTTCACGGTGGAGTTGTTCGCCCAGCATGCGCCAGGCACGGTAGAGAACTTCACCAAACTCGCCAAGGCTAAATTTTACGACGGGCTGACCTTTCATCGCTGCATTCCAGATTTCGTCATACAGGGCGGCTGCCCAGAGGGCACGGGTAGAGGTGGCCCCGGGTACCACATTAAGTGTGAAACCGCGGGTAATCCCCACAAGCATGTGCGCGGCGCCCTTAGCATGGCCCACGCCGGTAAGGACACAGGCGGTAGCCAGTTCTTTGTTGTCAGGCAGCCGCAGCCCCATCTTGACGGCAAGCACACCGTATTCGGCCAAGTTACTGACAACGTGGACTTAGTCGATGCCATTGCGGAGGGCGATAAAATTATTAGTGTCACCATTCACTCTAGCTAGAGCACCTGCGCGGCAAACTCAAGCGGCGCGTAAGGACAAAGACAGAAGCCATCTTGCTTCTGTCTTTCTTCGGGTGTGCGCAAATTGAATGCTCGATCGTGGGTACTAGTCTGAGCAGGATCATCCGAACAGTTCTAGGGGATATGGAGGCGGACCGCATGTATCTCGACGCTCTCTTCAGGAAAGTGTTTTGGTCTGAAACACTAGTTCCCGCTCTACTCAGAATGTTGACCGCCGAATATCCTGTAGGCTACAACTGTCACCAGTGTCGGCACCAGCAAAAGTCCTATAGTGAGGGGGTATCCGAATTTTATACCGTCCAAAGCAGCTCCTACGACTAAGCCTGCGCTGCCGCCTACAAGACTTCCGACAATTGTCGAAAAGCGAGTGGATTTCACATCTGCTAATTTCGGGAGTAGTTTGGCAAACAGTAGCATAAAAACTAAAGTAGTTCCCACTGTTATGATTGGCACTTGCAAGTTAACGCCACCCAGCCAAACCAGTTATGAGTAAAATATCCAGAGGTGCACCTACTGCGGCGCCTGCACCCCCGCCTACAGCGCTTCCAACCAACTTCGCAGTGGCTGACGGGTTGACTCCCGCTAATATTGGAATATATTTTGCACCAAGCTTCACTCCTAGAGCAACAAGGGCCGCAGTGATAATGGGATTTACATCCGCTACGAGTAGCACTTCCCCATTAGTCACCAACACTCTAAACTCATCAAAGGGTACTACAATTGCGCCTCCAGCTGTTGGCACAACAAACCCATCCGCATGTTTTTTAAGCGGGACCATCTGCCCATCAACAGAGATAGTGTCACTCAGTACAATTGGAATGCCGACAAGTCCTTGCCTAGTTTCTGCAACAAGTACGATCTGATCATTGATAAACCTGACTTCGGCATCTATGTGTAACTGTTTTTGATGTCCTTGCCCCTGCCTTTGCGCGTTACCTCTGTCGTTTCCGCGACTAGCGACAACTGGAGTAGCAAATGCTGATGCGATGAGTATGGCCGTCAGAAAAACAGAAGTGATCCGAAACATCGATTTCATTGAGAACCCCACCTTCCTTAAGGTCGCCATCGTTGCTTTGCAAGTATTAGCAATCTCTCCGTTCTTTCCACCTAAATTTATTGCAGCCAGCTACTTTGGCAATTTAAGTATAATCCGCTCCTACATAACAAGTCAAGCATAATTGCAAAAAAACCATGATAGTCTCCTATAACTTCCATCCAACAGGAAACGATGACATTCGCTTGGGCACAGCTAGCCCATCGCTAGGTGCGCCTAGCGGATCACCTTCGACAACCAGGATTTTTGCACCAAGACAGCATGTTCCGGGCATAGTTCTTGGCAGCAAAAACAGCTTATGCACTTATTCATATCAACTTGCGGCAGGCTGTTCTGGGTTAGAAGCATGGCCTGCGGCGGGCAGCTCTCGACGCAGATGCCGCAAGAGATGCACTTTTCGCCGTCAAAGGCTAGGCGAGGCTTGAGATGAAGTGCGAGAGCGCGCGCGAGAGGTGAGGAGCCTAGCCTGCGGAGAAAAGAGGGGCGGCGCCCCACATTAGGAGTAACAAAGGGTGTGACTGCTGGCTTCTTGCCAAGCAGAGTGATCTCGGCAAGTGATGCGGACAAGAGCCCGAGTGCCTGAGCAGCCTCTATGGTTGGCACCGTTTGGGGGTCAAGGCCCATAATTTGCGCTGCCACAACGTCAAGAGCGTGCATATCCCGGCTCAAAAGAAGCGCACCGCAGTGCTTCGGTGTACCACTAGAGGGCCCTTCGCCTTCCATAGCCTCAACCGCATCCACAATCGTCAGTTCAGGCTGCGTTAGCTCGGCAATCTGCACCAGTGTGCGGCAAAAGTCGCCAATGGCTGGGTAGCGCAGATGGTAGTCGATTTTCGTTAAGCCAGGGACTAAGCCAAACATGTTTTTTGCGGCGCAGGTGAGTATGGTCAGGCCATGTGTTTTAAGTTTGGGCATATTAATGATGAGGGCAGCGTTAACGGCAGGACTAAGCAGCATGGCTGTGCCGTACTCCGGATGCCGGGGGTCATGCACCTTGACCACCGAGGTGTCAAAATTTAGCGCAGCCCCTGTTTCTTCGGCCACGGCCGCAAAGCCGCACTTCTCGTAAGCCCGTTTAAGTGCACCTATAGTGTAGGGCCCACCCGGGCTATCAATGATTACTGCCTTCCCTCCGCACTCCTTAACCAGGAGGCACACTTCGCGCACGAGGCCGGGATGGGTGGTGATGGCACGCTCAGGGGTCTTGCCCATGAGCATGTTCACCTTGATGGCCACCGTGTCGTTTGGTTTAATCATCGCCTCGAGACCTTGCGGCAGGAGCAAGCTAAGGCCTTCACGTAAGGCCGTGTGGAGCACTTCTGGAGAATAATTTTGCGCATCTACGACGGCTACAGTCTTCATCACAAGCCACCTCCGAAGATTGAGAACAGTTGGTCATTTTACTAGACAAGGAGCTTGTATTCGTGTAGTATAAGCCCATTATAGTCGGAAAGGGTGCAAGGTTGTGGCTACAAAAAGAGATGTGCTCGAGAGAGTCAAAGAAGACAAGGTGCGTTTTGTGCGTCTGCAGTTTACGGACATCCTAGGTGTCAATAAGAATGTGGCCATTTCTGTGGACGAGCTAGAAACAGCGCTCGACGGGCAATTAATGTTCGATGGCTCTTCTATCGAGGGTTTTGCGCGTATTGAAGAATCCGACATGTTGCTTAATCCCGACCCCGCGTCTTACGCTCTCTTTCCCTGGACTAAGGACAAGGCGCCGACGGCCCGCCTTATTTGTGACGTTCTTAACCCAGATGGCTCGCCCTTTAGCGGTTGCCCACGGGGCACCTTAAAGCGAGCGGTGGCCGAGGCTAAGTCTATGGGCTTTGTCATGCAGGTAGGTCCTGAGGCGGAGTTCTTTCTCTTTAAGCGCGACAGCGACGGCGGGCCTACCACCATCACCAATGATCGCGGGGGTTACTTTGATCTCTCACCCATCGACCGCGGCGAAGATGCCCGCCGAGACATTGTTCTCACCCTTGAAGAGATGGGCTTTCACGTCGAGGCCTCGCATCATGAGTGCGCACCTGGGCAGCATGAAATAGATTTTAGATATGCAGATGCACTTACTGCTGCAGATAATGTTACCACATTCAAGCTCGTTGTTCGCACTATTGCCATGCAACATGGTTTGCACGCTACCTTTATGCCCAAGCCCCTCTTTGGCGAGGCCGGCAGTGGCATGCACATCAATCAGTCTTTATTCTCAAACGGCTGCAATGTCTTTTTCGACCCTGAGGCCCCTCGTCAACTGAGCTCGGTGGCCTTGTCCTACCTAGCGGGTCTGATGCGCCATGCGCTAGAGTTCTCGGCCATCACTAATCCGCTCATTAACTCCTACAAAAGACTGGTGCCAGGCTACGAAGCGCCGGTTTATGTGGCTTGGTCAGAGCGCAATCGCAGCCCCCTAATTAGGGTTCCAGCTCGCCGCGGCAATGGCACTCGCCTTGAACTCCGCAGCCCTGACCCCTCCTGCAATCCCTACTTGGCTTTTGCCGTGGCGCTCACGGCAGGTTTGCAGGGCATTAGAGAAGGTTTGACGCCACCGCCCCCTATGGAGTGCAATATCTACCATCTCGGAGAACAGGAAAGATCTAGTGCCGGCATCGCCTGCTTGCCGGGCAGCTTGCAGGAAGCGCTGCAGTTCTTCGCTAACAGCGCCTTGATGCGTCAAACCTTGGGGGAACACATTTTCACACGGTTCATCGCCGCCAAACAGGCAGAGTGTCGACTATATGAGACTGCGGTGCATCCTTGGGAGCTAGAGAGGTACCTCTCTATTCATTAGATAAGGGCACCCAGGCACAAGGCAAGCGTAAGCCCAGCCCCCCGCCGAAATGTGGGGGGCTTGTTGCAGGTAATTCTCCAGGCAAGTGGAATACTCTAAGCAGTGGGTAGAGTCAGGGGGACAGCAGATGACCTTCACAGAAGATGTAAAAAGCGAGCTAGTGCGTATCATCGATGGCGAGGCCTGTTGTCGCCATAGCGAACTCGCCGCCGTTATTAGGCAGAGCGGCATCCTGCAGCTTTCACGTGCCGGTGGTATGGGGCTGAACGTACATACGCAGAATCCTGCTGTGGCGCGCTTAGTCCTGCAACTGCTCAAGGAGCATCAGCCTTTGGCCAGGGTATTTATTCGTCGTCGCTCGGCTTTTCGCAAGAACCGCATGTACCTGCTCTTTGCCCCAGAGGCAGACAAGGTGCTGGTAAATGTAGGGCTGTGGGACAGCCAAACGCGTAGCCTAATTTCGCGTACCGCACCGCCAGAACATATCTGCTGTCATCGGGCCTACTTGCGAGGTGCTTTTATCATCAGCGGCACCATCAGTGACCCAAACCGCACTTCGTACCATCTAGAGATGGTTTGTGAATATGAGGAAACTGCTACTTACCTCTGTAGAGTGATGGAGGCGGTGGGGCTGACCCCGCGTCTGGCGCGTCGCAAGGAGCTTTTTGTCGTCTACCTTAAAGAAGGTGAGCAGATCGTCGACTTTTTAAACCTTACTGGGGCTCACTCAAGTTTGCTCAGGGTAGAAGATGCCCGTGTCCGCAAGTCTATGCGCAACCAAGTTAACCGTTTGGTCAACGCGGAGACGGCCAATCTCCATAAATCTATTTCTACCGCCTGGCGGCATATAGAGAGTATCAGGTATTTAGATCAAGTGGTTGGTCTTAACAATTTATCTGCCAATTTGCGCGAAGCGGCAGAGTTAAGAGGCAAGTATCCCGAGGCCAGCCTGCAAGAGCTAGGGCTTTACTTTCAGCCGCCACTGAGTAAGGGTGCTGTCAATCATCGTTTGCGCAAATTAGAGGAGCTTGCCCGCCGCAGGGGCTTTGGGGGAACAGAGTAAAGATGATGGAGGCACGCGCTAGGGTAGTCGTCGTCAATGAGGTCATGCATTTTCGGCCTTTAGCCCGTCTAAGGGAGCTGGCCACGCAGTTAGACATGGAGCTGTTGCTCGTCTATGGCGGCGACACTCTGCCCATATCGCGCATCTTGGGGCTTATCGGGTGGGAGCTGGTCAAGGGTGACGAGCTTGAAGTAATCGTGCGCGCGAGCGGTGACGTTGCCTCTCGGCTCGCGGCGGTCGTGGCCTTTATGCAAGGAGGCTGTGGCGAGAAGTAGAATGTAAAAAGCAAAGGAGGTAGTCCGGTGCGCCCTGAGCTACAACAAGCGCCAAGCCTGCGCCAACATCTAGTCATGACGCCCGAGCTCAGGCAAGCCATACAGTTGTTGCCGATGACGGCTGCGGAGTTAGAAGCCTACTTGGTGCGAGAGGCGGCTGAGAATCCGCTCCTTGAAGTGGAGCGCTCGAATTTTGAGTTGCCGTCTGGGCTTAGTTTCGGTGTTCTGCGCGCGCCTTGCGTCGCGGAGCCAGCCGACCCCCGCGCGGACTTGCGTTTAGAGGTAAATCTCTGTAGAGCGCCGTATGCGGTGCGGCAGGCGGCTAGCATGCTCGTAGACTCGCTCGACGAGCGTGGTTACCTCCCACCCCTCGATGCCGTTCTGGCAGATGAGCTTGGGGTTAGCCTGGCGCTACTCTGGCAGGGGAAGGCTCTCTTGCAGTCGCTTGGTCCGGCCGGTTTTGCGGCCGAAAACCTAGGCGAGAGCTTGCTACTTCAGCTCGCACAGGCCAACAAGGTCTCGGCCGATACCGAGAGAATCGTCACTATGTACCTTAGGGAAGGTTGCCCGAGTGCGGACAAAGTGGCGGCAATTCTAGACTTGCCCAAGCCACAAGTGCAAAAAGTACTCGCAGAGCTGCAAAACTGTAGCCCCTCCCCAGGGGGTGCTTATGCAGCGCGGCACGAAGTGGGCACAGTGTACCCAGATATCTGCATTGTGAAGACGAGCGGGGGTTATCGCGCCAAAGTAAATCAGCCTGGCGTCAACGAGATAAATATGAAGCGAGTGTTTCACGAGTTGTTCGCCTGTGCTGACCAAGGAACAAAAGAGTACCTGCGAGCGCGCTACCATGAAGGTCTGTGGCTCGCACGAGCCATCAAGCAGCGGCTTGCTACTCTCGAGCGCCTCGCAGCTGCACTCATCAAGTTTCAATACGCCTTTCTTGAACATGGCAAGGCCTCACTACGCCCCTTGACCATGTCTGCCGTGGCGAGCGAAGTGGGCGTGCATGAATCCACGATTAGCCGGGCCGTGAGCCATAAGTTTGCCCTTACCCCGCAGGGGATCGTACCCCTTAAGAACTTTTTTTCGTCCCATGTGCACTCTCTCGGGGGCGCAGTTGCTTCTTTGGCCGTGAAAGAAAGAATTAGTCAATTGATTGCTGTCGAAGACAAGAAATCGCCTTTGAGCGATAGCCAGGTGCAAGACCTTTTAACTGCTGAAGGCATCAATATTAGCAGGCGTACCGTGGCCAAGTACCGTGAGGCTCTCTCTATTCTGCCGCGCAGTCATCGCAAGGCCTGGGCAAGAGGGTGAGGCTCTCTGCGCTTTATGGAACCTTGGTCGCCTAGCCACAAAGAAGAGATGCCTAGGCGCTGAGTGGTTGCTTGTACTTTCAGGAACACAGTAATGGTGATACAATGAAGCAAATCGGTACCACACATTGGAGGAGGTATTCTATGAAAATCGCTATTAATGGTTTCGGTCGCATTGGTCGCCAGGTGTTTCGCATTGCGCACGAGCGACCAGAGCTTGAAATTGTGGCCATCAATGATTTGGCCGATCCCAAAGGGCTTGTGCATCTCCTAAAATACGACTCCAACTATGGTCACTTTAAGGCCGAGGTGGCCTTAAGCGAAGGTGGCTTTGTCGTTGACGGCCGCCACACCAAGGTGCTGGCTGAAAAAGACCCTTTGCGCCTGCCCTGGGGCGAGCTTGGCGTCGACGTCGTTGTAGAGTGCACCGGCCGCTTTAAGGAGCGCGACACAGCTGGTAAACATATTACGGCAGGGGCCAAGAAAGTGCTCATTAGTTCTCCTGCCACTGGTGAAGACATTACCCTAGTGCTCGGTTGTAACCACGACAAGTATGACCATGCCAATCACCACATAATTAGCAATGCCTCCTGCACCACAAATGGCTTAGGCCCCATGGCAAAAGTGCTGCATGAAGAGTTTGGCATCGTCAAGGGCTTGATGAATACTATCCATGCTTTCACCAATGACCAAAGCATTCTCGATCAAATCCATTCCGATTTGCGCCGGGCGCGTACCGCCAGTCAGTCCATCATTCCCTCAAGCACGGGGGCTGCTAAGGCTATCGGCTTGGTGCTGCCTGAACTAAAGGGCAAGCTCAATGGCTTTGCCTTGCGCGTTCCTACAACCACGGTGTCCATCGTCGACCTCACCGTGGAGCTAGCTAAGCCCGCTACAGCCGAGGAAATCAACGCCGCGTTTCGCGCTGCCGCTGCTGGGCCCCTTAAGGGCATCTTAGGCGTGAGCGACGAACCGCTCGTCTCTATCGACTACTTAGGAGACGCGCGTTCTTCTATAATTGATTTGCCGCTGACCATGGTGAGCGGAGGCAACATGGCCAAGGTGTGCGCCTGGTACGACAACGAATGGGGCTATTCTTGCCGCATGGTAGATGTCCTGGCGATGATTGCCGAGCATTACGGGGGCTGATAGCGATGGCTAAACTAGGAATAAAGGATGTTTCTGTTGCCGGCAAGCGCGTTCTAGTGCGAGTGGACTTTAACGTACCCCTAGATGAGAACGGGCATATTACCGATGATGCCCGCATACAGGGGTCTCTGCCGACTATTAATTACTTGCGCAATGCCGGTGCGAAGGTAGTGCTGGCCAGCCACTTCGGGCGGCCAAACGGTAAGCGCGATTTGCGCTACACTCTCGCCCCTGTTGCTGTTCGCCTGCGTGAATTGCTGGCGCAAGATGTAGCCCTGCTCGCTGACTGCATAGGGGACGAAGTGTTACGCCATGTAGAACAGATGAAAGACGGGGATGTAGCCCTGCTCGAAAACCTCCGTTTTCACCCTCAAGAAGAAAAAAATGACCCCCACTTTGCGAGCGAGTTAGCCAAATTAGCCGAGGTCTATGTCAACGACGCCTTCGGCGCTGCTCATCGCGCGCATGCTTCGGTGGCTGGGGTTACTGAATTCCTAAAGCCTGCTGTGGCCGGTTTCTTAATGCAGAAAGAGCTGGAGTTTCTAGGCTCGGCACTCGAGAACCCGCGTCGGCCCTTTCTCGCTATCCTGGGGGGCGCTAAAGTCTCTGACAAAATTAAAGTAATTGAAGCACTCCTCTCGCGCGTAGATAGCCTAATCATCGGCGGAGGCATGGCTAACACCTTCCTCAAGGCCAAGGGGTGCGAAATTGGCAAGTCACTCGTGGAGCCAGATCGTGTGGAGCTAGCCAGCGAACTGATGGATTTAGCAGAGCGGTCCAAGGTAAGCCTTCACTTGCCGCAGGACGTAGTTGTGGCCTCCTCTATTGGTGACGATACGGGTGAGATCGTGTCCATTGGGGAAGTGCCGCCCGACAAAATGATAGTCGATATTGGCCCGCTCACCATGGAGGACTACGCGCAGGTCATCGCCTCTGCCCGCCTGGTGGTCTGGAACGGCCCCATGGGTGTCTTTGAGAATCCGGCCTTTGCCGTGGGCACCTCAGGTATTGCACAGGCTCTCGCCGACTCCAAGGCTGTCAGTGTCGTTGGTGGCGGAGATAGTGCGGCAGCGGTGCTGCAGGCTGGGCTGGCACAGGCCATGACCCATATTTCTACCGGCGGTGGGGCAAGTCTCGAATTCTTAGAGGGCAAGGTGCTGCCTGGGGTCGCCGCCTTAACCGACAAGAGTGGCAAGGGGGAGTAAAGTGGCACTACCTTTAATTATCGGCAACTGGAAGATGCATAACTCGCTGGCGGAGAGCGAAGCGTTGCTCCGCCAGCTTCTAACGCAGCTAGATAGCCAAAATGAAGTAGAAGTGTGTGTTTGCCCCCCTTTTACTGCCCTGGCCTTGGCTGGCTCGCTACTTAAGGCGAGCAACATAAAGCTGGGTGCACAAAGTTGTCATCACTTAGAAAGTGGCGCCTTTACGGGCGAAGTATCTTTGCCCATGCTTAAGGAGCTCGCCTGCCAGTATGTTCTCGTGGGGCATTCCGAGCGGCGCCAGTTTTTTGGCGAAACAGATAGCGGCGTAGCGGCTAAAGTGGCAGCTGCGGTTAAGCATGGCCTGGTACCTGTGCTGTGCATAGGCGAGGATTTGGCTACGCGCCAGTCTGGTCGGGGCGAAAGCTATGTCTTAGCCCAACTGGAGGCCGGTTTGTCGCTCTTGTCTGGTCCTGTAGACGAAGTAGTCATTGCGTATGAACCAGTGTGGGCTATTGGCACCGGCCAAGCAGCCACGCCAGCGCAAGCTAATGAAATGCTAAGAAGTATTGCCGAAAAAACGCCGCAAGTTGCCGACATCAAGCAAGTACGACTGCTCTACGGAGGCAGTGTCACGGCGCAAAACGCCGCTGGTTTCTTTGCTGAAGAGTATGTGGGTGGGGTACTGGCTGGTGGCGTAAGTCTTAAAGCCGAGAGTTTTGCACACATAGTGCGACTAGCTAGGAGATAGGCCCATGTATAAACAGGTAGCCCTTATCATCCTTGACGGTTGGGGTCTGCGCGCTGAAACGAAAGGAAATGCCCTAAAGAGCGTGGCTACACCCGCTCTTGATCATTTTCAGCAACAATATCCCTCTGCCCAACTAGCTTGTTCGGGCGAGGCAGTAGGCCTCATGCCAGGGCAAATGGGCGACAGCAATGTCGGCCACTTAAACATTGGTGCGGGGCGAATTGTCTACCAAGACCTAGCCCGCATTACGCGGTCACTGGCACAGGGCGAATTAGCGGCAAACACTACCTGGCAAAGTTTAGTCTCTAAGACGCGCTTAAACCAGGGGCGCCTGCACCTGTATGGACTGCTCTCCCTAGGTGGGGTGCATAGTCATACCGAGCACCTCCAAGAGATACTGCGCCAATGCCATAGTGAGAAACTACAGGTGTACCTGCACTTGCTCTTAGATGGCCGCGACGCACCGCCGACATCGGGGCAGGCATGGCTAACTGAAATGGAAGACTTCGTGCATGACTTAGGCACAGGTCGCATCGCCACCGTCATGGGTCGCTACTATGGCATGGACCGTGACACTCGTTGGGAGCGCACTGCCAAAGCCTATGATGCTCTGACTTTAGGCCAGGGCCAAGTGGTTACTAAGGCCAGTAGCGCTGTTCTCGAGCATTACAGGGCAGGGCTCACCGACGAATTTATGACACCCCTAGTGGTCGCTGCCGAGCAAGGAAAGGCAGAAATGCGAGATGGCGACAGCTTGTTGTTCTTTAACTTTCGGGCCGACCGCATGCGCCAAATTGTGCAGGCCTTTTCTTACCAGCAAGAGGTTGGCTTTGTGCGATCGAGGCAGCCAGAGCTGCAAATCGCGACCTTTACTAGGTATCATCAGGACTTGCCGTTTCCACAGGTATTTTTGCCCGAGGACTTGGCAGATACCTTGGGCGAAGTCGTGAGTAGAGCCGGTCACAGACAGCTACGCTTAGCCGAAACCGAGAAGTACGCCCACGTGACCTTCTTTTTTAGCGGCGGCAGAGAGGATGCCTTTCTGGGAGAGGACCGCCTGCTCATCCCCTCACCTCGCGTGGCCACCTACGACCTGATGCCGCAAATGAGCGCGCCCGAAGTAGCGGAGGCCTTTATAGAAAAATGGGCAGAGGGCTACCCCTTAGTCGTTGTCAACTTCGCCAACCTCGACATGGTGGGCCACACTGGTATTTTTCCGGCGGTGTGTCAGGCCGTCACCGCTGTCGATGGGGCGGTCAGCAAGGTGCTCAGCACTATACTGGAGAGCGGGGGAGCGGCCGTGCTCACGGCCGACCATGGCAATGCCGAAGAGGTCTATGACGAAAATGGCGACCCACACACTGCTCATACTCTAAACCCTGTGCCCTGCATCGTTATCACACCCGAAAACATGCTCGCAGTGCGCGAGAACGGTGTTCTGGCGGACATCGCCCCTACAGTCCTACAGCTAATGAATCTTGCCCAGCCGGCCAAAATGACCGGCCAATCCCTAATCATTAATCAATAAGGAGGCAAAGCGATGAGCAGTATAATTGAGATTCTGGCACGCGAGGTCTTAGATTCGCGCGGCAACCCTACCGTAGAAGTTGAAGTTGTGCTCGACGATGGCGTGGTAGGCAGGGCCATAGTTCCCTCAGGCGCCTCGACTGGGCAGTTTGAAGCCAGCGAACTGCGCGACAATGACAACGGGCGTTATCTTGGCAAAGGGGTAAGAAAGGCAGTAGACAATGTCAATGGCGAAATTGCCGAAGCTTTGGCGGGGCTAGATGCCTGCAATCAGGCCGCTATAGACGCCATACTCATAGCCTTAGATGGCACCCCCAACAAAGAGCGCCTCGGCGCTAACGCCATCCTCGGGGTATCCTTGGCCGTGGCGCGTGCCGCAGCAGAGTACTGCCATCTTCCTCTCTACCAGTATTTAGGGGGCGTGAGCGCTCGGGTTCTGCCGGTGCCCATGATGAACATCTTAAATGGTGGCAAGCACGCCGACAACGGCGTCGATATCCAGGAGTTTATGGTTATGCCAACGGGGGCCGTCTCCTTTGCCGAAGGCCTGCGCATGGGTGTGGAGGTCTTCCATAAACTGAAGAGCGTCTTAAAGAAGCGTGGTTACAGCACGGCCGTTGGCGACGAGGGCGGTTTCGCGCCTAAACTTGGCTCTAACGAAGAAGCACTCGAGCTTATTATGGAGGCCATCGCGGCCGCTGGTTTTGTGGCTGGCCAAGACCTCTACATCGCTATTGATGCCGCCGCTACTGAGTTTTGCCATGACGGCGTCTACACACTAGAGCGCGGCACCAAGCGCTGGAGCGCGGCTGAGCTAGTAGCCTGGTGGACAGAATTGGCCGCCAAGTACCCCATAATCTCGCTTGAGGACGGCATGGCCGAGGAAGATTGGGAGGGCTGGAAAGCGCTTAAGGCTCGTTTAGGGGGGAGCATACAGATCGTGGGCGACGACTTGCTCGTTACCAATACGGAGCGCATCGGTCGAGCCATCAAAGAGCAGGCCGTTAACTCGGTGCTTATTAAGCTAAACCAAATCGGCACCTTGACCGAAACTCTAGACGCCATCGAAATGACTAAGCGTGCGGGCTGGACGGCTATCATTTCTCACCGCAGCGGCGAAACAGAAGACACCACCATTGCCGACCTAGCCGTGGCGGTAAACGCCGGGCAGATTAAGACAGGGGCGCCCTGCCGCACCGACCGCGTAGCCAAGTACAATCAGCTTCTGCGCATCGAAGAAGAATTGGGCGCCTCGGCGGTCTTCCCCGGCAAGGATGCCTTCTACAATCTCAGATAACTAGTTCACAGGTTGTCAACCAGGCAGGCCTGTGCTAGAATCAAGAGAGTTTAGGTGGGGGGGGGGAACAGAATGCTCATCGCGTTAAAGATTATGCAGGGCTTGATCGCCATTGGCGTCATCGTTTCGATAGTCATGCAGAGTGGTCGCGCAGCCGGGTTGGGAGCTATTGCCGGTGGTGCCGAAACACTGTTTGGACGCAAGAAGAACATGGATGCCTTTTTTAACAAACTGACCATTGGACTAGGGGTTGCCTTTATGGTGCTCTCGTTAGTCATTGCCGTAGTACAGTAAGTAAGAGAAAGTAAGGGCAACGCATAGATGCGGCTGCCCTTACTGCACGAGAACGGAGGCTACTATTTATGGAAGAGACCTTACTATGGTTGGCACCAGTGGCGGGAACGCTCGCCTTGCTTTTTGCCTGGTACCTAGCCACTAATGTCAGTCGGCAAGACGCGGGCACATCGCGCATGCAAGAGATTGCTGGCGCTATTCAAGAAGGTGCCATGGCTTTCTTGCGCCGGGAATACAGAAGTTTAGCTATCTTTGTATCTGTTCTATTTGTTATCTTGGCCTGGCAGATAAACCTTTCTACCGCATTTGCCTTTTTATATGGTGCTTTAAGCTCTATGTTAGCCGGCTTTATTGGCATGCGTGTGGCCACTAAGGCCAATGTACGCACGGCCGCCGCTGCCCGTCAGGGTCAAAACAAGGCCTTGTCCGTGGCTTTTTCGGGCGGTGCTGTCATGGGGATGTCGGTGGTTGGCTTAGGACTAATTGGCATTAGCGCTCTTTTTATCATTTTCCGCATTGTGCACGCCGGCATGGTCATTATAGACACCAGCCCTACGGGTAACTTCGTAGTCCTGCTCTCCATGGTCAATGGTTTTGCCCTAGGTGCCAGCTCTATCGCCCTTTTTGCGCGTGTCGGAGGTGGTATCTACACCAAGGCGGCTGACGTCGGTGCCGATCTAGTAGGCAAAATCGAAGCTGGTATTCCCGAAGATGACCCCAGAAACCCGGCCGTTATTGCTGACAATGTGGGCGATAATGTAGGCGACGTTGCTGGCATGGGAGCCGATCTGTTTGAATCCTACGTTGGTTCTATTGTTGCCGCAATGGCCATTGGAATTGTGCCTATGGCTGCCAACCCGCTCAAAGACAGCCCTTGGAACGCCATCTTGGTGCCGCTGCTGCTTTCTGCTATCGGCATTATCGCGTCCATCATCGGCTCTCGCTTTGTCTCGGCCCGCGAAGGCGCTAATGTGCAGAGCGCACTCAGTAACGGAACGTATGTCTCTGGTGCGTTGACCATTGCCGCGGCCTTCTTTATGATTCGCTTCTTGCAGGTAGATATTGGCGTCTTCTACGCCATTGTCTCGGGTCTAGTTGCCGGCATCGCTATCGGGCGCATTACGGAGTACTACACCTCAGGCGATAACAAGCCTGTCCAGAATATCGCTGCTTCTGCCCAGACCGGGCCTGCCACCACTATTATCACGGGCTTAGCGGTCGGCATGATGAGCACTGCGCTCCCTATCATTGCAATTGTCTTGGCCGTTTACCTCTCTTTCTACTTTGCGGGCCTCTTTGGTGTAGCCATTGCGGCTGTCGGTATGCTCGCCACCACGGGCATGGTGGTAGCAGTAGACGCCTACGGGCCTATAGCTGACAACGCCGGTGGCATCGCCGAAATGGCTGGTCTTGACAAGTCGGTGCGTAAAGTCACCGACAATCTCGACGCCGTCGGCAATACTACGGCTGCCATTGGTAAGGGTTTTGCCATCGGCTCCGCCGCTCTTACGGCCTTAGCGCTGTTTTCGGCCTATGCTACTTCAGTGCAGCTCACGACGATCAATATTTTGTCCGCACCTGTGATTATCGGCTTGTTTTTGGGCGGCATGCTGCCTTTCTTGTTCTCTGCCTTGACCATGCAGGCGGTAGGACGCGCTGCCTTCCAAATGATCGGCGAAGTGCGCCGTCAGTTCAAAGAAATGCCCGGCATTATGGCTGGCACCACTCGCCCTGACTATGCGCGCTGTGTGGATATCAGTACCGCCGCAGCCCTTAAAGAAATGATTGTGCCAGGGATTATTGCTGTGTCCGCACCTATTGCCACGGGCCTCTTCCTAGGTAAAGAAGCTTTGGGCGGTCTGCTGGCTGGTTCTCTCGTCACGGGCGTTTTGCTCGCCATTATGATGGCCAACGCTGGTGGCGCCTGGGATAACGCCAAAAAATACATCGAGAGCGGTCAGTTTGGCGGCAAGGGTACTCCCACTCATCAAGCTGCTGTCGTGGGCGACACTGTGGGCGATCCCTTTAAAGACACTTCTGGTCCTTCGCTCAACATTCTCATTAAGTTAATGGCCATCGTCGCCCTCGTATTCGCCCCCTTGTTCATCTAGTCTAGGCTCATTATTTAAGACAGTGTCCTGTGGTGGGGCGGCGAGTAGCGAAATGCTGCCGGCCGCCCCTAGTATTTTGATGGAAGGAAGTTAGGCATGGAGCGTACTACAGCGGTGGAACTAGTAAAGCAGCATGTAAAGAACAAGAACTTGATCAAGCATATGTTGGCAGTAGAGGCCGTCATGGGGGCACTAGCCCCGCGCTTTGGTGGAGAGGTGCCGCTGTGGGAACTCACGGGTCTCTTGCATGACATCGACTACGATCTGACCTGTGACAAGCCGGAAGCCCATAGCCTACTTGGTGCCGAAATTCTCGCCAGCCACGGGCTGCCTGAGGCCTTGGTGAGTGCGGTGCGGGTGCACAATGAACAACATGGCCTGCCACGAGACAGCACGCTAGAGAAAGCACTCTTTTGCAGTGACCCAGTAACAGGGCTCATTGTCGCCGCCGCGCTCATTCATCCGGCCAAGAAGCTCGCCGCCATCGATAAAGACTTTGTGCTGAATCGCTACTACGAAAAAAGTTTTGCCCGCGGGGCTAGCCGCGAAACTATGGCTGGCTGTCGCGAAATAGGGCTCGAACTCGATGAGTTTATCGAGATCGCACTCTACGCCATGCAGCGCCGTGCGCCAGAGCTTGGGTTGTAAAACTCTAGAGATACAAAAAAGGCTACCCCTGTGCTTATGATATGCTCCCCCCACAATCGAAAGATGAAATAACAAACCATCTGTCAGACTGAAGGGGGAGCATATCACTAGGGTAGCCTTTTGGTCTATACTGTTACTAGAATCAGCTAGTGGCGATTAGCGGAGTCTTTTGCGGAGTACGATGGCGCCAGTCCCGAGGGCCAGTACGGCAAAGCCGCCGATCAGGGCATATTGGAGGGTGGAGACGCCAGCTGCCTCAGGCTGTGCTGTGTCTGTAGCAACCGACATAGTGGTGAACATGCGGTCGCTCTTAGTGGCAGTGGCGACTTCCGCGGCTTTGAGATCTTCTACTTCTTTTTCGGTGAGTAGGGCCTTGTCGCTTACGCGCACATTAACGGTGAGCTTATCTTCCCCAATGACGAGGGGAACTACGTAGATTTCTGTTCCCAAGCCCCGCAGGTCAAGCAGCCATGGTTCGACAGCGACAACTTGAGCGAGGGGGATGTTCCTCTCGGTAGCGATGTGATTGCGCGCAATGGTCTCTAGTTCGAGGGCGACACTGGGCTCAAGCACTCTGAGCATGGCACTGGCCGGCAGGGCCAGCATGACGAGGACTAAGGTTAGTAGTAGGATTCTTTTCATTGTTATTGCTCCCTTCGTTGTGGTTTCATTAGGTTAGACGTGTAAATGGCCCGCGTGTTCCACCAATAAGCTGCTTTTTTGCTCTGGAAAGGGAGAGTGACTTGTTCTGTGTTCAAGAAGGTATGGGCAGAAAATGTGCGAACCTTACTGGCTGATAACGATATCACTGTGGCTGAGGCTGCGCGGCTACTGGGTACTTCTAAGCAGTATCTGACGACCATACTTGGCGAGAGCCTGCCGCAGAGCACCAAAGAACAGGTTGTAGAGAGTCTTTCTTTACTGCTCCATGCACACCCGGGCAGGCTCTATTCCCCTCTGCCCCTAGTCCCAGAGGAACAACTCACCACAGCGCCTGCGGTAAACTGGCAGCTGCTGGACATGCCCGTCAGTGCCGCCGAGCAGGCCGTACTAGCTGAGCGTCATTTTTTGGGCGGCGACTATCGCGGTAGCCTGGCCTTTGTCAGACACCTACTGGCCGCGCATGGAGAGAGCCTCTTGCCCATAGCCACGGCGCAGGCACAACTTCTCGCCGGAAAGTCGGCGTGCCTGCTTGGGCAATCCGCCTTGGCGAGGGAATACCTCAAGTTGGCACAGCGCGTCTTTCAGAAGCGAGTCAGCGCCCAACCACAAAAATACTTGCCCCTGTGTCTAGAATGTTATCGCTACGGGGCCCTGGCGGCTCACATGGAGAGAGATTACGCCCTGGCGATGAAGCTACAGCGTCAAGCACTGCAGCTCTTAGTGAAACACCGGGGCGAGGACGATAATCTGGGCATGAAGTGGGAAACTTTAGGACAGAATATACTGCGTACGGTGGTCAAGCAGGGCAGACTGTCGGGCATCGTCGCGGTTGCCGACGAGCTCGAGGCTTTAGCAGGCCGGCTTGATTCCCCGGCGTTATCTGAGCGCGCAGTATTCACGCGGCAGTTCGCCCTCTATGCCGTGGCAAGGGCGCAAGGCATTCCGGGCCAGCAGGCCATGATGCCACCACCTCAGCTAGTGAGAGACGCCTATATATTCCTCCACTACGGGCTAGTGTTGTGGGATAGGGGTGGAGACCTGCGGCTCTTTACCGATAGCCTGCCGGTGGATACAGGTAGCGAAGAACTTGCCCTAGTCCATGAATGGTTGAGCAACCTGGCCGAGACCGGTGAAACAAAACTACGCTTTTCGTCGACCAACACCCTAAAGCCATGGGGTCTCCTAATAGGGGCCTGTACCGCACTAGAAAGTGATGCTCTGCAGGCTTTTCACATGTGGCAAGAGGCCCTGTTCGATCTCAAGGCTAACCGCGATATACCCCTGTACCTGTATTCCTTGGCCATGGGGCTCGATAAGTTTTCTGCCCATATTACGGCCCATAACCGCCAAGTGCTGCAAGCGGTGCTCGATAAAGTCCTGTCTCAGTTTACGGCATAGTTACCGAGATGCCCAGAAGAGGCCTGATGGCCCGAGATGCTTATAATGGTAGGGAGATGAGATGGGTGGCAACTACCAGCAACGAAGACAAGATCCTGTACCTGATGCGGCAAAAAGTATACAAACCTTTAACTGAGAGCGAGCTGGTGCAAGCGCTAGCTGAGAGTGGAGAAGGCGATGTACCCTGGCGCGAGCTTATCCTGGCTCTTGAGCAGTCCGGCCACATCATTAAGACGCGCTATCATCGGTATGGCTTGCCAGAGCAGATGAATTTGGTCGTGGGGCACCTACTCATGCAAGCCCCAGGGTATGGCTTTGTAGTGCCGCAAGTAAAAAACGGCCAGAGTGACATCTATATTCCTAGCCACGCCCTAGGCGAAGCCTTCCATCAAGACAAGGTCGTGGTACGCCTAGTCAGCAAGCCTGCTGGCGACCGCAAAGCCGAAGGTGAAGTTATTCGGGTGCTAGCTCGTAGGAACGAGACTATTGTCGGCACCTTCTCTGGCTCAAGCGGGGAGTTCGGTTTCGTCAAGCCGGATGAAAAACGCCTGCCCTTTGCCGTCTTTATTCAGAAAGGCAAGACCGCAGGTGCGCAGGGCGGCGAAAAAGTAGTCGTGCGCATCACGCGCTGGCCGGTAAAGCGACAGGGGCCTGAGGGTGAAGTCATAGAAGTGCTAGGGGCCGGCAGCGACCCCTTGGTGGCCATGCAAGGTGTGGCACGACAGCTTAATCTGCCGCGCGAGTTCCCCCAAGAAGTTTTAGCCGAGAGCGAGCAGGTTCAGTCTGAAATTGACGCCAGGGAGCTTGCCAAGCGCCGCGACTTACGTCAATCTAACATCGTCACCATAGATGGGGCAGATGCCAAAGACCTCGATGACGCCGTAGAGGTCGAGATAGGTGCCAATGGCAATTTTCGCCTGGGGGTGCACATCGCCGACGTAGCCCACTATGTGCCGGAAAACTCTGCTCTGGACAAAGAGGCTTTCTGGCGGGGGACAAGCATCTACTTTCTCAATCAGGTCATACCCATGCTGCCGCCCGCCTTGTCGAACGGCATTTGCAGCTTGAATCCACGTGTTGACCGCCTAGCGCTGAGTATAGTTATGGAAATCGATCACCAAGGTCAGGTCGTAAGTCACGACCTGTTTGAAAGCGTAATCAAGACGCGGGAGCGTTTTACCTACACGGAAGTCAATGAGTTGCTTGCAGGCACGGATGCAGCTCTGCGTGAGAGATACGCTGATCAACTTGCACACCTAGAGCTCATGGTTAAACTGCGCGACTTGCTCCGTGTAAAGCGCGAAAAGCGTGGCTCCATCGATTTCGAGCTGTCTGAGGCCAAGATCACCCTTGACGACAAGGGTCACGTAGCAGACATTGCGCCTCGTGCTAGGACCCTTTCTGACAGTATCATTGAAGAATTCATGTTAGCCGCGAATGAAACTGTCGCCGCGCGCTTTTATGACCTGCAGGTGCCCTTTGTGTACCGGGTACATGAGGAACCCAAGGAAGAGAAAATAGAAGACCTTAATCTGCTGCTAAACAATTTTGGCCTGCGCATCAAGACACCGCGCGGTAAGCTGCACCCCCACGCCTTTAGGCAGGTGATGGACAGTATCGAAGGCAGGCCCGAGGCCCATCTCCTAAATCGCGTCCTGCTGCGCTCCATGATGCGCGCGCGTTACAGCCCCGATTGCGCTGGTCACTTTGGCCTCGCCGCCAAATTCTACTGCCACTTTACCTCGCCCATAAGGCGCTACCCAGACCTCTTAATTCATCGCATCATCAAAGAGGTGCTCAGGGAGGGACAAATTTCTTCGCGGCGGGGGCGTCTGCTGACCGAGGTAGTCGATAGCACTGCGCGGCAATCATCCGAGCGCGAGCAGCTGGCTACGGAGGCCGAGCGCACCATCGAGGACATCAAGAAGGCGGAATACATGGCCGGAAAAATAGGCGAGACCTTTGCGGGCATTATCTCCGGAGTGGTTTCCTTTGGTTTCTTTGTGGAGCTGCCGAACACGGTAGAAGGGCTTGTGCATGTGTCAAACCTGCATGATGATTACTACGTGTTTGATGCCGAAGCCTATACTCTAGTGGGTCGTCGTCTAAAGAAGCGTTACCGCATGGGAGACGCCGTGCAGATAAAGGTAGAGAAAGTAAATGTCGAAGAAGCAACCGTCGATTTTTCTCTTCTCGAGACCTAATTTTGTTCTCACACCCCTCCGGGTACCCTTTACAAATGCCATTCAGTGGAGTATTCTAGAATCGTACTACACAGTGTAGTAGAAAGGGAGTGGCTAATGAAGCCCATTTATGTGGTCATGGCAGTTCTCGTCATGGCAGTAGCTTTTTTTGGCTACAATTACTTTGTCAGTCTCAATGATGGCGGTGATTTTGGCGCTATTGAGCGGGAGGCCTTGGCCTTTTACCAGCAACAAAACCCGGCCTTGACCAATCTTTCGGCAGAGGTAATTGACTACGGCTGTCATATCGAAATCGAAATTAGACAGGGTGGCGAGCGCCTGACACGTCTCGGTTTTGCCGGGCAGGGTCGTTTCTACGAGATAGGCAGGTAGTTGTTATGCTGCGGCAGCGCCCGGTAGCCCCCGATTTTAAGCCCCACCGCCTTGGTCTAGAGCAGGTGCTAGGTGAGCTTGAGGCCGAAATTATGGAGATAGTCTGGACGGTAGGGGAGACAACGGTGCGCGAGGTGCATCACAGTTTGCTTAAAGTCCGCGACATTGCCTATACTACGGTGATGACGGTAATGACACGGCTAGCAGACAAAGGTCTCCTCCTGCGCGAGGCTGATGGTCATGCCTACCTCTATCGACCGCGCCTGTCTCGTGCGGCCTTCGTTTCAGAGATGGTCGGCGAAGTGCTCGATGCACTGCTGGCCTCGCATTCCTCCCAGACGGTCTCTCATTTTATGGCCCGCCTCGACCAGGCCAATGCTCTAGAACTGCAAGCACTAGAGGAACTCATTCGAAAGCGCAAGGGGGGGTAATGGTGTCCTTTAACCTCATGGTTGCCCCCTACATCCTCTATGTGCTCGTGAGCGGGGCTCTGCTCTACGGCGGAGCGCAAGTGTTATCGCGCCTACTGCCCTTGCCCCCTCGGACGAAAATGTTGCTTTATGCCGGAGTCCTCATTTTACCCGTTGTGACGTATACCTACTACTTGCGCCATATGTCCGCAGACTGCGACATGTTAGCGAACCCCGAGGCACTTCGTATCTGTTCGCTGGCCTACCGCTACAGCGACATCCTTACACCTTTGACCCTACTACTTCTCGTCGTTTATGCGCTGTGGCGTGCTTGGCAAGTCTTAGCGTCTCCCGTTAGACGAAGCCGCATCAGCACCGACAGCGCCTTAGTCACACGTGTGCGCAGTATCCTCCAGGAATGGGGCTACCACGACAAAGTAGCTATTGGCATCATCGACAGTCACTACCCCACGGCCTTTGTCAGAGGTTTTTTTCGCCCCGAGCTCGTGCTTTCGCGCGGTATGCTAGACCTCTTACCAGATGAAGCACTGCGCTCAGTGCTTGCACACGAAGTTTCGCACCTCGAGGGTGGCGACAATGTCTACAATCTGGTGCTGCTCTTACGAGAAGTCGCTTTCTTTTCGCCCTTTGCGCATCTCGCTTACCAGGGCTACACTGAAGAGTGCGAGTTGGCAGCAGATATGGCCGCGGGTAAACGTTCTGACAAACTAGCCCTCGCTTCTGCTATTCTTAAGGTCACACAAAGAGGGCAGGAGCTGTATCGCTTTGCCTGGCAGCACAGTTACTTAGTGGGAAGAGCGTCCGTGTCTTTGCGGGTGCATTCCCTATTGCGCGAAGGCCAGGTCTACTCTGCTTTGCCGCCATGGTTGGCGCTTAGCCTACTCGCCACGCTGGTGTTGGCGCTATGTTAGCCCTGCGGGGCTTTTTCTCGGGACTATGTACTACAATGTGTAGTAGTAAGGAGCAGTAACGGTGATAAAATTTCTGCAAGTAGCACTTAAGAATTTGTTTAGAAGGCGCTTTCGCACCCTCCTGACTATCCTAGGCATCGCCATTGGTATCTCTATGCTCTTTAGCTTCTTGGCTTTTAGTCAAGGATACGAAGCTTCTATGCGGGGGGAGCTAAATAAAATAGGGGCGCATATGCTGGCCATCGCCAAAGGATGCCCCTACGAGGCCACGGCTTTAATTATGCATGGCGGGGTCATAGAAGATTTTCTCACCACCGATGATGTACTGCGGGTCAGTGAAATGCCTAATGTACAGAGCGCCGTCGGCAATTTCATGAACCAAGTTGTGCTCCCTCACGGTAAGAGTGTGGTGGTATTTGGCATGAACGAGTACACTTTCGCTCAAAAACCATGGTGGGTGATTCGCGGTGAGAGATTTACGGGGGAGAACTCCATCATTCTGCCTGAAACTATGGCCACCGAGCTCGGGCTCAACATTGGTGATGTCTACCGGATGCCGGGCAAAGAAATAGATTTCGTCATCAGCGGCCTACTAGAAAAGACAGGCACCCAGGACGACAAATTTGTCTATGTCCCCTTCGCTACTGCCCAGCGCTTGTTTAACGCTGAGGGCAAGGTGACCTCCATCTCCATCTTGCTCGAGGACTTGGGGCGTGTGCAAGAAGTGGTTGACAGTGTGGAGTCACTGCCCGATGTGCAGGCTATTACCATGTCGCAAGTGCTAGCTACTGCGCAAACGCTTATGAGTTCAGCCCAAGCTATGATCAACTCCATTGTAATTATCGCCGTAGTCATCAGTGCGCTGGGTGTCATGAACAGTATCCTCATGTCTGTCTTTGAGCGCACCAAGGAAATCGGCATGATGAAGGCCGTCGGAGCCACGGGGAGCGATATTATCGCCCTCGTATGGATAGAGAGCGTCATTCTGTCGCTGGCGGGTGGCGTGGTTGGCATACTGACCTCCTTTGCTACAGCGAGTTTCATCGAAACATTTATCCGCGGCCTCATTCCCTTCGCCCCCTTAGGCGAGCTACTCGCCTTTGACGCTAACACGGTGGCAATCAGTCTGATGAGTTCACTTGTGCTTGGTCTAGTCGCAGGGGCTTATCCGGCCATACGAGCTGCGGAGTTAAGTCCCATGGAAGCCATAAGGAGTGAGTAGCATGAGCCTCATAGTAACAAGTAAACTAGGCAAGAACTATCGTCGCGGCAGCGAAACCGTACACGCGCTAGAGGATGCCAGCCTCACCATCAAGGCGGGCGAACTCCTCGCCCTCGTCGGGCCATCTGGTTCCGGCAAGACAACTTTTATGAACTTACTGGGCTGCTTAGACACCCCGAGCTCCGGCAGCTACCTCCTCAATGGACAGGAAGTAGCCGGTCGCAAGGAAAGTGAACTCGTTAAAATTCGGCAGCAAAATATCGGCTTCGTCTTTCAGCAGTTTTTTCTTCTGCCCACTTTGACAGTGCAAGAAAATGTAGAGTTGCCTCTGCTCTTTAACCCCAGTGGCAAGAGCCGGGCGAACGAACTGCTAGAGCTAGTCGGGCTCACCCACCGCAGGCATCACTTACCCAAGGAGCTTAGTGGGGGTGAAATGCAGCGTGTGGCCGTCGCCAGAGCCTTAATTAATCGGCCCAAGATTCTGCTCGCCGACGAACCCACCGGCAACCTCGACAGTAAGAACAGTGAAAAAGTAATGGCACTCTTTAACGACTTGCACAAGCAAGGTCTGACCATTGTCTTGGTTACCCACAACATGGAGATAGCGAAGCACAGTCAGAGAGTAGTTCGTTTGGCAGATGGGCGGATTATCGAAAGCTAGACTAGGTAGGATGAAATGGAAGCTCTGGCGTAAGTGCTAGGGCTTCCATTTTGCTTTACCAGGGCAACTATTACAAAATATTTGCATAATTATCGAAGTGATGATATTATGTGCGTGAAAGTGAGACGGGCGTAGGCCTAAAGGCACCTAAGGACATGGGACATGGCTTATTTTTGTGAAAGGATGAGCAGGATGACGATGTCGGACAGTGGTAAGCGGCTTAAAATTACTACCTTGGGTCACTTTGCTGTCGTAAACGGGAGTAGCTGTATTTCGCATTCCTGTGGTCGCTCGCGAAAGATATGGGATCTATTTAAGTTATTGCTGGTTCACCACGACCGTGTATTAATGCCGGAGTCTATTGTAGAACAGCTGTGGCCCGAAAAACCCTATGATGATGCCAGGGGGGCCGTCCGCACTCTTGTCCATAGGCTGCGGAGTGTGCTGGGTGAAGATATGGACTACATAAAGTTCACTCAAGGGGGCTATACCTTTAGCCTCTACCACGACGTCTGGTTAGATATACATGTTTTCGAGAACACCTGCCGACAAGCGCGACAATTAGCCAAGCAGGGCCTCATGCCAGAAGCTGTGCATCTGTACAAGCAGGGGCTATCGTTGTACCAAGGCGATTTGTTACCTGAATGCCCGTACAGTGATTGGTTGTTGCCCCATAGGGGTCATTACCACAGTCTGTATGTACAGGCCGTTGCTGAGCTGGCGGTATTGCTCGACGAGCAGCATTCCTACGCGGAGCTTGAGGAAGAAGTAACTAGAGCCCTCATGGTTGATTACTACGAAGAAACCCTGCACCTAATTTTACTGCAGACACTGCTGCGAGAAGGTAAATTCACCCAGGCCAAGTGGCATTACGAAAAGGTCACTTCTGTTTTCTACCGCGAAATGGGCCTCAAGCCGAGTGCGGCCATGAAAGGGCTCCTGCGCCTTATCTTAGGGCAAGAGACCGAAAACAACGGGGCGGCGGCAGAACATGTGCCCATACTAGATGCTGTGCCCTGCCAAGAGGAGTCTCGTGGGGCTCTCCTCTGCGAGCGCGAGGTTTTTAGGGTCATCTGTAGCCTAGAGAGCCGCCGTGCGGAGCGGACAGGCAGCACAGGGCAAGTGGCGGTGCTCGCCGTGACGCAGGCCCACATCAGCGATTCACTGCTAGGTGAGAAAGGTGATGAAGGCCACGTTCTCGAAAAGCTGCTACGGGCTGTGTTGCGCAAGGGCGATGTCCTCTGTCGCGATGGCCTTCATCAGTTCTTTGTCCTCCTTCCTGCTACCACTTATGAACAAGCGCAGAGCATCATCAGGCGAGTAGAGGACGCTGCTAAAGAAAGGGGGCTCTTACTAAGAAGGCGTCTACAGCCACTAAGCGCCTCTTAAGGGTCTCAAGTATACATAGCTTCTGCACCGCGGACCAGCGTTGGTCCGCGGCTTTGTCATTCTGTTGGGCTGTTTGTGTTCTAGCGAAATATGTAATTAGTCTGTAATTTAGATGCAACCCCCATAAAACTTGCCTGTATCTAACTTGTAACCCCCTATTGCTACACTGACCTTAGTAAATGAAGAGTAGGAGGGTTTTCTCATGACCAGGCTCGAACAACGCCGACAGCGCCACCTGCACACACAAGAAAGCTGGCGTGCCTTAGGCAAAGTTGTCTTGTTGCTCTCCTTGGTTGCTCTGCTGCTCCTACCGCCAAAGTTGCCGATGGTTGGAGCAAAGTTTACAAGCTGGGGTCTTTCACAAGGGGCGCTGCGTAGCGGTGACTCATCATACAGTCTATCCTTGCATCCTGGTAGTAGCATGACTAATGACAGCCCAGGGGATCCTGGTCCAGCTTTTAGGGTGGCGGAATGGAGAGGTGGACAGCTCAGTCTAGATTTTGGCACCTACCCTGTCGGCAACAACAGAAATTTTCCGCAGGTTCTCGTGGTGCACAATGCCAGCGGTTGGAGCTCGGGGCTACACTTGCAGCTCAGCGGCGAAGTAGCACAGTTCATCGCCATAGCCGAGCCAAGTGCATGGATCGGCCCACGTGGTAGCATCTCTCTAGGTTTTCGCCTCGCGAGTAGTCCGACTGATAAAGACGGTGAGTTCGTCGGCACCCTGCACATTGTAACTGACAGAGGAATTACGCTCGGCGCGTTACCAGTACGACTAAGGCTGGCTAAGGCCAAGAGTAGCGCTAGTCAAGCTACGTTACCTGCACCCCAAGTATCTGCGCCTGAAGTAGCCCTTAGTGACGAAGGAGGTAGTAGCGCAACTGGCGGTACCCCTTTTGAAGCTGAGGCGCAAAGCTCGGCCGGAGCAGAAGAAAGCGGTGAGACAAATGGAAATCCCGGTAGCTAAAAATTCATCGCTGCGCGATGCAGTGCATAAATTTTCTCGCCATGTCGGCAACTCTCTGTTTGTAATTTCTCTCGTCCTAGCGGTGGTCCTGGTGTTCTTCCTAATTCAGAGTCGTGTCACTGGGGGGGTGCCGGCCGTTCTTGGGCATCAGTTGTACATAGTTGGTGGCGGCAGCATGAGCCCTGCCTTATCTGCAGGCAGCGTCGTCATGGTTCGGCCGCAGGAGGCCAGTACGATTCGCTTCGGCGACATTATCACTTATCGTGACCCCGATTCAAGCACCACGGCCATCATTGTCACGCATCGTGTGGTAGGCATAGCACAGGGCGAAGCGCTCACCTTTACGACCCGCGGCGACGCAAATCATGCCGATGACCCGCTACCGCTCCCGGCCAGCAACATTATCGGGCGCGTGGCCTACACCATCCCGTTTCTTGGCTACGTGCTTAGTTTTATGCAGACAAAGAACGGCATGTTGCTAATGCTCGTCCTACCGGCCAGTGTCGTAATTGTGGTCGAAGTGCGCAAGCTCATGGGCTATGCACGTAGCATAGATAACCAAGGGGGGGGATGCGTATAGCAGAGGCATTTGCAGCATCACACTCGCCTGAGGACGCTAGCCGGGCTGTCCGGTGTGGGCGTGGCGTACCGCAAGTACGTCAAAAATAGAATATAATGGAGGCCTAGAAGATGAAAACTAAAATGATCGTGAGCATGCTGATTCTCGCTTTGGCCGCCGCCTTGGTCGGTGGCGCGACGATGGCTATCTTTACCGATACGGAGAACAACAATGGCAACACCTTTACCGCAGGTACGGTCAACATCACCGTGGGTGGCACTAGCATGCCCGCTGTAGCAGCGGGGAATATGGCCCCTGGGGACACAATAACAGGCAGCTTTACAGTTACCAATGCCGGCACCTTGCAGCTTAGATTTGATGTGTCGGGTGCACTAGGCGGGGCCCTCTTTAGTGGCGCAACCCCAGCCATACTCGCTGGACTTGGCGATGACCAAGATGTAGTTCTTGATCCCGGAGCCTCGGCAGTCGTCACCTTCACCGTGCACCTGCCCCTTGGCGCAGGCAATGCCTATCAGAACGCCACCGGCACTATCGACTTCACCATCGTGGCCGAGCAGACAGCCAATAACTAGCTCCTTCCAGTCATCTCAGGAAACCATGCTCTACCGCCTGATATGATGACGGCATAGGGAAAGGAGGAACAAGGTGAAAACAAGAATTGTAGTAGCTTACCTAACCGTAATGCTAGTGGCTGGGCTGCTAGGCGGGACCACCATGGCGATTTTCACCGACGTGGAGAGTAACTCCGGCAATATCTTTGTCGCCGGCAGCGTGGACATCAGGGCTGATCGCAACCTAGGCGACCCCATACCCGGCCCCATGTTTTACACCAATATTGCTGAGGGCACGGTAGAGGGAGCGGGTTCGCCCCATCAACCTACACTGCTGTGGGCCCCTGGGGATACACACACACGTAATTTGGATGTGCGCAACATGGGCTCCCTAGAGGTTCGCCTGGATCAGGTTTCGGCGCAGATCACCTCCATTAATGGTTCACTGCCAGAGGCATTCCCAGGGATGGCAGCCTCGTGGGCTAGCAAAATGAAGGTCAAGATTTACGTGGCCGGCTTTCCACAGACGAAGATTCTCTACAATGGTCCACTGGCCGTATTGCTGACGGGCCCGCAAGCATGTATACACCAGCCGGTTATCTCACCAAATATCGGACTTTGGCCCCCCATGGTGCAGCTAGTTTACGAAGTGTCCATGGACATTAGCGCCGGTAATGACTTGCAGGGCATCGTGCCCATAGTCAGTTTCAGCGTCTTCGCTGAACAAACAGCCAACAACCCTTAGGCCAGCAGTCAGGCGCATAACTTGACACCCTCTGGCTGCCTCTGTACAATTAAACAACACCCTAAGAAAAGCCTCCTTACTGGGGGCTTTGGGGTTTTTGTGAAGGAGGTCTTGACATTGGCGCCACAAGATTACCGCCTAGATAAATTTGAGGCCCTAAAGGCGCACGGCGTAGAGCCGTACCCCGCACGTTTTGCGGTTAATTACACGCTAGCCGCCGCGGCTGCCTTACCCGATGATGTAGCAGAAGTCAAAGTGGCGGGGCGCATCATGGCCATTCGCAAAATGGGCAAACTTACCTTCATGCGCTTGCAGGATTTTCATGGCCAGGTGCAAGTAGCCCTGAAGAAAGACCATATCGGTGACAACTACGACCTGTTTCACAAGATCATCGATATCGGTGACTTCATCGGCGTTTGTGGCACCACCTTCACGACCAAGACTGGCGAAAAGACCCTGCAAGCTGACGAGTTTGTTTTTTTGGGCAAGGCCTTGCGCGAAATGCCGGAGAAATGGCATGGGCTAAAAGACGTGGAGCTCATCTACAGGCAGCGGTACCTAGACCTTATCTCTAATGCTGAAAGCCGGCGGGTGTTTTTGTTGCGCTCGCGACTGCTAAGGGAAATTCGCACCTTCCTAGAGAGCCGCGGTTTCTTAGAAGTAGAGACGCAAATTCTTACTAATCAAGCCTCAGGCGCCTTGGCCGCCCCTTTTGTCACTCATCACAATGCGCTCGGCATCGATGTCTTTCTGCGCATTGCCCCCGAAATGTACCTCAAGCGACTCGTGGTAGGGGGTATCCCCCATGTCTTTGAGGTCGCGCGTTGCTTCCGCAACGAGGGCATTAGCCCCACACATCTGCAGGACTTCACCATGATCGAGGGCTACAGCGCCTACTATGATTACAAAGACAATATGAAGCTCATGCGCGAGATGATTCTGCACTGTATCACAGAACTTTTTGGGGCCACCAACATAAAGATAGATGAGGAAGACATAGATTTCGGTGGTGAGTGGCCCGTAGTCACTTTTCGTGAGCTCATACTGCGGGACTCATGCATAGACATAGAGGATTACGACGATGCCTCCTCCCTCTTGGCCGCTATTTTCGCCCGGGGCATTTCGCTCGAGCACGAAAATCTCAAGAAACTAGGCAAGGGCAACTTGGTCGATTTGCTTTACAAAAAAGTCAGCCGCCCCAAGCTTATTAGCCCCACCTTCCTCACTGCGCACCCACTCGAGCTCTCACCCCTAGCCCGTGCCAATGATGACGACCCCCGCTTATCCGATCGTTTTCAGCTGGTCGTCAATGGGGCAGAAATCATCAATGGATACTCTGAGCTTGTCGACCCGCTCGAACAGCGTAGGCGACTCGAAGAGCAGCTCAAATTGCGCCAGCAAGGTGACGCTGAAGCCATGCCCATGGATAATGACTACCTCAAAGCGATGGAGTATGGCATGCCGCCTATCTCAGGTTGGGGCATGGGCGTCGACCGCCTGTTGCAGGTTCTGCTCAACTTGCCAAACATTCGCGATGCCATATTATTCCCCACCATGCGCCCCTTAGAGGAGTAGTCCTTTGATGAAAAAACCAGAGGAAGAGAAAGTTTTTGCCGACAATCGCAAGGCCTACCACGACTACTATATTGACGAAACATATGAAGCGGGCATCGCCCTGACCGGCACAGAAGTAAAATCAATACGTAGCGGCAAAGCCAACTTGCGCGACAGCTACGCCGCCATTGTCGACAGTGAATGCATTTTAATGAATGCCCACATCAGTCCCTACGACCAAGGCAATCAGTTTAATCACGATCCGCGGCGCAAGAGAAAGCTTTTGCTGCATAAACGCGAAATTAACCGCTTAATTGGCTTAACCATGCAAAAAGGATATACTTTGGTGGCATTGCGATTTTATCAAAAAAGGGGTAAAATAAAAGTAGCACTTGGGCTCGCGCGTGGCAAAAAAACGCACGACAAACGCGATGCCGAGGCTGAAAAAGAGGCCAAGCGCGATATCGAGCAGGCCTTCCGTCTTCGCCAAAAGGGCGAATAAAAACATGGGGGCGAAAAGGTTTCGACGGGGGTAGAGTTGGTCAGGGTAGCGAGTCGGGTCCCCGACACCCGTAAAACAGGGAAAACAAAAACAAACGCAAACAATAATTACGCGTACGCTGCCTAGCTAGGCAGCCGTCGGCCCGCACTTTTCCTACGAGGGCGGTAACTGGCGTCATGAAAGTAGGAGTAGGGTTATCGAGCGCCTAGTAAGTAACCCGAAATCATAGGCTAGCGAAAGCCTCAGCCCGTCAGTGGGCGTAGGCAAGGGCGAATCACCAAATCGCTGACTGCACTCGGAGAAACTCTGGCAGGCATATCTTCGGACGGCGGGTTCGACTCCCCCCGCCTCCACCAAATCATCTACCATCTATTGATACAAAGCATTGTGTCGGTGGGTGGTTTTGTTTTGTGCGGAATACGTAGCAGTAGAGCCACTCTTGCGGTTTGCAGGAGTGGCTTTTGTGGTTTTGCAGCGGCGATGGTGAGCCTGTTTTAGTCGCGACGGGGCGTTTTGCGTGCCTTTTGAGCAACGCTGCCCGGGGGAATCGTTGAAACTTAGGCAGGGGTGTGCATTTAGAAGGAGAATCGTTGAGAGATTGGGGGAATCGTTGAAAGTTAGGTGTCGGTCAATGGACCATGTCCGAAGGCCGTATGCCTGCTAACCCTCCGCCTCAAAATGCCGCACATCTCGTCACTACTCATGCGGGTCTTGTTTGCCAATGTGTTTCAGCTCCCGCAAAATGGCCAATAGTTGACGTACTTGTCTGTCCAGATTTTGACGGATATAATGACCGTATCTTATGAAAGGAAAAGACGTCTCCTTGGCGGTGAATTTCACAGATTCACCGGAGACGTCCCCCACAAAACACATGTTAATAATATCAAACTATGTGTTAGTTGAGAAGTCCCCCGGCGTTTTTTGTTAGGTGTACAGAAGCGGTCGCCTCCCCGTGCTGTGGGGAGAAACTAATGCCCATTGGCACAAGAGCAAGGAAGTACAGAAACTCTCTGAGTGAGCAGCTCACCTTAAGGATCAGGCGCCTGCGGTGTAAATGCGGGAAGATACATCATGAGCTCCCAGATATCCTTGTCCCCTACAAGCGCTACGAGGCAGCGTGCATTGAGAAGGT
>Ga0208101_10005_pt1 | contig 95845 bp, 99 predicted proteins | sample Subbioug_CSW11AC_FD_184823 | JGI IMG/M metagenome (GOLD analysis project Ga0208101, IMG submission 184823) | Serpentinite rock and fluid subsurface biosphere microbial communities from McLaughlin Reserve, California, USA - CR12Aug_CSW11AC (SPAdes) | ecosystem: Environmental > Terrestrial > Deep...
AGAATACTATGACGCCCAGGAGAAATCTACGATGCTTGATTTCCTGAAGACACTTCAGTGATTGACATTATCTAAACTTGAATCATAACATTCCCCTGTGCGCCGAGTCCCTTGCACTTCACTTTGCGTAATGTATGGCTTTTGATAAGCGAAAACCCTCGGGGGTTCGGGGGCAGAGCCCCTGATTGAACGTAACCGCTACCGCAACTGCCCGCAAACGTAGTCCTGGTCACGCTTTCCGGTAATCCCCGGTCAACTTACGCCGTCTTCCGCTGGACATTATGGGTTAGCAGTAACACATTCGGTTCGGCGACGAATCGGCGACGAATCAGATAATCTCTATTCATTGGCAACGGGACTACGGCGAGTTTTCAGAACAAATGTTACCATCACCAACCGTTGTCACCAAATAAGTCTAACCGAGCTTCACATTTAGCCTACGAAGCATCTCAAACGTGTTTATATGTGGGACGTTAAGTGCTCTGCATACATTTGGTATCGGTATCCGGTTCTTCACTTGCTCGTTGTATACTTCATGGGTGACCACGACAAAATTCCGAGCCTTAGCACATGCTACTAACCAACCGTCGGCTACCTCTGCGAACTCCGCCTTTGCCCCTTCCGTAAATTGCCCCTGCTCTGTAGCCCAGCTCATGACCTCGGCATACGCCATAAATATGTCATCATGCTGGGTAGAAAGGAACCATTCGCTAAACTCAGTATTTGCCCAAGTCTTAAGATGGTCATCGTCAGCATATTCATTTAGCTCTTGCTGTATTCTGTCAATGCTTAGTATCTTGCCCACCTGCGCGTTTTGCTTTGCTGCACTCCAAAATGCAGGGGCAATGTCGAACGAGTAATATCTCTTATGAGCCTCAATCAGGACATTAGCATCTAGAAGAAATATACTTTTACTCATACCCCTTCCCCCAGTCCCAGACGAGCCGCATACTCTGTAAAGGTTTTGCCCTTAAGCCCTGTCAAGCTATATGCCTCACGGTACAGAATTTTCCCTTCAAGTGTGGCTTTAATGACGGCCTCAGCGAATCGCCGACCGACACGGTAGTTTTGTGTTGCATAAAAATTTCCTCCAGCAGAACTCTGTGAGCCTTGTGCTTCAATGACTAAGCGGCGTTCATAAAAGTCAAAAAACTCATCCTTTGAAATGAGCCTAAGGTCCAGTGACCTGCGAGCTACGACTAATTCACTCACTTTAAAGTGCCGAGCCGCCAATTGAAACAGTTCCGTGCTCCCAGTAAAAGCTGACCACATGCCAGTTAGTTCCTTCTCAGGCACCAGGAACTCAGCTGCAACTGCGTTACACGCTCTTTCCATCTCGTCGTCTGCAGGGTGGAGCTTCTGCAAGTCAAATATAGCGCTGGCCCCGTACCACACATGGGCCAACTCATGCGCCAAGCTGAACATTTGCGCAGCTTTTCCATCTGAGCCGTTAACGAACACAAGCGGCGCATATTCATCTACCAAAACAAACCCGCGAAACTCAGCCACATCCAGCTTGCGGTGAGTGTTGTTGCCAACTACACCATTAACCACTACAAGAATTCCTATAGACTCTATTCTCTGTAGCAACATGCGCAGAGCCTCTTGCCAGGTGCTGCAAGAGGAAGCCCATCCATTTGATAACCCCAGCTTCTTTCTAATAGCTGAGGCAATGAGCCTCTCATCCACACCTTTTGCTGCCTTGCCGACAAAATCAAGCGGCTGATTCCCACGGTGAACAAGATAGTCACGCATCCACTGTTGGCGCCTTTCCATTGTCTGAACTGTTTCAATAAGATCGGGGCTAGGGCCGTTTGTTTGGCTATTACCCATAGTCCTATAATGAGGGATTGGTAGTTTCTCAATCGGGGGTTTAGTAAGGAAGAAGAACCCTAAAGGGGTGGCAGTGGCCTTAGAAACATGCTCCAGCTGCTTTAGTGTTGGCTGTGTCTCTTTAGATATCCACTTTGACCAGTTCTTAAACTGGAGATGAATCGAGTCCTCTTTCCGCGCGCGGCGAGCGGCCCATTTTAGGATTTCAGGGCTAACAGCGACGCCTGCCATAGCCAGATGCCCCCTTTTCTTGTACTAAAGTCATTATGCGCTATCACATCAGATTGCGTAAACATATATTGCCCCGCAAAACATTGACCAAGCCTACTGTCTCAACGCCTATTCGCTAAAGACTCTTTGGGAATCCTGTTGGTGATAACGTTCAAGGGTGTCACACAGTATACCACTCAGCGTATTGTACATTTTCTCAAACTCAGCTCGTAAGTGGGCAAAGTCAATGCCATACTCCCAAGCTTTGTCTCCAGCCCCTTGCCGGTCAAGCTGTGTGTTGTAAGGGTATCGGAAAACGTCACTGTATCTGTCTAGTTGGTGAAACTCCAATACTGCCTGTCTGAGCCGCTTGAGGTGATCTTTTGCCTTTTGGCCTCTACCTACGTTTTCCTGAAAACACTCGCCGCACTTATCCCATAGACTCTCTAAGCCATGGTCGTTTAACTTCTGTTGAAGTTTCTCAATATCAGTTGACCTTACCGTCAGTGAATGGGTCACGTAAAGGGATTTTAAGATCAGTTCTAAACTGTGACGATACAAGAATAACGCTGGCATGATAACCTGGTCAGCTTCTTTGAACCTGTTCTCACCAATCTGATCTAAAAGGATGTCAGCAGACCGCTTAAATCTCTCCGCATAGTTCCCGAACTCATCACCCGGGTAATTAGTCCTGCCCCAATTAGGATAGGCGTTCTTAGATATGTCGCTGCTTCTAGTTAGCAAGAGACCACTCTTCCCCATGACAATCACTTCCTTGGCAGTGTACTATCGCGCCTATAGCCCCAGCTGTCTAGGCAAACGTTTTGTCAATCTCTTTCGTGATTACAATGGGTGCCCCTTTCTAGGAACCTTAGGCTCTCACCTGGCTAATGCCTGCTATAAGATTGTGGCACCCCATATACGCGACAAGGCGTCTTGGACTTTCTTCTCAAAGCGGATTGCTAACTCCATGCTAGCTTCCACTATTGCCTGCTCGCTCTTAATTTCTTCTACAATAGTCTGCTGTATGGCAAGGGGGGGGATGGGTATGTGGAAGTCGCGAATGATCTTCTGTGAGATATTCGGTTGAGCTCCACCTCCAGCAAAGCGCACTAGTCCTGCTTTTGAATTCTTGAGGATTAAATAGAGGTACTCGGGTAAAAGCATTTCTCCTGTCGTAATACCGCATATGGCCTGATTGGTAGAGGCCTCAATTTGAAGAATGCCTACCTCACCTGCTGTTGCCCCGTACATAGCAACAAGAACTGTATTAGGGGCGAAGATTTTTGCTGATGAGTTGCGAAGCCCTTCCTCTGTAATATAAAGCTCAGAGAAGCGGACGGCCCCCTGAGCGACCTCACCGCTACGTAACCAGGGTATAATCCCTCCTTCATAATATGAGGGATTGCTACTTAGAGGCGTTCCACCTGAGGCAGTTGAACAAACCTCTCCGATCGGCAGAACCTGCCACTCTGGATCAATTGGAATATACGGCTTATAGTTCTCCACAACCATCCGCGCCCCGTCAATAACCTTCTGATAACCCTCGATCTCCGCCACAATCTCCCTTTGGATGTCCAGCGGTGGAACTGGTATCCTGATACTCCTAAGTTTCTGTTGATTTAGCTTTGGAACAGTGACCCCAGTAATATAGGGGGTTAGATCCACGGTATTAAGAACTTCGATTAGGTAACGATCAAGAAGCATATCGCGTCTAGGCCTGATAACGTGCGCATGGTTGTTAACCCATACTTTACCATCTACCGCAAATGCGGTGCTTTCACCAGCGCCCCATTTAGCACCGTCTTCACCTACAAGCACCAATGGTTCATCAAACAGAAAACCCTCAACATGATCTAAGACGCCTGTAGCGCCATAATATGGGTATGGGCCCGGCTTCCTATCATGCTTAGTAATCGGCCTTCTAAGGAAGTCCAGAATCTCAACCACGTCCCCCAGTTCGACATAGGGATAGTGCGAAGATGCCTGTACTCCTTCCTTATACCGATCCCCACTGAGGCTGTACTCCCCGTTCTCCGCGACCTTCGTCTTCTCTACAACATGGCCAAAGCTCGGAGCAAACTCATCCAGTGCCGCCCCTGACCTTAGGCTACGCAAATACTCCCCAAGCTCAGCCTGCACCTGTGGCAGGTCGTTTTTGTCATTGGCCCTGCGCTGGGCACCTAAGCCGAAACCGTCGCTTTCAATCTTGAAAAAGGCGATAGTGTCGGCTTTCTTTGCCAGTGCTTTGTCCAGAATTAGAACAGAAGTCTTAACTCCAGAGTAAGGCTGAAAAACCCCAGCCGGCAGAGAAACGACCGCCACAAGCGATTCTTCCACCAGTAGCTTTCGCAGTTGCTTATAGGCGTTCTGACTCTGAAATATGATCCCCTCAGGCACAATGATACCTGCCCTACCAGTGGGAGTAAGATGCTCTGCCATATAGTCTACAAACAGCACCTCACTGCGATTGCTCTGCACACTAAAGCGGTTATGAGGCCTAATGCCACCCTTCGGCGACATAAATGGCGGGTTAGCCAGGATGACATCGGCGTACTCGTTCCACCGATCCATGCTGGTAAGGGTATCGTACTCATAGATGTGCGGATCATTAAAGCCATGGAGGTACAGGTTGACCAAGCTCAACCGCACCATGTCCGGTGAAATGTCATACCCTTTGAAGTTTTTAGCTAGGCGCCCACGCTCATCAGGAGACAGCGTGCTGTGACCCTTGGCGTCGGCATTAGCTTGGCGTATGTGCTTATAGGATGAAATCAGGAAGCCAGCGGTACCACAGGCCGGGTCTAACACCGTTTCGCTCTTCTTCGGGTCAACCACCTTGACCATAAAGTCAATGATGTGCCGCGGCGTGCGGAATTGCCCTGCGTCGCCCTGCGAGCCAAGCACCGAGAGCAGGTACTCAAAGGCATCCCCCAGACGCTCTGAGTGATCATACTCAAACTCGTCAATAACCTTAAGAAATGCCCGCAGAGTTTCTGGGTCGCGGTACGGTAAATATGCATTCTTAAAAATGTCCCGGAAGAGCGGTGGGATGCCGGGATTCTGTGGCATCTTAACGATGGCTTCAGCGTAGAGGTTAAGCACCTCGTGGCCTCCCAGGCCTGAACGCATCAGTTTAGCCCAACCATAGCGAGCAAACTCCCCGGCAAAGAACGTGCGCCTGCCGCCTAGTTCTTCGCTCTCCGCATCCATGTCGTCCATGAACTTGTAAATTAGGGCAATAGTAATCTGCTCTACCTGGCTCTTGGGGTCTGGGACTTTGCCCACTAGGATGTCACGGGCTGTATCTATGCGACGCTTGGTGCCTGTGTCTAACATTGTTGCCTCCTTAAGCTATGAACTGGTTGAGTGGCACGTAATCCTTTACGTATTCTGGAATGAGGGTACGATACTTCTCGGGTACCGCTTTATAATCCTTGGTGTTGAAAACGGAGTTTGTGTTAAGCCGTGTAAACTCACGGTTTTCAATAATGCTGCGAGTCCAGTCACTAGTGATATAAGCCTTGAAAAAGTTCTTAATGGCCGGAATAGCCTCAGCCTCCTCCGGCTTTGCATCGGTGATAAACTTGTTGAACTCCTCCTCTAGGAGCTCCTCTTTGGTCTTGAACTTGGGGATAAGGCCAAAGACCTTCTCCAGAATCTCTCGCAAAGTCAAACGCCGATCCACAGAAGCCGCCCTGCGCAACTTGTCCAAGCTATAATACTCGTCAGGCTTGTCGAAAACCTCGCGGTTAACGTAGTCAATAACCTTATCCCACTGGCCGGCCTCAACACTCTTGACTATGAAATCGTTTTCCCGCACCGTATCCTCGAACTGTTCAAAGAACATGCGGTCGATCTTCATTCCCTCGTGACCAATGACTTCTTCCTTGATTTCTGCAATTAGGTCCTCACCAAGATGCTCGTACTGGCCGGGGATAGGCTTTGGTCCTGGCCCTTCGCCGTCACCAGAGCCCTTGCCCTTGGGTTTGGGAAGCTTAAGGACTTCATCATAATTGAAATCCGTCTCAAAGTATTCACAGTTAGCGAAGAAATCGAAGAGCTTAAAGGTTGTCTTGTGTGGTTGTACTACACCCTCTTTAATACTCTCATCAAATAGTTGGTCAAGAAAGATGTGCCTGCGGGTTCCCCTACCCTTGATCTGAATAAAGTCGGTGGGTGAAAAAATGGGGCGAAACAGTCCAAGGTTCAACAGGTCCGGGCAGTCGTAGCCAGTGGTCATCATGCCCACAGTTACACATACCCGGGCTTTACTCGTCTTGTATGTCTGCAGAAAGTTGCCCGACCCAAGCAGGTTGTTGTTAGCAAAGTTGATGGTATGTTGCTGAGCATCGCTAATCTGCGAAGTCACTTGCACCGCAAAGTCTGACTGGTACTTACCCGGGAACATGCGGTCAGCCATGAGGTTAAGAATATGAGCTAGCTTGGCCGCATGGTTCTGACTAACGCCAAAGATAATTGACTTGCCAATCTCCCCACTGACAGGATCTCGCAAAGCATGCTCCAGGAAGGTCTTGCACAGTAGCTGATTAGTAGCATCGGCAAAGAAACGCTTCTCAAACTCGCGTTGCTTGAAGGTCTCCTGCAGATCTTCCCCCGTATCGTCCTTAAAGGAGACGACAAAGCCTTCTTCTGACAGTAGCTCTGTAGTAATGTCAGTGCGCGCATCTACTACCGTCGGGTTAATGAGAAATCCATCCTTAACACCATCTAGCAAACTGTAACGAAAGGTGGGTTGACTACCCTCGCAACCAAAGGTGCGGTAAGTGTCCAGTAGCAACCTTCGCTCCGTCTCCCTTGGGTCTCTAGAGCTTCCCGATTTGAAGTTCTTGATATAATCGCGCGGGGTTGCCGTAAGACCTAGCTTGTAGCCGATGAAGTAGTCAAACACAGCTCGGGCGTTGCCGCCGATGGAGCGATGGGCTTCATCAGAAATAACTAGATCAAAGTCCGTAGGTGAAAAGATCTTTTGATACTTATTATTGAAAAGAAGCGACTGCACTGTTGTAACGACAATCTCGGCTCTCCGCCAGTCGTCGCGATTCTCCTTGTACACAACCGTCTGGAAGTCCGCGCTGAGCAGGGCCACAAAGGCCTTCCGGGCCTGCTCTTCTAGCTCAAGCCTGTCAACGAGGAAGAGCACGCGCCGTGCATTCCCAGACCGTAAAAACAGCTTGATAACCGCCGCAGACGTCAGGGTCTTGCCAGTACCTGTAGCCATCTCAAAAAGAAAACGATCTTTGCCCGCCTTAACAGCTCTCTGCAGAGCATGTATCGCCTTAAGCTGGTAAACTCGCAGGAACCGTAAACTATTGGCATGAATATAGCCAGGACGCTCAGCTTCATTTGCCCACCCTGCCTCAGACTTGTAGTTTGGGCGCAGGGTCAGGACCATGTAGTCATCCTTTACCTCTTCCTCTATAAGGCGCTTAGGGTTAGGAGTGACTTTCTTGTAATTCTCCACAGAAGCTGGCTTAGGGAAAGTCGTGATTATGTAAGGATTGCCACGCTCTAAGTCCCAGAAGTAGTGCAAGTTGCCGTTTGAAAGAATGACAAAGCGGCAGTTCTGCGACTTAGCATACTTCCGGGCCTGTTCCTTTCCCACCAAGGGGTTCTTGCTTTCCGATTTCGCCTCAAGGACGATGAGTGGAAAACCTCTATCGTCAAGGAGCAGGAAATCAATAAAGCCCTTACTAGACTTCTCAAAATCTACACCCAAACCTTCTAAGTCTGAGTCCCTAAGATTAACATTCTGCTCCAGGCGAACGTTAGCAGGGTTGCCGCCTACTGCAAAAAAGCGCCATCCGGCATCCTCAAGCAACTTGTTAATTTTGATTCGAGATGTAGCTTCCTTATTAGACATGTTTATGACACTCCTCGCTAACGTCGGATGGCATGGTAGCCTGGGAAGTCAGAGACCTACGCTCAAGTAGGCTGTAAATAGTACGTTCTTGTTTGCTAAGCATAACCCTTCGACAAATATCTGGCAAATCCTGCGGAGCGGCGACTGTCAGCCTAATTACACTCGTCATACGCAGCTAACCCCTGGCCCGAGCTTTTGTGCTCGGGCCTCAGCTATTTCTACACGTAGATAGAACTACTATCCCTGACAGCAACCACAGGGCTGATAACCTAGGGAAACCCGGGTTTTTGATTTCGGCTCAATTTAGAAGGAGGCGACCAATGCGCATAATCTGCAACGACCAAGACCTAAAACTGCTTGAGCTACATCGCGCCATAACTCCAAACCTGCTGTTGTTCCTAAGGGATGACCTCGCTCAAAACTTGAGCTGGATTTGTGAGGCTGTACCCAATGAAGTGAGTCTAGATGACCACGGCCCCATATTTCTTCTTGAGCTAGGCGACAATCCACGCGGCATGGGACCAGCTGGCCTCCCCTCGCGCATCGGCGGCTTGCTTGGCCTCATCCCCGAACATGTAGAAGAAGTGAATTTAGACGGCAACATGTTCTGGAAAGCCCTTGTAGTGATTGGCAACAGCTACGCCCCGACCTACTGGATTCCCGTAGGCATGGATTCTGAGCTAGACCAGCACCTAAGTAAATACCTTGATGAGCCCAAGAGTTAGCCCCTCAAAACCCAAATAGGACACACATACCGATGGGGCGGCCACGAATCGAGACTGAACTAGAAAGGGTGTAGAAAAATATGAATTACTGCCCGAGCTGCGATAGTTCCCTTGAGATGCCACTAGAGATCCAGACCTGCGCCGGCAATGGTATCTGCGAAGAATGCGCAGAGCATCTTCATAGTTGTTGCCAACAATGCAACCTGTACTACCCCAACTATGTTGAAGATACCCACGCTTCGTTGTGCCCTGATTGTCTATCCTCACAGACGGAGGGCGATGAGGGCAATGTCTAAAACTGTCTTGTGCAGCCTTGACGATGAACGCCTCGGGCCCGAGTGGACTAATTTGAGCCTCAGCCGTGCAACCTTCCTGCCCGAAGATATTTTCGCCGGCATTGTTCATCTTGTCCCAGTCGACCTTCAGACCCGCTACCTTCAGGCAGATGAAGATAGGCGGGTCGAAGTTCTTTTCGAGGAGATTTTTAGCCACCTCAACACTCTCTCCCCTGCCGGCTGCTACTTCGGGGCCCATCCAGGCAGCGCGAGTGACTTCGGTTTTTGGGAGTTGCCGCAGGACGAGCTTGAACCCACGGCCCACGCAGTAGTATTTAGGGGACGCAAGAGATACTTCAGGTACGATGTCCTTACAGACGCATATTGCGAAGAAATCCCCGATGGGGACCTAATGGCCTTCAAAATAACGGCAAGCCTCAACATCAGCGCATACGAGGCTTATAGGGCACTGGGACGCCTAGAAGAACAGACGGCTTCCGCGGCCATCAAAACCTACATCCTTTTTCTAGAACGCCTTTGCGCCTCACAACTAGGCCGCTAAAGTCAGCGCCGGAAGCAATCGCTCCAAATCGTGCGTAGCTGCTCATATAATTCTTACATAGGAGGTGAGGGCCGCAAGGCCCCTGAAATGCCACCAGCAAAGCGAGTACAAAAAGTGTCCCTCAAAATCGTCAAAGAAGGTTCGTTCCTCTACAGCCCACGTAGACTGAACAGTCCTGAAGCAGCCGCACAGCTCTTCAGGGAGTTCTTAGGCAATCCAGACCGCGAGGTCCTGGCGGTAGTCTGCGTGGACATTAAGAATAGTCCTCTGAGCGTAGAAGAGATCTCGCGCGGCAGCTTAAGCTCTGCGATAGTCCATCCGCGCGAGATACTAAAGACCGCAATCCTTAGTAATGCTGCAGCTATCATACTGGCCCACAACCACCCGAGCGGTTGCGAGCAACCGAGCCAAGAAGATATCGCCGTGACAATGCGACTACAAGAATGCTGCCACCTGATGGGCATCCCGCTGCTCGATCACCTTATCCTCGGTGACGAACGATTCATCAGCCTGAAAGAGCGCGGCCACATAACCAAAAGGGAGTGTTTATAATGTTTTGGGCAAAAGTTCTCGCCTATGTCGTCATACTGATTCTCACAGGGATGTCTGACGAAGACGCCAGCGCCACTGCAGCTACAAAATTCGGTCTGTCCGCAGACGAGATATTGCGACGCCTGTAGCGAACGCGCTTAACCTCAAAAAGGAGAGTATTTTTCTAAACACACTTGTTCTCCTTTTTTTGATCTTACGAGCAAGAACCCCGTCGAAAAAAGCGTAAGACTGCGTCTGGGCTCGAATTTGCAAGCCGATGATTTTCTTAAAGCTTTTTCGGCCCGACTTCCACCACAAAACCAATTGCCTAAAAACAAAACCCGCTAAAATGGCGGTTTTTCGACTTTGTACCATGATTGCCATCCTAGTACAATGGTTTTGAGCGGGGCACGCGAGCAGACGCGTGACTACGCGCCCAAGAGATAGCACAGAGTCGAGAGGAGCTGTACCACCATCTGCAGTACCCCAATTAAAATCGTTGACAAGGATGTGATAAAACATGACTGATGAAAATGAGTGCGTACCAATTGACGAATTCCTAGCCTTTGCGGCTGCTGGGTATACGGTAATACCGCTTAAGCCCAGAGAGAAGACTCCGCTGCAAACGGGGTGGACTAAGGCCTACGCCCCTAGCGAAAAGGATGTTCAACTTTTCTTCCAAAAACACCCCAATTGCAACATGGGAATGGTACTTGGCGAAACTTCAGGGGTAGTGGCCATTGACATCGACGGTGCGGGCGGAGAAGACATTCTAGCGCAGCTCTGCGGCGGCGAGCTGCCTGTAACATGGGAGAGCGAAACCCCTAGCGGAGGACGCCACCTATTCTTCTTTCTCCCAGCAGGGGCAACAGCCAAAACCAAGCGCTACCCTGTTAAAGGCGCAAAGCATGAGGAGTGTGCCTTGCTAGGCACTGGGAGCCAAGTAGTACTCCCCCCTTCGATTCACCCTAACGGTGGTCGCTACAGGTGGAAGGAGGGAAGGGACGCTTTTGAGACAGAAATGGCTGAGGCACCTTCATGGCTACTCAAGCTAATGGGATCAACTGAATCGCCGGCGCCTATTCCCCAAGTCCTTAACACCCTCGCCGACCGCTGCCCAGTCTTCGCTAAGGACCTCGCCCTTCAAAGAGCAAGCGGCATTGACGAAACGCAATGGTTTTTGTGGTGCAGTCTGCTTGAGGCCGCTGGCCACCACGACGCTGCCATGGCTTTCTCAAAATTATCCACCAAACACAATGATCGGAGCATTTCTCGCATCACTACACTCGCCACCAAAGGGATTAGCGCCGGAACAAGGTGTCTGACACTTGGATGCACCAGCGAGCAAATTACTAAATGCCACGGCACCATACGTGGCAACGACAATGGCGAAGTTACAAACTCCCCCATCGTATTCTTAAAGGCTGCTAACAATCAGCTAGGCGAGGAAGTCCCTGAACACTCCTGGCCAACCGAGAAAATCTATGAGCCATTCGTGCAAGCCTTAAAGGGTACCGACTATAGACTGGATGCGCAAGGGCAACTGCAGTATGTCAGGGATGAAAGGGTACAAACCATCGCTAACTTTGTCGCTCGCCCCATCGCCGAGATTACCAAAGATGATGGTGTCACCACGGAGCGATACTTCGTACTAGAGAGTGTGCTTCACGGGGGGCGCGCGTTGCCGCCCATAACAGTCCCTTCAGCCGCTTTTCTTTCGATGAGGTGGACCATCGAGTGGGGTATCAGCCAGCTGCTGTCCGCTAGCAGGGGTAGTCAGGATCATTTTCGGATGGCAACTCAATTGTTGGCAGCGGACGTGCGGTGCGAGACGATCTATGGCCACCTCGGTTGGCGACAAGTGAACGGCAAATATGTCTATCTGCATGCTGCTGGCTGCATCGGTGCCGATAACGTCAGCGTAGAATTGGACCAAACCCTGAGCCGCTACACCCTACCTGAGCGCGTAAGCGACTTAAAGACGGCTGCGAGAGCTTCTCTGGCACTCCTCGATATTGCCCCGCGGGGCATAACCATCCCGTTACTCGCTACGGTGTACCTCTCGGTGCTCTGCGAGCCGCTAAGATTGGCTAGTGTTGAACCGAACTTCCTCGTCTGGATCTACGGTACAACCGGCACCAGAAAGACGTCTGTCGGGATGTTATTCCTTAGTCACTTCGGCGACTTTGTGCGCTCTAGCCCCCCTGCTTCGTTCAACGACACCGCTAATGCACTTGAAAAGAAGGCCAGCGTGACTAAAGACAGTCTAATTGTTGTTGACGATTACCACCCAGCCTCTTCTCCGAACGAGTTCAAGCGGCTTGTGGAAATCGCACAAAAACTGCTCCGAAGCACCGGCGATCGCACTGGCCGAGGCAGGCTGACCGCATCCACGGCCTTCCGCCCTGCGTATATAACGCGAGGCATGTGTTTGGTCACAGGTGAGGACATCATAAGTGGGCACTCCTCTAGCGCGCGCTTTCTTGGGCTTGAGGTACTAAGGGATTCGGTCGACTTACCAAAACTAACCACTGCTCAAGATAATTGCGAACTCCTTGCTGAATCCATGCGAGCTTTCATCGAATGGCTAGTGCCTAAAATGCCTAAGATTGCTACTGACCTAAAGAAGTCTTTTCTAGAGTACCGCGCCGCTTTTCAGGACGCTGCGGCTCATGGCAGGACGGGAGAGGCGGTCAGCTGGTTGCAGGTCGGTTTCAACACCATGCTGGCCTTTATGAGCGAGTGCGGGGCCATATCAGAGCAAGAGAGCGAGTCGTTACGGCAGGAAGCCACCTCCGTATTCCACCAGCTGGTAGAAAGCCAAAACAATGCTGTCATGGCCCAGACTCCTAGCGAAAAGTGCATGTCCGCAGTGTACGAGTTGCTTAACACACAGGGTATCGCGCCGTCCCCAGTAGCACCGAGGGCGGGGAAAACCCTACTCTACCATAAGCGAGATCTCATCGGATGGCATGATAGTACTTATTACTATTTTTTCCCTACCCTTCTTTATAACGCGGTAGAGCAGCATCTCAATCGCAAAAACAGTACGATAGGCTTGACAGCGAGGGCGCTCTGGGGACAGCTTGATAGCATGGGGGTCCTTGTAACCGAGAAAGCTCCAGGTCGAACTCAGCGTACAACTAAACAGAGCATACCTGGCACCAACAAGAGAGTCAGGGTGCTGCAGATCCCCATAGGGCACGTGAAGGACCTTGACTGTCTGGACTAAAATACGGTAATGGTGACGTGCGCCGCAACCCATCTAGGCCACACTCGGGCCGCCATCTTGCGCGGCGAGTCAAAAAAAAACTGTTGAAGAGAGCTTTGCCGAGCCTCTTCAACCAGAACGTGTTAAATCTCAACACAAACATATATTATCACTTTAAGAAGGAGTACGACAATGAATGAATTTCAAGGCGACCTACCCGATATCCTTACCCCTAGACTTATTAGCGCGTACCTCGGCATCTGCTATTCCAATGCTTTGGCTCTAGCCAAGAGTGGTGAGTTCTCTTGCATCCGCATCGGCAACAGCTACAGAGTGCCAAGGCAGGCATTCGAGGCGTGGCTCAATAAACCAGGGCTAAGAGAGATTCTAAGAGATCAATAAGAATGAGAGAGCGAGGGGTTACACCCTCGCTCTCCTTAAAAGGAGGGCAGTTATGGCCGGACACATTCGCAAGAGGAAAACTAAGACAGGCTGCTCATGGCAGGTAATCATCGAAACTCAAGGTGACTCGCAAGGCAACAGGAGGAGACTTTACAAGACCGTGGACGGCTCCAAGAAGGATGCCGAAAAGGTGTTGGCGCAGTTGATGACCGAGCTAAATCAGGGGATGCTCGTTGAACCCAGTCGCCTAACCCTTGCCCTATACCTGAGAGATTGGCTTGAGACTTACTGCGAGCCGAACCTATCCCCCACCACACTCGACGGCTACCGCGTCAATATCGAAAGGCACATAATCCCAAGCATCGGCCACCTCAAACTTCAAGACCTTACTCCTCTACACCTTCAACGACTTTATAAAGAGCGGCTCGAACGAGGGCGTGTGGACGGCAAAGGGGGCTTAAGCGCAAAGTCGGTACTCTACATCCACCGCAATCTTCATGAGGCGCTAGATCATGCAACTCGCATGCAGTTAGTGCCAAAGAATGTCGCCGCCCTTGTAACTCTCCCTAAAGTGAAACAATATCGGCCGACGGTCTACGACGAGGAGCAGCTACGTTTGCTAATTAAGGCCGCCAAGGATGCCGACATCGAGATTCCCATCACGCTTGCCGTCTCCCTTGGCTTACGTAGGGGCGAGCTTCTTGGCCTTCGTTGGGAAAACGTAGACCTTGAAAAACGCACGATAACTGTCAGCGACAACTTGGTGCCAACCAGTAAAGGTAACATTACTAAGGCCCCGAAAAGCGAAAACAGTAGACGCACCATAGACATGCCTGAAGGCCTAGTCGAAGTCCTGCGCAAGCACCGCCTCAAACAAGCGGAGTGGCGACTAATGCTTGGCCCAATGTATCGCGATGAGGGCTATGTCTGCTGCCAACAAGACGGTTCGTATTGGGCACCCAGCTACTTCAGCAAAAAGTTTGCCGACTTCCTACGCAAGCATAACTTGCCCCATTGTCGCTTGCACGACCTGAGACACAGCAATGCCACATTGATGCTGAAACATGGCGTGCCCGCTAAGGTAGCCTCGCAGCGACTTGGGCACAGCGGCATAGGGATTACCCTTGATCTTTACTCCCACGTGTTGAGCGACATGCAAAAGGATGCCGCCGAGAGAATAGACGTGGGCATTTTCCAGACCACCGGTCGCGCCGTTCGGTAACTATTCCCTACGACAATACTGAGGGCGATGAGGGCCAAACTGCCCTCATTGCCCTCTATTTTAGTGGGAGAGAGAGGTGCGTCAAGCCGTCCACTGGAATGATGGGGGGTCAGCAGGCGGCTCTGTCGGAGGTTGCATCATTTTCATGCGCTCCGTCAGCACGGTGGCGCGGCGGGCCAAAAAACAATGACAAAGACGCGAGACTGCTTAGGGACCTGTAATCCTACGTAAGCGGCCACGCAACGGACTGTAGGCTAAGCGAGAAGAGCAGACTAATCCAGCCTAAAGACAGCACTTGGCACGAACATAACCCCTCCATGCTTCGGCCTAGAGGGGTTATTTGACATGGAACTCTACAAGGCATAGTTCACCGCAGTGCGCATGAGAAACTTCGCGCGAGTTGCGTTAATATTGCGCATATGGGGGTGATTGGAATCGAGCTGAAGGGCATCAAGTCGGAGCACCTAAACGGCATCTACAAAGACATTGCGGATAATTTCGGTCTGGAGATAGCCATGCGCATGTTTGAACAATACAGAGGTCTGCAGGTTACGTTCCCCACTCGACTCCTGTGCCCTCAGCAACTAAGGGACCGCCTATGTGCAGAATACACTGGTAGCAATATCTCTGAACTGGCGCGGAAGTACAATTACTCAAGCAGGTGGGTTAGGGAGCTTGTTACCCGTGGTCGAACAGAAGGAGGTGAGTAGGGGGTCAAGTGAGCATCAATACCTAGACAGACTGCCTAAGAATGCCACACTGGTGTCAAAACTAAGATTGAGAGGCGAGATTAAAGATGGAAACACTGCAGACGATCATTTTGATAGTTCTAGCTCCGTTCGGCTGGATGGCAATCTCTAAAATAGAGAGCAACTTCTTTGTTTTAACAAGCATTAGCAATTGGTTTTTATGGTGGCTTGTGTTAAAGCCTATCCTGTCCATGGTGATTGGCCCCATCGCCGCTCCCTTCTACATCATCGGCTACCTTATGAGGAGGCCTGCCGAAAAGAAGAGTGAGGGTGCATAAGTAGTCTTTTTCTAGGTAAAAGAGGGAGATGACTGGGCTTGGGCCTTATTGCAAAGGAGGACACACAGGACGGCCAAAAACTCGCCGCATGACAATATCTGTCTATTTTTAGTCTTACTACGACCAAAGTCTAGCGTCATGTCCGCTGGCCAGCCGAGGGAGAGGGAGCGCAGGAGATTGTTTCGCCCATCTTCATGACACCACCGATGTAATCATACTTTTATTAGAAGTTGAGCGAAGCGATCTCCACAAGTGGCCGCCTCTGTAGGGTTGCGTTTGATTCGCCCCCAGAACGACAAAACAGTTGCCAATCTTTCCTCGCCCCAAAAGTGTCGCAGGCGTCCGTTTTTGCACCTCTTTAGGCCCCTTTTCATCTGCTTTCACCTATTCCGTCGTCGCTACGGCGACGCGGCGACCAAAATCACAGTCGACACTAAAAAAGGCTCTTGAGGTACTTCCTCAAGAGCCTTACCATTGCTATATAAATGGCGGAGAGGGAGGGATTCGAACCCTCGTCAGGGGTTAGCCTGAACACGATTTCCAGTCGTGCGCCTTAGACCAGCTCAGCCACCTCTCCGTGACTCGGCAGCAAGGGTTAGTTGCTGCCACTTAAGCAAAATATGGCGGAGAGAGTGAGATTTGAACTCACGGAACGGGTAACCGTTCACCCGCTTTCGAGGCGGGCGCATTCAACCGCTCTGCCATCTCTCCGTTACTTACGTTGCCGTAAATTAGAGAAAAAATCTTTTAGTAGAGAACCACACTCTTTTGCGAGCACGCCATCGACCACTGCTACTTGGTGGTTGAATTTGTTATGGCGGAGGACATCCATAACTGAGCCGACAACTCCTGCCTTAGGGTCGTGGGCACCAAAGACTAAATGAGGCAGTCTCGCCAGCACCATGGCACCCGCACACATGAGGCAAGGCTCAAGAGTGACATAGAGAGTACAATCTAAAAGCCGCCATCCACCTAAAACCTGACTTGCTTGCCGCAGAGCCAGTACTTCGGCGTGCGCGGTGGGGTCGAGACCGTTTTCGCGAAAATTGTGTCCACGAGCAATGACCAGGTTATGGCGAACCACCACTGCACCCACCGGTGTCTCTCCGAGCTCATAGGCTAGCCGAGCTTCGACGAGAGCCTCCCGCATAAAATACTCGTGATTCATGGTGCACGCTCCACAAGTTACTGGCAAGCACAATGCCCATAACTTTGATCTCACTGGTGCACCCGGAGGGACTTGAACCCCCGACACGCGGTTTAGGAAACCGCTGCTCTATCCCCTGAGCTACGGATGCAGAAAGGTTACAAAAAACATATGGCGCGCCCGGCAAGATTTGAACTTGCGACCACCGGATTCGTAGTCCGTTACTCTATCCAGCTGAGCTACGGGCGCAAAAATGGCGGAGAGGGCGGGATTCGAACCCGCGATACGAGTTTAAAGCTCGTATAATCGCTTAGCAGGCGACCGCCTTCGACCTACTCGGCCACCTCTCCGTGCCAATCTACTATAGCACATCTCCCCTGCTCAGGCAATGGAAGATAGCTTGTGAAAGGATAAAGGTGGCGGAGAGAGAGGGATTCGAACCCCCGGTCCCTTGCAGGATCACTAGTTTTCAAGACTAGCGCCATAAACCACTCGGCCATCTCTCCACAGCATCAATCAGTATACCAAGGTTTTTGACTCTCGTCAATTGACTCTTGCTGGCAATTTTTGGTGATTTTCTCCGCACCCATGTAGGGCTGCAGTGCCAGCGGAATACGAACAGAGCCATCTTCTTCTTGGTAATTTTCTAGAATGGCCGCGACTAGGCGATCTATGGCTAGCCCTGAACCATTGAGGGTGTGCACGTACTCTGCCTTGACACCTGCGCTCGCGCGAAACTTGATATTAGCCCTTTTGGCTTGGAAATCACGGAAATTTGAGCAGCTCGAAATCTCTACATACCTGTTGTAGCTTGGCATCCATAGCTCAATGTCATACTTTTTGGCGGCGGCAAAACCAAGGTCACCCGTGCACATTTCTAAGACGCGATAGGGGATCTCTAGACGTTCAAGCACTGTGCAGGCGTCCCTTAGCAGGGTTTCAAGTTCAGCTGGTGAGTTTTCGGGGCGTACAAACTTAACGAGTTCCACTTTGTTAAACTGGTGCATGCGAATTAAGCCACGCGTGTCTCGGCCTGCTGCTCCGGCTTCTGCCCTAAAGGACGGGCAGTAGGCGGTGTAGTACAGGGGTAGTTGTGCGCCGTCGAGCACTTCCATGCGGTGCATATTCGTAACCGGGACTTCGGCCGTAGGATTTAAATAGAGCTCTCGGTCCGAAACCTTGAAGGCATCGTCCACAAACTTAGGAAACTGCCCTGTGCCAACCATGTTATCATAAGTGACCAGAAGGGGCGGCAGCACTTCTGTATAGCCATGCTCGGCCGTATGCAAATTCAACATGAAATTGATGAGGGAGCGCACCAACCTGGCGCCCTGGCCGCGATAAAGGGCAAAACGTGCCCCGGCAATTTTGCCGGCTCGCTCAAAGTCTAAGATGTCGAGTGCCACGCCGATGTCCCAGTGCGCCGCTGCCGCAAAAGAAAATTGCTTGGGCGTGTGATGCACGGAGAACACCCTGTTGTGGCTTTCATCGGGCCCCACCGGCACCTCGGGATCAGGCAGGTTAGGAATGCGTAGCAAGATATGCTCGAGCCTCTCCTCGATCTGCTTTATTTCTAGGTCGAGCTCCTTGATGTTTTGCCCGAGCGCCTTCATGTCCTCTTGCAGGTCTAAGGTTGGCGAGCCCTGCTTCCGCAGACTGGCTATGTTTTCGGTGACCACATTGCGATGAGCTTTGTGCTGTTCAACCGCGGTCACTTTCTGGCGGCGCTTTTCGTCAAGCACTAAAAAGTCCTCTAAGGCCACCGTCTCGCCCTTGGCCGCGACACCAGCACGCACAGCTTCTAAGTTGTTACGCACAAATTTCGCTTCAAACATCTTTCTCTCCTCCATTTCGCTAACTAGTATGGGGCACACTTGCCAAAGAAACCCTCCCCGCGGGTAACAAAAAACGCCCCCTGATAAGGGGCGATTTTACTCGCGGTACCACCCTGTTTTTTTCTCATTGACTATAACGCGTCACCGTCACCACTTTTCGTGGGCCGCCTTCGAAGTGGACTTCACCCGCTCCCTGCCACTGGCTTGCACTAGCCGCCAGCTCTCTGGGACAGAAAACGAATTACTCTCTTCTGCACTGCGTTTGTCTAATCTTAGCACAACTGCCGCAGGCGCACAATAATTGTCCACCCGCTGCCAGAGAATTTGTCTTTTGCCCCAGCAGGGAATCATGGGCCAATATCGAATACAGAATACAAAAGACATATCGATGAAGGAGGCAGAGCGAATGAAAAAGCTCTCTGACCGCGCTCTCAACATCACACCCTCTATCACTTTGAGCATTGACGCTATGGCCAAGCAAATGGTGGCCAAGGGCATCAAAGTCATTAACTTCGGCGTAGGTGAGCCCGACTTTGACACCCCGCAGAATATTGCCTTAGCCGGCATCTCCGCCATCAACAAAGGGGAGACACGCTACACCCCGGCCGCGGGCACAGAAAGCCTGCGCCAGGCCATCTGTGAAAAGCTCGAGCAAGATAATGGCCTCTCCTACCTGCCGTCGCAAATTGTCGTCTCTAACGGCGCTAAGCACTCTTTATACAATGCCTTGCTGGCCCTCTGTGACCCGGGCGACGAAGTCATTATTCCCACCCCCTACTGGGTGAGCTATGCCGAGATGGTCAAGATGGTCGGGGCGGTCCCCGTCTTTGTGCACACTCGCGAGGAAGAAGACTTCAAGGTGCGTATCGAAGAATTACGCGCCGCCCTTACCCCAAGGACTAAGGCACTCATTCTCAATAGCCCGAGTAACCCCACAGGCATGGTCTATAGCCGCGACGAGCTCGCGCCTATTGCGGCCCTCGCCATCGAAAACTCTCTCTATGTCATTGCCGACGAGATCTACGAGAAGCTCGTCTACGACGAGGTAGCTCATACCAGCATCGCTTCCTTGGGCGATGAGATTAAGAACTTAACTATTGTCATCAACGGCATGTCGAAGGCCTATGCCATGACCGGCTGGCGCATTGGCTACACAGCGAGCAATGCTGCTTTAGCTAAGGCCATGGGCAGCCTGCAGAGCCATGCCACCTCGAACCCAAATTCAATTGCCCAGTATGCCAGTATCGAAGCCTTGCGGGGTTCACAAACGACAGTTACAGGCATGGTCAAAGAGTTTGCCGCGCGACGCCTCTCTATGGTTGAACTTATCAACGACATTCCGGCGCTTTCCTGCCGCTTGCCAAAAGGCGCCTTCTACGTCATGGCCAATGTAAGTCAGCTCCTTGGCCGCACTATAGGTGGCGAAGTAATTGCTGACGATGTCGTCTTGGCCCGCATGCTCCTAGAAAAGGCACATGTAGCTGTGGTACCTGGCTCAGGCTTTGGGGCGGGACAATTTTTACGGCTCTCCTATGCCACCTCGATGGATAATATTGCGGAGGGGCTACGCCGCATCAGGACTCTACTGCAGTAGTAGTAACCTCTGGACTTATTGGCCCCGTTACTAATTACTCCTACTTACAGAAAAGAGATGGCCTTCCGCAACAGGGAAGCCATCTCTTCTTGTCTCGCCTACTTGTCGCTCCTAGCCAAGCATAATGCCGCACTGGCCGAGCAATCTAGATAGCTCTACCCGTAGCTGTTTGCGGGCGCGATACAGCTTGCAGCGCACTGATTCGACTGAACAAGCCAGTTGCGCCGCCATTTCTTCGTAGGTCATGTTTTTTACGTCCTTCTGCACGATCAACTTGCTATATACTGCGGGAAGCTTACTAAAGGCAGCCTCTAAGCAGCGGCGAATTTCTTCGTTTTCCCATTTCTTTTCGAGACCGGATAAATCTAAACGCGCTAAAGGCTTGAGGCCCTGTAATTCGTGCCCCTCTAATGTTTGCAGGGAGACTTGTGGCGAGCGGCGCTTTTTGCGCAACATATCAATGTGATGGTTTTCCATGATACGAAGCAGCCAGGTGCCAAAAGAAGATTCCCCGCGAAAATCTTTCACCTTAAGCCAGGCCCTAAGCAGGGACTCTTGCACCAAGTCATCTGCTTCCTGCCAAGATGAGGTCAACCTAGTCGCTCGCTTTTTCACCAAGGCCAAGTAGGTTTTTACTACCTCTTCAAAGGCCGCCCTATCGCCTTTGCGCAGAAGCTCCAGTAATTCGGACAATGATGTTATCCCCTCCCTAAGAACAGCCTATGATCCCTAAAGGCCCAAACCCAAGTATACAAGAATAATATCTTAACTAGGCTAACTAGCTTGATTCATTATTCGCGCTTAACAAGCTAATTCCTCTTGCAAACTCTCCTTGGGGGAGTCTTTTTTCTACTGCAGCCCTTTCCGCGAAAGACTGATGCGTTGCCGCTTGGCATCGATGCCTAGCACCCGCACTTCGACTACTTGCCCCACCGCGAGAACATGCGAGGGATGCTTAACAAAGCTGTCACTAAGTTCGGAGATGTGGATTAGCCCATCTTGTTTCACGCCAATATCTACAAAGGCCCCAAAATCTATAACATTACGCACTACGCCACTGAGCATCATGCCTGGCTCTAGGTCCTCCATTTGCAGAACGTCGCTACGAAAAACCGGCCCGGCAACGTCTTCGCGCGGATCGCGCCCTGGCTTCTCTAAGGCAGCGTAGATATCCCGCAGGGTAGGCAAGCCCGCGCCTAACTCCTGCGCCGCCTTGGCGAGCTTTTCTCCGGAGAGCTTAACGCGACCCTGCGCTATGTCCTCTGTTGTGGCCTGCACGTACTGCAAGAAGCGCTCCGCGAGCTCGTACGACTCTGGGTGTACAGGGGTAGAGTCAAGCACATTCTCAGCCTGTGCGATGCGTAGAAAACCCGCGCACTGTAAAAAGGCAGCAGGGCCAAGCCGCGCAACTTTCTTAAGCTGTGCACGGCTTTTAAAGACGCCATGGGCGTCGCGATAGGCGACCACGTTCTTAGCAATAGTTGGGGTTATGCCCGCCACATGGCGTAACAGCGCGGGCGAAGAAGTGTTAAGGTCAACACCGACGGAATTAACACAGTCCGTGACGATGCCTTCGAGCTTACTGGCTAGGGCCTTTTGATTGACGTCATGTTGGTACTGACCCACACCGATGGCCTTAGGGTCGATCTTAACTAACTCCGCCAAAGGATCAAGCACGCGGCGCCCAATGGAGACGGCGCCCCGCAAAGTAACGTCAAGCTCCGGCAGCTCTTCGACCGCCAACGGTGAGGCTGAGTAGACCGAGGCTCCTGCCTCGCTGACTATGGTGTAGGGAAGGCTGAGGTTGTTCTCCTGCAAAAGATGGGCGATAAATTCTTCGCTCTCTCTTGATCCCGTACCATTGCCAATGGCCACCGCACTGACCGCATGCTCGGAAATCAGCTTGAGCAGAGCCTTTTTGGCGGCTAGTTTGTCATTGTGGGGCAGGGTAAAGTAGGCCACCCCTGTTTCTAGCACCCTGCCTGTAGGGTCGAGAACGGCCAGCTTACAACCAGTACGATAGGCTGGGTCTATGGCGAGAAGGGTCTTGCCCTTGACAGGAGACTGCAACAAGAGTTGTTTAAGATTCTGCCCGAAAACGCTGATTGCCTGTGCCTCCGCGGACTCAGTCAGCTCGGCGCGTACTTCCCGCTCGAGCGATGGCCACAGCAAACGTTTACAACCGTCACTAATGGCGAGACCCACAACAGCCTGCTCGCCTAAGTCGCTGCCTACAAACTGTTGCCTCGCGAGGCGCAGGGCTTTAGCTTCATCGTAGACTAACTCCACCGCCAGCGCCTCTTCGCTCTCGCCCCGATTAATCGCCAAGATACGATGTGGCGGCAGGCGCCGCAAGGGCTCTGCAAAGTCGAAGTACATCGCGTAGGTGGCGTCCTCGTGGTTCTTGGCACTTGTCTTAATACTGCCCTCACCGCGCAAGAAATGCCGCATAGCTTCGCGCACCTGGTATGACTCGCTCATTTGCTCTGCTATGATGTCTTTAGCCATCGCCAAAGCCATGGTGGCCTCCGTGATACCGTTTTCTAGGGTGCAAAATTTGGCAGCCTCGCCGAGCACTTGCGTTTCAGTGTGACTAGGGTGGGCCAAAAGGTAGTCTGCCAGGGGCTGCAAGCCCTTTTCTTTAGCCATCGTGGCCCGCGTGCGCCGCTTAGGACGAAAAGGCAGGTAGACATCTTCTGCCTGCTGCAGCGTTTGTGCGCCTGCCAAGAGGGCCTCGATTTCTGGTGTTAACTTGCCCTGCTCGCCTATTAAGCGCACAAGCTCAGCTTTGCGCTCGCCGAGCTGCTTGAGATATGCTAACCGCTCCTCTAAGGCTCTAAGTTTTACTTCATCTAATTCACCTGTTACTTCTTTGCGGTAACGCGCGATAAAGGGAATGGTGTTCCCTTCTTGTAGCAGTCTATCTACACTCTCTACCTGCCCGCAGGTTACACCTTGCTCCCTCGCCACTCTTAGGTATAGCTCCATCTTAACCTCCACGACCATAGCCTGCTTCGGCCGGCTTCACTTGTCCATTATACTACATGCCTTGTGGCAGAGAAAAATTCTTTATGCCCTGCTCTGTTCTGGCAAAACCAAAAGACCCTGACCATTGTCTAATGTATAGAGCAGCAAAAACGCTGCTAGGAGGGATGTCGGTGACTTTAGTAGAAAAAGTGGCCCGCGCCAAAAGAGGGGATGACCAGGCTTTTGCCGACTTGGTCATGTCGCGCCAAGAAAAGCTGTACCGTATTGCTTACAGCTATGTGGACAACAGAGAAGACGCGCTAGATGTAGTCAGCGAAACCATCTACCAGGCCTATGTTTCGCTGCAGAAACTGCGCCAAGACGAATACTTCTACACTTGGCTGACCAGAATCTTAATCAATCGCGCCATCAATTGCAGCAAGAGGAGGCGCACGGGCGAACGCGATAGCAGAGACATCCCTTTAGACACGGCACCGACTAATCGCGAGTCACTGCTTGATCTCTATGCTGCGATAGGCCGCCTTCCGCGGGAGCAAAAGACAGTCGTCATTTTAAAGTACCAGAGCGACCTGACCCTCGAGGAGGTGGCCGACGTAATGCAGGTCCCCCTCGGCACTGTCAAGACCTACCTGCACCGCGCCCTCAAGGAACTGCGCCTAGAACTAAAGGAGGATGACCAATGAGCCAGAGTACAAAAGATACCTTGCGCCAGGCTTTCGACCATATCACCGTCGCGCCCGAACTAGACAACACCATTCGTCGTTCCATAGCTCGTGCCTCTAGCAGGCGTAGACTACAGGGAGTACTAAAGAAGTCCCTGCTTTCCGTCGCTGCCGCCTTTCTCATCTTTGCCGTAGGCGTCAACTCCCTACCCGCTTTAGGTAACACCATGGAGGGCATTCCTGTCCTTGGCAGGCTAGTCAGCGCGTTACGCCTCGACAGGATGGAGACCGGCGGCCAGATTACGGACGGTTTGCATGTGGGCCCGCTTACTTTTTCTCGCGACACCATCACCCTGAATTTCACTACGGGTAATTCTCTGGCCGAGACGGCTCCCTGGTACAAAGTGACCGAGCACACCCACCCTAGCAGCCTAATTGTCGAGGTGCACGGGGTGCGCGGGCTACACCCTAGCGCCATCAACCCTAACTTCGCCGGCCATGCCTACATCAAGGAGATGTACCGTAGTGTGATTCTCGATGATTCCGCCCTGCGCTTTGTGATTGTCTTTAATCAGCCGGTAGAGACCGTCGTGCGTGAGCTTACCTCCCCCGCTGCTCTGCAGATTGTACTCAGCGCCGCACCATCTCCGAGTGCAGCTTCTGTCTATGCCGTACGCACTTATTCGCAAACCTCGAGGGGTAGCGCAGGTGAGCTAGAAGAAAACATTAGAGCAGCCTTAGAGTGGCAGGGCGAAGGCGTGCGCATTTTACGCGACGCGCAAGGCGGCTACATGGCCGAGGCCGGTCTCTTTGCGACAGAAACGGCCGCCCAAGAGTTTGTGACTAAGCTTCGGGCTGCGGGCCTCGGCGATACTGCCCTCACCATTGAGAGGCGGGGTCCAAACGACATTCCCCTGCATCTTCGTCCCTAAACAGTCCCTGCTGCCAAGTCTCTGCGTCTAAAGATTTAGAGGTGGCTGCCTAGAACGGCGGCCACCTATTTTTTAGCCTAATTTTCGATAAGATAATTTTTGGGGCAGGATATTTCTAGACACGTAACGAATGCGATAAGAAATTGCTTGGCAAAACGACTTCGGCATTTCCCAGGAAATAAGTGCACTACAATGAGGGCCTTAGTTGACTAAGTAAGCGAGAAAGAAGGGATTATCTTTGGTCAAAATAGTAGTAAAAGGCGAACTGTCCTCTGCCGAGCGTAGCGATATTTTGTCCTGCTGCCCGAACGCCGATATTGTCGCCGGTAGCGATGAAGAAATTTCGCCCCACTTGCCCACGGCCCAGGTAGTCTGGGGGAGTTTGACCCCGGGCCAAGTAGCTGTGGCGAAAGCACTACAGCTCATGCAGGTGATTACAGTGGGGGTAGACCATGTACTTTCACCTGCGCTCTTGGCTAGCGACGCTAAGCTCTGCAGCACGCGAGGCATGCATGGGGCCACAATTGCTGAACAGGTCTTTGCGCTCATGCTTGGTCTTGCTCGTGGCCTACCCACACTTCTTACGCAGCAACAAAAAAAGAGCTGGCAGAGCTACCGCCCCTCTCTTTTGCAAAACACTACCGTGGGCATTGTAGGCTTTGGCACCCTAGGGCAAGCCATAGGTAGACGCGCCCTAGCCTTCGACATGAAGGTCATTGGCCTAAGACAACACCCCGTGCCCTCCCCTTATGCTACCGAGGTTTGGGGCATTGACCGTCTCGAAGAGCTACTGCCACAAGTGGACCACCTAGTGCTGGCGGTACCGCTAACTACAGCCACGACGAACTTGCTCACTAGGGCGCGACTGAAGATGCTTAAACCAACTGCTTACCTCTACAATGTGGCGCGTGGGGCTGTGGTTGACGAGGAGGCCTTAGCCGAAGCTCTCGCCCATGGTCAACTGGCAGGAGCTGGGCTAGATGTTTTTGTGACCGAACCCCTGCCAGAAAGCAGCCCCTTGTGGGGTCTCCCTAATGTCATCATTACCCCCCACACTGGCGGCTACCTCGCCGACTACCGTCGCCAGGCCTTTGCAATCTTCTTAGAAAATTTGCGTCGCCTACAGTGTGGCCTACCCCTGCTAAATGAAGTGGACAAAGTAACGGGTTACTAGTACCTGTCAGGCGCACTGTGCGCCGCCACTAGGAGGGTCATGGCCAGTACCGCCTCCCCCACCACGGCCACGGCTGGCACCAAGGTGGTATCGCTGCGCTCGGCCACCGGCTGCGCCACCTCCTTGGTGAGGATATCTACCGTTCGACTGGGGGTGAGGGTGGGTGTGGCCTTAACCGCGCAGCGCACTACCAGAGGCTGCCCCGTTGTTACCCCCCCGGCAAGCCCAGCATTACTACTGCCTTGATAGAAGATACCCTGCTCTCTGTCCCAAGCGAGAACATCACCACAGCTGCCAGGGCTCTGCCTTGCCATCGCAAAGGCCGTCCCAAATTCTATACCTTTGATGCCAGGTATAGACACTAGGTCGCCAGCTATGCGCCCGTCTAGTCTACGGTCGGCATGGACATAGGAGCCCCAGCCCACTGGCAAATTAAAGGCCACGATCTCCACTATGCCCCCCACGCTATGCCCGTTTTGCCGGCATTCGGCAATGAGGGCGTCGGCCGCTTGCTGCCGCTCTTTGTCGCCGCAGCCATAGGGTTCGTTTGCCGCCTCTCGCCATTTTTCAAGCTCTTGTGGCTCATCTGCCAGTGTCAAAGGCCCGAGACATCGCACCCGACTATATATTTCTACCCCAAAACGACTAAGCAGTTGCCGCGCCACCGCGCCCTGCGCCGTGCGCATCGCTGTCTCCCTCGCCGACGCTCTTTCGATAACATTCCTAATATCAGTAAAGCCATACTTAATAGCGCCTGGGTAGTCGGCGTGGCCGGGGCGCGGCGTCGTAACTACTGCCCCTGTCGAGGCCTCGGTGGGGTGCATGACACTCTCCCAATTGGCATAGTCTTTGTTTTCTATGTACAGCGCTAAAGGACTGCCCAAGGTGTAGCCCCCCCTTAAACCGGAGAGAACTTTTACTTGGTCAGCTTCAATGGACATGCGGTCGCCCCGACCAGGCACCCGCTGTCTGCGCCTGAGCTCCGCATCTATTTTCGCCACATCAATATACACTCCAGCCGGCAGGCCTTCGATAATGCCGGTCAAACCTGGCCCGTGCGACTCACCCGCGGTTAAATACCGAATCATGCTCTCTCACCTCGCGCCAGGCGCACTAAGTCCGCCCAAAAATTAGGGTAGGAGACGGAAACACAGTCGGCCCCACCAATGGTCATCTCGCCGCTCGCTAGAGCACCGGCCACAGCTAGAGCCATGGCCAGGCGATGGTCGCCGTGCGAATTGACCGTCGCTCCTCTGAGGCCCCCACCAGTAATGGCAAAGCCATCTGGATACTCCTCGGTCTGCACACCAAGCTTGTTAAGCTCCCCGAGCAAGGCTCTAATGCGATCACTTTCTTTGAAGCGCAGCTCAGTGGCGTCTCTCACTTCAGAGCGTCCCTCTGCGCACGCTGCCGCTACGGCCAAGATAGGTAGTTCGTCAATCACGCGGGGGACTAGCTCCTTGGCAATGTAAAAGCTCCGCAAGCTTCCACCACTTACTTCAATAAATCCCGTTGGCTCAGGCTCCTCTGTCTCTACCTCCCAGTGGACCGACGCACCCATGCCTCGCAAGACTTCCAGGAAGCCGGTGCGCCCCGGGTTAAGACCCACCCCCTCGATGCGCAGTGAGGCCTGTGGCAGGCAGGCGGCCAAGACGACCAAAAATGCCGCCGCGGAGATATCCCCTGGCACCCTAAACTTAAAGGGCGCCACAGCGCTGCCCTCCACCTCTGCCCAGGCTGGCCCATAGGCCACTTTCGCCCCGAAGGCTTGGAGCAGGCGCTCAGTATGATCACGTGTGGGATGAATTTCGGTGACACGGGTTTTACCCGCACAAGACAAGCCCGCCAAAAGGATGGCCGATTTGACTTGGGCGGACGCTACTTCGGGGCACCAAACTACCGGGTGCAAAGTGCGCCCCCTGATAACAAGCGGTGGGTGTCCCTCTGTCGTGCTGACCTCACCTCCCATCGCCAAGAGTGGCTTGACCACCCTCTGCATGGGGCGTCTCTGCAGAGAGTCGTCGCCAGTGAGCATGGTCGACACTTCGCTCCCAGCGAGGATTCCGGCCAATAGTCGCATCGTGGTGCCGGAGTTGCCACAGTACAAGCCGCTCGCTGGCGCACACAGGCCTTCTCTGCCCACACCGTGCACCGACAGCGCCCCACCCTGCACCGCGAAGCGTACACCGAGTGCGCTTAGGCAGCTTTGTGTGCTCTGCACGTCATCCGCCGACGACAAGTTGTAGACTAGAGAATTTCCTCTGGCCAAAGCCCCTAGCATCAGGGCGCGATGGCTGATTGACTTGTCAGGCGGCATCTCTAAGACAGCGTGAAATGGTAGAATAGAAGAAATTACTTTGTCCACAGTTATCACCCCATTATATTTTAAAGGAGGAATTACTATTCAAGATCTGTTCTTTAGCGGGATGAGTTACGACGAATACGTGACCAAAATGGGTGAGGACCATCGCACTGGGTTTGCCAAAAGTTACACTGAAGCCTCTATCTCCCCACATGACCTAGCCCTACTAAAGCGGCTAGCTGGCCCAATTTATGCGCTGGCCGTCAGCGAACCGCGCTGTGGCGATTGCCGCCTCAACTTGCCGGTACTAGCTAAGCTGGCCGCCCTTAGTGAGGGCAAGCTTGTGCTACGTTGTCTAGACAAGGGCGCCCATCCCACGCTCTTAGACGATTATCGCGCCGCGGATGGCAGTGTACGCATCCCCACTTTTATCTTCTTCTCTTCTGACTGGCGCCTCTTAGGTTACTTTGTCGAAAGGCCGGCACAGGTAAGCCACATCTTGGCCACGGGAAGCGCCGAAGAAGTACGCGAACTGCGGATTCAGTACAATGGCGGTCGGTTTGCCCAAGCGGTAATCGCCGAGATTATGGCCATACTGTCTCGCTAGGTGTCCCCTAGACTTAAGTCTACCATGAGTCTCTCCCATAACATAGGAGCAGAGCTGGCCTTGTGTTATACTAAGAGGGCAGTACATATACGGAGGTGTCGGCAGTGAAAATTACCCGCGATATGGGAATCCAAGACGTCGTAGATACATACCCAGAATTGGTGCCCGTCTTTTTTAAGCATGGCCTAGGTTGCCTCGGTTGCGCAGCAGCCCGCTTTGAGAGCATCGAACAGGGCGCGAACGCCCACGGTATTGACGTGGACTTGCTACTAAGCGACCTCAACAAGGCTTTGTCTCAGTAGCAGAGGCGGAGTCACACCCCCCGAAGAAACAATTCTTGCGGCAAAGTGAAGGGAGAGCGCCTGCTCTCCCTTCACTTTGCCTATTTACATGCTCTGCACTTCTCTTATCGAGCAGGCTACTATCGCTCGAGGAGGTAGAGACGCATTCTCCGTCTCCCAAAACGCAGCGCCTCTGCCAAGCTCTCAAAGTAGATGTCAATTCTGTTGCCGCGGATGGCACTGCCAGTGTCAGTGGCCAAGTACTGCCCACTTAAGGCGCGCGACACCTCGCAGAGACCCTCTATATAGACCTTGCTAAGCAGGGGAATGAGGCTGGGATCTACGGCAATATGGCCGACTTGCACCGGCAAACCAGAGAAAGTGATTCCGTACTGCGGGTGTCCGGGCGACTTGCCCGTACTCTCTGCCCCCGAGGTGTACGCGGTAGCCGTGACATAGATAACTTTCGTGTAGCGCAGGTTGTTTCCCCCACGTGAAAGCGTTCCCACGGTGCCGTACTCCACAATGCGGTCCACTTGTGGTTGCAAGACTTCACTGCGAACCAAGGTGCGGGCAACTTCTACGCCATCTTCCAAGACTACGCTAAAATGCTGTGCCTCCCTACCCTCACGGCCTGCCTGCAGCACTCGCGTCACCCCTCGATTAACGCTAGCGCTCGGCCGCCTTACCTCACGAAAGCCCAATCTTTTGTACACGACTTCCTCTTGCGTAGTCACCCGCGTGACGGCAATGGTCGCTTGATCTTCGAGCAGAGTGTCGAGAGACGGCTCTACCCGGTCTATCTCGGCCACCTTGATGCCCGCCTCTTCTAGCGCCGCAGCCACCGTGTCTCCTAACACAGAAGCCCTGCGCACCGCGCCATCCACTAGTATGGTGACCTGGCTCACCCGGAATACGGGCTCCGCGATATCCGCGGGCGCATCTGCCCCTAGGGGACTTGCTAGTCGCCAAACCTCATCATTGTCTCCCGCAACTGTGCAACCAACTATCAATAGTGTTGCGGCAGCAAGCAGTCCTAGTCCCAAGAGTAAACCCTTGATGCCAGTCTGTTTTCTTGCCATCATCCTACCTCCTTGAGCAATATGCTTATTTACGACGCTAAAAAGCGTACCCACAATGCCTAACGATTATACACAACCTTACTTGATGATATGCGCAACACTTTAAGAAGTGGCATACGAGCCACTTTAAGAAGTGGCATACGAGCCACTAGGTTTTCAGTTTAACATACAGAGAGGCGACTTGCCAAGTTTACACCCCCCTTGGCAAGCCAAAAAGGGGCAGCCGCGTGGCTTACCCCCCTTTGGTGGCCTCACTTATTCTCTGGCTAGACTCGACAAAATAATTTTTGCGGTGCCCAAGTTAGTCGCTAGCGGCACCTTATGAACATCGCAAATGCGCAGCAACGCGGTAATATCGGGCTCATGGGGTTGCGCCGTCAAGGAGTCGCGCAAAAATATAACCATGTCCGTAGCCTTGGTGGCCACCATGGCACTGATCTGAGCATCTCCCCCCTGGGGGCCTGAGAGCACGCGTTCAATGGCCAAGCCTGTTTCTTTCTTCAGCAGAGTGCCGGTAGTCTCTGTCGCCACTAACTGATGCTTGGCCAAAACCGCGCGGTACTCTACGACTAATTCGACCATCTCTAGCTTCTTCTTGTCATGAGCTATAAGCGCTATGCGCATAATGAATCGCCCCTTTTCCCGACCTTAGGCTTTAGTAGTATCTACAGTCTCCACCCATGGGTCTATACTAATACTACCATGCACCGAGGTGGCTGTGATAGCCAAGTGGCGCGTAAAGTTGCCACGTGGCACGGCCCACAGCGACTTGCCCACGGCACCCTTTTTTACTTCTACCACGAGGTCAGGCAAATTGCATTCGACTCGGCCATGCACATTGCTGGCTCTACACTGCATACCGATGTCCTTAGACTCGCCTACGCTGCCCCGAATGCTGCCATTGACCGTCTTTAGGCTCCACGCCCCCTCGCGAGGCTCTTTGCACACGAGACTAATGCCTCCATTGATAGTGCTGCAAGCGACCATGGCGGCACATCCCAGAAAAAGGATGCGCCCATTAGTAGAAGAAAGGCTTACCTCCTCCGCGTCACCCTGCACTTCAACTTTGCCATTGGTGGTCGTCACACGCACAACGCCCAAGACATCATGCTTGACTTTAATGCTGCCATTGACGGAGAGCAGGTCAAGATCACAGCACCTGCTTAAGGGCCATAGTAGGCGAAAATGCACGGCACTTCGCTGCCCAAAGACTTGCTTGGCCGCGATGAACAGCCCTTCTTTATTCTTTTCCACGGAGTACATTTGCTTGGCTTGCTCCCTAGCTTCGTCCCTGTCTTCGGCATACACGCTCTTTTCAACAGAGAGATGCCACTTGTCATCAGGGGACGCCCCCACTTCGATTCTGCCATTCACCCCGCGAATACTGACCTTGGTAATGTCCTCACTATCTATCTCGCCTGAAAGATCATCCTGCCAGGTGAAACTACTACCGCCAAAGCTCCTTAGGAAGTTGCCCAGTATACTGCCTAAGCCCCCGCCGCCAGAGTAGTCGGCGCGCGCTTCTTCTTGCACGCGCTTTACCGCCTCTTCCATCGTTTCCCGCGCCCCATGCAGCTGCTCGCGGATAACCTCGGCAGTGTCGTGCAACTGCCCTTTAAGCGTCTCCTTGGTTTTGCGGGCGAGCACCTTGGCCTGTAGCCTAGCACGCCGCGCCATTTCATCAACGGAATGGTCGCCCTTTGGCGTAGACTCAGCGAGGGCTTTGATTAAACTGGTGGCCTCAGCGGCAGTTATCTTACCCTCATTAAGCATTTGCAGTACCTGCTTAGTTTCTTCGCTCATTGAAAGCACCCCCTTGTTTTTATTAAGCTTATATCATGTCAAAATCAATGTCAAGCTTGATAAACACAAGGCAACATATCAACTCAAAATAAAAACTCCCCCTGCCCTTTGCTACCTGGGGCAGGAGGAGTTTTTTACTTGTACGCAGGACGCGTACCCCGTGGCCAACAGCTTAGGCTGGCTTTGGCGCGTCGACAGGACAGACAGCAGCGCATGCTCCGCAGTCGATGCACTTCTCGGGGTGAATTACATAAATTGGCCCCTCAGTAATTGCTTCCGTAGGACATTCTGGCAAACAGGCACCACAGGCAAAGCATTCGTCAGAGATTTTATAAGTCATCAATGTCACCCCCTCCATACTCCCTACAAGCATTTTAACACTTACCGCGGCCTCGTCAACAGCGCCGGCGCGATTTCTGGCGCTTCGGCCAATAATCTTAGCAAGAGATGGGCCGTCACCGTAGCGTCCCCTAGCGCCCTATGGCCGCCTACGGCCAGGCCAAGATGGGCACAAAGAGTCTCTAGGCGGTAGTTAGGCAAGCCCCTCATGCCCCGGCGCGCTAAGGCCACCGTATCAACAAACTCTAAAGAGGGAAACTCGCCTCCCGCTCTGGTAAATTCAGCCTTGAGAAAGCCTTGGTCAAATTTCACATTGTGGGCCACAAAGACCGTACCTGCCAAGTGAGTGGTGACAGCAGGCAGCACCTCCGCGAAGGTGGGCGCCTTGACGACCATGGCGTCTGTAATGCCCGTCATTTGCTGAATGAATAGTGGAATCGGTCGCTCTGGGTTAATGAGGGAACTGTAAGAGTGGACAATGTGGCCGCCCTCTATGCGTACAATGGCCACCTCAGTCACTCTATCGCGTCCGGGGGAAAGCCCAGTCGTTTCAACGTCAACAACAGAAAAAATTCGCTGCAGAGCCACTATTCAATCCTATCTGGGTGACGACGCAAGTCAAAGCCGGCCCTCAGATTATGCTCAGCCACCCGCACACTTAAGGTCAGTAGATTGCGCAAAAATGGGTTTTCTTCTGGGGGCTGCCCTAAGCGTAGCGCCTGCGAAATCTCGGTCAGTGTCTCTGCGGAGTCAGACTTGCCGCGGCGACGCAAAAACTCCGCGGTAAAGTCTAAGCGACGCACGATCTCACCTAGGCGAGGGGCAAACAAGGCGGCGGCAACCCGGCTTAAAACTTCGTCAGCGGCCTTCTTCTTGCCATTGACGCTACGAAAACGCTTCCCTACCTTGAGGAGCTCTTCAGCGGCATCATAAACTAAGGGGTCTTCCTCGTACCACTCGGCCAGCTCCTCGATGGCGAGAATTCCGGCCACTTGTGGCGAATGGTCGCTCCCTAGATCGCTCTGCGGAGGAAAGTCGTATGGCTTGGGCGTCATGGGAATGGGTTGCATGACTTGATGCCAAAAGGCCCATTGTGGCGGCAAGAGATGGCCCCCCTGGCGATTACGCTGCAAGGCGTCGCGCACTAAATCGCTGGCGTAGACTAAATCACCTTCGACGGAAGGATACTTGCCGCGCAGCCCTTTCAACATGGCGGTACTTTCTTGGCGGCTGAGTTGTACAGAACCATAGCAGTCTTTGACGCCCTCCTCAGTGCTCAAAAGAAAGCTGACCGCCATCAATCTGCCCCGGCTGCCCTTCATAAAACGCGATATCCACACAATGCGACACCCTTTGCCATCTAAGCCCGTGACTAAGACCTGAAAAACTGTCCCCAGGGTAAGCGGGGGCAAGCTCTCGGGCGAGACCCCCTTAAATACCAGTCGGCGCGCTTCTCTTTCTACGAGCTTGGCCAAAAACGTCTCTTGTTCCCTGCCGATTAGCCCCTGCAGGGCACCTAAGGCCGCAGGTTCGGCTAAAGAACCTAGCCCTCGCACGGCCTCTGAAGCTAGCACTTCGTCGTCACCCCGCGCTAACGCTTCTAGTAGCGGCACCACCCGGGGGTCAGCGGTCATCACCAAATCCTGTACATAGGCATACTGCATCTCGGGCGGCGCCTCAGCAAAATCCTCGAGCACATTACCGAGGATACTTGGGTTATGCTGCAACTCCTCAAGCAGGTGCAGCAGCGACTCCTGCGCCAATTTTGTAGCATCTTTAAAGTAGGTAGGGCTCATCATCTCTGCCACGTCTAACCCTTTAGCCGTTAATAGCCGCAGTATCTGCATCTTAGCTACGTCACTTACACCTGGCTTATTCATTAGAGATAAGCATTCCTCTACCACCAAGGTGCCAGTATCTACGTCAAGTTTAAGCAAAAGAGCGGCAGCCATGGTCGCAACTTTTTGGTCTTTTGTTTCCGACAGCAACTTCAAGGCGCCTAACTCCACATGGCTCCCCAGTGAAACAATGCGTTCCAAGCTTTTTTCAATTTCAGGGGGAGTAAACTTGCCACAGCCTAATTCGATGAGCCTATCCTTGACAATCTGTTGAATAGCCAGCCGGTAATCTATTCTTTTCGTGTGCACACGACTTCCCCCCTTCGGCAAAATCATCTTTATACCTTGTATTCGCGACACCAAAGCCGTAATCCTTTCGCCCGCGACACTTCATGATTATACCACTCCAGTGCCCTCTGCATACCACAGTGTTATTGTCGCCTGGAACCACATAGGCTTTGGTAAAGCGCAGGGAGAGGAGTTCGCCAAGGGTGCTAATTGTTATTAAAAAGGTCTTGCTGCTAAGGCGCCTAGCTATATTGCTCAGCGCGGCACTGCTTTTACAGATTCTCAATGCCACCTACCCAGGCTGGTTTGTGCAAAGCATCGCCACCGTAGCCAATGCCAATCGTCTCTTGCCCATCTACAGCGTAGAAAGAGAGGATAAGGTGGTGGCGCTATCTTTTGACGCTGCCTGGGGAGCAGACTATACCGATGAGCTGCTCGCCATTTTGGCGCACACAAACGTGCGTGCAACTTTCTTTCTCGTGGGCTTTTGGGTCGAAAAATACCCTGCCATGGCCTTCACCATTGCCGAAGCTGGGCATGAGATTGGCAATCATAGCATGACGCATCCACACATGACCACTTTGAGTGTTTCCGAGATCGAACACGAAATTTCACGCACCCATGCGCTCATCGAAGAGGCCACCGGACAAAAAGCGCGGCTGTTTCGTCCGCCTTTTGGCGACTACAACAACCGCGTCATTGAGACTTTGGATGCGCTCGGGTACTACACTATTCAGTGGAGCATTGACTCCCTAGACTGGAAACAGACTGCCACTAGTCAGAGCATCTATGAAAGGGTGGTGACGCGCCTTCATAATGGCGCTATCATTTTGTTTCACAACAATGCCACCTACACGCCCCAGGCCCTTCTACCCATCATCACAACGCTTAAGGAGCGGGGATATTCCTTTGTGCCTATCGGCGATCTACTCCTTGATGGAGAGTGGTATATTGACCGGAGCACCGGCCAGCAGAGAAAGAGACCAGGGCCTTAGACAACTGAGGGCTCGTAAAAAAGCTCCCCGCGCGCAAACCGGCCGAGGTCCATCTTTTCTATGGGGAGCGAGGACGGTATGCCCAGTATTGTTTCTGCGAGCAGAACCCCGGTCATTGGGGCCAGCATAAAGCCATGGCCGCTCCCGCCGGCAGCCAAGTAGAAACCGGGCACCTCTTTTACTGCGCCCAGAATAGGCGTGCGATCTGGCGTCATTTCGTAGAGACCTGCCCACTGCCGCACTACCCGAATTCCTTTAAGAGGCGGCAGGAGCCATGTTATTTTCTGCGCCATCTCATCAAGAAACTGCCATGAAGAGCGCTGATTAAAGCTTTGTCCTTCGCTCGGGTCGCCTAAGCCCATGATAAAACTACCATGGGGAGTTTGCTGACAATAAATATGGTGATGAAAGGACATTACCATGGGCCCCTGTAGGGGATTGACCGGCTCGGTGACGAGAATTTGGTGTCGCTCCGGATGGATGGGGATATCGAGCCCCACCATCTCGGCCACAACTTTTGACCACGCCCCCGCGGCATTGACCACTTTAGGTGTAGCGATAAACCCCTGGCTGGTTTCCACGCCGCTGATGCGCTCGCCCACCTTGTGGATAGCGAGGACTTCCGTGTGCGTGTTTATCTCCACGCCCAGACGTCGCGCCGCCTTAGCGTAGGCGTCGGTAACGTGAAAAGGGTTGCAGTGTCCGTCACTCTGGTTAAAAGTCGCCCCCACTAAGCCCTCCGTATTAAGGTGAGGGACTATCTCTTTGGCCTCAACGGGGCTACACAAGCGCACGTCTAGTCCGTACTGGCGTTGTAAGGACACATTTTTCTGAAACTGCTCCCAGCCTGCCTCAGTGTAGGCCAAGAGCAGGTACCCACCCTGCTTAAATTCAATGTCACCATCGTATTCTAGGTCTTCATTCATCGTTTCAAACATCTTGATGCTAGGTATAGACATCGCCAAGTTCATCTCTGTGCCCCACTGCTGTCGCACCCCAGCGCCGCAGCGGCCGGTGGCCCCGCTGGCCAGATAATCTCTCTCGAGAACGACTACATTAGAGCAGCCGCGCTTGGCAAGGTGGTAGGCTATGGCCACCCCATTGACTCCGCCGCCAATGATTACTACATCGGCACTCTTACGCATGCCCAAAGCCCCCCTTGCTGCCCTCCGCTATGGCTCCTAGTGCCACCGGCACCGCAGGTGGCCGAAAGACTCCGACCGACTGTTGTTTGAGGGGTATGCCACTTAACTGCAGTTCTCTTTGCACCAAGGGGCGACAGGTCCTCCCTTGACAGGGCCCCATGCCGAGGCGACTAATGCGCCTAAGCTCATCTAGGGTGCGATAACCTTTTTCAATCAGGGCTCGCACATCGGCCAGTGTTAAGTCTTCACAACGACAGATAATTACTTGCTGCTCCACGGCCTTCATTTCACGCCCACCCCCGGTGACAAAAATCTAACTTCACGCGCTATAGCGCGTGGCACAACTAGGTGCACCACTGCTGTGCGGTCAAAGCTCTGCGGATTTTGCACCCGCAACACCGTTCCCTGACCTATCTCTTCCCCAGCACGATTGTAGACTGCTACTTTATCTCCCGCTATGGGCAAAGGCACGAATTCATATGGCAATTTGATGAGGGACTCTGTGGCGCTATAGGTTTCGTCCACCACAAAAATGGCGAGACCCGGGCAGTTAGCCACGCAGAGAGCGCAGCCATTACACAGAGACGGGTCAAATTGAGGCAGGTCATTGATATCGGCAAAGGGCTTGATGGCGCCCCGCGGACATGATGTCGCGCAAGGGTTACAGGGGATGTTCTGAAAACACTCGATTACGGCAACTAGCCCTTGCCGCAGGCGCTCCTCGTCTGGATAGACTAGGGCGAGCTCTGCGCTGCTAGGCACTCCTGTCTTTTTAAGCAAATCTTTCACCCTCCCCGCCCTGCGCTAGGGCTAGCCCTGTGCGTATCTTATCGCCCACAGGTCCCGAGCGCAGCGCTCTGAGCTCTGCTCTAGCCTGAGACAAGCCCTGTTCCACCGCGGGGGAAGCTAGGCCTAGTTCTTTAACTGCCGCTAGCCCTGCCAGTTCCCCTTCCACCATGGCGGAGCTCGCTTCTTCCACCCCCGCCACATCGCCGGCGATGTAAATATAGGGCTGCGAAGTACAAAGGTTCGCGTCGCGCCAGGCCACATGCCCCCCTAGTTCGGCCACATGGAGCATGCGGCAATCTGCTTGCCACAGTAAATCAGTCAGTGGTGAGAGTCCAACGGCCAAGCAAATGACGTCCACCTCGACCTTTTTCTCGCTGCCCGGGCGTACCTGCCATTTTTCATCCAACTCGCAGATAACGGCGCCCTCCACTGCTCGCTCACCATAGGCCTCTTTAATCGTATGCGAAGTCAGTATGGGCACCCCGGCGCGCCGCACCTTGGCAGCGTGCACAAGGTAGCCACCTATATGGGGAGAAGCTTCTAGGATGGCCACAACTTTGACTCCAGCCTGTAGTAATTGATAAGAAACTATAAGACCAATATTACCTGCGCCTATCATCAGCACCCGCGCTCCGGGGAGTACACCATAGACATTCATTAGCGTCTGCACGGCACCCGCGCCATAAACCCCCGGCAAATCGTTGCCCGCAAAGGGTAACATGCGCTCACTAGCACCGGTAGCCACGATAAATTTATCTGCTCCTACCTTCTCGTAGCGCTTTTTATGCAAGATGGTCAGCACTTGATCATCGTAAAGCCCGAGCGCCGCACACTCTAGGTAAACCTCGACATTAGGCATTTTGTCTAAGGCCAGAACTAGCTCTGCCGCTATATCTATGCCTCGCATACCGGCTTGCTGCTTTTCAGAACCAAAAAACATATGCGTCTGCTTAATCAGTTGTCCTCCCAGGCGGTCGTTTTCGTCAATAAGCAGTACTTTGGCCCCGGCCGCTCCTGCCGCTTGCGCCGCACGAAGACCAGCCGGACCCCCACCTATAATGCAAACATCATACCGATTCACCGAGATCCCCTCTCCCTTGCTGCGTTTCTACTGTCATACCTGCGGTGAGGCGCTCCACGCAGACACGCACATTAGGCACACCATTGACTAACATGAGGCAGGAACTGCAGGTGCCTATAGCACAAAAAAAACCCCGGGGGCGATGGAGGACAGAGCTCTTAGATAGCTCCCTGACACCCGCCGCGTGGAGTGCTGCCGCAATAGTTTCACCTTCGTGCCCTACCAAGGCTTGTCCATTAAAGAAAAAAGCAATTTCCTTGCCACGGTCAAATTTCAAGATCGGATGCTCTGTGATGCGCACTACCTTGCCTCCTATAGTTGAATTTTTCCCAATATTATATTCCACATTTCTACGCGTCTCCCTGCAAAAAGAATCAACAAAAGCAACAAGGGGGCCTGCCCCTCTACCAGGAACGGCCCCCTTGCCTATCATAATTACTTGGTGTACTCCGCGAAGAGCTTTTCAAACTCTGTCAGCGGCTCGAGCACGCGGTAGACATGTTCTTCGGTGGGAAACGCTCCCCCCCGCACATCGGCGACATAGGCCTTGAAGGCATTGGTTTCCACCTCAGCCACATTGGCATATTTTTTAACGAACTTCGGCGTGAAGGCGGCGAACTTCCCCAGTAGGTCGGCACTGATCAACAACTGCCCATCACAAGGGCCTGCGCCGATAGAGTAGACGGGGATGGAGAGCAGGCGCGCAATGAAGGCCGTAACTTCTGGCGGCACCGCCTCCACTAAGAGCAGCATGGCTCCGGCAGCCTGCACCGCCAAGGCATCTTCGATCACCGCTCGCGCCGAGTTGGTGTCGCGCCCCTGCGCTTTGTGCCCCCCTAGCTGCCCCGAGCTTTGTGGCGTAAGGCCAATGTGCCCCATGACGAGTATGCCGGCCTCGGCAATCGCCCTAATGCGGCTAGCGACACGCACCCCGCCTTCAAGCTTGATACAGTCCATTTCCGCTTCTTTCATAAAGCGCCCGGCATTGCGCACGGCATCCTCATCCGAGATCTGGTAGGACAAAAAGGGCATATCCCCGATGACAAAGGTGTTCGGCGCGCCACGGCGCACTGCCTGACAGTGCCGAATACAGTCCTCCATGGTCACAGGCACCGTGCTCTGGTAGCCTAGGACAACCATGCCGAGTGAGTCACCCACGAGTAGCATGTCCATACCCGCTTGTTCGGCGAAGGAAGCGGTAGGATAATCATAGGCCGTTACCCATGCCACCTGTTCGCCATTCTTTTTCATTTTGCGCAAATCAAGAATGCTTTTCTTCTTGGTCATGCCTGTACCTCCTATGCTTATCTTAGTGGCGGTGCAGCTTTCGCGCTGCAATAAAAGAAAGCCCTTTTTCCGTCAAAGCTCGTGCCGTATGATTAACGGCCTCATGCTTGTCGAGGTAGTTTTGCTCCATAAGTGCCATGTCCTCTGGCGTTAGGTCGCCCTTGGCGCGGAAGTAGTCGAGGATATCCGAGGGGTGTGAGCGAGTCACTTCTACCTCGGGGTCGCCTCCCTCATGCTTCGCGGCAATATTGGGTACGGACATCGCTAGCTCTAAAAGCTCGTCACGCCGGTCATAGGGCTGGCGCACAATGCTCTTGTAGGCTTCGGTAATGTGGTGCTCTAAACGCACATTGCTCTCGAGGCCTAGCTCTTGCCTGATGTAGGCGCTCTTTAAGATGGTTTCATTGTTAACTGAATTACTCAAATTGAAACCAGCGAGCGGTGAAGTGCCGTCCTCACGCGACATAAGGCGCGCCATAGCGAGCGTCCACAATACCGAGTAGGGGTTATCGTTACCCATAAAGACCGAAATTTTGAAGGTGATATCAATGCCCAGCTTGTACAACAAGTAGCCCAAGAATACGGTGCCGGGATTTATGTTGAGCACTTGGTTAATGCCATAGTTAGTGTAGTAGTACAGGCATTCGTCCACCCATTTCAAGGCATAATCATTAGGCTGCCCAATGCCCCCAAAATACCCTGTAATAGTGGCGGGCCCGCCTAAGTGAACGTTAGAGCCGTCAGTCCCCTTGGTGTCGAGCGTCTCTACATAGCTCGCGCCGACAATTTGCATGGCCGCCGCCATGGCTAAGGTATCTCCGTGGTCATTCTCCTGCTCCTTCATTTTGCGCACGCGTATAAACCTGCCAGGCATGATATCTTGCTGCAAGATGGCCCGCTCAGCTTCGGCTATGAGCCAGGGAAAGTACTGCAGGGCACTGATTTCTAGCGTGACGGCGTTCCCTTCTTTAAAAAACATGCGGTCGGCTTTTTCGCCAAGCACCTGGCGACGATACTGCGATATCGGCACAAAGGAGCCTTTATCTCTCTCTGCCATAAGCCATTCTAATTGGGCGAAGTACGGCGAGTTCATGTTGCGCAAGCGGCCGAGCAAATTCGGCAACAGGCGGGCCGCCTCAGCCTTGGCGTTAATCTCTTGTGGGGTGCCGTACTTACTCACCACGCGCAAGAATTCGCCCACTACCGCATTGTCTTTGCTCGTTAGAAATTGATTAAATTCGTCGAAGGATTTTTGCGTTACTCTAAGCAGGTCATGCATCTTAATCTTTACCTCCCTTATTTATCTAGCAGTTTCAAAACTAGTTTCCCCGACTTGCCTCATTTTCCCTGCTGATTGCGCAAATTTTTGCTGAATTACACGCAAAAAAGGGCGCCGTTATGGCCGCCCTTTCGCTATACATTGGCATGTGGTACTAATGGTAAAAATTTCTCTGTTATTCTTCCGACAACTTAGCCATGCTGAAACCTGTATAGCCATAGATAATATTGATAATTGGTACCAGCAGGTTAAAGAAGGCATACGGCAAGTAGACGAGCGGAGACACTCCTAGTGTCGCCATCATGAAAGCACCGCAAGTGTTCCAGGGAATGAGCGCCGAAGTTACTGTACCTGAGCCTTCAAGGACGCGCGAGAGGTTTTTCGGGGCGAGGTCGCGCTTGGCATATTCGTCTTTAAAGAGTCTCCCTGGCAGAACGATGGACAGGTATTGATCGGCAGCCAAGATGTTAATTGCTAGGCACGAGATTGCCGTGGACAAAACGAGTGACCCCGTGCTCTGCGCCATGGCAAATAGCTTGGTACCGATAGCGCGGAGCATACCCGTCTTTTCCATTACCCCGCCGAAAGTGAGGGCGCAGATAATTAGGGCTACAGTCCACATCATGCCATCTAGTCCACCACGGTTAAGCAGGCGGTCAACTACGGCTACACCGCTCTCAATCTCAAAGCCATAGTGCGCAGAACCGATAATGTCGCCGACCGAGGCGCTTTGAAACAGGGCCGCGAATATACCGCCGAGCACCGAGCCACCGATAAGGCCCGGTAAAGCGGGCACTTTCAGGGCGATAAGCAAGATAACGACGAGGGGAGGAATGAGCAGGAGTGGCGAAATGGTAAAATTAGCCCGTAGAGCGTCAAGTATTTCATTAATGCGTTGTACATCAAGCTCTTGGCCCGCAAAGCGCATACCCAGTACAGCATAGAGGACAAGCGAAATGCCGAAAGCGGGGATAGAGGTATAGAGCATGTGTTTAATGTGCGCAAAGAGAGAGCTGCCGGCCATGGCCGGAGACAAGTTGGTGGTGTCGGAAAGCGGGGACAACTTATCGCCAAAGTACGCTCCGGAGACTACCGCACCGGCCACCATGCCAGCTGGCATGCCAAGACCAATGCCGATACCCGTTAGGGCTATGCCGACCGTGCCGGCCGTGCCCCATGAAGTGCCCGTCGACAAAGAAACAATACAACAAATGATAAAGGCAGCGGGCAAGAACACTGCTGGCGAGAGAATCTGTAGCCCATAGTAGATCATGGCGGGGATAGTGCCACTCAGTATCCACAGCCCTATGAGAGTACCCACAATCATAAGGATGAGAATGGCCTGAAGGGTGGCGCTGAGCGTACTGCGCATTCCTTCTTCTAGTTCATCCCAAGGTGTGCCCAACATAAATACCGCAACCGCGGCGGCTACGATGGTGCCGACAATGAGCGGAATATGCGGAGCGGCTTCGTGCACCAAGATGGCATAAGAAAGCGAGGCAACCAAAATAACGATAGGAATCAAGGCATGAAGTACGGTTGCTTCTTTCACTGGTCTTCTACCCACTACTAACTCCTCCTTTGTTATACAATATAAGCCGAGAGACTAATTTAGCCTATGCGCCCTCCTTTCTGAAAAGTGATACGATTCAACAAATACATCTTATCTAGTAGCGACTATTATGGCAAGAGGCATATTTTGCTTAAGTATCTTTGACGCTGCGCTAGCAGCAAGCCCTTATTAAGTTAAACTGGTTAAACACCCACCGGGCAGGGATTTATAAGCTACGCAAGGAATGCCTTTCGTAGGCCCTGACAGCGGTCAGAGACACAGAAGGGAGGAATGAAGATGCACGCTAGGTTTTCTTGTACACCCTGCACGCACGACACTGCGGCCATTTACGCTATCCCTCGCCTGCGGCGGCTTCAGGCCCTCTGTGAGTGGTTTGTATTTTTGCTGGCCGGGAGCCGCTTATCGGCGGAGGAGCTAGAGCAAGAAAGGGCGTTAGTCGAGCAGGCTCGCACTGACCCTGCCGCCTTCGGGCGGCTATACGAAGATAACTACGACCGCATTTTAAACTTTGTTGTCAGGCGTACCGCCGACGTAGAGCTTGCGCAGGACATTACGTCCGAGACCTTTTTAAAGGCCTTTAAGAACCTGGCACAGTTCACTTGGCAGAATGTGCCTTTTCAGGCCTGGCTCTTTCGCATCGCCTTGACTGAAATAGCGGGATGGCACCGCAAAAAGCGCTACCCTGCTATATCGCTCACTGAGATGTACGAGCAGGGTTTTGAACCGGCTGGAGAGCAAGATATCGAGGCGGAGTTGCTGCTGGCCGAGGCCGAAGTTTTACGCCAACGTGACTTTTTACTGCTGCAAGAGCAAATGCATCAGCTGCCCGAAAATTATAGAGAAGTTTTGTTCTTGCGTTTTTTCGCCGAGCTGCCCCTGCAGGAAATTGGCACAGTGCTAGGCAAGCCCACTGGCACTATTAAGTCTCTTCTTCACCGCGGGCTAGAGAAGCTCAGACAAAAATTCGCCCGCGACCAAAAACATGCAACCCAGAGCGACGAACGGCATTATACAGGTAGAGGGTTGATGTAAATGAAAAATAAAGAACTGTTAGACTTTGAAGCGCGGCTCTGCGACATTGCTCTGCCTACCATAAGCACCCCCTTGCATAAAGCTCGGCTCCGGACTGCCCTCCTAGCCGAAATGCAGAAGCGGACCACGAGTAGGCACAGGCATCCCCTGTCTTTACTGTGGGCCCTGTTTTCTACGCCCCGCTTTCGCCTTCTACACGCGGCCTTGCCCATGGCCCTAGTGCTCGTGGCGGTCCTAGTGTGGCAGGGCTTACTTATGCCAGCCCCCACTCTAGCCTACGCCACCCTGCATGCCAACCCAGCTGTGCAATTGACCGTTGATACACGCGGCAGGGTGACGGAACTCGCCCTACTTAGCCCGCAGGCGGCCGCTCTCTTGGCACCCGAAGATTTTCGTAATCAGCAAGCGGGAGAGGCCGTCAAGCAAATCGTTACCCGCCTACAGGCAGGGGGCTTTCTGCGGCAGGAAGCAGAACTCGTACTGCTTATGCGGTCTGCGCCGGCGATGCCAGCAATGCGCGTTGAAGAACTGGCCGACAATCTGCAGGCGGCGCTCGAAAGCTCCTTGCAGACTGCGGGCATGAGCACACGCTTGCGCCGCCATACAGTTTCCGAAAAGGTGTATGCGGAGTCTAGAGCAGCGGGGCTCTTGCCGCTCGACTTTGTCGCCTTGCTCGAGACTGCTTTAGAAGAGGAAGAACTTATCGCCCTGTTTCACCTTAAAGAGGCAGTTGTTCTTGATGAGCAAGGCTTTAGGGCTAGATTTGCGGCCATGTCCCGGAAGGTGGCGCGCGAGTGGCGTGCCGACATGGACAAAGACGCTGTGCGCCAATTAGGGCGCAAATTCATTACCGAAGAAGATATCTCCGGTGATGACGACAAAGTTAAGGATGACGACAAAGTTAAGGATGACGACAAAGTTAAGGATGACGACAAAGTTAAGGATGACGACAAAGTTAAGGATGACGACAAAGTTAAGGATGACGACAAAGTTAAGGATGACGACAAAGTTAAGGATGACGACAAAGGCAAAGATGTCGATGAAGTTAATAATAACGACAAAATTAAGGACAATGACCGAGTTAAAGACAATGACAGAGCTAAGGGCAATGACGACATTAAGGACGACGACAAAGTTAAGGATAGTGACGAAACTCAGGAAGATGCTGACGAGAAGAAAGACCGGCCTGCGCAGAAGACTGTGCAACGCCCTAGCGACAAAGACCAAGATGGACCAGAAGACGAGCCTCGCGCCGGCGATAGTGACAGGGATGACGATGAAGATGGGGGCGACGAGTAAAACTTTTCTCTCGGTGAGAGTGCAACCTTTTGTCGGGGAGTGCATTATCTAGGTAAAGGCCGAGAATAGTCTTGGCCTTTACCATGAAGGAGTGATTAAATTGTTAAAATCTCGAGCTGCTAAGCTCACCGCGTTGACCCTGGTCGCCGCTCTCTTGTTCGCTGGCTACACTACATATTCGGCGCCGAGGGCTTTCGCCGAACTGACGGTTCAAGTAAATCCGGAAATTGTACTCACTCTCGATCAACACCAAAAGGTACTGGCAGCCCGCTTTACGGGGCTTCTGGCTCACCCTACTTTAGGAGACCTTGCCCTAGTCAATCTATCTGTGGGCGAGGCCTTAGATAAAGTGAACGCGGCCCTCACTGTACTAGGCCTCTTAACACCAGACCGGGAGGTATTGATTGTCGTCAATCCCGTGGGCGGTGCCAATAGCGAAAAGGTGCAGGGCATTGCCGCTGCGGCCGAGGAGAAGCTTAAGACTCATCTCAAGCAGCAAGCTAATCTCCCTCCTGCTGTCACCTCTGTTCTCGTCAGCACCCCCCTCACTGAAGTAGCACAGCAACTCTCAATTCCACTGAGTTCTTTCGCTCGCTTTCTCCGCAAAGGGGTTACGGAGGCCAATCTGACCGCCATTATGGCGCTGCAGGATGGGCTTAAATTAGACGCGGCAGCCTTTGCACAAGAGTTTAACAAAGTGGTCAAGTCCTTTGCCGATATGCGCGAGGCAGGTCTGCCTGAGGCCACGGCACTAGCCCTACTCTCGGAGTCCCTGCAACTTGATGGCGCACTAAAGAATGTGTACCACCTCGTCTCCGGCTTGATAGATATGCACGAAGCTGGCCTATCCCCAAGCGATATGTCGGCCGCTCTAGAACTGCATCGCGACCTCAAGCTCTCGCCCTCCTTGCTCCGCCGGGAGTCAGATTCTCTCTTCTCCTCCCTGATCGACATGCACGAAGTCGGTGTTCCTAGCGCTGTCGCCCTCTCCACTCTCCAGGCGGCCATGCTGGCTGACCCCTCCCTTAAAGAAATCGACACCATTGTCTCTGCCCTGATTGATCTTGTTGACAAAGGCGCCACCGCCGAAGTCGCCTTGGCCAGTATAAATACCGCCATCAGTGCCGATCCCACCTTGAAGAACCTGGATGGAATGCTGGGCCTTAGCCCCGGACGTGGACGCTCTGACGACGATGATGATAAGAACAATGAGAATAAAGGCCAAGGCCGCCGCGACAAAGATGACAAGTCAGACGATAACGACGAAGACGAAGAGGACCAAGACGACCAAGACGACCAAGACGACCAAGACAAAGATGATAACGATGACGAAAGGGACGACAAAGACAAGGACAAAGACGACGATGATAAATCCGACAATAAGAACTTGCCAAAAGGCAGAGGGCGCGGCAACTAAGCCCTAGTGTAGGTCAAGGCATAAGGCATCGCTGTTACTCTCCACTCACACAACAAAAGGCTGCCCCGAAGTTGTGGGGCAGCCTTTTATTGTGTGAGTAAGTTTAGGCAAAAACTACAATGGCGTCTTTTCTCTTGATGCGCAACATCACCGTCTCGAGCACGCGCAGGCTGTGGTTTAGCTTGTCGGGGCCTAGGTAGCCCGTAATCATATCCTGCCCGATAACGAGATCCATGTTTTGTGCTTCACTGCATACCAGGACAGCGGAATTGGTGCCGAGAACAGCAGATTGGAATAACTGGCCATCAACCAACTTGCCCACCCGCTCGGACTCGAGCAAGCCAGTGTGCGGTTGCACACGCTGCATTTGCCGATAAAGGTCTGGGCTTACGACCAAGGCAAAATTGCTCACCAAGCCGTTGCCGACTAGGATTTCGATCCCCCGGGCGACGTCTGTAAAAGCCGTCTCGCCTTCGGCCCAGTTGCCTTTGGCGATTTTTTCGACTCCGGTGGCAGTTAGCAACCCCTCATAGCCTTGTTCGAGATTGCCAAGGAAAATAAGCTCATCTTCCTTCTTGGCACATATGGCAGCAGCCCCGGCCACGCTCGATAAATCGAGCGGCAGATTGAACTGCGCACTATGTTCGACATCGCGCCACGTGATCTTAAAGTCCTTGTACACCATCGGAATCTCCATGAAACGCCGACTCTTAACGCCCAAAGGAAAACACTCGTTCTCCCCAAAAAACTCGATATGACCGCAGTCCGTGGAGTCAAAAGAATCTATGTTGATGCTCTGCACACCCGCACCTAGTGGACCATAAAGGCTAATAAAACGTCTGCCCACCAGTACTTGGCGCGCGATTTTGACTACCTTATCGTCTATTTTGGCCCATTGCTCCAAGGAAAATGGCGCGTCCTGCCTTGACAAGAATTCCATATTGCGCACCTCCCTACTCTTTCTTGAGACTGCCGATGGTCGCGCGCCCAGTAGAACTTATACCGAGGGACTCTAGCATTTCTCTAACTTCGCCTTCGCCTTCAGCAAAATGCTCGGCCTCTTGCGGGTCTAAATGCCGCAGCAGGGCCATTAGTTCACCCACATGAACTTTTTCTTCGTCGCGGATGTCGCCAATAACCTTCTTGGCCACTGGGTCATCCGTGGCTAAGACATGCGCATCATAGACAAAGATGGCTTCGAGTTCTCCGGCAATATTGAGGCGGATGGCCTGAATAAGCTCTTCTTTGGATATCTTTCTGTTGACATTGCCTTGGAACGGATTAGCAAAATTTGGCACGTGCACGACACCTTCCTTCTAAAAATTGTTCCACCTATACTATATACCATTATGTGCTATTGAGCATTATCTTAACAGAAATTTCTCTTTTGTGCTCACCCACGACTACAGCAGCCCTGCCAGCACTACGGCAAACAACATGGAGGGCAAGAGGTTGCCGATTCTGATTCGCTTTAGTTCCAGTATATTGATTCCAATGGCTACAATGAGGAGCCCACCCGTAGCTGACATTTCTGTAATTGCGGCAGGCGATAGTAAGGGTGCGATTACGCCCGCCAGCAAGGTGATGGCTCCCTGGTAGAAGAGCACGGCAAACCCCGAAAAGACCACACCCACTCCCATGGTGGAGGCAAAAACTACGGCTGAAACGCCATCGAGCATGGCTTTGGCATAGAGGATGGTGTGTTCCCCCGTAAGTCCGCTTTGTAGGCTGCCCGTGATGGCCATCGCCCCCACGCAGTAAATTAAACTGGTGGCGATAAAGGCCTGCCCCGCCTGACCTTCGCCCCGCCCAAATCTCTTTTCGGCCCTTTGGGCAAGGCGGTAAAGGCGCCCTTCGATATCTAGCCACTCGCCAACTAGCCCGCCTAGCACCAGGCTTCCGATAACTATTAAGGCGCTTTCTGTAGTAAGTGCCATTTTAAGTCCAATGAGCATGACCGCTAACGCCAGACCATGCAGTATGGTTTCCTTACTTCGCGTCTTTATACCCCCCTCTAGGAGTATACCGAGCAGTCCGCCGAGCATAATTGCTACCGCATTGACTATCGTGCCAAACATTGTTCCTCCCGCGCAATCTCCTCTACCGCCGCGAGGAGTTCATCTACCTCTGCTGTTGTGGAAAACGGACCGGGGCTCGCCCTGACTGCTCCCTGCGTTGTAGTACCCAAGGTTTGGTGAGCCAGGGGTGCACAGTGCAGGCCAGCCCGTGTCGCCAGGCCGAAATTAGCGTCTAAGATATGCGCTACCTCCGTCGAGCCCAAGTCGTAAATATTGAAGGCCACGATAGGTGCGCCTTCAGATCGCCCATAGACCTTAACTCCGGCGATAGCGCTCAGCCCATGGCGCAGTCTCATTACTAGCTCGCTTTCATGGCGGTAAATGTTGGGTAGTCCGCGCAGGGTTATATATTCTAAGGCGGCGGCTAGCCCGGCGATTCCTACGGTATTAAGGGTGCCGGCCTCCAGACGATCTGGGTAGACTTCAGGCATGGCCATATGCATAGAGAAGCTGCCCGTGCCCCCATAGAGCAGCGGAACAACGTCAACACCCTCTCTGACATAGAGGGCGCCGACTCCTGGCGGCCCTAGGAGCGATTTATGCCCTGGTACAGCCAGCAAGTCTACCCCCAACTTCTCTACATCTATAGGGAAGACCCCCGCTGTTTGCGCGGCATCCAGCAAAAACAACGCCCCCGCCTGCCGAGCTAGCTGACCCACTTTCTCTACGGGGAGCATAGTTCCACAGACATTAGAGGCATGGGTCATGGCTACAAGGCGCGTGTTCTTGCGCATGGCCTTGGCGACCGCCTCAAAGGGTAGCGAGCCATCTTCCTCGCCAGGCACGATAGTTACCTCTACGCCTTGCTCTGCCAAGTGATGTAGCGGGCGCGCCACGGCGTTATGCTCAAGGGAAGTGGTGATGCAATGGTCCCCCGGGCGCAGTACGCCAAACAGCGCTATGTTTAGCGCCTGCGTCGCACTAGCGGTAAAAATCAGGCGCGAGGCATCGGCAACACCAAAGAGCGCCGCCAAGCTCTGGCGGCAGAGAAAAACGGTTCTGCCAGCTTCTAAGGACATGGCATGCCCGCCGCGGCCAGGGTTGGCGGCGTTATCGCGGAGAAAGCTCACCATCGTCTCTCCCACGCTGGGCGGCTTGGGCCAGGCAGTGGCCGCATTGTCTAGATAAATAGTGTTCTTCATGCTATGTTCCCGACCTCACCAGCATTTCAAGCAAACGCTCTAACTCTTCCACGCTGTGGTAGCTGATTTGAATTTCTCCCCCCGGCCCCTGGTGCTTAAGCAACACTTTAACCTGCAAGCGCTCTCGCAATTGCGCCTCGGCCTCCCGGTACTCCAGTGGCAAGGCAGGGGTAGTCTGTCGGCTGATTGTTTCACGTGAAACATTTTGCAGGCCCTGGGCGGCCTTCTCAGCCTCCCTTACTGTCAAGCCCTTGTCTGCGATACGCAGGGAGAAGGCCTCTCGTAAATGCTCAGGCGCAGCTAGAACCGCCCTCGCCTGACCGGCGCTTAGTAGGCCCTTGGCCACAAGGTCGGCTGCGACTTGCGGTAGAGCCAGCAAGCGCAAGGTGTTGGCCACATGAGAGCGGCTCTTACCAAGGCGCTCAGCAATCTTCTCTTGCGTGTAGTCAAGGGTCTGCAACAAATGGTTGAAGGCGTTTGCCTCCTCTAGCGGGTTCAAGTCCTCGCGCTGTAGGTTCTCGATAATAGCGATTTCTGCGCTCTCTAAATCGGTCATATCGCGCACCATAGCCGGTATCTCGCGCAAATTAGCGAGCTTGGCGGCCCGCAGGCGCCTCTCCCCCACCACTAATTCAAAACGGTCGCCGCGCGGGCGAACCGTGACCGGCTGAATCACGCCATGCTGCTTAATCGAGTCAGCGAGCTCGCGCAGTTGGTCGTCCGAAAAAACACGTCGCGGCTGGTGCGGGTTTGGCGAAATACGGTCGAGAGCGATGTTCTGCACGCCATCTTCAGAAAGGCTCTCCATGTCGGTAATCAGAGCCTGCAGTCCCTTGCCTAGGCGCGACTTAGCCACGTGCCAACACCTCCCTGGCGAGATCCATGTAAACCTCCGCCCCCCGAGAGCGCGGATCGTAGGTCATAATCGGTTGCCCATGGCTTGGCGCCTCACTCAGACGCACATTGCGTGGTATGATGGCCTCGAAAACCCTTTCTTTGAAAAAGGCCTTGACCTCATCTGCTACCTGCGAGGCCAAATTGGTGCGCGAGTCAAACATAGTCAGAACCGCGCCCGTGACGACAAGACTGGGGTTGAGATGCCGCTGCACCAAAGCCACTGTATTCATCAACTGAGTCAAGCCCTCCAAAGCGTAGTACTCGCACTGCACGGGGATCAACACCCCGGTCGCAGCCGTCAATGAATTAAGGGTCAACAGCCCAAGGGAGGGCGGGCAGTCGATCAAAATGAAATCGTAACCCCCTAGTAAAGGGGACAAGGCCTCTCGCAACTTTATCTCCCTCTGCATGGCCAATACCAACTCTACCTCGGCCCCAGCCAGCTGAATGGTCGCCGGCACGATCTCCAGCCCTGCGATAGCGGTCGGTATAATTACGGCGTCAAGACTTAGTCCCTCGATCAACACATTGTAAATGCACTTCTTGATGCGGCGCCGATTGATTCCTAGCCCAGAAGTAGCATTCCCTTGGGGGTCGATATCCACGACAAGGACCCTTTGCCCGAGCTCCGCCAAACCGGCTCCTAAATTAACAGCGGTAGTAGTCTTTCCTACCCCACCTTTCTGATTAACAATGGCAATCACTTTTGCTGGCATGCGTCTTCACCTCGACACCCTTATTCTAAGCTACTGCGCCTTCCCCTAGCTCACTTGCTCTTAGGAATGCGCACTACCACTTCGTAGTACTCGTCGCTGTCTCTCTCTTGCACCGAAGCGGCGACGCCATTGCGTTTCATTAAATCTACCGCCTGGCGAACCGTGTTGACAAATATGCGTACATCGCGCACCAGCAGTTTGCGCACTGGCTTCACAGCTGTGGCCGCAATCGCCTGCGTTACGGGCTCCCCGGCGAGATACCTCTCTACAGCCTCTTCCACTTGGCGAACCGTCATATCCTCGCTGATGATCTTGGCCGCCACGTCCGTCTGTACGGCTCCGTCCTCAATTTTTAGCAAAGCGCGCGCCTGTCGTTCATTGACAGCGCCGCTGGCCAGTAGTTCCTTAACCTCAGTGGACAGCTTCAACAACCGGCGCTTATTAGCAATGGTCGACTGGCTCTTGCCTACGCGCTTTGCTAACTCCTCCTGGGTGATCTGAAACTGCGTCAGCAGCTGATCGTAAGCTACAGCCTCCTCCAGAACATTGAGCTCCTCGCGCTGAATGTTCTCGATAAGCGTCGCTTGCGCCACTTCTTGGTCAGTGTATTGTCGTACCACCGCAGGGACTGTGCTAAAGCCAGCGGCCTTAGCGGCCCGCAGGCGCCTCTCACCCGCCACCAGCTCGTAAATATTGCCCAACTTGCGCACCACCAGGGGCTGAATAATGCCGACTTGCTTGATCGAATCGCGCAACTCAGCTAGACAATCCTCTGAAAAAGTCTTGCGCGGTTGATATGGGTTAGGCTTTACGTCATTGACATTGAGTTGTAGGACCTGCTCAACGTTGCGGCCACCAAACCACCTCATCAAACCACTCCTCCCTACCTTGCTTCGCGGTGTACCACCTATAATTCGCTGCCGTAAAAACCGTTACCTTTCGTAAGGGCTCACTGCAGTGGATTTTTTTCCGGAGTGCCCGCCTGGCGTGGAAAGCGGCGCTCAGTCTCCGCAATCTTAGGCACAACTACCAAGACCCTCTCCTCACCACTGCCCGGCAGCTGCCAGCGCACCACCCTAACCTGGCCCCCGCCAAGCTTCTGCACCGCGCTACCCGCTTCCTCTATTTCCTCAGGTGCTCGCGGTCCCTTCATGGCCAAAAATAAGCCGCCTGTTTTGACAAAGGGCAGGGCCAATTCGCAGAGTACCGCGAACTTTGCCACCCCCCGTGAGACGGCAAAATCGAACTGCCCACGCTTAGTCGCCTGGTGGGCCATGTCTTCGGCCCGCCCATGCTGAGCCACCACGCGCTCGGCCAAGTCCAACTTGTTAATTGCTTCCTGCAAAAAACCTACCCGCTTCCTGAGGCTGTCAAGGAGGGTCATTTGTAAGTCCTTGCCAGCAATGGCCAAGGGCAAACCGGGAAACCCTGCGCCACTGCCAATGTCAATGCCCGTACCGCGGTGCGGTAAGACCAAGAGCGCCGACAAACTGTCTAAAAAGTGCTTGCGCCAAATCTCGCCCTCGTCGACTATGGCCGTGAGATTCACCTTTTGGTTGTATTCCTGCAGTAGCGCACAGTAAAGAGCGAAGCGCTCGCGGTGTGCATCCTCTAGTGTGACACCTAGCTCCGCTACGGCCGCCTTAAAATCCTGCCAGTTCACTGCGCTCACCTACCTTCAATATAGACTAGTAGCACGGCCACATCTGCCGGCGAGACCCCGCTCATACGCAAAGCCTGACCAATGTACTGCGGCCTTTGGCGGGCTAGTTTCTCCCTAGCCTCGCTAGACAGGCCCTTAATCTCCTCGTAGCGGAGGTCGCTTGGTATCTGGCGGTTCTCTAGGCCGAGAAACCGCTCCACCTGTTCCTTTTCTTTAGCAATGTAGCCCGCATACTTGACTTCGATCTCTACTCTTGTCGCCAATTGCCAAGGTACCGCCGCAAGCTCTACTACCATCTGGCACAGTAAGTTCCAGCGTACTTCGGGCCGGCGCAAAAGCTGGGCCGCTGCCTGGGCCTCGGCAATAGGCGTGGTGCCCACACTTTGCAGCAGCACATTGACCTCCTCCGTAGAGCGAACCTGCTGCTTCTCCATCCAAGCCACCCAAGTCGCTAACTCATCCTCTTCCTCTTTTATGGCCTGGAGTTCGGCCGGAGATATCAGCCCGTACTGGGCTGCTCGCGGCCCCAACCTGCCGTGCGCATTATCGAGACGTAGCAGTAAGCGATGCTCTGCGCGCGAGGTCATCAAACGGTATGGCTCAACTACTCCCTTGGTAACGAGGTCGTCAATCAGTACCCCCAAGTAGGCCTCCGAACGACGCAGGATCAGGGGCGGTAGCCCCTTTACTTGCGCCGCGGCATTTATCCCAGCCAAAAGCCCCTGCCCGGCGGCCTCCTCATAGCCTGAAGAACCGTTTATCTGACCGGCGAAGAAAAGGCCCGCACAAACCTTGCTTTCTAGGGCGAGCGTTAGCCCCGTCGGCACAACGTAGTCGTACTCAATGGCATAGCCAGGGCGGAGCATTTCTACCTGCTCCAGTCCTATTATTGAGCGCAGCATCTCTACCTGCACATCCTCGGGCAGACTGGTCGAAAATCCCTGCACATACATCTCGTCCGTGTCATAACCCTCAGGCTCTAAAAAGATCTGGTGGCGCTCCTTATCAGCAAAGCGCACGATTTTATCCTCGATAGACGGACAGTAGCGCGGACCCCTGCCCTCTATCAGTCCGGCATAAAGTGGCGAACGGTGTAAATTCGCGCGGATTATCTCATGGGTGCGGGGAGTCGTGTACGTCAACCAGCAAGACAACTGCTCTTTTGGCTCGCTACTGCTGCGCGCGGAAAACCGCCATGGTTCCCTATCGCCCTGTTGTTCCTCCATACGGGTCAAATCTACCCCCCGCCGATGAATCCGCGGCGGAGTTCCCGTCTTAAAGCGTCCCATCTCAATGCCAAGGCCGCGCAAATTGTCTGCTAGACCGGTAGACGCCAAGAGACTATTCGGTCCGCTGAGTAGAGTGGAACTGCCTACAATGACCTTGCCGCCAAGGTAAGTCCCCGCCGTGATAACTACTGTCGGCGCGGTATAAACAACACCGTAATGGGTGCGCACACCCTGTACGCGTCCGTCCTCAGTAAGCACTTCCGCAACTAAGGCTTGCACAAGGCGTAGACCCTCGGCCTGCTCAAGCAGCCGCTTCATCTCTACGTGGTACTGCCTCTTGTCAGATTGAGCGCGTAAAGCGCGTACCGCAGGTCCTTTGCCTGTATTTAACATGCGCATCTGTAAGTAGGAGCGGTCTGCCACCAGCCCCATCAACCCGCCAAGCGCATCTATCTCAGCAACCACATGTCCCTTGGCCGGCCCCCCTACAGAGGGGTTACAGGGCATCAGGGCAATGGAGTCTAGACTTTGGGTCAGTAAGAGAACGCGGCACCCCATACGTAAAGCCGCATGGGCAGCCTCACAGCCAGCATGGCCAGCCCCTACCACTATGCAATCATAGCTTTCTGCCCTGTTCAAAATACCTTCCTCATTTCCCAATACAAAACTGTGCAAAGATCTCGTCTGTCAGGCCATGTGTGACGTCGTCACCAGTTATCTCGCCCAAGAAGGCCAAGGCCCTGCGCACATCAATCACCACCATCTCCAGTTCCCAGCCCGCTTTAGCTGCGCACATGGCGGTCTCCGTAGCCAAGCGAGCCTTACTAAGCGCGGAGGTGTGCCGAATATTGGTTACAAATTGGGCTTGCGTGCCGAGCGTAACCCGCGCCGCGGCCGCAATTAACTCCCTAAGCTCATGAACGCCAACCCCTGTGTGGGCACTGACACCTAACCAAGCGTTCTCACCAGGCAGAACAACTCGCGGTGGCAAATCGCTCTTGGTCAGTACAATATGGCGCTTAAAATTCGCTGTTCTCTCTAGTAAACTGAGATCCTCGGCATGTAGCTCCTCTGACGCATCGATCAGCAACAAAACAAAATCCGCCTGCTCCATGGTCTGCTCGGTGCGCTCCATGCCCAAACGCTCTAAGAAATCGCCTTCGGCGCGAAGCCCCGCCGTGTCAAACAGTTTGAGCAACAGGCCCTCATGGTTGATAGTAACCTCTAAGACATCCCGCGTAGTGCCGGCGATGGAAGTCACAATGGCCCTTTCCTGACCTGCGAGGTAGTTAAACAATGAAGACTTGCCGACATTAGGGCGCCCAATCAAGGCGACGCGAAACCCCTCTCTAACCACCCGCCCACCTCGGGCGGTAGCGACCAGGCTGTCTAAATTTTCTGCGGCCAGAGCCAGCTCGGCCTCCACCTCACTGTGGGTGAGGAGCGGAGCGTCAAGATCGGGGAAATCAAGATGTGCCTCAACCAGAGCTAGAGCCCCGAGTAGGCGCTGGCGAATCTCCAATATCTCGCGCCTTAAAGAGCCCTGCAAATGTAAATTGGCGTTTCGTAAAGCCAGATCGGAACTGGCGCGAATAACATCGATTACGGCTTCCGCCTGGGCAAGGTCGATGCGTCCATTAAGAAAAGCTCGCTTAGTAAACTCGCCGGGGGCGGCCAAAGCCGCACCGCACTCTAGCAGCCTCTCTAGTACCCGGCCCGCCACAAAGGAGCCCCCGTGTACGCCAAACTCCACCACATCCTCGCCCGTATAAGAGTGGGGCGCGCGAAAGTAAGTCAGCAGACACTCATCAATACGTTCTCCACCCAAAGCGCAAACCTCTCCATAGTAAACGCGCCAGGGCTTAGGCGAGAAGCGCCCCCTGCGGCGCCTAAAGCACTTTTTAGCAACGGCGAGCGCCAGTTCTCCAGATAAGCGCACCACGGCAATGCCGCCCTCCCCCGGGGGAGTCGCTATCGCAGCGATAACATCTTGGTACAAATTTCTTCCTCCTTAACAAAACAACCCAGTAACAAGCAGTTACTGGGTAAACAAGCCATTAGCGCACCGCTATAATCACTTTGCGGTAGGGTTCGTCCCCCTCACTGTAGGTCACAATGCCAGCCTCATCTTGTAAGGTCATGTGCACAATGCGCCTCTCAGCCGCACTCATAGGCTCAAGTATGGCCTTCCGTCCCGTACTGCGAACTCTCTCCGCCAAGCTCTTACTGAGGTCAACTAGGGTTTGTTTGCGACGCTCACGGTACTGACCAATATCGACTAGCAAGCGTCTATCCCCGCCCACGCGCGAGTAGATGACCGCGGCCAACTGCTGTATAGCGTCTAGAGTCTGCCCTCTTTTGCCGATCAACATGCCCGTGTTAAGACAACCCACCGCGATTTCAACTTCGTCTGCGGTTTCACGAACAATAGTGCAGCTGGCTTCTTTCGCACCCATGTGCGCCACTAAATCGAGGACAAAGTCAATGACCTTGTCCTCAGGCTGCAGTCTCTTGGTCACCAGGATGCGGGCAGGCTTCACTCCCCACAAACCAAAAACGCCCTTGGTAGGTTCCTCAAGCACCGTGACCTCAACTTGCTCCAACACGAGACCTAGTTCAAGCAAAGCTGCTTGAATAGCTTCCTCTACGCTTTTAGCCGTCTTTTCGACGCTTAGCATTCGTCTCTGCCTCCACTTCCACGACTTGGCGGCTGGTAAAAACGGTGTACAAGTATTCCTGCCCAATAGTAAACAAGTTGCGTGAGACCCAGTATAGAGCCAGTGCAGTGGGGAATTGCAGGGTAAACCAGCCCATAAACAGGGGCATCATGTACAGCATGGTGCGTTGCGAAGGTTCCGTACTCTGCATCGTCTGCTTGGACTGCCAGAAAGTCGTGCCAACGGTCAAGATAGGTAGTATCCAGTAGTACCAACCAAGCGTCATGATGGCGTTCTCGGGATTCGGGATAGTCATATTTAGGCCCAAGAATAAAGGTTGTTTGTCAAAAATACCCGGAACCTGGAGCACATTAAACATAGCCCACAACACCGGCATCTGAATGATCATGGGTAAGCAGCCTGAGGCAGGATTGACCTTGTGCTTGGCCCACAGCTCTACAGTTGCTTCATTCACCTTCGTCTTGTCATCTTTAAACTTCTTTTTGATGGCATCAAGCTCAGGCTGCACACGGCGCATAGCGCGCGTAAACTGCATTTGCTTGATATTCAGCGGCAAGGTGACCACGGTTACCGCCAGTGAAAGTAGTATTACCGCCCAACCATAACTCTGCGTGAAGTCAAAAAAGAAATCTAGCATGGCCCGCAACATCATGTTGATCATTTCCATTATAACTATCATCCCTCCGGCACTTATTTCACAGGGTCGTATCCGCCCTTAGACCACGGGTGACAACGAAGCACACGATGTGCCGCCTTCACGCATCCACGCAAAGCCCCGTGCCGCTCGATTGCCTCTGCAGCATACTGGCTACAGGTAGGTCGGAATCGGCAGCTAGGGGCCTTATAGGGCGAAATATAGCGTTGATAAATACGTATCAAGCTTAAAGAAAACTTTTTCATGGCTCACTCCACATTTTTAGACGGCGACAGATCTGCTGAAACTCTCTTTCGAGCTCCGGCCAAGTGGCCTTTACTGCGCCGGCTCGGGCGATGACTACCAAGTCCCTTCCCCCTTTTAGACGCGGTAAGAACTGGCGCACCATCTCTTTGAGTCTCCGGCGCGCTCTATTACGCACTACGGCATTCCCCAACTTTTTGCCCGCAGAGAAGCCAATACGAACACTGGTGGACTCGCGCGGCATGGTATAAACTACCATGAGACTCGAAGCAGCAGACCTACCGGTTCCGAAAACTTGTGAGAAATCTTTTCTCTTCTTCAGTCTAAAAGAGCGGCGCACCAGTATCAGCTCCTCATGATTAAAAGGCCACGTGCGCGGCCTTAGGCAGACAGAACTTTTCTTCCCTTTAGACGACGCCTGCTGAGCACCTTGCGCCCATTAGCCGTACTCATCCTCTCACGGAAACCGTGCACCTTCTTACGCTGTCTATTGTTGGGTTGAAATGTACGCTTCATATATTCACTCTCCCTTCAGAGTCCATAACGCCAGACTATCTTTGAAATTATACCAAAACGATGTCCCAGGCGCAATAAATAAACTCGCTTTAGTATCCATGTCGAACTTTGTCGTTTATGCACACCTGTTGATAACCTTGTAGATAAGTTGTATATTATGTCGAACCCTCACGCAGCTTAGCGAAGTTAGGGAGGCCGACTAGGCAGGTTGTGTCGGCGGGCCACGTATTTTACCACACACAGGCGTTCTCCACACCTGTGGATAACTTTGTGGACATCTTGCAGTGCCAAAAACCTCGAAAAAGGGCGAAATCACTTGCAGCGACAAGCTCTTCTAGGCCTAAAATGACCATCCACAAGCCTTGTGAATAGGCTCATCGTCGAAAGACGCAAAAAAATATCCACAGGGTGGGATGACGCCATAGGATTCGACTCAATATATGTTGAACGTATACATCTACACATTCTGGGGAGGTTCTAAAATGGTAATGAGCGCAGCCGAGTTATGGCAGACTACTCTTGGTTTGCTAGAAGCACAAATTAGTAAACACCAATTCGAGACTTGGCTACAACCATGCCAAGCACATACCTTGCATGGCAACACCCTCCATATCACTGTAGCCACCGAGTTTAATCGTAATTGGCTCGAAAACAACTACACTCCCACCGTACAGAAAGCGCTCTCTTCTATTCTTAACAGAGAAATGCTTGTGAAATTCACTCTCGCCAAAGATGAACCACAAAAACCCCTTCTCGTCGAGAAAATGGCGGGTGAAGACTGGCCCATACTTAATCCTCGCTATACTTTTGACAATTTTATCATCGGCGAAAGCAATCGCTACGCGCATGCAGCCTCCTTGGCTATCTCGGAAGCACCAGCGCGAGCCTACAACCCTCTTTTTATCTACGGAGGAGTCGGTCTTGGCAAAACGCACCTTATGCATGCCATTGGCCACTTTGTGTTGCAAAGATACCCAGGGATAAAGGTTGTCTATATCTCATGTGAGAAATTTACTAATGAGTTTATTTCTTCCATTCAAACGCGCAAAACAGTAGAATTTCGCGCTAAGTATCGCTCAATAGACCTACTACTAGTAGATGATATCCAGTTCTTAGCAGGTAAAGAACAAACCCAGGAGGAGTTTTTCCACACATTTAATGCTCTTCATGAGGCCAACAAGCAAATTATTTTCTCTAGTGATCGTCCCCCTAAAGAAATCGCCACGCTAGAAGAAAGGCTCCGTAGTCGCTTTGAGTGGGGTCTTATTACTGATATACAGCCACCAGACTATGAAACGCGCGTCGCTATTCTGCGGCAAAAAGCGGATAGCGAAAATTTCCGTATTCCTTTAGAGTTAACGTCCTACCTCGCAGGCCGCATCAAGAGCAATATTCGCGAACTAGAAGGCGGCTTAAACCGCATTATGGCCTATGTTTCTTTCAGCAAAAAACCAATTACACGCGAACTCATCGACGAAGTCTTGCGTAATCTATTCCCCGAAGAGAAAACCCGCATTTTGACAATCCTAGACATCCAAAAAGTCGTCGCTGCTCATTTCGGCCTTAAAATAGAAGAGCTCTCGGCCAAAAAACGCACCCGCAATGTCTCCCTACCGCGCCAAGTGGCCATGTTTCTAGCGCGAAAAAACACCGAGGCTTCCCTCCCCCGTATCGGGGACGAGTTTGGGGGACGTGACCACACCACTGTTATCCATGCTTGCGAAAAAATCGCCACCGATATAGCCAGCGATGCTGCTTTTGCCGCCATTGTGCGCGAAATAGAGGCCAAACTGAAAACAATATAGTCCACACCCCCTTGCAACCTTATCCACCATCCCTTGTGGATGACCACAACGCTACCTAGAGCAACTAACATGCTCGGGAATAGTAAAATATATAACTCACAGGCGAATGTATTGTTTACACTCTGCCCTCGCATAGCCTTTTGTACTTATCAACATCTCCACAGCCCTTAGTACTAGTGCTACGATTCTTTTTAACTAATACTATATGCACTTCACTAAATCTATAGAACGGAGGACACCCATGCACATTTCCGTAAAAAAAGATGACTTTGTCGCCGCTTCCGTTGCCGTAAGTCGAGTCATTAGCTCTAAAACAGGTGGCTCCTCAGCTAGTATTCGCCTTATAGCTGAGAATGACACCCTAATCCTCACCGCCAATGACTTAGAACTAGCCATCTCTTCGCGCATCAAGGCTGAAATTATCGTACCAGGCTCGATAGTTGTGCCGGGTAGGTTGCTCGGTGAGGCCGCGCGGCGCTTCCCCCATGATGACGTAACCCTTCATGTCATGGAAGGAAGACAGGTGCTAAGAATATCTAGTGGTTTTTCTGACTTAGAATTAGTGGGTATGGGTGCCGCCTTTTTTCCGGAGCTACCTGATGTAGATGGTTTAAAAGTGATCACCCTGCCGCAGAGTCAGTTAAAATCCATGCTCCGGCAAGTTAGCTTTGCTATGTCGCAAGATAGTGTTCGCCCCATACTTACTGGCATGCTGTGGGAATATAAAGGCAACTCTCTGCGCCTTGTCGCTGCCGATGGCACCAAAGTAGCCTCTCGACGTGAAGAAATCAGCGAACAGGACGACACCTCTTTTTCGTTAGTTATGCCAGGTAGAACGGTAAATGAACTGATTCGCTTACTCTCAGATACAGACGATGAAGTGCAAGTAGCCGTCGGGAAAAGTCACTGTCTTATACAGATGCAGGAGACAGTCGTGGTCACCAAGCTCTTAGAAGGCAATTATATTAATGTCGACCAGTATGTGCCGACTAACTTTACCAATGTTGTGGAGATAAAACCGAAAGTGCTCCTTACGGCCCTCGACCGTAGTTCTGTAGTAGCAAAAGACGCCCTCACTGGCATTGTTAAGTTATCCTTAGACAAGCAAATGCTGACGATCAGAGCACATTCCGCTGAGCTAGGTAGCCACCATGAAGAGTGGCCGGTAGAAATGACCGGCGAGCCCTTAGAAATATTTTTAAATATTAAAGTGCTCAGTGATATCATGAGGTCACTAGATTACGGTGACGCCACCATTTCCTTTACCGGTCAATTTGGTCCGGCTGTTTGTCGTAGCCGTATTAACGAGAAGAATTACTGGAGTCTGGTCATGCCTGTCAGGTTATCATAGGAGAGGAGAAACAGGCTTTGAAGGAACACATTACCCTAGGACAATTTCTCAAGGCACAAAATTTTATCTCGAGCGGCGGAGAAGCCAAGCACTTTCTTATTGAGCATGTGGTGCTGGTTAATCAAGAAAAAGAACAAAGGCGCGGGCGCAAACTTTACCCTGGAGATACCGTGCATATAGACCAACAAAGCTATACAATTACCTAGCTATGTGGATTAGAGAAGTCACGCTTATTAATTTCCGCAATTACGCCAAGGAAACCATTGTTTTTTCGCCAGGCATTAACCTAATCATAGGGAGTAATGGTGAAGGCAAGACAAATCTCTTAGAGTCCATATTCTTACTAGCTACCACACGTTCTTATCGTCAGTCGCACGAAAGAGACATGGTGGCCTTAAGTTGTGATTCTTTTTATGTTTCAGGCGCGGCCACTTTAACGGGCGATATCAAGCATACTTTAGAGCTCGCTTACTCACAGGTGCAAAAAAAGAAACAAGTAAAAGTATCTGGTGTACCTGTTACTAGGCTCACGGACTTTATGGGGATACTCAATGTTGTCTTCTTCTCGCCAGAGGATTTAAACTTAGTAAAAGGGCCCAAGGGCCTGCGTCGTCGCTTTTTGGACATCCTTCTCTCGCAGATTGACAAACTGTATCTTTACACCCTGCAGCAATATACTCGCGTCCTCAAACAGCGCAATGAATGCCTTAAATCGATCCAGCGAGGCACAATGCGCACCACGGATTTAGCGCCCTGGAATGAGCAATTTGCCTCATTAGCCGAAAGAATAGTCAGGCGAAGAGCAGAAGCAGTGACGGAGATAGCCAAGTACTTCGCGGTGTATTCTCGAGCCATAAATCAAGGTAAAGAAATATTAGCTCTCGAATATATTAGCCAATTACTAAAAGTAAAAGACATTTTGTCTAATGTCAGCATTCATGAAGTACTACTAAAAAAACAACAAGAAGACATCGCACGAGGTCTCACCAGTGTAGGACCACACCGCGACGACCTGTTATTTACGATTAACGGCCTACAGGCAGCAGAATATGCCTCGCAAGGGCAGCAACGCACCGCTGTGCTAGGCTTGAAAATGGCGGAATTAGAGTACATGTATAAAGTAACAGGAGATTATCCGATACTACTTCTTGACGATGTTTTTTCGGAGTTAGATCAGTCGCGCCGTGAGCTGCTCTTGTCAACACTACATGGCAAGGTGCAGGCGCTAGTAACGGGCACAGAAGTGCCGGCGTTTAGTTTGTCACCTCTAGAAGCCTCTCCGCAACTTATCCGTGTACGACAAGGCAAGGTGATTTAGTGTATCTTCATCTAGGTGGCGAGGTCGTGGTCTCAAGTGCTGAAATTATAGGTGTTTTCGATATAAATATCGCCAAAAACCCCTCAACCAGAGACTTCCTTAAGCGAACACAATCGAAAAATATGCATGTCACAGTGACCTTAGGACATGAAACAAAAGCTTTTGTGGTGACCAATGATAAGGTTTATCTTTCTCCTATTACTGGCGCCACTCTTCGTCGCCGCAGTATTAGCCTGTTAAACAGTATTCCACGTGAGCCGTGAGAAATCACGGTTTTTCTCTGCACAGAAGGTAAATGTTTGATATGATTCAAAGTGGGCACAAAAAAGAGGCGGTGGTCAGATGACAATGAAGGATAATGGGAATTACGAGGCATCTCAAATACAAGTGTTAGAAGGTCTCGAAGCAGTAAGGCGCAGACCTAGTATGTATATAGGTTCTACTAGCAGCAGGGGCTTACATCACCTGGTGTGGGAGATTGTCGATAATTCAGTGGACGAGGCTCTAGCCGGGCACTGCCACCATATTGATGTTGTGGTACTAGAAGATGGCAGCGTTAGTGTGCGCGACGATGGGCGGGGTATCCCGGTAGGCATACATCATCAAACAGGCCGCACTGCAGCAGAGACGGCCTACACGGTGCTGCACGCGGGTGCAAAATTTGGTGGTGGCGGGTACCAGGTTTCGGGCGGGCTGCATGGAGTTGGCGCCTCGGTGGTAAATGCCTTGTCCGAATGGTTAGTGCTAGAGATTCAAAGAGATGGCGGGCTCTATCAACAGAGGTATGTGCGTGGCGTTCCTCAGACAGAGTTAGTCAACTTAGGAGAAAGCCAGGCTACAGGGACCTTTGTTCACTTTAAACCCGATCCTGAAATATTTGAAGAGACAGAGTTTTCGACGGAGACTCTGATGTTGCGCTTGCGCGAGTTGTCCTTTCTCATGCAGGGCTTACGAATTTCTTTTACTGACCTACGTAATGGTACACATGAGATGTTTCACTATGAGGGTGGCATAAAATCTTTCGTTAATTTTCTTAATAAGAACAAGAATGTGCTACACAAAGACCCTATATTCTTCGCGGCCGATAAAGAAGGTGGTCACTTTGAAGTGGCCATGCAGTTTAATGACAGCTACACAGAGTACATCTACTCTTTTGCGAATAATATTCATACGGTCGAAGGTGGCAGCCATGAGGCTGGCTTTAAGATCGCTCTAACCCGCACTCTGAATGATTTTGCCCGTAAATTCAATATTCTCAAAGAACAGCACGCCAACTTGACCGGAGAAGATATACGCGAGGGCTTGACCGCGGTAGTTAGCGTTCGCTTGCTGTCGCCTCAGTTTGAAGGGCAGACCAAGACGAAGCTCGGTAACTCCGATGTCCGTGGCATGATAGATTCTTTTGTGGGGGAAGGTTTAACGGCTTTCCTGGAGCAAAACCCTAGTATCGGCAAGAAGATTATTGAAAAGGCCGTGCTAGCCTCACAAGCGAGGGAAGCCGCACGCCGGGCGCGTGAATTGACTAGGCGCAAGAGTGCTTTAGAAATTACTGCCTTGCCGGGCAAACTAGCCGATTGCTCGGTCACTGACCCTAGTTTGTGCGAACTATACCTGGTAGAAGGTGACTCGGCTGCCGGTTCTGCCAAGCAAGGGCGTGACCGTAAATTTCAGGCGATTTTACCTTTAGGCGGAAAAATACTTAATGTTGAAAAAGCTCGCTTAGACAAAATACTCAACCATGAAGAGATACGCACTATCATTACGGCCATGGGAACTAGTATCGGCGAAGATTTTCAAGTCGCTAAGGCTCGTTATCATAAAGTCATCATCATGGCTGATGCCGATATCGATGGTTCGCATATACGCACTCTTCTCCTTACCTTTTTCTTCCGGTACATGCAGCCACTCATTGAAGCAGGCTACCTCTACATCGCGCAACCACCCCTTTACTTGGTTAAAAAAGGAAAATTGGAGAGGTACTGCTACAGCGACGATGATCTTGAGAAAACGCTTAAAGAGATCGGTCGCGGCAGTTCAGTCGTTATTCAGAGATACAAAGGCCTAGGCGAGATGAATGCCGATCAGCTTTGGCAGACCACAATGAATCCCCATCAGCGCATACTTTTACAGGTCACGATTGACGAGACTATGGTAGCCGATGAGATTTTTACCATCCTGATGGGCGACAAGGTGGAGCCACGGCGCGAGTTCATAGAGCGTTACGCTCATGAAGTCACTAATTTAGACATTTAAGGAGGTGGCTGGTATGGACTACACCCATGGAAGAATAGAACAGATCAAAATCGAAAGCGAAGTAAAAAAATCTTATATTAACTATGCGATGAGTGTTATTGTTTCACGCGCCTTACCCGACGTCAGAGATGGTCTTAAACCGGCACATCGGCGCATTCTCTATGCCATGCATGAGATGGGTTTTACGCCCGATAAGGCCTACAAAAAAAGTGCGCGTATCGTGGGTGAAGTGCTTGGTAAGTACCACCCCCATGGTGATATGGTTATATACGACACCATGGTGCGGCTCGTGCAGACTTTCTCTTCGCGCTACCCACTGATAGATGGACATGGTAATTTTGGCTCTATCGATGGCGATTCAGCCGCGGCCATGCGCTACACCGAAGCACGTCTAGATCCGCTGGCTATGGATATGCTAGATGAACTAGACAAGAAAACAGTCAATATGGGCCCTAATTTTGACGACACCCTGGAACAACCTTTAGTGCTGCCAGCGAGATTTCCCAATCTATTGGCCAATGGAACTTCTGGCATCGCGGTAGCCATGGCTTCGAACATACCGCCGCACAATCTTAGCGAACTCATCGACGCCGTTACTGCCCTGATTGACCGCCCAGAAATGACTGTGCATGAGCTCGCAGAGCATGTTAAGGGGCCCGATTTCCCGACAGGCGGGCTCATTCTCGGGCGCGAAGGTTTTATGCAAGCCTACGAAACAGGCAGGGGCTCCGTTCGCATACGTTCTAAGACCCGCCTTGAGAAAATGAATAACGGCAAAACGAGGATTATCGTCAGTGAAATACCCTACCAGGTCAATAAGGCAAAAATGATCGAGCGCATTGCCGAACTAGTCAGAGACAAGCAGATTGACGGCATTACCGACTTGCGCGACGAGAGTGATCGCGATGGCATCAGGGTGGTCATTGAGCTTAGGCGCGACGCGCAGAGTGAGGTTATTCTTAAACAGCTGTTCAAGCACAGCCAAATGGAGACTACCTTTGGGGTCAATATGTTGTCCTTAGTTGACGGACAGCCGAAAACACTGACTCTCAAGGAGATGCTCTACTACTTTGTCGAGCACCAAAAAGACGTGGTTACACGGAGAACGCAATTCGACTTAGACAAAGCTGAAGCGCGAGCACACATACTGGCTGGGTTACGCCGTGCCCTTGACTTTATCGACGCCATTATTGCTTTAATTCGCGCTTCGCTTAGTACGGAAGAGGCCAAGAAGGGTTTAATGGAACAATTTACCTTCTCGGATAAGCAAGCACAAGCGATTCTAGATATGCGACTCGCTCGCCTTACCGGACTAGAGCGCAATAAACTAGAGGACGAGGAACGTGAGGTTCTAGCTCTTATCGCGGAGCTAAGAAAGATTCTAGGTGACGAAGCAGTGCTCCTTGAGATTATAAAAAGTGAGATTGCCGAAATTAAAAAACGCCACGGTGATCCGCGACGCTCTGAAGTGGTAGAAGCCCTTGGGGATGTCGGCGCCCTAGACTTAATTGCGGAAGAAGATGTCGTCGTCACCTTAACACACCAAGGGTATATCAAGCGCCTGCCACTAGAAACATACCGCAGCCAGCGTCGCGGGGGCCGAGGTATAACTGCTATGGGTACACGTGAGGAAGACTTTGTCGAAAATCTATTCATCACTACCACGCATCACTACCTCTACTTTTTAACCAACAAAGGAAAGATATATCGCACCAAGGTGCATGAAATACCAGAAGCGAGCCGCCAAGCACGCGGGCTAGCCCTTGTTAACCTTATCTCTTTAGAGGCTAAGGAGAAAATTACGGCGGTTATTCCTGTGCGTGAGGCCTCGGGCGAGGAAGAATATCTGTTTATGGCGACAAGACAAGGCATGGTCAAGAAAACCCTCCTTGTGGAGTACGCGAGCATGCGCAGCAATGGCATCATAGGCATTTCTTTGCGCGAGGGCGACGAACTCATCTCTGTGCGTCTAACTAATGGCCAGCAAGAAATAGTACTCGGCACACGTATGGGCATGGCCATCAGGTTCGACGAGAAAGATGTGCGACCGATGGGACGCGATACCCAAGGCGTCAAGGGCATAGAACTCGACCAGGGCGATTACTGTATTGGCATGGATATAGTCAGAGAAGGGGTAGACATTCTGGTCGTAACACAGAATGGTTTTGGCAAACGCTCGGCCATCGAGGAGTACCGCAAGCAGACACGCGGCGGCAAGGGGATTCGCACCGTCAAGATGAGCGAAAGAAATGGTCAAGTAGTTTGCTTGCGAGCCGTCAATTCTGAAGATGACTTGATGGTTATCACCGAGCAAGGCATTATCATTCGCATGGATATGAGAAGTATTTCGCAACTAGGACGTTCTACCCAAGGGGTCACCATTATTCGGCTTGACCAAGGCGATTCCGTCGTGGCCATTGCGCGGGTTGTGCAAAAAGCCGAAGTGCAAGAGCAGTAGTCTAAATTTTGATGCCCAAGCGTCCCAGCAGGTTGACGTACAGTGCGTATGTAGCAGCCATGACGCCGCAAGCTATAAAGAGAGAGCTAAAAAAACCGAGATTGCGCCTCAGGAGAAACTGTAAGGCAATAAAGAAGATGAGAGAAGGCAGTATAATCCAGCTAATGCCCTGGGAGAGAGCGATGACCTTGTTTACATCTTTGGTATCAGTGTAGAGCCAGACCATGGCTAAAATTGAGGTCAGAGGAAGCGAGGCAATAATCGCTCCTAGCATGGGGAGGCGTTTGCTGGCGGTAGAGATGGAAGCTACTAGCAGAGCAGAAACAAGCGTCTTTATCACAAATTGCACTGTTCTATCTCCTTATCTTTGCTAATGTCTACCCTCTAAGCGCTTGGTGTTTGTGCCCACGTATTTATCAATAGCGTCAAACAGCTTTTCTAGAACCTCATGCTTTTCCTCGCCGAGAGATTCCACTAGACAGTGGCTAATGTGGTCTTCAAGGATAACTTTACTGACACTGTTGAGGGCAGCGATTACCGCAGAAATTTGCACCAGGATATCACTACAATCGCGCCCTTCTTCTGCCATCTTCCTTACTGCTTCAAGGTGTCCACTAGCACGCGCCAATCTGTTAACAACATTCTTGTTCTGGGTATGTTTATCCATTAGGCAACCTCCTTCAATATCCCCCTTTGGGGGATATTTTTACCTCATTGTACCCAAACTCATGCTGTTTGTCTACTTAGTCCTCATTCACGAGTACGAGGTGTCTTAGTCCAGGTGGTGGGCGAACGCCCAATCACTTTGAGGAGCATGGCACTAGTATAGGGTACCGGAAAAAAGAAAGCGGCCAGCGGCAAGAAGCAGAGCTCGGCAGCAACACCTAGGTGGCCGTACCAAGCAATAGGGCGACTAGTCTGGTCAAGATGACTGCGGTAACGAAAGAAGGCGTAGAAGGTAAAACTGATATAGACTAAGCTCAAAAAGTTCAGCATGGTGCGCATAAAGGGTGGCAGTATAGAAGGGTCGACATTTCCCGTCAGATAAAGAAACAGCATGGTCGGGGGGAGTAAGGTGACGGACTGGTAAAAGATCCACTCATAAGGTCCTTTGATGGACAATTGACGCAGAAGCTGTTCTCTCCGGCCTACAGGACCGACCTGATTACGGCGGATTTTGTCCATTACTTGCAGGTGCCCGGCCCCCCAGCGCAATCTTTGCCGGTAGAAGGAGAGAAAGCTAGGAGGAGTTTGCTCACTACTGGCATACGGTAGGTAATCTGGCCAAGCTCCTGTAGAGAGATATGCTCTCGTGCCCAGCTCCAGGTCCTCAGTCAGCGACTCATGGTCATAGCCCCCGAGAGCCATTAGGAGTTTGTAGTCCACATATAAATTGGTGCCACCTACAAACGGTAGGCGCCGAAAGACCACTGGCAAGTACCAATCATGGGCTACAGCCTGGTAAAGAGAGGCAATCTTACTAAAGGGCCCCATTTCGTAAAAGTTGCGGACCTGAAAAACAGGCCCTTGCCAAATTTTAGTATGATCATTTCCGGTCAGCTTCTTGTAGGCAACATACAAAAGTACATCAGCCTGCGGCCTGCTTTCAGCATCATAAAAGCCGCAAATTGTGGTCTCCCGTGAGACGGCTCGCGAGAGGGCATAGTTTAAGGCGCGACCCTTAGTAGAAGGCACAGCCACACCTAGCAGGCGGCCCGGCATAAGCCCATCATAGTCATGCGGCACATCGATATGTTTAAGTACGGGGTGAGTCTCCTGTCGTTCATCTAGCACCCTAGCCACGATGGTTTGCGTGGTCGGAAAACAGTAGGGGTACAGATTGTGTAGTAAGTCGTGCACTTTGTCCTCGCGTAGTACCTCACGCAAGGCGGAAAACATTCCTTGCGTGACGATATTAGTAAAGCTGGCTAAGATATCCTGTGTCACTTTATGACCCGCCTGAGCAGTATATTTAATGGCAGTATGCAGCAGTCTCAGGTGAGAATCACCTGAGAGCTTGGCATAGGCGGCGATGATAGGCAGGGCCAAGCAGAGATACTTGGGGTAGATACGCGCAATCTCTACGTCCGCACTATCGGGATAGGCGCGCCGCAAGAGACAGTAGACGCGGCCGATATGTAAACGGCCGCCACTAGAAATTAGTTCGGTGGCCAGCGTCGAGATAAGCTCGCGCATCAGCCATCTAGGATAGTTGGCTAGCTCGGCAGGAGAGAGAGACGCGTGGTCTTTGAATTCTGCCGCATAGTACTCCGTAAGCGCTAGCTCGCTCAGAACATGCAGGGCCAGACAACGCTCGGCATTGCCCTGTGGACCGGCCAAGCCATGCTTCTCTCCGTTTAAAAAAGCTAAGGTCTTGGCCAAAATATCGGCCTGCAGGCGCAAAGCGTCTAAAGACTCTTTCTCATCGGTTACCACTATCACTTCGTAAGCATTTTTGGGATAATTGAGCTTGAGCATGTGCTTAAGGGTCTTTTCGATTACTTGGGCTTCATTGCGGGCCGGAATCAGAATAGAAAAGAAGGGCAGCAACTGCTGGCTGGTAGTGCTTAATTCAACTAGGCTGGGGATCGATACGCTAGGTCGCACGCGCCAGTATCGCGCTTCAGCATAGCGTTTCCAGAGAAAGAAACGGCTGAACATGAGAAAAAGAAGCACATAGATAGCGACCGCGATTAAATAAATGTGTTGGGGCGTTGTCAATTCCTCTCACCTCTACCCGGAGTTATCCGTTCTTTAGTGTGTGAAAGAGTAATTGACAATATCCTAATCCAGAGAAACTAAGTAAGGAGATGAAGTACATGAGTACTCCACGGCTGTTGGTTGACAGGGAGATAGTAGAGCGCAATATCAGAGAGATGCAGGATTTGGCAACGTCTCGGCGTATTAAGCTGCGCCCCCACATCAAGGCCCATAAATGCCTCGAAATCATGAACATGCAACTTAAAGCCGGGAGTAGCGGCATCACAGTGGCGAAACTAGGTGAAGCCGAAACCATGCACAAGGGCGGCGCGCAAGATATTTTTGTGGCCTATCCCCTCGTTGGGGAAGAAAAACTAGACCGGCTTGTCGCTCTTGCGCAAGTGGCAGAGGTGACAGTCGCGGTAGATAACCTAGAGGTGGCAGAGCGCATGGCAGAGCGCTTTACTGACACCAGGCCAATTGGGGTGCTCATTGAAGTAGATAGCGGGCTAAAACGCTGTGGCGTCCTGCCAGATGAGGCTGTCGACCTCGCCCGTGCGCTCTTGGCGGTGCCAAACCTGAAGTTAAAAGGGGTTTTCACTCATGCCGGACAAGTCTATGGAGCTACGCCCGAAAAGGTACATGAAATAGGTCTTATGGAGGCGCACACGGTAGTAGCGGTGCGCGATGCCCTAGAAAAGTACGATATAACTATTGAGACGGTCAGCACAGGCTCTACCCCCACCGCCAAGCACAATGTTGAAGTGGCGGGTGTCACTGAGATTCGCCCCGGCAACTACGTGTGGAACGATGCCATCCAGGTAGGGCTCGGCGTCGCCCGTCTTTCGCAGTGCGCGTTGACTGTAGAAGCCACTGTCGTCAGCTCACCTATGCCGGGTCGCCTTGTTATTGACGCGGGCAGTAAGGTGCTAGGCTTAGATAAGGGGGCGCATGGTCTTAGCATAGTCACAGGCTATGGTCGCATTATCGGATGGCCAGAGCTTACCATTGAGCGACTATCTGAAGAACATGGGGTGGTCACTTTTCTAGGCGCAGCTCCCGCCATCGGCCAGAAAGTGCGGATTGTTCCCAACCATGCCTGTGTAGTGGTAAACTTAGCAGAGGCGCTGTGGGTAAACGACCGCGAGTATTGGTCAGTTGCGGCGCGTGGTCGCTCGGACTAGTCTAAGCAGTAATTTAACGCATACTTATGGGCAAGGGGGATGCAGGTGGTCATTACAGAAACGCAACTGATTATTATAGGGGCTGTAGTAGGCGTAGTCGCCATTTTGGCGCTACTAGTAGCAGCATATGCTTGGCATGAGTTCGCGAAGGTGCGGCGCATGTACCGCGTCTTTATGACGGGAGTCGATAAAGGCAATCTCGAGCAAGGCTTACTAGGCTTAGCCGCGAGAATAGAAAACTTGACCAGTGATAGTCAAATTCAGGGCAAGGAGCTGCGCGAGCTAGAGCGCAGGCTGTCGTTCGCCATACAGCGCGTGGGCATGGTCAAGTTCAACGCCTTTAACGATGTGGGCGGCGAGATGAGCTTTGCTATCGCCCTCCTAGATGCCGCAGGCAGTGGTATCGTGGTCAGTTCGATCTACGGACGTGCGGAGGCAAGAGTTTATGCTAAATCAGTAGAGAAGCGGGTAGCGACAAGCGCCCTGAGTGCCGAGGAAAGCAAGGCCATTGACGAAGCCATGCAAACTCGTAAATAGTTGATGCAAAAGAAGAGCTATTGGCAGGAGAATATGATAGCCTTAGAGAAAAGTCTTCTTTGCGCGATTGGAGGTTTGGTGACTTGAGTCTTATTAAAAAACATGGCAAAGAGTTTACCATCATCATTGTGCCTCATGGGGAGGAAGAAACAGTTACTGTTCGTATGCCTCAGTGGTGGGTACACTGGGGGGGCATTGCCTTAGTGGTGCTCTTTATTAGCTCCATCAGTATAGTCTACTCTTTGCGGCAGACTAAGCTGCAATTGGCGAATTATCATGGCCTGATGTTAGAAAACAGACAGCAGCAGGAGCATATACTTCACTTGGCGAAACAGACCAATGAGCTGCAAGCGCAGCTAGAAGAGATTCAGGCCTTAGATTCATCTATTAGAGAAATGATGAGGCTAGGCAGTAGCAGAACAACGCCCGCCACCAATGCGGCGCCGACTGTGGCCATGGCCCAAACGCGCGATATGCGTCCGCAGTTAGCTAATCGCAGCTTGAGCCTAGCGGCCACCCTTTTACGCACCGAGCAAAATATCGAGTCTATAAAAGAAGCCATACCAATAACAGAAGACAGTCTTAAAGGATTAGAAAAGCAAGTAGAAGCGCAGCGGGCCAGAGAAGAGGCCACTCCGTCCTTGTGGCCCGTCACGGGCAACATTACCTCTGGGTTTGGGTACCGCCGTTCTCCTTTTGATGCTAGCCGCGAGTTTCATCCCGCTATAGATATTGCCGCCCCACGAGGAACGTCGGTGCATGCTACCGCTGCTGGTACCGTGCGCATGGCAGGTTGGAACGGCGGCTTCGGCAATGTAATTTTCCTAGACCATGGGTTCGGTTTTGTGACCGTGTACGCCCATCTCTCGCGTATATCAGTTCGTGTAGGGCAGGAAGTAGACAAGGGCCAGGTTATTGGTCTGGTGGGTAGCACCGGGCGCAGCACCGCACCACATCTGCACTACGAAGTGCGGGTGGGCGGAGCGACAGTGAATCCTATGCGTTTCCTAGAAGCAAGGTAGGTGAGAGAAGTGTTTGGTAGTAACAAGCCTAAGAGCGAGAAAGAGCAGGAACGTCTGCACGATAAGGTGGACACTATAGTAGGTGCGGGAACCTTGTTTGTGGGCGACATCCATGTTAAAGGAACCCTACGCATCGATGGACGAGTAGAGGGAAAAGTGATTAGCTCAGGGGATGTCGTCGTGGGTGAGACCGGAGCTCTCGAAGCCGAGGTGCGCGGGCGCTCCATAAAACTAGCTGGCACACTTAAAGGAAATGCCTTCGCCTCTGGCACGCTCGAACTCGCTAGTACAGGTAAACTTTATGGTGATATAGAGGTCGGTAAGGTAGTCATCAGCGATGGAGCTGTTTTCCAGGGCCAATGTAAGATGCATAGCCCGGAAGTCACTGCGAATAAGAAAGATTAAATCGCCATGCCCAGGGCAAGTTTTGGCCTTGGGCAAGTTGATGCGGAGGCTAGACGATGCGCATAGCCCTAATTGTCAATCGTAGTGCCGGGCACGGTCAGTGCGGCCGAAAATATACCCATGTCGCCGAGTACTTTAAGTCGGCAGGCCTTGACTTCACTCCCCTGTTTACCGAAGGCCCGGGTCATGCCACAGCTCTGGCTAAACAAGCAGTACATGACGGGTATGAAGCGGTAGTTTCTATGGGGGGAGACGGAACGCTTAACGAAGTAGTCAATGGCTTAGCCGGTAGCAGTGCCATTCTAGGCTTCATACCAGCTGGTTCGGGCAATGACTTTGGGCGTACTTTTGGTCTAAAACTACAGGACATTGTGACTGCCTGCCAAGTTATAGTAAAAGGAAAAGTTCAAGAGATAGATGTTGGGCAGATAGGCGAGCGGAGGTTCATTAATATCGCTGGCGCCGGTTTGGATGCCGAAGTCGGTTTAATGGCCAATGTATGGGGCAAGAAGTATTTTCGCGGCTACACGGCCTATGTGGCCTCCATACTGCGGCAGTTATTCTCTTTTAAGCCCCAAGAAATAACTATTGAGCTAGATCATACAACAATTAAGACCAAGGCATGGTTTGTAGCGATTGCCAATGCGCGCTTTTTTGGTGGCGGCCTTATGATTGCCCCACATGCGGATCTTAACGACGGTCTCTTCGATGTTTGTATAGTGAAGGACCTAGCGAAGCTCGAGCTCATCAAGATGATTCCTAAGGTCTTTAAGGGGGATCATATTCATCATCGAGCCGTGGAAATACACCGTTCACGGCGGGTCTACCTCTCTGCCTCCAGCAAAATGGCTACGCAGGCCGATGGTGAGGTTTTGGGCACCTTGCCGCGAGAATTTTGCATTGCGCCAAACAAACAGAAAGTTTTTCTGCCCTAGAAAAAACCCCGCAAGGGGGTTTTTTTAGGCTCGAATCCTATCGCAGTCTGTAGCCAGAAGCGCCTGAGATAGCCCTGCGGCTATTGTCTCAGCCAAGCGGTAGACCAAGTAGAGGCGAGTGTTTTGCAAGACAAAATACTCCATGTAGCCCCCCACATTTACCACTCCGGTTACGTAGATATCGCCAATGGGGGGCAGATCTTTATTAACGCCGGCCCCAGGGCGTAGGCTTCCCCTACCGACCGTAATCAAGCCGATGCTCTCAGATTTCCCTAGGCAGGCATCGACGGCGACAACCTTAGCCGCCGCGTGCGTGCGCGACAAAAGGGCCGCAGTTTCATGCAAGTTTACCGCGTGAACTGGGTCGCGCAGCGTGCCATAGATATGCGTGTTGGGTAATCTTCTTTGGCTAAGCAAAGTGCCGATAATGGGGCCTAGAGAGTCACCCGTGGAACGATCGGAGCCTATACATACTACAACCACCCCACAGTTAGAGGAAGTGCCTGCCGCTAAGGCCAAAGTTACGGCACGGCCAACATCTTGCGTGGCAGAAAGCGAGTCGACATTAATCCTAGTCTCATGGGCACAAAAGGTTGACCACAAACCGCCCTTAGGCCACATAGCCTCATCCCCCCTTGCTTGAGGTATTATATGACAGGGGGGGCTTGGGTATGCACTGGCCTCAGGTAGCAGGGATACCCTTGCGCATGGCGAACAATAAGTGATATCGATAGCAGGAAGGAGGGGCAGAGATGTGGGAAGATTATGAAGAGGCACGCGCAGACAAACCCTATACTTGGGTAGTATTTATCTTCATTCTGCTCTTTCTCAGCAGTATATTTATCTTTAGACCCCAAATTGGCCCTCGCAATACCAATGCCGTGCCCCAAACTACACAGGCGGCCGTAGTAAGCATGCTCAACGAAGTGAGCCATGGGCGGCCTCTTTTAGCGCGTGAAACAGCTACCGGTATGTGGGCCGTACACTCCACGGCCCCGCAGGGAAGGCAACTAGTTCGCTATCTTAACGCGCACGGTGACGAGCTATGGGCAGAAACAGTTATGTTCACAGATTCGAGCATGGCGGTGCAAGGCAACTTTCTCGCCATCGCGGGGATAGGGCAGCCGAGGATTTTTGTTTACCACATTCGTCATAAACTCGTGTCTGCTATTACTGCCCCAGGAGAAGTGCAAGCTGTATCGGTTAACGAGCAAGGTGAGGTCTTAGCCGTCTTTACCGTGGCCGCGGCCGAGCCTCTGGCCATACGTACTGAGGTCGCTAAATATTCCTCTCAAGGACAGCAGATGTGGCGGCAGTCACTGCATAATGAGCTGCCCTTGCTCGCGGCTCAGTCTGCTGATGGTGCCGTAAATGCCGTCTTAAACCTGACCTTTGGCCAAGAAGTAGGCACTGTGCTCAATGTACTTGGCCGCCATGGCGAGACGCTCTTTAAGGCCGAAATTATGGGGCAGCCCCTCTCGCTGATGGTGCAGCCTGACGGAGAACGAGTAGTCGTGGGCACACAAAGAAGTATCGTTAGTTTCACCAAGACTGGGCACAAGCAGTTTGCTTACCAAACGCCAGGTAATTTATCTGCGCTGCAGTTTGTGGGTACAGGCCCGCATTTAGCGTTCGCTTTCGACAGAAGGTCTTTTCTTGATTTTAGCCTGCAGTCCACCGTAGCTGTACTCGAAGAAAATGGGCGACAACTATGGCAGTCTCGCCAGCGCGAGAGGGTTTTGTTTATCAGTGCTGCCAGAGAGAGCCACGACATAGTCATAGGTACGGCACAAAGCATCATGGTGTATAGCCAGGGCGGTCAACAGAGCCTTACTGTGGAACATGCTTTTGGTGCAAATTACAAGGGAGTCGCAGTGGGCGCCAATCAGTACTTCCTCCTAAATGGCGACGGCCAAGTGGTGCAGGTGAGGCCGGAAGGAAAGTAGTGAGCAATGTGAACTACATGGATATCCTGCTGTTAGGAAATGCTGGGTGGCACATCTACCTTGCTCTAGCAGAGGGATGGCGGCGTTCTTTCTTCGCTGTCTGCCGCGATATAGTCGCCTTGGCCCTAGCGTTACTCTTGCGGGCGCCGCTATCCGTAGGTGTAACTAGATCGCCATGGTTCCCACGTTTTGCCGCCACGATGGACATACATATCGCCCTCCCAGCAGGGGGAGGACTTACTTTCTCTGGCGCCCTGCAGTGGCTTGAGGAGGTACAGCTACCAAGGGCCATCGCTAGGGCCATAGCGGGTGTTTGGCAGAGAGATAGCGGCAGCGATGTCTCGATACTGCTAGGCAGTGCTAGGCACATCCTGGCGGAGGCCATGGTAAACCTAGTATTTTTGCTCGCGCTTTTTGTGGGCCTGCGTGCTCTCATTAACGTGGCCAGTAAGGCGGTAGTCTGGGCTCTGCCCAAAGAGACAGCCGGAGACAATGTGGCGCTGAAGTTAGCTCTAGGTATGACCCAGAGTACCTTGGTGGGTTTGTTGCTGCTAGCTGCCCTACTGCCCCTAAGCGGTCTTGCGGCCATGCCACGAGGGTTGTTCGAACAACTAGGAAACTCGCGCTTGGTCTTTCTTCTTAACTACATCTTGCACCACATCAACTTTTACGGCTTACTGTGAGGGGACAACTATGCTGATTTTAACATTTCTCTCCACCCACCATGCTCTGGCGGCCGAGAGCCTTTTGCGACAGCAACAAATTAACTACGAGCTACTACCGACTCCCCGGGCTATTACGGCCCATTGTGGTCTAAGTCTACGCTTGGAGAGAAGTGACTTTTGGCTTGTACAAGCCATGCTAGGGGATAACGCTGGCCTAGCAGCCATCTACACCAGAGAAGACGAGCATGGCGACTATAAAGAACTGACCACGAAGGAGTGATGGCAGTGCTAGAAGTAGTGCGCCCCATGCTAGAGCGGGTACCTATACTAGCCCCCTATGCAGGGGTGATCTTGGTGCTCCTGCGGGTGATTTTACTCATCATGCTGGCCAAGATAGGGCTAAAAATTGGCGCCATAGTCATTACCAATGTATTTGAGGCCGAAAATACGCGCCGCCGCATGGAGGCACGCCAAGCTAAGACCATCGGGGCACTACTAAAAAGTGTACTGCGCTACGTAGTCTACTTTCTCTTGGCCATCTCTGTTGTCGACGCCCTTGGCGCCCCCACAAGCTCCATCATCGCTTCCGCCGGCATCGTCGGGTTAGCAGTAGGCTTTGGCGCGCAAAACCTTGTGCGCGACGTCTTGACTGGTTTTTTTATCTTGTTTGAAGACCAGTTCAGTGTGGGCGACTACGTAGAGATTTTTGGCTTGGCGGGCGTGGTAGAAGAAGTGGGGCTTAGAGTCACTAAGCTGCGAGACTTTAGTGGTGTGCTGCACATCATTCCGAATGGCGCTATCGACAAAGTGTCCAATCATAACCGCGGTCATTTGCGCGCTCTAGTCGATGTAAGAGTCGCCTACGAGGAAGACCCCGAACGAGTAAAGATACTGCTCGAAGAAGTAGCGGCAGGGGCGGCGGCAGACATTAAGGAGATAGTGGAGGGACCGACGGTACTAGGCATTGCCGATTTCACCGATTCCGCGCTTGTTTTTCGTCTCTGGGCCCGTACCTTGCCCCAGGAGCAATGGGCAGTAGAGAGAGAACTACGTAGGCGCATCAAATTAGTCTTTGACCGTGAAGGCATTGAAATCCCCTACCCTCGACGCATAGTCGTAGAGAACGGGGAAAGAAAGGCAGGAAGCAAAGAATGATGCCGATGAAACTCTACATTGGTGATATACTGCTCCTCAAGAAGGAGCATCCTTGTGGCGGTGCGGAATGGGAGGTGCTGCGTACCGGCATGGATTTTCGTATCAAATGCCGAAAATGTGGGCACAGCGTCATGATTGCGCGGGTAAAACTAGAAAAGGATATTAAGAGAGTGGTCAAGTCCATGGGCAGTACGCTGAACAATGTTACGGCTCAAGCGGAAGATAACAATTAGTAAGCTCCGTTTTATTTGCTTTGTCTTGACACGGGTGTTATAATAAATCGTTCTTGCCACCCTGCCCCGCGCAACGTCGTGGGGCCTTATGTCCAGGGGGAGGAGGTGCAGCAATGCGCAAGTACGAAACGATGTTCATCCTTAACATTGGGCTCTCGAAAGAGCAGCTGCCAAGTAAGGTTGAGCGCTTTACCACGCTGATTACAAGTAACGGTGGTCAAATTGATAAGATTTCTGAGTGGGGCAAGCGTCGCTTGGCTTACGAAATCGACAAGCAACGGGAAGGTTACTACTTCCTTATCAATTTTACCGCAGAACCAAGCGTGACTAAAGAGCTCGAGCGCGTCTTCAGAATCACTGAAGACATCGTTCGCTACGCAGTTTTTCGCCTAGACGAGTAATCCTTGGGGGCGATGTAGATGTTAAACAAGGTAATCTTAATTGGCAGACTTACGCGTGATCCTGAGATGCGCTACACACCAAGCAATGGTACGGCAGTGGTCACTTTTGGCCTAGCCGTCGACCGCGGTGGGAAGAACGCAGGCACAGACTTCATTAACATTAAAGTTTGGGAAAAACAAGCTGAATTATGTGCACAATATTTGAGTAAGGGTCGCTTAGTGGCCGTTGTGGGCCGCCTAGAAATCCGTCCCTATGAGAAGGACGGGCAAAAGCGTTCCTTTACTGAGGTTGTAGCGGAACAGGTCAAATTCTTGGGTTCTGGCAACAAAGAAGGCGGAACGAGCGAAAAACAAGAAACAGAAGCTTTTGCTCGTGAAGTAAACCTTGATGACGAAGACGTTCCTTTTTAGCTCTAAAAAAGGAGGGAATCCCTTTGCGCAAACGCTCACGGAAGCCGAGAAAGCGAGTATGTAATTTTTGCGTCGATAAGGCCGTAGCCGTTGATTACAAAGAAATCGACAAGTTGCGCCGCTTTATTACGGAACGCGGAAAGATACTGCCACGCCGTATCTCTGGCAATTGTGCGAAGCACCAACGCCTACTAACAGATGCGATTAAGCGTGCTCGCAATATAGCCCTGCTGCCATATACAATCGAGTAATTTTTAAGGGGAGCGAAAGCTCCCCTTCATGCATGCAGGTAAAAGGCAGTCCCCGCAGAATATAACAGAGAATGGGGGGCTGCACATGAATGAAACAGGCAGAGACTTTGAAATCGGGCGCAATGTGCGCATGATCGAATGGCTTAAAACAGAGCTTGTCAGTGGTTTAGCGCAGATATATAAAGAGATGCCCAAGGGTAGAGATGAAGCTATCGCGAGTGCCCTAGCCAGGGTAATGATGTACTGTTACTTGCTTGGCAAGCGGCTCAATATAAGTTTTGCCAAATTAGAAGCGACGGTAGAGCGCAAGGCGCGCCTTCATGCTGAGGAGGGCCATGAACTCGAAGAGTGGTATCAGGACTTATCCACTTTAATGGCTCATCTCGAGGCTCGGCGTACAAAGTAAGGCGGAGGTGTACTGGTAGTGAAAGTTATTTTAAATAAAGACGTCAAAGATCTCGGCAAACGTGGTCAGGTGGTAGAGGTGAGCGAAGGTTATGCTCGTAACTACCTTCTGCCGCGGGGACTTGCCGCTATAGCCACAGAGGGAGCAGCGCGCAATATAGAGCAAGAAAAGCTCGCGCAAACGCGCAAAAAAGAGCGCGAACAAAAAGAGGCCGCCTCACTGGCTGCCCGCCTAAACAGTGTCACCATACAAATTGGGGCCAAGGCGGGAGAAAACGGCAAGCTTTTTGGGGCCATTACGGCGACCGATATCGCCAATCAACTTGCCTTAGCGGGCATTCAAATCGACAAGCGGCGCATTGAACTAGCGTCTCCCATCAAGGTGGCTGGCTCTTACAAAGTTGCCGTGCGCGTTCACCCAGAGACGATGGCCAGTATGACGGTCATTGTGGTGGCCGAGTAGTATGTCAGAGCTCCGCGTTCCTCCTCACAATTTAGAGGCCGAGCAGTCCATGCTCGGCGCCATTCTTCTCGACAAAGAAATGCTCATTAATATCGCCGTGACTGTGCAGCCTCAGCATTTCTATAAAGAGGCGCATCGCTACATTTATGACTGTATGCTCGCTCTCTACATGCAAAATCAACCGGTAGACTTAGTGACCGTATCCGACAAATTGAGCCAGCAAGGCAGGCTCTCAGATTGCGGCGGCCTCCCCTACCTCACCTCGCTGCTTGACGCCACTCCGGTCATCAGTCACGCCCCCATTTACGCCAAAATTGTGCGCGATAAATATATTCTGCGCCAATTGATCGCTGCCGGCAGCGAGATTTCGGCCTCGGCCTTTGCCTCTACGGGCGAAACCACCAATCTCTTAGACCATGCCGAGCAGCGCATTTTTCGCCTGGCCCAAATGCAGGAGTCGCGCGATTTTGTGCCCTTAGTCAATGTCCTGCATGAAGTTTATGCCCAACTTAACGCCAGTAAGCTTCCTGGCGGCAATATTAACGGCGTCCCCTCTGGCTACTACCAGCTAGATAGGCTCACCCATGGTTTTCAAAAGGGTGACCTGATTATCCTAGCCGCGCGTCCCTCCGTGGGCAAGACCGCCCTCAGTCTCAACTTCTCGGTGCATGCGGCGGTGAGATCAAAGATTCCGGTAGCCTTTTTCAGCCTAGAGATGCCCAAGGAGCAACTAACCATGCGCATGCTATGCGCAGAAAGCCTGGTGCGCATTGAGGCCGTGCGTAATGGCACCTTAGGCGACAAGGACTGGGACCGCATCGCGCAGGGCATTCACGACCTGTCTGAAGCCAAAATTTACATTGACGATACCCCCTCCCTTTCCGTCATGGAAATGCGCAGCAAGGCGAGGCGGCTTAAAATGGAGCATGACATCGGGCTCATTGTGGTTGATTACTTGCAGCTCTTACGTTTTCCCCAAAGGTCAGAGAATCGCCAGCAAGAGGTAGCAGAGATTACGCGCACCCTTAAGGCGCTAGCGCGCGAACTAGAAGTGCCCCTCATTGCCTTAGCCCAAATCACGCGTGCCTCAGAGCAGCGCACTGATAAAACACCTAATCTCTCTGATCTACGTGAATCAGGCGAAATTGAACAGGCAGCCGACTTGGTGATGTTCCTCTATCGTGAAGATTATCAAAGTGCAGGTGCTGCGCCCACCGACAGCGCAGGCCCGATCGAGGTGTTGCTGCGTAAGCACCGTAACGGCCCTACGGGAAATGTAACCCTCGTCTTTCGTAAAGACTATGGCCGTTTTGAAAATGCAGCACTTAACACTTAAGGCAGTTTTTTCGTTTGACTTTTGCGTTCTGATGCTGTAGCATAAGAAAGTATCATCATTGGCCCCATAGTGAAGCGGTTAACACACAAGCCTTTCACGCTTGCGACGCGGGTTCGAATCCCGCTGGGGTCACCACTTGGAGCTGTGGTGTAGCGGTAAACATGCCGGCCTGTCACGCCGGAGACCGCGGGTTCGATTCCCGTCAGCTCCGCCATTGTAAATTGACAAAGAACTCGCCCTTCTGGGGGCGGGTTCTTTTTTAGTACGGTATTAATAAAGCAGATGTAGCGTCGCCAGTTTTTGCATGGAGTAGCGAAGCAGCCAAAAAAGTTTACCTCCCTGCAGGAACTAGGGTGAAAGTTGCGAATTATCATACTACGCCATAAATAGAGCGGCTTCTATTCGGTGTAGATGTGAAGTGAAACCACGAGGAGGACAGCAAGATGGAGAGAAAAATTCCGTCCTTTCGTGCCCTAGACGCCTTGCAGGAGGGTATTGAGACCGTTGCGCTATGGTTAATCTACCCACTCATCGCCGTCATGGTCGCCGAAATCATCGCGAGATATGCTTTCGCGAATCCACTGCCCTGGGTGAGAGATGTGTCAACTTGGTTGTTCGCGGTGCCCTTCATGCTAGTCGTAGCCTTCTACTACAAAAAGAACATGCACATCTCCGCCGAAGACCTAGCCCACACCTTCGGCTTGACAGATACCCAGCGGGCCGCGATCAACCTAGCCCATAATCTAATCCTGCTGTCGCTGGCAGGCTTTCTCTTCTGGCCTTCAGTGCAGGCCGTAACGAGATCAATCAATATGCACGAGCTTTCCATTATGACCACGTGGCGCCCCGTGCTCTGGCCTTTTCGCGCCGTTATACCCATAACGCTGCTGCTACTAGGCTTGCAGGGCCTACGCGGGATAATTGAGTCGCTCTCGGCCCTGCTCCAAGGAGAAAAAGCATGAACCCATCTTTACTTACAGCTTTGATGTTCTTCGCCCTGCTCATCGGTATTGGGTCGGGCATGCCCGTGGCTTCCGTACTGGCCGGGCTTGGCCTTTTTACCGGGCTTGGAGTATGGGGCATGCGTTCTATTCCTATTCTGTTATCAGCTATCTTCGGCGTTATGAACAGCGATGTGCTAATCGCCCTGCCGCTCTTTGTTTTCATGGGGTGCATGATGGAGGCCTCAGGGGTGGCCGACAAGCTATTTATGAACTTGCGCATCTTACTTGGCTCCATGCGCGGAGGGCTAGGCATTGTGGCCATTGTACTTGCCACCGTATTAGCGGCGACCACCGGCATTATCGGCGCCTCCATCGTCATGATGGCCGCCCTAGCGCTACCCAGCATGCTTAAGGCTGGGTACAACAAGCCGCTGGCGGCGGGCATTATCTGCGCGGGCGGTAGCCTAGGCATACTAATTCCGCCCAGCAATATGCTTATAATTTATGGGCTGTCGGCCGGAGTCTCTATCGTCTCGCTTTTTGCCGCTGCAGTCGTGCCCGGGTTGCTGCTATCCTTTTTCTACATTGTTTATGTCGCCGTCCGGTGTTATCGTAACCCAGAACTGGGGCCATCGTTGCCACTTGAAGAGAGGCGCGCAATCAAATGGGGTCCTTTTCTTTTGGATTTACTGACTTCCCTGCTGCCGCCTTTGTTTCTCATCGTGGCGGTACTTGGGACGATCTTTCGTGGCGTAGCCGCCCCAGTCGAAGCTGCAGCGGCAGGCGCCTTTGGTGCCACGCTACTGACCGTTTTTGGGCGCAAACTAACTTTTGACATCATGAAGAAGGCCGCCAAGCACACACTCGAAATTTCGTCCAGTATTCTGTGGCTAGTTGTGGGCGCTAGTATGTTTACCGCTATCTTTCTCACGCTTGGCGGTGGAAATGTAGTAAGAGATCTGATGCTCAGCATTTCTGGCGGTAGCCCTGCCGTAGTGATTGCCATCATGATGCTCATTCTGTTTGTGCTGGGCAAGCTCATTTGCTGGGTCGGCATCTTGCTTATCGCTGTCCCCATCTTTACGCCCATTGCCGCCTCGCTAGGCTTTGACCCGCTCTGGTTCGCCCTGCTCGTGTGCGTCAACTTGCAGATGTCGCTCTTAACCCCGCCTTTTGCCTATTCCATATTCTATCTCAAACAGGCAGCCCCGCCGGAGGTCACCCTAGGCGATATGTATCGCGGTGTTTGGCCCTTTATCGCCTTGCAGGCCTTGGGGCTACTCCTAATTATAATCTTCCCCGACCTAGTGTTGTGGCTGCCTCGTCTACTCTTTCAGCGCTGACGACGCCTCTGTTGTCGGAACAAACCAAGGAATGGAGGTTGTAAATTGAAAAAAGGTCTTTCTCTTCTCTCGATCGTACTCATCCTGGTGGCCTTCGTGCTGGGCTTCGCCCTGCGCCCGCTGGTGGCGCCTACCGCAGCGGGGCCAGAGGGTGCTGCAGGAGAAACCTTCCAGTGGACTCTGCAGATGCATGGTACCTCAGCTCACCCTGTGTTCCCCCTCTACCAGCAGTGGGCCGCCGACATTAAAGAAATGTCGGGTGGGCGCCTGCAAATCACCATCCATCCCGTGGGGACAGTAGTACCGCTGCTGGAATCCTTAGGGGCTGTCACTCAAGGCACTCTTGATGGGGCCATAATGTGGGGGCCGTTCTGGCGCGGGCAAGACCCGGTGCTGCCCCTCTCCTGTGGCCAAACCGCGGGGCTTACATCCGCCGAGATGCAGACTTGGCTGCACAACTACGGGGGACTAGAGCTGATTCAGGAGGCCTACGGGCGCCACAATATCCACTGGTTGCCTGCCATTCCTATTCCATCAGAGATTTTTCTTTGGGCACATCGGCCCGTGCGCACTGTCGCCGACCTGCGCGGACTCAAACTCAGGGCAGCAGGCTACTCCTTAGACGTCTTTACCGCCCTTGGTGCAGCGGCCACTTTCATGCCGGGCGGCGAGACTCCCCCTGCCCTCATGAAGAAAACCATTGATGCGGGCGAATTTGGCTCCCTCGTACAAGACATGGCCATGGGCTTCCACGAGGCTGCCAGGTATGCCATGGTTGGCCCTCGCGCGCCGGTAATTAACGATGATCTTTTGATCAATGCCGACCGCTTCAAGGCACTTCCTCCTGACCTGCAGAACATAGTTAAAACCGCAACTCTGCGCCATGCAGCGACGGGCTATGGGCACCTGCTTCGTCTAGATCAAGAAGCAATGCAGAGGGCGCTACAGTATGGTACTGTCTTCGTGAGCGTTAGTGACGAGCTGGCACTAGCATTTCGCAGCACTCTCGATGGCATCCTAGATGGAGAAGCAGCTGGAAATGCAAACCTAGCGAAGATATGGCAGGCACAACTTGCCTTCCGCACTGACTTCCGCACGTTCAAAGGCACCCTATTCGCTTGGGAATAGCTCTGCTATTCGCTTGGGAATAGCTCTGCTATTCGCTTGGGAATAGCTCTGCTAGAACCACAGATTGACGCACACAGGTCCCCCCGCTATAATTAGCTTGTGCCGATGCAGCTCAGTGGTAGAGCAGCTGATTCGTAATCAGCAGGCCAGGGGTTCAAATCCCCTCATCGGCTCCAGCAATCACAAGGCTCTCTGGGTTTTTACCTAGAGAGCCTTTTTGTCGTTTGACTGAATATTACGCCCCAGTTTGAGCCAGCGATACGGCTAGTTTGAGCCACCTTCACGGAAGTTTTGAGCCACTTTCACGGTAGGGGGAGCCACAGGCTTTTCTTCCCTTTAGAATGGGATTGTTCGCTGTTATAGCAGTGGAACAAATTATAGGGGGAAGAGAAATGACAGACTATTGGGAAATCTTGTGATTGTGTGGTCAGGGTATTGGTCAGCGTGGAATCGCTGCGCCCTGTAATGGAATTTCATCAAACACTGAAATTCCCCAACTGCTCGCGCAACACAGTCTCCAAGGTCCTGACGCGGGCCGCAGAAGTCGGCCTTAGTTGGCCTCTGAAGGGGGACATAACCAATGGGGAGCTTCACGAGCTCCTGTTTGGTTCCTCTGCGATGCCACCTTTACGCAGACGCCCAGACTATGAGGTAGGCGTGCTGGGGACTTTCTGAATCGACAACGATGAGGTATTGTGTGTGCTCGCGCCAGAAACACCGATGTGAAGCCACGGCGCGAAGTCCGGCCAATCCGGCCACCTGTTCCGGAGTTTCCGGCTAGCTGATTAGAGCGTAGCGACACCGGTTGTAGGGCGTGTATAGAGGTGGCCAAACTGCGAAGAATACGCATTTGACCTACCTCGCGGGCATCGACTCTAAAATTTACACCGGACGCTTAATGCCTAGTTTTGTCCCCCGTAACGGCACAATTTTGACAGCAACGGCGAGGAAATTACGCGCAATGAGCGGATACAAACAAGTGTTTGTGGGCGCTCAAGCCCTTGTATTTCCTCACTCCATAACATTGCCCGACACGACCTGACATGAGATGCAGAACGCAGCAAACAACTGCAATCCCGTTGCACGTACTGTGACAAAGTGGCATTTACTTTGACAAGTGAGCGGGGGAGCTAAAACAAGGTGTGTAATATTTGATGCTTACAAAACGCTTGGATATTTACTTGGGTACATTACTTAAACTAACTAGATGCATAAATTTCTCCTCGTAAATTTTAAACAGGTATTCTTTACCCATTATATCAAGGAGACTTAAAGCTTGTCTGTAGTAAACTTGCCAATTAGATTTCTCTAAGTTGTACAACGCAATGCTTTTTCTGGCAAGCAAAAGGGGTAAGTATTCGGTGGTGTCCTTGCCCTTGCAGAAAGAAATACCCATATCAGCATACTGAATAACTTTTTCATGTTCGTCCAATCTATGATAGTTGTAAGAAATCAGAGCATATGCCTTTGCCTTGAGTGATGAATTGCAATATTCCAAATAATCATAGCAATTCAAAAAAACCAGGACACTAGCTAAAATATCATTGCTCAACAGACATTTTTTTTGAATGCCTAGTAAAGAGGCTATAGAAAACAATATTCTATATTCTAATGCTGAATACTTAAATCCTTGGTAGAAGTCTAACTTGAAACCTGGAATGCTCACTTTAAGAGCTTTGATCATTTTGTCAAGTCCCTTTGTTATACAGTCTGAATCTTCTTCAATACAATTTACGACAATTTCCAAACCTTCAAACAAATACTTAAGTTGCAGGTAATCGCCAATCAGAACTGGATTAAGCTCTTCATTCAGTAATGCTAATGATATATCTTTTAACGAGTGCTTAATAAGTTCTTTATTACCATTTGTCATGTGTTCGTTTACTTTTTCATAAAGAGTAAATATTTGCTTACTGTCTTTATGTCTGTTGAATACTAGAATTAAATCGACCTTATAACAGTTTGATAGAATTAGTAGGGTTTCAAATTTAGGGATTGCAACTCCTTTTTCAAGAGCTTTTATAGCGGAAAGGCTAATGCCAGTCAATGCTGCTACGTTATCTATTGTTAATCCGAGGGACTGTCTTAGTTTTTTTACCTCTTGTGAAAAGGATTTTATATCATACGATGACAGCATTGTCAACCCCCCGCATTAACTCATCTATAATCTTACCTAAGGGGTATTGGCTCACTCACATAGAAATATTACCGAGGGGATGTGTGTGAGGATGTCACTAAGTAGTCGGCGCGAGTACTTCCTAGCGATGAGCGAGCGGTACAGGCAAGCCAAGAGGCGCGCTGAAAAGACGAAGATTATTGATGAGTTGGTTTTGGTTTTGGGGTATCACCGCAAGTACGCGATTCAAGCCCTGAAGCGCGGTAGCGTGCAAAAGGCGAAGCAAAAACGGAAGCGTTCGTCGAAATACTTTTTAGCCCGCCCTGCTATCATGGTGGCGTGGGAAGCCCTAGATTATCCTTGTGCCGAAAGATTGCATCCTGTGCTCCTCCAAACAGCAGAGGTGTTAAGTAAGCATGGCGAACTGCATTTGTGCGAAAACGTACGCCAACTTCTAGCTAGCATTAGCAGGTCAACCTTGGCGAGGATGCTGACTAAGTCTCGGTCTATGAAGCGGTATCGGATGGCGCCTCCACGAAGGCGGACACCTCTCGAATCTCAAGTTCCCATAGATCGCTACCAGTCAGGGGAACTACGCCCAAGGGCTCTCGAAGCTGATCTTGTCGAACACAATGGAGGGTCTTCCATTGGCCATTTCGTATATACACTCTCCGTTGTAGATGTGGCCACTGGGTATAGCAGGAGAAGAAGCGTGCTCGGCAAAGGCCAGCTTGGCGTACACCGTGAACTAAAGAAGCTAATCATGAGCTGGCCTTACCCGATTTGGGGAATACATACTGACAATGGCTCTGAATTCCTTAATAACCAACTAGTAAGGTTCTGCCAAGCAAATGCCATCAAATTCACCCGAAGTAGACCGTACAAGAAAAATGATAATCCTCACGTCGAACAAAAGAATTTCCAGCACGTCAGGGCTATAGTTGGGTACGAACGTTTTGATACGCCGGATCAAGTGGAGTGGATGAACAACCTCTATGAAATTTACGACCAGCATGTAAACCTTTTTCAGCCGGTCCGCAAACTGATCTCAAAAGAAAGACACGGTAGCACCATCAAGAAGCGCTACGACTCGGCGAAAACCCCTCTCAAAAGAGCGATAGAATCAGGGGTAGTGCCGCAGGTCCTGGCAGAACAATTCAACGCCTCCTACCAATCTCAAAACCCACTCGCGCTGCATCGGCAAATTGAGCGCCTAGTCCGTCAGCGCTTTCTAGGTCTGGATACTAGGGCAGAGGCAGCTTCCGCTGCTGCCGACGCATAATTTCAAAAAAAGACTTATCTTCCCATCTCCCCCTCCCCCCTAGGGGGGAGGGGGAGATGGGAGCCCAGCACCTACGTTGCTCAACAAAAAGTAAGGTTCTTATTTGAGTGAGCTATCACCGTTGGGTAAGATTTTTAAATGAGTTGACACGGTCCCCCCGGCGTTTTCTGTTAGGCGTACAGAGGCGGTAGTCTCCCCGTGTTGCGGGGATAGGCTAAAAGTTATCGGCAGTAGAGCAAGGAAATACAAGAACTCTTTAGGCGAGCAGATCACCTTACGTAGTCGGCGCCTGCGATGTACTTGTGGAAAGCTGCACCATGAACTGCCAGATACCCTCGTTCCATATAAACGCTATGAAGCTCTGTGTATCGAGAAGGTAGTTTCAGACTCCGCGGATTCCAGAGAGATAGCCATAGATGAACCCACTATCTATCGATGGAAAACGTGGTTTCGTGAACGAGTCGCTCACTGGATTGGCAGCCTTGTATCAATCGCCATACGCTTTAAGCTCCCTGTGGAGGTTAGGTCCATGCCCTCACAGTCTGTATACCAATAGAATTTCAATGCACACTGAAATTCTCCAGAAGATAGGACACCTAGTCGGACATGCCGACGGCTGGCTAAAAAGAATTGTCCGGCCTGTCGTGAACGCAAATTTGTGGGTACATACCCGTTCTGCGTGGATGACCGCCCCTGCCTCTTGTAGACTCAAAACAGTCTAGTGAAGGCAATGGAATTTCATAGAACACTGAAATTCCCAAGGTGGACCAATGGAATTTTTATTAAACATTGAAATTCCCAAAATGAAAGACAAGTGGAAGGCCGAGGACATCGCCGCTGCAAGGATGCAATTGCTTGCTCCATTGCTTGAGGAGAACTGTGACCCGGCCAAGTTAAGAGCCCTGCGGGCCCAAATCCGTGCGCAAATTGGCATCTCCGAGCGCACACTACGCCGTTACCTCGCAGAATACCACAACAACGGATTCAACGGGCTCAAACCTAAAGGGAAAGGCCGGGAGACAAGTAAGGCAATCCCGCCCAACATTCTCGATCAGGCTATCTTGTTACGCCGTGAAGTGCCCACAAGGAGTGTTGCGCAACTCATCCAGATACTCGAATGGGAAGGCCTTATTAAGACCGGGGATGTTAAGCGCAGTACCCTACAAGACAAGCTGACAGAGCTCGGATACAGCACCCGCCATATGCGCATGTATGCCGAATCAGGCACTGCGGCAAGGCGTTTTCAAAAGCGACACCGCAACAAACTCTGGCATTCCGACCTCAAATACGGGCCGTATCTTCCTCTTGGACCGGCAGGGGAACTCAAACAGGTGTATCTCGTCACCTTCATCGATGATGCCACCCGCTTTGTTCTTCACGGCGAGTTCTACCCAGGGATGGACCAAAGCATAGTAGAGGACAGCTTCCGTAAGGCCATTCAGAAACATGGTGCTCCCGAGTCGGTGTACTTTGACAACGGAAAACAGTACCGTACTAAATGGATGCAGCGCACCTGCTCGTTGCTAGGCATGCGCCTTATCTATGCTAAACCCTACCAGCCAGAGTCTACAGGTAAGGTAGAACGTTTTAATAGAGTGGTGGACTCTTTTCTTGGCGGGGCTGCATTAGAGAAGCCTAAAACCCTAGAAAGACTCAACGAGCTCTTTTGGGTCTGGCTCAGCGAATGCTACCAGAACAAGCCTCATTCGGCATTAGACAACAATGGAATTTCATTAAATACTGAAATTCCCCAAGAGTCCTGAGCTCACCTACAAGAGCGACCGGAAAGAGATAAGGTTTGTAGACGCAGAAATGCTCGCCAATGCCTTCCTGCACAGTGAAACCCGCAAGGTAGATAAAGTCGGCTGCATCAGCTTTATGGGACGCAAGTACGAGGTAGGCTTGCCCTTCATTGGTCATAAAGTCACCCTAGTCTATGATCCGAGCGATACCACAGAGCTCTCCGTAGAGTACGAGGGACACGCTCCCTTTAAGATAAAAGAGCTTGTCATTGGCGAGAAAGCCGGGAAGCGGCCGCTAAAAGTTGCGCTTTTATAACACCAGCACTGTATTATCATTACTAGTTCTTTTGCCAATTTGTTGCAACCTGAGTTCCCGAAATGTATAACGATGCGCAACGCTTAAAGCCAAGAAATATCGACGTTCACAGCAAGTTTTAGTGGCCTTTCACCTCGTTATACATTATAATTGTAACGAGGTGAGTGCTATATGGGGTAGTGTATCAGAAGAATAAGAAGACGGGCATTACATACGTGTACATGAACGAAGCGTACTGGGACAAGGAAAAGCAGCAATCCAGGGCCAAGAGAGCTCTGCTGGGAAAACTTGATCCTGAAACTGGCGAGATTATACCCACCCGCTCTTACCAGAAGAAGCCGGAGCAACAGGTGATGACTCCGCCAGCAAAGCCTGGGCCGGTGCCCATTACAAAGGTCCGTAGGAGTTTCTACGGAGCAAGCTATCTTTTTGACCAGATCGGGCAGATCACAGGTATTTCGCCTGACCTGAAAGCCTGTTTCCCTGACTCTTACAAGCAGATATTGTCGATTGCCTACTTTCTCATTTTGGAGGAGAACAACTCTCTGAGTCGATTTCCCCACTGGCAGCGGCTCCATATCCACCCCTACGGGGAAGATATCCCATCCCAGAGAAGCAGCGAGCTGTTCCAGTCGATTGACGAGCCAGGCCGAATGGGCTTTTTTAAGAGGCAAGCTAAGCGAAGGATCGAAAAAGAGTACTGGGCCTTCGACATTACATCCATCTCGAGTTACTCGGAGACGCTCAGCCAGGTGAAGAAAGGGAGGAACAAAGAACACGATAGACTGCCGCAGATTAACCTTGCATTGCTTTTTGGAGAGGAATCGGGACTACCCTTCTATTACCGGAAGCTCCCGGGCAATATTACGGACGTCAAGACGGTGAAGCAGTTGATGGCTGAATTTGATGTCATGGGGTACAAGAAGGTTAGCGTCATTCTGGACAGGGGCTTCTACAGCAAAGATAATATTGACCTGCTGTATAAGAACCATCAGAAGTTCATCATAGGTGTGCGGCTAAACCTCAGCTATGTGAAAGACCTGTTGGAGGAGGAGCGGGATAACCTGCAGCTCTGGTCTAATCTGCAGACTCAGTTCGGGGCTTACGGCATCTGTCGTATCATCGAATGGGATTACGAGCAGAAAAGGCCCAACAAGGAGGACATCCTCAAGTCAACAAGGCGGGCGTATCTGCATCTGTTTTATAACCCAGAAAAAGCCGCGCGGGACCAGCTTGAAATGAACGAATACCTCACCAGCCTACACAATGATCTGGTGGAGAACACACGTAAAGACTACCGGATGAAGGACTACGACAAGTACTTCGAGGTCACGCAGACTCCCGTCAGAGGGCGCAAAATCACGCCGAAGGAAAACGCCATGCGCCAAGCTGCCAGAAACTACGGTTATTTTGCGCTCCTCTCTAACGAGGTAAAGGATCCTTTTGAGGCCTTATCCCTCTATCGGAGCAAGGACATCGTCGAAAAGGGCTTTGGAAACCTCAAAGATCGACTGAACTTCAGAAGAATGAACGTTTCCTCAGAGCTCTCACTTAACGGCAAGCTCTTTGTGGAGTTTGTGGCACTAATCTATCTCTCCTACGTTAAGAAGAAGATGCAGGATAAAGGTCTGTTCGAAAAGTGGACTCTGCAAGGGCTTCTCGATGAGCTCGATACCATAGAGCTCTTTGAATCGCCTGAGCACGGGCGGTTGCTGAGCGAAATCACTAGCAAACAACACGATATTTACGAGGCGCTATCGGTTAAACCACCCTCGTTATAAATTCCGGGAATGTAGGTTGCAAGCAATAGCTTAAAGATTGAATTTTCATACTAAATAAAGCGATTTTACAATATGAATACTGAACCAAATTATAATTAATAAATGGAAGTGATACAAATGGTAATAGCATATTTGATTGAGTTAGCTACTAGAATCGGAAGAGCAAAAGTTGTTTTTTATATTTTTTTATTGCTTATTATATATACCTTATTTAGCTTGCAACCATATTTTGTATCTGAACTGCTTAAAGATAATAGTCAATGGAACGTAATGTACTTTTTATTCACTTTTTTATCTTTTTTATCTGTTTCACTTGTTAATTACCCAAACAACTATTTTTTGCAGTCCATAAGACAGCACTCCAAGAGTATCGTATGGGCTGATAATAAAAATAGACCTTATGTGTATTTCATAAATAAAGAAATTGGAGATATACAAAATCTGATAGGAGAGATTTCGTTTTCCTCTAGAAGCATACAATATGTGAGCCTACAGGTACTGGTAAAGGCCATAACCATTGTTACAGTGTATACTTATTTATTATTTGCGCAAAATATTATTTTATCTATTTATTACCTTTTTTTCTATACATTATACTTTTGTATATCATATTTTTTATCAAAAAACAATAGTAAGTGTATCGAGTCTGCTCTAAAATCGAGTTCTAAAATCAACTCATATATGATTGATTACCATAAGAATATTGAGAATATTATCAGTAATAAGTCCTTTGATCAAGAAGAAGAGCTTTTTGCTAGTTTATTAGCACAAGAAAAAAATGCTTATTATATATTACAAAAGAAAATCGATAATTCCCATTTAGTTCAACAATTTGTTATTGCAACTTTAACAAGTATTGCTCTTTTCATTAATTACAGAACTAGTGCGGGAGATAGTTGGGATGTAAAGGTAATAATGATTCTTGTTTATTCTATGTTTAATCTGAGCCATATTGGTAAAGAGTTTTTAGCACTTTTAGAGCATAAAGATAGATTAAGTATGTCACTACAAAGGCTTGAATTTGATAAAGCTAGATATGTTTCAAATATTAAAGTAGATGTTAATCAAAAGCACGCAATAACTGTTAAGAATGTAGATTTTAGCATCCAGGGATCAGATATATTAAGAGATATAACTTTATCCATTGAAAGTGGTTCAAAAATTGCTATAGTTGGCAAAAATGGATCCGGAAAATCTACATTAGTTAAAATAATGGCAGGTATAATGGAGCCAGATAGAGGGCGTATAATATGGAATTGCGCCGAATGTACGTATGTATCACAATCTTCTACATTATTTGATAGAACAATTTATGAGAATATGATCTATCCAAAGCGTCATTATCCGAAAGAAGAGCTAATGCTTCTTGTAAATGAGCTTAATCTAGATTCCTTAATAAAAAGTGAGATTGATTTAGTTACAAAAACTCCGGGGGATTTTGGTTCTAAGTTTTCAGGAGGTGAGAAACAAAAAGTGCTCATTATTCGCGCTATTGTTAATAAGGCACCTATTATGTTCTTTGATGAAATTGATTCGTCAATCGATCAAGACACTGAAAAAAAATTCAATATGTTGATAAAAAGGCATTTTAGTGAAAATACGGTGATTTGTGTTACTCATAAAGGTAACAATTTAGATGTTTATGATAAGGTGTTTGATATAGAGGCAAAAGCTTTGCGCTAAATCTATAGTTGTGACTGTTTTTGCAATAGACAATTCCATAATTTTCCCGTTGGCACCGATGGGGAATTTTCTTAGTCGGGTTGGCGCATGAGAGAGTTCCGCATCGTTAGTTTGGCAACACATTTAAATCCTAGATGAATACGTCGCCCTTGACTTAACATTTGAGCCGCGGAGACTTTACACTTACGTCGCTGAAATTTGACAGTCTCGGCGGTGTGACTGAATACTGCGGCTTTGGAGAGCCACCATTCCGGTCGAGTGTGAGCCAGCGTCACGGTAAAATTGAGCCACCGTCACGGTGAAAGTGAGCCATCCCAAGAGCCAATAAAGCCTTGTAGGCAGCCCTGCGGCATGCTACGATGATTATGCTTTTACTCTCGTGCAGGATAGGGCATATTCCGTCTCTTGATGTATTCCGAGGATTCCCCAAAACATGCTGGGATGTAAATGCTAATCTAAAACTGAGCCAAAACAGCCACTTTCGCTAATTGAAAAGTGAGCCACTTCGACCAAGAACCTTGTATGCTTGAGTTACGATCCCTTGAATTACGGCGCTCAAGACGGTACATCTTTGACAGCGATTTTGACAGCAACGGCGAGGGAATTACGCGCAATGAGCGGATGCGAATATGCGTTTGTGGGCGCCAAAACCCTTGTATTTACACGCTCGACGACACTACCCGACACGACCAGACATGAGATGCTAAGCGCGGCAAACAACTCTTAATCAGTGGGTCCGGGGGTTCGAATCCCCTCATCGGCTCCATAGAAACCTAGACCCCGCAAGGCTCTCTGGCTTTGCGGGGTTTTATTTTTGGAGTCAGTGCGCGAATGCAACGCTATTATCTGTCCAGTTCCCGTTCCCTCATGTCAACATTGCTCCTGATTCATAGTAGAGGTGTTAGCTCGCCATCTACGTCGATCTACGAGCACCTTTTGCGCGCCATTCCCGATAATCAATCCACAAACTAACGAGCGCACCGTTGACGAAAAGGAAAGGCAACATCCCTGTATAGACAACAAGTCTATGAGGAATTTGGGTATTGAACAAAGCTTGCACAAATTCCTGAAACTGCGGGCTAATCACAGCTGAAAACAGCATGGAAACCAGTAGTAGTAGAATGGTGCGAATAGATGGATTCACCTTTCCATACCCCCTTCTAATTGTGCTATTATTTCCTTAATTTTACGTTGATCATCCTCAGATGTCAATCGCCTATTCAGACAGTTTGCTTAAGTTTTGCATGCTGCAGCTCTAGGGAGCCGCCATTCCGGTAGAGTGTGAGCCACCCTGACGGCTAAAATGAGCCGCTGTCACGGTGAAAGGGTTAAGAGACGATTTCAACCACAGAGGACACAGAGGACACAGAGGCGTGGGAAAGAGAGGAACAAGGAACGAGCACATCTAACTTAATTGAACTCCTTGTTTCTCTGTGTACTCTGTGAACTCTGTGGTAAAAAAGTACCCTCCCCACTCTAATTTCTAACTTCCAACCTCTAACCTCCAGTTGCCGTACACAAGGTGCCCTATACCCCTTTTGCTGGACAACCAGAATCCGTGCTGTGCTTGCAATTGCAAAGGATCTCGGCGTAGCGGTTAACTCACTCCGCGATCAGTGTTTAATGAAATTCCATATGGCCTTGCGGTACCGCTCGCCCATCGCTAAGAAGTACGCTCGCCCAGGGCTCCGTCAAAGTCGAGAATAACTGAAGCGCAGTAAGGCATTGCACATTCTACTGGCTTTTTTCCCGCGGAACCGTTACAATGAAGATAAATACGGAACCAAAGGAACTTGTATGCTGGGACA
>Ga0208101_10006_pt1 | contig 94457 bp, 105 predicted proteins | sample Subbioug_CSW11AC_FD_184823 | JGI IMG/M metagenome (GOLD analysis project Ga0208101, IMG submission 184823) | Serpentinite rock and fluid subsurface biosphere microbial communities from McLaughlin Reserve, California, USA - CR12Aug_CSW11AC (SPAdes) | ecosystem: Environmental > Terrestrial > Deep...
GGCGGAGGGGTCACACCCGTTCCCATCCCGAACACGGCAGTTAAGCCCTCCAGCGCTGATGGTACTTGGGACGCAAGTCCCCGGGAGAGTAGGTCGCCGCCGGAATCTTCTTAGAAGACCCCTAGCTCTATGCTAGGGGTCTTTGCTTGAGTTGACGCACCAGGGACGGTTCTCTGTGCTTCGCGAAGCACAGAGAACCGTCCCTGGTGCTTCAGGAGGCGATTTCAACCACAGAGGCACAGAGGCGTGGAAAAGAGAGGAACATGGAACGAGTACACCCAATTTTACTCCTTATTCCTCTCTTGCTTTTCTCTGTGTACTCTGTGGTTAATAAACGTTTATTCCTCTCTCTTGCATCTATCTTCCTGCTTCTTATTTCTTGCTTCTTGCATCTTGTTTCTGGTATGATTTTGAGCTAATAAAGAGACAAGCATGGGGGTATAAACAGTGCGCGAGGGTTTAACTTTTGATGACGTTCTTTTGGTGCCACGCCAGTCAGAGGTCTTGCCGCGGGACGCGGACACTAGCACCTATCTGACGAAGGATATTCGCCTGCACATCCCAATTTTAAGCGCAGGTATGGACACGGTAACAGAGTCTCGCATGGCCATTGCTATAGCGCGCGAGGGCGGTCTAGGCGTAGTGCACAAGAGTATGAGCATTGAGCAGCAGGCATCCGAGGTAGATAGGGTCAAGCGCTCGGAGCACGGCGTTATAACCGACCCCATTTTCTTGTCGCCCGAGCACCTTATCCGCGACGCCCTGCGCCTGATGGAGCGCTACCACATTTCGGGTGTGCCGATCACCGTGCAGGGCAAGCTAGTGGGCATTATTACAAACCGTGACATTCGCTTTGAGGTGGATTTAGACGCCAAAATAGACACGGCCATGACCAAAGAAAACTTGGTGACCGCACCGCGGGGCACGACGCTAGAAGAAGCTAAGGCCATACTCTGGAAGTACAAAATAGAAAAGCTACCCCTAGTGGACAACAACTTTCAGCTGATTGGCCTGATAACGATTAAAGATATCGAGAAGGCGCGCATGTACCCTAATGCCACCAAGGACCCCTTGGGTAGATTAAGGGTGGCGGCGGCTATTGGCGTGGGGCCAGGCACCATGGATAGGGCAGCGGCGCTCGTGGCTTCGGGCGTTGATGTCTTAGTCATAGACACCGCCCACGGGCATTCAGACGGCGTGCTGCGGCAAGTGCGCGAGACAAAGGCGGCGTGGCCTAAAGTCGCCCTTATCGCGGGTAATATTGCCACGGGAGCAGCGGTGCGCGATCTTATCGCGGCTGGTGCCGACGGCCTAAAGGTGGGTATCGGGCCGGGCTCCATCTGCACCACGCGCGTGGTGGCGGGGGTGGGCGTGCCCCAAGTAACGGCCGTCCTCGATTGTGCGAAGGCCGCTGCTCCCTTTGGTGTGCCGATTATTGCCGACGGCGGCATTAAGTATTCGGGCGATGTAGTCAAGGCTTTAGCGGCGGGCGCATCTACGGTGATGCTGGGCAATCTCTTGGCGGGCACGGAAGAAAGCCCGGGCGAGACAGAAGTTTTTCAGGGGCGCACCTACAAGGTGTACCGCGGCATGGGCAGCATCGCCGCTATGGAGAGGGGCAGTAAGGACCGTTACTTCCAGGAGCAGGCCGCTAAGGCTGTGCCCGAGGGGATTGAGGGCCGTGTGCCCTACCGCGGCGCGCTTTCGGAGACAGTATACCAAATCATGGGTGGGATAAAGTCGGGCATGGGTTACTGCGGTTGCCAGACGATAGCCGATTTACAGACCAAAACCGAATTCATAAAGATTACGGCGGCAGGCCTACGTGAGAGCCACCCGCATGATGTCAGCATTACTAAAGAGGCGCCTAACTACAGCCGAGGTTAGGGAAGCTAAGTAGGCAGGTCATTCAACATTATCTTAATCTTGCTATCATTCAGGCAGGATAACCTTCACCCTGCGGAGAAATGGTAGCGTAAGGACACGCAAAATGCTGGCAGGTGCTTTTTGAAGGAGGAGATTTTGTTTGAAGCAGTACACCACAGAGCAGCTCCGCAATATCTGTCTCGTAGGTCACGGTGGGGCAGGTAAGTCGAGCTTTCTCGAAGCCGCACTTTACTCTAGCGGGCACATCGACCGCATGGGCAAGGTAGACGAGGGCAACACCGTTTCTGACCATGACCCTGAAGAAGTAAAGCGCAACATTTCTATCACTACGTCGCTCGGGCCTTGTGTGGCACAGGGGCACAAGGTCAACTTTATTGACACGCCGGGCTACTTTGACTTCGTCGGTGAAGTTAAGGGGGCGCTTCGCGTCGCTGATGCCGCACTTATATTCGCCTGCGCTGTTTCGGGAGTAGAAGTAGGCACGGAAAAAGTCTGGCAGTATGCGGGCGAACAGAATTTACCGCGCGCATTTTTTATCAACAAGATGGACCGTGAAAACGCCAATTTCGCGCGCGTAGTGGGCGAAATTAAAGAAATTTTTGGCAGTAGCGCTGCGCCCATACAGATGCCCATCGGCGCGGAGACTAAGCTCGTGGGTATCATCGATCTACTAATGGAGAAGGCTTTTTACTATAGCGATAATGGCCGCAAGGTGGAAGAACGCCCCATACCCGAAGAACTGAAGGCCCAGGTAGCAGAATACCGCGCGGTACTGCTTGAGGCCGTTGCTGAAACCGACGATGAGCTGCTCGAGAAATTCTTAGAGGGCGTGGAGCTTACCCTAGAAGAAGTTATGCGTGGCGCGAAGGCCGGCATCTTGGCGGGCAAACTTAGCCCCATCTTGTGCGGTTCCTCTTTACGCAATATAGGCATGAAGTCGGCACTTGACGCCATTATACGTTACTTCCCCTCGCCCAAAGATTTTGCCCCGGCAGAGGGTGTGGTCCCTAGGTCGGGTAGTGAAGAGAAAAGGGCCCCGCTTGCTAGCGCGCCTTTCTCCGCCCTCGTCTTTAAGACCATGGCCGACCCCTATGTGGGCAAGCTGTCGCTCTTTAGAGTGTATTCCGGTGTTATTAAATCGGATTCTGCGGTGCTAAATAGCACTAAAGACGCCACCGAGCGCATTGGGCAGCTCTTCTTGGTGCGCGGCAAGACGCAGGAGGTGGTTAGCGAAGTTGTGGCCGGAGATATCGCCGCCGTGGCTAAGCTGCAAACTACCGCCACGGGAGACACCCTCTCGGATAAAGAGCATCAGATCCGTTACAAGGGAGTAGTCTTCCCGCTGCCGGTTACTTCCATGGCGGTGGAGCCTAAATCTAAAGGGGACGAAGAGAAAATCGGCAGTTCTTTCACCCGCCTGCAAGAAGAGGATCTCACCTTCGTGGTGCGGCGCGACACCGAAACGCGGCAGACAATTATCTCGGGCATGGGTGAGTTGCATCTTGAAGTCATTACTAGCCGCATCGCCAGAAAGTATGGCGTCGACCTAGTTATTTCGCTGCCACGTGTGCCTTACCGCGAGACTATTCGCGGCTCCGTTCGTATGGAGGGCAAGCACAAGAAACAATCCGGCGGTAAAGGGCAGTTTGGGCATGTGTGGATTGAGATGGAGCCGGCAGAGGCTGGCGTCGGTTTTGATTTTGTCGATAAAGTCGTCGGGGGCTCGGTGCCTCGCAATTACATTCCAGCCGTGGAGAAGGGCATTCGTGAAGTGATGGAAGAGGGCGTTCTCGCCGGCTACAGGGTGGTCGACGTACGTGTCGCCCTGGTAGATGGCTCGTCACATGCGGTGGACTCGTCTGAAATGGCCTTCAAAATAGCTGGCTCGCTCGCCTTTAAAAAGGCCTTTATGGCCTGTCGCCCCATCTTGCTGGAGCCTATTATGAATGTCGAGGTACTAGTGCCCGACGCAGACATGGGCACCATCATCGGCGACTTAAACAAGAAGCGCGGGCGCATCCTCGGTATGGAACCTAGTGGCGGCATGCAGCTAGTAAGGGCGCAGGCCCCGCTAGCCGAGTTGTTCAAGTATGCCACTGACTTGCGCTCTATGACGCAAGGACGGGCCTCGTTTAGAACGGAGCACGCTCACTATGAAGAAGTGCCGAGCAATGTCGCAGACCCCATCATAGCGTTAGCGGCCAAAAAAGAGGAAGAATAAAGAAGCGAGCTGTCTCAAAGACTAGTTTGGGACAGCTCTTCGTTTGGAAGGGGAAATTTACATGTATCCGATTGTTTACTTACTAAAAGAGCGCCGCCCGCGAATTTCGGCCGGCCACCCCTGGGTATTTCAGAGCGAAGTAGGCCGCGTGGCAGCCAATGTTAACCCCGGCTCTCTAGTGCGGGTGATGAACCATGCCGGCGCCTTCGTGGGCGTGGGCTACTACAACCCTGCCAGTCAGATTGTGGTGCGGCTACTAACTAGGCAGGACGAGGAAGTGGGGGCAGAGTTCTGGCGCCGAAGGCTCTTAGAGGCCCAGACTTTGCGCCAGAGGGTGATTGGCAAAGAGACAAATGCCTACCGCCTGGTGCACGCCGAGGCCGATTCCCTGCCCGGGCTAATTGTAGATATATATGACCGCTATGCCGCAGTGCAGGTGCTCGCCCTAGGGATAGAAGCACATACGGCGACGATTATAGCTGCCCTGCGGGAGCTTCTCGATCTTAAGGGCATTGTGCTGCGCAATGATGTGCCTGTGCGCCGCCTTGAGGGGCTGCCGCTCTCGGTGGACTTTGTCGGCGAGGCCTTTACGCCGCAGGTAGAAGTGCAGGAGAACGGCTTTCGCCTCGTGGCGGATTTGTGGGCTGGGCAGAAGACAGGGTATTTTCTTGACCAACGCGAAAATAGGGCCTATATTAAGCCCTTTGTCGGCGGCGCCAAGGTGCTCGACTGCTTTAGTCACACTGGGTCTTTTGCGGTGCACGCCGCAGGTTTTGGTGCGGCCGAAGTTACCGCGGTCGATATTTCGGCTGCGGCCGTCGCGGGCACCCTGCAGAACGCGTCGCTAAATGGTATATCCGTCATTTCTGCTGTAGAGGCCAATGCCTTTGACTTTCTGCGCGAAAAGGTCGAGCAAAGAGAGCAGTATGACACGGTAATGATTGACCCGCCGGCCTTTACTAAGAATAAGGCTTCGCTGCCGGCGGCGCGACGGGGCTACAAGGAAGTCAACCTGCGGGGGCTAAAATTGGTCAGGCCGGGGGGCTTTCTTATCTCCTCTAGCTGCTCATACCATGTGTCGCGCGAGGACTTTCTCTACATCTTGAACGAAGCCGCACGGGACGCCCATCGCCAAGTTAAAGTAGTGGCGGTGCGCGGGCAGGGTGCCGACCACCCCTTGCTCTTAGCCGCCAATGAGACCAGCTACCTTAAGTTTGTCGTGATGCAAGTTTGGTAGGCAAGAGGCCTAGGTAATGAAGCCGCTGCGAGAAATCGCGGCGGTTTTTGCTCAAAAAACGCGCAGTGGCGAGCAAGGCGAAGCTTGCGTGACTAAGAGAGCAAATTTTGGCAGATTCTCGGCTTAGTTATGTTTGAGTATGTCTTGGGGGTATATTAGAATTAAGGTCAGTGAAGGACAGAGTTTGGTCCTTTGCCGAAGGGGGCCTAGGCATGAACAATCTTGCGGATGACATCGAAGCCTACCTAGTCAGTAAGCTTGACGAAGCACGTGGTGCCTCTATCGTTTTTAGGCGCGGTGAGCTGGCCGAGGCTTTCTCCTGCGCACCCTCGCAAATTAGCTATGTGCTACAAACTAGGTTTGTACCGCAGCGCGGCTACTGGGTAGAGTCGCGCCGTGGGGGCGGCGGCTACATTCGCCTGACCCGCCTCGCGAGAAGCGCGGATATATTGTGGCAAGAGTGCTTGCGGCATGCCGCCATGGCACTGACGCAAGATGAGGCCCACCACCTGATTGAGGTGCTGTACCAGGCCGCTCTCGTTACCGAGCGGGAGGCGCGTCTGATGAGTATTGCGGTAGATAGAGCCATTTTGCGCCTAGAATTGCCCTGGCGCGACCAGGTGCGGGCCGAGCTAGTGCGTTCCATGCTGGCCATATTGATGATTGAGAAGGAGGCGTAGCGCTATGTTGTGTGAAGAATGCCGAGAGAGGCCCGCTACCGTACATGTGACCCAGGTTACAAACGGTGACCGTAGCGAAAAAAACCTGTGTGAGGTCTGCGCGCGGGCCATGGGTGAGTTAGACCTTATGGGTGTGGGCCCGGGTAGTTTTAGTATTAATAACTTACTGGCAGGCCTAATGAGTCTTGAGCAAGCCGCCCCTACACCAAAGTCGCGGGGCATGGTCTGCCCGACTTGCGGGTCGGACTATCGTCGCTTTGCCGAAGGCGGCCGCTTCGGTTGCGCGGATTGCTACCAGACCTTTAGCCGTCAAATCGCGCCGCTCCTCAAGCGCATTCACGGCAATCCGGTTCATCAGGGCAAGCTGCCGAGCCGGGGGGCGCAGGCCATGGTGCGCAAACGACAACTTCATCAGCTCCGTGACGAGCTTAAACTGATGGTTGACCAAGAGCATTTCGAGCGTGCGGCCGAGCTGCGCGATAAAATTAAACAGCTAGAGGCTGAGTGAAGAGGAGGTAAGTAAGATGGAGTACCGCGCCAAATGGGCCACAGGAGAGATGCCCTACGGCCCCATTGTTATATCTAGCCGCGTGCGCCTAGCGCGTAATCTTAAGGACCTGCCCTTTCCAGGGACCATGAGCCAGGAAGCTCAGCGCGAAGTTTTATCGCGCATCGAAAGAGTCCTGAGACAACCCTCTCGCGACAACTACCAGGTACTACGCATGGCTGAGCTACCACAGAATGAGCGGCTAGCCCTAGTCGAAGAACACCTCATCAGTTATGACTTGGCCAATCAACGCGAGGGTGCCGTGGCGCTCTCGCCGGAGAGCGGGCTGTCGGTGATGCTAAATGAAGAAGACCACCTGCGTATTCAGTGCGTGCTAGGCGGCTTAGACTTAGATACGGCCTGGCAGGGGGCGAGCCGCTGCGATGACCTGCTAGAAAGTGAGTTAGATTTTGCCTTTCATGAGCAGTATGGCTACCTTACGGCCTGCCCCACCAATGTGGGCACGGGCATGCGAGCCTCGGTGATGCTGCACTTGCCCGCACTAGTGGAGTCGGGGCAGATTGGCCGGGTGCTGATGGCCATTGGGCAGTTTGGTCTTATGGCTAGAGGCCTTTATGGCGAGGGTACCGAGGCGAGGGGCCATATCTTTCAAATTTCTAATCAGGTCACCAGTGGAGTCAGCGAAGAGGAAGTAGTGCGCAACCTAAAGGCGGTGACTCTGCAGATTGTGGGGCAGGAACAAGCGCTCCAGAAGAAGATGCTGGCCGCGAATCGCCCCAAAATTGAAGACCGCGTCTTTCGTGCGCTAGGTATACTGACTAACGCCAGAATGCTTGACAGCAGCGAGGCCATGACCCTGTTGTCGGAGCTGCGGCTTGGAGTTTCGGCGGGGCTCCTGTCACTGCCCCTGTCGCTCTTGTCGGAGCTACTGGTACTGATACAGCCCGGAGTTTTGCAGTCCACACATAAGCAAGAGCTACATGCCTTAGAACGAGATGTGAAACGTGCCGAAGCGGTACGTAGCAGGCTCTTAGAGGCCTTAAGGAGGGAGAAAAAATGATGTTTCCATTAATGCCGGAGGCGCAGCAGGTGCTCGCCGCCGCCGAAGAGAGCGCGCGAGAACTCAAACACCCTATTATCGGTACCGAACATTTGCTGCTAGGAGTAGTAATGACCATGCGCGGCGAGCGCGCCGAGGCTTTACACAACTTAGGTTTAACCAAGGAGCGCGTGCGGGAGCTTTTGACGCAGCTCGTACCCGAGGGGAATCACAGCGCGGTGCAAGGCGCCTCGGCTAGGGTTAAAAAGGTGCTCGAGCTAGCTTTTGCTGAGGCACGCCGGCAAAATCTCAGCGCCATTGATGTCGCCCACATCCTCATTGGTCTTTTGCAAGAGGGTGAGGGAGTGGGGGCAGCGATCTTAGCTGGCCTCGGAATAGATGTCGACAGCATGCGCGAGGTCTTTGCCTCTGGCGAAGAAGCCATGCCCGAGCCTCAGGCGGATAAACCGAGCGGCGAGGGCCACGAAAAGCCCAAAAAGCACAAGAGCAAGACGCCAACCTTAGATGCGCACGGGCGAGATTTCACGGCGATGGCGCGTGAGGGGAGGCTAGACCCCGTAATTGGCCGGGCCAAAGAGATGGAGCGCGTAGTGCAGATTCTCTCGCGGCGCACCAAGAACAACCCCGTACTCATCGGTGAGCCAGGGGTGGGCAAGACCGCTATCGTGGAGGGTTTGGCGCAAAATATTATTCAGGGCCTAGTGCCTGAAACCCTGCGCGACAAAAGAGTTATCGCCCTTGATATGGCGTCGCTAGTTGCGGGGACTAAGTACCGCGGCGAATTTGAGGAACGCCTTAACAAGCTGGTGGCAGAAATACGCGAGACAGCCAATATTGTCTTGTTCATTGACGAAATGCACACCATCATTGGGGCAGGTGGGGCCGAGGGCGCGCTTGACGCCAGCAATATTTTAAAGCCGGCCCTGTCGCGAGGCGAGTTGCAATGCGTAGGCGCGACAACCCTAGATGAGTTTCGCCAGCATGTGGAGAAAGACTCGGCCCTAGAGAGGCGCTTTCAACCGGTGATGGTCGATGCTCCCAGTTCGGCTGATGCCATCGAGATTCTTAAAGGCCTCAGAGATCGTTACGAGGCGCACCACCGGGTGAAAATAACCGATGAAACCATCGAAGCAGCAGTCAAGCTATCGGACCGCTACATTGCCGACCGCTTCTTGCCAGACAAGGCCATTGATCTTATCGATGAAGCTAGTAGCCGCGTGCGGCTGCAGAATTTTACCGCACCCCCCAATCTCAAAGAAGTAGAAGAAGCACTTCTCGCCTTAAAAAACGAGAAAGCGGCCGCCGCCACTAACCAAGAGTATGAGCGAGCAGCCGCACTAAGAGACAAAGAAAAACTCCTGCGCGACCAACTAGAAGAGATGAGGCAGGCCTGGGAAAGAGAGCGCATGCGAAGCGAGGCGGAAGTAACGCCGGAAGACGTAGCGCATATAGTGGCCTCGTGGACGGGGATACCCGTAAGTAAATTAAAAGAAGAAGAGACAGAGCGCTTGCTCAAACTAGAGAGCATACTGCACGAACGCGTCATCGGGCAAGAGCAAGCTGTGCGTGCTGTGTCGCGCGCTCTTAGGCGTGCGCGGGTAGGGCTTAAGGACCCTAAGCGACCCATTGGCTCGTTTTACTTTCTGGGCCCCACTGGTGTGGGCAAGACAGAGCTAGCCAAGACGCTTGCCCTCGCCATGTTTGGCGATGAGAATGCGGTGACACGCATTGATATGTCTGAATACAGCGAACGCCACACCGTGTCGCGACTAGTCGGTTCGCCGCCTGGCTATGTCGGCTATGACGAAGGGGGGCAGCTTACCGAGGCGGTGCGCCGCAAGCCCTATGGTGTTTTGCTCTTTGACGAAATGGAAAAAGCGCATGCTGAAGTCTTTAACATCCTGCTGCAAGTGCTCGAAGACGGTCGGCTGACTGACTCTAAAGGGCGCACTGTCAACTTCCGCAATACCATCATCATTATGACCTCGAATGTGGGAGCGGAGATCATTCGCAAAGGGGACGCCGTCGGTTTTGGCGGGCGCCACCCCGCTAGAGAGAGCCAGGGCGCTTATGAGTCGATGCGTGAGCGTGTCCTGCACGAGCTTAAGAAGGCCGTGCGCCCAGAGTTTCTTAACCGCATCGATGACATTATTGTCTTCCATCAGCTTGAAAAAGCCGAAATTAGAAAAATAGTGGCGATCATGCTTAAAGACTTAGCGCTGCGGCTTTGTGAGGCCGGCTTACAGGTGAGCTTTGGTGACGATGCCCACGATTTCTTAGCCGAGGTTGGCTTTGACCCCTTGCTAGGGGCCAGGCCGCTGCGGCGGGCCCTGCAGCAGCAGGTGGAGGACGAGTTGTCGGAGCGGCTCCTAGGTGGTGAGTTTAGCGAGGGCGACAGTATTCACATTTCCGTGCGCGATAACGCCTTGGTATTCGCCAAGGGGTAGCAGTTTTAAGGCCAGGAGCAATGCTTCTGGCCTTGTTTTTTACGCCTAGAAGGGAGGGCATGTTATAATAGGTGAAACTACGAATCCTTGGGCTTAGGCGGTGTGCCATTGGGAGATAAGACGCGGTTTTTTTGTACAGAGTGCGGCCAAGAAAGCCTGAAATGGGTGGGCAAGTGCCCGGGATGCAGTGCGTGGAACTCCATGGCCGAAGGCCTGGTAACCAAGAAAAGCGGTCAGGCTCGGGCTCGGGTCGTTGTCAATGCCCTGGTCGCCTTAGGCGAGGTTAAAGCCGACAACAAGGCACGGATGTCCACCAGCTCGCAAGAACTTGACCTAGTCTTAGGCGGGGGCCTAGTGCCTGGGTCGATAGTCCTAGTGGGCGGCGACCCAGGCATCGGCAAGTCGACGCTCATGCTGCAGACGGCCCATGCCTTAGTGCTCCAGGGAAAAAAAGTCGTCTACGCCTCGGGAGAAGAGTCGCTAGAGCAGCTGCGCCTACGCGCGGAGCGACTTGACATTAAGGCGGGGGAGCTACTGGTAACTACCGAAACAGATGTAGGCAGGCTCATAGAGCTGCTGCGTGCGGCGGGGCCGGCCATGGTGGTAGTAGACTCCATTCAGACTATGCAGAGCGAGGCCATGCCCGCAGCGCCAGGCTCGCTCGGGCAAGTGCGCGACTCTGCCGCTCATCTGATCAGGTTCGCCAAAGAAACAGAAGTTAGTATCTTTCTCGTCGGCCATGTCACCAAAGAAGGCGCAATCGCTGGCCCGCGGGTGCTTGAGCACATGGTTGACGCGGTGCTGTATTTTGAGGGAGAGCGCCACCTGGCCTTTCGTTTGCTCCGCGCAGTGAAAAATCGTTTCGGTTCCACCAACGAGGTGGGCGTGTTTCAGATGGGGAGCCGGGGCCTAGCCGATGTCAAGAACCCCTCAGAGCTGCTCTTAACCGAGCGACCGGTAGACGTCGCTGGTTCGGTGGTAGTGCCCATTCTTGAGGGCACGCGCCCGTTACTGGTAGAGCTGCAGGCGCTCCTGAGCCCGGCAAATTTCGGCAGCCCTCGCCGCACCACCTCTGGGGTGGAAAGTAACCGCGTGGCCATGATTTTAGCAGTTCTCGAGCGGCGGGCAGGCTTTGATATCTCTCATCAGGATAGCTATGTGAACGCCGTGGGGGGCATGAAAGTAAGTGACCCCGCCGCAGATTTGGCCATCGCCGTCTGCCTAGCGTCGAGCTTGCGCAACACCCGTATCAACAGGCAGCTAGCCGTCCTAGGCGAGGTGGGTCTGACTGGTGAAATACGCGGCGTGAGCCGCGTCGAAGCGCGCGCGGCAGAGGTGGCCAAGCTAGGCTTTAAAGAGCTGATCGTGCCGGCACGCCATAGAAAAGAGCTCGCCAACTTAGGGGGTACCATTGTCATCCACCCAGTCGAGCATTTAGCAGAGGCCCTGCACACGATTTGGAATATATAAGGAGGTGCCACTTTGTCTGATAACGAAAAGCTGTTAAGCGCCCTGCGTATCTTAGCTCCGGGCACCCTGCTCAGGGAGGGCCTAGACAATGTTCTGCGGGCCAAAACAGGCGCGCTCATCGTTATGGGTGACTCGCCCCAGGTGATGTCTATCGTCGATGGCGGTTTTGCCCTAGACTGCGAGTTTTCTCCGACTTCGCTCTATGAGTTGGCCAAGATGGATGGTGCTATTATCCTCAACAAGGATGCAAAACGCATTCTCTATGCTAACGCCGAGTTAGTACCCGATGCCACCATTCCCTCGTCTGAGACAGGCATAAGGCACCGCACCGCCGAGCGCGCAGCCAAGCAGACAGGTGAAGTCGTAGTCGCTATCTCGCAGCGCCGGTCAATCATTACCCTTTATAGAGGGTCCATTAAGTACATACTGCGCGAGTTTCACGAACTTACAGCCAAGGCTAACCAGGCCATCAGTACGCTAGAAAAGTACAAAACTGGTCTAGACAAGATGTTAGCGGAGCTGTCACTGCAAGAGTTTCGTAACAGTCTGACGCTGTACGATGTGGTTACAGCTGTGCACCGTGCCGAGATGGTGCTGCGTGGTGCTAGCGAGGTGCGTCGCTACCTTGTCGAAATGGGCTCGGAGGGGCGTCTTATTCGCATGCAGCTCATCGAGTTGTCGCATGACGTGGAGGACGAGACCAATCTTTTGATCCGAGATTACTTGCAGGCGGGCGAACCGCGGAGCCTGCCCGAGATTCGCGCTCAACTGGCCGCCCTCAGCGTAGACGAATTGCTGAACCCGCTACACATTGGCCGCGTGCTAGGGCATGGCGGCAGCTTAAATGCTCTCGACCAAGCGATTACACCTGCAGGCTATCGCTTGCTCAGCAAAATACAGAGGCTTCCCGAAAGCATTGTGGACAATCTAGTTGCGGCTTTTGGCGACTTTCAGGGCATTCTGAGCGCCTCGCTGGAGGAGCTTGACGAGGTAGAGGGCATCGGAGAAATTAGGGCGAGGGCCATTAAAAACGGCCTAGAAAGGCTCAAGGAGCAAGTGCTGAGCTACCGACACTAGCTAGAATTAGGGGGGCTTAACTTTGTTATTGTTACAAGAAGGGCGCACTTACCTCTTAATTTTGGCGGTGCTGGCCCTAGGGGCTTACTTGATACATCCTTTGCTAGTCTTAATCCCGCTGGCCTTGGTAATATTCTTAGCTTATTTTTTTCGCGACCCTCAGCGCACTCATCCCCTAGAAATAGAAAACGAAACTACTTTCCTCTCGCCTGCCGATGGCAGGGTTATGGTGGTGGCAGAAGTAAACGAGCCGTATCTTTTCGCCGCCCCGGCCAAGCTAGTCACTATCTTTCTCAGCCCCCTCGATGTCCACGTTAACCGTTCCCCTATTGCCGGCGAAGTTACCAAGGTGGCTCACCAGCCGGGGCTCTTTCGCCCGGCCTACTTAGTAGATGCGCCGGCAGTGAATGAGCGCAACTATGTGGCTATCAAAGGTGCAGACACACAGTGTCTATTAGTGCAGATTGTAGGTGTGGTGGCGCGGCGGGTGGTATGCTGGGTTAAGGTGGGCGATAAGATAGAACGAGGAGCGAAGTTTGGCGTCATGAAATTTGGCTCGTCCATGCAAGTATTTATGCCCCGCGAGGCGAATTGTACGGTGCGCGTGGGCGACAAAGTGGTGGGTGGAGAAACGGTAATTGGGGTGATTAAACGTGCCTAGTCGGGTGAGACGTTACTTGCCATCAGCCTTCACGCTGGGCAATTTGTACTTGGGTCTCTTAGCCATAGTGCTAGTTATCTCGGGGCTTCACTGGCGCAACGCCTCTTTCGTCATCATTCTCGGCATGTTTCTCGATGGTCTGGACGGGCGCCTAGCTCGCCTGCTAGACGTTACGAGCAGCTTTGGCAGGGATTTAGACTCCTTGGCGGATGTCATCACCTTTGGCGTGGCCCCTGCCGTCCTGCTTATCTACCTGCAGCCAAATGACGCCTTAGCGCATGTCGCTGCTGCGCTCTATGTGTCCTGCGGGGCCATTCGCTTAGCGCGCTTTAACACCCAGTCTGCACCGCTGCAGGGGCATTTTACGGGGTTACCTATAACTGCCGCCGGGGGCATTTCGGCAACGGCGACCCTCTATGCCGGGACCATTCCCGCGTGGCTACTGCCCGCGGCCTACCTGGCTCTCGCGGCGCTAATGGTGAGCCGCATTCCTTACCCAGACTTTAAAAAAGTTTCCCTGCCCCACAGTGGGGCGCTCTTAGTAGTGGCTATCTTAGCGAGCGTCATTGTGCTCTGGTTTGCGCGTCGCCTGATCTTCATCCCCTTAGTGCTCTACGCCTTGTTCGGCTTAGGGTGGCACGGGGCTTTGTGGCGCCGCCTACCTGCTCAGTGGAGAATTCGCTATGAGAAGCAAAAGGCTCTGCGGCTGAAGCGCCGCCAAGAGAAGAAAGCGCGCCAGAAAAAGTAAACAGGCTACCTTGTAGGGTAGCCTGCGGCAGTCTTTGTTGTTTGGGTTCGCCAGAGCGAAGTAGTCTAGCCTAGCTTAAAGTAGCCGAGTGTCGAAACTCGGTTATTTTCTTTTTGCACAATGTCATGCAGGTTGAGCCCCAAGAGCTCGCACATCGCGGTTAGGTAAAAAAGGTTGTTGCCAAGTTCCTCCTCAATGATTTCGCGACAATGCTCACAAAGCTCGCCACAAATGTGGCTTGAAGCACTGTCTTTAAAATCCGACAAAAGCATGCTTTCGGGCATAGGTTGTTTTAGTACACCAATTTCGATGCACCCGCAGGCTGTTGCCGCTTTAGCCACCGCTCGGTTAACCCGTGCTCCAGATTCTTGAAACTTAGTTATCGCGTCGAGAATGCTGCGATGTCGTACTAAGTTAGCGCTAACCGTCTGCTGAAAGGCCGTGCAGAAATCTTCCAAGGCTATCACCTCTGTTATCAATGTAGCTGTTTAGATTATCCTACACGCCAAGATAGATGTCAAACTCCCGCCTGGCGCACAGGAGCGTGGCGTTCGCGATACATGAGTGTTTAGTTATGGGTGAAGGACAAAAGTTCTAGTCGAACTGCCGCTTCTAACGGTTCCAACTCGCCGTTAATGATGGTCCAAATTATATCAGGGTCCAGTGCGTGATACCCATGGGCGGCCCTGTTTCTTAAGCCGACGATGCTTGCCCACGGTATCGCTGGATAACGAGCTTTCACCTCATCGGTCAACTCACGGGACAGTTCGCCCACATTGATAAGCGACATACATACCGCCTTTTTAATTAGCGAACTTGAGTCAAACTGTTCTCGCGTTACTTCCTTAGTGAAGGCGCGGATGTCAATAAGATCCAGAAGAATGTGGGATAAAATAGCTTTAGCTCGGCGGTCTTTCATAAACTATTCTCGCCCCCTTTGCGATGTCATACCCAAATCTGCTTTCTAACGTTTCGGCCTGCCTAGCCGTGATAACATCAACTGCCAAGCCCGCCGCTACTTCAATATCTAAGATCAGCGCGAGAAATGACAATCCCATGGGAGCGCTTGTCTCAACTAGCACATCTAGGTCGCTGTCGTCAACGTTAGCGCCACTAGCAAATGAGCCGAAAATATAGGCACGGCTCACTTGTGGATACTTGTCTTGGATGGCTGAGCGTATCGCTGCCGCCGCCTCTGCAAAACAACTGACCATGCAGTATCACTCCTTAACACAGATGGCGCCCAAATTATGGCCAGCTCTCTCACTCTTAGCATACGAAAGTTTGCCTAGTGTAGTCAAGGTTCCAGCGGTCGCATCCCCGCCGACCCTGTGTGGCTTTGTAGGAAATAGTATTGATCTAAAGAGAGCGGGCAGTGCCCGCTCTCTTTAGATCAATACACGCGAGTGACCACTCGGACTATACTGCTTTGCCGCCCGTAGAGATATGTAGGCGAGTAGGCAGATCGACAGCATTTTCGCTGCGAGCCACGGCTAGGGTGCAGGCGAGGTCGCCTGTGACGTTCATGGTGGTGCGACCCATATCCACGATGCGGTCCACGCCCATGATGATGCCAATCGCGCTGACAGGCATGCCCACAGATTCGAGTACCATGGCTAACATAATCATGCCAGCCCCAGGTACGCCCGCAGTGCCGATGGACGCAAGTGTGGCTGATACAATAACGGTGAGCATCTGGTTGATCGTGAGATCAATGCCGAGGAGCTGTGCGAGGAAAACCACGGAAACACCTTGGTAGAGAGCGGTACCGTCCATGTTGACGGTAGCGCCAAGTGGAAGGGTGAATGCGCCAATTTCTTTCTTGATACCGAGGTTCTTCTCCGAGCACATTAGAGTAACAGGAAGGGTGGCCGCAGAGGAAGCCGTGGTAAAGGCGAGCAGCATAGCGGGCGAAACTCGCCTAATCAGCTCGATCAGGCTAACTCCACCAAAGAATTTAGCGATGCCGCCGTAAACTACTACTAGGTGGATAATAAAGCCAAGGTAGATGACTAAGATAAACATAGCCAGACTAATTAATATGGCGGGGCCTACGTTAATAACTGTGCGCGCAATTAAGGCTGCGACGCCGTAGGGGGCAATCTGCATTACTAAAGTAGTCAGCCACAGCATCACATCGTTGAGACCCTCAAAAACTTTCAGGAGGGGCTTGGCGACGTCGCCGACTGCGGCGATGCCTATACCCAGGAGCACCGCAAACACAATGATTTGCAGCATTGCTCCACGGGCTAATGAATCGATGGGATTGGTGGGGATCATCTCGATGAGGGTTGTCATGATCGGTGGTGCAACTGCCGCCTTAAATTCCCCAGTCTTCGCCACATCCGCGTGGAGCCCTGGCTGGAAGATGAGTGTCAGGGCTAGGCCGATGAGGATGGCAATGGCGGTGGTAACTAGGTAAAACGACATGATCTTACCGCCAATACGCCCGACCTTCTTGAGGTCGCCGAGGCTGGCAGTGCCGATGACCAAGCTAGCAAGCACTAATGGCACAACCAACATACGAATGGCGCGAATAAACGCGTCGCCGACTGGAGCAATGAGATATGTCATGAGAGTCTTAGCGAAGGCAGTTTCGCTCGCCGTGTGCAGTAACAATCCGATGATGATGCCAGCGATGAGACCGTAAAAAATACGATTAGCAAGTTTCACTGAACAATCCTCCTTTTCCTACTGCACCCTGTAGGTGCAGTCGATGGAGTATTCGTCGCGCCACAGCGTAATCCTGCCGAGATTATGTGAGAATTATCAGACGCGCTCAAAAAGTTGAAAAGCTTTACCTGGGTGGACTAGGCGCTATGGCGAGATAATTTGTCGCAACGGGGAATGTGCTACAGTCCCGAGGCAATCGATGAGGTATTTAAAGATAGATTAAGAAAAGGGATTGAGTTCTGCCATGCAAGAGAATTGTAGGCATACCCATAATATGAGAAATGGGAGGGTGACAATATCTCAGTCCGACGACACAGGCCAAATTTCCGTTTGACAGGGTCGCCCGACCTGTGCTATAATCCAGTTTTCTTGACTTGCCTAGCCTGCTATGTTATGGTGAATAGAGGGGGTGGGGCAATGTTCTGCATAGGCGATCGAGTGGTGTATCCTATGCATGGTGCTGGGATCATTGAGTCTCTTGAAGAGAGAGAGATTCTAGGTAAACGCCAACAGTATTTTGTGATGCGTATACCGCTAGGGGAGATGAAGGTGTACATCCCCGAGAGCAATGTGGACAACATGGGTTTGCGGCAGATTGTGCCCAGAAGCGATGTGCCCAAAGTCATTGAGGCCTTGCGCGATGCTCATCCTGAGGAGGACGGCAACTGGAATCGGCGTTACCGTGCCAATCTAGAGAAGCTGCGCACGGGCTGTATCTTGGCAACGGCGCGCGTAGTGAGTAACCTAATGGCGCGAGAGCGGCAAAAAGGCCTTTCCACAGGCGAAAAGCGCATGTTAGAGACGGCTCGCCAAATTCTGATCAGTGAGTTGATTTTGGTTGAGAATAAGAGTGAGGCCATGGTGCAAGAATTGATTACAAGAGAATGCTCCTAGGACGTCACAGGCGTCCTTTTTTGTGTCATAATATGGAGAGAGGGGGATGATTCTTTGGGGATGAAAATAGCTCGCGCTGTTCTCTGTATGCTAGGTGCGATTTTGGCCCTTAGCTTGGTGTCGTCGCTGATGCCTGTGGTAGAAAGCATAACGGCACAGAACTTTAGTCTGCTCCTAGAATTAGGAATGTACATTGTCGGGGCTTTTGTTGGTGGACTCATATTTTTTATACTTTCCCCGAAATTGATTGAACTGAGCAAGGCAGTAGCTGAGTATGCCGAGGGCTACTTCCACCGTGTTCCCGTGCAAGACATCGTGATTGGGGCAGTGGGTCTAGTTGTGGGTCTCGTTATCGCTAATCTTCTTACCGGGCTTCTTAGCATTGTGCCGATTGTCGGCGGGTACTTGCGGGGCGCGGCATACCTAGTGCTCGGCTATGTGGGGCTAGCCGTTGCCACCAAGAAAAGTGACGAGATTATCGGGCTTTTCTCTCTTGGCAAGGGTGGGCAGCGCAACATGGCCAAAGGTAAGCAATCATACAAGGTGCTCGATACTAGCGCCATTATAGACGGGCGCATTCTTGACATCAGTCGCACCAATTTCCTAGAGGGCGTACTCGTCGTACCTTCTTTTGTACTTGAGGAACTTAGGCATGTGGCGGATAGTGCCGATCTTTTGCGGCGTAATCGCGGTCGCCGTGGGCTAGATGTGCTTAACAATATTCAAAAAGAGAGTGCCATGCGCGTTGAAATAATGAACCGCGATTTCGAGGACATCTCGGAAGTAGACAGCAAATTAGTTAGATTAGCACAGTTACTTAACGCCAAAATAATTACTAATGATTACAACTTGAATAAAGTCTGCGAAGTTCAGGGCGTAGCAGTGCTCAATATCAATGACTTGGCCAATGCCCTCAAGCCCATGGTGATGCCTGGGGAAGAGATGTCTGTGCAGATTATGCGCGAGGGCAAAGAATTTGGCCAGGGAGTGGCCTATCTTGACGATGGCACCATGATTGTGGTTGAGCAAGGCAGGAGGCATATCGGCGACACAGTGGCCGCGATCGTTACTAGTGTGCTGCAGACATCAGCCGGACGCATGATCTTTGCGAAAATCAAGTAGGCTCTGTGATGAACGACGTCTGTGTCTTGATCACCGCCGCCGGTAGTAGTACGCGCATGCAAGAGTTAGGCGATAAATTGGCCCTTAAAGTGGCTGGAAAGACCGTTTTGGCACATAGTGTGGGGGCCTTTTTGGCAGCAGGCCTCCACTCTATTTTTGTTGCCGTGCCGCAGGGTAGCGAAGAATACATGCAAACACTGCTTGGCAGTCACCAAGTCACTTTCGTCGCCGGGGGCCGCACGCGGCAGGAGTCGGTGTGTCTGGGGCTAAAGGCCATTCCCCCAAGCTTTAGCTACGTTCTTATTCATGACGGAGCGCGCCCATTTGTTAGCCTGCCCCTCATCGCTCGTGTGGTCGCCGCAACAAAGTCTAGCGGGGCGGCCGTGCCAGGTATCAGCCTGAATGACACTGTTTACATAGCGGAGGCAGGGCAAGTAGAGACTACTCTTAGGCGCGACAAATTAGTGGCCGTGCAAACTCCGCAGGGCTTTGACCTAGAGCTAGTAAAAGCCGCCCATAGTTGCGCGGTCGAAGCGGGGGTAGAGGCTACCGATGACAGTGCCTTGGTCATGGCCATAGGACATAAGGTGGCCATTGTCGAGGGGGAGAGGGAGAACGTGAAGATCACTACGGTGGAGGACTATCGGCGGTCTAGCGCGGCCCTCTTGACGACCCGCATCGGCTTTGGCATGGACACGCATCGCCTCGTCGCCGGTCGCAAGTTGGTGCTAGCTGGGGTGCTCATCCCCTGTGCAGAGGGCCTCCTAGGCCACTCGGACGCTGATGTAGTCGCCCATGCGGTGATGGATGCCTTGCTCGGAGCCATGGGGCTCGGGGATATTGGCGAGCACTTCCCCGATACCGAGGAGCGCTATCGTGGTGTCGACAGCCTCACCTTGCTGCGTCATGTCGTATGCCTGCTAACCGAGCGCGGTGCACGACCGCAGCAAGTCGATATCACCCTGCTGCTTGAGAGCCCTAAAATATCGCCCTTTAAGAGCGCTATGCGCGCCAACATAGCAGAGGCACTAGGTATAGCCGTGGACAGTGTCAACATCAAAGCGACCACGAACGAGGGGCTAGGCTTTGTCGGCGAGGGGCAGGGAGCCACCTGTTACGCCGTGGCAACGGTCTATTGCACCACCTAGGCATCCCTTATATAATGATTGTATTTCAGAAGGTAGGTGTCGTATGGATTTAATGATATACAACTCTTTGACTAGGCGGAAGGAGCGTTTTGTGCCGCGGGTACCCGGGCAAGTGGGCATGTACTTGTGCGGTCCTACTGTCTATGGCCGCTTCCATATTGGCAATGCCCGCACTTTTGTCTTGGGCGATACCATGCGCCGCATTCTCGAATACTTAGGCTACAAGGTAACGTATGTGCAGAACTTTACGGATGTTGAAGATAAGATAATTAAGCGGGCCAAAGAAGCCGGAATCTCGACCGAAGAGCTAGTAGAGCGCGAGATTGCCAATTACTTTGCCGACGCTGCGCGGTTAGAAATTCGCCGCGCCGATGCCCACCCGCGGGTTACAGAGCATATTCAGAACATAATAGATTATATAAAGCTCCTGGTAGAGCATGGCTATGCCTACCAAGTAGGGGGCGACGTCTACTTCGCGGTGCAAAAATACGAAGCCTACGGTCAGTTGAGCAATCAGAAACTAGACGACCTAATTTTGGGCAGCCGCGTTGAACTAGGAGAGGGCAAGCATTTTGCAGCGGACTTTGCCCTGTGGAAGGCGGCTAAGCCTCATGAGGTTGCCTGGGACAGCCCCTGGGGGCAAGGTCGGCCCGGGTGGCACATTGAGTGCTCGGTCATGGTGCGCAGCATCTTAGGAGGGCATATAGACATTCATGCCGGCGGCATGGACCTGATGTTCCCCCACCATGAAAACGAGCGGGCGCAGAGCGAGGTGCTGAGCGAGGACGAGCCCTATGTTAAGTACTGGGTGCATATCGCGTTCTTGGTTATCAACAACTCCAAAATGTCTAAGTCGCTCGGCAACTTCCACACGGCCGCAGATCTCTTAGAAAAATACGACGGCAAGCTCTTGCGCTTCTTTTTGCAAAGTGCCCACTACCGCAAGCCCCTGTCTTTTGACCTTGAGCTTATCGACAGTGCCGCTAGCGCGCTCGGTCGCCTCGAGAATGCCTTGTTGGCTCTCGAACAGGCTAAAGGTCGCCCTAGCACGGCACAGGCACCTGTAGTGGATCTAACTGGCTATGAGCAGAAGTTTAAAGAAGCCTTAGCGGATGATTTTAATACCGCCGAGGCTTGGGCCGTAATATTTGATATCGCCAAAGAGGCCAATATCGCGCTGTCGCGTGAAGAACTAGCCGGGGTAGAGGCAGAGAGCACACAGGCAGTAATGGTGCGACTGGCCGCAGTTCTAGGCGTACACTTAACTCTAGACACCTTGCTTGAAGACCATGTGCATGAGCTTATCGCCAAAAGACAGGCGGCGCGGCAGGCTAAGGACTACAAGGCCGCCGATGCTCACCGGGCCGAACTCGCGGCCATGGGTGTCGTGATAGAGGATACTCCGCAGGGCGTAAGGTGGAAGAAGCAGTGAAACAAATCGACCCTGAAGAGTACTCGCCCGCGGCATGGGCTTACATTGGGGATGCCTACTATGAGTTAGCGATGCGTATTTTAACCATGCAGGAAGGCCCACGCAAAATGAGCCAAATGCACGAAGCGACGGCCCGTGTTGTGCGTGCTTCCTTTCAGGCTAAGGGCTACTATGCGCTCGAAGACATGTTCACGTACGAGGAGCAAGAAATTTACCGTCGGGCGCGCAATCAAAAAGCAGGTCAAGTACCAAAGAGCGCGTCTGTGGCCGAGTATCGTTCTAGCACCGGCATCGAAGGGCTAGTAGGTTACCTCTACCTGACGGGGCGCGAAGACAGGGCGCGCGAGATTCTGATTGCCATGCGCGGCTTGCAGGAGGAGGAAAAAAGTGAAAGTAACCCTACTAGAGCACACCCCCTCGCCTGATGACTTGGTGGCAGCTGCCGCTAGGCTCTGTTACTCGCCTCTCGATATTGCCGGCATTCGACAAAAGTTAGCGGGTGGCAAGGCGCGTGAGTTGGTAGACAAGCTCTTGTCGCTAGGCCATGAGTCACCCCTAGAGCATGTCAGCTTCACCTTTGGCATCGAGGGCGTAAGTCGCGCCCTCTCGCACCAGCTGGTGCGCCATCGTATCGCTTCGTATTCCCAGCAGTCTCAGCGCTATGTTAAGGCTACCAACTTTTCTTTTGTGACGCCGCCAAGTATCGCTCTATCTGCCGCAGCTACGGCCAAGTACCACGCCACCATGGAGCATCTGCAGCAGACTTATGCTGAACTCTTGGCACTAGTGCCCGCGGAGGACGCGCGCTACATACTGCCTAATGCCTGTGCCACTAAGCTAGTGGCGACTATGAATGCTCGTAGTCTGTATAATTTCTTTAACTTGCGCTGCTGCACACGTGCCCAGTGGGAGATTCGCGCCCTAGCTTTTGCCATGCTCCGCCTCGTTAAGAAGCAGGCGCCTGCGGTCTTCAGTGCCGCGGGACCAGACTGCTGGAGCTCGCGCGGCTGTACCGAGGGCGACATGAGTTGTCAAAATCCACCCCAAAGAATTTAGGAGGTTCGTATGGAACAAGTAGAAGGTCGCAATCCAGTGCTCGAGGTGCTCAAGTCCGGCAAAGAAATAGACAAGCTCTTTTTGCAAAAGGGTGCCGGCGGCAGTGCGCGTAATATTGTCGAGTTGGCTAGGAGCAAAGGGGTAATTATGGTCGAAACAGATAAAGCTGTTCTCGACAAAATGAGCGAAGGGCGGCCGCATCAAGGCATCATCGCGCGTTTAGCTGCCCACGACTATGCCGATTTTGACGACTTGCTCGCCGCGGCCAAGGCACATCCTCACCCGCTGCTAATTGTTCTCGACCACCTCGAAGATCCGCACAACTTTGGCGCCATTATGCGCACGGCCCTCGCCGCCGGCGCACAAGGAGTTATTATCCCTAAGCGACGGAGCGTTGCTTTAACGCCGGCCGTGGCTAAGGCCTCGGCGGGCGCGAGTGCGCATCTTCCCGTGGCCAGGGTGGCTAACCTAGCCCAGCATGTCGAGCTCTTAAAAGAGGCCGGTTTCTGGGTTGTCGGAGCAGAGGACAGCGGTAAGGTCATTTACGAAACTAAGCAGTCGGGGCCGCTCGCAGTTGTTCTTGGTAGCGAAGGCGAAGGCATTTCTCGCTTGCTTAAGGAGCGCTGCGACGAACTGGTAAGCATACCCATGCTTGGCCCCATAAGCTCCTTAAATGTGGCTGTGGCTTGCGGAGTGGTGCTTTTTGAGCTAGTAAGGCAACGCCGCATGTGCCCATGAAACCTTGATTTCTTCGTTGACCTTTACATAATGCATCATATATAATGAGGCATGAACTGTTTTATAGAGTTCCTCGGAGTGGAGGCGATGCCTAGTGGAGTGCTCTGTCGGTGATACTGTGTCTCTAGAATTTATGCCGGAAGAGGATATCGTAGAAAGCGCCAAGCAAGGAAGCACCTATGCGCTAGAGTACCTAATGAACAAGTACCGCTCCTTTGTGCGGGCGAAGGCCAAGTCATACTTCTTGGTCGGAGCAGACCGAGATGACATCACCCAGGAGGGTATGATTGGTCTCTACAAGGCCATTCGTGATTTTAGGTCGGACAAGCTGTCTTCCTTTAGGGCCTTTGCCGAGTTATGTATTACGCGTCAAATTATTACCGCCATTAAAACCGCCACACGGCAAAAGCATATACCGCTAAACTCATATGTGTCCCTTAACAAACCTATTTATGATGAAGAATCAGATCGCACTTTGCTCGACGTTCTCTCTGGCAGTAAAATTACCGACCCAGAAGAGCTAATGATTCATCAGGAAGAGTTTCGCGACATTGAGAGCCGCATGGGCGAACTTTTAAGCGGCCTGGAGTGCCAAGTTTTGCGGTTCTATCTTGATGGCAAGTCATATCAAGAAATCGCCGAAGACCTCGATCGCCATGTTAAATCCATAGATAATGCCTTACAACGGGTTAAACGCAAAGTAGAACGCTACCTTATGGAGCGAGACTAAAGTACATTTTTTGTAAAATCTTTTTGGCTTGACGCGTGCGTTTTTTCGGTGTATAATGAAGTTCGTTGCCACATAAGTGGAGAGGTGCCCGAGCGGCCAAAGGGAGCAGACTGTAAATCTGCCGGCTTACGCCTACACTGGTTCAAATCCAGTCCTCTCCACCATCTGAATTTTTCGCGGGTGTAGCTCAATGGTAGAGTTCCAGCCTTCCAAGCTGGCTGTGTGGGTTCGATCCCCATCACCCGCTCCATCGTGTTTACATTGCGGGGTGGAGCAGTCTGGTTAGCTCGTCGGGCTCATAACCCGGAGGTCGCAGGTTCGAATCCTGTCCCCGCTACCAAATTTCAAGAGGCAAGAAACAAGAAGTAAGAGGCAAGAGGCAAGAAACAAGAAGTAAGAGGCAAGAGGCAAGAAACAAGAAGTAAGAGGCAAGAAGTGGGCTTACATTGCGGGGTGGAGCAGTCTGGTTAGCTCGTCGGGCTCATAACCCGGAGGCCGCAGGTTCGAATCCTGTCCCCGCTACCAATGCTGACGTAGCTCAGTCGGTAGAGCACATCCTTGGTAAGGATGAGGTCACCGGTTCAATCCCGGTCGTCAGCTCCATACTGTTTATATGCCCTGAGGCCTGCGCTTCGAGGGTTTTTTGTTATGCCGTTATGATTAGCAAGAAGCAAGAAGCAAGGAGTGCAATTAGGAGGTGGGAACCGTGAGGGGCATGATAAGGCTTGCGGCCGAGAGCATGGGGAGTGTGGTGGCCGTCCTCTGCGCGGACACACAAGCCTCATTGGGGGTTGTGCACAGCGTCTTTAAGCGCGCCTTTAATGTGCTCTGCACGGACGGCACTCTAATTTCCTTCTCGGTGCGCGGCACCCCTAACTTTCCGAGCAATATCGTTACGGATTGCTCGGAGGGCGTCTCGCTGCAGGCACTAGGTATAGTGCCTGGACAGCAAGTGCACTGCCGCCTAGGTGCTGTCGCCGTAGGCGAAGTAAAGATTGAATTAGGCGGAAATACATACTATCCAGCCCTGACGAAGGGGCAGCCGACATTGCGCCAAGAGCTTCTACCCGCCATGCTTGCCCGTGCCGGTAGGTATGCCAGGGCAACCTTACACTCTAGCACTTCTGATGCCTTTGCTGAGAGTGTGCGGCACAATTTGGGGGCTTTATCCTTGGCCGTAAAGAGTGGTAGCCAGCCCGAGTTATACGCGCACCGCCTTCTCGGGCTAGGGGCTGGATTGACGCCTGCCGGGGATGATGCCTTGGCTGGCTTCATGGTGGCGCTACACTTTGCGACTCTAGCTCAGCATGGCTGCGAGCACAAAAATCAGTCTTTAACCGCCCTTTGTGAACGCCTAATCGCGCCACGACGCACCGCGACCACGATTTTTAGTCAAGGGATGCTCTGCTGTGCGGCTAGGGGTCATTTTACAGACGTGGCCGAGGACTTGCTCCTCGCACTCTTGGCAGGCCATGAGGATGCGCTACCCGCGCTTGTCGCTAGACAGCTGTCTATAGGGGCGAGCTCAGGCGCTGACCAGCTCCGCGGCATGTTAGTAGGGCTTAGCACTGCCATGGGCCATGGCCCGCTTTTGGGCGATTTGTGAGCTGTCGGAGCCACGCAAACAGCATTTGACGATACGCTTAGAGCTTGGTAAAATGAAGTAGCACGCTGGTCTAATTAGGAGGGGAATATAATTGGGTAAAAAGAAGTTTGAGCGCAATAAGCCGCACGTAAACGTAGGAACGATTGGTCATATTGATCATGGTAAGACGACGTTAACGGCAGCCCTCACCACCGTTATAGCGACAGCTGGCGGAGCCGAGAAAGTGGCCTACGACCAGATCGACAAGGCCCCCGAAGAGAAGGCGCGTGGTATTACGATTAACACCGCGCACGTTGAGTACGAGACAGCCAAGCGTCACTACGCTCACGTAGACTGCCCCGGACATGCTGACTACATCAAGAACATGATTACCGGTGCCGCGCAGATGGACGGAGCCATCTTGGTCGTATCAGCTGCCGATGGCCCCATGCCCCAGACGAGAGAGCATATTTTGTTGGCCCGTCAAGTAAACGTGCCGCACATGGTTGTTTTCTTGAACAAGAGCGACATGGTGGATGACCCTGAGCTACTCGAGCTAGTCGAGATGGAAGTGCGCGACTTGCTGAGCGTGTACGGCTACCCTGGCGACGACACACCCATCGTGGCTGGCAGTGCCTTGAAGGCACTCGAGTGCGGTTGCGGTAAGCGTGACTGCCAGTGGTGCGGTAAGTTGTGGAACCTTATGGATGCGGTGGACGAGTACATTCCGACACCACAGCGTGAGACCGACAAGCCCTTCCTCATGCCTGTAGAAGACGTCTTTACCATCACCGGTCGTGGCACAGTAGCTACGGGTCGTGTGGAGCGCGGCATTATTCGCGTAGGCGACGAAGTAGAAATCGTCGGTTTCACCGAAAAGCCTCGCAAGACCATTTGCACCGGCGTAGAGATGTTCCGCAAGTTGCTCGACCAAGCGCAAGCTGGCGACAACGTAGGGTTACTCCTTCGTGGCGTAGACCGCAAGGACATCGAGCGCGGTCAAGTGTTGGCTAAGACAGGCACCATCAAGCCACACACTAAGTTTAAGAGCGAAGTATACGTTCTTTCACAAGAAGAAGGCGGACGCCACAAGCCCTTCTTTGACGGGTACCGCCCGCAGTTCTACTTCCGCACCACCGACGTCACTGGCGTACTCAACCTGCCCGAGGGCGTGGAGATGGTTATGCCTGGCGATAAAATCACCATGACGGTAGAACTTATTACTCCTATCGCTATGGAACCCGGTGTGCGCTTCGCCATTCGCGAAGGCGGCCGTACCGTTGGTGCCGGTGTAGTTACCGAAGTATTGCTCTAGAAAATAGAATTTAGCAGCAGGTGGGGCACGGGCAGCCGTGCCCCTACAAAATGCCTGTATTTTTTCTTGACAGTGTCATAACCCTATGATAACTTTACAAGGTAAGCCCTCTTTTTGTGGAGGGCAATTACGGGGAGGTGGATCTTATGCGAGTAGGTATTACGCTAGCATGTGCTGATTGTAAGCAGCGCAACTACCGTACTACTAAGAATAAGAAGTCCAACACTGAACGCTTGGAGATGAAAAAGTATTGCAGGTTCTGTAAAACCCACACAGCTCACCGCGAAACTAAGTAGGTGAGAGAGTGAAGTTTATACAGGCTCTGCAAGAGAAGTTTCTGCAACTCTCTAAGTTCTTGCGCGACGTTCGTCAAGAGATGCGCAAGGTAGTGTGGCCTTCGAAGAGGCAGACCATTAACTACACGATAGTGGTTGTGTTTGCCGTGTTCTTCGTGGCAGCCTTGACTGCCGTAACCGACGCGGCCTTAGGGGCTGTTGTTAGGCGGTTACTTGGTATCTAGCTGGCCAGATTTTTCTCGGGAGTTTCCCGTCAAAGGAGGTTGGGGCGCTATCCCACGATAGAGTCCCGCATGTGATGGAAAAGAAATGGTTCGTGGTGCACACCTATTCCGGGTACGAAAACAAGGTGAAAACCAATCTGGAGAAACGCGTCCAATCCATGGAAATGGAGGACAAGATTTTTCGGGTTTTAGTGCCTATGGAAGATGAGCTAGAGACTGGCCGAGACGGCAAAAAGAAACTGGTTAAAAAGAAAGTCTTCCCCGGGTATGTTATCGTGGAAATGATCGTCACTGATGATTCTTGGTATGTTGTACGCAACACGCCAGGCGTCACAGGCTTTGTCGGCACTGGCACTCGCCCTATCCCCCTAGAAGAGCACGAGGTGAAAGCTATACTGCGTTCGATGGGTGTTGAGGAGCCGCGTATTCGTATTGACTTTGCTTTGGGTGAGTCAGTGCGAATTAACGAGGGTCCTTTTGAAGGCTTGGTTGGCAAGATTGAGGAAATCATGGCCGACAAACAAAAGGTCAAAGTGCGTGTAGCGCTATTTAACCGCGAAACACCTGTGGAGCTGAGCTTTACACAAGTTCAGAAATTGTAGAACCTAAATTAGGGAAAGGGAGGTGGATGTAGTTGGCTAAGAAATTAGTTAAAATTGTTAAACTGCAAATTCCCGCTGGCAAAGCAACGCCTGCTCCACCGGTTGGACCTGCCCTGGGTCAAGCTGGTATTAACATTATGGGCTTTGTCAAGGAATTTAACGAACGTACGGCCAAGGACGTAGGGCTTATCATTCCGGTAGAAGTGAGTGTCTTTCAAGACAGGTCTTTTACTTTTATCCTGAAGACGCCCCCCGCGGCAATTCTGCTCAAGAAAGCTATCGGGGTGGAATCTGGTTCTGGTGAACCAAACAAGAAAAAAGTTGGCAAAGTCACACGTGCCAAAGTCAAGGAAATTGCCGAGCTCAAGATGCCTGATCTTAATGCCGCCAGCGTGGAATCTGCTATACGCATGATCGAGGGCACGGCAAGAAGCATGGGTATTGAAGTCGTCGACTAGTTAAGTGACCCGCGTGGGAGGGTTTAATCCCGCTACTACCACTGGAGGTGCGATAAATGGCCAAAAAAGGCAAAAAGTATTTAGAGGCGGCCAAGCTAGTAGACCGCAATGTCTTCTACGAACCCGCCCAAGCGATTGATCTCGCCAAAAAAACTGCGACTGCCAAGTTTGACGAGAGCGTAGAAATCGCCGTTCGTCTCGGCGTCAACCCAAAGCACGCCGACCAACAGGTGCGCGGTGCGGTGGTATTGCCGCATGGTACCGGTAAGACTGTGCGCGTTATTGTTTTCGCCAAGGGTGACAAAGCCAAGGAGGCCGAGAATGCCGGGGCAGATTTTGTGGGCGCCGAAGATCTCATTGCCAAGATTCAAAACGAGGGCTGGGTCGACTTTGACGTGGCCATTGCTACCCCTGACATCATGGGTCAGGTGGGGCGCCTAGGAAGAATTCTTGGTCCTAAGGGGCTCATGCCTAATCCTAAAATAGGCACCGTAACTTTTGATGTGGCCAAGGCCATTAACGAGGTTAAGGCAGGTAAAATTGAGTACCGCGTTGACAAAGCGGGCATAGTCCATGCGCCGCTAGGCAAAGTGTCTTTCCCAGCTGAGAACTTGCTAGGGAACTTCACTGCGCTAATGGAGGCTTTGATGAAGGCCAAGCCAAGTGCCGCCAAAGGTACCTATGTACGCACGGTAACTGTTTCTACCACCATGGGCCCTGGCGTACGCGTCAATGCCCAGAAGGCCTCTCTAGGCGGCGCGACACAGCAATAATTTGCGCTCGATTTGTTGACATGAGATTGTCTTCGTGCTATAGTCCTATAGTGTTCATCGCCGTAGACAGTAGGTGCAAAGCTTAAACGCGTAAGCGGCCTACCGAGGTAAGAGTGTGCTAGTTTTAATTACGCATGCCTTCCCTCTGCGGGAAGGCATGTTTTGTTGGGGAGTATCCTCCAAAGGAGGTGTTAAATATGGGCACTCGTGATGATAAACAACTAGCAGTGCAGGAACTTGTTCAGGCGCTAAGGCAAAATGAAGGGGTAGTCTTTACTAATTATCGCGGCATCAGTGTTATCAAAGACACTGATCTCAGGGCTAAGCTTCGCAAAGCTGGCATTGATTACCGCGTTGTCAAGAACACTCTCTTCAAGCGCGCTGCAGACGAAGTTGGCATTACCAACCTCGATGAGTACTTGCAGGGTCCGACGGCGATTGCTTTAAGCAGCGATCCAGTTGCTCCCGCGAAGGCATTGTCCGCTTGGATTAAGGCGAACAAAATGCTAGAGATTAAGGGCGGCATTCTCGGCGGTAAGACAATCAATGCGGCTGGGGTAACAGCTTTGGCTGAGCTTCCTCCGCGCGAAGTCATGCTAGGTCGCGTCGTGGGTACGATTCAAGCTCCGCTTTCTGGTCTCGTTAACGTGTTGCATGGTCCTCTCCGGAAGTTGGTATATGCCGTTGATGCGGTTCGCCAACAAAAGGAAGCCCAATAGAAGATTTGGCGATGCCTTTTAAGGAGGTGAAAATGATGAGTAAAGCACAAATTATCGAGCTGATTAAGAACATGACTGTTCTCGAGCTCTCTGAGTTGGTAAAGGCTTTGGAGACAGAGTTCGGCGTAACTGCCGCTATGCCCATGGCTATGGCTGCTCCTGCCGCTAGTGTGGCGCAAGCCGCCGAGCCGGTTGAAGAGCAAACCGAGTTCGACGTTATTCTCACCGCTGCTGGCGAGAAGAAGATCAACGTAATTAAGGTGGTGCGCGAAGTAACCGGTCTAGGTCTCGTAGAGGCCAAGGCATTGGTTGACGGAGCACCAAAGCCCGTAAAGGAAAAGGTCACTAAGGACGAAGCCGCTAAGATTAAAGCTAAGCTGGTAGAAGCCGGTGCAAGCGTAGACGTGAAGTAAAGCGCCTAAATTAAAAACTCGCCACTGGCGAGTTTTTTTATCTTGACTAACTACAACTAAATGTGGTAGTGTTTTATATTGTCACGTAGGGCGTAGAGTGTGCCAAATTTATGCATAACTAGGCTCTAAGAGGATAAAATAGCTTGGTAGGCATAACCAAGGGGGTTTTGTACCCTTTTTGGTTTTCGTGCTGCCTAAGTTCAGTATTACTCGTTAGGGGTGAAGCATTGATGGTTAAACCCATAGCGGAATGCAAGCGTAAACGCCTCCGTTTTGGTCATATCAATGAGGTCTTGCAGGTACCAAACCTCATTGAGATCCAGAGACAGTCTTTCGATTGGTTCGTGAACGAGGGCTTGGCCGAGACATTTCGAGACATCTCGCCAATTCAAGATTTTACCGGCAACTTAGTGCTGGAGTTTCTTGATCACCAGTTCGGTGAACCCAAGTACACTGTTGACGAGGCCAAGGAGAAGGACGCCACCTACTCCGCTCCGCTCAAAGTCAAGGTGCGATTAGTCAACAAGGAGACGGGTGAGGTCAAGGAGCAGGAAGTCTTTATGGGGGACTTTCCGCTGATGACGGAGAACGGTACCATCATTTACAACGGTGCCGAACGAGTTGTGGTGAGTCAATTGGTGCGCTCCCCGGGGGCCTACTATCATGACAGCCTCGATACCTTGGGGCACAGAATTTTTACTTCAACGCTTATACCTAATAGAGGCGCCTGGCTGGAAATGGAAACGGACACTAATGATGTTGTCTGGGCTAGAGTAGACCGCACCCGCAAGATTCCGGTGACGGTCTTGTTGCGTGCCCTCGGCTTGGGGCAAAGGCACGAGATAGTAAGTAAATTTGGCGAGAATGCACGGCTTTCAGCTACTTTTGATCGCGACAGTACCGAAAATTTATCGGACGGTCTGCTCGAAATATACAAGCGCTTGCGCCCTGGTGAACCACCAACCGTGGAAAGTGCCAAGGCTCTCTTGAATTCACTCTTTTTTGACCCCCGCAGATATGATTTAGCCCATGTAGGGAGATATAAACTGAACAAAAAGCTCTCCTTGCGCAGGAGGGTGATAAACCGCGAAGCGTCAGAGACCATTATCGCCACCGAAACCCTTTACCAACCTGAGACCGATACGGGCAGCCGTAGTCAGCTCGATAAAGGGCAGGTGCTAGTCGCGGCTGGCGAAGTGCTTGTGGAGAAGGGCCAGAGAGTAACGCGTGAGATCGCTGAACGGCTAGAGCAGGCAGGAGTAAACCAGCTCTTGGTCGAGAGGGCAACTCTTGATGCTGAGTCGAAGTCGGTCATTCTTTTGCTCGGCAATGGCCTGCGCCGCATTGATTGGGAGAACCTGGTGCGCACCAAGCGCCTCGCGGCCGATGTGCTAAGCGTGGACGGACGAGTTATTTTGCGTGCCGGCACAGTGATCGGGGACGGGGAGATTGCCACTTTGACCGCAGCTGCAGACAATGATGCTCTGCCCGAGCGCCTTATCCATATTGAAGAGCGCCGTCAAACTAAGGAAGTCGTCCTCACTCGCCGTTATAACCAGCCCCGCGAAAAGCACCTCACCCGCGATGACATCTTTAGCGCGGTAAACTACCTCTTGAGCTTGCTTGAAGGACTAGGCAAGGTAGACGATATCGACCATCTTGGCAACCGCCGTCTCCGCTCTGTGGGTGAGCTTTTGCAGAATGCGTTTCGCATCGGGTTGTCTCGCATGGAGCGGGTAGTTAAAGAGCGCATGACAATCCAGGACGTCGATGTTATCACGCCGCAGGCGCTCATCAATATTCGCCCTGTCGTGGCCTCAATTAAAGAATTTTTTGGCTCTAGCCAGTTGTCGCAGTTTATGGACCAGACTAATCCTCTGGCCGAACTCGCCCACAAGCGGCGTCTCAGTGCCCTAGGACCAGGAGGTCTTAGCCGTGAACGCGCCGGCGTTGAAGTGCGTGACGTGCATTTCTCTCACTATGGACGCATCTGCCCCATTGAAACGCCTGAGGGCCCTAATGTTGGACTGATCGGCAATCTCTCCACTTTTGCCCGCGTTAACTCTTACGGCTTTATGGAAACGCCTTACCGCGTAGTAAAGTCCATCGGCGATAAGACCTACGTTACGCTGGACTTAGAATATCTCACTGCGGACGAAGAAGATGAGTTTGTTATCGCTCAAGCTAATGCCGAAATCGAGCCTGCAGAAAACTTCGGCCTCGGTACGGCGCGCTTTACCAGTGAACGCACCACGGTCCGCCATCGCACGCAAATCAAGGTTGTTCCTGTAGCGGAAGTAGACTACATGGACGTTTCGCCCAAGCAGGTATTTAGTGTTCCGACCATCCTCATCCCCTTCTTGGAGCATGACGAGGCCGGGCGCGCGCTTATGGGCGCTAATATGATGAAGCAGGCTGTGCCACTCCTGCGTCCTGAAGCTCCTCTAGTTGGCACAGGCATGGAGTTTAAGGCCGCACTAGATTCAGGCTCGGTGGTTGCTGCGCGTCGCGCCGGAAAAGTTATTAGAGTTTCTGCCAAGAGTGCTTCCGTGGAAACGGCTGATGGCAGTGTAGATACCTATAAATTGATGAAGTTTGTGCGCTCTAACCAGGGGACCTGTATCAGCCAGAAACCCATTGTCGCCAAAGGACAAGAGGTGCATGAAGGCGAGCCCATTGCCGATGGCCCCGCTACCGATCTTGGCGAAATCGCCCTCGGGCGCAATGTCCTCTGCGCGGTTATGCCATGGGGCGGCTACAACTTTGAAGATGCCATTCTGATTAGCGAGCGCCTAGTACGCGATGACGTATTTACCTCTATACACATTGAAGAGTATGAGGCCGAGGCGAGAGATACTAAGCTCGGGCCGGAAGAAATTACGGCTGATATCCCCAATGTGGGCGAAGACATGATTCGCGACCTCGATGAACGTGGCATTGTCCGTATCGGCGCCGAGGTGCGCACGGGAGATATCCTGGTCGGCAAAGTCACACCTAAGGGCGAAACAGAGCTGACGGCTGAGGAACGCTTGCTCCGTGCCATCTTTGGTGAAAAAGCGCGTGAAGTGCGTGACACTTCGGCGCGTGTGCCGCATGGCGAATCTGGCCGCGTGGTTGACGTCAAAGTCTTTTCACGCGACAACAAAGATGAGCTGCCACCTGGTGTCAACATGCTAGTGCGCGTCTATGTCGCCCAAAAGCGCAAGATTTCCGAGGGCGATAAAATGGCGGGTCGTCACGGCAACAAGGGTGTAATTTCACGTATTTTGCCGGATGAAGACATGCCCTTTCTCCCTGACGGACGCGCGGTAGATATCGTGCTTAATCCGCTTGGCGTACCTAGCCGTATGAATATTGGGCAGGTGCTCGAGATGCATCTGGGCATGGCTGCCAAGGCTCTTGGCCTCCATTGTGCCACGCCAGTTTTTGATGGCGCCACGGAGAAAGACATAGAGGAGTTACTGGCTAAAGCCGGTCTACGGACGGACGGTAAATCGATGGTCTATGACGGCCGCACCGGGGAACGCTTTGATAACCCAGTGGCCGTAGGCTATGTCTACATGCTCAAACTATTTCACCTGGTTGACGATAAAATCCACGCCCGCTCCACCGGCCCCTACAGCTTGGTGACGCAGCAGCCGCTCGGCGGCAAGGCGCAGTTTGGTGGCCAGCGCTTTGGTGAAATGGAAGTCTGGGCGCTTGAGGCCTATGGCGCCGCCTACACTCTGCAGGAGCTTCTCACCGTGAAGTCGGATGACGTGGTGGGTCGCGTTAAAACTTACGAGGCCATTGTCAAGGGCGAAAACATCCCCGAGCCCGGCGTGCCTGAGTCCTTCAAGGTTCTCATCAAGGAACTGCAGAGTTTGGGCATGAATGTCAAGATACTCAGCGCTGACAAGCAAGAGATCGAAATGCGTGACACCGATGAAGACGTCAATGAGACGGTGCGCGAACTTAAGCTCAATATTGAGGGCGATGAAGACTTTGCCGATATTAGGCCTCGTCGCCTAGTTTCCGAGGTTACTCTTCCAGCTAAGAAGAGGGACGCAGACATACATGAGGAGGAAGAGGACATCATCGACACTGAAATGATTGCTGAGACACTGCGCACACGACTACTTCTTGAGGATGATACCGAACAAGACATTGAAGAGGTGCTTGCGTCCGCAGGTGACCTGTCTGAAGAAGAGGCAGAGGAAGATGATGCTGACTTGGCAACCATACTGCGCAAGAAACTAGCGCCATTTGCCAAGACTAGCCCGGAGGCTCATGCGCCCAGACCGAAAAAGCGTTCTTAGTGAGCGGGGCCGTGTTCTCTGCGAAATTACAGGAAGGGAGCGACCATTTTGCTGGATGTGAACGAGTTTGATTCCATAAGCATAAGTCTAGCGTCGCCCAATCAGATCAGAGAGTGGTCTAAAGGCGAAGTAAAAAAGCCTGAAACCATTAACTATCGCACTCTTAAGCCAGAGAAAGAAGGGCTCTTCTGCGAGAAGATTTTCGGCCCGACTAAGGATTGGGAATGCAACTGCGGCAAGTATAAACGGGTGCGCTACAAGGGCATCATCTGTGACCGCTGCGGCGTCGAAGTGACCCGTAGCAAGGTGCGGCGCGAGCGTATGGGGCATATTGAACTAGCGGCCCCAGTCTCGCACATCTGGTATTTCAAGGGTATTCCCAGTCGTATGGGCTTAATACTAGATATGTCGCCCCGACTTCTCGAGAAAGTCCTCTACTTTGCTTCGTATGTAGTGCTCGAGGCGGGCGAAACGGCGCTGAGCGAGCAGCAGATTTTGACCGAGAGCGAGTACCGTGAGGCCCGCGAGCGCTACGGCAGTAGTTTTCGTGCGGGCATGGGTGCAGAGGCGATCAGAGAACTGCTGTCACGCATTGACTTAGAGGCCATGTCTAAGGGCCTGCGCGCTGAGCTAGTAGAATCTACGGGTCAGCGCCGCATTCGGGCCATACGGCGCCTCGAGGTGTCAGAGGCCTTTCGCAAATCGGGCAATCGTCCTGAGTGGATGATTTTTGACACCGTGCCGGTGATACCGCCGGATTTACGACCCATGGTGCAGTTAGATGGCGGTCGCTTCGCCACTTGCGACTTAAACGACCTCTATCGCCGGGTCATCAATAGAAACAACCGTTTGAAGCGTCTACTAGAGCTAGGTGCTCCCGACATCATAGTGCGTAACGAAAAACGCATGCTGCAAGAAGCTGTTGATGCGTTAATCGATAATGGACGCCGCGGGCGCCCCGTGACTGGCCCTGGCAATCGCCCCTTAAAGTCCTTAAGCGACATGCTTAAAGGCAAGCAAGGGCGTTTTCGTCAGAACCTCCTCGGCAAACGCGTCGACTATTCCGGTCGTTCGGTCATTGTGGCCGGGCCTGAGCTTAGGCTCTATCAATGCGGCCTGCCGAAAGAAATGGCGCTCGAGTTGTTTAAGCCTTTTGTTATGAAGCAGTTGGTGGCCGAGGGTTTTGCGCAGAATATTAAGAGTGCCAAGCGCAAGGTAGAGCGTGTGAGCGAAGAAGTTTGGGATCTGCTAGAAGAAGTTATTACCGACCATCCCGTGCTCTTAAACCGTGCCCCGACCCTGCATCGTCTCGGTATTCAGGCCTTTGAGCCCGTCCTAGTTGAGGGACGCGCCATTAAGCTGCATCCCCTAGTTTGTGCGGCCTACAATGCGGACTTTGATGGCGACCAAATGGCGGTGCACGTGCCCTTGTCGGCGGAGGCGCAAGCAGAAGCTAGATTGCTTTTGCTCTCGTCCAATAATCTGCTCAATCCTAAAGATGGCAAGCCAGTAGTCACCCCGACCAAGGACATGGTCTTGGGCTGCTACTACGTAACGAGCTTTGACGGCGAAGCTAAGGGTGCCGGCAAGGTGTTCGCTAGCGACGAGGAGGCCGTCATGGCCTACCAGGAAGGCGTTATCGCTATTAACGCCCCCATCCGCGTGCGCAGGGAACGCAAGGCAGAGGACGGCACGAAGGTCAGGGTTATTATTGAAGCCACCATTGGTCGCATCATGTTTAATGAAACCATACCGCAGGACCTAGGCTTTGTTGATCGCCGTGACCCTAGCAAGGCTTGTGAGCTCGAGGTCAATGACCTCGTCACGCTTAAAGTCATGCGTAACATCGTTGACCGCTGCTACCGGAAGCATGGCAACACCATCACCACGGATGTTTTGGATAAGATCAAGATGCTAGGTTTTGAGTACGCTACGAAGTCTGGCATTAGCATCGCCATCACTGACGTAGTCATACCGCCGCAAAAGAAAGAGATTGTACGCCAGGCCGAAGACCAAGTGGCACAGATCGAAAGAGCCTATGGCCGCGGCATGATGAATGCCGACGAAAAATATCAGGATGTTATTGCCATCTGGGCGGAAACGTCTGGCAAGGTGCAAAGGGCACTCCTCGAAGCTATGCCTAAGTTCAACCCGATGTTTATGATGGTTGACTCCGGAGCGAGAGGTAACCTCAGCCAGATTACGCAGCTAGGCGGCATGCGCGGCTTGATGAGTGATCCCCTAGGCCGCATTATCGAGCTTCCTGTTAAGTCCAATTTCCGTGAGGGCCTTACTGTAATTGAGTACTTCACCTCCACGCACGGAGCTCGTAAGGGTTCGGCTGATACTGCTATTCGTACCGCGGATTCTGGCTACCTCACGCGGCGTCTCGTGGACGTAGCGCAAGACGTCATTATTCGCGAGGAAGACTGCGGCACGACTCTAGGCATTGTCGTTGATGCCATTAAGGACGGCAAGCAGACTATCGTTAATCTCGCCGACCGCATTCAGGGCCGCATATCAATCGAAAATCTGCAGGCTGCTCCCCACTGTGACCCGCTTACCGGCAACTTTGTCGCCGTACCGCCGGTCTTAGTGCAGGAAGGCGAGATGATTGACGACGAGGCCACCATTCAAGTAACTAACTACGGCGTCGCCATAGCGCACTCTGCCGGCACAGTAGAAAGCATTGACGACAAGAAAATAACGATTGTAACTAAGGATGGCGGCAAGTACAGCCTCTTCCGCGCTACGGCGGAGCAAAAAGTGCTAGTTGGCGTTAGCGAGGCAGTGCGCGCGGGGCAGCATCTTACCGAGGGCTTAGTGAAGTCTGTGCATGTGCGCAATGTGCTCACCTGTAAGAGTCGCTCCGGGGTTTGTATCAAGTGTTATGGTCGCAATCTAGCTACCGGCGGTTTAGTAGAAATTGGCGAGGCCATCGGTATTATTGCGGCGCAGTCCATTGGTGAGCCGGGCACGCAGCTGACCATGCGCACCTTCCACACCGGTGGCGTGGCTGGTACGGACGACATTACGCAAGGTCTGCCCCGCGTAGAGGAGCTCTTTGAAGCGAGAAGGCCTAAGGGGCAAGCCATCATCAGTGAGATAGAGGGTACGGTGCACTTCACGGAGACCAAGAAGAGCCGCGAGATTGAAATCCGTGGCTACGAGGGCGAAATCAAGAGCTACCCCATCCCTTACGGCTCGCGCTTAAAAGTGCACGAAGGTGCCTTTGTAGAGACAGGGCAGGAGCTGACCGAAGGGCCTATCAACCCCGGAGAGCTCTTGACCATCAGGGGCATGCGCGCGGTGCAAGAGTACATCCTAAAAGAAGTGCAGAAAGTCTATCGCTCGCAAGGTGTAGAGATCAATGACAAGCATGTCGAAGTTATTGTGCGTCAGATTCTCCGCAAGGTAAAAATCGAGGATTCAGGCGATACCTACCTCTTGCCGGGCGGCCTCATCGATGTGTTTGACTTCGAAATAGAGAACACGCGCATCCTCATGGAGGGCGGAGAACCCGCGGTGGCGCGCCCAGTGCTCATGGGTATCACCAAGGCCTCACTCGCCACAGATTCCTTCTTGTCCGCGGCCTCCTTCCAGGAGACGACCAAGGTGCTCACCGACGCAGCGATTAAGGGTAAAATCGATCCTCTCCTCGGGCTGAAAGAGAATGTCATCATCGGCAAACTCATACCCGCAGGCACAGGCATGAATCGCTACCGCAACATCAAGGTGGTTGTGGCCAGCCAAAACGAAGACGCAACCGAGCTGCTTACGAGCAGCTAGGCAAGAAGCAGGAAATAAGAAGCAAGAAGCAGGAAATAAGAAGCAAGAAGCAGGAAATAAGAAGCAAGAAGCAGGAAATAAGAAGCAAGAAGCAGGAAATAAGAAGCAAGAAGCAAGAAGCAGGAAATAAGAAGCAAGAAGCAGGAAATAAGAAGCAAGAAGCAGGAAATAAGAAGCAAGAAGCAGGAAATAAGAAGCAAGAAGCAGGAAATAAGAAGCAAGAAGCAGGAAATAAGAAGCAAGAAGTAAGAAGTAAGAGGGGGAAGGTGCGTTTATCGACCACAGAGGGCCTGACTAGAGGTTAGAGGGTAGAGGCACGAAGCCAGAAGCAAGAGAGAAACAAAGAACTAGCTTCCTCAATCCTAAACACCATGTTCCTCTCTTTTCCACGCCTCTGTGTACTCTGTGGTTGAAACCGTCTCCCAGTACTCCCAGTAGTCCATCTTTCTCTCTTTTTCCTCGTCTCTGCTTACTCTGCGGTTGAAACTAACCATTGACAGCGTTAGGCGCAAATCGTATAATATTTTAGTGTTTCACTTATTTTTCTGCGCTGGTCACAGTAACCCCCTGTCGCGGTGACGTGGCAGGGGACTTACTCCCTAGATTGCTCTACCATAATGGAAGGAGGTGCGTGTATGCCAACAATCAGTCAACTAGTTCGCCAGGGCCGTCAAGCTCTAGAGAAGAAGTCGAAGTCTCAGCACTTACAAAGTTGCCCGCAAAGGCGCGGTGTGTGTGTGCAAGTTAAGACCATGAACCCCAAGAAGCCCAATTCTGCCATTCGTAAGATTGCCAGAGTTCGCCTCACTAACGGACTTGAGGTCACGGCTTATATCCCGGGTATCGGTCACAACTTGCAGGAGCATTCTTCGGTTCTTGTCCGCGGTGGACGTGTTAAGGATCTGCCCGGTGTGCGTTACCACATCGTGCGCGGCACCCTCGACGCCGGCGGAGTACAAAACCGTGGCCAAGGGCGTTCGAAGTATGGAGCCAAGCGTGGCAAACAGGCTGTTCCAGCCAAAGCTAAGGGTGGTAAAAAATAGTCGCCCTACGCTCGCTATAGGCACAACTACAGGCGAGCGAGTAACACATTGTTGTGAAGGAGGGAAATAATATGCCAAGAAAAGGTCCGGTCCAAAAGCGCGACGTTCTACCTGATCCCATTTACAATAGCAAGTTTGTAACTCGTTTTATTAACAAGCTGATGTATGATGGCAAGCGTGGTATCGCTCAAGGTATCTTCTATGATGCCATGGAGCGTGTGCGTGAAAAGACAGGCAAGCCTGCCATTGAGGTGTTTGAGACGGCCATTAAGAATGTTTCTCCGTTGGTCGAAGTCAAGCCTCGCCGTGTGGGTGGTGCAACTTACCAAGTGCCGGTTGAAGTCGGCGCAGAGCGTCAGAAGATGCTTTCGATCCGCTGGGTAGTGACGTATTCGCGCGCTAGAGGCGAAAAGACCATGCAAGAGAGGCTCGCGGCCGAGATTATGGACGCAGCGCAAGGCATGGGGGCTTCTATTAAGAAGCGCGAAGACACGCACAAAATGGCCGAAGCCAACAAGGCTTTTGCACACTACAGGTGGTAAAAAAACTTAATTAAATTTGCGTCAGAAGGGAGGGACTGTCATGCCGAGAGATATTTCATTAGACAACATTAGGAACATCGGTATCATGGCGCATATTGACGCCGGTAAGACAACGACGACAGAGCGCATTTTATTTTACACCGGCAGAACGCACAAGCTCGGGGAAGTACATGAAGGTGCTGCCACCATGGACTGGATGATCCAAGAGCAAGAAAGAGGAATCACCATTACCTCGGCGGCGACCACCTGTCGCTGGCGCGGTCTGCAGATCAATATTATTGATACGCCCGGGCACGTGGACTTTACGGTCGAGGTTGAGCGCAGTCTGCGCATACTAGATGGTGCGGTTGCCGTGTTTTGCGCCAAAGGCGGCGTGGAGCCCCAGTCCGAAACAGTTTGGCGGCAGGCCGACAAGTACCGTGTACCGCGGATCGCCTATGTGAATAAGATGGACGCCCTAGGGGCCGACTTCTCCCGCGTAATGGGCATGATGCGTGACCGTCTTGGCGCTAATGCTCTGCCGATTCAGCTCCCCATTGGTGGCGAAGATTCCTTCGTCGGCATGGTTGATCTTGTCCGCGAGGTGGCTATCGTCTACCTTGATCAAGATGGCAAGGCAGTAGAGGAACGCGAGGTTCCGGCGGACATGTTGGGCGAGGTGCGCTCTGCGCGCCACGAGCTCATTGAGAACGTAGCCATGCATGACGAGGAATTTATGATGCGCTACCTCGAGGGCGAAGAGCTCTCTCCTGCCGAAGTTATGGCGGCGCTACGCAAAGCAGTTCTCGTTGGGGGCATCATTCCCGTTCTCTGTGGCTCAAGTTACCGTAATAAAGGCGTACAGAGCTTGCTTGATGCCATAGTTGACTACTTGCCCTCACCCCTTGATTTGCCGCCCGTAGTAGGTTTAATCCCTCGCAGCGAAGAGGAGACTACGCGGCAGCCGAGTGATGCGGAGCCCTTCTCCGCCCTCGCCTTTAAGATTGTATCTGATCCTTTCGTCGGCAAGCTCGCCTATTTCCGGGTTTACTCCGGCAAGCTGGCAGCAGGTAGCTATGTGCATAACTCTAGCAAGGGTAAGCGCGAGAGGGTCGGCAGGGTGCTGCGTATGCATGCTAACCACCGCGAAGAAATTAGCGAAGTATATGCCGGCGACATTGCCGCCGTGGTTGGACTTAAGGACACGACCACTGGTGACACTCTCTGCGATGATGCGTCACCTATTATTCTCGAGTCCATCAAGTTTCCACAGCCTGTCATCGCGCAGAGCATCGAGCCAAACACCAAGGCTGACCAAGACAAACTCGGCTTAGCCCTGATGCGCCTGGCTGAGGAAGACCCGACTTTCCGCATGAATACCGACACTGAAACCGGCCAAACCATCATTCATGGCATGGGCGAGCTGCATCTTGACATTATCGTCGACAGATTAAAGCGCGAGTTCAAGGTCGGTTGTACTGTAGGCAGGCCGCAGGTCGCTTACCGCGAGGCTTTCCGCAACACCGTGCGCTCTGAAGGACGTTTTGTGCGCCAAAGCGGTGGTCGCGGTCAGTTCGGCCATGTGTGGGTGGAGTTTGAGCCTTTGCCCCCTGCCTCTGGCTACGTGTTCGAGAGCAAGGTTGTGGGCGGAACTGTGCCGCGTGAGTACTGGAATGCCATCAATGACGGCATTGAAGAGGCTCTGCAGAGTGGTATCTTGGCGGGCTACCCCGTGGTTGACCTTAAAGCCACCCTCTATGACGGCAGCTACCATGACGTTGACTCTTCGGAAATGGCCTTTAAAATTGCCGCATCGATGTGCTTCAAGAATGCCATGGCCAAATCTAATCCCATGCTCCTCGAGCCAGTCATGAAAATTGAAGTAGTGGTAGGCGAAGAGTACATGGGGGATGTCATCGGTGACATTACCTCGCGACGGGGCCGTATTGAAGGTATCGAGGCTCGCAGTGGTGCCCAGGTCGTGCGCGGCATGGTGCCACTCGCAGAAATGTTCGGCTACGCTACCGACCTGCGTTCCAAGACACAGGGTCGCGGAAATTACACTATGGAATTCTCTGCCTATGAAGAAGTTCCTAAGTCCATCAGCGAAGCAATTCTCAAGCGTTAGTTAGGAGGTTACGATAATGGGTAAAAAGAAGTTTGAGCGCAATAAGCCGCACGTAAACGTAGGAACGATTGGTCATATTGATCATGGTAAGACGACGTTAACGGCAGCCCTCACCACCGTTATAGCGACAGCTGGCGGAGCCGAGAAAGTGGCCTACGACCAGATCGACAAGGCCCCCGAAGAGAAGGCGCGTGGTATTACGATTAACACCGCGCACGTTGAGTACGAGACAGCCAAGCGTCACTACGCTCACGTAGACTGCCCCGGACATGCTGACTACATCAAGAACATGATTACCGGTGCCGCGCAGATGGACGGAGCCATCTTGGTCGTATCAGCTGCCGATGGCCCCATGCCCCAGACGAGAGAGCATATTTTGTTGGCCCGTCAAGTAAACGTGCCGCACATGGTTGTTTTCTTGAACAAGAGCGACATGGTGGATGACCCTGAGCTACTCGAGCTAGTCGAGATGGAAGTGCGCGACTTGCTGAGCGTGTACGGCTACCCTGGCGACGACACACCCATCGTGGCTGGCAGTGCCTTGAAGGCACTCGAGTGCGGTTGCGGTAAGCGTGACTGCCAGTGGTGCGGTAAGTTGTGGAACCTTATGGATGCGGTGGACGAGTACATTCCGACACCACAGCGTGAGACCGACAAGCCCTTCCTCATGCCTGTAGAAGACGTCTTTACCATCACCGGTCGTGGCACAGTAGCTACGGGTCGTGTGGAGCGCGGCATTATTCGCGTAGGCGACGAAGTAGAAATCGTCGGTTTCACCGAAAAGCCTCGCAAGACCATTTGCACCGGCGTAGAGATGTTCCGCAAGTTGCTCGACCAAGCGCAAGCTGGCGACAACGTAGGGTTACTCCTTCGTGGCGTAGACCGCAAGGACATCGAGCGCGGTCAAGTGTTGGCTAAGACAGGCACCATCAAGCCACACACTAAGTTTAAGAGCGAAGTATACGTTCTTTCACAAGAAGAAGGCGGACGCCACAAGCCCTTCTTTGACGGGTACCGCCCGCAGTTCTACTTCCGCACCACCGACGTCACTGGCGTACTCAACCTGCCCGAGGGCGTGGAGATGGTTATGCCTGGCGACAAAATCACCATGACGGTAGAACTTATTACTCCTATCGCTATGGAGCCCGGTGTGCGCTTCGCCATTCGCGAAGGCGGCCGTACCGTTGGTGCCGGTGTAGTTACCGAAGTATTGCTCTAAAGACTTAAGCCACGGCAGGTGGCGCCAAACCACCTGCCGGGCTCATAATACTCCCCAGAGGTTGCCCCATGGCCATGGGTGGGGGTAATTCTGAGGGCAATGAGGAGGGAATAAGACATGGCACAGCAAAAGATCCGCATCAGGCTTAAAGCGTTTGACCACAAAATTCTCGACCAGTCAGCGGAAAAGATCGTCGAAACTGCCCGGCGCACCGGCGCCGTAGTCTCGGGACCGATTCCCTTGCCGACAGAGCGCAATCTATTCACCATTCTGCGAGCGCCTCACGTCGAAAAAGACATCCGCGAGCAGTTCGAAATGCGGACGCACAAGCGTCTCATTGATATCGTGGAGCACAACCACAAGACCGTAGATGCGCTGATGCGTCTAGACCTTCCTGCGGGTGTGGATATAGAAATTAAGCTTTAGTCTGCAGAGATACAAGTTCCCCCAATGGGAACCAATACAAGTTCCCCGAGGGGGAACCAATGTATGGAGGTGTAAGTAAAGATGCAAAAAGCAATTTTGGGGAAGAAGCTAGGCATGACCCAGGTGTTCGCACCTACTGGCGAAGTTCTTCCCGTAACGGTTATCGAAGCTGGTCCCTGCGTGGTTACGCAGATTAAGACCAAGGAAACAGACGGCTATGCCGCTATTCAAGTGGCCTTTATGCCGATTAAAGAAAATCGCGCTACGAAGCCTGAGAAGGGTCACTTTGCGCGGGCCGGCGTCAAGCCACACCGCTTTCTACGCGAGTTTCGCTTAAAGAGCATTGCCGATTACAAAGTTGGTCAGGTACTACTGGCCAGCACCTTTGCCTCCGGCGAGGCAGTTGACGTAACAGGCACTTCTAAGGGCAAGGGCTTTACCGGCGTGGTACAACGCCACGGCTTTGGCCGCGGTCCGATGACGCATGGTTCTAAGTACCACCGCGGCGTAGGTAGCTTGTCCTCACGTGCTGGTGCGCGCACTTTTCCTGGCCGCAAGTTACCTGGGCAGCACGGTCGTTTTCGCCGCACTGTGCAGAACCTGCTAGTTGTCAGGGTGGACGAAGAGCGCAATTTGCTACTCATCAAAGGTGCTGTTCCTGGTCCTAAAGGTTCTCTCGTTACAATTAAAAACAGCGTCAAGGCCTAGCCTAAGTTAGCACTCAGGCAGGTGAAAGGAGGATAAACGCTTTGCCTACTGTTGATGTATTCAATGTGAAAGGTGAAATTGTAGAGCAGTTGGTACTCTCTGACGCCGTTTTCGGCATCGAGGTTAACAAACACGTTTTGCATTTGGCCGTTCTCAAACAGTTAGCCGGACAGCGCCTAGGCACCCATGATACGAAGAATAGGGCCGAGGTTCGCGGTGGTGGGCGTAAACCATGGAAGCAAAAAGGTACAGGGCGCGCCCGGGCAGGCAGTCGCCGTTCGCCCATTTGGGTAGGTGGCGGTATCGCTTTCGGTCCAACCCCCCGCAAGTACAATTTTGACCTTCCGCGCAAGGTAAGAAGACTCGCCCTAAAGTCAGCTCTCACGAGCAAGCTTCAAGCAGGTGAGCTCATCGTTCTCGACACTTTCGAGTTAGCCATGCCCAAGACTAAGGCGGTGACGGAACTTCTGCAGAATTTGCAGATTGCCAAGAAGCCCCTGTTCGTTTTAGGCGAACGCAATGAGAACGTCGAAAAATCTTGCCGCAATATACCCGGTGTGGTTACGCAGCAGGCCGTAGGATTAAATGTGTACGATGTCTTAAACTGCAACAAGTTAGTAATGACGAAGGATGCAGTTCTCAAGGTACAGGAGGTGCTCGTATAATGCGGGACGCCAGAGATATCATCAAGAAGCCGATCATCAGTGAGCGCACCACTGCCTTGCAGGAAGAGCGCAAGTATGTTTTCTCCGTCGACCCGAGAGCCAATAAGACGGAAATCCGCCAGGCGGTCGAACTCCTCTTCAAAGTAGAGGTTGAGGCAGTAAACACGATGAGAGTAGCCGGAAAGTTCAAGCGCCACGGTGTGCATAGTGGTTACCGTTCAGACTGGAAGAAAGCCATCGTCAAGCTAACCCCTAAGAGCAAGAGCATCCCTATTTTTGACTCAGTCTAATTGTAGGGGCGCGATAATTTAAAGATGTTTTCCTGAAAAGGAGGGACAACCAAAATGGCTATGAAGAAGTTTAAGCCCACTTCACCCGCGCGCCGCTTTATGACTGTAGAGAGTTTTGACGAGGTTACGTGTACCGTACCAGAGCGCTCTCTGCTCGCCCCGTTGAACAGAAAGGCAGGGCGTAACAGCCACGGGCGTATCACTGTTAGACATCGGGGTGGTGGTCACAAACGCCAGTACCGCCTAATCGACTGGAAGCGTGATAAAGATGGTATCCCCGCGACAGTCGCTACTGTGGAATATGATCCCAATCGCACCGCCTATATTGCACTCCTCCATTATGCCGATGGTGCGAAGCGCTACATTCTCGCTCCCCATGGTCTAAAAGTAGGAAGCAAGGTTGTAAGTGGTCTGGATGCGGACATAGTGGCCGGCAATGCCCTGCCTCTCCACAAGATCCCGGTGGGCACAGTGATTCACAATATCGAGCTTAAGCCAGGCAAGGGCGCGCAAATGGTTCGCTCGGCTGGTGCCTCGGCTCAGCTGATGGCCAAAGAAGGAAAGTACGCTCTCTTGCGCTTGCCCTCGGGCGAAGATCGTTTAGTGCACATCGACTGCCGCGCCACCATTGGTCAGGTCGGCAACCTTGAGTATGAGAACGTCTCCATCGGTAAAGCTGGCCGTTCCCGCTGGTTGGGCAAGCGTCCCACCGTCCGCGGTGTGGTGATGAACCCAGTGGATCATCCCCATGGTGGTGGCGAAGGCCGTGCACCAATTGGCCGCAAGAGCCCGGTTACACCCTGGGGCGTGCCTACACTTGGTCACAAGACCCGCAAGAAGAAGAACCAGAGCGACAAGTATATTGTACGTCGCCGTAAGTCGTAGGGAAGGGAGGCTAGGTCATGTCGCGTTCTGTAAAGAAGGGCCCGTTTGTCGAAGAACGACTGCTGCTTAGGATTAGACGTATGAATGACAAGAGAGAAAAGAAGGTCATAAAGACCTGGTCCCGGGCGTCGACTATTTTCCCTGATATGATTGGTCACACCATTGCTGTCTACGATGGGCGCAAGCACGTACCAGTCTATGTCGGTGAAGAAATGGTTGGGCACAAGCTTGGCGAATTTGCTCCTACCCGCACTTTCAAAGGCCACGGTGGTCACACCGAGCGGTCTACAACGTTGAAGTAGGAGGGATACGGAATGGAAGCTAGAGCTATTGCGCGCAACATTCGCATTGCCCCTCGCAAAGCGCGCATTGTCATTGACCTCATACGTGGCAAAAGCGTCGCTGAAGCGGCCAATATTTTGAGGTTTACACCTAAGGTGGCCTCAGAAGTGATTATGAAAGTTATGAATTCCGCCGCAGCTAACGCTGAGAACAACTTACAGCTAGACATCAACAAGCTCTATGTAAAAGAGGCTTTTGTGGATAGCGGGTCTACTCTTAAACGTTGGCATCCTCGCGCCCAAGGGCGTATGTACCAAATTCTCAAGCGTTCCTGCCACATCACGGTCGTGGTAAAGGAAAGATAGGAGGTATTGCAGCGTGGGTCAAAAAGTACATCCCAAGGGATTTCGCATTGGCGTTATCAGGGACTGGGAGTCCAAATGGTATGCTGAAAAGAACTACGCCGACTTGCTCCTTGAGGACTTCAAAGTTCGCCGCTACATTAAAGAGAAGCTCTATGCCACTGGCGTAGGCCAAGTCGTGATTGAGCGCACGGGCAATATTGTACGCGTGTTCATTCATACTGCTAAGCCAGGCATGGTAATCGGGCGCGGTGGTGCCGGCGTAGAAGATCTGCGTAAGGCCCTTGAAGCACTCACTAAGAAACAAGTCTACGTGAACATCATGGAGATCAAAACAGCTGAACTCAGTGCCCAGTTAGTCGCCGAGAACGTGGCTGCGCAAATTGAAAAGCGTATCGCTTTTCGTAGAGCCATGCGTCAGGTTATGGGTCGCACCATGCGCAGTGGCGCCAAGGGCGTGCGCGTGGCCGTGGGTGGTCGCTTGAATGGCGCTGAAATTGCCCGTCGCGAGTGGGCCCGTGAAGGGACGATTCCCCTGCATACTCTCCGTGCAGACATCGACTACGGTGTTGCCACAGCCCATACAGCTTACGGCCAAATCGGCGTTAAGGTGTGGATTTACAAAGGTGAGATTCTGCCAAAGCCAAGCAAGGTGGAAGCAGAGGGAGGCGCGTAAATCATGTTAATGCCGAGCAGAGTCAAGTATCGCAAGGTACACAGAGGTAGAATGAAGGGGCGCACCAAGGGCGGAGCCACTATTGCCCACGGGCAGTATGGACTAGAAGCGTTGGAGGCATCCTGGATCACCAGCCGTCAGATCGAGGCCGCTCGTGTGGCCATGACCCGCTACATCAAGCGTGGTGGACAGGTATGGATTCGTATTTTCCCTCATAAGCCAGTGACGCAAAAGCCTGCCGAAACCCGTATGGGTAGCGGTAAAGGTTCTCCCGAGTACTGGGTAGCTGTGGTCAAGCCTGGCCGCATCATGTTTGAGATCGCCGGTGTCGATGAGGCAACAGCCAAAGAAGCACTGCGCCTCGCCGGGCACAAGCTCCCCATTAGGACAAAGTTCGTGGCACGTGTGGACGTGGGTGGTGAAGTAAATGAAGGTTAAAGACATTCGCGATATGAATGACGCAGAACTAGTCCAGAAGATCGATGATCTTAAGGGCGAACTGTTTAACTTGCGCTTCCGTCTTATAACCGGTCAACTGGAAAACCCCATGCGGATTAAGGAAGTTCGTAAGACAATTGCTCGGGTGAAGACTATTCTCCACGAGCGCGAACTCAACATCGGCTAGGAAGGAGGTTTCGCTGTGGAAGAAAGAAACCTGCGCAAAGTCCGTCAGGGCGTTGTGGTAAGTGACAAGATGGACAAGACTGTGGTTGTGGCCACCGAGCAAATGGTGTCTCACCCCCTGTACGGTCGTATCGTTAAGCAGACTAAGAAGTACAAGGCACATGATGAGAACAATGACGCTCGTGTAGGCGATACCGTCAAAATCATGGAGACTCGACCTCTCAGCAAAGAAAAGTGCTGGCGTTTAGTGGAGATTGTTAAAAAAGCAGAATAGACCCTGCATACAGGAAAGGGGATAATCGTCGTGATTCAAAACGAGACGAGATTAAAGGTTGCAGATAACTCTGGAGCCAAAGAGATCCTCTGCATCAGGGTTCTGGGTGGTACCAGTCGTCGCTACGCTAGGGTGGGCGATATCATCATTGCTGCCGTAAAGGAAGCAACGCCCGGCGGAGTTGTTAAAAAAAGCGATGTCGTTAAAGCCGTTGTCGTCCGCACCACCAAGGACTCCCGTCGCACGGATGGGTCTTACATCAAATTTGATGATAATGCCGCCGTCATCATCGACCAGAACAACAACCCTCGCGGGACCCGTATATTCGGCCCGGTGGCCCGTGAACTCCGGGAGAAGAACTTTATGAAAATAATTTCTCTCGCACCGGAAGTGCTCTAGCCCATGCAGAGGAGGTGCCAAGTATCGTGAAACTTCATGTCCGTAAAGATGACCAGGTTCTTGTTCTAACCGGTAAGGACCAAGGCAAAAAAGGCAAAGTTGTGAGTGCCTCGCCCGAGAAAGGTCGCGTGGTGGTAGAAGGCGTAAACATCGTCAGCCGTCACCGCAAAGCCGCTCCTAATGTGGCCCAAGGCGGCATCATTAAGCAAGAGGCGCCTATACACAGCTCTAACCTCATGGTGATTTGCCCGAGCTGCAAGAAGCCGACTCGGATTTCTCATAAAGAGATGAATGATGGCAAGTTCGTTCGCACCTGCAAAAAGTGCGGCGAGAACATTGACAAGTAGGAAGGAGGGCTAGCCATGACAAGGTTAAAGGAAAAGTACCTTAGTGAAGTGCGGCCTGCCCTGCAAGCAAAATTCGGCTACCAGAACTCCATGGAAATTCCCCGCCTCGAGAAAGTCGTTTTGAACATGGGAGTGGGCAAAGCGGTGGGCAACAGCAAGATTCTCGACGCCGCTGCTAAGGACCTCGGGCTCATATCCGGGCAAAAGCCGGTTATCACCCGGGCTAAGCAGAGCGTTTCGAACTTCAAGCTGCGCGAGGGCATGGCCATTGGCGCTAAGGTAACACTCCGTGGCGAGCGGATGTATGAATTTCTTGATAAGTTCATGAACATCAACCTGCCACGCGTAAGAGATTTTCGTGGTGTGTCTCCCAAATCTTTTGATGGCCGCGGTAACTACACTGTGGGCGTGAAAGAGCAGCTTATCTTCCCTGAAATCGACTACGATAAAGTGGACCACGTTCAGGGCATGGATATTACTATTGTGACAACTGCAATGACTGATGAGGAAGCAAAGGAATTGCTGACCCAGCTAGGGATGCCGTTCCGCGCGTAAGCAAAGGAGGAGAAAATGTGGCCAAAAAGTCGATGATTATCAAGCAAGCTCGGGAACCAAAATTTGCTGTGCGCGGGTATAATCGTTGCCGCATTTGTGGTCGTCCACACGCCTACATGCGTAAGTTCGGAACTTGTAGAATTTGCTTCCGTGAACTTGCCCATGAGGGTCAAATTCCCGGCGTTAAGAAGGCCAGCTGGTAAGGCCCTTCACTTAGGAAGGAGGTTCAATACGTAATGGTTATGACAGATCCTATCGCTGACATGCTGACAAGGGTCCGCAATGCCAACCATGCACTCCACGATAGTGTGGATGTACCCGGCTCAGTGATGAAGAAGAGTATTGCTGAGATATTGAAGACAGAGGGATTTATTCGTGATTACACCTGGGAAGACAATGACAAGCAAGGTATGTTGCGTCTCGTGCTTAAGTTCGGGGCCAATAAGCAGCGCGTCATTTCCGGTGTGAAGCGAATCAGCAAGCCTGGGCTGCGTGTGTATGCCCGCAAAGACGAACTACCCCGTGTTCTCGGGGGCCTAGGTATTGCCATTGTTTCAACTTCGCAGGGGCTGATGACCGACAAGCAAGCTAGGGCCAAGGGCCTTGGTGGAGAAGTCATCTGCTACGTCTGGTAGGGAGGTAACAACATGTCCAGAATCGGCAAGAAACCAATTGTGGTGCCGCCGACGGTTGAGGTTAACCTGAACGGCCAGACCATAGTGGTTAAAGGTCCCAAGGGTACGCTCACCCGTGAGCTGCACGCTGAAGTGCGAGTGTTAGTTCTAGAGAACGAAGTAGTAGTGGAGCGCCTATCTGAGCGCCCCCTGCACAAATCACTGCATGGCGTAACTCGCACCATTATTGCCAACATGGTAGAGGGCGTTACCAAGGGTTTTGAGAAGAAGCTGCAGGCTGCCGGTGTGGGTTGGCGTGCTGCCGTGCAAGGCGGGAAACTTGTTCTCACCGTGGGTTATTCTCACCCGGTAGAGATCAACCCACCCGCAGGCGTGGAATTTAAGACCGAGACCATGGCCAAGCCTCCTTTCGGCAACATTCCGCTGATCACGGTGTCGGGTTGCGACAAAGAAGCCGTGGGGCAGGTGTCCGCCACTATTCGGAGTGTTAGGGAGCCCGAGCCATATCTTGGCAAAGGAATAGCCTATGTCGGCGAAAAGATAATCCGCAAAGCCGGTAAGACATCCAAGTAGTGAACGGGCAAGGAAAGGAGTGAGTCAACGGTGTTTAAGAAGGGCGATAAAAATCAGCTTCGCAAAGTGCGTCATTTACGCGTTCGTAAGAGTGTGTCTGGAACCACTGCGCGCCCAAGGCTAAATGTCTTTCGCAGTTCTAGCCACATCTACGCGCAAATTATTGATGACACAAGAGGACATACTCTTGTTGGCGTTTCTACCCTTAGCCCGGAGCTTTCGGGTCAGCCAGGCGGCAATATCGAGGCGGCTAAGACGGTCGGCAAACTTGTGGCCGAGAAGGCTCTCGCTGCCGGAGTCACGTATGTGGTTTTTGACCGCGGCGGCTACCTCTATCATGGTCGCATCGCTGCGCTAGCGCAAGCCGCGCGCGAAGCCGGACTTCAGTTCTAGCAGCAGTAAGGAGGGAAAACATTGGAACGCATCGATCCTAAAGCTTTAGATTTGACTGAGAAAGTCATAGCGGTCAAGAGAGTCAGTAAGACTCGTAAGGGCGGCCGCGATGCTAGTTTTAGCGCGCTCACGGCAATTGGCGACGGCAAGGGTTATGTCGGCGTCGGCCTCGGGAAAGCGAAAGAAGTTGTCGAGGCCATTCGTAAGGCCAATGAAGACGCCAAAAAGAACCTGGTATATGTACCCATCGTGGAAACATCCATCCCCCATCAAGTCATCGGCACAGCGGGCGCCGGCAAGGTGCTCATGAAGCCAGCCTCATTGGGTACTGGTGTTATCGCGGGTGGTGCGGTCAGGGCGATTTTGGAGCTCGCGGGCGTACGCAATGTTCTTACGAAGTCACTAGGCTCTTCTAATGCCATGAACATGGCGCAGGCGACTTTGGCAGGCCTAAAGTCTCTGCGTACTGCAGAGCAAGTAGCCAAACTCCGCGGTATTTCCGTGGAGAATCTCCTCGGTTAAGGAGGCTAAGCAAATGGCAACATTACAGATTACCCTGACGCGGAGCCTCATTGGTCGGCCAGAGGATCAGCGCGACACCTGTCGTGCTCTCGGCCTCACCAAGACCAACAGTACCGTTCGGCAAGCAGATACCCCTGTTATCCGCGGTATGCTTAAGAAGGTCTCTCATCTGGTCAAGGTTGTGTCTCTGGAGGTGCAAGCATGAAACTGCATAATCTACAACCGGCAGAAGGTTCACGTTTAACCAGCAAGCGCGTCGGCCGTGGTCATGGCTCAGGCAAGGGCAAGACCAGCGGACGCGGTACCAAGGGCCAGTGGGCCCGCACCGGCGGTGGTGTGCGTCCCGGCTTTGAAGGCGGTCAGATGCCTCTCTACCGGCGCTTGCCAAAGCGTGGTTTCAACAACAAGTTCAAGACCTTTTACGCACTGGTGCAGATTGACGATCTTAATGTCTTTCCGGCAGACAGCGTAGTAGATCTTTGCGCCCTGCAGGAAGTAGGCTTAGTCAGAAAGTCACTCGACGGGGTTAAAATTCTCGGCATGGGTGAATTGACACGGGCGCTTACCGTACGGGCTGCCGCCTTTAGCCAAAGTGCTAAAGATAAAATTACCGCTGTTGGTGGAAAAGCGGAGGTGATTTAGATGCTTGAGAGTTTGCGCAACATGTGGCGCATAGAGGAACTGCGTAAACGCATACTCTATACTCTAGGTATCTTTCTCATCATCCGCCTTGGTAATTTTATTCCGGTGCCCGGGGCCAATCGCGAGGCCATGGCACAGTTTCTCGAAGGTCAGGGAGGACTTTTTGGTCTTCTTGACGTCATCTCAGGGGGCGCTCTCGCCAATCTCTCTATTTTTACTTTAACCATCGGTCCCTACATTACGGCGAGCATTATCGTCAACTTGCTCCAAGTAATTATCCCCGCCTGGGAGAAGCTCGCTAAAGAAGGCGACGAGGGACGCAAGAAGCTCAATGAATACACACGCTATGCCACAGTAGTGCTGGCCTTTGTACAAGGCATCGCTACCTCCGCTGGCTTGGCTAGCCAAGGGGTACTGGCACGCGGCATCGCCAATAATGTGCTCACGGCACTAAGCTTTACCGCCGGCACCATGATGATTATGTGGCTAGGCGAACTGATTACCGAGAAGGGTATTGGCAATGGCATTTCTTTGGTCATTTTCGCCAACATCGTCTCGCAAATGCCCGGCACCTTAGCTGGCTTGGTCACTTTCGTGCAGGCAGGTACGCTCAATATTTTCACCGTGTTACTGATTGGCATACTGGCCCTCGTCGTTATCGCCGGTGTGGTCTTTGTGCAAGAGGGAGTACGGCGCGTGCCTGTGCAGTACGCTAAGCGTGTTGTAGGGCGCAAGATGTACGGTGGGCAGACCACCCATATTCCTCTGCGAGTGAATCAGGCTGGTGTTATTCCCGTCATTTTCGCTTCGTCACTACTCATGTTTCCACAGGTGATTGCGCAATTTGTGCAGCACCCTTGGGCACAAAGTATCGCCCAGTTGTTCCGCTTTGGTGGCGCGTTCCACAATATACTCTATGTGGTTCTAATATTTGTCTTCAGCTACTTCTATACTTTCGTGCAGTTTAACCCGAAAGAGCTAGCTGAAAATATGCAAAAGCACGGCGGCGCAATACCCGGCGTGCGCCCAGGTAGAGTTACGGCGGATTTCTTGTACAGGGTTGTCACCCGTCTCACCCTCGTCGGCTCGCTGTTCTTGGTGGCGATTGTGATACTGCCCCTCATTCTTTCTGGTGTGGTGCGTATCGACATCGGGCTAGGCGGCACAGCGCTACTCATCGTAGTTGGTGTGGCGCTAGAGACAATGAAGCAAATTGAGGGGCACCTCGTCATGCGCCACTACAGTGGTTTCATGAAGTAGGATAACGAGATGTCAGATATGAACATTATTCTCATAGGGCCACCCGGGGCGGGGAAAGGTACACAAGCTGCCTTTCTCTGCCAAGAGCTCAGCATACCTCATATTTCATCTGGTGACATGCTTCGCGCCGCGGTCAAGGGCGGCACTGCCCTTGGACTGCTAGCTAAGTCCTACATGGATAGCGGACAATTGGTGCCCGATGATGTGACCATAGGTATTGTTAGGGAGAGGCTTGGACAAGAGGACGCGCGATCTGGATTCTTGCTCGATGGCTTTCCCCGCACTATTCCGCAGGCACTGGCACTAGAAGAAGCTCTCAATGGCTTAAAGCGCGACATTTCTTTGGTGATAAATATTGTGGTGCCGCACGACGAGTTAATCCGGCGCTTGACAGGCCGCTTGGTCTGCAAAAGTTGTGGGGCCACCTACCACACTATGTTTAATCCGTCTCCAAAGGGACAGCACTGTGGTCTGTGTGGCGGAACACTGTATCAGCGCTCTGATGATAGCGAAGAGACGGCCCTAGCCCGACTTCAGGTCTATCTTCGTCAGACCGCACCCTTGCTCGAATACTACGAAAAAACCGGGAAACTAAGGAACATCGATGGACTTCTGCCGATTTCTGAGGTGACAGAGCGACTTAGGACAGTGCTCGCCGAAAGGCTCCATGATCAGTCTTAAATCGGAGCGTGAGCTTGTCATGATGCGGCAGGCCGGTAAGGTCGTGGCCGAGGCTATAGCCGAAGTCGAGCGCCTAGTGCGCCCCGGAGTAAGTACTGGCGAATTAAATGCTCGCGTCGAAAGCCTCATGACTCACCGGGGGGCGCGTCCTGCCTTTAAAGGGTACCACGGTTATCCTGCTAGCATTTGTACATCGGTAAACCATGAAATTGTACACGGTATTCCGGGTTTGAAAGTCCTAAAAGAGGGCGATATTATTAGCATCGATATCGGAGCGGAAATGAATGGGTATTTCGCTGATGCGGCCATTACCTTGCCCGTTGGGGAGATTGACGCCGTGTCGCGACGCTTAATCGAGACTACCGCTCAGGCTTTAGAGGCAGGCATCCGGCAGTGTACAACAGACAAGAGGCTGTCAGATATTTCATACGCCATTCAGTGCGTCGCTGAAACAGCCGGTTTTTCCGTGGTCCGCGAGTATGTGGGACATGGCATAGGCAGGGCCATGCACGAAGATCCCCAGGTGCCTAATTACGGGCGCCCAGGGCGGGGCATTAAACTGTCACCGGGTCTTGTCCTGGCTATTGAGCCTATGGTAAACGTCGGAGGTTATGAGACGAATGTGCTCGCCGATAACTGGACTGTCGTGACCAAGGATGGCAGTCGCAGTGCTCACTTTGAGCACACCGTGGTCATCACGCCACGTGGCCCTGAAATACTCACGAGATGCTGAGCGAGGGAGGTCGAGAGCTTGACTAAGCGCGATGATGTTATTGAGGTAAGAGGCAAGGTAATGGAAGCTTTGCCGAATGCTATGTTTAGAGTTGAACTTGACAACGGCCACAAGATCTTGGCTCACGTTTCCGGTAAGATTCGCATCAATTTTATCCGCATTCTGCCGGGGGATACAGTGACACTAGAGCTTTCACCATACGATTTAACCCGGGGACGCATCATCTACCGCTACAAGTAGAGCTGTCCCCCACAAGGAGGTACCCCAATGAAAGTCAAGCCTTCCGTCAAGCGTATGTGCGAAAAATGCAAATTGATTAGACGTAAAGGGCGTGTCATGGTTATCTGCGAGGAGCCTAGACACAAGCAAGCACAAGGATAGTATCTCGCAGCAAAAACAGGAGGTGGCATTAAACAGATGGCTCGTATCGCAGGTGTAGACCTGCCGAGGGAAAAGCGTGTTGAGATTGCACTCACCTACATTTACGGAATTGGCCGGAGTCGCTCGAGTGATATTCTCGCCAAGACTGGGGTGAGCCCTGACACTCGCGTGCGTGATCTGACCGAGGAAGAAGTAGCTCGGCTTAGAGAAACGATTGACAAAGGATTCCCTGTTGAAGGGGATTTGCGGCGCGAAGTTACTGCCAGCATCAAGAGACTTATCGAGATTGGTTCCTACCGTGGCTTGCGCCATCGCCGCGGTCTGCCTGTCCGTGGGCAGCGCACAAAGACTAATGCTCGCACCCGCAAGGGCCCACGCCGTACCGTCGGTGCGAAGCGTAAGTAGTCGAAGGAGGAGAAGCGCATGGCAAAACGTAAAGCAGCTGCAGCTAAAGTAAAGCGTCGCGAACGCAAAAACGTCGAGTTTGGCGTGGCGCATATTATGTCGACATTTAACAATACCATGGTGACCATTACGGACAAGGCCGGCAATACCTTATCCTGGTCATCGGCCGGTAATGCTGGCTACAAGGGTTCTCGTAAGAGTACGCCTTTCGCCGCGCAAATTGCTGCCGAAAACTGCGCCAAGGTAGCTATGGATCAAGGTTTGCGTGAAGTAGAAGTTCACGTTAAGGGCCCTGGTTCTGGTCGCGAGGCCGCAATTCGTAGCCTCCAGGCCGCTGGCCTCGAAGTAAGTTCTATTAAAGACGTAACCCCTGTACCACACAATGGTTGCCGGCCGCCTAAGCGGCGTCGCGTCTAGGAGAGGGAGGAAAGCATAATGGCAAGATATATAGGTCCGGTATGCCGGCTCTGCAGACGCGAGGGAACAAAGCTTTTCTTAAAGGGCACTCGCTGCTATACAGGCAAGTGTGCCATTGACCGTCGCGGGTATGCGCCTGGCCAGCATGGACAAGGACGCAAGAAACCCACTGAGTATGGTATACAGCTGCGCGAAAAGCAAAAAGCCCGCCGCATTTACGGCGTTCTTGAGCGTCAGTTCCGTCGGTACTTCTTTACCGCAGCGCGGGAAAAGGGTATCACCGGCGAAAGACTGTTGCAGCTCCTTGAGCTAAGACTAGATAACGTAGTGATGCGGGCAGGTTTTGCCGATTCACGCAGCCAAGGTCGCCAACTAGTGCGCCATGGTCACTTTATCGTCAACGGACGCCGCGTCAATATTCCGTCCTACCTCGTAAAGCAAGGCGATGTAATCGCTGTAGCCGAAAAGAGCCACAAACTCGTTGTTTTTGAAGGGGTTGCCGACAACATGAAGGGGCGTCGGGTTGTGCCTTGGCTCCTTTTGGAGCCGCAAGCTCTCAGGGTAAGTGTCACTGGGCTGCCAAAGAGAGAAGACATCGATATTCCAGTACGCGAGCACCTTATTGTGGAGAGATATTCGAGATAGGGCACCCTCAGACCGGAACAGTCAGGGAAGTAAGGAGGGTAATCGCCTAAATGTTAGAATTGGCAATGGAAACACCCAGGGTGACTCGCCAAGAAGGAACGACCACGTACGGCAAGTTTGTGGTGGAGCCGCTGCAGCGCGGTTATGGCACCACCTTAGGCAATGCCTTGCGTCGGATACTACTTTCTTCTCTACCCGGAGCTGCTGTCACCTCTATTAAGATCGAAGGCGTGTTGCACGAGTTTTCGACCGTGCCTGGCGTCGTTGAGGACGTGACCGACATCGTCTTAAACATTAAGACGCTGCGTTTGCGCATCCATTCGCCCGGAGAAAAAACTCTCCGCATTGAGAAGGTCGGCGAAGGCATAGTAACGGCAGCGGACATCATAACTGATTCCGATGTTGATGTTTTAAACCCTTCACTGGTTATTGCCACACTTGACAAGGACGCTCGACTGTTCATGGAAATGACGGCTATCGGGGGACGTGGGTACAAGCCTGCGGAGCGCAACAAGAAACATCAACAGCCCATAGGCGTCATACCAGTGGACTCAGTGTTCACGCCTGTTACAAGGGTCAACTACAGCGTCGAGAATACGCGCGTGGGCCAGCATACGGACTACGACAAGCTTATTCTAGAAGTCACGACGGATGGTAGTTTGAGCCCCGAAGAGGCCGTGAGTGTTGGCGCGAAAATAATGAGCGACCATCTGCACCTCTTTGTCAGTTTGACAGAGAAGGCGGAGTCTACCAAGACCTTGGTAGACAGGGCCGAGAACATTAGGGATCGCATTATGGAGATGGCCATAGAAGAACTAGATCTATCAGTTCGTTCCTTTAACTGCTTAAAGCGCGCTGGCATCAACACGGTCCACGAGCTCACGAGTAAGACAGAAGACGAAATGATGAAAGTACGCAACTTGGGTAAAAAGTCGTTAGAGGAAGTGCAGCACAAGCTCGCTGAACTTGGACTCTATCTTACTAAAGCCGAAGAGTAAGGGGGGAATGACATGTCTTACCGCAAATTAGGGCGCAGAACTAATCACCGTCGCGCTTTGCTGCGCAACTTGGCAACTACTTTGTTGCGCTTAGGTCGCATGGAAACAACCGAGACCCGGGCCAGCGAAGTGCAGCGCATCAGTGAAAAGCTTATTACCTTGGGCAAGCGTGGCGATTTACATGCCCGCCGTCAGGCGTTGTCGTACATCTTTGATGAAGATGTAGTGACTAAGCTCTTTACAGAGATTGCGCCTAAGTACAAAGACCGCGAGGGTGGCTACACTCGCATCATGAAGTCAGGCGTGCGCCGCGGCGATGCGGCACCGCAGGCCATTATTGAGCTGGTGGAGTAACCCCCACCAGCTTTTTTTATGGGCCCTGATTTCGGTGATGCCCACATCCCTAGGGGAGGTGAACGGGTATGACAATTCTCGAGGTAGAAGACCTCAAGCATAGCTATCGCGGACATGAGGGCGACACTGTTGCTCTCGCGGGAGTTGATTTAAAGGTGCAGCAGGGTGAATTTGTCGCGGTCATCGGTCGCAATGGCTCTGGCAAGAGCACGCTGGCCAAGCATTTTAACGCCATCCTGCTACCCTCTGGCGGGCGAGTACTAGTAGAGGGCCTCGACACGCGGGATGAGGCCCTCTTGTGGGCTGTGCGCCAAAGGGTAGGCATGGTTTTTCAGCACCCAGATAATCAGATTGTGGCTACCATTGTCGAAGAAGATGTCGCCTTTGGGCCAGAGAACCTTGGCGTACCGACCCAAGAGATTATCGAGCGTGTTGACGAGTCACTTCGCCAGGTCGGTATGGAAGCGCTACGCACCCATGCCCCCCACCTATTGTCTGGTGGGCAGAAGCAGCGTGTCGCCATCGCTGGGGTGTTGGCAATGCGCCCTAAGGTTATTGTGCTAGATGAGGCCACTGCCATGCTCGACCCCATCGGCCGGGCCGAAGTGATGAACACCATCCTGCGTCTCAACAAGGAGCAGCATATGACGGCGGTTCTAATAACCCACCACATGGACGAAGCAGTTAGAGCAGACCGTGTCGTGGTTATTGATGAGGGCCAGGTGGTGCTTTCTGGCTCGCCCGCAGAAGTCTTCTGCCAGTACGAGCTCCTCGAGTCCTTAGGTCTTGATGTACCTGTAGCCACGAAGCTGGGCATAGAACTGGAGAGGAGTGGGCTGCCTCTACCGCAACATGTTTTGACGGCAGCTCAGTTGGTCGACGAACTATGCCAATTAAACTAGAACAGGTCAGCTTCGTCTATGCCGAGGGCAGCCCCTTTCAGCAGCACGCCTTGAAGGACATCAACTTGACCATTAATGACGGTGAATTTGTCGGCATTATCGGGCAGACAGGCTCGGGCAAGTCCACCTTGGTGCAGATGCTAAACGGTTTGCTTAAGCCTACCTCTGGCACAGTCACCGTCAATGGTCTAGTGACTACCGCTAAGGGCGTCAAGTTAAAAAGCTTGCGACAGGAAGTCGGCCTAGTGTTTCAGTTCGCCGAGCATCAGTTGTTCGCCGAGTCCGTCGCGGCCGATGTGGCTTTTGGCCCCCTGAATCAGGGTGTGCCCGCGCTAGAGCTTGCCTCGCGTGTGGACAGCGCCATCTTGACTGTGGGCTTGCCACTTGAGATTAAGCAGCGCTCACCCTTTGAGTTATCTGGCGGGCAAATGCGGCGCGTGGCTATTGCTGGGGTCCTAGCCATGAACCCCAAGGTTCTTATTTTGGACGAGCCTACCGCGGGGCTAGACCCCCGCGGCCGCGATGAAATCCTAGCCCGCATCCGGGAGCTTCATCGCGAGCGCGGCATCACCGTGATCTTGGTTTCGCACAGCATGGAAGATGTGGCGCGCTTAGTCGATCGCCTTGTAGTCATGCACGAGGGACAAGTAATTCATGATGCCCCGCCACGCGAGGTCTTTGCGCATGGTGCGGCACTTAAGGCCATAGGTCTCGGCGTACCACAGGCTACCGAGGTGCTGCAACTACTGCGGCAGCGGGGTTGGGCGGTGCCAGAGGTAGCGTTGACCCTCGAAGAGGCGCGTCAGGCCATAGCCCAAGCCTTCGGCGAGAGGAGGGCGCGCGCTTGAGCTTTAAGCAGAATATTACCCTCGGGCAGTACCTGCCGGGCAGTAGTGCGGTACATCGCCTCGACCCACGCACCAAGCTCCTGATGTCCTTTAGCTTTATCATGGTGCTGTTTATTGTGCGTGGCGGCTGGGTGACTTATGGTATTTTAGGGCTGGCGGCCCTGCTCACCATCCTTACGGCCAAATTGCCTCTAGGCATGGTGGCACGTGGCTTGCGCCCCATTCTCATCATCTTGTCACTGACCATAGTCCTGCACATTTTTTCTACGCGTGAGGGTGTCGTGCTCTTTAGATGGTGGTTCCTCGCGGTCTACTCCGGTGGCATCAATCAGGGCTTGCTCTTGGCCGCACGGCTAGTGCTCCTAGTGTTATCGACCTCGGTACTAACCCTGACGACTTCACCTATTGCTCTCACCGACGCCATTGAATATGTCTTGAAACCATTTAAAAGAGTGGGCTTGCCGGCACATGAGTTAGCCATGATGATGACCATTGCCTTGCGGTTTATTCCTACCCTTATTGAAGAAGCCGAGAAGATAATGAAGGCACAGTTAGCGCGCGGCGCAGACTTTGAGAGCGGTGGCCTTATGAAAAGAGCCAAAGCCCTTTTGCCCCTCCTCATACCTCTCTTTATCTCGGCCTTTAGGCGGGCGGATGAGCTGGCTATGGCCATGGAGGCGCGGTGCTATCGTGGCGGGGACAGCAGAACTAAGTTTAAAGTGCTGCGCTACACCATGCTTGACAGCTACGCTTGGGTGCTTTTCGCGGCACTCTCTGCCCTAGCTCTATATGTGAGTTATCTCTAATGAATCTTAAACTGGTTATTGAGTATGACGGTACGGACTTCTGTGGCTGGCAGCTCCAGCCAGGGCAACGCTCGGTGCAGGGCGAGATGGAGAACGCCATTGCCGCCCTCACCGGTCAGACAGTTAGGCTGCACGGGGCAGGTAGAACGGATAGTGGTGTACACGCCCTGGCTCAAGTAGCTAACTGCCAGCTAGAGACGAAGATTCCCCCCGGGCGTTTTGCCGCCGCACTCAATCCGCTCCTGCCTAGTGACGTCAAGGTGTTGTCAGCCGAGGCCGTCAGTGATAGCTGGCATGCCCGCTTCTCGGCGCAGGGCAAGGTGTATGTTTACCGGCTTCTTTTGTCGCCGTCGCCGCGCCCGCTCGCTAGGCACCGCGCCTACCGTCTGCCCCCAAACCTTGACCTAGACGCCATAGAGCGTGCCTTGCCTCTCTTTGTCGGCCGCCACGATTTTCGTGCCTTTGCCGCCAAAGGAAGTAGTGCTTTGACGACGGAGCGCACGATTACTAGGGCGGAGCTTACTAGGCGGGGAGAACAATGCGACCTCGTCTTTAGCGGGGACGGATTTCTCTACCACATGGTGCGTATCATAGTAGGCGACCTCGTTAGTGTCGCCCTGGGCAAGCTGACGACCCAGGACATTGCCTCCGCCCTTGCCACCGGCTACCGCTCGCGCCCGCCCGTCACGGCCCCCGCGCAGGGTTTGTACTTGGTAGAAGTTATCTACGATGACGAGCCCTTATGTTGACAAGGCCGCGCGGAGATAATAGAATAGTAGACGTCCGATTGAGCCCCGGACAAAGCCTTTTACGTTTATAAATTTGACAAACCTTTTAGGGAGGGAACCCCATGCGTAGCACTTACATCGCCAAAGAAGGTGAAGTGGAGCGGAAGTGGTGGGTAGTTGATGCTACCGGCCAGTCACTCGGACGCCTCGCCAGTGAGGTTGCTGCTATTCTCCGCGGCAAATTGAAACCCGAGTTTACCCCCCACCTTGACACTGGCGATTTTGTTATCGTTATTAATGCCGACAAAGTCGTACTGACAGGAAAGAAACTGCAGCAAAAGATGTACAATCGCCACTCTGGCTATCCGGGGGGTTTTCGCGCCACGAGTTACGACGTGTTGATGAAGACCAAGCCCGAATTCGTCATCGAAAAGGCTGTTAAAGGCATGCTGCCACATAACCGCCTCGGCCGTGCCCAGGGTAAGAAGATTAAAGTCTACCAGGGCACAGAACATCCCCACGCCGCACAATTGCCCGAAGTTTGGACCATGAGAGGTTAGGAAAGGAGGAGGTAAAATTGGCTACACTACAATATCGCGGCACAGGTCGCCGGAAGACGTCCGTGGCAAGAGTTCGTCTAGTGCCTGGCTCGGGGAACATCGTCATCAATCGCAAAGGCATCGATGACTACTTCGGGCTAGAGACGCTCAAGCTAATTGTGCGTCAACCCCTCGTCCTAACCAATACCACTGGTAGCTACGATGTCATCGCCTTAGTGCATGGCGGTGGTGTTTCTGGGCAGGCGGGGGCCATTAGACATGGTATCGCCCGTGCTCTCATCGTTGTCGACGCGGCCATGCGTCCCACACTCAAGAAAGCGGGACTCTTGACGCGTGACCCCCGTATGGTTGAGCGCAAAAAGTACGGCTTGAAAAAAGCTCGTCGTGCACCCCAATTCTCCAAACGTTAAATCAAGCAAGCCATGGGTTTATCCCGTGGCTTTTTGTTTTGCCGAGACTTTGACTCCGGGAGTATTGTTTGACGCGCATTCGTCATAGATATGCACTATCTATGGTCAGGGGGCGAAGGTGCAAGTGTTAAGACGTTTATTGTTCTTGCTGTTATCCCTCGTCGTCTTGCTGGGGCCTCTGTTTCTCGTTAATACTTCGCGCCCAGTGGCCACCATTTGCACTCCTCTCGCAGACAAAGTAATCGCCGTTGACCCAGGTCACGGTGGCGTCGACCCCGGGGCTATTGGTCCGGACGGCCTGCTAGAGAAAGACATAGTGCTAGACATTGCCCTCAGGCTACGTACGCTGCTACAGTCTGCCGGTGCTACCGTGGTGATGACTAGGGAGACTGACATAGACTTAAGTGATGCGGCACTTGGGCGGCAGTACTCGAAGCGTAAGCGCCAAGACTTACAGCGGCGGGTAAAGCTCATTAACGACAGTAATGCTAGAGTGCTGATCTCGATTCATGTTAATAGTATGGCCTCCGCGCGTTGGTCGGGGGCGCAGGTCTTTTATCATCAGGATGCCCCCGAAAGCCGGCGCTTGGCGGAGACGATTCAGTACGTCCTGCGCGAACATTTGCAGAACACCACGCGCCAGATAGCCACAGGCGACTTCTATATAACGCGCGTGAGTGCCTGCACAGCGGTACTAGTGGAGGTGGGGTTCATTTCTAACCCCACGGAGGCCAGACTGTTGGCGAGCGCAGATTATCGGGCGCAGCTGGCCGCGGCGATATTTGGCGGTCTCTTACACTACTGGCACCAGCCCTAGCCGACCATGTGCCCAAATTTAGGCGCAACACGCCGAAATATCGGCGCTATTTTCATGCAGAAACGCATAAAGGCGCATACCCATGAAAAAATGCGCAAACGCAGATGAAATTTCTCTCTTGTTGGCATGATAATTGCTAGAATATATATGAGATTGCGGTAAGTCTACGAACCGCACAGAAGGGGGACTAAATATGGCTAAGGTAAAAGTGATTCTCTGGGGTCTAGGAGCAATGGGTGGTGGCATGGCTAGGCTACTACTGCAAAAACAGGGGGTGGAGATTGTCGGGGCTATCGACCTTCATCCCGACAAGGTGGGAAAATCGCTAGGGACGGTTCTTGGCGGTTCAGCGCTCGACATCACAGTCAAGGGCGACGCCGCCGAGGTAATCGTCCCCGGGGCCGCAGACATTGTCTTGGTCTCTACCGGTTCTTTCACTCGCGAGGTCTTTCCGCAACTTGAGCTCGTCGCCAAGGCCAAGATGAACTGTATCACCATCGCTGAAGAAATGGCCTACCCACAGGCGCAAGAGCCCGAGCTAGGGGCAAAGCTAGACAAGATGTTTAAGCAAGCAGGCGTTTCATTGCTCGGCACCGGCATTAACCCCGGTTTTGTGCTCGACTCGCTCATCATCGCTTTAACAGGGGTATGCACCCATGTCGAGAGCATTAAGGCTGTGCGCATTAATGACCTCTCGCCCTTTGGTCCCACAGTAATGCGCACCCAAGGCGTAGGCACCACTCTAGCCGACTTTAATGCTGGTATTGCCTCTGGCAACATCGTCGGCCATGTCGGCTTTCCGGAATCCATTAGCCTTATCGCTGCGGCACTTGGCCTTAAAATAGACCGCATTGAAGAAGTTAAAGAGGCCATCGTCTCACACACCTATCGCGAAACGCCCCATGTAAAAGTAGAGCCGGGCATGGTCGCTGGCTGCAAGCATATTGCCTATGCCTACAGTGGGGACAAGTTGGTCATTACACTCGAGCATCCGCAGCAAGTAAGGCCCGAAACAGAGCAGATTGAGACTGGAGACTATATTTTTGTCACCGGCACACCCAATATCAACATGGCCATAAAGCCTGAGATTCCAGGTGGCATCGGCACCATAGCCATGACCGTGAATATGATTCCGGCCGTAATTAATGCCGCGCCTGGGCTACGCACTATGTCTGACCTACCCATTCCGCGCGCTCTCATGGGGGATATCAGCCAATTGGTGGAGGCGAGCAAGGGGTGTTAAGTCAGGTCGGCAGCTGGGTCGAAATTGCCTGGGTGGCCATGACCCCCGCTGAGCGGGCCGAGCAGCTGCCCGAAAGTAGCAAGACAGTGCCCGTGGTGGCCAGAGTAAAAGGCTTTGCCATGGCTAGTGTCGCGCTAGGGGCAGAGCTAAGCGTTAAGACGCTATCGGGACGTACTCTGTCGGGGACCTTAGTCGATTTGGAGCCCGTCCATACGCATAGTTTTGGGCGGCCGCAGCCTTTACTTTTGGCCATTGGTGGCTTCCTGCGGGAGGAACTGCGGTCATGACGAGCTACAAAGACATCATCGCTAAGAAGAGAGAAATTACGGCTAAGGCACTAGGTTTTGCCTACGAGAAGCATGAACAGGGCGGCTTAGCCTTTGACTACGAAAGCATGATGAATAACACCGGGTACACCTTAGATGAGATACGGCGCATTCAACTCGAGACGGGTGTGGGCAACACGCCGCTACTGGAACTGCGGCAAATCACTCGCCTAGCTCGTAAGTATGCCCCACCTGGCAAGGGGGCCCGTATATTTCTTAAAGACGAGGCCGCTAACCCAAGCGGCAGCTTTAAGGCGCGGCGCGCCGCGATTTCTGTCTATCATGCCGCCAAGCTAGGTTACGCCGGCGTCGTGGCGGCTACCTCTGGCAACTATGGCGCAGCGGTGGCCTCCCAGGCGGCCATGCGCGGGCTTAGAGCGATTATCGTGCAAGAAGTGTACGACAGCAAAGGTCTCGGCCAGCCCGAAATACTAGAAAAAGGCCGTGCCTGCGAAGCGTACGGGGCAGAAGTAGTACAGCTTACGGTGGGTCCTGAGCTCTTCGCTATTTTTCTGCAAGTGCTTGATACGACCAGTTACTTTAACGCTTCTCTTTACACGCCCTATGGAATTGCCGGCATTGAGACTCTAGGAGTAGAAATTGTGGCCGAGGTGCGTGCGCGGACAGGCCGCGACCCCGATGCCGTGGTCATTACCCATGCGGGGGGCGGCAATGTCACTGGCACAGCGCGCGGCCTCAAAAAGGCGGGGGCCGAGGCCTGCTGTGTCATCGGTGCAAGCGTAGACCTAGGTGGCCTACATATGGCGAGCGACAGCGACTTTAATCGCAAATCCTTCACGACCGGGCATACGGGGTTCTCTGTTCCCTTTACCACTTGGCCGGACCGCGCCGATGTGCCGCGTAATGCGGCGAGGTCGCTCCGCTACCTCGACCGTTTCGGTACTGTCACTCAAGGTGAGGTCTTTTATGCCACCGAAATGTTAGCACAGCTCGAAGGCCTAGAGCGCGGACCGGCAGGCAATGTTTCTTTGGCGGCTGCCTTCGCCCTGGCGCAAACTATGGATGAGGACCAAGTAATCGTGGTGCAAGAGACCGAGTACACAGGGGCAGGTAAACACCCTAGTGCTCAGCTCGCTTTTGCAGAGTCACAAGGTATCGCCCTGTCCTCTGGTGACCCGCGGGGGAGCGTCCCCGGTAAATCAATCATTATCCCCTCGCACCCTAACTTGCTGCAATTTAAAGAGCTCAGCATGGACGCGTTACGTCAGTCTTACTTGCGGAACGCTCTCGCCCACAAAGGCGCAGGTCTCTTGTCGCCACGCGAGGTAGAGTTTCTCAGTGAAGACAGTCGGACACCGCAGAGCTTGGTCTGGCAAGTAGTCGGTAAGTAGTCACATTTTGAATTAGGGAGGCAATTTATGCAGCGTAGCGATGATTTTGCCACACGCCGTCAACACCTCGCGGTGCTTAGCGAGGCCGAGCTAGAAAAACGTTTTTGGTTCCTCGCGGACAAAATTATGCAGCCCCTAGTCGACCTAGCCGAAAAACATACTTCTCCCTCCATCGAAAGATCCGTTCTCCTGCGCATGGGCATTTCTTCTGTCGAGGCGGGCTCCCTAGTTAAACGCGTTATGGAATTAGGCCTCTTGGGTAAGGGCGCTGGGCATGTACTGGTGGCCATGGCCAAGCTAAACAGCTGTTCTATCAATGAGGCAGCGGACAAACTTATGACGCTACAGGGCGGCGAGCAAGCAGTGCAACATTTCAAGGGGGGCGCGCGCTAATGGACAAGCTGGTAAAAAACGAAAAAATAAATGTCCCCGCCATTCTCGAGAACTTAGCAAGCTACCGCCCTCGCCGCCAAGGATGGACTTGGCGCACCAAGGTGCCTCAGCAAGTAATCAACAATCTTAAATATCAGCAGACCTCCGAGAATCTCACCCAGAGCATCCCCCTGCCTGCCGCCAAGCATTTCGGTGGCATAGACCCCCAGCCCGATTGCGTTATCACCACCGAGATTGCCTCCGGCCGCTTTGAAGACGACATTAGGCGCATGCGCATGGCCGCTTGGCATGGGGCTGACCACATTATGGTTATTCGCACGGCGGGGCAAAGCCACTACGATGGCCTTATTGAGGGAACTCCGGAGGGCGTGGGTGGCGTGCCCATCACGCGTAAGCAAATCCGCGCCTCGCGCAAAGCACTAGACCTAATTGAAGACGAGGTAGGGCGGCCTATCAACCTCCACTCCTATGTATCTGGCGTGGCTGGGCCAGAGATTGCCGTACTCTTTGTGGAAGAAGGCGTGAATGGCGCCCACCAAGACCCGCAGTACAATGTGCTTTACCGAAATGTGAATATGTATCGTAGCTTCGTCGACGCGGCCGTGGCCAAGAAACTGATGGCGAGCGCCGGCATGGCACAAATAGACGGCGCGCACAATGCCAACGCTACGGCTCGCGAAGGCTACAAGGTCATGCCCGAGCTCCTCGTACAGCATGCCCTTAATAGCTCTTACTCGAGGCTCGTCGGCATGGACCCAGGCAACATCTGTCTCTCTACCGTGCCGCCTTGTGCTGCGCCGGTGCCCGCCTTTCAGTATGACCTACCCTATGCCGTAGCTCTGCGCGAACTCTTTAAGGGCTATCGCATGAGGGCGCAAATGAACACCAAGTACATCGAATCAGATACGCGCGAGGCGACCGTCACCCATACCCTTAACCTGCTTATCTCGCGCCTGACTTCTGTAGATATCCAAAGCACCATTACGCCCGACGAAGGGCGCAATGTGCCCTGGCATTACAACAATATCAGTGCCGTAGCCACCGCCAAGCAGGCACTCCTTGCTCTTGACGGCCTCCTCGACATGGTCGAGATTAAGCGCGAGGGCGTCCTCGGGACAAGAGTACGCGAGCTCAAGGAGCGGGCGGTCCTCTTTATGGAAGAGATGCTTGAAGTGGGCGGCTACTTTAACGCTGTCGAGGCCGGCTTCTTTGTCGATAGCGGCCACTATCCGGAGCGTAATGGCGACGGCATTGTACGTAAGAGCGACCGCGGAGTGGCCGCCGATACTATCGTGCCGCGCGATAGCGACTACTTTGCGCCGGTCTGCGTTCACTTTGGCTACAACAATGTTCCTGCAGAGTACAGCACGGCATGCGAGCCGACCGCTGGCTGCACCCTGTGTGTGGAAGAAAAAGTCGCCTACATCGACGAGCTCGACGAGTGGGATAATGCTAATCGCCGCCTGTCCGAGACGGCCGAATTGCGCGAGCAAGGGCTCATCAAGCCAGAGGTAGAGTGGGCGGGGGATGGCATCGTCAATGTGCAGATGTTTTTACCTGCCGAGCCTAGGCTAGCTCACTTTAGCGCCCTTGAACTCGCTAAACAGATGAACCTTACTGACCCGCAAGTCATACACAAGCAGGTCATGCAGCAGGCAGAAGGAACCTACCTCGAAGTTAAGGGCAAGCTAAATGCCTTTGTCGACCCTAGTTCTTTGCGCCTACCTGAGGAAGAAGTCGTACTCAGTGCCGACGAAGTACGCGCCGATGTGCACGCCAAGCCGCTCCGCGTGGTGGCTGCCACCGTAGGGCAAGATGAGCATTCCGTTGGTCTGCGCGAGATTATCGACATCAAGCACGGCGGTTTAGAAGGTTACGGCGTGGAGTGCCACTACCTCGGCACCTCAGTTCCCATCGATAAGGTGGTAGATGCCGCCATCGAGCTTGATGCGCGCGCCATCCTTATTTCTACCATCATCACTCACTCCGACATACACCGCATCAATATGCGGCGCTTGCATGACCTCTGTGTAGAAAAGGGCGTGCGTGACAAGCTCATAGTTTTAGGCGGTGGCACGCAAGTGACCAATGAGATAGCCGTGGAATGCGGCCTTGATGCCGGCTTCGGCCGCGGTACCAAGGGCATACATGTGACCAGCTTCATGGTTAAGAATCGCCGGGAGCGTGGCTTAAGTTGAGCCTAGTCGCTGCCGATGTCCTCGTGGCGGAGATAGGCAGCACCACCACCGTCGTCAACGCCTTTATGGGGCTAAACACCGCCTCGCCGCGCTTCCTTGGGCAGGGCATGGCACCTACCTCTGTCCTCGCGGGAGATGTTAACCTTGGTCTGTCTCTGGCTATAGCCGACTTAAAAACGCGCCTTGGTGCACAGTTGACTTGGCAGCGCATGCTAGCTGTAAGTAGCGCCGCCGGGGGGCTACGCATGACTGTACATGGCCTAGCCTACGATATGACGGCGCGCGCCGCGCGCGAAGCAGCTCTTGGCGCAGGCGCCATCGTCAAGTTAATCACGGCGGGGGAACTCACGGCGTCAAACCTAGAGCAGCTAGTCGCCGTGAAGCCTAATATTATACTCCTCGCCGGGGGGGTGGACTACGGCGAGCGGCAGACAGCCATCGCCAATGCGCAAAAGCTCGCCCTGCTGCCGCTCTCTGCCCCCATTGTGTACGCGGGCAACATCGCCTGCCGCGAAGAAGTGACCTCTATTTTACGCGCGAAGGGCAAGCGAGTGTTGGCGGTGGATAATGTCTACCCACGCATTGACGAGCTTAACATCGAGCCGACCAAGCGAGCCATACAACAAGTCTTTGAGGAGCATATCGTGCACGCACCGGGCATGGAGCGCCTACGCGAAATGGTGGAGGGAGCCATATTGCCTACCCCCGGCGCGGTGATGCGCGCGGCCGAATTGCTCTACCAGCAGATTGGCGACCTGCTCGTGCTCGACGTGGGCGGAGCGACCACCGATGTTCATTCCGTGACAGTGGGCAGCGAGGAGCTAGCGCGCTTAGCGCACAGCCCTGAGCCGGTGGCCAAACGCACCGTGGAAGGTGATTTAGGGGTCTACGTAAACGCTAATTGTGTCGCAGAGCTGGTGACCCCTTTTGAGGCCGAAAAAGCAGGGGTGGACCTGGCTCGGACCATGTCTGCTTGGGGTCCTCTGCCACGTAGCGATGAAGAACTGCGTGTCTTGCACCTCTTAACCCAGAAAGCCGTGCACACGGCCTTAGGCCGCCATGTGGGGCGCATTAAGCACCTCTATGGGCCGGGCGGCAAAGTTGTCGTCGCCGAGGGCAAGGACCTGACCGCCGTTAAGTCGGTAGTGGGTACAGGCGGGCCACTGACCAAGCTTCGCGGCGCGCGGGAAATATTGCAGAGTGCGCTACGAGTAACCGCCAAGCACGAAATGTACCCTAGGGATTATCGCGTCCTCATCGACAGGCACTACAATATGGCTGTGCTCGGGGTGCTCAGTCAGGAGTACGAGGCAGCGGCAACGCAGTTAATGCTCGATAGTTTGGAGTGGGGGAGTAGCAATGCCATATCTCACGATTGATCTAGGGCGCTTAGCCCACAATGCCGCCCTTATCTGCCAAGCGGCAGCGGCAGAGGGCGTCAGCGTCTATGCGGTGACAAAGGTGCTTTGCGGCGAGGCGGCTGTGGCAGCGGTATTTCTCGAGGCCGGGGCTGCCGCAATTGCTGATTCGCGCCTTGAAAACATCGCGCGCATGAGAGAGGCGGGCGTCTTAGGCCCCTTTGTTTTGCTGCGCATTCCGACTCCGAGCGCGGCGCGCGACGTAGTTCGTCTGGCCGACATCAGCCTTAATTCAGAGCTGGCGACCTGCCAGGCACTAAATGCGGCTGCCAAAGAGGCCGGTAGAGCTCACCAAGTAATCTTGATGGTAGACGTCGGCGACCTGCGCGAAGGCGTGTGGCCAGATGATTTTGGTGCTCTGCTAGACGAAGTCAAGCAGCTGCCGCACCTTGAAATTATCGGTGTCGGGACTAATTTGGCCTGCTTTGGGGGCGTTGTCCCCGAGGCGGCTAATCAAGCAGTGTTGCGTCGGCTCGCACTACAGGCAGAAGCAATCCTTGGCAGGCCCATGCTCGTCTCTGGCGGCAATTCTAGCAGCCTCTCCTTATTGGCCCATAAAAACATGGGCCCTGGCATTAACAACCTGCGTATAGGTGAGGGCATCATCCTCGGGCGCGAAACTATAAGTCGCGAGCCTATACCGGGGGCATACTTAGACTGCTGCCTTATCACAGCCGAGATTATCGAGCTCAAAGACAAGCCCTCGGTGCCGCACGGCACCATAGGACAAGATGCCTTTGGCAATGTGCCAACCTTTGTAGATCGGGGTCGGCGCACACGGGCCATTCTAGATATTGGTCGCCAGGATACCGTGCCCGAAGGCCTCCAGTCGCTCCTGCCTGGTTGCGAAGTGCTAGGGGGCAGCAGTGATCACCTTATACTTGATACCACCCTGGCACCGCACCTAGCCGTGGGGGACCACGTTTCCTTTATTCCTAGCTATGGCGCTCTCTTGGCGGCGGCAACCTCACCCTATGTGAAAAAAGTCTATGTCAGGTGAGTGGCGACAAGATCTCGACATAAAACGCGTTTAAAATATCGCCGCGTATTTCCCGGGAAATTTTGACGAATCTTGCGGCGAAGCAGGACAAGATGCGACATTTCCCGTATAAAGGATGATAGTGACGTAATCTACGAATTCATTGTCGATGAGGAGGAACAACATGTCGGAAAGAATTGTTATCGCCTTTGGCGGCAACGCCATTTTGCAGTCTAAGCAAAAGGGCACGGTCGAGGAGCAGCGGGCCAATGTGCATGCCGCCTGCTTAGCGGTTGCCGACTTAGTGGAGGCGGGCCACCAAGTGGTCGTCACCCACGGGAACGGACCCCAGGTAGGAGCCGTCTTGCTGCAAAACGAAATCGCGAAAGAGCAAGTGCCCGCTATGCCCCTAGATATGTGCGGAGCGGCCACGCAAGGTCAAATTGGCTACATGATACAGCAATCTTTGGCCAATATCCTTAAGGAGCGGGGTATCGCTAGGCCTGTAGTGAGTATTGTTACGCAAGTGCTAGTTAATGCCAACGACCCCGCCTTTAAGTCGCCTACTAAGCCTATCGGGTCGTTCTATAGTGCTGAGGACGCGGCTCGTTTCAGCACCGAAAAAGGTTGGTCCATGAAAGAAGACAAGGCTCGGGGCGGCTGGCGTAGGGTAGTGCCCTCGCCTGACCCCATTGGTCTAGTAGAAAAGACGGCGGTACAGAGCTTGCTTGATGCGGGGGCCATTGTCGTCACGAGCGGCGGGGGCGGTATCCCCGTGGTAGAAGCAAATGGTCAGTACATAGGTGTAGAAGCAGTTATCGATAAAGACTTGGCGGGCGAGCGTCTAGCTTGTGACGTCAAGGCCGATACTCTCATGATTCTCACCGACGTGCCCCAAGCGGCTATTAATTTTAATACACCCGAGCAAAAGAACCTCGGCACCATCACTTTAGACGAAGCCAAGACCTACCAGAGCCAAGGTCACTTCGCCGCAGGAAGCATGGGCCCTAAGATGCTAGCCGCCCTGCGCTTTATCGAGGACGGGGGCAAGAGGTCCATCATTACTTCGCTCGCAATGGCCGGCTCTGCTATAGCAGGCACAGCCGGAACCATCTTGCATAAATAAAAGACAAGGGAGGAAAAGACATGAGTGTTACACTAAAAGGAAGAAGCTTTATTTCGCTGCACGACTTTACCCAAGAGGAACTATGGCAGATCTTTAAGACCACGGAAATGATGAAACTAAAGCAAAAAATGGGTGAACCCTTTCAACCTCTAAAGGGCAAAACCCTGGGCATGATCTTCCAAAAGGCCTCTACCCGCACTCGCATTTCTTTTGAAGTGGGGATGTGGCAACTAGGCGGCTACGCCTTGTTCTTGTCCGCTAATGATTTGCAGCTTAAGCGTGGCGAAACAATTGCCGACACCGCCCGCGTACTCTCGCGCTACGTGGATGGCATCATGATACGCACCTACGCCCACCAAGACGTTATTGATCTAGCCAAGTACGGCAGCATTCCCATTATTAACGGCCTGACCGACTTGCTGCATCCTTGCCAAGTGGCCGCCGATCTCTTCACCATCTGGGAGAAAAAGAACCGCCTGCAAGGCCTCAAGCTCGTCTACATCGGCGATGGCAACAACATGGCGCATTCACTCCTCTTTGGTTGTGCCAAGATGGGGCTTGACGTCACGATTTGTTCTCCTTCCGGCTACCAGCCTGATGAAAACATCGTGCGCCTAGCGAAAGAAGACGCCCTCCTGACTGGGGCTAAGGTGGTCATAACCTCCGACGTCAAAGAAGGCGTCAGCAATGCCGACGTCATCTACACCGACGTATGGGCTTCCATGGGTCAAGAAGCCGAGCATGCCGCGCGTGTCAAGGCTCTTATGCCCTACCAAGTCAACGCAAATCTCATGAAGCTCGCCAAGCCCGACGCTCTCTTCCTCCATTGCCTGCCTGCGCATCGCAATGAAGAAGTGACGGACGAAGTGATCGACGGGCCGCAATCGGTGGTCTGGGACGAAGCCGAAAACCGCCTCCACGTGCAAAAAGCCATTATGGCCTTGGTCATGTAGTCTGCCAACAAGCTCCACGTTCAAACATAAAAGACTTACACGTAAATCAAGGAGGTAGTATCAATGCAGAAAAGACGCATTCTGATTATGGGGGCCGCCGGTCGCGACTTTCATAACTTTAACGTTATGTACCGCGAAAATGACACCGTAGAGGTAGTGGCCTTTACCGCGACACAGATACCCGACATCGACGGCAGAGTATACCCGGCGGCTCTCGCCGGCAAGTCATACCCTGCGGGCATCCCCATATATGCCGAGAGCGAATTGCGCGACCTAATTAAGAAGCTCAAGGTGGACGAGGTTGTCTTTTCCTACAGCGACGTCCCCCATACTTATGTCATGAACAAGGCCTCCGAAGTCATCGCCTGTGGCGCTACCTTTAGCCTCCTCGGCGCAGAGCAAACCATGATAAAGTCAAGCAAGCCAGTGGTGGCCGTTTGTGCCGTGCGTACTGGCGTGGGCAAAAGTCAGACCACGCGCAAAGTGTGCGACACGCTAAAGGCCATGGGCAAGAAAGTCGTGGCCATACGTCACCCCATGCCTTATGGCGACCTCACTCTGCAAGCGTGCCAACGCTTTGCCACCTATGCCGACCTAGATTATCACAAATGCACCATCGAAGAGCGCGAAGAGTTTGAGCCCCATATTGACCGTGGTATTGTCGTCTACGCTGGCGTTGACTACGGTCGCATACTGCGTGAAGCAGAGCAAGAAGCCGATGTTATCGTGTGGGATGGCGGCAACAACGATACTCCCTTCTACCAGCCAGACGTACACATAACCCTAGTTGACCCGCATCGCGCTGGCCACGAAGTGCTCTACCATCCAGGCGAGGCTAACTTGCGCATGGCGGATGTCATCGTCATCAACAAGATTGAGACCGCGCATCCCGACGGTGTAAACAAGGTGCGTGCCAACGTGGCCAAGTTTAACCCCAAGGCCATCGTCATTGATGGAGCTTCACCCATTACCGTAGAGGATGTCGAACTAGTGCGCGGCAAGCGCGTCTTAGTCATCGAAGACGGCCCTACTCTCACCCATGGTGAGATGGCTTACGGCGCAGGCGTTATGGCGGCACACAAGCTAGGTGCGACCCTAGTTGACCCGCGTCCTTACGCCGTGGGTACCATTAAGACCGTGTTCCAGAACTACACCCACATGGGCGCCCTACTCCCAGCCATGGGCTACGGTGCTAAGCAAGTGAAAGAGCTCGAAGAAACCATCGCCGCAAGCCCGTGTGATGTGGTGCTTATCGCCACTCCTATCGACTTGCGCCGTATCCTCACCATCAAGCAGCCTAGCACGCGCGTGCGTTACGAACTGCAAGAAATCGGGCTGCCTACCCTGCGCGACGTACTCGAAAAGCTTAGTTAGCAAGAAGCAAGAAGCAAGAAGTAGGAAGCAAGAGGCAGGAGAGAAGAAGTTGCGTTTATTGACCACAGAGATCACAGAGAAAAGCAAGAGAGAAACAAGGAACTAGTTAAGCAAGCCGCATCGTTCCATCTTCCTCTCTTTTCCATGCCTCTGTGTACTCTGTGGTTAAAATCGCGGCAAAAAGAACCGTCCCCTTTGTCGGGGGGCGGTTCTTTGGCTTTACTAGTCGGCTTTGCCACCGGGCAACGTGAACACTTAGCGAATGGCCGTACCTGTCGCAAAGAGACGCTTTCCTGCCATTATGGCAGGAATTTCGTGTAACTTTGCGAATATAGATGCGTAGTATAGATTAGCGGCAGGAATGAGGTCTGTAGCGGGTGGATTTAGTGGAAAAGTCACTGGTCAGTAGAGCCAAGCAAAGAGACATTCATGCTTTTGCCGAATTAGTGGAACTCTATAAGGACCGCATGGTATCCTTTCTCTTTCGTATGACAGGCAATCGTGAAGATGCCTATGATCTAGCGCAGGATGTCTTCCTCAAGGTCTACAGCAACTTTCACGCCTTTGACAGCAACATGCGTTTTTCACCCTGGCTCTACCGCATTGCGCAGAATCTCGCCATTGATTTTTTGCGCCGCAAAAAGAAAATAGTATACTTAGATGAGCCCTTGAGCGGCGACGATGATCGCGTCTGGCAGCTTGAGAGTAGCGATCCTTTGCCCGAAGAAGTGGCAGAGTTTAAGGATTTAGAAGGCGCGCTCGAGCGAGCCTTGCTTCAGTTGAACCCACTTTATCGTATGGTCTTGGTGCTACGCTTTGTGGAGGACTTGTCTTATGAAGAAATAGCCAATATACTCAGTGTCCCCTCTACCACTGTCAAGACGCGGCTACATCGCGCGCGCGAAGCGCTGCGGCAGCTCTTGGTGGAGCAGGGCTACTATGAAGAATCCCAAGGGGGTAAGAGATATGGACTGCAGTAAGTACCGCCAACTCGCTCTAGAGCAAGATACTACAGCACTACCTAGAGGCCTTGTCGCGGCGATGAATGAACACGCCTGCAGTTGTGCGCCCTGCCAAGGCTATGTCGCGCAACTTAGGGAGATTGAGCAGGGTCTCAAATGCATAACGAGTGTCAAAGCCCCCGCTGATTTTACCCGCTCCCTTATTAAGTGCTTACCGACTACAGAGAGATTTAGTAACTCGTGGTTGCCCTGGCGAGCGGTCGGCGTGGCAGCGATTATGCTCTTGTTTTTTGGCTTTCCAACGTATATCTTAGTAGAGCACCCGCAGCCTTTTGTTGAGTCTACTGACGCACGCGCCGCTGTGCACATTGTCGGGCAAAGCGTCATTGTCCCTGAAGATGTAGTTGTGAGTGGCGACCTGAGGGTCTACCATGCATCGCTCCGGGTGCTAGGTCGAGTGGATGGAAATATTTATCTTATTTCGAGCGAGCATACTCTAGGCGAACAGGGCAGGGTGCAAGGGCAGGTTGTGCGACAGACGCATTTGCCATGGGACAAATTTGTCTTTGGTTTCCGTAACATCAGTCAAGAATTGCGCTCCTACTTAAGAGGGGCGTGGCGTTAGCCACTTCGCAGAGTTACTATCAAGCAAGGCGGCATATAGGAGGTCTAGTGTTTGGGGCAGAAATTTTCCGCAGAACAGATCGAACAAGTTATCGAGGCGTGCCGTAAGGCCTTGTCTGTCGACCCCAAGAATGGGGCAGCGCATCATGATTTAGCGGTGGCCCTCATGCAGGGGCACCAGTTTGAACAAGCCGTAGAGCACCTGCGTCAAGCCGTGCAGCATGATCCTAAACGTATATTAAGCCATTACCTTTTAGGCGTCGCCTATGCCGAGCAAAATCAGCTTGACGACGCCATTTCGGCATGGAAAAAAGTAGTCGAGCTTGATAAGCGTCACGCCACGGCGCACTACTTTCTGGGCAAAGTCTATGCCATGCGTGGCATGCTAGATGGTGCCCTACATCACTTGCGCAAAGCTACGGCGATTGAGCCAGACAGTAGCAATTTCCTTTACACTCTGGCCGAGGTATATGTTCTTAAGGGTGAACTTGCTAAGGCACAAAGCGAGTGGCAGAAAGTAGCCGAGGCCAATCCACAAGAGGTTAAGGCGCGCGTAAATCTCTGTGCAGTGAGTTTGGACTTAGGCGAATATGAGAACGCTCTGAAATATGGCCAGCAGATTTTAGAGCTAGGTCGTGATGACGCGCGAGCGCGCTTTAACATGGGGCTCTCTAGCCTCTGCCTAGGGCAGCTAGAGCAGGCCTTGCTTCATTTGCAACGTGCTCATGAGTTAGAACCGAAAGATTTCGATATTCTCATGAGCCTAGGCGAGGCTTATGACCGCGCCGACAAGCCCGCGCCAGCCTTTGCCGCCTGGCAGCAAGCCAGCGAGCTTAACCCCGAGAGCCCGCACCCCTATTTTAACTTTGGGCAGTCGCTTATGCGCCGCGAGAGGCTTGACGAAGCCCTAGTCGAGTGGGACAAGGCCCTTAGGCGCGATGCCGCTTACCTGCCAGCGCTGCTCGCCAAAGCGAATGTCCTAGCGCAGCAGGGCAAACTCGAGGCGGCAGGCGAAACTTGGCGCGCCATCTTGCAGTTAGACGAAAACAACCACTACGCTCGCCTAAGTTTGGTCGGCATCTTGCTACGCCTAGAGAGATTTGCCGAGGCTCTAGAAATGTGTGAGTTGCCCCTGCACCCTGATATTAGTGCCGAAGAGAGCGCAAAGCTACCGCTCGCTGACTTCGCCTTGTTCAAGGGGTTAGCATTACTCTCGCTCGGACAAAAGAAACAGGCCGAAGAAATGCTCCTCGAAGCACTCCGCGCTGACCGCAAAGTCTTTAGTCGCCAAGCCACTCGCCTAGGGGAGCTATGTGACAAAGATCAGTTAGAGGTATGGTATCAGCAAGCCGCAGGCCCAGAAAAAGAAGTCTATGAGCTAGTCAGGGAGGCTCTGAGTGGTCAAGTGCAAGTAAGTACAGGCAGCCTGCCAGAGCGAGGCAATGGTTTTTGGGCGAGGCTGCTCAGCAAATTGCGCCACTGACCCGAAAGGAACGGAGACGCTATGTGGGCAACTCTAGAACAGATTCTGCTCGAGGTGCGTATCCTCGACCTACTGGAGATAGCCATTTTGTACTATGTGTTTTACAGGCTCATTCTGTTACTACGGCACACGCGAGCCGTACAGCTTATTAAGGGCGTAGTAGTGCTTTTAGGAGCTACTCTCCTTAGCGACAGTCTCCGCCTGACAACCCTTAACTGGATATTAAGTAGGGCCATTTCAGCGCTTTTTATCGCCATACCTCTTCTGTTCTGGCCCGAACTGCGACGGGCCTTAGAGCACTTAGGTCGTACTAAGTTTTTGGGCAAAGGGTTTAGCCTTATGACGGCCACGGACCAGACACCGGTAGCGGCGGCAATTGCGCAGGCTGCCGGTGCACTTAGCAAGAGCAGTACGGGGGCGCTGATTATTATTGAGCGGGAAAGTGGCCTTTCGGAGTATTCGGATACAGGCGTCCGCATTGACGCGGTAGTTACACCCGAGCTGTTGTTCAATATCTTCGTGCCCAATACCCCGCTGCACGACGGGGCAGTTATTATTCGCCAAGGGCGTCTTTCAGCGGCGGGCTGTTACCTGCCCCTTTCTTCCAATCCCGAAATTGAGCAAGAACTAGGTACCCGCCATCGCGCTGCCCTTGGCCTCACCGAGGAAACAGACGCTTTGGCGGTAGTAGTGTCTGAAGAAACAGGCTCTATTTCCTTGGCGCAAGGCGGAGAGCTTGCCCGCCATCTCGACCTCGCCGAGCTCGAGCGCCGGCTACACGCGGCCCTGCCCGCCACCCAAGCAACTTCTATTTTTTCGTGGGGGGCGAGAGTGTGAACAGGCGCGATATAGGCACCCACGTCTTGGCGATAGGTTTAGCCCTCGTACTATGGTTCTATGTGCAATCCACCCAAGTTCGCGTACAACCAGAAGATATTCCGGTGCAGCGTTTTCCTGCGGTGACGCTTGAAGTTCGCAATCGCCCCGCCGACCTAGAGCTAGTCAGCGCTATCGTCCCGACAGTTTCTCTGACCGTGCGCGCCCCGGACGAGGTATTGGCGGCGGTCACGGCGCGTGACCTTATTGTCTACATCGACCTGCGCGGTCTTCGAGCGGGCAGCAATCAGTTGGCGGTGCGCGTCGACGCGCCCGCGGGTTTAGAAGTGGTCGGTGTGTCTCCGGCACGGGTGGAAGTCATGCTCGAACCGGTCACCGCTGTGAATCTTCCGGTGTCGCTCGTGCTGCGAGGCACTCTAGCCCCGGGGTATTTTGCGGCCCCAGGCGTGGTAGGTCCGGCTAGTGTCACCGTTTTTGGGGGGAGCACTGCCGTAGGGCAGGTGGTTCCGGTAGTTGTAGAGGTAGATGTTACCGGCAAAACCTCTACCATAGAGAGTAGTCGTGTGCTGGAGGCCAAGGATTCCTTAGGGCAGGTGGTGCCAAAGGTCACCCTTAACCCCCCGAGCATACAGTATGTGCAGCCCATATACCCCATCAAGGTTCTGCCACTGCGGTTCGTTGCTGTGGGGCGGCCGGCTCCCCTTGTGCAAAGCGTGCGACTAGAAAGTGCGACCGCCACAGTAGAGGTCGCCGCACCGCCCGAGGTCTTAGCGGGGCTTTCTGAGATAGTCATAGAAGTTAACATCGAGGGGACAGCGGAGGACGAGACCCGAGAGGTAGTTGTGGGCGTGCCCAGAGGGACTTTCTTAGTGTCGTCGCCCACGGTAAGCGTGCAGCTGCTCGTGACCAAAAGCCCTTAGTGGTTTATTTGTCTTTTTTCGTCAGTTGTGGTTCAATGGAAAGGAGCATCTCTTATGCGCATATTTGGTACGGACGGAGTAAGAGGCAAGGCTAATACGGAGCTCACACCCGAGTTGGCTTTGCGTCTAGGTAGAGCAACAATTGCTGTGTTAAACGATAGTTCATCTCGCGCAGTAGTCTACATGGCGAGAGATACACGCATCTCAGGCGACATGCTAGCGTCGGCCTTTGCCGCCGGGGTTTTGTCCGCTGGGGCGGATGTAGTAGATTTAGGGGTCTTGCCCACGCCGGCTTTAGCCTATATTACGCGGCTAGGTCAGGCTGCAGCTGGTGTCATGATCTCGGCCTCGCACAACCCGGCCATAGACAACGGCATTAAGCTATTTACGCGAGATGGGTATAAGCTGCCCGATGCCGTCGAGGACGAAATCGAACGCCAGGTACAGGCAGCGTGTGGCCGCGAAAGAGTAGCGGGGGATAAAGTGGGTCGGATGTTTCGCGGTGATACTGAGCAAGAGGCCTATGTAGATTACTTGTTAAAGATAGCGGACCTTGATCTGACGGGGGTAAAAATCGTCGTCGATGCGGCGCATGGTGCCGCCTTTGATGTGGCGCCGCGGGTACTGACCATGCTAGGTGCCGAGGTAGTGCCGCTTAACATTTCTCCCGATGGCGTAAATATCAATGTAGAATGTGGGTCTACTTACCCGGCCGCCATGGTGCAAGCCGTCCTCGCGCATGGTGCACAGGTGGGGCTCGCTTTTGATGGCGACGCCGACCGATTAATCGCCTGCGATGCGCGGGGCCAGCTACTAGATGGCGACGATCTCCTGCACATTTGTGGGCTGCTCCTCAAGGCCGAGAAGAGCCTCACCCATAACTTGGTGGTGGCCACGGTCATGAGCAACTTTGGTCTTGACGCCTGCCTGAGGCGAGAAGATATAGGTATTACGCGTTCTGCGGTTGGCGATAGGTATGTCTTGCAAGAAATGAAGCAAGTAGGCGCAGTTTTGGGGGGAGAGCAGTCGGGGCATTGCATCTTTCTTAATCACAGCACTACGGGCGACGGTCTGTTGACCGCGGTGATGCTGCTTAAGGCCACTTTTGGCCGCGGCGTGTCACTAGAAGCGTTGGCAGATAAGCTAGAGCGATTTCCGCAGATACTACTTAATGTCCCCGTCAGGGACAAAAAGGCCAGCATGGAGCATGGCGCGGTAAAGGAGGCGATAGTTAGGGCAGAGAATATGGTAGGAACAGAGGGTAGGGTCTTGGTGCGGCCTTCAGGCACTGAGCCGCTCGTGCGGGTCATGGTCGAGGCCAGGACAAAAGAGCTCGCTTCGCAAGCAGCGAGCGTCGTAGTTGATGTGCTATCTAGCGTAAGCGCCTGAGCCTTAGCAGTAGCTTGAGGCTGACGAGGTGGGGGTTTATCGATTATCGGCGGATGCCCTCCAGCTATTAGGGGTGGCTGTAAACCCTCTTTGAAAACGGCCGAGCAATCGGGCGGACAAAATAGGGGTACCCTAGTTTAATTATGTACTGAAATGGAGAGTTGCGGCATGTGTGGAATCGCCGGCTACGTAGGCGCGAGAAGCGCGCAAGATGTGGTACTTGATGGTTTACGACGGTTAGAATACCGTGGATATGACTCGGCAGGCTTAGTCTTACACAAGAACGGCAAGCTTCATCTAGAAAAATATGCGGGGAGACTTTCCGTTCTAGAAAACAAGGTCTCTGGCAATGGCCTGACTAAGGCGCACCTAGGCGTCGGGCACACCCGCTGGGCCACCCATGGCGCCCCGACGGATGACAATGCTCATCCGCACATGGGTTGCGGAGGCAAGTTTGCCGTGGTGCATAACGGCATTATTGAGAACTACGCCGAGCTGCGGCGTGAGCTAAGAAGTCGCGGGCACGAGTTCTTTTCGGAGACCGACACCGAGGTCATCCCCCACCTGATCGAAGAAGAGTACGCGGGTGACTTAGGCCAGGCGGTGGCGCAAGCGGCCAAGCGCATGCAGGGGGCGTTCGCTATCGCCGTGGTGTCTGAGCATGACCCCCTGACCTTGGTGGCCTATCGCCAGTATAGCCCCTTAATTATTGGTCTGGGCGAGGGAGAGAATTTTCTGGCTTCAGACATTCCCGCCTTACTGCCCTACACTCGTCAGACGGTAGTGCTAGAGGATGGAGATTTAGCCGTCCTAACCGCCGGTGAGGTTAAATTCTACAATGGCGGGCAAGAGATCAAGAAAGAAACGCTCTACATCACTTGGGATGAAGTAGCTGCTGAAAAGGCAGGTTACTCACACTTCATGCTTAAAGAGATTCATGAGCAGCCGCGAGCCTTGCGCGACACTGTTTCGCCGCGCCTACTCGACGACCAAACCACTCTCGCCGAGGAAATTGGGCTGACCAAGGAGCTGATTGACTCCGTTAAGCGAGTGGTAATCGTGGCCTGTGGCACTGCCTACCATGCTGGGCTAGTGGGCAAGAACCTAATTGAAAAGCTCGCTCGTCTGCCAGTGGAAGTCGATGTGGCGTCAGAGTTTCGTTATCGCGAACCGATTCTTGACCCGAGCGACTTAGTAATCATCATCAGTCAATCGGGCGAAACAGCCGATACTCTGGCCGCACTGCGGGAGGCCAAGAGGCAAAAGTGTCGTGTGGTCGCCATCACTAACGTTGTCGGCAGCTCGGTCGCGCGGGAGAGTAGGCATGTGCTCTACACTTGGGCGGGGCCAGAGATAGCGGTAGCCTCCACTAAGGCTTACACAACCCAGTTAGCGGCCTTAACGCTGATGGCCGTTCATATCGGTTTGGCTCGGGGTGCCATTTCCTCCTCGCGAGCGGGTGAACTTCTCGCCGGACTTAAGGCTATACCCAGTCTAGTAGAAGAAATTCTTGCTCAGGCCGACGCCATACGCGATGTCGCGCTAAGGCTCTCCCAAAGTGAGAGCGTCTTTTTCATCGGACGTGGCCTAGACTACAGCGTGGCCCTCGAAGGAGCCTTAAAGCTTAAAGAAATCTCCTACATTCACGCCGAGGCTTATGCCGCTGGCGAGCTCAAGCATGGCACCCTCGCGCTCGTCTCACCGCAGACACCTGTCATATGTCTGTTCACGCAGCAACATTTGCAGGAGAAAATGGTGAGCAATGTCGAGGTAGTGAGGGCTAGGGGTGCGCGCACCTTTGTAGTGACAAATTGCAGCCCCCATGTCACAGAAACTTTGCATGATGTAGAAATTCGCCTGCCAGGCCTTGACCCCCTACTAGCGCCTATTCTCGCCGTTATACCACTGCAACTGATTGCCTACTATGCGGCAGTGGCGCGCGGAGCCGATGTCGACAAGCCGCGTAATCTGGCCAAAAGCGTAACTGTTGAGTAGAAGCCGCACAGGGCTGCCCCGACGCGGGCAGCCCTGTCTCCATAGCGATTTTGCGGTAGAAGGAACAAGATCCGAGTCTTCGAGCGGGGGGAGGTAGCATTCAAATGCTGGGTATAGGCATAGATATCACCAGTGTGGACCGCATTACCGCATTAAACAGCAGGTATGGTCAGCGTTTCATTAACAAAGTGTTGGCTAGTGGTGAGAGCTTTGCTAGTATGGAGTCCCTGGCTGGCCTTTGGGCGGCCAAAGAAGCTGTGGTTAAAGCCATGGGCACGGGCTACCTTGGCTTTGGCCCCCAAAGTATATGCATTACCCCTGATTCCTTTGGTGCGCCAGAGGTGCTACTAAGGGGCCAGGCAGCCACCCTAGCAGAGCAGCGGGGTATCAGCCGTTTCATGGTTACCATTTCGCACGCCGAGGGTTTGGCGGTGGCCTGCGCCGTAGCCCTCTAATGCAGGTGTTCGCGGCCGGCCTAATATGCACTAAGGATTTTTCTACGGCCATAGTTGTGTATAATGTGAAGTAGTAAGAGCAGGGGCGAGAGCAGTATATGAGGGGAGATTAAATAGTGCACGCTTATCGCCACACCGTGGCAGACATATCTTTAGATAATATCTCTTACAATACGCAAGCAGTGCGCAACCTGTTGTCTAGCCAGACAGAGCTTATGGCGGTGGTGAAAGCAGCCGGCTACGGGCATGGCGCGGTAGAGGTAGCGACTACAGCACTCGCCGCGGGGGCGACTAGCCTAGGTGTAGCTATAGTGGAAGAAGCAGTCGAGCTTAGGCGCGCGGGTATCGGCGTACCCATCCTTATACTTGGGCACATGCCCACAGAGTGTGCCGAGCAGGTGGTCAAACTAGGGCTGACCGCCACAGTCTTTGATCGCGAGTCGGCGCAAGCCCTGTCTACTGCCGGAACACGGCTAGGGCGCAAAGCGCGCGTGCATGTCAAAGTAGATACGGGCATGGGCCGAATAGGAGTAAGACCAGTAGATGCGCTGCCTTTCGTCGAGCTCATCTCCCACCTGCCTTCTCTCTTGGTCGAGGGCATCTTCACCCATTTTGCTGCTTCCGACGCGGTCGATTTGTCCGGGGCCAGGGCGCAACTCGCGCTTTTCGAGGGAGTTTGTGCCCGTTTAGAAATCAAGGGCTATCGTCTACAGCGCCATGCCGCTAACACGGCGGCCATTATGGCCTTGCCAGAAAGCCACCTCGACATGGTGCGTTTAGGAATAGGCCTTTATGGACTGTATCCTGCGGCCCATCTCAAGGCGAGAGTAGCCCTCCGCCCTGCGATGTCACTGCGTTCTAGGCTTTCTTACGTGAAGTGGGTTGCAGACGGTACGCCGATTGGTTATGGCGGTACCTACGTGGCCAAGGGGCAGCGGCTCATCGCCACCGTCCCAGTGGGCTATGCCGACGGCTACTCACGGCAGCTTTCTAACCAGGGGTATGCCCTTTTGCACGGCAGAAAAGTGCCCCTAATCGGCAGGGTCTGCATGGATCAGTGTATGTTTGATATTACTGACTCTCCTGCGGTGGCAGGTGACGAAGTTGTGCTCTTCGGGTCGCAGGGGCTAAGTGAAGTATCTGTGGATGAAGTGGCTCTCCTCATGGGCACCATCAACTATGAAGTGACCTGCCTCATCGGTCACCGCGTGCCACGTCTCTACTGGCGACACCACCAACTTATCTCTACGCGGTCTTTCCTTTCGCGCGGGTAATTTCTGCGCCGGCCAGATAAGCTCGCCGGGCATGTATGAACAGCGGATTTGTTGACACACTTATATTAGCGTATATATAATCGGTATAGATGTACGCTTGTCCACGAGCGAAAGAGGTGTGTCAGTTTGGCAGTAACGAAGCGTATTATGATTACCTTACCCACTAGTTTGCTCGAGGAAGTTGACGGTTTTGTGCAAGAGGTCAAGGGTAATCGTAGCGAGCTCATTCGTGCAGCCATGCGCCTGTACCTAGAAACACAGAAAAGACGCCGTATTCATGACGCCCTAAAGCGTGGTTACTTGGAGATGGCCGAGGTGAATCTGCATATTGCGAGAGAGAGTTTTATGCTAGAGAGTGAGGCCATGGAAATCCTGCCTAGGAGAAAGGTGTCTGGAGTGAACTAGGTTGATTATCAAGCGAGGCGACATTTTCTATGCCGACCTGAGCCCTGTGGTGGGCTCGGAACAAGGTGGGGTTCGACCGGTTCTCATTGTGCAGAACGATGTGGGCAACAAGTACAGTCCCACCGTAGTGATTGCCGCGATAACCTCGCAAATAGACAAGGCCCGCCTACCGACACATGTCGAGTTGACTGCCGATGATACTGGCTTAGAGAGAAACTCCGTCATTTTGCTAGAGCAGGTTCGCACGATAGATAAACAGCGCCTTACCCATAAAATTGCCCATCTCGATAATGAAGCTATGGAGAGAGTAAATGCTGCCCTAGGTATATCGCTCGGTCTGACCCCTTTTTGACAGCACCTAAGTCGCAGGACTTAGGTTTTTGTATCTTGACGGCAGGGATGAGGTCTATAAAGCGAGAAGATGGTGGGGAGAAAGTCATAGGGAGTGTGGTAAATTGCTAGAGCAACTGTCTAGGGTGAAATTAACTTTCCTGCCTACGGCCCTCGAGCCCTTGCCTCGCCTTGGAGAGCGCCTCGGCGTAGAGCTCTACATTAAACGTGACGACAATACGGGCTTGGCCATGGGGGGCAATAAAGCTCGCAAATTGGAGTTCTTACTGGGCGACGCCCTCGACAAGGGAGCCGATGTGCTTATTACCACCGGTGGTCCCCAGAGTAACCACTGTCGCATGACCGCGGCTGCCGCCGCTAAGGCGGGGCTTGGTTGTCACTTGGTTCTCTCTAGTGCCACGCTAACCGAGCGGCAGGGCAATCTCTTCTTGGGGGAGCTTTTGGGTGCCGAGCTTCATTTTGCTGGTTCAGATGAAACCCAAGTTGTCGAAGCCAAGATGGAGGAAGTAGCAGGAGAGCTACGGGCTCGCGGTAGGAGACCTTACCTCATACCTTTGGGCGGCTCTAACGCCATCGGTGCCGTGGGCTACATCGCCGGCATAACAGAAGTTATCGCCCAGTCGGCGTCAAGCGGCCTTACTTTTGACTACATTGTGCATGCCTCTGGCTCGGCTGGTACGCAGGCGGGGCTCTTGGCGGGGGCTAAAGTGCATGAGCTACCGCTCGCGATCATTGGCATTAGCGTCAGCAGGCCAAAAGAGCGACTCAGGAGAGAAGTCTACGAGCTATGCCAGGCCATTCTCGCTCACGCCCAAGTAAGTAAAGAGATAGATTCAGTCGATGTAGTGGTGTATGACGAGTATATTGGTGCCGGTTACGGGGTGCCTACTGAGGCGTCGTGCGCCGCACTCGCCACCTTTGCCACCTTAGAAGGCATTATTATTGATCCTGTCTATACTGCCAAGGCGGCGGCGGGTCTCATGGACCTAGTGCAGCAGGGGGTTATTCCGCGGGGTGCGAAGGTGCTTTTCTGGCACACGGGGGGAACTCCGGCACTCTTTGCTGACTCCGCCCTGCACTGGAGGGCCAAGTCATGAAGCCAGTTATAGGTCTAACTTGTTATCACGACTGGAAGGAGCAGCGTCATCGCCAGAACGACACCTATATCGAAGCCGTCAGAAAAGCGGGTGGTTTGCCGCTCTTGCTGCCCTGCCTGGCCGATTTAGCGGATATAGGCCAGCAGCTTGACCTAGTCGCGGGGCTACTAATCTGCGGGGGGCCCGATGTGGACCCGCTCTTCTTTGGCGAAGAGCCTGTCATAGGCATGGGCAATATTCATCCCGCTATGGATGCTTACGAAATTCCCTTGATTATCGAGGCGCTGGAGCGAGACATGCCCGTCCTTGGTATTTGCCGTGGGGTGCAGATGCAGAACGTCGCCTTGGGCGGCACCCTCATTCAACACATACCGCACGCGGTTACTAACTCCCTCCTGCACCAGCAACAAGCTCCACGCAGCTATAGAACACATAGTGTCAGAGTGGTTAGCGGCACAGGGCTAGCACGCCTCTTTCCTCGGGAGACACTCCGCGTCAACTCCTTTCATCATCAAGCGGTGGGCCAAGTTGCCCCGGGTTTTGTGGCTTCGGCCTTCGCCTTAGACGGAATCATCGAGGCGGTGGAGTCGGTGAAACATACCTTCGTCATGGGGGTGCAGTGGCATCCTGAGTGTATGTGGAATGAGGCAGAGAACTACGATCCCCTGTTTAACGCCTTGGTGGGGGCGGCGAGGAAGTACAAAACGCGTCGTTAAGGCAGCTCTCCACTGGTAAGCGTTCACAGTAGTGCTTGGCCTTCGGAAGTAGCCAAAGATATAATCAGCTAGGGGGCAGGTAGAGTAATGACCAAGAATAAGAATCAAAAGAATAGCAAGAGTAACAGTGCTTTAGCTACCGAAAAGAACAAGCAGAGTACAGGTGTGCAGTCCCTAGGGGATAAACTGCTGACTTGGTCAGTATTCCCCTTGTGGCAGGATGCGCGCCGGGGGAGGACCTTTCTTTTCACCGTCATGGCGTTTTTGAGCTTTATTTACCTCATCTATGGCGAGATGTTGTGGGTGGCTTTTGGTTTAGCCGTTATACTAGTCTCTTTTCACTCCTTTGTTCTGCCTTCCGAATACCAATTGACCACCAAGGGGGTCACCATTCGCACCGGGCTGTTTACTTTTTACCGCCCCTGGGAAGATTTTAAGTCAGCGCTCAAATTCCCTGACGGGATTCTACTTAATTTCTCGTACCGTGGTTTGCGCCGCCTTCTCGTGCCCGGCCAGTTCATCTACTATAGCAAGGATAACAAACTAGCGGTCGTCGCCATCATCGAGAAGCAAATGGCTCTGACAGCCAAAACGGCAGATAGTAAACCGTAACTTTACGGAGTAAGCTAGAGATAGAAGAGCTCTAAGAAAGGCAGGTGTATTTTGCAGTGACGACAAATTTTGAGATTACCCCCGAGCGTCGCGACGAGATTCTGTTGGCCGTCGTAGAAAGAATTGAGAAGTACGACATGATTACGCCATCGCTCTTTTTCTTACAAATGGGCAAGCCCATTTCCTTTGTGACTGGTCAAGCTCTATTTGCTTTTGCGCCCTTTGGCAGCCTCTTTGTCAAGGAGAAGCTGCTCGAAGAGCTCGCGCATCTCCTCTCGGATCGCGAAAACGTGGAGCGGCTGATGGTGATGCTCGAAACGCGCGAACAAGCGAAGAAGTCGGCCAAGTAGACGGTTTTTTCACGCTCTTCAGAGGAGCGTGTATTTTTTTGCACGGCAGAAGGAAACGCATATTTCTCGTCGTATTACTATAGTTTGTGGTCAATTTCGTTTGTGGTTGCTAAGGAACTTTGTTATAATCACAATGATTGAGAGTTTACCAAGAGGGGGATTAGTAACACTATGGAGCAGAGCCGCAAACTAAGGTCAATCCTAGCTACGGACTGCGGTAGCACAACCACCAAAGCCATTTTAATTGAGCTGGTGGATGGTGTTTACCGTCTTGTTTGCCGTGGTGAGGCGCCTACCACCGTTGAAGCTCCCTTTGAAGATGTAACTATGGGAGCGCGTAATGCCGTGCACGAGATCGAAGAGCTGATGGGCCGAACTTTTCAAGATGAAAATGGCATCATTACTCCTCAAAGAGACGACAAGGTAGGAGTAGATATATTCCTGTCCACAAGCAGCGCCGGTGGCGGCTTGCAGATGATGGTGGCCGGTGTCGTAAAGCAGATGAGCGCCGAGAGTGCCGAGCGGGCAGCCCTAGGCGCAGGCGCTATCGTTATGGATGTTATCGCCATTAATGATGGTCGCTTGCCTTACCAAAAGATTCAGCGCATCCGTCAGTTGCGCCCAGATATGATCCTCGTCTCTGGTGGCATTGACGGCGGCACGATTACTCATGTCGTTGAATTGGCGGAGCTTATCTCCGCTGCCGAGCCACGACCACGCTTAGGCATTGGCTTTAACTTGCCCGTCATCTATGCCGGAAATAAAGATGCTCGCCTGCATATCGAAAACACCCTTGGCGAGAAGACTGACCTCCGCGTGGTGGACAACCTTCGCCCGGTACTAGAGCGTGAAATGCTCGGCCCCGCACGCGAAGAAATACACAACCTCTTTATGGAGCACGTTATGGCGCAAGCGCCCGGTTACAACAAACTCATGAGCTGGACCGAGGTGCCCATTATGCCTACACCCGGGGCAGTGGGTAAAATGATCGAGACTGTGGCTGCGCAAAAGAACATGACTGTAGTTGGTGTAGACATCGGTGGCGCGACTACCGACGTGTTCTCCGTCTTTGCCGACACCTTTAACCGCACCGTGAGCGCTAACCTTGGCATGAGTTACAGTATCTGTAATGTAATGTTGGAATCTGGCCTAGATAATATTATGCGCTGGATGCCCTTCGACATCGATGCGGCTGATTTGCGTAACCGCATTCGTAACAAGATGATTCGTCCGACCACCATTCCGCAGACCATGCAGGAGTTGGTCATTGAGCAAGCTATTGCGCGCGAAGCTTTGCGCTTGGCCTTCGAGCATCACAAGTCTTTAGCCATTGGTCTGCGCGGTGTGCAAGTACAGCGCGACATTGCCGAAGCCTTTGAGCAGTCTGGCTCTGGCGCCACACTAGTCGACCTTATGGGGCTCGGCATGATCGTGGGCTCGGGCGGCGTACTGTCTCATGCCCCTCGCCGCGTGCAAAGTGCTCTTATGATGCTTGACGCCTTCGTGCCCGAGGGCATCACAGAGCTCGCCGTCGACTCCATCTTTATGATGCCGCAGCTTGGTGTTCTCTCTAGCGTCAATGCCGAAGCTGCACAGCAAGTGTTCGACCGCGACTGCCTTATTCGTCTCGGCACGGCCATCGCACCCGTTGGTCAAGCCAAAGAGGGCGATGAGTGCGTGACGGTGAAGTTGACCACCTCAAAAGGTAAAACCATTGAACACAAAGCGGTCTATGGTAGCATGCACCTAATCTCGCTCGAAGAAGACGAGACAGCTGACTTAGTGGCCCGCCCTGCACGCGGCTTTGACCTCGGCAAAGGCAAGGGGCATGAAGTTCAAGCCAAAATCTTGGGCGGCGTCGTAGGAGTTATTATCGACGCACGTGGACGTTGCCCGCTTGGGCTACCAGCAGACAAGAACAAGCGGATTGCCAAGCTAGTTGAGTGGTACAAGGCTCTTGACGCCTATCCCATGGACATACTACAGAAGTACCTTGGTTAAGGGAGGATTGAACATCAATGGCTAGTGCATACACTCCGGGACTACTGGTTACCGAGTCAATATTGGTCAAGAAGCGCCGTCGCCTCCCCATTCTCGGGGAAGTAACGGTAAAGCTTGGCGACATTGTCAAGCCTCACGACATAGTTGCTAGCACCTACATTCCGGGTGACCCAGATACAGTAAATGTAGCCAACCACATTGGGGTTGAAGGCGACGAGATCTTAGAGTTTATGCTCAAGAAAAAGGGCGACAAAGTGACAAAAGGCGAAGTTATCGCCAGAAAGTCCTCCTTCTTTGGCCTCTTTAAGTCTTCTGTAGAGTCTCCTATCGACGGTACGGTAGACAATATCTCTTCCGTAACTGGGGTAGTAACCTTGCGCAAACCTGCCGTGCCTGTCAACGTTCCCGCCTACATCCACGGGCGCATTACCGAAATTATGCCGCGCGAAGGCGTGGTAGTAGAGACGCCAGCTGCGCTCATCCAAGGCATCTTCGGCGTGGGCGGCGAAACACAGGGCGCCTTAGTGATGGTAGCTAAGAAGAACAGCGACATCCTAAGTGGCGACAAGCTTAAGCCCGAGCACAAAGGCAAAGTAGTAGTGGGGGGTTCTCTCGTTACCGCGGACGCCTTGCGCAAGGCTTCGGAGCTAGGCATAGCCGGCATCGTAGCTGGCGGCATCATCGACAAAGACTTGATTGAGTATCTCGGGCATGACATCGGCGTGGCTATTACCGGCGCCGAAGACATCCCCCTCACCCTTGTCTTAACCGAAGGTTTTGGTCAGATCAACATGGCGGACCGCACCTTTAACTTGCTCAAGAGCCTAGACGGCAAGGTAGCCAGCATTAACGGAGCCACACAGATTCGCGCCGGCGTTATGCGCCCAGAGATTATTGTGCCACTAGAGCACCTCGTCAAAGCGACTGAAAGAAGCACCGAATCAGGCATGATTGCCGGCACCCCCGTGCGCATCATCCGCGAGCCATACTTCGGCAAGCTCGCCACAGTGCATGCCCTGCCCCCAGAGCTACACGTTATCGAGACTGGCGCCAAAGTGCGTATTATGACAGCCAAGCTAGACAGCGGCGAAATTGTGACCATCCCCCGAGCCAATGTCGAGCTTATCGAAGGCTAGTAGCATAAGAAGAATAAAGCACCTAATAAACCGGCTTAGTCGCTTATCGCGGCTAGGCCGGTTCATTCTTTTTCCGACACCTGGCGTCGCGGTAGCGACAGAGGGGACGGTTCTTTTTGTCGGAATTGCGCGACAAAAAGAACCGTCCCCTCTGTCGCAGAAATAAATCTTGACATTGGTGGCGGGCAAACTATAGTCATTATAGTAACTTCTACTAGAAATGAGGCGGGGACGGGCATTGTACGAACTGTTGCTCGTTCTGCCGGACTGTAAACCACGCCGAGGTCTGTCGCACTCTTCCGGTAAATTGCTTTTGCCTGGGATAGTACAAATTTTGCTAAGGTATGGCGTTGTTCATATAACAGGAGGTGACTTCATCCATGGTAATTTGTACGGGAGGCATGGGGCTAGAATTATGGCAGGTAATGCTGATGCTGATAGGTGCTGGTGCTATCGTCCTCATAACAGTTTTTATCCTGCGAGAGCTGGTACGTAGTGGGCGCGTGGAAAAAGACGCGAGCGATGCCAAGAAACTTGAGACAAGGAGACGAGGAGGAAGGATTGGTACCTCATGTTGGGTGGCTAGCGTTGCGATGTTTTTGGCGGTGCAGAGGGATTTAATTGAGGCAGCGATTCCTTGGCATGAGCTATTTATGGTGATTGGTACTGGTGCAGTGGCATTTGCAGCAACTGAGCTCATGTGGGCGCTGTGCCGCAAGCTAGATGCAAGAAGCATGAAGCAAGAAGCAAGAAGCAAGAAGCAAGAAGCAAGAAGCAAGAAGCAAGAAGCAAGAAGCAAGAAGCAGGAGGCAAGAAACAGGAGAGAGGTAACGTTTATTAACCACAGAGTGCATAGAGTATTAGAGTTGGTATCGTTATCATCCCACCTGTGTTTACCGGCGAGCACATTGTAGTGAGGGGGGCGCAATAGTGATCAAAGAAAAACTAACAATTGGACAACTTGCCAAGTGTTTAAATGTATCGGTGCGTACACTGCAGCATTATGATCAAATTGGGCTGATGAGGCCATCTGAAATCAGTGAAAACGGTAGGCGAATTTATCAGGCGAAAGACATTACGAAGCTCCATCAGATTATGTATTTAAAATCCTTGGGATTTTCCTTGGAAGATATAAAGGACAAAATAATCCCGGTAAACGGTTCAGATGATGTTGTGCATCTGTTGAGTCAGCAAGCCGAGGTTATCTGTAATAAAATTGAAAGATTACAGAAGGTCGTGGAGTCCATCAAAATGCTGAAAACTGAAATCAATATGAAGCAGGAAGTAGACTGGAATAAGTATTCGAGCATGGTAAGGCTGATACAAGAAAATTGTGGGTATTACTGGGTGGTCAATTATCTCGACAAAAAAGTCATCGGCCATTTACTAGAGCAACAGGGGAGAGACAAAGAGATTCTACCAGGTTGGTGGAGAGATATATTCGAGAGCGCAATCTCGCTAGAAGAAAGTGGAGTTCTTCCAGAAAGCGCGGAGGGACAGCGCTTAGCGGAGCAATGGTGGAAGCAGATGCAAGAACTGAGTGACGGAAAACTAGACATCATCAACAAAATGGTGGATTTTTACTACAGCGCAGAGCAATGGCCTGAAGAATTCAAGACCATGCAGCAGAAAGCCCAACCATTTATAGAGAGGGCTTTTTTGCACTACATGGAAAAAAACAACATAGAATTGCCTGAAAGAGGCGTGTAAGCTGTAGCTTCGATGCTAAGGCAGTAGTGTCCTGCCGCAATCCTCCCGTGGCTAATTTCAGGCCCCTCTTTGGCCTTAGACAAAGTGGGGGCAGAACCTGGACGCAATGCTCTTGATTGTGACGTTACGTCGTGTTGTATGATGTTAAGCAAGAGCGAATTTCGTACCATGAATTTGCCATGAGGGGGATGAAAATGAAAATAGCCATTTTCGGGGCAACAGGAAAGACTGGTCTAGAACTTATCAAACGGGCACTTGACAGAGGTCACACCGTAACCGTGTTTGTCCGCGACCCGGCACGCCTACAAGATAGAAGGGGCGTTCTCAAAGTCTTTTCTGGCGACGTGCATGATGCCGCAAGCGTCGAACAATGTGTAAAAGATCAGGATGCGGTTATCTGTGCGTTAGGTTCTAAGGATCTCTTCAAAAACAGTAAAATTCGCACCAACGGCACCATCAACATCATCAGAGCGATGAAAAAGTGGGGAGTGCCGCGGCTTGTTGTCATGTCTGCGATGGGTGTTGGCGATAGCTGGAGCTCCTTGTCACTGATTAACAAGCTCTTTTTTGCCATCCTCATGCCTGCAGCGCGCGAGGACCACGAATCGCAAGAGGCAGAAGTCAAAGCTAGCGGCTTGGACTGGACAATCATACGACCTAGCGGGCTCAAAGACACTCCACATACTGGTGTGTATTTGGTTGGCGAAAACATTCGTGCCAAGACTGCGCAGATTTCTAGAGGTGATGTGGCAGACTTGATGTTGCTTGCCTTGGAAAATAACACCTATACCCACTCGGCTTTAACCATTACCAACTAAAAGTATGGGTCGGAAAGGATGACGGCAAGAAATATCGTAAAAGGAGCATTAGCTTGAAGCAACCACTAAAAGACAAGGTTGTAGTGATAACTGGTGGTGCTGGCGGTCTTGGTCTGGCTCTAGCGAAGGAAGCAGTAGCGCTTGGGGCAAGCTTGGCACTGCTTGATTTGAATCTGGATGCGCTCCATGAAGCGGAAAGGAACCTTAAAGACTTGTTTCCCGCGGTACAAGTTTCCCTTCACCCCATTGATATCAGTCAGCCAAGTCTCTGGGTAAAAACAAGTGCTGACATTTTGGCAGTCCATGGCGCAATCGACATTCTGATCAATAATGCGGGCATCACTTTGGCACCACAGCCGATCGAAAATATACAGTCGACTTTGTATGACAGGGTGGTAGCTGTTAATCTACTGGGAGCAATATATGCTGTAAGAGCCTGCTTGCCTCTGATTCTAAAGTCTCCCCAAGGTGGCGTGATTAACATCGGCAGCCTCGCCGGGCAAATTGGCCTTTATGGGTACAGTCCATACTGCGTGAGCAAATTCGGTTTGCGTGGTCTGGGTGAAGGCTTGCAGATGGAGTTTG